>VOFB01000928.1_pt1 | contig 694072 bp, 555 predicted proteins | sample 5384141 | NCBI WGS metagenome assembly VOFB01 (sample SAMN12384721, study PRJNA508395) | human gut metagenome | isolation source: healthy gut A | host: Homo sapiens
CAAGCAATGCAATTAGGTTTGGTACATTTAAAAATGAAACCGGTTCCATCTTTGAGAAAACTCAGACGGAGCCGGTTTTGTATTTTTTTTTTGACTGTTTCCTGTAATTATGAACCCGTCAAGTTCGTACCTGACTCCTCATTCGCAATATTAGGTAAACGTGTTCTCCATTCTTTGAGCCATTTTAGAGTTTTTTCGGCTCCAGGATGGAGCTGGGCATATTTAGCAAGCAGGAACAGCTGCCACTTTGCTCGTATATAAGCGTAATGCCACTTATCGTATGCATAGTTTTTCAGTTCCGGCTCCGCTGCCCGTTCAAAGGTTCTCCAATCCACAAGTTTCCCTAATATCTGTTTTTCTACCTCACCCCCGTATAACTGCTCGGCGCTGGTCAGATACAGATCAACGGCCGTTTTCAGATTTCTTTCATATTTGGAATCAATTAAGTACTTTTGAATACCCTCACGGCTTTTTGAAGCACAGCGTCCCGGATGGTTGAGTCTTCAATATATCGGGAAAGATCCAGTTGTAAACTGCACTGTGAGCATTGTTCATTGTCGTACAACCAAAACAACGCCGTGTTCCGTTCTTGCTCCGAACAGTGCAAAAGATCGGCTGCCAGGAGCGATAACAATTGTTGGTATAACTGCTCCCATTGCTCCCTCGCATCGGCGTCCAAGGTATGTTTCGTACGTGTAAAGAAAGTAATTTGACTTAAAAATAGGCGGTCTGTAACGATCTTTTTTGCGGAGTTAGTTGCGCCAAAGTGTCCAAAACCTGCTTGTTGGACAGTTTTCCATCTCTGAATAGGGAAAACATCCATTGCGCACACAAGAGTTGGGTATACAATAGTTTTGACTTCGAAGCAGACAGGAAAAGCCGTTCTGACCAGGGATAAAACGACATGTGAGCCGCCAAAATATCGAACATCAGCGGTGATCTACTGTTATCCAATAGCAAAAGCGGCGTTGCCGTGAAAATACCGGGAGGGCAAGGGCATTTGAAACGGCAGGAAAACAGGGCTGTGATTGCGTGGCGTGGAGCCGCAAGCGCAGGACTGGTTTCAGCAGCAGACAGGGCGTATATGAAAGCCCCGTCCCTCGTCCTATGCCGGACTATAGGACAAAGTGTCCCAGCCGGATAGCCACACCCACGAAAAAGCGGACGGACTTTCTTCTCAAAATCGGAATGGGCGGGAAAGCCATTTTAGGGCTTTCCCGCCTTGATTACCCATCAGCAAAGACGGGCGAGGCTGTCAACGGCGGCGCATTTATGCGCCGTTCATCTTGACCGTTGACTGACACGGCTGGCTTTGCTATCCGTTCCTAATCTGTATGTAATCAATATAATTTACGAGGAAGATTTCCAAATAGACTGTCTAATTCTTCATGGGTCATTGCTCTAATAAGTGCCCAATTATCTTTTTTCATAAGAATAAATGGTTCAAGTCGTTTTATGGCTTCGTGGTATTCCATTTGCCCGATAATTCCACCTTGTGGATTTGTAAGGCTAACCATTGTAATAATCCATTCGCTAATTGTCTTGCCCTCTATTGCCCACTGCTCCTCCGGCACGATTGGGAAAAGAGAATCGGTATCTTCTGTAAGCGCAAGCCCTATCAAAAGTGTACCATCTTCTTTTTCGTAACACTTAGGATTAGCTTGATATGCTTCTTGTAAAAGTTTTTCAATATCCGGCTTTGTTAGCTTACTATTTGTCTGCGAGTTCTTTTTCTTAAAGAAATTCATGTTTTTGATTTCCTCCATTCTGTAATTTCATATTTATTACTTTCTCCCTCGCTGTGGGGTTGGATTTTTCAGCAAGTCCGACTTCTGTGCAATCTTTTTCAGCCACTTCTTTTCTTCTTCGGACAGCTTCTTCAAATTCAATTTGAGCCGCTTACAGATAAACGCCAAAGCCGCTTGCTCCGGGTCGCTGTCTGGGCTGGCGGTTTCCTCGGCGGTCTGCAAGAAATCTTCCAGCGGATTGTCCTCCGGGACGCTGAAAAAATCGTCCTTATGTGCTTCCCGCAGGTCAAGGGCTATCTTGTTTATGTCCTGCTGTATCACATAGCGGCAAAAGCTGTCATCGTCAATATGGGCGGCGATAAGCTGTCGTAACTGCGGGTCGGACAAGCCGGGATTGTACTGCTTCATAATGGTTGCGCTTACAGCGTCTACAATGGCGTTTGCACTCTGCACTTGTTTGCCAGCAATACCGTTCACATAGATTTCAAGGTCAGCCATCAGCCGGGGGAAAATCCGGGTGTACCGCCAGCTCACACAAGAGGGAATTATCCACCCGCCCGCTTTTCAATAGTTCAATCATATCATCACTCAAACGCAGGTCTGCAAGATCGGCGTTTGGGTGATTTCTTGTTTGGGACAGCCCCAGCAGATAATCGGCGGTCACACCGTAAAACTTCGCCAGCTTGATAATGGCATAGTGGCTGATGTCCTTGAAGTCCTTTGCTTCATAACTGCCCAGCGCAGACTTGGAGAGATTTACCTGTTCTTCAAGCTGCTCCAGCGTCAGCCCACGCTCCACACGCAGGTCTTTCAATCGTTCTTGTATGGATAGTTCCATGCTCTCCCTCCTTGTCTGCTCGATAAATGGGAACTGTGTTATCTTAATCTTCACTCAATGTTTTCAACATGAGTTCTTAAATAATCAAAATATATTTTTGCCATCATCATTACCGTCCTCGTCAGGCTCAAATATCTCCCTTCCTTCAAACATATAGGCTCTAAGCAAATATTCTGTGGCGTTTTTTTCGTCCCCTATTTCTAAACAACATTCACCTAATCGAAGCATAACAAACGGATTTCCATATCCCTCGCCGCTCAAATTCCCCCTTGCTTTGTCAAAGCATTCGTGTGCTTTTTCGTATTGTTTCTTTTGAAAATAAATATCGCCAATGGCAGCTAAAAACCATATGGTTTCACTGTAAAATTGCTGTGGCTCTGGGATTAGGCTAAGAGCTTCTTTCCATGCTTGTATAGCTTCCTCATATTGTTCTTCTTCCTCAAACTGATTGCCTTTTTTGGGCTAATTCATCTAATTTAGTTTTTATTTGTGGTGTTAGTTCATCAATAGCCACTTCTTCATTTTTCTTCTTTGAAAACAGTCCCATAATATACCTCCGTGAAATTTCGATTTGCCATTCTATTTCTTCTATTCTACCACAATTCCAAGAGCGTGGAAATAGAGAGTTTTCCGGGCTGATTTCCGACCTTATGGATATACGGGGCGGGCGGTCTTTTAGGTGTAGACTTAAGGTAGTTCATCGATGAGCTGCACCTTGAAAACCGAATGACCGTCCGAAAAGGAATACCCCGGCAGGGGAAGCACCGCAACGAGCCACTTCGGGACAAAATGTCCCGAAGTCCGGGGAGCGTGCCAACGCCGGAAATCCTTTCGGGGAGAACGGCTAAGGAAAAATGGAGGGAACACATGAGAGAGAACCCATATAAACGACTGCCGCCCATAGAGCGCAGGCAGGACGGTTCCCTTTACCGCATGACACCGGCACAGAGGAAACAGGCAAACGCCCTGATCCGCCGGGAGTGCTGCTGTTATGAGGACGGGAACTGTATGCTCCTTGACGATGGGGACACCCACACCTGCCCCCAGACCATTTCTTTCTCGGTCTGCTGCAAGTGGTTCCGCTGGTCGGTCTTGCCGCAAATCGGAACGCTGGAAGCGGAGATTTTCCGGGATAAGGAGCTGAAACGCTGTGCGGTCTGCGGCAGAGTGTTCGTCCCAAAGTCCAACCGGGCGAAATACTGCCCCGGCTGTGCCGCCAGAGTTCACAGGCGACAGAAAACAGAAAGTGAATGGAAAAGGAGGTCTTGTGTGGACAGTTAGGGGCTGAAAAGTCCTTGATTTACAAGGCTTTGCAAGCACAGAACAGGGGCAGGTAATAGGAAACTACCGTCTACCCCCGAAAACGGGCTTCTAACCGTCCACAAAACACGATATGACAAACACAATCTATATTCATCAGCCGGAGAAATCGGTCAGCTTCACCCGGCTCCCGAATTTCCTCTTTGAAGCACCCACATTCACAGCTTTGCCCAATGAAGCAAAGCTACTGTACGCCTTTATCCTGCGCCGGACGGAGTTATCCCGCAAGAACGGCTGGGCGGACGAATACGGGCGGATTTACCTCTACTATCCCATCAACGAGGTGGTGGAGCTGCTCCACTGTGGGCGGCAGAAAGCGGTCAATACCCTGCGGGAATTGCAATATGCCGGACTGGTGGAGATCCAGAAGCAGGGCTGTGGAAAACCCAACCGCATTTACCCAAAATCCTATGAAGCGGTTTCAAACACCGACTTCAAGAAATCCCATTCTGGTACGCCGGAGGGCTGAAAACCGCACTCGATGAGTACGATAATCAATCCTCTTGAAGTACGAAAACCAGACGGTATATAGAAATACAGAGATAAAAACGATTTTATTTATATCTTATCCATTCCCTTCCTATCCGAGATATTTTCTGCGGGATTTTCCTGTGGAAAAGTCCCGGAAAGGAACGGAATGGGGAAAGGAGTTTCATGGCACAACACGCAATTTTGCGATTTGAAAAACACAAGGGCAATCCGGCAAGACCACTGGAAGCCCATCACGAACGGCAAAAGGAACAGTACGCCAGCAATCCCGACATTGACACCAGCCGGAGCAAGTACAATTTCCACATCGTCAAGCCGGAGGGACGATATTACCACTTCATTCAAAACCGCATTGAACAGGCTGGCTGCCGCACCCGCAAGGACAGCACCCGGTTTGTGGATACGCTGATTACCGCCAGCCCGGAGTTTTTCAAGAAGAAGTCCCCAAAGGAGATACAGGAATTTTTCCAGAGGGCGGCTGATTTCTTAATCGGGCGGGTAGGGAAAGAAAATATCGTGTCGGCGGTGGTACACATGGACGAGAAAACGCCCCACCTGCATTTGGTCTTTGTTCCGCTGACAGAGGACAACCGCCTGTGTGCAAAGGAGATTATAGGGAACAGAGCCAACCTCACAAAATGGCAGGACGATTTTCACGCTTATATGGTGGAGAAATATCCCGACTTGGAGCGTGGGGAAAGTGCCAGCAAGACAGGCAGGAAGCATATCCCCACCCGTCTGTTCAAGCAGGCGGTCAATCTCTCCAAACAGGCAAGAGCCATTGAAGCCACACTGGACGGTATTACCCCGTTCAACGCCGGAAAGAAGAAAGAGGAAGCCCTCTCCCTGCTGAAAAAGTGGTTTCCGCAGATGGAGAACTTCTCCGGGCAGCTCAAAAAATACAAGGTCACGATAAACGACCTTTTGGCAGAAAATGAACAGTTGGAAGCCAGAGCCAAAGCCAGCGAAAAAGGCAAGATGAAAGATACGATGGAACGGGCAAAGCTGAAAAGCGAACTGGACGATTTACAGCGGCTGGTTGACCGTATCCCGCCGGATATACTGGTGGAACTGAAACGGCAGCAGCGGCAGCATGGAAAGGAAAGGTGATTTTATAAGTACCACTATCAGATACAAAAAGGAAACGGAAGTCGTGACTTTTCAAGGCAGGGAAATCACGCTGGAAAACCTCTCCCCGGTGTTCACGCCGGAACAGGAAGCGGTCAAACGCCGGGAACTGGAGCAGCAGCTTTATGAGGTGTTCCGCAAATATGCCGATAAGCGGCAGAAAGAGGAAGCCGGGGCATAAGGTTTTCCAAAGCCATCGTTGATTTGCGGAGCTGCTGGCGGTATAATGAAACTGTCAGCAGCTCCGTTTCTTTTTTAAGAAAAGGAGCGACAATATGAACAATCGAATAGACGCAATCTATGCAAGACAATCGGTAGACAAAAAGGACAGCATTTCCATTGAAAGCCAGATTGAGTTTTGCAAATACGAATTGAAAGGCGGGAACTGCAAAGAGTACAAGGACAAAGGGTATTCCGGGAAAAATACGGAGCGTCCACAATTCCAACAGCTTATGCGGGATATTGAAAGCGGCCTTGTGCGGAAAGTGGTGGTTTACAAGCTCGACCGCATCAGCCGTTCCATTCTCGACTTTGCGAAGATGATGGACTTCTTCCAAAAGTACGAAGTGGAGTTTGTGTCCTCTACGGAAAAGTTTGATACCTCCACCCCGATGGGGCGGGCGATGCTGAATATCTGTATCGTGTTCGCCCAGCTTGAACGGGAAACGATACAGAAGCGGGTGCAGGACGCATGGTACTCCCGCTGTCAGCGGGGCTTCAAAATGGGCGGCAAAACGCCCTACGGGTTTCGGACAGAGCCTTATGTGATGGACGGGGTGCGCACAAAGAAGCTGGTAATAGAGCCAACCGAAGCGGCCTTTGTCCGGCAGATGTATGAGATGTACGCTGACCCGCAGGTATCGCTGCATGACATTACAAAGAAGCTGACGGCGGACGGTATGCGTACTTATCATGGCAGGCCGCTGTCAAGGGCTACTTTGAGCGTTATTCTCCGAAACCCGATTTATGTCATGGCTGACCTCGACATATACGAGTTTTACAAAAGCCAGGGGACGGATATTTACAATGATGCCGCCGACTTTGCCGGGACAAACGGCTGCTATTACTATCAGGGCAAGGGGAATACAGAGGACAAGCACAAGCACCTGCAAGGACAGACGCTGGTACTGGCTCCACATGAGGGGTTTATCCCATCGGAGCTGTGGCTGAAATGCCGGAAGAAGCTGCTTGCCAGCCACACTTACCAGCCCGCAAGGAAAGCCCGGAACACATGGATGGCGGGAAAAATCAAATGCGGGAAATGCGGCTATGCGCTCATGTCGGCGCACTCTAACGGTATTCTTTATATGCGCTGCACCGTCCATGCGGACAGCGGGGCCTGCCCCGGCTGCGGCTGTGTAAAGCTACACGAACTGGAAGCGGTGGTCTATGGGGCTATGGTGAAGAAGCTGAAAGATTTTAAGACGCTGACAGGCCGGAAAAATGCGGCGAAAATCTCCCCGAAGCTGGCGGCAAAGCGGCTGGAACTGGCGCAGGTGGAAAGCGAGATTGAAAAGCTGCTTGACACGCTGACGGGCGCAAGCCCTGTTTTGCTCTCCTATGCCAACAGCAAAATTGAGGAGCTGGACGCAAGGCGGCAGTCCATTGCCAATGAGATTGCAAAACTCTCTGCGGACGCTGTGCCGATGGAGAAGATGGAAAGCATTTCCGGGTATCTGGATGACTGGGAGAATGTCAGCTTTGAGGACAAGAGGCAGGTGGTGGACGCACTGATAACGGTCATCCGGGCAACAAATGAAAAGGTAGAAATTGAATGGAAAATCTGACGGGTTAATCCCCACCGTACCTATCCTTTTTGTGCTCTTGTCTATAATAGTGAAATGATTTTCCCACAGAAAGGTGTCCGCTTCATCGCTATCAATGATGGAGTGGACAGCGCACAGGGCGACAATGACTTTGCCCCGCTGCGGAATATCTTTAACGAATGGCTGGTGAGAGATACGAGCAAGAAAATCAAAGCAGTAAAACGCTCAAAAGGCATGAATGGCAAGCCCATCACAAGCAAGCCTGTGTATGGCTACCTCATGGACGAGGATGAAAATTTCATTATTGACGAGGAAGCTGCACCCGTAGTCAAGCAGATATACAACCTCTGTCTTGCCGGGAATGGTCCGACCAAGATAGCCCGTATGCTCACAGAGCAGCAAATCCCCACGCCGGGAACGCTTGAATACCGCAGGACGGGCAGCACCCGCCGCTACCACCCCGGCTATGAGTGCAAGTGGGCGACCAATACCGTAGTGCATATCCTTGAAAACCGGGAATACACAGGCTGTCTGGTAAATTTCAAGACAGAAAAACTTTCTTACAAAGTCAAGCACAGTGTAGAAAATTCCCCGGAAAAGCAAGTGATTTTCGAGAACCACCACGAGCCTATCATAGACACCCAAACATGGGAACGGGTGCAGGAGCTTCGCAAACAGCGCAAACGCCCAAACCGCTATGATGAAGTGGGTTTGTTCTCCGGCATACTGTTCTGTGCGGACTGCGGCAGCGTGATGTATCAGCAGCGATACCAGACGGACAAGCGCAAGCAGGACTGTTATATCTGCGGCAACTACAAGAAACGCACCCATGACTGTACGGCGCACTTTATCCGCACCGACCTCTTGACCGCTGGTGTACTCTCCAATCTGCGGAAAGTGACCAGCTATGCGGCAAAGCATGAAGCCCGGTTTAGGTTGAAAGCAGTCGACTACATAACAAGCCACACCGAAAGAACAGCCACACAGCAAAATGATGGTTCTAGACAAGACGAGAAATCGAATAGAAGCGTATATATTGTTAGAATCAAGGTATTAAAGTAAACTTTGGAAGCGTAGTCCAAATGCGAATAAATATTCGCGGTGGTAGAGAAATCGCTGTGCCCCAGCCACTCCTGAATCATCTTCATCGGGACACCGTTTGCCAAAAGCAAACTGGCGCAAGAGTGGCGCAAATCGTGAAAGCGGATGCGCCGCAGATGATAATTTTGCAAGATAATCTGGAACGAATTGGAGAGATAATCCGGCTTGAGCAGATTGCCCATTGCGTCTACGCAGATGTAGTCCGCGTATTTTTTGTTGTAGCACCTACCGCACAGCTTGCGGTTTTCTTTCTGTTCCTCCTGCAAGGCCAGCAGCTGTCCCCGGAAAACCGGTACAAGCGGCAAGGTGCGCTTGCTGGATTTGGTTTTTGTGCCATTGGATTCTACAAGAACTTCTTTTCCGTCCAGCCGAACCGTTGTGACCGTATGGCAGATTTCAATGGTGTTCTGCTCAAAGTCTACAGCAGCCCATTTCAGCCCTACAACCTCGCTGCGGCGCAGACCATAAAAGGCAGTCAACATAACTGCCACCTCAATTTTACTGCCGCGCACAGCGTCGAACAGTGCGTTCATTTCATCCTTGCTGTAAAAGTTCCCGGTAAATTCGTTTTTCTTTGGGCGGTCTACCTTGTCGGCGGGGTTCACATCGATCAGGTCTGTTTTCACTGCGTATTTCAAGGCGCGGTGGATAACCGCATGATAGTGAATGACCGTATTGGGCTTCACACGCTCCAACTGTTCCCGATAAAATGCTTGGATATGAACCGCTTTCAGGTCGCCCAGCGTAACGCCGAGATTTCTAAAGTAAGGAATGATCCTGCTGGAGCACAACACGTTCTATCTGCGTGACGGTGTGCCCTTCGTGCGCGCCCGCATGGGCGGAGGCAACTACACCGAGAAGGATGATACAATCCTCCCGCTGGCCTAAAAAAGCACAAAAACAACCCACCGCCCCGGATGTCGAATCCTTCAGCATCCGGGGCGGATTTTTATACGCATTTTACCCGTCCGGGCGGGGTTTGCGCAAATGTCGAATGTATGGTAAAATACAGGTAAAATCAGCTTTTGGGGGATCAACTATGGGCATTGTAGTCATCGGTGCAGTCTTTGTGGACATCAAGGGGTATCCACTGTCCACCTACATCCCGGGCGGGCGCAACGCGGGCCGGGTCGAGCAGGTCCACGGCGGCGTCTGCCGCAACGTGGCGGAGGACATTGCCAACGTTGAGCTGCGCCCCACCTTCGTCAGTCTGGTGGACGACACCGGCTCCGGCCAGGACGTCATTGACAAGCTGGCCCGGCACAAGGTCAACACCCGCTACATTCAGCGTATGCCGGACGGCATGGGCACCTGGCTGGCCGTGTTCAACAACGACGGCGATGTCTGCGCCGCCATCTCGAAGCGGCCCGACACGACGCCGCTGACTGCATTATTAAAGGAAAAGGGCGACGAGATCTTTGCCGACTGCGACGGCATCGCCATCGAGTTTGATCTGGAGAAGGAGACCGTCAAGCAGATTTTGCACTACGCCAAAAAGTACCGCAAAAAGGTCTACGCCGCGGTCTCCAACATGAGCATTGCCATGGAGCGCCGCAGCCTCCTGCAGGAGATCGACTGCTTTGTCTGCAACCAGCAGGAGGCCGGGCTGATGTTCTCCGACGATTACGACCACCTGACGCCGGACGAGATGCGCGCCACGCTGGCCGCCAATGTGCGCAGCGCCAACATTCCCTGCATGGTCGTGACGATGGGTGAGCAAGGCGCCGTCTACGCCCGCACCGACGGCGAGAACGGCATGGTGCCCGCCAAGAAGGTCGATGTCATCGACACCACCGGCGCGGGTGATGCTTTCTTCGCCGGGACGGTCATCGGCCTGACCTACGGCAAGACGCTGGCCGAGGCCTGCGAGATCGGCAGCCGCCTGGCCGCGTCGGTCATCTGCATCTCGGAGAATGTCTGCCCGCGGTTCCGCCCGCAGGAGTTCGGGCTCGATGTGCCGGTCACAGACTGATATCTTCAGCTTCTTGGCACGCGTTTCCCTTATTTTGCCAATTTTCCGATTTCGCACATTTTGCCTTTTTAGCAGTTTCCTATCCGCACATTTTCGGCTTGTATGGCAATTTCAGTGCATTTCAGTATCGAAATTTTGCGCACAGTTTTTCGAAAATTTAAAACATTTAGTTACTATATAACCAAGCATGAAAACAGACAACCTTATCCCCGCAGCCCCGCTTGACCGGCGGGAGCTTGCACCCGGCGTGCAGCTCTGCTTCACCCGGCTGGACGCGCCGCTCTGCCCGCCCCCGCTGGACTGGCCGCGGCTGCTCATCTTTGATTTCTGCCGCAGCGGACGACGCGCCATCCCGGACGGCGCACAATATGCCATCGTGACGGAGGGTCATGCCGCCGTCAGCTTTGCTGTGCCCGGTGCAGACTTCTACCTGCCCGGCAGCCAGTACGAGGCGCTGCAGCTTTTCATTGACCCCGACGCCGTGCAGGCGGACAGCTTTTTGACGCTGATGGGGCTGGAAATAGGCGGCATCGCGGATTATTTCTGCCGCGGCGGCGTCCACTGCTGCCCGATGAGCGACGCCATCACGGCCATTGTGGACGAGGTCTGGGACGACGCCGCCTACGCCGCCCCCGGCGAGCTGCGCTATGCCGCCGTGCGGCTGCTGTATGAGCTGCTGCGCCTGCCCGACGAGGCCGACACGGCCCGCTGCCCCGCGCGGCAGGTCGAATGCGTGCGCGAGGCCGAGACGCTGGTTCTGCAGGACCTCTCGGTCCGCCGCCCGGCCCGGGAGCTGGCCGACCATTTTGGTTTGAGCGAGAGCGGCTTCAAGCTGTACTGCCAGAACGTGCTGGGCGAGGGGTATCTCGCCTACTTCCGCCGCCGCCGGCTCGAAAGAGCCGCCGAGCTGCTGCGCACGACCCCCCAGCGGGTGCAGGACATCGCCGCCCGGGTCGGCTACGAGAGCCAGGGCCGCTTTGCCCAGGCGTTCTACGACCAGTTCCGCCTGACCCCGCTGGAATACCGGCGCTTGTCGAAGTAGCCCCCCTGGCCACCTCCCTCGCAGAGGGAGGCAAGAAAGCCACGACCCGAAAGGAGCGGAAAATTGAACAACATCACACGCTCGATTTTCCGTGCCATTCATGAGGGGCGGTGGTTGAGCATTGAATACAAAAACCAACAGACCCAGCAGACCAAATACTGGGTCGCTATCCGCGGGCTGAACCCCAGGACCCGCACCCTGAACGTTGACGGGCTGCATCTGGGCAAATTAAGCGTGCAGGCGCTCGACCATATCAGCATTGACCGCATCCAGACCGCCGAGGTCGTCGACGGCTCGTGGTGCCCCGTCAACCAGACGCTCATCGACGACATCCGCGACAACCCCGGGCGGTACGCGGCGCTGTTTGACAACGCCGCCAACCTGCGGGTGCTGGACTATCTGGCCGCCTGCAACCGGCTGGACGCCACGCCCTACCAGTCCAACTACAGCCTGATCCATCAAATTGACGCCGACTGCTTTGCCGATTATAAGGAGGACACGCTGGAGCTGACCGACGACCAGTTCCGTGAGCTGGTGGGCCGGTTCCAGCGCCGGGTCGAGGACCGCCGCCAAAACGCCGCCCGCCCCAGCCTGCCCACGCTGGGGCTGAACCTTATCAGCATCGACACCCGGCAGGGGCTGTACGTGCTGGCCTACCGCCCGCTGCGGCTCGACGTGAAAAAGCGCGCCCTGCGGGCCGAGCCGGAGCCGGTCATCTGCCGGGAGTTCACCGTCAACGGCAGCAAGCTGAGCATCCATCAATTTCTGGATGCCGACGACTATACGCTGCTGGACGAGTTCACGAAGCATGCCGAGACCATCAAGGACCGCATCACCCGCAGCAACCCTCGGGTGCGGGTCGATGACCTGCCCTACCTCGTCGCCATCAGCCGCGACTGCCCCGTGGACTTGGAGCATGAGTACCGCGGCATCCTTACTATGTTCGAGGACCCCTCCGGCGAGACGGCCACCGCCCCGCTGCGGGCCTTCTTCGGCGAGATGACTGCCAAGCCGCGCCGCCGCAAGTCCTACCCGCTGGCGCTGCTGAACAACAAGGTCAATCTGGACCAGCTGCTGGCCATCAACAACGCCATGCGCTACCCGCTGGCCTACGTGCAGGGCCCGCCGGGCACCGGCAAGACCAACACCATCGTCAACACGCTGACGACGGCGTTTTTCAACGAGCGCACGGTGCTTTTTTCCAGCTACAACAACCATCCCATTGACGGCGTTGTGGAAAAGCTGCAGGCCGTCACCTACCACGGCCAGACCGTGCCGTTCCCGATCCTGCGCCTTGGCAACAACGAGAAAACCGCCGAGGCCCTGCGCACCATCGACCAACTGTTTGAGCAGTGCAAAAAAATCCCCGTACCGGAGCGGCTGCTGGACAAAAACCACGCGGACCGCACGGCCCGCGCCAAACAGCTGACCGCCCTGCTGGAACGGTATGAGCGCATCCTTGATTTGCGGGAGCGGCGGGAGACCATCCGCCGCCTGCTGGACGCCCGCGGCCAGATGAACTTCCAGTACGAGCTGCAGGCCGGGCAGCTGCCGCAGGTGGACCGTGAGCTGGCCGCCTACGGCAGCATCGACTCCGCCGACGCGCTGGCCCTGCTGGACCGCAACGAGGACGAGCTGCTGCGCTACCTCTACTACACCTCGGCCCGGTGCATCCGCCGGTTGGAGGAGCCGAAATATAACGATTTAATGAGCATCGTCCACAGCCCCGACACCGACAAGGAGCGGGTCACGCAGTTCAACAAGTACATCTCGGAGCCGGAGAACCTGAAAAAGCTGCTGCGCGTCTTTCCCATTGTGGCCACGACCTGCATCTCCGCCCACCGCCTGGGCGACCCGGAGCCGAGCTTTGACATGGTCATCATGGACGAGGCCAGCCAGTGCAGCACGGCCATGTCTCTTGTGCCCATCCTGCGCGGGGCGTCGCTGATGCTTGTTGGCGACCCGCAGCAGCTCTCGCCTGTCATTCTGCTGGACCCCGCCGACAACCGCACGCTGCGCCGCCGCTACGGTGTCACGCAGGAGTACGATTACATCGAAAACTCGATCTACAAATGCTTTCTGGCCTGCGACGCCGTCAGCGACGAGACGCTGTTGAGCTACCACTACCGGTGCAGCCCCAAGATCATCGAGTTCAACAATCGCAAATACTACAACCACAAGCTGCACATTGCCAGCCGCGAGACCGACCCCACGCCGCTCGTCTATGTGGACGTGCCCAACGACACCACCGACGAGAAAAACACCGCCCCACAGGAGGTGCGCCGCATCGAGGCATACCTGACCGCGCACCCGGACAAGCAGGTGGGCATCATCACGCCGTTTGCGAAGCAGCGTGCCGCCATCGAGGCCATGCTGCGCGCGAAGCACTTTGAGAACGCCGCCTGCGGCACGGTGCATGCCTTTCAGGGCGACGAGAAAGACGTGGTCATCTTCTCCCTGGCGCTGACCGACCAGACCCGCCCGCGCACCTACGACTGGCTGAAAACGAACAAGGAGCTCATCAACGTGGCGACCTCCCGCGCGCGGGAGCAGCTGGTCATCCTCTCGAACCAGGCCGCGCTGGACCGCCTGCACGCTGACAGCACCGACGACGATATTTACGAGCTGGTGCAGTACGTGCGCAAAAACGGCCAGTCCGAGGTGACCGAGAAGCCCGCCGCCAGCCGTGCGCTGGGCATCAAGCCCTACAGCACCAAGACCGAGGATGCCTTTTTGGAAAATCTGAACCACGCGCTGGACAACGCCTTCCTCGACGGCAGCCGCTGCACGGTCCGCAAGGAGGTGCCCATCGCCCAGGTGTTTGAGGATAACCCCGGCTGCGCCGACCTGTTCTACACCGGGCGGTTCGACTTCGTCGTCTACCAGCGGGAGGGCCGCCGCCTGATGCCGATTTTAGCCATCGAGCTGGATGGCCGCGAGCACCGCGACGACCCCGCCGTCCGGCGCCGTGACCGCAAGAAGAACCAGATCTGCCGCGAGCACGGCTTTGAGCTGATCCGCGTCGAGAACAGCTACGCGCGGCGGTATAATTATATCAAGAGTATTTTGATAAATTACTTCCGCAAGGTGTCGTAGCACCCGCAAACGGGCAGAGCCCGCGAGAAAGCCTCCTCACGAAGTGGGGAGGTGGCCGAGTGGAACGAGGCCGGAGGGGCTTTGCCCACGCATCCCAGCGTAAAACCGAAAAGTCCTGCCTCCCTTTCCCGGAGACAGGACTTTTTCCTTTTTACCGCCAGTGAAACGTAACCATGCCGTAAATATAAATAAACAAAATCGCACCCGGCACAAAATACTTAAAAATCGGCTTCATCCAGGGGCGGACCTTCAGGCCCCTGCCGGTGTTGGCTTCGGCCACAAAATTGTCCCAGCCCCAGCCAAAGCGGTTGCAGCAGAACAGCGCCAGCACCAGCGACCCCAGCGGCAGCACATTGTTGCTGACGATGAAGTCCCAGAAGTCCAGCCACGCACTGCCCGGCGCAAACGGCTGGAAGTGCAGCACGCTGTAGCCCAGCGCCGTCGTCAGCGCCAGCAGAAAGATGCCAACGCCGCAGACCACGCAGCCCTTCGGGCGGCTCCACCCGGTCAGCTCACGCACCATGGCAAGGATATTCTCGCAGACGCCCAGCACGGTGGACAGCGCCGCAAACACCATGAACAGGAAGAACAGCGCGCCCCACCAGCGGCCCCCGGCCATATTGCCGAACACCCCCGCCATCGTGTCAAACAGCAGACTGGGGCCTGCCGTGACCTCCAGCCCGTAGGTGAAGCACGCCGGGAAGATGACGATGCCCGCCAGCACGGCCACGAACGTGTCGAGAAAAATGACCCGCAGCGACTCGCCCATGAGCGCGTGATCCTTGCCGATGTAGCTGCCGAAGATCGCCATGCCGCCCATGCCGACGGACAGCGAGAAAAACGCCTGGTTCATGGCCGCCACGATGACCCCGCCGTCAATGGCCGAGAAATCCGGCACAAGGTAGAACCGCAGCCCCTCCGCCGCACCGGCAAACGTCAGGCTGTGCACGGCCAGCACCAGCATCAGCACCAGCAGCGCGCTCATCATGTACTTGGTCACGCGCTCCAGCCCGCCCTGCAAATTAAAGCTCAGCAGCACAAACGCCGCTATAAGGACCACAAGCAGGTAGGTCACGTTCAGCCCGGGGTCGGCGATCATCTGCGCAAAGCCGAAATCCGCATGCTGCCCGGTCAGGAACTTGACAAAATAGTACAAGATCCAACCCGTGACCACCGTATAGAACGCCATGATGGCAATGTTGCCGATGAGGCTGACGACACCGAATACGCCCCACTTATGGCCGGGCTTTTCCAGGCGCTGGTACATGGTAACGGGGCTGGCCTGGGCGGCGCGGCCCACGGCAAACTCCATGATCATGACGGGCAGGCCCAGCACCATCAGGCAGATCACGTAGATCAGCATGAAGCTTCCGCCACCGTTCTGCCCGCACATCCACGGGAATTTCCACACGTTTCCGCAGCCGATGGCACACCCCGCCGACAGCATGATAAATCCCAAGCGGCTGCTCAGGCGCTCGCGTTCGTTCATAAATCAGTTTTCCCTTTCGGTAGTGATTTCCGCGCAGACAATTTCCGTGCGGCCCTGGGTGCGGAACTTGTAGCCCCAGGTGCCCGTGCCACCGCTGACGATGGCATCGCAATGGTCTGCAATGTGCTTTCTGCCGTAGTTGCGCTCATTTTTGGCAACCATGCCCACCGCACCCGCAGGCCAGACCTGTCCGCCGTGGGTGTGGCCGCTCAAAATCAGGTCTGCCCCCGCCGCGGCGGCGTTCTTAAAGTCCCGCGGCTCATGGTCGAGCCAGACCGTGTAGTGGTCGTCGGGGCCGCCGGGCATAAGCTGCGCCGCCGTGAAGCGGCTGCCGTTCGTGTACAGATAATCCTTGCGGCCCACGACGCGCACACCGCAGGGCAGCAGGACGGACGTGTCCTCCAGGATGCGCACGCCCGCGGCGGCGAACCCACGCTCCAGATCCGCGCGGCCAAAGCTCGGCTCCCGCCAGTGGTGGAACAGGTCGTGGTTGCCGAGGACGTAATACTTGCCCAGCGGCGCGTCCAGCTCGCCAAACAGCTTGCAGAAGGCGTCCAGCTCTTCCGGCTCGGTGAACTCGTCGAAAATATCGCCGGTCAGCACAAGCAGGTCGGGACGGCACGCCTCGATTTTTGCTTTCAGCTCCGGGATACGGGTGTGATCCATCGCCGCACAGGCGCGCGGGTGGACATCACTGACCTGCACGATGGTCAGCCTGCCGTTCGGCAGGTTTTTCCGCGTTGTCAGGCTGTATTTTGTCGTACAGAGCCGCAGCGCACGCCGCCGCCCCCACCACATGATAAGGCCCGTCAACAGCCACGGCGTTATGCCGTCCAGCCATATAATACGCCAAACAGTCAGCGGTGTGCCGCCGATGCGCCGCAGCGCCAGCCCGATGGCGGTACCGATGCAGTAGAATGTCACAAGATGTCCGGCAAACACGATGCCCAGCCCGAGCGGGTCGCGGCTGATATACGCCAGCACGCCCATCAGCACAAGCGGCAGTCCGTAATACAGCACCGGCCACCGGGCCACCAGCTGTAAGGGCGGCAGCTGCAAAAAGTTCAGGTACAGCAAAGCATCCAGCGCCACCTGCCCGAGGCGCGGAAGAACGAATTGGAAGAAAGGATGATACATGGTTGACGCCTTTGTTCGGTAAGAGTGCCTTTTCCCCCTTGGGGGAAGGTGTCTGCGGCCCCGCCCGCAGACGGATGAGAGGAAGCCTTTTTAACAAAAACAGCCCCGCACCTCGCGGCACGGGGGCTGAAATTTAATTTTTACTGTTCCTTCGCCTTGATGGCCGCGTCAATCGCGCGGGCAGCCTCTTTGCCGGCGCCCATGGCCAGAATAACCGTGGCGGCACCGGTGACAGCATCGCCGCCGGCGTAGACCATCGGGCGGCTTGTCAGGCCGTCGGGGCCGTTCGTGATCAGGCAGCCGTGCTTGTCGGCGTCCAGACCCGGCGTGGTGGAGCGGATCAGCGGGTTGGGGCTGGTGCCCAGCGCCATGATCATCGTGTCAACGTTCAGAACGAACTCGCTGCCCTCCTTGACGATGGGGCGGCGGCGTCCGGAGGCGTCCGGTTCACCCAGTTCCATCTCAACGCAGGTCATACCCTTGACCCAGCCGTTCTCGTCACCCAGCACTTCCGTCGGGTTCGTCAGCGTCTTAAAGACGATGCCCTCCTCCTCGGCGTGCTCGACCTCCTCTTTACGGGCAGGCAGCTCGGCCATGCCGCGGCGGTAGACGATGTAGACATTCTCAGCACCCAGACGCTTGGCGCAGCGGGCAGCGTCCATGGCGACATTGCCGCCGCCGACAACGGCAACGGACTTGCTCTTCATGATGGGCGTGCGGGAATCCTCCTTGTACGCCTTCATCAGGTTCACGCGGGTCAGGTACTCGTTGGCGGAGTAGACGCCGTTCAGGCTCTCGCCGGGGATGCCCATAAAGCGGGGCAGACCGGCACCGGACGCGACATAGACGGCCTCAAAGCCGTAGTCGTTCATCAGCTCGTCAATGGTCAGCACCTTGCCGATGACCATGTTGGTCTCGATGTCAACGCCCAGCTCCTTCAGGCCCTCGACCTCGTGCTGGACGATGTCCTTGGGCAGACGGAACTCGGGGATGCCGTACATCAACACGCCGCCCGCAACGTGCAGGGCTTCGTAGACGGTGACCTTGTAGCCGAGCTTGGCCAGGTCGCCTGCGACGGTCAGGCCGGACGGGCCTGCGCCGATGACAGCGACCTTGTGGCCGTTGGGCGCGGGGGCGGTGGGCTTGGTATGTACGTTGTTACGGTACCAGTCGGCAACAAAGCGCTCGAGACGGCCAATGCCGACGGCCTCGCCCTTGATGCCGCGGACGCACTTGCCCTCGCACTGGTGCTCCTGCGGGCAGACACGTCCGCAGACGGCGGGCAGCGCGCTGGACTGCGCAATCACGTTGTAGGCGGCCTCAAAGTCGCCCTCGGCGACGTGCTTGATGAATCCTGGAATATCAATTTCAACGGGGCAGCCGCTGCGGCAGGGGTGGTTCTTGCACTGCAGGCAGCGCTTGGCCTCGTTCACGGCCATCTCCTCGGTGTAGCCGAGGGCGACCTCTTTAAAGTTTTTGTTGCGGACGTTCGGCTCCTGGCTGGGCATGGGGCACTTTTTCGGGTCCATGTTCGGCATAATTACTGCACCTCCTGCTTCAGCAAATTGCACTCGGCCTCGCGGGCGTGGGCCTCAAAGGGCTTGTACATCGTGCCGCGGTGCATAGCCTCGTCAAAATCGACCTCAAAGCCGTCAAAGTCGGGACCGTCCACGCAGGCAAACTTGGTCTGCCCGCCCACTGTCAGGCGGCAGCCGCCGCACATACCGGTGCCGTCGACCATAATGGGGTTCATCGACACAACAGTCTTGACATTGTGGGGCTTGGTCGTCTTGACGACAAATTTCATCATGATCAGGGGTCCGATGGTAATGACCTCGTCAAAGTTGGCGCCCTCGACGATCTTCTGTTCCAGCGGGGCGGTGACAACGCCCTTCTCGCCGTAGGAGCCGTCATCGGTCATGATGATGAACTCATCGCAGCAGGCGCGGAACTCGTCCTCCAGAATGACCAGATCCTTGTTGCGGAAACCGACGATGCCGGTGACCTTGGTGCCCTGCTCGTGCAGTGCCTGGGCAATGGGCAGCGCAATGGCGCAGCCCACGCCGCCGCCGACGACACAGACGTTTTTCAGACCCTCGATCTCGGTGGCCTTGCCCAAGGGTCCGACAAAATCGTGCACAGCTTCGCCCTCTTTGAGGGAGTTGAGCTGCATGGTACCTGCGCCGACAACCTGGAAAATGATAGAAACGGTGCCGGCTTCGCGGTCAAACCCGGCGATGGTCAGGGGGATGCGCTCGGAGTCCTCCTTTGCGCGGACAATGATAAACTGGCCGGCCTTTGCCTTCTTGGCAATGAGCGGCGCATGGATGCAAAGTTCGGTTACGGTGGGGTTCAGCTCCCGCCGTTTGATGATAGTAAACAAAGCGATCTCTCCTTCTCTTTGTTTTTATAAATATACATTTATATTGTAGCGTATTTTGCGGGGAATGTAAAGAAGAAAGTTAAGGAAATGCGGGCGAGGAAACGGGAGAGATGAATCCCCCTACGGTTGGCGGAAAGTTCGCGGCCAAGGATGTAGGGGGCGGCGTCCCCGACGCCCCCGGAGGGGTCAAGACCCCTCCCTACGATACAAAAGATAAAGGGGATGCAATGGCAAGCCTGCGGGCCGGGCATGCCCGGCCCCTACGGGGTGGCGTGAATGAGTTGCGGGCGAAGGCCCGCCCCACGGAATGTGGTAAAGTGGGATGTAGGGCGGCCTGCCCCCAGGCCGCCGCGGACGTTTGCGGTAATGAGAAGCCCTGCGGATTGTTGTAGGGGGCGGCGTCCCCGACGCCCCCGGAGAGGTCAAGACCCCTCCCTACGATGCAAAAGATAAAGGGGATACAATGGCAAGCCTGCGGGCCGGGCATGCCCGGCCCCTACGGGGTGGCGTGAATGAGTTGCGGGCGAAAGGGGTGCGCGGGTGGCTGCCTCTCCCGTTCAGCCCCACAAAAACAAAAAAACGAGACGGCCACTGCCCCGTCTCGTTTTTTCTTAAAAAGAAGGAGAAAAACAGAACGTCTCGCCGGCGCCTGAATGCGAACGGAACCACCCCTCTACAAGTGATACCCTCCCTACGGATTCGGCAGGGCGCTCTGGTATTCTTCCTCTTTAGCTGTCGCTCGGAAGCTCTCGCTTTCGATGTACTTATAGTACACTATTTTTGTCGAATTTGCAAGATGCGTACTTGTACAACATGCTACATTTACCCCACCTTGTTTTGTATAGTTTGCACAATCGTTCACGGATAATTCATACAAATAGCGCCCGGAGCGTTCAAAGCCCCGGGCGCAAGAAATATGCTGTTTTCAGATCGGAAAAGCGGGATTTCTCCGCTTATTCCACAGGAACGATCCAGCCCTTGGTGTCGGGCAGCTTGCCCCACTGGATGCCGGTCAGCGTGTCATACAGCTTCTGGGTCAGCTCGCCGATGTGGCCGCCGCTGATGTGGGCAACCTTGCCCTCCCAATCCAGCTCCTTGACAGGGGAGACAACGGCAGCCGTGCCGGTGCCAAAGACTTCCTCCAGCTTGCCCTCGTCGGCAGCCTTCATGATGTCGGCAATGGCAACGCGCTCCTCATGCACCTTGTAGCCCCAGTCCTTCAGCAGCTCGATGATGGAGCGGCGGGTGACGCCGGGCAGAACGGTGCCCACGCAGGGGGCGGTGTAGATCTCGCCGTCGATCTTGAACATGATGTTCATGGAGCCGACTTCCTCGACGTACTTCTTCTCAACGCCGTCCAGCCACAGCACCTGGGAGAAGCCGCGCTCCTCGGCCAGCTCGCCGGCCTTGATGGACGCGGCGTAGTTGCCGCCGCACTTCGTAAAACCGGTCAGGCCCGGGGCGGCGCGGATGTACTCATCCTCAACATAGATGCGGACGGGGTCGAGGCCCTCGGCGTAGTAGGCACCGGAGGGCGCGCAGATGATGGCAAAGCGGTAATGCTTGGCGGCATGAACGCCCAGGCCCACATCGGTAGCGATGCAGAACGGGCGGATGTACAGGGACGCACCGTCGGAGTGGGGCACCCAGTCGCGGTCCACATCGACCAGCGCCTTGACAGCCTGCACGAAGTCCTCCGGCGGGATGGGGGGCATGCCGAGACGGTCCGCGGAATCGTTGAAACGGTTCGCGTTGCAGTCGGGGCGGAACAGCTGGATCTTGCCGTCCGCGGTGCGGTAGGCCTTCATGCCCTCAAAAATTTCCTGTGCGTAGTGGAACACGGTGGTAGCCGGGTCCATCTCCCACGGGCCATAGGGGACGATGCGGGCGTCATGCCAGCCCTCGCCAGCGGTATAGTCCATCAGGAACATGTGGTCGCTGAACTTCTTGCCGAAGCCGAGCTTCGACTCGTCCTGCGGCTTTTCCTTCGGATGGGTCGTTTTGGTGACTTTAATGTCCAACATAATTTCACACTCTCCCTTTTATATTCAAGCGCACCGCCGCACAGCAGTGCGGGTGATGATTAGGTTTATTATAGCGCTGTCGCGCGGCGAGTGCAAGCCCTTATTTACAAAATGTGTATTTTGTGTTGCAAAAAGCGCAATTCGCGTTTTCCCCGGCTTTCCACAGTTTTCAACAGCGCCACTGTGGAAAATGTGGAAAATAAACGTTTTTTCTACGTAGATTTTCCCGGTTTTCCGCTTTTGAACGGGTCCGGGCGGCAGAGTTTTCCACGCTTTCCACGGAGTTTTCAACATTTCCACGGTGGATAACCGTTATACGCCGTGGATAACTCGGGGTGAATATACGGAATGTGAACGGGGTGTGAACAGAAAAAGCGGCCTGCCCGCCTGCCCCGCGCCCAACCAAAAAAGCGTGCTGCTCTCTTTCCCACAAGAGAGCGGCACGCAGTCCAAACTCAATTTTCTTTTCGGTGCACCACAAACATCACCATGCTGAACACCAGCATGAACGCTGCCAGCCCTGCCGCAATCAGCAAAATCAGCTGGAAGACCTTCACGTTAAAATTTGTCTGCAAATTCTCCCGCGCGGCGGAGACCACATCCGAACCGGAGGAAACCGTCGATTGGGCGTTATTGGCCATCTCCTCGGCGGCGGTCAGTGCGGCCTGGGCGGCGTCGGTGTCGCCCAACGCCTCCAGCGCGTCGGCCAGTGCCTGCCCGCCCATGGCAACCAGACGGTCATTCGTCTCACTCTTGATCTTCTCGTGGTTGACCGCGTTGGCCAGGTACTCGGCAAACAGGTCTGTTGCGCCGCGCACGGCGGGGGCGTAGTCGTCCTTGATCTGCCAGCCCTTGACGGTCCACATACCGTTCATGTAGAACAGCAGCTGCATACCGGAATCCTCCAGCAGAGCGCTGTACACGGCGTCCGCAAAGGCCGTGCTCGAGGTATCCACCGTGCCGAAGTTCAGCGAGATGAACTCCTTGACGCGGTCATACTCGGTCAGATTCGCGTAGTAGCTGCGCAGCGCCTCGGCCAGGTCGGTGTCCTTTGTCACCTTGGAGCCGACGACGACGGAGTCGAGGTCCGCCCGCAGGTCCCCGTTGCTGAAGCGGCTCAGCGTGCCGTCATCGTCCATATTAAAGGAAGCGCGCATCGCCTCGGCGTAGCCCGCGGCATCGCCGGCCTGGCCGTAATACTGCCTGGCCAGCTCCTCACAGTCGCCGCCCCAGCTGCCCGTGATGGGTATGCCGTTGTAGACAAGGTTCATCGACGCCAGCAGGTGCCCAAAGTCGATGCTCTCTCCGTTGGGCAGGACGACGGTGTTCATATTCTGCAGCGACGCCAGATCGGGGTCACTGCTGTTGACGTAGCTCTCAAACCCGGCGTCGCGCACACCGGCGGTCAGCTGCCAGATCGTGCTGTTGTACTCCCCCGTGCGGGTGTAGGCCAGCGTCAGCTCGATCGGGTCGGGCGTGTCGGCCTGACCGGCCGAGTACTCCCGCGCCAGCGCCTGCAGGCGGGACAGGCGGTCCAGCACCGTGTCGTAGTCCTCCGCATGGGCTGGCAGTGCCGCCGCGCAGAACAGCCCCAGCAGCACAAACAGCATAGCCAGCAGGCGGGGCATACGGTTCGCTATAGAATTCGTAGTCAAGCACCTCCGGTAAAACAGGACAAAAGCCGGGGCAAGGCTGCGCCTGCGCCCCGGGTCTGGCTTTTTAACCAATTTGTAATCTTTAGTATACCACATCTGCCCCGGGTTTGTCACCTGTTTTTTTGTGTGTATTCTGTGCGTCTTGACTTTTTGCCCCGCATAGGCTTTAATAGAGGCATCACGGAGGTAATTCTATGCACAAACAAACGCATAAACGCGCTTTTTATACCCTTGCAGGCTGCATTGCCGCGCTGGCGCTCTGCGTGGCGGCATCGCTTTTTCTGCTGACGCCCGCACCGAAAGCGCAGGACGTCGCCATCCCCGGCACGCGCGGGGATATTTACGCCACGGTACAGCTGCCCGGCAAGCTGGCCCGCGGGGAGGAACTGCCGCTCGTCGTGCTCTGCCACGGCTTTACCGGCAGCCGCAGCGGCGACGGCCACTTTGCGCCGCTGGCCGCCGATCTGGCCGCCCAGGGCATTGCGACGGTGCGGCTGGATTTTCCCGGCTGCGGCAACAGCACCGAGCCGTTCACGGCCTACACGCTGTCCAACATGACCGACGACGTCGAGAGCGCCATCACCTACATGCAGCAGACCTACGGCACGGGCCGCACAGCGCTGGTGGGCCACAGCATGGGCGGACGGCTGGCCAGCCTCTACCCGCAGCGCAGGGGCGGCATCACGGCGCTGGCGCTGTGGAGCCCCGCCAACGGCGCGGGCCTGCGCGGCATGGAGTTTTTGAACATCGACGACTTTTCCGCCGTGGAAGCGCTGGCCGCTGAGGCCGAGGCGAGCGGCAGCATCAGCACCTGGGGCGTCGATGTCAGCGGAACGCTGTTCACCGAGATGCGCGATTCCGACCCGAACGCCGCCCTGCGGGAGAGCGCCCTGCCGACACTTTTGACCTACACCGGCCATGAGGGCATTTTGAGCGACGCGACCCAGGCCGAGACGATAGCCGCCGTCGAGAGCCTGCCCGACGGCAGGGTCGTGCTGGAGCCGTTTGCCGAGGGGAACCACAACTATCTATCCGAGGACGCCGCCACCGCCGCCGCGCTGGACAAAGCGCTGCGGGAGACGACAGTGGCGTTTTTGGTGGAGTATTTGAAGTAGGCCCGCCGCGCCTGCGAGGCCGACAGGAACGGGCACCTGACGAAGCCCTTTGAGACCGTGACCGGCTGAAAACATCGGCAAAATACAGAAAGAAAGCAAAAACCGCGGAGAAGCGCAAACTTTTCCGCGGTATTCTTATTGCAGATTTACCAGCACATAGTCCCCGCAATCGACAATCGCCCCCGCCCGGGGGTATCCCGGCAGGTCGTGGGCGTCGGCGTAGGTCTGCGCCTGCTCATGCAGGGTAGCGCTGTGGGTCATGTCCAAAGCAAAGCCATAGTAGCGGAACAGGTGCTCCGCTGCCTGGCCGTAGACGTCGTCCACCTCGGAGAAGGCCGTGACCGACCAGTTCAGCACCGAGTTGCAGTTGGTCTCGACGTACTTGACGGTGTCGCCGCTCTCCCAGCTCGTGTGCTCACGGAAGAAGCGGTACAGCGGGTGCTGCATCGGGTCAGCCGTCGTGTACCGGGTGATATTCTCCCCCAGCGTGTAACGGCCCACCAGCACCACGGGCTTGTCGGTGCCGTAGTCGCGCACAAGCTCGGTGCCCAGAGTGCGCACCACAGCGGCCTCCTGCTCGGAACGCTGGTAATCGACGGCCAGCAGATGGTTCAGGTACATGGCCTGGTGCAGACAGAGCAGCACCGCCAGCAGCTGCACGCTGCCCAGCAGCACAGCCCGCCGGGCCGCAGCGCGGCGCAGCACCTCATACACGGCCAGCCCCGCCAGCGCCACAAACAGCGCAAACACCTGACAGGTGCGGTATGGCGAGCACTTCCCCTGCACAAACGACAGCAGCACCAGTGAGAGCAGCATTCCCGCACCGGTGAGCAGCAGCAAAGGCCGCTTTTTGCGCACCGCAAGCGCGATAACCAGTACGATAAATACAAGCGCCGCCACCGCCAATTCAGCAATGGGCAGGTAGAAGCAGCCTCGCAGTGCGTAGTTAATCAGAATGCTCTTGACAAGCAGCTTTGCAAGATAGACAAACGGGTAAAATGCCCAGAGAATTTCGGTGGCGCCGTTGGCCGCAGCCTGCGGCGGCAGCACAAGATGGATGCCCGACGTCACCAGCACGCGCAGGCAGAGCCCGCCGACCAGCGCCGCCGCGTACCACAGTCCCTCGGTCAGGACCGCCGCAAGCCGCGGGCGCTCGGCGGCCAGCAGCTGCTCCAGCGTTAAAAGCGCAAAGACAGCCTGCACAAACACCGCCGCCAGTGACTCATAGGACGAGCAGACCACCATCAGGCAGAGCGCCGCCGCGCCCATGCGCAGAGCCCTGCCGCGCCACGGCACGCCGGGCTGGCGCGCGTCCCACAGCAGATTCAGCGCAGCGGCGTCCAGCAGATAGCCGCCGCAGACGCAGACATTCGCGCCGCTGTACTCCCAAATTTCGTTCATCAGCGGGTAGGAGACAAACAGGCAGGCAAACAGCCCATAGCCGAACATGCTGATGCGGTCCTGCGCGGCCTTGCGCAGCAGCGCGCAGAAGCTCACCGCCGCCAGCGCCAGCAGCAGCGCCGCCAGCAGGTCAATGCCAAAGGCATAGCTCGGCTCAGCCCTGCCGTAGCCCAGCACCGCGGCCCAGAGGTTCATACCGAACCGTCCGGTGGACAGCATGACGCCGCCCGTGCCGATGTAGCGGTCCCCTTCCAGCGAGTCAATGCTGACCCGTGTCGTGGCGATGGCATAGCCGTAGCTGAGCAGCAGGGTCAGCCCCAGCGCCGCGCGGAATTTCGCGTTTTTCAGGAAATAACCAAACTCCTGCTTCATGCCGGTCACTGGTCGTCCGGCCCAAAGTTGAGGCGTTCTTCCTCCACAACGAGCGGGCGGTTCATGATGCGGGTGTTCATAGCCATGACGTACTCACCCAAAAAGCCCAGGAACGCCAGCTGAATACCGCCCATAAAGAAGATGGCGATCATCGTCGGCGCGTACCCGGCGCGGAAGCTCTGCCAGAACAGCAGCTTGGCAATCAGATAGAACAGGCCGACCAGAAAGCTCAGCCCCGCCACCAGGAAGCCCGCGAACGTTGCAATGCGCATACCGGCCTTGGTGTAGCTGGTAAAGCTCAGCATGGCGGCGTCGTACAGGCTGTACCAGTTGTTGTGGGTCTTGCCCGCGCGGCGCTGGGGCTGGGTGTACTCGATTTCCTTGCGCTCGGGGCCCAGCTCGGCCACAATGCCGCGGATGAAGGGCGTCGGGTCCTTCAGGTTGCGCAGCGTCTGGATAAAGCTCTTGTCGTACAGGCCAAAGCCGGTGAACTGCTCGATCTGCTCGCAGCTGCTCATCTTCTTGATGAGCTTGTAGTAGCAGCCGCGCAGCCAGTACATGACCGGGTTTTCCTTGCTCTGGGTCTTGCGGCCAATGACGATTTTGTAGCCCTTTTCCCACTCGGCCACAAACCTGGGGATCATCTCCACAGGGTCCTGGAAGTCGGCGCACATCGTGATCGTGCAATCGCCGGAGGTGTGGATCATGCCGTAGTACGGGCTGTTGAACTGACCGAAGTTCTTGACGTTGAAGATGGCCTTGACGTGCTTGTCCTCGGCGCAGATCTGCCGGATGATGGCACGGGTGCCGTCCTCGCTCTTGTTGTCGATGAACAAAATCTCATAGTCGTAGTTCGGGCAGCTCTTGACCAGCTCATCGCGCACAGCCTCATAGATGGGGCGGGCGTTCTGCTCCTCGTTGTAGCAGGGGATCATTACCGAAATCGTCTTTTTCTCACTCATTTTGTCTCTTTCCTTACCCACTCAATGGTTTCGCGGATTCCTTCTTCAAACGGGGTCGCGGGCCGCCAGCCGGTGTCCTCCTGTAAGGCCGACGCGTCCGCCTGCAGGTGCATGACCTGCAGCGGGCCGTAGGGGACCTCCCCCAAGCCCAGCGGCAGCGCCGGGTCGATGGCGTCGCGCAGCGTCTCGATGTAGTCCTTCAGCGGGCGGGCCGTGCCGCTGCCCAGCGGGTAGACTCTGCCGTCCTGCCCGCTGACGGCCAGCGCGTAGAACGCAGCTGCCGCGTCGGCGGCGTACAGGTAGTCCCACTGCTGGATGCCCGCGGTCAGAGCGGGCTTCTCGCCGTGCAGCAGCTTACGGATGGTGCCGCTGATCATCGTGGCCGGACCGTCGTGCGGGCCGTAGACGCTCAAAATGCGCGTCCAGATGTGGGCCATGCCCAGCCTCTGGCACTCGACGCGGCTCATCTGACCGGCGCACAGCTTGGCCATGCCGTAGCCGTTCTCCGGGAAGCAGGGGGTCTGCGCGGTCAGCACACCCTCCACGCGGCCATACTCGGCCTGGCTGCCAGCCCCGATAAAGACCTGGCAGCCCAGCTGCGCCGCGGCGCGGCAGGCCGCAATGGTGTAACGGATGTTCGCGATCTGCGCCGGCATGTCGTTGCGGCCCGGGCCGATCGTGTGCGCCCACGCAAAGTGGAAGAACGCATCGGCCTTCTCCGGGATCAGCTCCGGCAGCGCGGCCAACTCCGCCGCATCGCAGGGCACCACATGCAGCCGCGCGTCCTGCGGCAGCAGCGCCGCCCGCGCACTGCCCGGGTGGGTGACCGCGTAGACCGTCACGCCCTCCGCCAGCAGCTTTGCACACAGCGCCATCCCGATTGCCCCCGTAGGACCGGTGATGATGGCGGTTCGGATTTGTCTTTGAATGCTTGCCATTTTTGAATCATGCACTCCCTTACACTTCCGGCATCAGCGGGATGAACATCTGCTTTTCCAGCTCCTCACGCGGCAGGAAGGGGGCTAGGTCCTCCAGCGGTGGGCTGACCAGCGTGCCGTCGGGCAGGCGCTTGGTGCTGCTCTTGGGCTCCCAGACCTGCTTCGTGTCGGTGAAAATTTCGCAGAAAGCCGGGCCGTCCAGTGCCAGCACCGTGTCCACTGCCTGCTTCATCTCGGCGTTGCTGTGGGCGCTGTAGTAGGGGTAGCCAAACGCCTTTGCAATCTTTTCAAACTCCGGGAAGGACAGGTCGCCGCTCTCGGGGCCGATGCCGACCTTGCAGTGTTCCTTGAAAAGGTTGTTCTGCGTCAAGCGGATAGAGTGGTAACCGTTGTTGTTGATGAGGAAGATTTTGATCGGCAGCTTGTTCGTCAGGATGGTCTGCAGTTCCTGCAGGTTCATCATGATGGAGCCGTCGCCCTCGAGGCAGATTGTCTGGCGGCGTCCGCCGCCGATGCAGGTGCCAATGGCTGCGGGCAGACCGTAGCCCATGCTGGCAATGGCGCTGTTGTTTGCCATTCGGCTGCCCTTCTGGATGACATACGCCTGGTTACCGACGACACAGCACGCACCGTTGGAGACCGCGGTCAGGCTGTTCTCCGGCAGGCGACTGCTTAAATAGCGCACAAAGGCGTAGACGTTGGCAGTCTCGCCGTTTTCTTCCCACTGGCGGGGCAACACGGCGGGGTAGTCGCGTTTCCAGCGCTGGCAGGTGGCCAGCCACTCGCCGCCCGCGTTCACGGGGGCCGCGGCGACCTTATCCAGCTTGGTCAAAAAGTCCTTCGCGTCGGCCCAGACCGGCATTTCGACGTGCAGGGTCGGCTTTTTCAGCTCGGCCTGGTCAATGTCCACCATGATGACCTCTGCCGCGCGGGCCCAGGTCTTCCAGTTGTAGCCGACCTGGCGGATAGAAATGCGCGTGCCTACGGCCAGAATCAAGTCTGCGTTTTGGATAGCCCAGTTACCCGGGCGGTCACCCATGTTGCCGGCGCGCCCGCAGTACAGCGGATTGTCATCCTCGATGAGGTCCACGGCGTTCCAGTAGGTGACGATGGGGATGTTGAGCTTTTCCGCCACGGAGCGGAACGCCGCATACCCGCCGGACAGGCGGATGCCATAGCCCGCGTGGAACACGGGTCGTTTGGCGTTCTTGATTTTTTCCAGAATCGTCCGGATCGTGGCGTCGTCCACCGGCGGGGGCAGCTGGGCGTCATCCTCGGCGGGGTCGTAGCCGCGCAGCTCGTCAGTCTCGATGTAGCCGCCCTGGAAGTTGACCGGGATGTCCAGCCAGACCGGGCCGGGGCGGCCCGTTGTAGCCAGATGCCACGCCTTTTCCAGCAGGTAGCGAATGTCCTTGGGGTCCTCCAGCATGGCGGCAAACTTCGTCATGTACTGGACGGACTTGGTGATGTCGTACTCTTGGTCGCCCATGGCGCGCAGCGGCGTACCGGTGTACTGCAAGGCGTACCGGGCCGTGGTGTCATAGCGCACCTGGCCGGAGACGATGAACATGGGGATGGAGTCCAGCCAGCCGCCCACGACGCCGGTCAGCGCGTTGGTGCCGCCGGGGCCGGTGGTCACGCAGACCGCCGCGATCTTATTTTCCAGCCGGGCGTAGGCTTCCGCCGCAATGGCGCAGGCCTGCTCATGGTGGTTGTAGGTCACATGCAGCCGGGGGTTATGGCCCAGCGCATCGTTCAGGTGCATAGCGCCGCCGCCCACGACGGAGAAAACATCCGTCACACCGCGCGCAGCCAGAAAGTCCGCCACATAATCCGCTAAACGCTGTTTCATTGGGTTGCTCCTTCTTACTTTGTTTTCTTGAAAACCGGATGCCCATCGTTACCCTTCTGCCATGTGAGCAGGTGGATTACTTCATCTTCATCTCGATTTTTTTTGTTTTCCTCTTTGGCATTGTCGGAAAGCTGTCTGACCAGATAGTCACCGTTGATGGCCTCCGCATCACCGTAGGCAATGTCCTGCCCCTGCTGGGACGGCGTCTCAAAGGCGCTCTTTCCGCTGCCCTGTAGCTGGTAGATTTCTTCTTCCCAGGCATTTTCGCTGCCGCTGATGGCCGCAGCACTCTGCTGGCCCGTCAGCATTCCCACGCTGACACAGTTGAAGATTCGGCCATCGAAGTCGTTTGCAATACCGCCCGCGCGGGTGGCCGTAACGGCTACATCCGTGTAGCAGTTCACGATCCTTGCCTCCTTGCCCACAGAGCCGCCCGCAATCACACCGGCATATTTGCCGCGGATAGTGCCGCCCTCAAGGCCCAAGTTGTACACCTGACCGCCCAGACAGCTGAACAGGCCCACGTTTTCGCCGTTACTCTGCTTCAGATTCAGGTTGCGGATGACATACCCAGCACCGTTGTACACGCCATAGAAACAGTGCTCGTTCTCCACATCACCGATAGGCTGCATATTCTGCCTATCCAGATCAATATCGGCGGTCTGCTCGACGTACTGGCCCTTAAAGGTCACGCCATCGCTGACAAGCTCTGCAAAATGCAGCAGGTCTGCGGCGTTCTCAATGCGATACGGGTCCTCATAGGTTCCCTCGCCGTCCAATGCAAATTCAATCTGGCTGGCCTTGTCCCGCAGCTTATACACGGTCACGTCGTCGAACTCCCCAAGCTGCTCATACTGCGTCGGCAGCAGTTCGGCAAACATGTCCTCGATCTTGCGCTGCTCCAACGGCTTTCCGTCGCGGAACTCCCGCTCATGGACCTCCTTGCAGCCCGGGATGTCCTTCCAGACCACAATATCCGGCAGATTTTCCTCCAGCAGCGCCTTTTCCTCCTGCACGTACTTATCATCTACCACGTCGTAGAACAGAACCGGGACGAATGTGTTCATATTGTAGTTGTCCGTCAAAATATTGAAAATTTTGACGTAGGGGTAGCCGAAGATGACGGAATCCTCCGTCGTGTTTTCCTCGATCAGCTGCGTGATGCCTTCAAACATCTCCTTGTCCTCTTTGGAAAATTTGAAGCCCTTCAGTGCCGGGATGTCCGTGCTGTACGTCTTGTAATTTCGGGGTTTTTCTTCAGTACCCCACCACGCATAGGAGCAGATAACCTTCTGCGCCATGCAGGTGATCGACAGTACAATACAACCAACGATGGCAATGCCCCGGACAGCCAGCTCAATCCAGGCATCCACACCGCAGAAGGAAAGCACCGTTGCCAGCACCGCTGGAACTGCGACCATCGTGCAGAAGTACGGGATGCTGCTGGTGCCGGACGACATAATACCGGAGTACATCGTAGCCAGCGCCGCACAGAACAGCCAGAACATTCCCTCTGCCTGACTGTTCTCTCCCTGACTGCCAACCCTTGCACCATAGCGGACCAACTGCAAAATTGTCAACAGCAGAACCACAACGTAGAACTTCCCCTGTACCGCCTGCCAAACGTCTGTGCCGCGGTAGAGATCATGCAGGAAGTCACTGTTGCCGGAGTTTGCCCCGCCGCAAAAAACAAAGGTCGCCGCCCACGTAAACAGCAGCAGAAGGATGCTGCCCGCCGGGAGCATCACGCGGCTGCCGCGGACCTTGCGCTTTACGCAGAGATATAACAGCAACGCCGTCAGCACCGCGTCGATCAGCAGAATTGCCTGCATCTCCGGACTCTTGCCCAGCAGCTCCAGGAAGGAGGAAATCTCCTTCTCAAAATTGACATAGAGCAGGAGCAACAGCAGCGGGAACAGCAGCGACTGGGCGCGGAGCGCCTTTTCCCGGGACGCTGACACGCCCGTATTTACTGCAAGCAGCACCGCGGCCACAGCGATCAGCCAGTTCTGCACCTTGAGCAGGGCCATGGAAAGACCGCCAAACAGAATCGTAAAGATGCTGCCCTTGCCGCCCGTGTGCATGAACACCTGCTCCACAAATGGGAAGAATGCACCGTTCGCTAGCAGATAGGCCGCGGCCACGGCCAGCGGAATCACCGCACCCGCGACTACAAAAAGGCAGTACCAGCCAAAGCGAGCATCCTTTTTGCGGATGCAGTAAAACGCCAGCGCTGCAAAATACACGATGCCCGACGCCAGAAAAATCGTCTGCTTATTCAGAAAAACCAATCCCAGCATAAAGCCGGCCCCAAAAATTTTGGTGTACCTCTGCTTGCTTGTGTCCGCCTCCTGAAAGCCGATGACGCAATACAGAAGCAGAATCGAAAGAAGAGCAACCGTTTGGTTATAGTCGCCCAGCAGGTCATAGACAGACGACGCGCAGAGCATGACCGAAAACAGACACGCCACAAACGTGCTGACCACATTGATATAGCGCGAGATCAGCCGGAACAGCAGCGTAAAAATAGCAGCGCGCTGCAACAGCCACCAGAGGCGATACAGCAAGAGGCTCCCAAACGAGAGCTTCCACAGCACTGCATCGACCAGCAGATTCAGCGGGGGCAGATAATAGTAGAAGTCCCGGTACGGCACCTTGCCGTGCCAGATCAGCTCCACATAATTAACGTTCCACCCTTCACTGATGGGGAACGTATTGTTCGCATAAATTGCTGAATAACATACCACCGCCAAGAAGATTCCAATCGACAGTACATTTTTTATGGTACTTATTTTAGGTACTGGCATTTCCTGCGCTTTTGGCAGCACAGCTCCCTGCATTAGTCTTCACATTCCTTCCTTGGTTTTGCTCCACATTTTCAACTTTCCAAAATTTTCTGCAACGAGATAAATCATCAATACCCACATCGATGCATTTCCCAGCATTGTTGAAAGACTGATTTTATGATATCCTTCAAGGCTATTAAAAAGACTTATGTATGGGAATTCCCCCATAATCAGCATCATTAGTATAAGCGGCAAAACCGTGTTTTTCTTAAGTTCCGGTCTTTCATAAAGAAGTAATGTAATGGGTATCAATAAATAAATCTCGTTATATATCCAAGAAAATGTCGGAATAAGCGTCAAGACCATGCACAGTGCATAAGCTTTTTCCCATTCTTGCCGGGATATAAAAACAACAAAAATTACCATGCATAGCAATATCAGCATCAACACTCCGGCAATCCAATCCGTCGTTGAAGACTGTACTTTCATCTTTTCGCCAAACGCTTGACAGATATTGGAAATATTAACCTTAAAGCCATATCCAAATCCTTTGGCATTATTGATCGTATCCGCTGATATATCAGTAATATTTTGAAGCATTTTGGCAATGTTCTGAATCCCACCCGTACCTGCAAATGGAAGGATAAAAAGTGCCACACCGTATACAATAGCCTTTACTGCATCCTCTTTATGCTTTTTGTTCAAAAGTAAAAGACCAAAAAACACCGGATATAGCTTCAAACCTGTTGCAATTGCCAGCGACAGCAATGCCAAATTTCTTATTACCGTATTTTCACTGTTGTAATTGAACACAAAAAACATCAGAAAAAGTAATGACAGAATGACAATATTCCCGCGTTCCAGCATAAATACATACGCCGGAGAAGATACAAAGGCCACACTGTAAAGTACTACATCAATGCCTTTCAATGACAACTTGTTTGCTGCCATGGCACAGACAACGCCTGTTGACACTAGAAAGAACATCGTCCCGACAAGAACCCCATTCGGCGTTACAGATGCTTCGCCAAATGCGAAGCCTGCACTGTAATCTCCCGGAACCATTTTTGAAAAGATCCACAATATCAGATATGTCAGCGGTGGATAGATCGATCTTCCCTCATATGGATGTAAATCTGCCGCATCACGGATCGACTCGAACAAATCCGGATAAATTCCTGCCGTGTCGTATGTCCATGTCATGTATTGGATTGCCTGCCCATTGGATATTGCCAAATAGGCAAGTGCCACCGTTGCAAGAACAATCAAGCAAATACTGAACCACCTTACCGCCAGCCTTTTCTTTCCTAATATCATTGATTCAGATCTCCTTAAATGTCCACAGCTTATTGATAATGAAATTCAGCGGAATCGTAACCAGCAAATTCACAATCGGTGCAATCGTTTTGCTCACGCCGAAGAAGGTAACCTCTATCCAAAGCAAAACATTGGAAAGGATCGATGTACCGCCGTAGCTGACATAGGTCTTGCCCAACCGCTTCAGCTTGCTGCGCCAGTCGTTTGCATTTCCGGTAAACACAAACTTATCGTTCCAAAAAAAGGCATTGGCAATGCTCAAAATCGTGCCCAATATGCTGCCTACCATGTACAGGCCCGGGTCGATCCACAAAAAGATATAGTATACCGCCATGGATACCGCCGTGTTGCTCACGCCTACAAGGCCAAACTTGATAAACTGGGCAAGCAGCGCCAAAAATTCCTCTTTGCTTTTCGCGCCCAACAGGGCTAACAATTTCTGCATGGGTCCATTCCTTTTATTTTCTTATAAACAATCAAAAAGCAAAGTCGGCCTTGATGCTTCCGCGCAGCACGGCTTTGCTTTTTGTCCTATGGTTCGGCCTTTCCGTCTTACTGATTCACAGCCTCGATAATTGTCTTGGCCATGTAGTCGATCATCTCGTCGGTCATGCCGGGGTAAACGCCGACCCAGAAAGTATTGTTCATGATAAAGTCGGTGTTGGTCAGCTCGCCCGCCACGCGGTAGGCGTCGGTGCCGCGGATCTGGTCAAAGCAGGGGTGCTTGATGAGGTTGCCGCTGAACAGCAGACGGGTCTGCACGTTGTGGCTCTCCACATAGCGGGTCACGGCGTTGCGGTCCAGACCGCTCTCCGGCTTGACAGAGATCAGGAAGCCGAACCAGGACGGGCGGCTGTTGGCAGCCGGTTCCGGCAGGATCAGCTTGTCGGCGGCGGGCTCCAGCGCGGCGCGCAGGCGGTCCCAGTTGTGGCGGCGGCGCTCGATGAAGGTGGGGAACTTCTTCAGCTGCTCGCAGCCGATGGCGGCCTGCATGTCGGTGACCTTGAGGTTATAGCCAAAGTGGCTGTAGACGTACTTGTGGTCGTAGCCCTTGGGCAGCTCGCCGAACTGACCGTCAAAGCGGTGGCCGCAGAAGTTATCCTGGCCGGAGGGGCAGATGCAGTCGCGGCCCCAGTCGCGGAAGGAGAGGATCAGGCGGTTCAGCAGCGGGTTGTTGGTGTAAACGCAGCCGCCCTCGCCCATTGTCATGTGGTGCGGCGGGTAGAAGCTGGACGTGCCGATGTCGCCCCAGGTACCGGTAAAACGGGTCTCGCCGTTGATGGTGTACTGGGTGCCCAGCGCGTCGCAGTTGTCCTCGACCAACCACAGGTTGTGGGCGTCACAGAACGCCTTGACGGCGGACAGGTCAAACGGGTTGCCCAGCGTGTGGGCGATCATGACTGCCTTCGTCTTGGGGGAGAGGGCGGCCTCGAGCTTGGTGACGTCGATGTTGTACTGGGGCACGGTCACATCCACAAACACGGGCACCGCGCCGTACTGGATGGCCGGGGTCACGGTGGTGGGGAAGCCGCAGGCCACGGTGATGATCTCGTCGCCCTTCCTGATCTGGCGGTCACCCAGCTCGGGGGCGGTCAGCGCCATGAAGGCGATCAGGTTGGCGGAGGAACCGCTGTTGACCAGATGGGCGAACTTAACGCCGATCCACTTAGCGAACTCCTTTTCGAACCGGTCGGCAAAGCGGCCTGTTGTCAGCCAGAAGTCCAGTGTGGCATCGGTCAGAGCGCACATCTCCTTCTCGTCAAAGACGCGGGCTGCGTAGGTGATGCGATCCCCCTCCTGATAGGGGGTCTTTTTCTCCTTGAAGTCGTGATAATACTCGGCGACCATCGCCTTGATCTGCTCGCGGGCTTCTGCCTCGTTCTTCCACATAATTATTGCTCCTCCAAAAAAATATTGATTTCCTTTTCCATCTCCGCCGGGACGTCGCCGTTGGCAAGCCAGATCTTGCTGAAGGCGACGGTCTTTTCCATGCACTCGGCCATGTGCCAGCGCGGCGTCCAGCCGAAGGTCGTTTTCAGCTTGCTGCAGTCCAGCTTCAGGAAGTTGGCCTCGTGCGGGGCATTGGCCTCGGCCTGATTCTCCCAGGCGGCGTCGCTGCCCCAGGCCCGGCAGAACAGATCCACCAGCGTGCCGGTGGTGACGCAGTCGCAGTCGTCGGGGCCTACATTATAGTAGCCCGCAAAGCGGCTGTCCTCGTACTGGCGCTGGGCGATCAGCAGGTAGGCCGCCAGCGGCTCCAGCACATGCTGGTACGGGCGGGTCGAGTAAGGGTTGCGCACGCCGATCCTACGGCCCGCGGCCATGGCGCGGACGCAGTCGGGGATGATGCGGTCATTGGCAAAGTCGCCGCCGCCGATGACATTGCCCGCGCGGGCCGTCGAGACAGCCACGGTCTTATCGGCAAAAAAGCTGTTGATGTAGGAGTGCGTCGCCAACTCCGAGCAGCTCTTGCTGTTGGAGTAGGGGTCGAAACCGTCCAACGGCTCGTTCTCGCGGTAGCCCCAGGCCCACTCGTTGTTGTGGTAGACCTTGTCGGTGGTGACGTTCAGCACCGAGCGGGGCGCTCTGCCCTGCTGCCGGGCCAGCCGCACACATTCCAGCAGGTTGACCGTACCCATAACGTTCGTCTCATAGGTGTAGCGCGGGTCCTTGTAGCTGTCGCGCACGATGGGCTGCGCGGCCAGGTGCAGCACAATGTCGGGCTGCGCCGCGTCAAAAGCGGCCTTCAGCGCGTCAAAGTCGCGGATGTCGCCGATGACGCTGTGCATCTTGTCCTCGACGCCGGCGATGGAGAAAAGGTTCGGCTGCGTCGGCGGCTGCAGGCTGTAGCCCGTGACCTCGGCCCCGGCCATCAGCAGCATCTTGCAGAGCCAGCTGCCCTTGAAGCCGGTGTGACCGGTGACGAACACCCGCTTGCCGCGGTAAAATTCAGGATCGTAATGTACCATCATCAATCCTCCCATTTTTTCCAGGGCGCGTTGCCGGTGGCAAGCATTTTCTCCAAGACCTGCTTCTCGCGGGCGGTGTCCATGCACTGCCAGAAGCCCTTGTGGATATAGCTCATCAGCTGACCCTCCTCGGCCAGCTTCTGCAGCGGCTTCTGCTCAAAGACGCAGGCGTCGCCGTCCAGATAGTCGAAAATCTGCGGCTCCAGCACCATATAGCCCGCGTTGATAAGCGCACCGTCGCTGGCCTTCTTTTCACGGAAAGAACGGACAGAATTATCCTCGGCAATATCCAGAACGCCCTTCTGCTGCTCCTGCTGAACGGCGGTCAGCGTGGCGATCTTACCGTTCTCGCGGTGGAATGCCACCAGCTTGGCAATGTCCACATCGCAGACGCCGTCGCCGTAGGTCATCATGAAGGTCTCATTGCCGATGTAGGGACGAATGCGTTTGATGCGCCCGCCAGTCATCGTGTTGAGGCCGGTGTCCACAACGGTGACCTTCCACGGCTCGGTGTGGTGGTTGTGGACGATCATCTCGTTCTGGCCGCGGGTGAAATCAAACGTAATATCGCTGGTATGCAGGAAGTAATCCGCGAACCACTCCTTGATCATGTGCTGCTTGTAGCCCGCGCAGATGACAAAGTCGTGAAAGCCATAGTAGGAATATTCCTTCATGATATGCCATAGGATGGGCATGTTGCCGATTTCGATCATCGGCTTGGGCTTGTAGACGCTTTCTTCGCTGATGCGCGTGCCAAGGCCGCCAGCCAGGATTACTACTTTCATAATGCGCTCCTTTATTGTTTTGTGAGCCGGTCAGTCCGTTGGTGACCGGTTTGCTCCCGTGCGCTCTGCCTCGTTTGGGCAATTTTACACACTTATTCATAATGAAGAGTATAACACACACTCTCTGTAATTGCAACAATTTACGCCCGTCTGCGCCGTGCCAAAACCATCGGTTCAAAGTCAATATTTTTGTCCAGAACCCACAAAAGGCCGTCATTCGCACATTTTTTGCGCTTTTGCGTGCCAGATTTTACATACTGTATTTCCGCAAAAAAATTCCCCGTCGCCGGGGTGCGGCGGGGGGATTTTCATGGTGGAGCTGTAGGGAGGCGGCGCCCTCGGCGACCCGGGCCGTCCGCTTTACTGCTGCTGCTTAAAATAATACACTGCACCGACAAGGCCGGCGTCGTTCTGGAGGGCTGCGGCCCTGACCTCAAGGCCCTCGGCGAAGGCGGGCATGATGCTTTTGCGCACCTGCGCGGCCAGCGGGTCGATCAGAAGCGCCTGCTGTGCGCTGACGCCGCCGCCAATCAGAATCAACTGCGGGTTGAAGATGTGTACAAGGCCCGCAAGGCCCTGAGCGATCTCGTCGATCCAGCCGTTGAGCACAGCCAGCGTGCGGGCGTCGCCTGCGGCGGCAGCCTCAAAAATCGCACGCCCGTCGGGCGCGTCCAGCCCGGCCTTCTGGGCGCTGCGGACCAGCGCCGTTGTGGCGGCGTAGCGCTCATAGCAGCCGATGGCCCCGCAGGTGCAGGCCACGCCGTCCAGCGCGTGCAGACGGAAATGCCCCAGCTCGCCGCCAAGGCCGCGCGCACCCTCCAGCAAACGTCCGCCGGTCAGGATGCCGCCGCCGACGCCGGTGCCCAGCGTCACACCGATGACATCGGTACAGCCCTTAGCCGCACCGGCCCAGACCTCGCCCAGCAGCATACAGTTGGCGTCGTTGGCGACGGTGACGGGCAGGCCGAAGGCACGCTCCAGCGTACCTTTAATGTCCACGCCGATCCACCCCGGGAAATTGCCGCAGGTCCCCGCGACCACGCCGCGGCGGCTGTCGATCTGGCCCGTGGCGGACACAGCGATGCCCTCGAGCCTCGGCGCGTCCGCGGTCAGAAATTCGTGGATGGCCGCCTGCACGGTATCCAGGATCGGCGTTTTGTAGCCGTCAAAGCTGACGCTGCGCTCGGCGCGGCGCAGCACCCTGCCGTTCTCATCGACGAGCCCCAGCTTGACCGCCGTGCCGCCGATGTCAACGCCCAGATAGGTTTTACTCATAGCGCACCTGCTTATTTGTGGTTGTTGATGGCCGCGGTGTAGCGGGCCGTGATCTCCGCCGGGCGGGTGATGGCACCGCCGACGACGAGGGCGAACGCACCGGCGTAGAGCGCCTGCACGGCCTGCTCCGGCGTGTGGATATGGCCCTCGGCGATGACCTTGGCCGGGCACTCCCGCGCGAGCTGGGCGATAAAGCCGAAGTCCACATCGTTGATGCCCGTCGTCTCGGGCGTGTAGCCGCGCATCGTCGTGCCGACAAAGTCGGCACCGGCCCCCGCGCAGGCCAGCGCGTTCTCAATGTTGTCGCAGTCGGCCATAACGAGCTGGTCGGGGTACTTTTCCTTGATGGCGCGGATGAACTCGGCGCTCGTCTGCCCGTTGGGGCGCAGGGCGCCGGTGCCCTGCACGGCCAGAATGTCCACGCCGCAGGCGACGAGCTCGTCAACCTCCTGCATCGTGACGGTGATGTACATCGGCGTGCCGGGGTAATCCTTTTTGATGATGCCGATGACCGGCAGGTCCACGACCTGCTTGATCTGGGTGATGTCGCGCACCGTATTGGCGCGGATGCCGACAGCGCCGGACTGTGCCGCCGCCTTGGCCATCAGCGGCATGACGCCGCCCTCTTTTGTATACAGCGGCTCATGCTCCAGCGCCTGGCAGGAGACGATAAGGCCGCCCTTGATTTGGTTGAAAATTTGTTCGTGGGTCATGGGAAAGGCTCCTTTCTATACGCAAAAAGGCTTCCCCCGAGGGGGAAGCTGTCACCGAAGGTGACTGATGAGGGCGGAGCTTACGGCGGCAGCCCGTTTACGGGCAACCACCGATAGCTTACCCCTCATCCGGCCCTGCGGGGCCACCTTCCCCCAAGGGGGAAGGCTTGGGGAATGCAAATTATTTCATCAAAATCTTGACCACGGCTTTTCTTACGTGGTCGCAGCCGGGGGTCTTGCAGCTGGGCTTGTGCAGCTCACCAGGGAAGAACACGGCAAAGCGTCCCCCACCCAGCGTCATGCCGCAGTGCTCGGGGCCGGTCCGCAGACCGAAGTCGTTTTCCTCGTCAAACTCGCCCTGCTCCGTGCCCTCGGACGCCCAGCCCAGATGCTCGCTGCCGGTCAGGTCGATCTGCAGGTCGGCATAGCGGCGGTGATACTCGAACGCAGCGCCGTCGGCATCGCGCAGGTCGGCGTCCATCACGTTGACAAAGACGTTCTCGCCGTCAATGATGGTCTTGCCGTTTTCCAGCGCGTCCAGCGTGTGGCTGTTCAGCCAGTCGATGGCCTTGTCCAGATTCGGGTGCAGGCCCTTGTAGCAGGCAATGTAATCAAACGAATCTACGATCATTTCACACCTCTTACAGGGCCGCGACGGCGTCCTCGATCATCTTCTGCGCCTCGGCCACGATGGCCTCATCCTCGGGGATCAGGCCCGGCAGCGGGGCGCGCACGCCGCCCAGCTCCAGACCGTACATGCGGCGCAGGATCTCCTTCATGACCGCGTACAGGTTGCCGTGGGCCTCGCACATCTTGTAGATGATGCGGTCCGCCTTGTACTGGATCTCGCGGGCAGCGGGGATGTCGCCCTTCTCGATCAGCTCATTCATCTTGAGGAACAGCTCGGGCATGACGGCGTAGGTGCCGCCGATGCCGCCGTCCGCGCCCATGACACGGCCGGAGACGAACTGCTCATCGGGGCCGTTGAACACGGCGAAGCCGTCCGCACCGCGCGCCTGAATACCGGCATCCTTGAACATCTGGATGTCCTGGGTGGGCATCGAGGAGTTCTTGACCGCGATGACGTTGGGGTTCTTGAGCATCTCGTTCAGCAGGGGCATCGTCAGGGCGGTACCGGCCAGCTGCGGGATGTTGTAGATGATGAACTCTGTGTTGGGCGCGGCGGCGCTCATGGCGTTCCAGTAGTCCGCGATGGCGTAGTTGGGCAGGTGGAAGTAGATCGGCGGGATGGACGCGATGGCGTCAACGCCGCACTTTTCAGCATGGGCGGCCAGCTCGACGGAGTCCGCCGTGTTGTTGCAGGCGACATGGGCAATAACGGTGATCTTGCCCTTGGCCTCGCTCATGACGGCCTCCAGCACGGCCTTGCGCTCATCCGGGTGCTGGTAGATGCACTCGCCGGAGGAGCCGCCGACATAAACGCCCTTGACGCCCTTGGCGATCAGGTGGCGGGTCAGTGCCTTGACGCCCTCGGTGGAGATAGAGCCGTCCGGTGCGTAGCAGGCGTAGAAGGCAGGAATAATGCCGCGATATTTGTTGATGTCTTTCATATACAAACACTCCCTGTTCGTAAAACTGTATGTAAAGGCTTCCCCCGAGGGGGAAGCTGTCACCGAAGGTGACTGATGAGGGCGGAGTCTGCTGACACGGCCCGTTTGCGGGCAATATCCGGCAGGCTGCCCCTCATCCGTCTGTGGTCGGGGCCACAGACACCTTCCCCCGAGGGGGAAGGCTTTCAGTGGTACTCTCTTGCGGTTACCGCATCGCGCTTCGGGGCTTGGGCGCCCCTCGCGTTCTGCGACCGCTGCGCCTAAAAATCCTCCCTGTTTCCGCCGCAGGCGGCGGTCGGATTTTTAGCCCTTGACAGCGCCCATCGTGATGCCCTTCGTGAAGTACTTCTGGAAGGCCAGGAACACGATGATGATGGGCACGGCTGCCAGCGCGGCACCGGCCATGATCAGGCCGTAGTCGGTGGAGTTCTCGGCCTGCAGCTTGGCGATACCAAGAGAGATCGTCAGCTTGCTGGTGCTGGACAGCATGATCAACTGCATGAAGTAATCGTTCCACGAGTTGATGAAGGTGAAGATGGCCAGTGCGCCGATGCCCGGCTTGATCATGGGCAGCGCAATGCGGACAAAGGTCTTGGCCTCGCTCGCGCCGTCGATGCGGGCGGCCTCCAGCATCTCGCCGGGGATGCCCTCACTGAACTGCTTCATCAGGAATACGCCGAACGGCCAGCCGACGATGGGGAAGATGACCGCCCAGATCGTGTTGTAGAGCTGCAGGCTGCTCATCTCGCGCAGCAGGGGGATCAGGATGACCTGCTTCGGCAGCGCCATGGCGCAGACGATCAGGGTAAAGAGGATGCTGCGGCCCACAAAGCGCTTTTTTGCCAGCGCATAGCCTGCCATAGCGGAGGTGATGCAGGTCAGGATCATCGAGGCAACGGCCATAAAGACCGTGTTGATGAGCCAGCGCACAGCGGCGGGCACCTGGGGACCGGCCCACCAGATGATGTCCTTGCCGTCCGCGCTGAAGTGGCTGCTGAACGGCACCGCGAACTCCCACAGCGGGGACTTCTGGCGGCTGAACAGCTTGTCATAGTTCGTCATGACCCACTCGCTCGGCCACCATTCAGGGGTGGTGGAGTTGATGGAGACCTGCGTCTTAAAGGAGCCCGTCAGGATCCAGTACAGCGGGAACGCGAACGCGATGGCCAGCAGGATGATGACGATGGTGCTGAACACCATGTAGGGGGAAATCTTCTTTTTTTTCTTTTTGGTATCCATAGTCATTTCCCTCCTTACTTAATCAGACCGCGTGACCTTGAACTGCACAGCGGACAGAACGGCGATCATGATGGCGAGGATAACGCCCATCGCGTTGCCGTAGCCGTAGCGGTACAGCTTGAAGGCTGTGTAGTAGATGTAGTACATGATGGTATCGGTGGAGTGGTTCGGGCCGCCGGACGTCAGCAGCTGGATCAGCGCGAAGCACTGGAAGGAGTTGATCGTCGTGATGACCAGGATGTACAGCGTGGTGGGCATGATCTGCGGCCACTTGATCTTCCAGAAGGCCTGCAGCTTCGTGGCACCGTCCACCTCGGCGGCCTCGACCAGAGACTGGTCCACGTTGCCGAGCGCGGAGACATACAGCACGATGGGCTGGCCGACAGAGGTCGTGAGCAGGATCAGGATGATGCAGGCCAGCGCGTAGCGGGTATCGCCCAGCCAGTTGATGTTCTGGTCAAGGAGGCCCATCGACTTGCCCAGATAGTTGAAGATGCCGTAGTAGTTGTTGAACATCCACTTCCACACGACGGTAACAGCGACAGAGCCGGTGACGACGGGCAGATAGAAGATGACGCGGAACAGCGAGGTCGCCCACGGCGGCATGTTGACGATGGCGGACGCCACCCACAGCGAGAAGATGCAGGTGATGGGCACCGACACGACAACGATAATCAGCGTGTTGCGAAGTGCGCCCAGAAAGACGCTGTCGTGGAACAGCTCCACATAGTTCTGCAGGCCGATGAACACATCGGCGCGGTTCATACTGGAGTCAAAGAAGCTGGTGAAGATGCACATCACCATGGGATAGATGACAAAGCCGATAAAGAAGATGAGGCTGGGCAGCAGGAACAGGTAACCGGCGATGGTCTCCTGCCGGACAAGCGCGCGGCTCATCTTCGGCTCGCTCTGCTTTTTGGCAACTGCGGTATGTGCCAAGAGGATCGCTCCCTTCTGTTTTAAAGTCACGGGTTCATTCGATAAAAGTGGCGTCCCACCGCTGCGTTTCAGGTCAGAGGTCGGACGCCGTGGGGTTTAGTTACAAACCGGAGGTTTTTTCAGGAGGTTCAGGATGCGCTGGCCGCTGCGTTGGCGGTGTTGCAGAACTCGGTAACGGCGGTGGTCACGTCAGTGCCCTGGCCAACCTGCTGCAGCATGTTCCACCAAGCGGTACGAGCCTCGGCCCAGCCGGGAGTGACCTGATAGTAGTCGCCCAGGTAAGGCATGAGCTTCTGGTACTCGTTCATGACCTCGTCGTCCTTGTACAGGTCGGACAGAGAGTTCTTGACGGAGAAGTAAGTAGAGGTCTTGACGGCCTTTGCGGTCTCGTCAGAGTTGGCCATGAAGTTGATGAAGGTCTTGGAGGCAGCGATCTTGTTCTCGTCGCCGTTGTCAAACACGCCGAAGCCCCAGATGCCGCCGCACAGTGCGGGGTCGCCGGACTCAGTCGGGAACGCCATGAACAGGATGTCGTCGCCGCTGTTGGTCGTGCCGGCTGCGCTGTTGTCAGCGTTGGTCTGCTGGGCAATGTTCCAACAGAAGGCCATCTGCAGGGTGCCGTTGCGGAAGAGGGTGATCTCCTCGCCGCCGTTGATGGAGGCGTCAAAGTTGATGCCGTCCTGGTTGTACAGGGTCTCGATCGCCTTGACGTTCTCGGCAGAATCAGCGGTGTACTTGGTGTGGGCTGCATCGGTGAAGGTGCCGCCGTACATGTTGTTGATGATGGCGCGGGTGCCCTGGTCGCCGCCCTGGCCGCTGCAGTAGATCGCGCCGACGTCGGTCTTGCCGGAGTCGTAGACGGCCTGCACAGCCTTCAGGAAGTTGTCGGTGGTCCAGGTGTGGTTCTCGGCATCGACATACTGCATAGCACCGGCAGCCTCAAACACGGTCTTGTTGATGGCCATGCAGTGTGCGGTCATGCAGAGCGGGAACTCGTAGTAAGCGCCGGAGGAATCCTTGCAGGCGGCCTCAACGCTGGCGCTGATGTCGGCCTTCTGGTCGTCGGTCCACAGGTCGCTCAGATCGGCCATCAGGCCCTTGGCGCCCCAGTTGGCAACCAGACGCTCGGGTCCTTCCATGACGATGTCAGGTGCGCTGCCGCCCTCGATAGCGGTGTTGACCTGGTCGTCGCCGTTGGTGTAGTCGAGGTACTCGACGGTGACGTGGATGTCAGGATACTGGGCGTTGAAGTCTGCCAGCAGCGCATCAACAGACTCGGAATCGCCCCACTTGCCGATGGGGTAGGTCCACAGCGTAATGTCAGCAGCCTGACCGGCATCGGCGGTAGACTCCGCGGGAGCGGCCTCGCTGGAGGCGGTAGAGGTGCTCTCAGCAGTTGCGGTAGAGGTCGCTGCGCTGGAAGTGGAGCCGCCGCAGGCGACGAGCATGCTGGCTGCCATGCTGGCGGCCAGGATCGCGGAAACTTGCTTCTTCATAGGTTTTTCTCCTTTTTTGCCTTTCGGCCTTTGTGGGGCATCTTCGTTCTGTGTCCCTCGTGATGTCTCTATTTTAGAAAACTTTTTTCATTTTGTCCAGAGGTGAAATAGCCAAGAAAAACTGTCGTTTTTGTACATGCTGCACAAATTCCATCCACATAGTTGCAAAATACATGCGTTTCTATCGGTTTTTCTTGCTTTTCATGGGAAAACCGCCTCTTTTTTGATTTATTACAAAATGAAAACAACTTTTACCTTTGAAAATTTTCTATCGCGCGTGCGCTTTGGTGCTGTAAAGCAAAAAGGCGCTCACCCGTTACATTTACGGGTAAGCGCCTTTGCTTTGGTAGTAGGATACTCCTTTTGTCAAAAAACGCAAGATGTCAAAATGAAATATCCTTTTCACGCAATCTGTCTCAATTTTTGCACATTTGCACAAAAACAGGCCGTTTTTTCCGGGAAAAAGCCTCTTGCAAGCGCGGGTATTTCCCTATATAATGGAAGGAGCGAAATAACTTTTCATTTTTAAGAAAGGGAGCCTTTTTTATGAATTATGAAAATATGACCCGCCGCCGGGTACTCTGCTTCGGCGATTCCAACACCTACGGCTATGACCCTGCCCGCGACGGGCGCTACGGCGACGATGAGCGCTACCCGATGGTGCTGCAGGACCTGCTGGGCGACGGCTGGAGCGTGGTCGAGGAGGGGCTGCCCGGGCGCACCGCCGTGTTTGACGACCCTATTACAGAAGGTATGAACGGGCTGCGGGTCATCACGCCGATCCTGATGAGCCACGCGCCGCTGGACACCGTGACGATCATGCTGGGCACGAACGACAGCAAGGAGCGGTTCGGCTGCAATTCCTATCTGATCTCTCAGGGCATCGTGCGGCTCGTCAAGAAGGCCCTTCACACCGAATGCTGGCGCGACAACGCCAGGCCGGAAGTGCTCGTCATCGTTCCGCCGTCCATCACGCCGGAGTACGACCACCTGATCTTTAAAGATGCCATGGGCACCGGCTGCCATGAACGCTGCGCCGGCATTGCCGCCCAGCTGGAGCCGATGCTGAAGGACATCGCCAATGTGCGGTTCCTGGACGCCAACACGCTGCCCGGCGCGGGCTGCTCGCCCCTTGACGGCATGCACATGACCGTCCAGTCCCACAAAGTCCTGGCCAAAGCTTTGCAGAAGGCGCTGACCGGGGATACGCTTTAAGTAATAGCAGCGGCCAGCCTCCTTGCCTCCCTCTGCGAGACAGCCTCCCCCGACACGGGGGAGATGGCGCTTGCGCCAGAGGGGGAGCGGTGGCCCCGCAGGGCCGGAGGGAGAGAACCTTGCGGTTATCTGAAGTCTTTCAGGCAATGGCACAGTTCTCTCCCCCACCGCCTGCGGGCGGAGCCCCCTCGCAGAGGGGGCCAAGTTCCGCAACACATCACAGCAGAAAGGACCCTCCACCATGGCAGAGCAAAGTTTTTGGGATATGCTGCGCACCAAGCGCGACAGCCTGACGAAATCCGGCATCATCGTTGCGGATTACCTTATGCAGCACGCAGAGGACGCACAATACCTGTCGATCTCATCGCTGGCAAAAGCCTGCGGTGTGGCAGAGGCTACGATTTTCCGTTTCTGCCGCGCCCTGGGCTTTGACGGCTATAACGAGATGAAGATCGCGCTGGCAAAGGCCACGGCCACGGCGATGCCGGTCTCGCTCAAGCTGGAGCCGGGCGTCGACACCCAGACGCTCTGCACCCACGCCTACAATACCGCCATCGAGGCACTGAACGGCACCCGCAGCGCACTGGACCCCGAGTCGGTGGACCGCGCGGCCACGCTTTTGCAGCGGGCACGGCAGGTGTTCTTTTTCGGGCAGGGCGGCAGCTATATACTGGCCTGCGACATCTGGGCACGGTTCTCGATGCTCTCCACCAAGTTCCGCACGGCAGGCGACAGCCACATGCAGGCCATCGCCGCCAGCCTGATGGGTCCCGAGGACGTCGTGGTCTTTGTCTCCTACTCCGGCGCAACGCGGGATATGATGGACACGCTGCATCTGGCCAGGGAGAACGGTGCCAAGGTCATCCTGCTCACCCACTACAGCGACGCCCCCGGCGCAGCGCTGGCCGATGTCGTGCTTCTGTGCGGTGCCAAAGAAAGCCCGCTCGACTCCGGCAGCATGCCGGTCAAGCTGGCCGTCCTCTTTGTGGCGAACGTCCTCGTCCTGCGCTACACGCTGGACAATCAGGAGCTTGCCAACCTCTCCCTCTCCCGCACAAGCCGCGCGCTGGGGAGTAAGCTGCTGTAATATAAGCTCAAAGCAGCCCGTGAGCACTGTCGCTCACGGGCTGCTTTTTATTGCTGCACCTGTAATGTTCGATGCAGCAGCATTTTTAAATTCTCCGGCAGGCCGCTCTGTATCCCGCACTCCGCGGTAAAGCACAGCCCGATCAGGCCGCCGATAACGGCGGAAAAGATCGCGGTGCAGCAGTATTCCAGACTTACCGCGGGGTCGATCTCCCCCGCAGCCTGCAGGCGTATGAGCAGCGTGCGCATGATGTCCCGCAGCTCGTCCGCACAGGCGGGCACGGACTCGCACCTTCCCGGCGTGCCCAGCGCCTGGGCAATCATCTTATAATCGCCCATCCGGTTGGCAGCAATATCCTGCAAATAGGCTACCGCCCGCTCCTCCAGCCCAGCCAGCGTGCAGCAGTCGGCAAACAGGACGCGGATGCGTTCGTTTTCCCGGGCAAAGCAGTATTCGGCCAGGCCCTGCAGAATCTCCTCCTTTGAGGAAAAATAGCCGTACACCGTACCTTTTCCAATACCTGCCGTGTCGGCCAGCTGTTGGATAGTCATAGCGGCGGGGCTGACGCCCCGGGCGATCAGCTGCAGGGCAGCCTCGTAGACGGCAGCCTTGCGGGCTGCATGGTTATCCATTGTCATGGTCGGCCTCCTTTTTCTCCCCGTCGTTTTCCTCCGGCGCATGGGCCGCGCGGCTCAGATCCGGGCGGCGTGGCGCGGATGCAGCCTCGGCGGCGCGGCGGGCGGCGAACTCTGCCGCAAACTCGGCCGCATCGTCGGGCAGGTCGTCCAGACCGTCATCACCGACGTCAATATTGACCGGCGGCCTGCGGTAGAACAGGTCATACAGCACAGGCACGACGAACAGCGTCATCAGCGTGGCGTAGCTCAGACCGCCGATGATGACAATGGCCATGCCGGTGCTCATCTCACTGGCCATGTCGGTGCCGAACAGCATCGTGACCATCGCCAGCACCGTCGTCAGCGTCGTCATCAGGATCGGGCGCATACGGGTGCGGCCCGTCGCCACAAGGGCGTCGGTGCGCTCCAGCCCGCCGATGCGCAGCTGGTTGGCGTAGTCCACAAACACAATGCCGTTGTTGACGACCACGCCCATCAGGACCAGGAAGCCCATCAGCGAGATCAGCGACAGCTGCTCACCGGCAGCCATCAGGCCGAGCATACCGCCGGTGAAGGCCAGCGGGATCGTGAACAGAACAATGAACGGCGACAGCAGGCTCTGGAACTGCGCCACCATGACAAAATAGACAAAAGCCAACGCCAGTGCAAGCATTTTTGCCATCTGGCTCAGCATCTCGGTGACCTGGGTCGTCTCACCGGCCAGCTCGGCGGTCACGCCGTCGGGCAGGTCCAGTGCGGCCAGCTGCGGCTCCAGCTCGCGGGAGAGCAGCGTCGTGTTGTAGCCGTCGACAGTCTCACTCGTCACGGCCAGCTTGCGGGAGCCGTTCTCGCGGGCAATCGTCGTATAGCCCGCCGTCGTGGTGCGGGTCGCGAACTCACCGAGGGTGTGCGTCTCCTTTACGCTGCTGCCGTTCTCGTCGGTGGTCGTCGTCTCGAACTCCATATTGAAAATATCGTCCAGCGTCGGCGTGTCGGTCTTATCGACGATGACGACGCTGTAGCTGTCGCCGCCCGCCTTCAGCGTCGTGGCGGTGGTGTCCGTCGTCAGCTTGGCGGCGATCTGCTGGTAGACCTGCGCGACGGTCAGACCCATCCGCATAGCCTTGTCCTTGTCAATCGTGATGTTGATCTCGGCGTCGCCGCCGTCCTGGCCGTCGGTGACGTTTTGGATACCGTCGATGCCCTCCATCAGCGCCATGACCTGCTTGCCCGCGGCGGCCAGGTCATTGAGTTCGCTGCCGTAGAGGTCCACCTCGATGCCGGAGCCGGACAGCGCACTCATGTCCATCATGCCATTGGAGTTCACTTCAATTTCGCAGTTTAGATCTGCTGTTTTGCCGTAGATCTCCTGCTCCACGACCTTGGCCTTGGGTGCCTTGTCGCCCAGCAGGACGTAATAGGTAAACGTGGTGTTGTCGGCGGCAGCATTGCTGCCGGCCATGGCGACCATGTCGTTGGAACCGCCCGACATCGCGCCGACGGTATCGACGCCGTCCACGGTCATGACCGCGTCCATGACGCTGTCCGCCGTGGCGAAGGCGTCCTCCTTAGCCGTATCGTCAGGCACATTGACCGTAATGGTCAGCTGGTTGCTGCTCATGTCGGGGATCATGACGATGCCCATGGTAGCGACGCGCCAGACCGACACCCCCAGCAGCGCAATGGCCAGCGCCAGCGGCACAGCCTTGCGGCGCAGGCAGAAGCGCAGCAGCTTTTCATAGCCGTTCAGCACCTTGTCGAACAGCGGGTGCTTGATGTCCTTCTGCTTTTTCAGCACGGTGGAGCCCGCGCAGGGCACAACGGTCAGCGCCACAACAAGGGACGCCAGCAGACTGAAGGTGATGGTCCAGGCCATGTCGCTGAGAAGCTCGCGCACCATGCCGGTGGTGAACACCAGCGGCAGAAAAACGCAGATCGTCGTCAGGGTGGAGGATACGATGGACCCGGCCACCTGACGTGCGCCCTGCACCGCAGCGCGGGCAGCGGGCACGCCGCGGCCCCGCAGACGGTAGATGTTCTCAATGACGACCACCGAGTTGTCCACCAGCATGCCGACGCCCAGCGCCAGGCCGGACAGCGACAGGATATTGAAGGTAATGCCGGTGAAATACATCAGCACAATGGCAAACAGCACGCTCAACGGCATACTGATGGCCACGACGATGGTCGGGCGCAGGTCCTTCAAAAACAGCGCCAGTACGATGATGGCCAGCGCTGCGCCCTCGATCAGGTTGGACAGCACACTATTGACGATGAGCTTGATATAGTCGCCCTGGTCCATGATGGGCGTCAGGTGCAGGCCCTCGTTTTCGGCCATCATCGTTTCCATCGCCGCGCTGCTGGCGTTGGAGACCGTCGAGGTGGACGACGTCGAGCTCTTGTACAGCGACAGCAGCACGGCGCGGTTCTTGTCCACCTTGGCGTAGGCGTCGTCGGCGTTGTCGGTCATTTCGACCTCGGCCACATCGGACAGGCGCACGTCGCCGATGCCGTCGATATTGCAGAGCACCATGCTTTTCAGCTCGTCCGCGTCGGCAAAGGCATCACCGACCTTGACGATGTAGCGGTTGTCGTCGCCGTCGCCGCCCTCGATATAGCCCGCGGGCATCGAGAAGTTCTGCGCATAAATGAGCTGCTGCAGCGTCGTCATGTTCAGCAGCTGGTTTAGATTCGCGCTTTTCAGCGCCTCCTCGCGGGCGGACTCGTATTCCTCCTGCGCGGCCTCGAGCTGGGTCTTGCCGGCCTCGAGCTGGGTCTTGCCGCTGGAGACCCGGAACTCGCCCAGCTGCAGCTGGGCCTCGGTGCCGCTCAGCAGCAGCTGGACGGCCATATCGGCCATGGCGGGGTCTACCGCCTCGTCGCCAAGGCTTGCCAGCATTTTTTGCAGCTTGTCGCGCTGTTCGTTCAGCTGGGTCAGCATTTCCTGCGCTTTGGTCAGCTGGTCGCGCAGGGCGGCGGCGGTGTCGTTCAGCGTCTGCTGCAGCGGCTGCATACCGTCGTTCAGCGCCGTCTCGGCCTCCTGCCGCGCAGTCAGCAGCGTCGTGGCGTTCTGCAGGGCGACCTTCGCCGTGGAGAGCGTTGACAGATTGCCGCTCAGCTCGCTGACGCGGGCGCGGCGGGCGGCGTTGCCGTCGATGACGGCCTGGTCCTGCGCCTGCTCGGCGCGCTTGGCGTCGATCTGCGCCTGTAAATCGGCCCGTTCGCTCTCGTCCTCGGTGTTGTTGAGGGAGTCCTGCAGCGACGCGATCTCCACCTCCAGCGCCTGAATGCGGGCGCTCATGGCCGCATACTGGGCATCTAAGTAGGCCGCAGTCTGCTCCACCGTCATATTCTGCTCCAACAGCCCCTCGTCTGCGGCGCGCTGGCGGATGGCCGCATCCGCGCGGTCGATCGAGTTGACCATCGCGCCCATCTTGTTCAGGTCGCTCTTAGCTTCGGCCAGATTGGCCGGGAGCGCATCGGCGTTATACTGCGGGTCGTAGGCGGCCAGCACCGTCTTGCAGCTGGCAAACAGTGCATCGTCGATGGGCAGCGTGACCTCGGGCAGAGTCGTGCTTGTATTTTTGGCATTCTCCAGCTTGCGGTTGGCCTCGTCCAGGTCGGTCTGCAGGCTGGCGATCTTCTTTTCCAGCTCGGGGATCTGCTTGTCCAGCTCGGTGATGGCGTCCCGCAGCTGGGTCGTCACGTCGGCCTTCTGGCTGTTCAGCTGGGCCTTGCCTGCGTCCAGCTGGGCCTGGGCGGCGTCCAGTTCCTTCATGCCATCGTTGATTTTTTTCTTGTTGGCATCCAACTCTTTTTTGGCATCGGCCAGGCGGTCACTGACCTTGACCAGCAGCTTGTCGTTGACAGCGTCGATCTTTTCCTGGTCGAGCGTGATCTGCACCGACTTTTCCACCAGGCCCGTCGTGGACACGCTGGCCACGCCGTCCACGCGCTCGAGCTGGGGCAGCACGTTTTCGCTGACATAGTCAGACAGCTCGTAAATATCCATGCCGTCGTAGTCCACGGCAATGTACTGCGTCGCCATCATGTCCGGGCTGATCTCCATCAGCGTCGGCGTGGACGCCATGTCGGGCAGCGCGTCACCGAGCTGGTTTACGGCGGTGCTGGCCTTGACCATGGCGCTGTCCATGTCGGTGTCGTCCTGGTATTCCAGAAAGAGCAGGCTGTAGTTCTCATTGCTCTGGCTCGTCACGTTCTTGACGCCGTTCAGCGTCGAAAGTGCATTTTCCAGCGGCTTGGTCACATCGGCCTCAACCTGCTCGGGGCTGGCGCCGGGGTAGGTCGTAATGACCATCAGGTAGGGCAGGTTCATGGCGGGCAGCAGGTCCGTCTGGATGCCGGTCAGGCTGACAAAGCCCAGCACCAGCACCAGAATGACCGCCACCAGAATGGTAAATGGCTTTTTAACGCTGTATTTCGGCATGGAAGTGTTTCCTTTCTTTTCCGACCGACCGGTCAGTCGGATTTATTATAGCACCCTGACCGCCGGTTGTAAAGGGCTGCGCGTCCAGTGCGCCATGGAGCTGCTAAGGGCATCGGCATCCGCGTTGCCCTTAGCAGCTGCCGCACCTCGCTCGCCGTATCGGCACTTAGAATTATGCGGTATTGCCTTAAAAAAGAGCCGACAAAAGCTCGTTAAAACTTATCGTTTCAACGAGCTTTTGTTGAGTTTTGTAGTGTTGTGTGACAAGGCTCAGAACGGATTTTGTCCCATGCGTACAAAGGTATGCTGCATGGTACCGACCTGTTCCAAACCCTTTTGGGGGCAGGTTAGTTTTTAATCTGCTCCCCTTCCGGGAAGATGATTTTATAAATCGGGAAGTAAATCACCATCTGCACGCCGCCGTTGATGACGGTGATGAGCACGAACGCCGCCAGAAACAGCGTGATGGCAAGCGCCGCAAAATAACCCATACCTCCATAGCTCACCTCATGCTTGCGCAGACACGGTCAGCTCCGCGCTGTATTCGCCGTCGGAAGCAGCAATCGTCATGGCGTCGCCGTCCCCCATGCGGACTATGGCAAGAGCCTCGCCGTAGTAGGTATCGGTTTCGCTGTCCAGATAGCTGTGCTTGTTGAAAGGGCAGGCACTGCCCAGCCCCACCAATGTACCGCCGCGCACCTGTACCTGAATGTTGCCGCGCGCCAGCGGCTTGGTGATGCCGTTTTCATCGGTGTAGCGCAGACGGACATAGCACAGATGCCCCGTTTGTGCAGCAGGTTCTTCGGCATCCAGCGTCAAGCGGGTCGTGCCGCCGGCACTTTGCAGCTTGCAGCGACCAATTTCGTGATCGGCAGCGTCATAGCTGACGGCTTCCAGCGTGCCACTCTCGTAGAGAATGCTGAACCTCGCCAGGCAATCATTTTTCAGCGTTTTACTGCCCACCGTGTGACCATTCAGCACCAACTCCACACGGGCGGCGCGGGCGTAGACCTCCACGTTGGCCTTGCGCCCCTCGCAGCCGGTCCAGCTCCAGCTGGGCATGGCATTCGTCATCTTCCACGCACTGGGGCTGTGGCGGTCTCCGGTATGGTTGACCGGGCAGACGGCGATATAGGGGCCGTTGTCAGCTTCCAACGCCACGCGGGTATAAAGGGCTTCGCCCAGCGGCTTGCCGGTCAGGTCGATGCGTCCCGAACCCGCCGACACCCAGCCCGGACCGCCATCGAACGTTTCGGCGTAGTCGGCGTACTCCCATGAGCCGACCATGACTTCTCCAAGGTAGTCCATGCCCGCCCAGACAAAGTCGCCCACTAAGCGTGGCTCCTGTTTGGCCAGCTCGCGGAATTTATAAGCATCGTTGCAGAAGGTCTCGCTGCCCAAAATCAACCGCTGCGGGTACTTTTTTAGATCGCGCTTATAGCGGTAGATGCCGTAATTGTAGCCCGCAATGTCCATGTTGGCAAAGGCGTCACGGGTCTTGACGTCGCAGCCGTGCAGGGTCGCGCCGCGCTTCATGAACTCATCGCCCAGCAGCCCCGCCAGATTGTTGAAGAACTGACTGCCGACCGCCTTTTTCTTGGAGGTCTTCTCGCCGCGCTGTTTGGCTTTTTCGGCACGCTCGGCTTCTTTTTTTGCCTTTTCGTCGCTGTACACGCCGAAGCCGATGGAACTTAAAAAGTTGAAGAAGATGTTCACACCGCAAGTTACGGGACGAGAATCGTCCAGCCCGTGCAGGAAGTCAGTCATCTCTTTGGTCAGGGCGATGCCGCGCTTTTGGGCAGTCTCGCTGACCTCGTTGCCGGTGGAGTAGAGCACCACGCAGGGGTGGTTGCAGTCTTTCTCCACCATGTCGGTCAGATCCTGATGCCACCAGTCGTTGAAATAATCCACGTAGTCATGCTCGGTTTTGTGGATGTACCAGTGGTCGATGTACTCGTCCATGACGAGCATGCCCTGGCGGTCGCACTCGGTCAGCAGCGCCTTGGAGCAGGGGTTGTGCGCTGAGCGAATGGCGTTGTAGCCGTTCGCTTTCAGCAGGCGTACCTTGCGCGCCACGGCGTCGGGGTCACAAACTGCGCCCAACAGACCATTATCGTGGTGGATGCACGCGCCCTGGATGATGTACCGTTTTCCGTTGAGCAGGAAGCCGTCCGTACCCCACTCGACCTTGCGAACACCGAACGTCTCGGTTACCACATCATAGGCAAAGTTGACGCGGCAGGTGTACAGGTTGGGCGTTTCAGGTGTCCAAAGGCAGGCGTTATCAAGGGTCAGGGTAAATACGGCCTCGCCGTCGCTCTCCTGCTGCACGGCGGGCAGGTCGTCCACCATCAGGCGTACCGTGCCGGGGGCGGTGGTCTTTACGCGCACCTCCACAACGGCGGGTTGCAGCGACAGGGTGCGGATTTTAACGCCGTTCAGTGCGATATACGCGCCCCTTGCCGTCCAAAGCTGCACCGGGCGGTAGATGCCCGCGCCGGAATACCACCGGCTGTTGGGCTGGTCGGCGTTGCGGGCAATGACCCGCAGCTCGTTCTCCCCTGCGTGCAGATACGGCGCACAATCAACATAAAAGTTGGTGTAGCCGTAGGGGCGGAACGCTGCCTTTTGACCGTTGAGCCAGACCTCGGCATTATGGTAGACGCCCTCAAACTCCAGAATGTGGGTGTCTGCCAGCTCGTTTTCCGGCACGGTCAGGGTGCGCTGGTATTCGTAGTCATAGCCCTCGTACCAGCCGGTATTGGTGCCGCCCGCGCTCAGGGCGGTGCGGGGTTCAGCCAGCATGGCATCATGGGGCAGAGTCACCGGTTTGCCGGGTGCGGTATCGCCCAAATGGCGGCACGTCCAGCCGGTGAGAAGGGATGTTGCTTTCATACAAGGTTCTCACTTTCAAGGTTATCCATAGCAAAAAACGCAGACGACTTTCCTTTTCTGTTGTCTGCACTATATCACAATGTACAGCAAAAAGGGGATTCACTACGTGAACGGTCATTTTTCCCACGCAAGCCGCCTGCGGCATTGGCAAAATAGACAATCGTATCATGAGCTTTATGTGCAGGTTGCTTAAAGCAAAAAACAGCCCACCAAAATGGGCTGTCCGGGTTATTTCTGCTTGATGGGAAACAGCACCTTTAATGTGAACTGGTTCTCCTGGGTTGTGATCTCTGCCGTGCCGCCGTATTTTTCGGCGGTGTCGTAGATGCTCTTTAATCCATAGCCGTGGTAGCGGGCATCGGTCTTAGTGGTCTTGGGCAGCGTGCCGTCCGCTTGGAAGGCACCGTCGTAGGTGTTTTCGACCCGGATCCACACAAAGCTCTTTTTCCGTGCCGCCACCAGATGGATGAGTCGCTGCTCGCTGTCGGGCAGCTTTTCTACACTCTCGATGGCGTTGTCCAGCGCATTGCCGAACAGCGAACACAGGTCCATCGTATCCATAAAATCCAGCGCCGCACCGTCTGCCACGCAGGTCAGCGTGATGCCGTGCTGCTGGCAGTACAGGCTTTTGCTGGTCAGGATCGTGTCCAACACCTCGTTGCCGGTCTTGTTCTGCGCCTCATAGCTGCGGATCTCCTGCTCCATCGCGTCGAGGTAGTGGGCCTTTTCCTCTGAGGTCTCGCTGCGCAGCACGGCGATCTGGTGCTTGAGGTCGTGATATTTTTTATTGATAAGGTCAATGCTGTCCTGCGCCGAGCGGTACTGTGCGTACTGCGCCTGCAAGACGTTCTGCAAAGCGTCACGCTCCTTTTTGCGGCGGTACTCCACCAGCTGCATGTGGTGCGCAAACAGAATGGCCATGCCGCCCAGGTCTACCAGCGTGCGGATGTTGTAAATTTCCGCCGTCATCTTGCCGGAAAACGGCGTGTCCGGGCTGACATAGCTTAAATTGCTTGCCGCATAGACCGCCATACCGATGAACAGCGTGCTGAGGAATTCCTTTTTGTGGACGTGCAGAGGCGAGGCAATATCGTTATAATTGCGTTCCAGCGCGAACACCGCGCCATACACTGCGGCATAGACGACTGCCAAAATGCACACACGCACACCCGCGCCCGGCGTGCCCTGCTGCCCGACCATATAGTAGTAGAGCTGCCATTCCAGCGAGGCGGCCAGTTCCCCCAAAATAAACGCGCGGACGCAGTAATACCCCGCGCACCGGGCGGGCACGTCGGTCTGCATTCGGATGTACAGATACATGATCAAGATGGATACCGCAATGCAGGGCAGAAACCAGAATTGCGGCACCTGCCCCGTTGCCTGCATAAAGACGCTGAGCAGCAGCAAAAACACCGCGTGGATCGTATGCCGCCGCCAGCCTGCTGTACGCTTGGGCAGGAAGAACAAATATAAAAGGCAGGCAAGCCAGTCTGCCAGCGCGGTATACAGGCGGGGAATGTTGCCCAGAACTTCCGTTTCCATCAGATGGTTTCCCCCATGTAGTGGTTGAGCGCCGCCAAAAACGCCTTGCGCTTGGCGCGGCTGATCTGCACCCGCTCACCGTTGACGATGGCGTCCTCATCCTGAATGCCGTCAACGTGCTCCAAATTGACAAGGTACGCCTTGCTGCTGCGGAAGAAATTCTCCGGCGGCAGCTTCTGCTCCACATCGCGCATGGAGCCGGTGGAATGCACCTCGCCCTGCTTGGTGTGGAACAGCAGGTCGTGGTCGCAAATTTCCACATAATAAATGTCGGAGACATCGAGCTTCTGCACACCGCCCGCGCAGGGCACCGTGAGGAAGTGCTTCTGGCGGCGCCCCAGCAGCTCCCGCACATGGTTCATCCGCTGGCAGAAAGCGTAATAACTCAGCGGCTTTAAGATATAGTCCAGCGCCTGCACCGCGTACCCCTTGATGGCATACTGCGGCGAGTTGGTGATGAAGATGATAAGCACCTCCGGGTCGGCGCGGCGGATCTCCTCGGCTGCTGACATACCATCCAGGAAGGTCATCTCGATGTCCATCAAAATCAGGTCATAGCCGCCCTTATAGCCCAGCGCGATCTCGTCGCCATCCGAAAAATGCGTGATTTGAAAATAGCAGTTTTTCTCCTGCTGGTATTTTTCCAGATACGAGTCCAGCACTGCCCGATCCTGCGCGCTGTCCTCGACTACTGCGATGTAGTTCACGAAAATTCTCCTTTTGAGAGCAAATGAATGCGTTTATGTGCCGACTGCTATGCCGCTTGCCTTTCATGGCTATAGGCTCTATCTGATACGTATTATACAGATTCTTTTCCGAATTTTCAATAAATCATGGTTCTGCTTATCCGCCTTGATTGCCCACGCTTTGGGCGGGAAGATGTTTTACATGGCATAGCGTTTGATTACCCACAAACGCATTTCCGGGGTGTCCCATCGAGGAATGCGGACACCCGTCTCACAGGGTTTTCACACAGGGAAAGCCCGCACAAATAACTAAGGCAACACCGCACAATTCCCGTCTGACGGCTCAAGCACCGCTTCGGCGGCTGCGGCACTTAGAATTATGCGGTATTGCCCCAGAACAAGAAAAGCCCCGGCCTTTTCTGGCCGGGGCTTGATGGTTGCGGAGCAGAATGTGATCTGTTCGCTTCCGCTGACAGGGAGGGCAATCCACTTAGGGTTCCACCCGCACCGTCAGGCGGGAGGCGTGCAGCCCACCGTGGTATACCCGGTTATGGGCCACCACGGTCCGGGCGGAAGCAAAACCTTCCCGGGTGTTGCTGTTGGGGAAGATGAAATTCTTGGCGCTGGAGGTGACAGTCACCCGGATGCGGTGGCCTTTCCGGAAGCAATTGGACAACTTGGTGGTGCGGATCTTCAGGCAGACGATCTCGCCTTCCTGCAAAAACTCCGACTGAGCAAAGCCATTACGGTATCGGGCGCTGAGCAGGCCATCCGCCAGCTTGATGGACCGGCCGTTCTCATCCACGTCGGTAACACGCACCACAAAGTCGGTATCCGGCGCGTCAGAAGAAATATACAACTCCGCCGTCATATCACCGGTCAGAACCAGGTCTTCCTTCAGCACAGGGGAGGTGTAGCACAGCAGGTCCTGACGCAGTTCCTCCCGGGTGTAGTCCTCCGGCACTTCGATCTCGTTCTCCGACATATCAATGATGTGCTGGGACGGATTTTCGGGGTCATAGGCGTAACCGTCGCAGTTCTCCCGCTCCGGCTTGGCAAAAGTCAGCCGCCCGTCCCCGGCAGAGGTGTTGGCATGGCCGTCACTATCCAGATACAGGTGGGTGACCCGGGTCTCGGGCACAGGCCAGTTTTCGGCAGTCTTCCATACCTCCTGGCCCAGGGTGTAGTATTCTACCGGGGCAGTCTGGTCGATGCCGTTGTCCACTTCCTTGAGGTGATGCTCAAACCAGCGGAAATACAGCCAGTCCAGATCAAAGCGCAGCGCCTGGCTGCCGAAGGATACCCCGTGCATGTCGTACTTACTGTTGCCGCTGTGCTGCCAGGGTCCCAGAATGACCTTGCGCATGCCCCGCGGGAAGTCATGGACCAGTTCCAGGGCTTCGGTGGTACCCATGCCGTTGTCGTCAAACCAGCCGGACTGAATCAGCGCCGGGATCTGCGCCCTGACGGAGCGTTCCTGCCAGTTGGACATACGCCAGAAATCGTTGTAGTCACTGGGTTCCAGCCACCGTGTGATGAAGGGCACATCGTACCCCAGAGCCTTTTTCGGCAGGTCGGTCAGGGGGCGGATGTTCAGCACTTTCTCCCAGTCATCGCGTTCCATCAGCTCAGGGTGGAAGGTTTTCTGAGACACCGCAAAGGCCCAGGCCAGCATGCCCGAGGTGAAAGACCCACCCCGGCGGGGCAGATCCACAAAGGCGCTGCCCGCGCAGACTACGCTGATCAGAGCTTTCAGGTGGGGGTTGCCGCTGGCAGCAGCCGCCCACTGTACATAACCCAGGTAGGACCCGCCCACCATACCGATGCGTCCGCTGCACCATGGCTGGGCGGCGATCCAGTTCAGAGTATCGTCGCCGTCCTCCACCTCGTGGTAGTTGGGCAGCCATTCGCCTTCACTGGCGTTTCGGCCGCGCACATCCTGTACTACCACCGCGTAGCCGCGCTGGACGTAACGGTAGTATATCTCACAGCCGTCCTCTTTGCCGTAGGGGGTGCGTACCAGCACTGCGGGCACCGGGGTACTGCAGTTTTTAGGCAGGTATACGTTGGTGGAAAGATGTACCCCGTCCCGCATGGGCACTGGGAAGGTCTGCGCATGTTCTACCGGGAACAACTGTTCCTCCGGCCAGGTCGAGCGCCACAGGCGCAGGATGGTCTCCTCCTCGGCACCGGGTTCCACCAGCACCGTGACCATCTCCCGGGCAGGGCAGGTGACGGCGATCAGCCGCCCGTCCTTCATCTGTTTGTTGTTGGGGAATTTTACATCCCGCTGCAGGTAGCTGCAGCCGTCTTCGCTGGTGTAGCGCTCGCCGCACAGGGAAACTTCCCCGGTACCATGCAGCCCCGACTCGTACTGGGACAGGTTCTGCCCCAGGGCGGCAAAGTCCATCTTCACAAAGAAACGGTAAAAATCCCGGTCCTGTTCAGTCAGGTCCTGCCAGTCCAGCAGCGCGCCGGTATGCACGTCCAGTTTCTGGATCTGGGGTGTGCCGTCGCCCAGCCGCAGTCTGCCGTACAGGATACCTGAAACATATAAGTCAAAATTACGCATTTCCGTTTCTCCCGTTTTTGTTTAGGCGCCGATGAAAGCACGGATGGCATAGGCTACACCGATGCCCACATAGTTGCCCAGAGCACCGGCCAGTACGCCCATGAGCAAGCCGATGTTGATAAGGGTCTTCCACTGGGCGCTGGAGGCGATGAGGGCGGCGGTGGGGCCATCCGAGATACAGCCCACGATGGACAGCAGCACATACTCAAAACGGACTTTCAGCAGCCGGGTGATGAGCAGGTGCAGCAGAATGGAACAGGCGATGACACAGAAGCAGAACAGGGTGATGTAGAAGGTAGATCCGAAGAACTGCTTCAGGTCCACCGCAAAGCCGATGGTCACCAGGAACAGCACCGCTACGAAAAGGCCCAGGTCAAAGTTGCCGCGCAGCTTGCGGACGGCCGGCACCTGTGCCAGGATGATGGAGAAGGTGGTGATGAGCAGGATGCGGCCTGCACTGCGGAACCCTTCTCCGAATACCATCGAGGAGATGCTGGTGGCAGCCCACACGGTGCCAAAGCCGATGGCCAGCAGCCAGGCGATTTCCTGGATGGACCATTCCTTGGAGGTCATCAGTTCCTCGTGGTTGCCATCCCCCAGCAGCTCCGACTCGCTCATATCATAGGGCCACAGCTTTTTCAGCCATTTGGAACTCTTGTACAGGGCGGGGGTAGCAAACATCAGGATCAGCGTGGGGATGCCCACCACATAGTCGGCGGCATTGGCCGAGGCGATGGTGTTCTTGCTGGCATCCAGGCCTACAGCGATGGCGGTCAGGTTGGAACTGCCGCCGGTGTAGGTGCCCACGAACATACCGGCCACCTTCCAGCCCTCGTCGATTTTGTTGGCGAACAGTACGCCGAACACCAAAGCTGCCACGCAGACGCTGAATATGGCCGAGGCCAACGCAATGATCGGTTCCTTGGATAATTTGCGCATCTGTTTCAGGTCCAGGCTCAGCAGGCAGATGGAAACGGACAACGGCACGCAGTAGCTGCTGATGGCATCATAGGTAGGGCTGGAGGTAGGCACGATCCGCAGGTTGGACATCACGATGCCCATGACGATAACCGTCAGGGCCGGGCCCAGCGTTTTGAACACCTTGAACCGCTGCAGCCAGAATCCCAGTGCAACCGTGGCGACCATGATGAACAGGAGCGCGCCTTCGGAGGAAAAAACCGTATTCGCCATAATATACCTCTCTATACCTCTCTGCGGGGTCCCGCTTAAAAATCAATATCGATGCCAAGGCCCGGTTTGTCGGACAGGGTGTAGACGCCGCCATTCACGGCAAAACCGCCGGGCATACCCATCTCGGGGTCCACAGCGTACATAAAGCTGTCGCAGTCCGCCTCGGTGATGTTCTGCTTGGCGGCAACCAGACTTACACCGGCAGCAATGGCCACCTTGGTCTCCAGCATGCAGCCCACCATGCACTGTACATGGTTTGCCTCGGCAATGGCGTTGATCTTTTCCGCCGGGTACAGGCCGCCGCACTTCATCAGTTTGATGTTGATAATGTCTGCAGCATCGATCTTGCAGGCCTTTGCTGCGTCGATGGGGGTGTGGACCGACTCATCCAGCATGACCTGCAAGTCCACCTTGGAACGCACAAAGCGCATACCGTCCAGATCCCAGCTGGGCAGGCACTGTTCCACCGCTTCCACGCCCAACTCTTCAAAGGCTTTCAGAGTGCGCACCGCATCGCTGACCGTGTAACCCTGGTTGGCGTCTACACGCAGGCGGATGTTGGGGCCCACCGCCTGACGGATCAGGGTCAATGCCTGGATATCCTCGGTCGGGTTGATGCCGGCCTTGATCTTCAGAATGGTGAAGCCATCCTTTTCCACCCGTTCCCGGGCTTCGGCGGCCATGGCTTCCGGTGTGTCAATGCCCACCGTCATGTCCGTGACGATCTGGTTCACGCTGCCGCCCAGCACCTTGTACAGAGGCTGACCCATCAGTTTGCCCTTGATATCGTACAGGGCAATATCCACCGCGGCCTTTGCCGAGGTGTTGCCTGACAGCAGGCGGTCCATCATCCTGTGGATGCCCTCAACATCGAGCGGGTCCATGCCGATCAATCCGGTGCGGAACAGTTTCAGCGCTTCCAGAACGGTGGCTGCGCTCTCGCCGGTCACCGGTTCAAAGGGCGCGGCCTCACCGATGCCCCACAGACCTTCGTCGGTGGAGATCTTCACCAGCACATTCAGCGAATGATCCTGTACCGCAAAAGCAATACGGAAGGGCTTTTTCATGGGGATACGGATGGTTTCTACCTTTACGTCTGTGATTTTCATAGGGTTCCTCCTGCACAATAATTTTTAAAATTTTAACAATTTTTTATAAATTTTACTATTTCTAAAATTTTTGTCAAGAGCTTTTCTGTTTTTTTCACATTTTTCAGAACATTTTGCAGGATAAGCAAGAAATCATCTAATTTTCTTTAGTAAAAATTTTATAAATATCGAATTTTTTCTTGCTTATTTACGTACAGGGCATTTTGTGATATACTATAAATAAATTTTTTTGCGAAAAAGCGGGAGGTCTTATGCTGGGCGAACATGTTCGAAATATGCGGAAAAAGCGGGGAATCACCCTCAAGGAACTGGCCGAAAAGACTGGTTTGTCCATCGGGTATATCTCCCAAATCGAGCGCGATCTCACCGACCCGTCCCTGTCCACCCTGCGCAAACTCAGCGCCGCTCTGGACATCCCCACCTATCTGTTTATGGGAGGTGAGAGCAGCACCAGCCTGACAACCCGTCAGGCGGATATGTTGATCCTCTCCCAGCCCAATTCCAATGTACGGTATCATCTGCTTACGCCCATGCCCAACGGAAATTTTGTACCTCAGTCGTTGGTCATACGCTTTGAGCTGGAACCCCACTGCAAGGACGGCGACCTGCCGGTGATCCATCCCAGTGAGGAAATCCTGCTGCTGGAACAGGGGCAGCTGGATGTACTGGTGGAGTCCAAGACTACCCGCCTGAACGCCGGAGACACCACTGTGGTGCAGTCCAACCTGCCCCACATCGTTTCCAACCCCGGGGATACCACAGCGGTGGGGCTGGCTGTGTTCACCCCTGCCATTTGGTTTCCCAACAACCGGCGCAGTTTTAACCGCGGTGGCGAAACCTGAATCTTCGCACCGGCTTGGCGCAGCAGCGCGTTTTCCGGGAAGGTTTTTCACAGACAAACGGGCACGGACGAGCAATGCTCGCCCCTACAAGAGTTTTTTTGCAGCCTGAAAAAAAATTGCAAGCCGGCGATCTGCCGGCTTGCAATTTTTTTATCCCCCGCAGAGGGTCTTTTTCGCCGTTCCCTGCCTTTTACTGCCCGGCCAGCGCGATCTGCTCGCGGGTGATGGGCAGCTCATAGAACCGCTTGTGGGTAGCGTGGTAGATCGCATCGGCCACGGCGGGCAGTGGGGTGTTGATGACCACCTCGCCGATGCTCTTGGCACCGAAGGGGCCGGTGCCCTCGTAGCTGCTCTCAAATACGACATGGATATGCCCGATGTCGTTGCGCGCCGGGATCTTGTACTGCATCAGCGAGTTTTCCTGCGGCATGCCGCGGTCATCGTAGGTGACATTCTCGGTCAGCGCCATACCGATGCCCTGCAGGATGCCGCCCTCGGCCTGCACCCGCGCAAGGTTCGGGTTGACCGGTGTGCCGCAGTCAACGGCTGCCTCATAGCGGATGACCTGCGCCTCGCCGGTTTCCAGATCGACCTCGACCTCGGCTGCGCCCACCATGAACGGCGGGGGCGAGATCTCCGAGCTGTGGGTCACGACTGCCTCCAGCGCCGTATTGCTGCCGCACTGGGAGGCTGCGGCGATCTGCGCCAGCGTGGCGCGCTGCGTGCCGTCCTCGCTTGTCACGGCATCGCCCGCAAAGATGACCGCACGCTCATCAAGGCCCAGCAGCCCCGCGCCGACCTGACAGATCTTCTGCTTGAGCTGCTCGGCGCACTGCTCAACCGCCTTGCCGGTGACATAGGTCGTGCTGGATGCGTAGGAGCCGGAATCGTAGGGCGAGGAATCGGTGTCCGCGCCGAGGACCGTCACATTGTCGAGCGGGCAGTCCAGCACCTCGGCGGCGATCTGCGCCAGAATCGTGTCGCAGCCGGTGCCCATGTCGGCCGCACCGATTGAGAGGGTATAGAACCCGTCATCGTTGATCTTCAGGCTGGCGCTGCCCACATCCACACTCGTAATGCCGGAGCCCTGCATCGCCATGCCCATGCCCACGGCGCGCACCTTGCCGTTACCCATGTCGCGCACGGGGTATTTTTCGTCCCAGCCGATGTTGTCATGCACGGCCTGCAGGCAGCGGTCCAGCGCACAGCTGGTGTTGACCTGCCCGTAGTAGGCGGGCATCACATCGCCCTCATGGACGATGTTGCGCTGGCGGATCACAAACGGGTCGATGCCCAGCTTGTCGGCCAGCTCATTGACGGCGGACTCCACCGCAAACAGGCCCTGGGTCGCACCGTAGCCGCGGTAAGCGCCCGCGGACATGTGGTTCGTGTAGACGACATCGCTGACAAAGCGGAATGCCTCGGCCTTGCCGTAGAGCGGGATGGATTTGTGGCCGGACAGGCCCACCGTTGTAGGCCCATGCTCGCCGTAAGCACCGGTGTTGGACAGGGTGTAGAGGTCGATGCCCCTGACGATGCCGTCCTTTGTCGCACCAAGGCGGACATGCAGCTCCATCTCATGGCGCGGGGTGGAGGCGATCTGGCTCTCGTACCGGCTGAAGATGATCTTGCTGGGCTTTTTGGTTTTCCATGTCACAAAGGCGGGGTAGACCTCGCAGACCGAGGTCTGCTTGGCGCCGAAGCCGCCGCCGATGCGGGGCTTGGCCACCCGGATCATCGACTTGGGGATGTGCAGCGCATTGGCCAGGATCCGGCGGCAGTGGAAAACGATCTGGGTCGAGCTGAGGACATTCAGCCGCCCGTAGGCATCTATGCTGCAGTAGGTGCGGAAGGTCTCCATCATGGCCTGCTGGCAGGCGCGGGTGTGGTATGTATGGTCGATGACGACATCGCACCCCGCCAGCACCGCCTCAATATCGCCCGCCCCGCTCTCATCGTGGGCGCAGAGGTTGCGCTTGTTGTCGGCCCCGACCGGTGCCAGCGACTCCCAGTTTTCCTCCGGGTGGACAAGGACGGGGTTGTCCAGTGCCGTGTGGTAGTCCAGCACGGCGGGCAGGACCTCATACCGAACCTTGATGAGCTTCATCGCCTTATCGACGCATTTTTCATCCTTGCCGGCCAAAATTGCGACAACATCCCCCGCAAAGCGGACATGGCGGTCGATGACAAGCCGGTCATAGGGGCTCGGCTCGGGGTAGGTCTGGCCCGCCTGGGTGTAGCGGCGGCCCTGCTGGTCCACATCCTTCCATGTGTAGATCGCCTCGATGCCCGGCACCAGCAGGGCACGGCTCGTGTCGATCTCCTGCACGATAGCGTTGGCATGGGGGGAGCGCAGCAGCTTTACGATCAGGCAGTCCTGCGGGATGACATCATCCGTGTAGACGGGCTGGCCGGTCACAAGCTGCATAGCGTCCTTTTTGCGCATGGACTGGTTCACGGTTTTCATTGGGCAGCCTCCTTCCCCTTTTTCCACGCTAAAAAGTTCAAAATGCCCCGCAGCTGGCCCTCATAGCCGGAGCAGCGGCAGAGGTTGCCGGCCAGATACTCCTTGATTTCGTCCTCGCCGGGGTCGGGGTTTTCCCGGAAAAGCGCCAGCGCGTTCATAATAAAGCCCGGGTTGCAGAAGCCGCACTGCTCCGCACCCTGATCGGCGATAAAGGCGCCGAACTCGGCAGCCTCCTCCTGCAGCCCCTCCAGCGTGGTGACGCTGCGGCCATTGACCCGCGCCGCCAGCACCGAGCAGGACAGCACCGGCTTTTCATCGAGAAAGACCGTGCAAAGGCCGCAGTTGGCGGTCTCGCAGCCGCGCTTGACGCTCTTGCAGCCGAGGCTGCGCACAAGGTCCAGCAGCACGGTGTCAGCCGCGATTTCGGCGGTGACTTTTTTATGATTTAAGGTAAATGTGATCTGCATGGTATACCTCCGTCAATTTTCCAGCGCGGCCACGGCACGCCGGACCAGCACACCGGTCAGGTGGGTGCGGTACTCGGCACTGCCGCGCAGGTTGCTGCCGGTCTTGACGGCTGCCTGCACGGCGGCGGGCAGCTGCGCCGGGTCGCAGTCCGGCGTGACAAGCACGGCCTTCATCGGGCGCGCGCCGATGGCAAAGCGGTACTGCCCCTGCGCCGTGCGGGCGGCTGCACAGGTCAGGATCGGGAAATCGGTCTGGGTCGCGCGCACCGACTGGTACTGCACCTTCAGCCCCGGCGTCTTGCGCAGGCAGATGTGGGTCAGAATATCGCGGTCATAGGGCATCGCGGCAAACTGCGCCAGCGGCATCCGGCCCGCCCTGTACAGCTCGACCTCGCAGTCCAGCGCCAAAAACAGCGTCAGCACATCGGAAAAGCCGAACCGGCCATAGATGCTGCCGCCCACCGTGGCGCAGTTGCGGAACTGCACGCCGACAATGTGGCGCACAGCCTCCCGCACAGCCCCCGCGGTGTAGGCGTTCAGGGCGGCGTTCGTTTCCAGATCGCGCAGCGTTGCCATAGCGCCGATGATGATCTCGGTGTCAGTCTCCTCGATCGTATCCAGCCCCAAGGCCGACAGGTCGATGGCCGTGCCGACATTGATCTTTTCCATCTTGAGCCAGAGCATACCGCCCAGCACGCGGTTGGGCTTTTTCTGGTTCAGCTGCCATGCCTCCTCCAGCGTGGCGGGGCGGGCATATTCGCGTATCGTCATCATGGGTCAATCTCCGTTTTTTCTGTTTTGGGCGAAAAAATCACACTTTTCGTGGATAGGTACTTTTATTCTACCATAAAATCTGGTATAATGCCGTTGTTGTTTTAAAAATACAACGATATTTTTTATTGTATGAGGGAAGAAGATCCATGAAAATGACCAAAATGACCGCCCTGCTGCTGGCCGCCGCCATGGCGCTGACCGCCTGCGGCAGCACCGCCGCCGTAAGCAGCGAGGCCGCCGCCTCCGCCACCGCTGCGCCCGAGGTCACCGCCAGCCCCGAGGAGGCTGCCGCTGCACCCGCTGCCGCCGTCACCGCCGTCACCTACCCGCTGACCGTCACCGACCAGCTGGGCCGCGAGGTCACCATCGAGACCGAGCCCAAGACGCTGGCCAGCGGCTACTACATCTCCACCAGCCTGCTCATTGCCCTCGGCGTGCAGGACGAGCTGGTCGGCGTCGAGGCCAAGGCCGACCAGCGCACGATCTACAGCCTCTCCGCCCCCGAGCTGCAGAGCCTGCCCAGCATCGGCACCGCCAAGGAGTTTGATCTTGAGGGCTGCGCCGCGCTGACCCCCGACCTTGTCATCGTGCCCGCCAAGCTGAAGGATTCCATTCCCCAGATGGAGGAACTGGGCCTGACCGTGCTGGCCGTCAAGCCGGAGGATCAGGACAAGCTGTACGACGCCATCGACCTGCTGGCTCAGGCCACCAACACCGTTGCCCGCGGTGAGGAGCTGAAGTCCGCAATCGAGGACAACCTGCTCAGCCTGCGCGAGGCCATCGGCGATGCCGAGGCCCCCACCGTCTACATGGCCGGCAACAGCTCTGTGCTGCAGACCGCCGGCCCCGCCATGTACCAGAACTATATGATCGAGAACGCCGGCGGTCTCAACGCCGCCGCCAGTGTTGAGGACACCTATTGGGCCGAGGTCTCCTATGAGCAGGTGCTGGACTGGGATCCCGACTACATCATTCTGGCGTCCGATGCCGCCTATGATGTCGATTCCGTCCTGAACGATGCCGCACTGGCCGACTGCACCGCCGTCAGGGAGGGCCATGTCTACCAGCTGCCCCACGCCATCGAGGCTGTGGACTCCCCCGTGCCCGGCAGCTTCCTGGGCAGCGTCTATCTGGGCAGCGTGCTGCATCCCGAGCAGGTGAGCGAGCAGTTCTACCATGACTGCGCCGATGCGTTCTACGCGACCTACTACGGCTTCACCCCTGCCTCCTATGAATAACCGCAAGCGCACGGCGCTGTGCCTTCTGGGCGCAGCGCTCTGCGTTTTTATGGCCTTTGGTGCGGCCCTTGCGCTGGGCCGCTACCCCATAACACCGGCGGCGCTGCTGGCCGGCGATGCCATGGCGGTGCGCACCTTCACCGTGCTGCGGCTGCCCCGCGCCGTTATGGCGCTGATCGGCGGCTTTGGACTTGGGGTGGCCGGCTTTGTCTACCAGACCGTATTCCGCAACCCGCTGGCAAGCCCCGACATCATCGGCGTTTCCTCGGGGGCCAGTGTCGGCGCGGCGTTCGCCATCCTGTTCGTTTCGTCAGGGGCGCTGTCCACCACGGTCTGTGCCTTTGCGGGCGGGCTGGCGGCGGTGTTCCTCTCGCTGGGGCTGGCCGCTGCCGCGCCGGGGCGCAGCAAAATGTCGCTGGTGCTGGCGGGCATCGCCGTCCACGCGCTGGCCCAGACGCTGCTGATGCTGCTCAAGCTGACCGCCGACCCCGAGAAGGAGCTGGCCAGCATCGAGTATTGGATCATGGGCAGTCTGGCCGCCGTGACCCGCAGCCGGGTGTGGTTCCCGGTGCCAGTTGTGCTGGTCTGCTGCGCAGCGATCTTTGCGCTGCACCGGCAGGCGCTGCTGCTCTCGATTGAGGAGGGCGAGGCCCGGCTGCTCGGCGTGCGGGTGGGTGCGATGCGCCTGCTGCTGCTGACGCTTGCCACCATGACGGTTGCCGCCGTTGTCAGCGTGACAGGGCTTATCAGCTTTGTCGGGCTGCTGGCCCCCCACAGCGCCCGGCTGCTGGCGGGGCACAACCGGCGCTCGACCTGCCTGCTGAGCGGGCTGCTGGGCAGCGCCCTGCTGCTGGCCGCCGACACGCTGGCCAAGACGGCAGCCTCCACCGAGCTGCCGGTCAGCATCTTTACCTCGCTGCTGGGCGTGCCGTTTCTGCTTTATCTGATCCTGTGGCCCGGGAGGGATGCGTCATGATGCCACAAACCACGCCCCCGCCCGTGGGGCTTTGCGTGCAGGACCTCACCGTACGGTACGGCACAGCAGCCGTGCTGCAAGGGGTCAGCTTTTCTGTCCCGGTGCCCGGGCAGCTGATCGGGCTGCTGGGGGTAAACGGCAGCGGCAAGACCACGCTGCTCAAGGCGGCTGCCGGGCTGCTGCCCCACACCGGGCAGTGCCTTCTGGACGGCGTCCCGCTGGAGAGTCTGTCCACCCGCAGGCTTGCGCAGACCGTCAGCTATATCCCGCAGCAGAGCGGCATCTCGGTCTCGCTCTCGGCGCGGGAGGTCGTGCTCATGGGCTTCAACCCGCGGCTGGGGATCCTGCAAAGCCCCACCGCCGCCATGCGCGCCGCTGCGGACGAGGCCCTGCGCACCGTAGGTCTGGCCAACAAGGCCGGGCAGGACTACCTGACGCTGAGCGGCGGCGAGAAGCAGCTCTGTATTCTGGCGCGCACGATTGCCGAGGATGCGCCGCTGCTTTTGCTGGACGAGCCGGACAGTGCGCTTGACCTTGCGAACCGCAGCCGGATGACCGCGCTGCTGGCGCAGCTGGTCCACACCGGCGGCAAGACCGCGCTGGTCTGCCTGCACGACCCCGCGCTGGCGCTGGACAGCTGTGATATACTGGTGGTATTGCAGGACGGCGGGGTCGCGGCGGTGCTGCACCCCAGAACCGACCCGCCTGCCGTGCTGCAGGCAGCCCTTGCCGCCGTGTACGGCCCGCTGGAGCTGCTGCCCGTTACCGACTGCCGGGGCCGACGCCGTCTGGCCCTGCTGCCGCTGTGAGGTGATACCATGAAACCTGCTTTGCGCGTGATGCTCTGCGATGACGCAGGCGAGCGCTTTTTTGGCGAGGGGCCCTGCCGCCTGCTCCATCTGATCGAGGAAACCGGCTCGCTGCGCAGCGCAGCGGCACAGATGGGGCTTTCCTACTCCAAGGCGCTGCGGCTTGTGCAGCACGCCGAAAAAGAACTGGGCTTTGCCCTGACCTGCAAGACCATCGGCGGGCGGGGCGGCGGCGGCAGCACCCTGACCGCCGAGGCCCGCCAATTCTTAGAAAGGTATGAGGCCTACCGTGATGCCTGTGTACAGACCAGCCGCGAGCTCTATTCTGCGTTCTTTCCGGGCCAGCGGTAAGCGCCACTTGCTGCTGACCGGCGGGCGCGGCAGCGGCAAAACAACGCTGCTGCGCGCACTTATGCCATCCCTCTGCCCCGATGCCCCGATGCTTCTCACCGCCGCCGTCCCGGGCAGATGGGTCGAGATGCGCGATACAGCCGCCGGGGCAGCGGCGGTCATTGGCCGGTTTGATGCCGCCCTGCCCCCCGGTGAAAACCGGATGCGCCCCGTGCCGGCCGGCTTTGCCGCCGTGGGGCTGCCCGCCCTGCAGCGGATGGCGGCGGCCGGCGGCTGGGCCGTGCTGGACGAGCTTGGCTATCTGGAGAGCGGCTGCACGGATTTTCAACAAAGCGTGCTGGATATGTTGAAAGTCTGCCGCGTTCTCGCGGTTGTCCGCAAGCAGGACACCCCGTTCCTGCGCGCGCTCTGCGCCGACCCGGACGCCTTTGTGTACGATCTGGACTGCCCTGTGCCGCCGCTGGGCTGCATCGTCATGGCCTCGGGGCTGGGGCGGCGGTTCGGCGGCAACAAGCTGATGGCCGAGCTGAACGGCCGGCCTCTGGCCGTCCATGCGCTGGCGCTGGCCGCCGCGCCGGTGTTTGCCGGGCGCATTGCCGTGACCCGCTCGGCCGAGGTCGAGGCCCTCTGCCGTGCAGGGGGCTTCCCCGTGCTGCGCCATGCCGAGCCACGCCGCAGCGATACGGTGCGCCTTGGCCTGACCGCGCTGCTGGCGCAGCAGCCCGACCTGCAGGGGTGTGTGTTTCTGCCGGGGGACCAGCCCTGCCTGACCCGCCAGACGCTGGAGGCGCTGGCGATCGGTGCCGCGCCGGACACGATCCGGCGGCCGGCCGCACCCGACGGCACACCGGGCAGCCCTGTGCTGTTCGGTCGGGATTATTTTGCTGCCCTCCTTCACCTGCCGGAGGGCAGCGGCGGCAGCGCCGTGCTGCGCGCCCACCCGCAGGCGATCCGCCTGCTGCCCACCCCCGCCGCCGAGCTGCGGGACATCGACACCCGCAGCGACCTTGAGGCGCTGCGCGGGGGCAAGGGGTAATGCCGTATTTTTGATTTAGGGCAATACCGCATAATTCTAAGTGCCGATACGGCGAGCGAGGTGCGGCAGCTGCTAAGCCAAAAGCGCAGATAATACTGGATGTCTTATCGAGCATTTTGGCAACGCAGATGCCGTGCCGCAGCCGCCGGAGCGGTGCTTAAGCCGTAAGGCGGGAATTGTGCGGTGTTGCCTTATAGCTATTGAACACGCTCGCAATGATAAAGGTCTTACAATGGAGGACCTTGCAGAGCGCATACGAAAAAGCAAACGCTATGTTGTTGCTATCGAACGAGGTGAACGAACCCCCAGCTTAAAAACCTGCTACCAAATTGTTCGATGCCTTGGTATTTCTACGGATAAACTTTTTTATCCGGAAGCAACGCTCGATGAAAACTCTGCGACTCGTGAAATTACCCGCATGGCTGCCACCTGTACATCGAAGCAGCTTTGGTTCTATTGAGAAATGCAGATACCTACATCGCAGGGTTCTCGCAAGTGAAAAGCCCTACGAACCAGTATATAAGTTTTGTTCTCCAGCAAGAAGTTGTACGCAAGCCAACTCTACACCATCCCCGCACACCGCCCCTGTCGCCGCGAGAAACGCCCCGGTTTGGACTCATCCGCAGTGCATCGGCGTGGTACTCGTCCAGCCAAATATTGCCCTAAAATCCCCGCTTTCCGGGAATCTTTATTCGCTTAGACTTGTGTACCGGATTACGCATGGGGGAGTTGCTGGCACTGAAGTGGGAAGATATTGATTTTTCCACCGCCCAGCTTCATGTCCGCCGCACTATCAATCGCCTTGCCAAGTACGAAGCCCACGACGGCGAAAACAAAACCGAAATCGTATTCGGTACACCCAAAACGAAAAACTCCCGCCGCACGATTCCGCTGACCCGCACAATAGCAGACGAGCTTACCCGCTGGAAACAACAGCAGGTGCAGGATAAGATTCGGGCAGGGGATAAGTACGCCGATGATGGCTTTATCGTCACCAACGAGTTCGGTCACTACTTTGAGCAGAAAACCTTCAAGGATTACTACAACCGATTGTTGAAAGATGCTGACATCGGGCACTTTACCTTCCACGCCCTGCGCCACACCTTCGCCACCCGTGCGCTGGAGCGCGGCATGGACTACAAGACCCTGTCAGCCATCCTCGGTCACTACTCGGTAGCCTTCACAATGGACACCTACGTCCACAGTATGGACGAACACAAACGCCATGAGATGGACAAGATGGACGATATGTTCGGGATGCAGTACAGCATCTCCGTTGAGAACCAGCCTTATCCTGTGCTTTGTACACTCTCGGCAGATGGCTGCGCCGCCCATGTTCCTGACTTCCCCAAAATCGTCATCACCGCATCAACATTAGATGCTGCCCTGCTCGAAGTCAAGCAGCAAATCCAAAAAGCCCTGCGCCAGTACAAGAACCCGCCCATTCCCACAAAACAAGAACAAATTGTCGTACCGCAGAACAGCGTATTGGTACTCGTCAAAGCGAGCTGACTACGCTGACCGCTCCTATTTTTACCTGCCAACTCCGCAAAATTTATCCACAAAAAGCGCCCGGGCGGTTGAAAATCTCAACCGCCCGGGCGTTGTTATTTATTCCCTGAGATTTTAACAGAGTTTTTCAGCCTTTTCAGCTCCGTAAACTTCATAATCGCCACCAACAATTAATCGAATTTATTTCTATTTCTTCAATTTTACCCGCGCAGAAAATTGCACGTCGATAAGAGTACGTACATATCATTTCAACTGTAACGCTTTGGTTTCCAAGAACTTTTTTCCTCTTAGAGTATCCTTCGGTACGTCCAGTTGCCTTTAATCATTTGCACAGACCTCCTTGACATCTGCATTCTATAATGCAAAGCCTCCGCACGCCCTGCTGTTTGTAGTTTCCATCAGTTAGCTTTTCTTCCTACTCTATTTCGACCCTGTAAGTCAACTTTTGCAGATTAGCCTGCAGACGGGCGACGTGGCCGCTGCAGCTCCACTCAATCGTCAATTCCGGGCCGCAGCTTTCAATTTGAACCTTTGCTCCTTGCGCAAAGGCCGGACAGTTGCGGCGCAGGCGTAGCAATTCCAGCTGCTTTTTCACGACCGGCTTTTCCAGTGCCTCGGCAATCTGCACTTTCGTCAGATTTGTACGGTTGATTTCTTTGTGGCCGCCCTCGCCTGCGCGAGCCACTGCCTCACAGTCATTTTTGCCCGCGAATAAATCAAGGTACCACACCTGCGGTTTTCCGGGCATAAACAGTTGAATTGCCCGTGCCAGCAGCAGCTTTGCATCACTCTCGCCCAGAGCGCTGTAGTAGGTGGCATTGACCTGATAATAGACATTTTTCTGGCCGTGCAGGTTCTTCACCATACCGCCTCGCGTCACAATCAGATCAATGAGGTTTTGGATGCGTTCTTCCGGCAGCAACCCTTTCAGATCCAGCATCGGGATACCGTCATGGCACCCCAGCATATTCACGGTCAGGATGTGCTTGTCGAGGATTTCCTGTGCCCATGCGGCCAGCGTATCTGCACTGCCCCGCTCCAAGGCATCAATCATCAGCCCCGGCAGAAAGAAATCATAGACGGCATAGCCTTTGGCGGCCAGCTTTTCGTAGACTTTTTCCCCATAGGATGCGTGAATTTCCGGGAGCAGGGTCACACCATCAGCATCCGCTATTGTCTGCAGTCGTGCCAAAAGACTCCATGTACCTGGTTCATTCAAAAAGTTACGTTCCCCCACGGCCTTATGCGCATAAGCGAAAGCGTCCAGCCGCACGATAGAGGCTCCATACCCTGCCAACGTGTGCAGCGTGTCGGCATAAAATTTCCACACCAATGGCGAAGCCACATTCAAATCCATCTGCCCCAAATAGCGGCGTCGGGATTCCAACAGGTCGGTCAGGGGAACACGCAACGTTTCCCAGCGTCCCAGATCAAGTTCTGCCGGGCGCTTACCCGCCGCCAACTGGATCCGCAGACTTTCTGTCAGGACACAGGCGGATCGGTACTGCATCCCCAGTTCGGACACCAACTCCCGCGCATCAGGGCAAGGGTAGTCTACCTGCTGGTAGAATGTGTTCCAGTAGGGTTTTTCGGTGCCATCGGGCATACGCACCATCAGAATGGGTAGCCCTGGTTTGCGGAAAAACATCTTATGCAAGTACTCCGGTGTCGGCTGTATATATCCCCCCGGCATCATCTCGCCGCAGCCCGCCCAGAACGCGTTCCAGTCGATGAAGAAGTCCTTATATTTCGACATTTCCCCATTTTTCAAAAGATCTTGAAACTGCGGTGACAGGACCGAGGCGTGGTTCAGGATAAAATCGAGTTTCAGCCGTATTCCCAAAGCACGGATGCGCTCCAAATCCTGCGGCGTCGCCAGCAACTCGTTCAAACTGTAGTCTACAACCGAAAAGCCGCGGTCGAGATCTGTGTTGAAAACACTGGGGAGAATATAAAACGCACCGAAAGCATCTTTACAGCTGCTTTCCAGCAAATCTGCAATGTCACTTAACGTCCCGCCCAAACTGTCCGGGTAAGCGTTCAGCATCGGCGTCAGAGACAGCTCATCTTTTTTCGCATTTGCCACCATGTTCACCTTCCTTGTGCAGCAGCGTAGGCTGCCGTGTCGACCATCGTGCCGTCCCGGTTCTGGATCAGATCCGCATCGCAGGCGCGGCGGTTCAGCATTGCCTGCTCAATTTCCAGCACCATTGTTACAAAGGGGCTGTCGGCCCCGGCGTCTCGGCTGCGGGCCACACGGCAGGCACGGGTTTCCTCTGGTGTACTGTTAAAAAACACTTTCAGATTGGTATTTTTCAGGTCGGCACTGCCTGCGTGAGTCCATTCCAGCAGCAGCACATCCACATCGGCGAAGTTCTTCGGCTCATACCAGCGCTCCCACTCTTTACGGCCCATACGCTTAAGCCACAGCACCGGCGCACCGGCACGGAACTGCGCCAGCACTGCGTTCAGTGCGTCGTAGTCCTGCTCGGCAGTCCGGCCCAAATATCCCGCCAGCGCGGCCCGTCCTCCCTGTTGGTAGATTTGCATCCATGGATATGCCGCACATTGGCGCGGATCACTGTCGATTCCGGTTTTCTGCAGCGGCTGCAAGTCGGCGAAGCGTTCCGGAGTGTATTCCCCGGCTGCAAGCAGTGCCTTAAGTCCGGCGCTGCGAAAGATTGTCAACCGCTCCTCATCGTTGTGCTGGGGGATACGGCGGGGGTAGTTATCTCCGGAGAGCACGTATCCCTTCAACCCGACCATCGCCAACGCCTCCCTCAGGGCGGCAGCACCGCTGGTCTTGCCGGAGCCTGAACCTCCGCTGACAGCGATGACAAGTTTGGCCGGAATGTCCGTACCATATTTTTCTTCCAGTTTCGTGACCAGATGCGGCAGCAACTTCTCCACACGACGGCAGACAGGGGCTGAGATATGCACCGTGTCGCCGGGCATATCGCCGCCCTGCACTTTCTCCTGCGGCATTAGAGTAATGCCTTGCTGCAATGCCTGCCAGCACACATATTTTTCCGGGCTGAACATAAAAGCCTCCTTACCAAAAATGCCCTGCGGCAAAAACCGCAGGGCAATCATGCAAGTTGTCAACGGTTGCAGGGCATTTCGGGATTATCCTCAGCGCCCTTGCAAACCTTAGCGCCGCGAATCCATGCTTCATCGACGCATACATACTTAATGCGCACACGGCGGCCCCACGCATAAGCCGCGTGAATCTTGCCATCCTTGCTTTGCATCATGACAGGGTACTCGTAGCGGCGGTTGTTCACATCATTCCAAGGGCCAATGAAGCCTTCACCGTGCTCCACAATGCGGCGCCACGGCCAAGTCTTACCTCCATCCTCGGAAATTGCCATTGCCACAGGGCAGCGTTGATCGGGCCAAACCGTGAGACTGCCATCTTCATTGAAGGAAACATCATTGTAGATGATCGCAAGTGCGCCGCTCTGCAGCTTGATGGCCGAGATACTGGCGTTGTTGTTGCGCAGCGGGGTGGGTACCGGCACGCTCCATGTTTCGCCGTTGTCATTGGATTCCGAGCGGTAGATATGGTCGGCTGCACGGCTGCGCAGCAGGCAGACCAGTTTGCCAGGTTCCAGTTCAATAACATTGCCGTGAACACGGCCCCGGCTTTCGGGAACCTCCACTCCGCGCCAGGTCTTGCCCTGATCGTCGGAAATCTGGATAACCGTCACGTCGCTGCCCAAACGGGTACCGTCCAGCGCACAGATAAAGTTGTTGAAGATCCAACGCCCGTTGGAAAGCACCTGAATCTTCTGGCGGCAGAAAGAGCCGGGACGGGTAAACATCGCCTCCGTGGGGCCCCATGTGCGGCCCCCATCGCGGGAAATTTTGCGGCGGATCTCAGCCGTGCCCTGCAGGCTGTCGTCACTGTTGTCATCAGGCTTTTTAGCCGCCTGTGCCGTGTACATCAGCCAAATGTCACCGTTGGGGTTTTGGAACAGTGAGGGGTTCTGCTCACTGCGGGTCGGGTCATCCGAGACAATGACCGGCTGCTCCCACTGTTCGGCGTCGGCAGGCAAGCGGGCCACCGCAATGCTGATGTCGGCGTTTCCCTCACGGGAACCGGCAAACCAGCAGCAGAGCAGATCGCCGTTTTCCAATTCCAGCAAATCAGGTGCGTGGCAGCTTTCCCACGGGTTGGGGATCAGAGATTCCACCATATCAACGGCGGTGTCACGGTAGAGTTTGCCGTCATCACCCAACGTTGGCAGATCAATAATATTACGTGCCATTTGTCAATCCTTTCTCAGCCCTTGACGGAGCCGATGAGAATACCTTTCTTAAAATACTTCTGAACGAACGGATACACACAGATGATGGGCAGCATTGCGATGAAAATCGCGGCTGCTTTCAGATTTTGCTGATTCAGCGTAACGCCGTCCAGCACCACATTTTTGAAAGTTGTTCCGGAGCCGCCATCTGTAATGACAACGTTCTTCAACACCTGCTGGATCGTCTTGATGGCGTCGTCCTTCAAATAAATCTGCGGAATAAGGTATTGGTTCCAGATGGATACTGCGTAGAACAAACCTGTGGTCGCCAGCACAGTGGGGGAAAGCGGCAGGAACACTCGGGTCAGGATCTTGATGTCGCTTGCACCGTCCACAACGGCAGCCTCTTCCAGTTCGTTGGGGATGCCCTCCAAGAATGTCTTGGTGATGATGAGGAACTGCGTGCTGATCGCGCCGGGCACGATCATGACCCACGGACTATTGACAAAGCCGAACTGGTTGTAAATGATATACTGCGGAATGATACCGGCATCAAATACCCATGTAATGATGAACAGGGACATCAGCCAGTAACGATGTTTAAAACGCGGGCGGCTGAGCACGTACGCCGTAACGTAGGTGCAAGCTACCGCCAGCAGTGTCCCCAGCGCAGTATATAAAAAAGAGTTTCGCATACCGGCGAACACATTGAAGCGCGGGTTTGTCAGAATATAGCCGAAAGCTTTCAAGTTGAAGCCCATCGGTAAGAAAGTCATTTCGCCGCGCGCCAGATAGGTGCCATCCGTGGTAGCCACAAAGAACACATACAGGAATGGATACACACAACACACTGCCACCAGCAGCAGGATTGCACTGTTGATATAATCAAACGTCGTCAGCCGTTTGAGATGGGACTTGGGCTGCTTACTCATAATAGCCTATACGCTCCTTTCTCAGAACAGACGTGCGTCACTGACTTTATCAGCAATCTTGTTGACGATGGAAACCAGCACAAAGGCAATAATGGATTTCAATACATTGACCGCAGTGCCGTAGCTGTAATCCGGGAAACCTGTAGACTGGAATGCAATGCGATAAACATACGTCTGGATCACATCAGCCGTGACATAAGTGCCTGTGTTATACATCAGCAGGATACGATCCAAGTTGACGGAGAAGATATTGCCGACACTGATGATAAGCATCGTGATAACAGAAGTAGAAATACAGGGCAGTGTGATGCGCCACATTTTGGTCCAGCGGGATGCGCCGTCAATCTCTGCCGCCTCATACAAAGTAGGGTCGATGTTCATCATGGCAGCAATATAGATAATGGCCGAGTAACCGAACGTCTGCCAAATCTCCAGTATCACGTACAATGGCCGGAACCATTCCGGTTTTGCCATAAAGTTTGTGGAAGTACCGCCCAGCTTGGTGATCAGGATATTGATCAGACCCGATGTAGGGGAGAGCAGCGTATACATGATACTGACCATAACGGCTGCCGAGATGAAATACGGCAGGAAACTCAAAGACTGTACCGTATTGCGCACCCACTTGGTACGAACTTCGTTTAGGAAAAGCGAAAATATAATCGGGATGGGGAATACAACCACCACGGACAGGAACGCCAGAACGATTGTATTTTTGGTGATTTTCCAGATATATGGATCCTGCAAAATGCGCTTGAAGTTTTCAAGCCCCACCCACGTGCTGCCGAAAACGCCTTTGGCTGCGGAGAAATCCTCAAACGCAATCACCATTGCACCGACCGGTCCGATTTTAAACAGGATCAGCAGCAGGAAACCCGGTATCATCAGCAGATACAGCTGATAATTTTTGATAATATCTTTTTTTATCCGCGTACCGAGAGATGCTTTCGGCACGGCAGGTACCGCCGTTTGTGCTTTGCGCTTCGGCATGGTGATTCTCCTTTCACTTTACCCCGGCAACCCCGCCCGCATGGCAGTTTGCCGTGTCGGGCAGGGCTGATTGTTCAGGGTATTACCTTTGTCAAGGCATCAGGCGCCGTACATTGCTTGGTAAGCTGCCAGCTGGATTTCCTCGATGCGAGACAGACCCATATCATTCATTTCCTGCTGGAAGGCTGCCCAGTTGTCAGGAGTCAGCTCACGGGTGCCGTCGATGAACTGCGTAATGCCAGACATCTGTGCATCGTACACAGAGGCAAGCAGGTTGGTGATTTCCTTGCTCTGGTCATCGGTGAATCTCAGAACATAAGAGGTGCCCAGGTTTTCATCGGTAAACAGGCGGCCGGTCGCCTCAGCGATCAGAGGCGCATTCCACTTGAAGAAGGCTTCGTTGTCAACGGGCTTGCAGACGGTAAAGCGGTCACTCAGGAAACTCCAGCGCTTTTCACCTGCGGGGGTAGCTTCTTCAGTCTGATAGTCAACGATGAACTCCTTGTCGCCGTTGGCATCGGTCTTGAAGCTCTCACCCTCGACACCATAGTTGGCCAAGATTTCGCCCTCTTCAGTGTAGAAGTAATCGATGAAAGTCAGGATAGTCTTGATTTTATCTTCACTGCAGTTTGCATTGACGGCAGTAACGCACTCGTCATTGTACTTCATGCTGACGGTCATCTTCTGGGGGTTTCCGTTATCGTCCTTGATGAAGTTCAGAACACCCATCTGGTAGTTGGGGTCGTTGTCGGGGCCACCGTTCTCCATAAACCATTCGGCGCGGTTGTAGTAGTCGTAGAAAACACTACCGTTGCCGTTGAGCATGGCAGCCTCCCAGTCGGCTTCACCGAAAGTACCTGCGACCCATTCGGGCTGGATCAGGCCCTCGTCGTACCACTTCTTCATGGTCTCGACCATCTTGTAGGCACCATCGTTCATAATGTCGATAGAGCCATCCTTGTAGTGGCCGTTGATATAGATGCCGTTGGACTCGGTAGAAGAGATATTGCTGGCTGCGCCGAACCACGAAGCAAAGCGGATGGCGGTGTCACGACCGGTCAACGGGTAGTAGTTGGGGTTGTCTTTTCCGTAGTAGGCTTTCAAAGTTTCCAGTGCCTTGGTAAAGTCATCGATGGTGACGATGGAGTCAGGGTCAATGCCTGCCGCCTTGAACTGGTCAACGCGATAGCCGATCAAATCTGCAAAGATGGGGGTCTCTTTGCACAGACCGTAGATATGGCCGTCCTTATCGGTGACAAGCGCCTTGTAATCGGGATTGTCATCAATGTACTTCTGCAGGTTGGGGGCATACTTCTCAATGTAGGGTGCCAAATCTGCGAACACGCCCTGCGGGCCGTAGACGTTGGTTTGGGCCAGCTTCGTCATAACCGCGTCAGGCAGGTCTCCGGAGATAACACGCTGGTCGATTTCAGAATAGACATCATTGAATTCTTCGGGACCAGAGATGTAGTCGACATGGATACCGGTACGTTCCTCAGCGACATCATACCACTTCAGTTCCTTGATCCAGTCCACGTAGGTAGAACGCATAAACATGGTGTAGGTGTTGTCCCCATCGCCGGAAGATTCCGTCGAGGAGGCAGCGGCAGTACCGTCACCTGTGGAGGCAGTCGTAGAGGCGGAGCCTCCACCGCAGCCAGTGAGAAGCGTGCCGACCATAGCAGTGGCCAGTACGGCAGCGCCGATTCGATTTGCGAGTTTCATTTGTGTTTTCCTCCTTATAAATGGTTTTCTCTTTATAATATCCATTCGCTTTCAGCGGTTAGCTGCAAAACGAACAGCATATTCGATTGCGTTCTTCAAGCTCAGTTCATTGGCCTTACCTGTACCGGCTTGGTCGAAAGCAGTGCCATGATCCACGCTGGTACGTATAATAGGAAGTCCCAGCGTAATGTTTACACCTTCCACAGCACTCCACGCCTGCTTTTCCCTGTCATAGACAAAGCCGACGACCTTGAGCGGAATGTGGCCTTGGTCATGGTACATTGCCACGACAATATCATACCAGCCGCCCAATGCTTTCGAGAAGATTGTGTCCGGCGGAATGGGGCCCTGCGCGTTGATACCTGCGGTACGGGCCGCTTCGATGGCCGGGGTGATCTCGTCGATCTCTTCCCGTCCGAAGAGTCCGCCCTCGCCGCAGTGGGGGTTCAAACCTGCCACGCCAATTCGGGGGCTTGCAATCCCCATATCCCGGCAGGCCTTATCTGCAATGCGGATGACTTCCAGCACCCGGTCCTTCTTGACCCGGTCGCAGGCCTCCCGCAGTGAAACGTGGGTGGAAACATGCACGACCCGCATGTCTTTGTGGGCCAGCATCATCGTGTAATGTTCGGTGCCTGTGTAATAAGCGTAGATTTCTGTGTGGCCGGAGAAATGATGCCCTGCAAGATTCATGGCCTCTTTGTTCAGCGGATTCGTGACAGTTGCATCCACCTTGCCGTCCATGGCAAGTTCAATGACTTTGCGCACATACCGGAAAGCCGCGTCCCCGGCGGCCGCGCTGACCTGGCCGATAGCGAAATCTTCGGGTCTGAGCAGCCCCAAATCGAGGATATCAATGATGCCATGCTCGTACAGCCCCTCGCTGGGGTCAGCCACGGGATGAATGGTGCATTTTGCACCCACAAACCCGCAGGCTCTTTCTAAGATAGCCGCGTCTCCCACGACCAGGGGCTTGCAGCTTTCATACACTTTAGGGTCCTGCAGCGCCTTTACCGTGATTTCCGGCCCGACGCCCGCAGGGTCACCCATTGTAATACCTAAAATCTTGCGCATATCCGTCCCCTTTAATACAAACCGTTGTCGCGGCAGGCTTTTAAGGTGGCACGCAGTGCCTCAAACCCTGCGGGAGATAAGCTGTTGAAGGGTGCCCGGCATGTACCCACAGGATATCCTAACTCCTTGACCGCCAACTTGACGATAGTATTGGGGTTTCCGAATTTGAAGGTATCACGGAAAGGCCGGATGCTGTCCTGCGCTTTGCGCGCACCCTCGATATCCCCGGCAGCGAATTTTTCGTAGATGCTTACCATCGTATGCGGGAACACATTGGCGCAGGCAGCGATAGCTCCCTTGCCTCCCGCCAACAATGTCCACAAAATCAGAGAATCGTTGCCGGACAGCACAGTGAATGGCTTCTCCCCGCCACGCGTTTTCTCTATGTATTGCAAAATATTGTCGAAGTTGCCGCTGGAGTCCTTTACACCGATGATGTTGGGTACCTGTGACAGCTTCTGTACCGTAGCAGGGGTCAGCGCATTGCCCGTGCGTGCGGGAATATTGTACAGTAGTATCGGCATATCCACCGTATTCGCAACCGTCTCATAATGCCGGATGAGTTCTTCTTGGGAGGCTGCAGCAAAGCTTGGCGTAATGATGGAGAGCACATCCGCCCCCAGTTCCTTGGCCTTCCGGGACATGCGGACCGTATCGCGGGTACTGACACAGCCGGTTCCGGCGTAAACCGGTACACGGCCATTCACAGTATTAACTGCTACGCGGATGACCTCGGTCTTCTCGTCCTCATCGAGGATGTAACCCTCGCCGTTGGTGCCCAGAACAAAAATACCGTGAATTCCGGCATCAATCAGCCTTTCGATCTGATTAACAAGTTCTTCACTGTTAATTGTTCCGTCCTCACGCATTGGTGTTAAAATTGGAACGATAACGCCTTTTATTTCTTTCATAGTACTCTCCCTTTACAGAATCGCGCGGTAGAGTGCCTCAGCGTCTGCCGCTGTGACAGTGCGTGGGTTGTTCACCAGCAACCGCTGTACATCCATGCCGGCCTTTACCAGCGCGGGCAGGTCAGCTTCGGTCACGCCGTAGGGTTTCAGCGATGTGGGAATGTCCAGATGCTGCACCATGGCATCCATCTTTGCAATGACCCAATCCGCTTTCTCTGCGCTGTTCCTTGCACCTGTTCCGCCAACGGCTTCATAAACTTCCGCAAAGCGCTCAATGCAGCAGGATTTATTGAACTGCATGACCGGCATCAGCATAATGGCATTTGCCACACCGTGCGGGATGTGGTATCGCCCGCCCAGAGGGTAGGACAGCGCATGCACAGCCGTGGTCCCAGAACAGGTGATGGCGACGCCTGCATAGAAAGCGGCCTGCATCATTTTTTCTTTTGCATCCAGTGCATCCGGGTCGTCGCAGGCTTTTTCAAGATTCCGGAAGATGAGCCGCAGCGCCTGCATTGCGAACAAGTCACTGAACGGATTTGCCTTCGCGGAGGTGTAGCATTCAATGGCGTGGCACAGCGCGTCGATGCCGGTAGAGGCTGCAATTTTTCGGGGCAGGCGGCGAATCATATTTCCGTCCAGAATGACTGCATCCGCAATCATTTCGGGGTTGACGATGCCGACTTTCAACTGTTCTTCCGGTACCGCCACGATGCTGTTGGGCGTCGCCTCGGAGCCGGTACCCGCCGTGGTGGGGATCATAACGGTGGTGACCGTCTTTTTACCGATACGCGGGTTTTTCAGTTGGTCACGCACCGTGCAACTTCCATCTGCCGTGATGGATGCCAGCTTGGCAATATCCATTACGCTGCCGCCTCCTACAGCGACAATCAGGTCTGCGTTGCTCTCGCGGAAAGTATCAATGACCTGCTGTGCCTGATCGCAAGTAGGTTCCGCGGGCAAAGTATCGTTAATTATATAGGGTACAGCCGCTTTGTCCAGTTCGGCCAGCGGGCGCTCCAGAATGCCGGAAGCCCGAATGCCCGCATCTGTAAAGACAACCGCTTTTTCGTGCCCGGATGCCAGCGTTTCCAGCGCTTGTATCGCAGTCTCGCCGCTATATACCTGCTGCGGCATGGCAAGTTGATATTGCTTCATCTTCCGTTCCTTTCTGTAAATTCTGACGTATCCTGCTGAGCAGGTCCTCGGTTCCAAATCCGCCGGACTTGGAGACGATAATGCGGGAAACATGACCGGCCATCGGCGCCATGAAGAGCACCGCGCCCGGTGCAGCCTCTCCCAGGGGTGAGATCTCTGCCTCCGGCAACTGCTGCATAAAGCCCATCAGCGTATCACCGCCGATGATCATCGGCAGATAGTTGTCTGCGGCGGGGCGTTCCAGCAGCAGCGCCATCAGCAGCCCCAGCTGTTCTGCGATCTGCCCGCGCAGTTGTTCGGCTGTATCAGCATCCTCGGCGGTCTCGGTGCCATCGGTGTCGATCAGCATATCGCAGCCGCCCTGCATCCGCTGCTCGATTTGTGTCAAGAAATCCTGCCCTGCGCGGCTTTCAAAGTAGCCGGCGGCAAGCTGCTCGCTCTGCAGGGAGATACGCACACCGCCGTGGGCAGCACCGTATTCCAGCTGCCTCTTTGTAATCGGGTTCAAGCTACCGCAAAGTACCAAGAGCGGTGCGTTGATGCAGGGCAGGCTGATTGGCCCACCCTCCAGCCCCAGAAAAGGCGGCAGCACTGCCGCAAACCCTGCGCAGCCGCCCAAAATTTTCAGGCCATTTGTGCGCTGCAGTTCCATGGCAATACACCGGAAGTCCGTATCCTTCTCGGCATCACAGATGACGATTTGCTGACCGTGCTGCGGCGGAGGCGGCAGAGCGCGGGGCCTGCAGCTGATGATCGCTGCCCGACAGTTCCGAAAAAGGTCTTTCACGTAAGGGGAGTGAACCGGCTCAAACGGATCCTGCCCGAACACGCTCTTGTCGATGGGTACGCCGTCAATGTACTGGATGCCGCCGCGTGTGAGGCGATTCATCTGCGGCAGTGCCGGTGCATAGTATGCAACCGCCGCACCGCCGGCATCCAGCGCCGCCTGAAACATGGCGCCGATGTTGCCCCGCAGACCAGAGTCCGTTTTGATGTAAACGGTGTCTGTTCCGCAGCGCAACGCCTGCTGCACAAGTCCCAAGCAGATATTGTAGGCCTGCTGCGATGTCTTGTGGCGAACCTCCGCATCAATGACTGCAACATCTGCATGGAAGATTTCCTCAGGCACGGCAGCAGCGTTCACAGCCGCCACCCGAACGGAAACACAGCGGTTGGCAAACTGTACACCTGTATCCAGTGCGCCGGTCAAATCGTCCGCGATAACTGTCAGCCGTGCCATTGTTTCCTCCTACATGTTCCATTTTGTTACATCTCGTTTTGCATCATTTGTACATTCAGCCGCATCGTTTCTGCTTGTGTCTCTCGGATTTGTCTAAATCTTACCATTACCGTCCCGTTTCGTCAACTGTTTTTGTTTCGTTTTCTGCTATTTTGTGTTTCTTTTTGAAACCATTTTATTTTTATGATTGACTTTGCAACACGAATCACTTATGATAAAGTTACAATTTCAAACAGTTAATAAAAAGAGGGGGGACCTCTACCATGCGCCCCATCAAAATTCTGGGCATCGCCCCTTACGAGGGTATTGCCAGCCTGATGCAGCAGGCTGCAGAATCTCGCGACGATTTGCAAATCGACGTACATGTCGGCAATCTGACTGCCGGCGCAGAGATTGCCGCCGCCCAAACTGCGCAGGAGGAGTATGACGTCATCCTCTCCCGCGGCGGCACAGCGGAAGCTATCCGCCGCTGTACAGATTTAAAGGTCGTGGACATCCCATTGTCTGTCTACGACATCCTGCGTTCTATCAAGCTGGCAGAGAATCACAACTGTAAATACGCCGTCATCGGCTTCCCGGCCATCACCCGCAACGCCACGTTTCTGTGCGAGGTACTGCGCTATAATGTGGATATTTATACCATCCACGACCAGAAAGAAGCCCGCACTATTTTGCAGGGGTTGGAAAATTCTGGTTGCCAGATGGTGCTGTGCGACGTTGTCACTAACTCATTGGCACAGGAATACGGCATTCCTGCCCTGCTCATCACCTCCGGTATCGAGAGTGTGGAGGATGCGCTGAACACCGCAGTACAGGAGGGACTGGCCCGCCGTAAAGCGCTGGAGCTGGCGCAGTTTTTTCAGGACGTCATCCGTGCCATGCCCTATGACACCCTTGTCAGCGACGAGGCCGGACAAGATCTGTTCGTCTCGCTCTCCCCCGAGCTCCCCGACAGCGTGCTGGCAAAGGCACACTCAGCTATTATGCAGCGCACCGCCGAGCCCCACCGCAGCTGCCTTGAAGAGAATGGCATCCATTATGCTTTGCAGAGCACCCCTATCCAAATGGAAGGGGCTCTGCGCCATGTCGTCACAATCGAAAAGAGTCGGCTGTCCATCCCGCTGGAAAAATACGGCATCGCCTACTCGGATCGCCAACAGGCAGTAGATACTTTCTTTGACAGTTTCTATGGCATTACCCAGTCTTTCTCCACCGCCAACCTGACACTGGAGCAATATTTGCAAAGCAATCGCCCACTTGTCGTTTACGGTGAACCGGGCACAGCCAAGCCCCAGATGGTGCAGATGCTCTACGCCAAAGGGCCGCTTTCTAACGCGCCGCTCATCAAGATTGACTGTGCCATGCTCATGCACCCCGGCTGGAAATATCTGATGGCGAGCGACCGTTCCCCCCTAATGGGTGACGGTTGCACCCTTATGATGAGCCACGTGGAGGCGCTGACTGACGAGCAGTTCAGCGAGTTGTTCTCCACCATAATGGCGCTGCATACGCAGGAGCGCAACCGGCTCTTCTTTGTCGCCAGTAGCTCCAGTTCCGGAACAATGCACCCTCACTATGCCCGACTGGTAGATATGCTGAACTGCCTGATGCTGCAAATGCCGCCGCTGCGCAGTCATCTGCAAGATATTCCGCGCTTGTCGGGGTTGTATATCAGTACCCTGAATATGCGCAACGCCCGTGCAGTCATCGGTTTTGAGCCGGAGGCGAACTTATGTATGACGGAGTACAGCTGGCCTGGCAACTACGACCAGTTCTGCCGCGTGCTGGACGAGTTGGTGCTGCACACGACGACGCCTTATATCTCCGTGGAGACAGTGCGCGACCAGTTGAAACGGGAATGTACCTTCTACCCCGGTGCCGTTTCTCAAACCCACGCTCTGCCCGTTGACCTAACGCTGGAAGAGATCGAGCAAATCGCCGTGCAACAGGCCTTGCAAGCCGAAAACGGCAACCAGAAACGTGCTGCCGAGCGCTTGGGCATCAGCCGCACAACGCTGTGGCGAATGCTGCAAAAGGAAACACCCCATCCATATAGAAGGTAATAGACACAACAAGCACCCTTCTGGAGGTCAAGCAGCAAATCAAAAAAGCCCTGCGCCAATATAAGAACCCACCCATTCCCACCAAACAGGAACAGATCGTCATACCAAACAACAGCGTGTTGGTACTCGTCAAAGCAGGTTGACCGCTCCTATATTTACCTGCCAACTCCGCAAAATTTATCCACAAAAAGCGCCCGGATGGTTGAAAAAATCAACCGTCCGGGCGCAGTCACTTTCCCGTTTTGGGGTCATTTTGGGGGCAAAGTTACCAGATTGTTACCACTTTTGCCATAAGGTAAAAAAGCTCGTTGAAACTTGTCGTTTCAACGAGCTTTTGTTGGTTGTGGAGACAGGACTTGAACCTGCGACCTCCGGGTTATGAGAAATCCAAAATTTGTGCGTTACAGTGATGTTTTGTTGGGTTTAGTGGTATTGTGTACCAAAGGGTAAAACAGCTTTTGTCCCATGTGTACAAAAGGGTGCTATACGGTGCTGAACCGTTCCAACCCCTTTGGGGGGCAGTTTTGAGGGCAAATTCGTGAGACGGATTCTCGCACACTCCAATCAAATCAATGCGCAGTTTTGGTTTCATTGAGAAATGCGGGTACTTACATCACAGGGTTTTCGCACAGGAAAAGCCCAATGAACCAGTATATAGGTTTTACTCTCCGGCAAGAAGTTGTATGCAAACCCAACCCGCAACATTCCCGCACACCGCCCCCGTCACCGCGAGAAACGCCCTTGCTTGGGCGCATTCAAACCGCATCGGCGCGGTGTCCGTCCAGCCAAATACCACCCCAAATTCCCCGCTTTCCGGGGATTTTTTTATTTTACCGCGAAGGTATTTACCTGAACAGGATTTCCCTGTACAGGTAAATCCAACACAAATAAATAACTAAATAAATAAAATACTAAGATACTATCGTATCCTATCCGTAAAACCACAAAAGGAGGAATTTTTCCCTCTGTGATCTTACGGCAATGTGTACAACTTAACACCAGAGAGTACAACTTACGATTGCCTTGACGCTTTGGGCGTAGTATAATTTAATTACTGGCAAACCTCAACTCCGCAACAAAAACACATCGGCAGGTGATACCGTGAATCTGAATGACTTACTCTTGGAGAGTTCCTCCGTTGACTACAAAGAGGCACTGGAAATCAAAAAGCCTCGCAGCTGGCTGAAATCCGTTTCTGCATTTGCCAACAGCTTTGGCGGGCATATCGTGTTTGGTGTCCGCGATAATCCGCGTGAAGTATGCGGTTTAGATAACCCGCAGGAAGTCATCAGCAAAATCACGGAGCTTATCAAAGCGCGTATTGACCCGACGCCACGGTATCAACTTCATGCCTTTTCCGAGGACGATAAAATCTGCATTGATTTAGAGATTCAGAACGGTCCTGCCTATCCATACTACTACCGCTTCGAGGGTGTCTGCGTCGCCTACATCCGCAATGGCGATCAGTCGGAGGAAACCTCTCGTCAGCAGTTAAGCGCCTTGATTTTGAAGGGCATGAATAAGACCTTCGATGCCCTGCCGTCGCCTTATCACATGGGAGATGTCAGCTTTACGCTGTTGGCTGCTACCTTCAAGAATGCTCTTAAAGAAGATTTCCAACCCGACAAGGATTTGCTTTCTACCACCCTTGTCACCGAGGACGGTCAAGTCACAAACGGCGGTCTGCTTTTATGTGATCAGGGCGTGCTGTCGCAGTCGCGTATATTTTGTACCCGCTGGAAAGGCACACACAAAGGCAACATCGATGCTGATGCGCTGGACGATAAGGAATATCAGGGAGCCAGCCTAATCTCTCTGCTGCAAAACGCGGAGGACTTCATCCGCAACAACAGCAAAAATCCGTGGAGCATCCGCGGCATGACCCGCGAAGAGCGCAGCGACTACCCCTACAAGGCTGTCCGAGAGGTACTGGTAAATGCGTTAATCCATCGCGATTATCAGGTGCTTGGCTCGGAAATCCACATCGAAATGTTCGATGACCGCATGGAGATTTCCTCACCGGGCGGCATGGCTAATGGACGCCGCATCCAAGACATGGATCTGCAGCACATTCCCTCCATGCGGCGCAATCAGGTCATTTCAGATGTATTTTCCCGCCTGCACTACATGGAGCGGCGCGGCAGCGGCATTGACCGCATTATGACCTCCTACGCCGAGTGTGCGCAAAAGCCGATATTTTACTCCGACAGCACGTTTTTCCTTGTAACGCTGCCCAATCGAAGCGTCGCAGCGCCAACGCAGCTTTCTATGGATTCTGAAAACGTGGAAACCTCCGCGCAAAACATGGAAACTACCGCTCAAAACGTGGAAACTTCTCCGCAAAATGTGGAAACTTCTGCATTCTTCACCCCTATTGAAAAGCTGGAGCATGACTTATCCAAGCTGCGGATGCAGGCATCCACAAAGGAAAAGATACTGGAATTGTTCCGCCGCTATGGATATGAATACGAATTCCGCACCAGTCATGTTGCGGATGTATTCCACGTCAAAAACAGCCGCGCCAATCTGGTGATTCGGGAACTGACTGCTGCCGGGATTCTGGAATCGCCTAGCTACGGCACGTATCATTTTATCGCAAAGAACTAATTTCATAGCAGCGATTCAGTCTTGTACACTACAAACAAAAATCATAAACTTTCTGTTCAAAATATGCTACACTTATTACAATTCAGCATGCAGTATTCTTCACAGCGTATGCACCGACAGCCGCGCATTCACCCGGCAGCAACATTGCTTTGTGAGGTTGGCTTTTCCCACCGTGATCCCAGTTTCAAATATGTACTATTTCCACAGAAGGAGGTCTTTTCTTATGGATCGCATGACTGAAACCGAAGCCCGGGAGTTGTTGGAATATATATACAATAAGCCCTCGTACCTGTTCTTGGGACAGGCCTATCAGCGGGAGTCTCTCAACAAAAATTCCTATCTTGATAAACTTTACGCGGAAGCCGGCTGCTCCGATTCGATACACAGCTGGCGGAATTTGCTTGAAGATCATTCCGATAGCATTGACCAAATCTATGATACAGCCGCTGACCTTTCCGTTTCCGTTTCCGTTCCTTTTCTCTCCGAGCTTGTAAATCTCCCTTGAAATTTATTTATCACCTCCAGTCCGGAGAAGATGATAAATTGTCAAGGAGTTGAGCTTATCCCGGCCAAAATCGATCATTTATCGCAGGACATCTTTACAAAGGCACCCAAGCATCGCCTGCACCTGTTCGGGTGCTATGACCGTGACAGCCACGATTCCGACAGCCAGCCGCCAAAAAGCGTTGACGATCTCGATTCATTCGGTGTCAAGGCGAAGGTGGCATGGTCTGCCATAAAAGCAAAGATCAATGGCGGAAGCGCTGTTCTTGTGGTTGACGGGTGGGACCCTGATGGAGACTGGTTTCAGGAAGAAGATTTTCTTCCCGATCTTGCAAGCTGGCATGACAATCCCATTTATTTTTTTGACGTGGACAACGACCAACTCCAAGACACCCGATCCGTAAGACTAATCAACAAACGTCTTAAAGAGGACGGCAGCAAAAGTCTGCACAAATAAATACTAAATAAATAAAATACTAAAAAAGCAAATACGAATCCTATCTTATCTGCAAAACATACAAATCCGGGCTTTGCCGCCGGAATCTTGCCGTGATGCGTACAACTTAATACCGGAGAGTACAACTTACGATTGCAAACCGCCCCTGCAAAGTTGTATAATAAAAGCACCGGTATTTCGCGCAAAAGGTGGTCGGAACAGATGGATATGGAGAACCTGATCGGTGAAACGACCGAATACGACAAGAAAGCGGCACTTGAGGTGAAAAAGCCCAAAAGCTGGTGCAAGAGCGTCAGCGCTTTTGCGAACACGCTGGGCGGTGCGCTGATTTTCGGCATAGCGGATGACGGGCAGATCGTTGGGCTGACCGAACCGGATAGCGACGCCGAGAAAATCAACGAGATCATCAAGACGCGCATGGAGCCTATCTCGGAATTTCGGCTGCGGTTTCACAAGACCGAAGACGGCAAAGTACTGCTGATCCTTGCTGTGTTCAAAGGCGAGGAAACGTCCTACTATTACTCCGACGACAGCACCTTTGAAAGCCCGATCCGCTGGTCACGGTTGTTCTGCACACGCGGGAACGGGCTGGACAAAAGCGGCGGCACAATGGACGCACTGGATGATGCCGGGTATTCCGGCAGTGTGCTCTCTTTGATTGAGAATGGCGAGGCGTTCATCAAGCACAACGCCCGCATGATGTGGCGCAAGACACTAAACTTGCGGGAGAAACTGCCCGAATACGTCGAGCGCAGCTGCCATGAGGCACAAATCAACTACCGACAAAGGAACCGCCTCAGCGGTTCCTTTGTCATTGATGCTAACAGGGAACGATATAGGAAAACACCAACACCCCCAACGGGCTTTAGCTGCCCGTTGGGGGTGTTTACTCAGGTGGTTTTGGGTGTCGTTTTCAGGCAGAGCACCACTGCCAGCAAGCCGCTTAAAAGGCGGCCTGCCATCATCGGCAGGGCGTGTGCGGGGCTGAATTGCAGGGTAAATGCCAGAAAATCGCCGACGCTGTAAGCAGCTACTACGGCATAGGCCGTGTTCAGTGTGATGCCGCGTTCCTCCAGCGTATCAAGACTCAGCAATGTGGGGATACAGTTGGCGGAGGTCACGACCAGACCGGTGATGGAGGCGGGCTCCAGCTGCAGCCGTGCGGCCAGCTTGGCCAGCGGTGCGGTCAACAGACGCTGTACAAAGGCGAAAAACGGCAGGATCCCGGCAAGAAACGCGCCGATACTGCATATAACCGGGTAGATTTCCGCCAAGGGGGTCAGCCCCTCCAGCAGCACAATACCGGACGTTTCCTGCAAAACAGAGATGCAAAAGCCGAACAGGGTCAGACCGCGTACCGCCAGAGAGATGCCGTTGAAGATCGGACCGATCGCACTGCTGCCGGATTTGAAAAGCAGCAGCAACAGGACCGCTACTGCCAGAACAGGCCAGGTGTTGTGCAGCAGAACCGACAGGGGAATGCCGCACAGCGCCCCGGTGAGCAGGCAGCCCACCGGCAGGACCAGAAAGCCGAGAAACAATCCGCGAACGGCGGCGGCTCGTTTGGTGCCTGTCAGCCGGCCCAGCGCCAGCGGGATCGTACCGTTGATCGTGGCACCGAGAAAGGCCGCCACGATCAAACCGTTGTACAGCCCGGCGGACGGTTCCTGTGCGATCTGTGCGGCCAGCACGGCGCCGCCTGCATCGCAACTCAAAAACAGCGAGGCAAACAGGGAAGGGTCACACCCCACGGCGGAAAACACCGGCGTGATAACAGGTGCCAGATGGGTCCCAAGCCACGGTGCCAGTGCCATAAAACCGGTCATGAGCAGCAGCAGATCCACCACGGCGGCAAAGCCCTGGCGGAAGGCACTGCCCAACCCCAGCCGATCACCCAGCAAGGTGTCCGCAGCACCCAGACAGAAAAAGACGGCAGATATCCACGCCATCGCTCTTACCCGCGGCCCGGCGTGTCTTCACTGAAGGGGCTGTTGACGTAGTTGGCACTCTTGGAGGAAACAACCTTCTCCATCGCGCGCTGCAGCGGGTGCTTGTTCCAGCGGTCCAGATCATCCGTCAGGCGGCAGGCCGTCATCTGGAAGAAGGGCAGCCAGCACAGCGGGGTGATTTCCTCCGGCACATCCATAGGCACGTACATAACATTGTGCTCGTCCTTGTAATCGGCGCAGCGCGTCAGCAGGAAGGCGTTATCCGTCACGATCTGGGTACCCTCAAAGATACGGTGGATGCGCTCCGTGCCTTCGCCGCCGTCAATCAGAAATACGCTGTAGCGGGGGGTCATCTGGATGTTGGGGCCGTGGATGTACTCCTCGACCTCATAGGCAGCGGTGGGGACGCTGACGGTCTCGCCGAATTTCAGTGCGCCCTCGCTTGCGGTGCCGAGGTTGGCACCCACGCCGCAGACATAGGCGTTGGTCATGCCGGACAGCTGACGGTAGTGTTCTTTAATAAAGGAAGAGGTCTGTGCCTGTACGGCGGCGTTGATGTCGGCGGCTTTCAGCAGCTGCTGCTTGACAGCCTCGCCCTCTGCAGCGGTCTTGATGCCCAGACGGACAGCAGCCTCCACGGCAAACAGCATAAAGAAAAGTGCCAGCGTGGTGACACCGCGGGTGACATACGCGACCGTTTCGCGCCCGACACCGTAGTTGGCGACAACATCGCAAACCTTGCCCAGATCGCTGTTGACATCGCCGGTCAGGCCGATGCAGCGGCGGCCCTTTGCCTCAATGACCTTGATGGCGTCCAGGGCGTTCAGGCTGTAGCCGCTTTGGCTGACGACAACGACCATATCGGTCTCGCTGAAATCATTCTCGCTGGATACAAAATGAAACGGGGTGACGATCTTGACCTCGCACTTCAGGTGGCGGCGGATAAACTGCCGTGCGCAGAGCGAGCCGTTGGAGGAAGAACCGCACGCAACGATCCAGATGTTCTTGTAGCCGCCGCTTACATACTCATCCACAAGGGGCTTTGTCAGCGCAGCGCTGTCGGCGACATTGTTGCGGATAAACTCCGGGCAGTCGGCAATGTAGTCCAGCATAGTCTTTTTGTGTTCCATAAAGCAGTCTCCTTCACATTTTGTCTAAATTTTTAACGTTCACTTTGTGTAAAACGTTAAAATCTTCGGGAAGTCCCCGAACTCTATTGACATTATACCACAACTTTGGTATATTGTCATTACAATATTACAAAGATTTTAGAAAAAATTTCTGAAAATCAAGAAAGAATCTAAAAATCTTTGCAGCATATTACAAGGAGGAAAAACTTATGCCTGACATTTTGATGACAAGAATCGACAATCGCTTAGTACACGGGCAAGTCGGTGTGGCGTGGACCACCGCTTTACCGGGTGTCAACCTTATTGTTGTGGCAGATGATCTGGCTGCTGCCGACCCGCTGCAGCAAAGCCTGATGACCGCCACCGCGAAAAGCTCCGGCTGCGGCATCCGGTTCTTTACGCTGGACAAGACCATTGCAGTCATTCACAAGGCATCCGCCAGCCAGCACATCTTCCTGGTCGTGCGCAACCCGCAGAGCGCCCGCAAGCTGGTGGAGGGCGGCGTTCCCATTGATAAACTGTGCATCGGCAATATGCATGTCGGTCCCGGCAAGGAAGTGACCGGCGATGTACACGTTTATATGGACGAGAAGGATAAGGACGACCTTCGCGCCATCCGTGCCAAGGGTGTGGATGTCTACATCCAGATCGCACCCGGCGACCACAAGCTGGACTTTGAAAAGTAACCCAAGGTTCCGGCTCTGCAGAAGGGCTGCAGAGCAAAAAATATATTTTATAAAGAGGAGAGAAAATCTATGCAAATCACACTCGTGCAAGGTTTGCTGATTGCGCTGCTCGTTTTTATCTGCGCATTCGACAAACACATGGAAACCTTTATGTGGTTCCGCCCGCTGGTCGTAGCGTTTTTCACGGGCATCATCCTCGGTGATGTACGCCTCGGCATGCAGGCAGGTGCCGTTGCGGAGCTTTCCTACCTGGGTCTGCTGACCGTTGGCGGCACCGTGCCGCCGGATCCCCTGTTTGCCGGTCTGATGACCACCGTGCTGGCGTACACCACCGGCTGCGATGTCAACACGGCGCTGGGTCTTGCCGTTCCGTTCGCACTGATCGGTCAGTGGATCAACACCGGCACCAACACCTTCTACGCTGGCTTCCTGCCGAAGGTTGACAAATGCGCTGCCGCCGGTGACGAAAAAGGCATTGCCAAAGTAATGTATACCGGCTGGATCCTGTATGCCGCCATGTTTGCCCTTGCCGCGTTCCTGTCCACCTACGCATTGCAGAGCGGTATTTCCGCTTTTGTGGCAGCCTTCCCGGAATGGCTTGTCCACGGCTTTGAAGTTGCCGGTGGTCTGATGCCGGCTGTCGGTCTTGCCCTGCTGCTGGTCGTTATGCTCAAGAAGGAAAACGCAGCCTATCTGCTTGCCGGTTTTGTCATTATGGTCATTACCAACTGCCAGAACATCCTGCCCATTGCTGTTATTGCGGGCTGCATCGCCTATGTCAATTTCACCCGCGATATGGAGACTGCCAAGCTGACGGCTGCATCCGCTGCAACTGCCGCCCAGGAAGGAGATTTTGAAGATGGCATCTAACAAAATTACCAAAAAAGACCTCAACGAAATGGCCGTCCGTTCTATGGCGGAACAGTGCTGCTTCAGCTTTGAGCGTATGCAGGCCGTAGGCTTCTGCTACGGCATGACCAAGTGCTTCCGCAAGATCCACGGCGACGACAACGAGGAAATGGCCGCCGCGCTGAAAAACAACCTCGACTTCATCAACACCGAGCCGCACATGGCCGCAATCCTGCAGGGTCTGATCGTCTCCATGGAGGAGGCCGGTCAGGATCGCACAATGATCCACAGCCTGAAAACCGGTCTGTTCGGACCTCTGGCAGGTTTGGGCGACGCCATCTGGTGGTACACCGCCATGCCCATCATTGCCTCCATCTGCTGCTCTCTGGCAACGCAGAACAATGTTCTGGGCCCCATCTTCTACATTCTGTTCTGGGCACTGACCGCTATCTTCAGCCGCATCTGGTTCGTGCGTCTGGGCTATAATGCCGGTGTCAACTCCATCAAGTTCATCGGCGATAACGCCGCTTATATCAGCAAGGCTGCCGGTATTCTGGGCGTTATGGTCGTTGGCGGATTGATCCCCAGCTATGTATCCTTTGCTTTCCCCGAAACGCTTGTCATCTCCAGCGTTTCCGTGCAGGGCATCTTTGACTCCATCATGCCCAACATTCTGCCGCTGGGCTTTGTGTTCCTGCTCTACTGGCTGTTCAAGAAGAAAAATGTCAACACCATGAAGCTGATCCTGTTGGTCATTGCTTTGTCGGTTGTACTGTCCTTCCTGGGCATTATGTAAGGTTATCTGCGGCGGCTCGCGCCGGTTCAGCATTCCCCCGCGAGCCGCATTTTTTGCAAGCCATATTGTCATGACAAAATTACAAATGGAGGCTATTGTACCCATGAGCATGGTAAACTTTGACGAAAATCAGATCATTGCCAACGGCGCCAAGATCTACGACCAGCGCGCAAAGATCGAGTCAATCGCGGATTCGATTGTGGATAACGGGTTTGACCTGCTGCTGTTCACCAGCAGCGGCGGTTCTCAGGCGATGCTGGATCCGTTCGCCTTCTATATCCGCCACATGTCCCGCCTGCCGGTCGAAAATGTCCTGTCCGCCAACCTGATGACCGGTGACTGCAACCGCATCACCGATAAGACCGTGGCGTTCCTGACCTCGAAGTCCGGCGATACCGCCGAGACCGTAAAGGCAGCCAACTGGCTGAAAGAGCAGGGCGTGCGCCTGTTTGCCGCCGTCGGCAAGGAAAACTCCACGCTGGAATCCATCTGCGATGACACCATCGTCTACGGCGAGGGCCGCCCGCAGGAGCTGGTGTTCTACCTCCTGATCGGTCGCATCCTGTACCGCAGCGGAAACTTTGATGCCTACCCCCGCTTTGCGGATGAGCTGAAGAACCTTGCCTTTGCGCTGGCACAGGTACGCAAGCAGGCGGATGCCAAGTGCCTGAAATATGCGCAGGATTACTGCAAGGAACCGTATAACATCTGGATCGGCAGCGGCGATCTGTGGCCCACTGCGTACAGTTACAGCATGTGCGTGCTGGAGGAAAGTCAGTGGATCCGCACCAAGAGCGTTTCCAGCCCGGAATTCTTCCACGGCACACTGGAGCTGCTGGAGGACGATGTCTGCACCACGCTGCTGCTGACCGAGGGACCCACCCGTGCACAGGACGAGCGCGTAAAGGCGTTTGCCGCCCGCCATACCAAAAAGCTGACCTGCTTTGACACGAAGGAGTATGCACTGCCCGGCATCAGCGATGAGTTCCGCCCGCTGCTCAGCCCCGTTGTCATGGCGGCTGTTCTGCAGCGCATCAGCAAGAACATTGAGGTCATCACGGATCATTCTCTGGATATCCGCCGCTATTACAGAAAAGAGAGCTATTGAGTATGAAACTGATTGCATTAGGGGATAACGTAATAGACTATTACCACAATACACAGGAGTGCTTCCCCGGCGGCAATGCGGTAAACGTTGCAGTTCATGCTGCGCGGCTGGGGGCACAGGCCGAGTATCTCGGCTCCCTCGGTGATGACAAGATGGCACATATTGTGGAGAAAGCACTCCGGGAAAACGGCGTGGACATCAGCCATTGCCCCGTTTTGCAAGGGCGTACCACCAAGGTGTGCAGCTATGATGTGGTCAACGGGGAGCGCAGCTTTATCGAGGTCATCACCGGGGAAAGCTGGACCGGCCCGCTGCAGATCGGTGCGCAGGAGCTGGACGAGCTGAAAACCGCCGATCTGATCGTCAGCAGCTGCAACGCCAAAATGCCCGAACAGATGGCGGCTGTGCAGGCGCTGCCCGCTGTGTTTGCCTATGACTTCGGCGAAAAGGAAAAGTACCGTACCGATGCCTACTATGACGAGGTTTGCCACGGCATAGATCTGGCGATGCTTTCCTGCAAGCCGATGGACAAGGCTGCTTTTGCGGAATTGTGCGCGCCGCTGCATCGTCGCGGCGTGGTGCATGTGCTGGCTACAATGGGCGCAGCCGGGCAAATGTTGTCCGTACAAGGGAAAATTGTGGAAAAGACTACCCAAATGGTAGAGGCAAGTGATACAATGGGGGCAGGAGATTCTTTCCTTGCCGCATTCCTCTGCTCGCTGTATACTGCGGGGTGGCAAAAAGCAAAGCCCATGCCGGAGCAGGCGCTTCTGGCAGCACTGGCTGCCGGGCAGCAGGTCTCGGCACGCAACTGTATGGCACAGGGCGGCTTTGGCTGTAAAGCGGAAATCTCCCGGGACAGCATTGAATAACAAAAAGGAGATTTCCTATTATGATCGAACTGAACGGAATACAGCTTGACAAAACCAGCGCAGTCCCTCTGTACGAGCAGCTGCGTAAGGCATTGCTGGAGGCTATCACCAGCGGAAAACTGTCGGCAGGAACAAAATTGCCGACGGAGGAGGAGCTGTGCGCCCAGTTCGGCATTTCACGCCCCGTTGCGCGGCAGGCTTACAATATGCTGATCGAAGAAGGCTTTGTGGAACGTATGCGGGGCCGCGGTACTTTTGTGCGCAGCCCCGATACCCGTGGCCGCTTCCTGAACAAGCAGCTGAGCTTTGCCGCCGAGATGGGAGTTTTGAACCTGGAACACCGTACCGAGGTGCTGCGTGCAGAGTGGGTAAGCTATACCCCGGAACTGTTTGCACGGCTCAAGCTGGAACGCGGGGACCGCTGCTATCATCTTGTGCGTATGCGCTATGTCAGCGGAAAGCCCTTTGTTCTCGTGGAAAACTATGTGCCGGAATCTGTGTTTCCCGGTATTGATGCCTACAACTTTGCCCAGCGCTCGCTGTACGATGTCTTTGAAACCGTCTACCACGAGAGGATCATCAAATCGCGCCGTGTGCTGATGGCGCAGACCGCCAACATCGAGTTTGCCAACCTGTTCGGCGTACACCGCGGTTCCCCCGTGCTGTATGTCGAAAACGTGGTCATGGACCAAAATGACCGTCCGATCGACCTCAGTAAAGAGTATCTGGACGGCGTTACCCAGAAATTTGAATTTGAAGTTGTCAACCAATAAGCCGGGTCTGTGCGCCCGGTCTTGCTAAAGGAGTATAGTTTGCTATGGTAGGTGTAGTTGTGACCGGGCATGGCGGCTTTGCCGCCGGTATGGCTGCCAATGTAAAAATGCTGGCAGGCAGTGATGCGGAACTAAAGGCCGTGGATTTTGCCGACGGCATGGATGTGGAAGTGTTTGAAAAGCAGCTGGCAGAGGCAATCGACAGCTATGCAGACTGCGAGGCTGTTCTGGTGCTGGCAGACATTGCCGGCGGTACGCCGTACAACCGCGCAGCGGGGCTTTCGATGACCCGCCCCAAGGTGCGTGTGATCTCCGGGTTGAACAGCAGTATGCTGATGGATCTGTGCATGCGCAACATCACCGGTGACGAATGCCCCGATGTGGATGCACTGGCTGCCGACATTATGCAGACCGGGCACGAAAACATCGGCAAGTTTGTGCTGGAGGTTCCCGCCCAGCCGCAGGAGGACGAGGACGGTATCTGAAGGGAGAAACGCCATGAAGCCGATCAAGGCAGTCATCTTTGATATGGACGGCGTGCTGATCGACAGTGAACCGGTCTACCTGCACCATCAGTATACGCACCTGAAACCGTCCTACCCGTGGATCACCCTGGAAAGCATGTACCCGTTGGTGGGCATTTCCGGGCAGGAATATATGCCCTTTATGGCCAAGCTTTGCCGCCGTACCGACGATGCCGCATTCCGGCAGGAAATGGACGCCATGAACGCCGGCTGCCGGGTGTATTACCCGGACATTCTGCGCAAGGAGGTTCGCCCGCTGCTGCATGAATTAAAGCAGATGGGGCTGCAGGTGGCGCTTGCAAGCAGCAGCAGCCGGGAATGTATTGAGCAGGTCCTGACACAGTGCAAAATCCGGGAGTTGTTTGACTGTATCGTCAGCGGTCACGAATTTACCCACAGCAAACCGGACCCGGAAATTTACCGTTTCACCATGGACAAGCTGGGGCGCAAGCCGGAGGAATGTCTGATCGTGGAGGACTCCACCTACGGTGTGCAGGCAGGTACGGCGGCGGGCGGCGTTGTGGCTGCCCTGCGTGACGAAAGATTCCCGTTTGACCAGCGTGCGGCGCAGCTGCATATCGACAGCCTTGCCGAGCTGCCTGCGCTGGCGGCGTGCGGCGGAAAAAGGATACGCGCAGCCTTCTTTGATGTGGACGGCACCCTGATTACCGTGGGCGGGCATCGGATGCCGCCCAGTGTAGCCCCGGCACTGCAGGCTTTACAGCGCAGCGGTGTGCAGGTGTTTCTGTGTACCGGCCGCCATGCGCTGGAAATCGAGGAAGAAAACATGCTGCCCGGGATCACGGTTGACGGTGCTGTTTATATGAACGGCCAGCTCTGTGAGCTGCAGGGGCAGATCGTGCGGGAAACGCCCATTCCTGCCAGGGATTTGTCGGCATTGAAGCAGTTTTTGCAGAAAAAGAACTGCAGCTGCATCTTTCTTGAAAAAGACAGGATGTACGCCAACTGCGTGGACTCCCGCATGGAGGTCGAGCAGGCCAAAATCGGCACCGCTGTGCCGGCTGTGCGTGACATCTCCGATTTGGAAAACCGCCGCATATATCAGGTCATCCCCTTCGTGAACGAGGAGGAGGAAGAAGAACTGCTGCGGCAGATGCCCCATTGCCGGACAAAGCGCTGGGGGGATGCTGTGGTGGATCTGATGAGCCGAACCGGCGGCAAGGAAAACGGCATCCGTGCCCTGTGTGCGGCAATCGGTATCACCACGGAGGAAACCATTGCCTTTGGAGATGCCGACAACGATCTGGAAATGCTGCAGCTGGCCGGTATCGGTGTGGCTATGGGCAATGCTCTGCCGCAGGTACGCGCCTGTGCCGATATGGTCACAGACACCGTGGAAAATGATGGCATCGCCCATGCACTCCGAAGATTAAAACTGATTGAGTAACCACACAACGAGGAGCGCTTTCCCGCAAGAGAAGCTCCTCGTTTTCCAAAAAAGGGGCAGTGTTCTATGATGAAAGAAAAAGCGCAGACCCTTGTAACGGATCAGCTGTATAATCTGGTCGCAGGGTTTCTGTATGCCCTGAGCATCTGCTATTTTGCCAAGGGCGCGGACTTTGCACCCGGCGGGCTGTCGGGTCTTGCCTTGCTGGGCAACTATCTGTGGGGGTTCCCCATCGGCATCACAACGCTGGTGCTGAATGTGCCCCTGGTTCTGCTTGGTTTCCGCTTTGTGGGACGCGCCTTTCTGGGGAAAACCGTCATCAGTATGCTGTGGTGTACCTTTTTTCAGGATGTTGTCTTTGCAGACCAGCCCGGCTACGGCGGCGATCCGTTGCTGGCGGCCCTGTTTGCGGGTATCACATGGGGCGGCGCATTGGCGCTTTTGTATATGCGGGGATCGTCCAGCGGCGGCACCGATTTCTTGACGATGTCGATCAAAGTGCTGCGCCCGCATCTGTCGGTCGGTGTTGTGACCGGTGCGATAGACCTTGTGGTCATCCTGTTAGGTTGGCCTGTATTTGGCTCTGTCGATGCCGTTTTGTACGGTCTTGTCACAACGGCGGTTACCTCGCTGGTTATCGACAAAATTATGTACGGCAGCAATGCCGGCAAAATGCTGACGATCATCACTACCAAGGGGCAGGAAATTGCGGACGAAATTTCCCGCCAATGCGAGCGCGGCTCAACGATGGTCAAAGCGGTGGGCACATACACCGGTACGGAACGGCAGATGCTGCTCTGCGTCTGTGCCAGACCGCAGGTGTACCGCATCCGAATGGCTGCCTACCGCATAGACCCCGGCTGCATGGTCATGGTGACGGAAACCGGCGAGGTTTACGGCGAGGGCTTCGTTGACCCCGGTAAAACAGCATCGTTTTTGTAAAGGCTGCTGCCGCACACGAAAAGAAAGGAAAGATTTGTTATGAATCCTATTACACCTGCCGAATTGGCAGCTTATTTTGACCACACCCAGCTGCGCGCCTATGCGCAGCGCAGTGATTTTGAAAAGCTCTGTGCAGAGGCTCGCGAGTACGGCTTTGCCATGGTGGCGATCAACCCGGCTCCCGTTTCCCTGTGCAAGGATCTGCTGGCGGGAACATCGGTCCATGTGGGCGCGGCGGTTGGTTTTCCCCTGGGGCAGAGTACGCCCAAGGTCAAGAAATACGAAACCGTAGATGCGATTGCCAATGGCGCGGATGAGATCGATTATGTTATCAATATTACGCAGCTGAAAGAGAAGAACTACGATTTTATTGAGCATGAAATGGCCGGCATTGTAGAAGAATGTCGCGGTGCAGGGGTGATTTCGAAGGTGATTTTTGAGAACTGCTACCTGACCGAGGAGGAAAAGCGCGCACTGTGTTCCATCGCGCGGGAGGTCCGCCCGGATTTCATAAAGACGTCCACGGGCTTTGGCACCGGCGGCGCAACCTTTGAGGATGTGGCACTGATGAAAAAATGCGTCGGCGACGAGGTAAAGATCAAGGCGGCCGGCGGCATCCGCACTTTGGATACCGCTTTGCGCATGATCGAGCTGGGCGTATCCCGCATCGGCTCCACAGCCAGCGTAAGCATTGTAGAAGAACTGAAACACAAGTTATAAAAAGCGCCGGGGATGCCCGGAACGGTCTGAACTGCAGAAGGCCAATAAGCACCACTAAGTTTAACTTGGTGGTGCTTATTGTTTTATTGACTTCCTTTTTTTGTTTTATAACATTCTATAATGTGATCCGGCAGCGCCATATTTTTCAGGCGATAGGTGGCTTCCTCTATAGAGCCTGCAGTATCTTCCAGATACAACCAGCTTTCACCTTCAGGCATGGAACTTTCGTCCATATGTCCGTCCAAAATTTCTTTCCATAGCTCACGTTTTTCTTTAATTTCTGCGCCCATTTCTCTAGGAACCGCATAACGGCTGCATAGAAAGCGTTCTGCTGTCAAATTAACACCATCATCCCAAGTGATTTTGTCCAGCAGTTGCTTAACTGTATGGAACGTATCTGTTGCGGTTTTCGAAAATTCATTTTTGGGGAATTTCAAGCTGACGCTTCCGTCAACCTCGACGATTTCCATACTGCCAAATTGCAGCTGCATATTCAGCAGCAACGTGGCAATTCCCTCCGGGGTGCAGGTGTCGATAGGAAACAGCATTTGCATCGGAACATCTAACGTTTGTGCGATTTTTTCCAAATTCTCCTGTCGGGGCATTTTCAGACCATATTCATAATGCCGCCACAGGGTCGCATTGATGCAGGTCAGCACAATGAATAATCTTTGTCAATGATTTCAACTCCTGTCTGCAAGAACATTGGGCGGGAACTTATCGCTATGATCTTGTTTTGATTATACTGTATTTTAACTGTAAAATCTACTATATAATGCAAAAAAGGCACTCGCTTTGCAGCAGTGGCTCGATTTATAGAGCATTTTTTGTTGGCAAAACGAATTTAAACGGACTTCTCCGGAAAACAGCCATGCTGTTTGTGCCTGCTCCTTAATGAGTCCTGCACAGGAAAAGCCCGTAAACGAGCGATTTTTCTTCGTTCTGCAACACGAGTTCTAATTGCAGCGTGAATCAGAACTGATTCATTTTTTCGAGTCAAGATTTTTGAATGAATCTAAACTGATTCACTCTGGGACTATTGGCTGGATTTTTGCGACATTTCGCTTCTGTGGGCAAAGTGAATCTATCATTGATTCACTCCGACGAGTTAAATATTTTCAGTGAATCAACGGTCGATCCACTCTGGGGAATATACGGATTTGTATGGGCATCGGGTTTGTTTGTCATCGTTTTGGGGTAGACGTGTTTTGCTAGCATAGCATGTGGTCATCCACATGCACATTTCTGGGGTGTTCCCCAGACCCCTCGCTGCTCTTGTGTGACGATAGTGACGGTGTTCGTGGGATAGGGTAAAGGGGTATATCAAAAACATCGTCAGCATCGTCATTCTACAGGCAAGCCGTTTTAATCTGCGGCTTGCCTGTTTTATTTTGAGTAATGTGGCAGGTTTTTTGCCCCATTGCTTGTTAAAATGGATTTAGATATTTTGTAAAAGTGCAAGGGTTTTTAGCACAATGGGTGATATGCTGGTTTTGAAGTGCATTCGGGCATTTAGTCAGATTCGAAATCTTTAAAATATTTTTTCTTTGCGACATATTTGACCGTTTCTCAGCGGCTATATAGTAAAGACCTTTTTATAAATTATTTACATAGGAGGAACCCATGAACACGGAATTTCAAGATTTACCCAATGTTGTCAGTCCCAAGGAAGTGCAAACTTACTTCGGTATCTCACGCACGACCACCTATCGGATATTTCACGACGCGACTTTTCCTGCGTTCCACATTGGAAACCGACTGCTGGTGCGGCGAGATGAACTGCTGGACTGGCTGGAGCAGCAAAAGGTCAATAAAGCCCAAAACGAGAACCCGAAGATTGTCGGGTCTGATGAATAGCTTTGTGGTCGTACCTGTGGTAGTCTTTGTGTCACGAAAGGAGACGATGCAGCGTGAAAGATACATCCAAAAAAGCCCTGCGCCGCGGGCATAACGAGGGCAACATCCGTCAGCGTTCAGACGGGCGGTGGGAGGTGCGGCTATCTGCCGGAATCGACTACAAGACTGGCAAACCCAGGCGCACATCCACCTGTTGCAACACTCGGCAAGAGGCGATTGCCATTTTACAGCAGCAATCCCACGAAGTCCGCACACAGGGCTGGCGTGATCCTATGTCGGTGACATTGGGCGAATGGTATGAATACTGGCTGAACACTTATATGAAGGATACCGTCAAGCAATCTACTTACGCCGGCTACCGCAGTTATCTCAACAAGCACTTTTGTGTACTGGGAAAGATTTTATTAAAGAAATTAGAACCGCACACCTTGCAAGAGTTTTACAACTACAAATTCCGCGAGGAAGGCTTATCCCCCAAGACTTTGCGCAACTACCACATGGCATTGCATAAGTGCTTACAACAGGCCGTAAAGGAGCGCTTATTAGTGTACAATCCCTGCGATGCCGTGACCCTGCCCAGCGGAGAAAAACCCGAAATCAGCGTATTTACCAACGACCAGCAGCGAGCGCTGGTGCAAGCCAGCTACCGCCACCGCTACGGCGTGTTTATCCGCTTAGACTTGTGTACCGGATTACGCATGGGGGAATTGCTGGCGCTGAAGTGGGAAGATATTGATTTTAGCACCGCCCAACTCCATGTACGCCGTACTATCAACCGCCTTGCCAAGTACGAAGCCCACGACGGCGAAAACAAAACCGAGATCGTATTCGGCACACCCAAAACGAAAAACTCCCGCCGCACGATTCCGCTGACCCGCACAATAGCAGACGAGCTTGCCCGCTGGAAACAACAGCAAGCGCAGGACAAGATTCGGGCAGGGGATAAGTACACCGGCGAGGGATTCATCGTCACCAACGAATTCGGTCACTACTTTGAGCAGAAAACCTTCAAGGATCACTATGACCGCCTGTTGAAAGATGCCGACATCGGGCACTTTACCTTCCACGCCCTGCGGCATACCTTTGCCACCCGTGCGCTGGAGCGCGGCATGGACTACAAGACCCTGTCAGCCATCCTCGGTCACTACTCGGTGGCGTTCACAATGGACACCTATGTCCACAGTATGGACGAACACAAACGCCATGAGATGGACAAGATGGACGATATGTTCGGGGTTCAGTACAGCATCTCCGTAGAGAACCAGCCTTATCCTGTGCTTTGTACACTCTCGGCAGGCGGCTGCACCGCCCATGTTCCTGACTTCCCCAAAGTTACCGCACAAGCGCCAACACTAGACGCCGCCCTGCTGGAAGTCAAGCAGCAAATCCAAAAAGCCCTGCGCCAATACAAGAACCCGCCCATTCCTACCAAACAGGAACAGATCGTCGTACCAAACAACAGCGTGTTGGTACTCGTTAAAGCTGGCTGACCGCGCAGATCGATCCTATTTTTACCTGCCAACTCCGCAAAATTTATCCACAAAAAGCGCCCGGGCGGTTGAAAAGTTCAGCCGCCCGGGCGCAGTCACTTTGCCGTTTTGGGGTCATTTGGGGGTCAAAGTTACCAGCTTGTTACCACTTTTTCCATGATGTAGAAAAAAGCTCGTTGAAACTTGTCGTTTCAACGAGCTTTTGTTGGTTGCGGAGACAGGACTTGAACCTGCGACCTCCGGGTTATGAGAAATCTAAAATTTATGCGTTACAGTGCGGTTTTGTTGGGTTTGGTGGTATTGCGTACCAAGGCTCGAAATAGATTTTGTCCCATGTGTACAAAGGAGTGCTGCATCGTGCTGACCTGTTCCAAACCCTTTTGGGGGCAGTTTTGGGGGCAAATCTGTGAGACGGATTCTGACTCGCAACTCTCAAATAAATGCGCAGCTTTAGTCTCATTGAGAAACATGAATACGAGCATCACTGGGTTCTTGCCAGTGAAAAGCCCTACGAATCCGTATATAAGTTTTACCCTCTAGCAAGAAGTTGTACACAAGCACTACTCCACGCCATCTCCTCACACCGCCTCTGTCGCCGCGAGAAACGCCTCTGTTTGGGTACGTTCGCAACGCATCGACACGGTGCCTGTCCAGCCAAATAGCGCCCTAAATTTCCCGCTTTCCGGGGATTTTTTATTTTACCACAAAGGCTTTTACCTAGACTGGATTTCCCTGTACAGGTAAATCCTGCACAAATAAATAATTAAATAAATAAAATACTAATATACTATCGTATCCTATCCGTAAAACCACAAAAAATTGGATTCTTCCCGCTATGGTCTTACGGCCATGCGTGCAACTTAACACCGGAGAGTACAACTTACGATTGCAAACCGCCCCTGCAAAGTTGTATAATAAAAGCACCGATATTTCGCGCAAAAGGTGGTCGGAGCAGATGGATATGGAGAACCTGATCGGTGAAACAACCGAATACGACAAGAAAGCGGCGCTTGAGGTAAAAAAGCCCAAAAGCTGGTGCAAAAGTGTCAGCGCTTTTGCGAACACGCTGGGCGGTGCGCTGATTTTCGGCATGGCGGATGACGGGCAGATCGTTGGGCTGACCGAACCCGACAGCGACGCCGAGAAAATCAGCGAGATCCTCAAGACGCGCATGGAGCCTATCCCGGAGTTTCGGCTGCGCTTTCACAAAATCGACGACGGCAAAGTGCTGCTGATTCTTGACGTGTTCAAAGGCGAGGAAACGCCCTACTATTACTCCGGCGACGGCACCTTAGAGGCGTTTGTACGCATCGGAAACGAGAGCGTCAGGGCATCCGCTACCGAGCTGAAACGCCTTGTTCTGCGCGGCAGAAACACCTCCTACGACTCTCAGATGACGCTTTACAGGGTGGAGGACTACGCCTTTTCCAAGCTGCGGGAGCGCTATAAGAAGTGGACGGGAAACAGCTTTGACAACAAAGACCTTGTTTCCTTCGGGCTGGCAGACGAGGGCGGCTTTTTGACAAATGCCGGTGCCCTGATTGCTGATGAAAGCCCGATCCGCTGGTCACGGTTGTTCTGCACATGCTGGAATGGGCTGGACAAAAGCGGCGGCACAATGGACGCGCTGGACGATGCCGAGTATTCCGGCAGTGTGCTCTCTTTGATTGAGAATGGCGAGGCGTTCATCAAGCGCAACGCCCGCATGATGTGGCGCAAAACACCCAACTCGCGGGAGGAACTGCCCGAATACGTCGAGCGCAGCTACCACGAGGCGCTTGTCAACGCGCTGGCGCACCGCGATTATCTCGTCTACGGCAGCGAGGTCCACATTGACATCTACGATGACCGTCTGGAGATCTACTCGCCGGGCGGTATGCCGGACGGGTCGATGATCCAAGACCGCGACCCGCTGACCGTGCCGTCCACTCGGCGTAACCCGGTGCTGGCCGATGTGTTCAACCGTCTGGGCTACATGGAGCGCAAGGGCAGCGGCTTTGGGAAAATTCTGAACGGCTACAAGACGCAAATCAACTACACTGAGGATAAGCGCCCTACATTCCGTTCTGACCGATACCAGTTTACGGTCATCATGCCGAACTTGAATTACGGTGTCCCTCAAGATGTCCCCCAACGTGTCCCCCAAGATGTCCCCCAAGATGATTTGGATGCCAAAATTCTGGCTTTAATCAAAAAAGACAACAAAATCAGCACCGAAAAACTCGGCATGGCGCTGGGCGTCAGCTACAAAACCATCCGCCGCCATATCAAGGCGATGGGAAATGTTCACTACATCGGCCGTGGTTTCAGCGGGCATTGGGAAATTCACGACAAATCATAACCCCACGTTGAACGTGGGGTTTGCAAAACAGCCCCATAGGGCTTCAATACCAGCCGCGCCTAAAGGCGCACAATGAGCGACGCCAACCGCACGTGGCGTCGCTTTTTTACTTGCTTATTCTACCGTCCGTGGGAATCTCCGGCGAATCATCTTCGTCAAAGTCCGCTACATTTTTGAATGGGTCCTCATATTCTTTGAAGCTCAACTGGTCGCACATCTGGTCGTTCACTTCCCGGTCCTTGATGTACCTCTTTATTGCGTCCGCGGTTTCGTTTTGTAAGAAGCTTCAGCTTTTCTTTTCGGCTAACGCTTCCTACTGCCGAGCGCGTAGTGGTCTTGCAGCACCTAGTTGTTGCCCATGCCGGGCACACTAAAAATGCTCCCTATATAGCTTTCAGTGTTTTTTCACTGTTCGCTATATAGGGAGCATATCATTGCCGGACGGGGGCTTTGCTTATACGGGCTTACAACCGTAGACGCAACTTAGCGGTTCTTCTTGCGAAGGAACAGGAAGCACAGGGCAGCCAGGCTGGCGATGGCCACACCGGCAACGGGGATCAGCGGGAAGTTGTCCGACGTCTGCGGGATGGGTGCCGTCGTCTTGGCGGGCGCGGGCGTTGTACTGTTGGTCGTGGTGTTGTTCGTCGTGTTATTTGTGGTATTGTTGGTCGTATTGTTCGTGGTGTTATTTGTGGTATTGTTCGTCGTATTGTCAGACGGAGCCGGGGTCGCAGTGGGTTCTGCAGTCGGGACCGGGGACGGCTGGGCCTTGGCGGTCCAGCTGACGGCGAACGGAGACAGTTCCGTAACATGGACCACGAGCTTGCCATTCTGCAGGGTCGGGGTCAGCAGCTCAACCTCACCGCTGTCCTTCATGTGGCTGACGAGGATGGAGAACTGGTCGTAGTTGGCCGCCGTGATGCCCTTGGGCAGGTCGAACGTAACGTCGATGCCGCCTGCGGGGAAGTTCGCGTCGGTTGCTTCGCTCCAGTGCGCGCCGTTGTCGGTGCTGATCATCAGCTTGACGTCGTAGACCTCGATGTTGTCAGCAGACTGGTTCTTGCTGATGGCCTTCTTGAACGCCTCGGTGATCTTCTCCGGCGTGTCGTAGCCCTTGTCCTTGATCCCCTGCGGGATGTTATCCTTGGTCAGGGTATCCTTGACGACCTCGGTTTTGGTTTCTGGCGCGGGCTCCGGGGTCTTGACCTCACCGGATACCATGATGAAGCTGACCTGCACAGCGGAGGTCGTGTTTGCGTTGGCGGCAACCTCAACCGTCAGCACACCGTCGGCGTCAGACTTCAGACCCGTGAAAGCCAGCGTGTCGCCCTTGCCGGTGCAGCTGGTGTAGTAGTTGTAACCAGTCTGCAGTGTCTCACCGTTGATCTTTATGTCGGCCAGACGGGTCTTGCCGCTCTCGACCCAGCCGGTGGGGTTGAACATGCCGACGTAAACGGTGTAGTCCTCGCCGGTCAGGTTGTCAAAGCGGTAGGTGATGCTGTTGGTGCCGGACGCATAGCGCATGCTCTCATAGATGCTGGCGTTGCTGTTGCGCAGCGTTCCTGCAGTGCCCGTGTAGCCGAAGCCGGCCTCTGCACTGTAGGCGCCGTCGTTCACAGCGGGGTCCTGCTTGAGTGTATCGGCGCTGGCGTTCATGATGGCGATGTAGTCGCTGCTCAGAGCCAGGCTTTCCTTCTGCGGGTTGGCGAAGTAGAGCAGGTTCTTCGGGACCACGGTAGCCGTGGTGCTGATCTCCAGGTCGTTGCAGTTAGTCAGCTTGCCGGTGACGGCAGCCGTGCCGGGGTTCTTCAGACTGTCAGCGTTCCATTCGACCTTGCTGGTGATAGTTTTGCCCTGAGTGGTCACGCTGACCTCCGTGGGCAGGTTGCTACCGTCGGACCAGACGACGTCGGGCAGCTCGGTGTTGACGGTGGTGGGCAGCAGCTGATCCAGACGGTCCAGCGTCCAATCCTGCTCACCCAGGACGGAAACGGTGTTGTCGGTGTTCATCTGGATCGGCAGCCATACGGTGCGGCTGTCGGTCAGGTTATCACCGTTCCAGCGGTCGCCCATATAGATGAACTTGCCGGCCTCGGCGTCGATGGGCAGCACGTAGGTGACCTGCGTGTTGAACATCTTGCCGGTGTCGTTCTTGGCGGGGTTGCCCACCTTCTCCCAGCCGGAGAGCATATCTTTGCTGCGGTAGTAGATGTGGGCGGTGCTGTTCCAGCCGTCGGTGCCGCTGGTCAGCAGGTAGTAGTAGCCGTTGTACTTAAAGACCGCGGGGGCCTCACGGCTGTCGTCGCTGACGATGCGGGCGGCGAACTCGGTAGCATCGGCCTGGTCAGCCTCAGCGGCCAGACCCGTGTAGTCCTTGTTCAGCAGCGAGACATAGAGCTTTGCGTTCATTTCGCTGGAGTAGATGACATAGGCATCATCCGCTCCGTCATTGTTCTTGTCCACGCCGGTATCGACGAAGACGGTCATGTCGCGGGCCTCGCCCAGACGGCTGGCGTTCAGCGACGTGTCGTAGTTCATGCGGGTGACGTTCTGCACTGTGAAGGGGCCGAACGGGCTGTCACTGGTGGCGATACCGACCATAGCGCGGCTGTAGCGGCTGGCAGGGCAGTTGCCAACGCAGCCACCGGCCACCCAGCTGTTCAACTTATCGTTATTGTACAGCGGGCCGTCAGCGTGCCAGATCAGGACGAACTGCTTGGTGCTCTCGTTGTAGATCATCTTGGGGCGCTCAGTGACGCAGTAGCTGCCGTACAAGGTCTCAAAGGCCAACTGCAGGCGGGTTGTGGTCACGTTGCGCACGCTGTCATCCTGGCTGTCCGGGTAGAGCAGGCTCGTCGCCGTGATTGGCTCCTCGTCATAGCTCTTGGCGGTCCAGCTGATGTCGTTCAGGTCCGTGGGGGCCTTCTCGTACTCGGTGACATAGGCGCGCAGGAAGTTCTTGACATTGCGGAACTGGCTCTCGGTCACACCCTCGGGTGCGGCGGACAGCTTGCCCCAGGCCTTCAGCGTCTCGAGGTTCGTGGCGCTGAGCTGCATGACGTTGTAGTCCTGCGTCGTGCCGGTGCCGCTGGCACCTGGGCTGGAGATGATGGCCTTCTCGGTGCCCTCCTCAATGGGCAGGATGGTGCTCTGGGTGTAGAGGATGGTGCCGTGGTCGGTCCAGTTGTACAAATCAGTGGAGCTGTAGCAGCGCACGCCGTCCACAGGGCGGGTATTGTTGGTCTTGTCCTCACCGAACCAGAGGTAAACAGCCTTGCCCTCGGTGATGTCACCATCGCCGTCCAGGTCATAGTTGACACAGCCGTCGCCGGTGCCCTCCTTCAGGGCCATGGCAGAGCCGCCGTGGGCCTGCATGGGCAGGCCGGTGTCAGCCTTGATGACCGTACCGGTGGTGCCGGGGATCGAGGTGTTGGTCTCGGGCAGGGTGCGCAGACCGGCGTACTGGGAATCCAGGGCGCTGGCGGCGCTGCGCAGGTCCTCGGTGGTTGCGGCGTCGTCGGCAACCAGCGTGTCGGCGGCAGCCAGGGCGTCGTTCAGCTCGGGCAGCGTGTCAGCCACGCCGGACTTGTTACCGGTGTACTGCCAGCTTTCGAGCTTGTCGGTAGCGTACGCAATGCCATTGTCGGCGTCGGTCTGCAGGGCAGCGCGGATCTCAGCGATCTTTGCCAGCAGCTCCTCACGGGCGACAGTGGAGGGGTTCTTGGCCTCGCGGCGGGCTGCGGTCTCATTGGCAGCGCTGCGGGCGCTCACGGCGGTGGGCTTGACAACAATGTTGTCGTACTGGCCGGTCAGCAGGTAGTTGGTGCCGACGTTGCGGGCGACGGTAGCGGCGATGTCAGTGGCCTCGCTCAGCTTGAAGCCGATGTCCGCGATCTCGCCGACCTTCGTGCCATTGACGTAGATGGTCAATGCGCCGTTGCCGCCGTCGGTCTCCTTGTAGACGAAGGCGAAGGCGTTCCACTCGCCGATGGCAATATCGCCCAGCGAGATTTCGTTCTTGCTGACGCCCTTCGTGGAGCCGTCAACACCGTAGCCCACCTTGCCGTCATAGGTCAGCAGGTGCAGGCGGTTGCTGCCGGTGCTGATCGTGAAGGCGGAGCGCATGGCGGTCTTGGTTTTGTCGCTGCTCGGTTCCTCGATCATCACATCGGCCAGCAGGGTGAACTGGGTGCGGCCAAACAGGTTCTGTGCGTCGGTGATGGTCGCATGGTAGTCATTCTTGTTGTTCCACTGGGTGGAAACCTTCAAGATGGTATTCCAGGTGTCATCGGTCAGGGTCGCGGTGTTAGCAGCCAGCGTCAGGCCGCCGTTGTCCTCCAACACCTTGTTGAAGAAGCCGGACTCGGAGCCTACCGCCTTGCCGTTGACAGCCAGCCAGCTGATAACAGGAGCCTGGGTGCCGGTGGCGGTGACGGTGTAGCTGACGACCTGGTCCTCCTCAATGGTGAAGGTCAGGCTGTTGATGATGTCGCCGCTGCTGCCGGACAGGTTCAGCGTGGCGGTGTCGGTCAGGGCGTTGCCCTCCTCGTCGGTGACTACAGCGGTCATCGGGCGGGTTTGGCTCCACCACTCGCGGTGGGCACTGGTCAGGGTGTAGGTACCGGCGGGCAGGGTCAGCGCGTAGGTCAGGGTCTCGCCCTTCGCGTTGTTCTTGCCGTAGATACCGGTAGCTGTCTTGTCGGCAGTGCCGGAGTAACCCTTGGTACCTGCGTCGGTGTCAACAAGGCCCCAAGTGTTGTCGCTGGTCTTGATCTGGTCGAACTTGTCGTTCAGCATCTTGTCGCCCAGCGCCTTCTTGTACAGCTCGTAGGTCTCGGTGGTACCGCCAGTCACACTGGTGGGATCACCGGCCACGGTGTCGATAAAGTAAACGGTGTCGCCAGGGATGACCTCGGTGATCTGAACGCTGACGGTCAGGGGCTCGCCCAGCGCGTTGACGGCGTCCTTCACGGTGCCGCTGATGGAAGCGGACTTGTAAGCGTTCGCATCCAGTGCGTTGGTGTCGCCGTTCCACTCAACAGACTTCGTCTCGGTGGTGCCGTCGGCCAGCTTGACCTCGACCTCGGCGGGCAGGTCGCCCACGCCGCTGCCGGTCACGTAGTACTCCAGCGTGGGCAGCTCGGTCAGAATCTCGGTCACAGCGCCGTCCGCACCTGCCAGACGCTCGCCGATGGTGTTCAGGGCGTCGACGTTCAGGGTGCCGGACTTCAGCACGATCTTGATCGTGTGCTTACCGGCAGTCAGGTCAGACATAATATAGGCTTCGCCGCGGGTCGGGGCTGCCTTGGTGGAGGCGTTCTCTGCCTTCAGCTCGCCGTCAACATAGACGTCGATGACAGCGGAGCCGTCGTTGCCGCCCATAATTGCAAAGCCGCTGCCGTCCACCGTGAAGGTGAAGGAGGAGCCCGCAGTGCTGGAGACGGACATAGTGCGGTACCAGTTGTCAGCACTGCCACCGCCCGGGTTGTTGATGGCCCAGGTGCCGTTGTAGGCAACGCCGTCGTCCTGGCCGTCGATCATGGCGGTAGCATACGGGATGCCGCCCTTGACGGTCTTGATCTCGAGGTTATCTGCATAGACCTGCGTCCAGTTGGAGCTGATCTTCACACGGCCCGAGAGCATCGGGTTGGCATCGGTATAGCTGGTGACCTTGTTGCCATCGATGTAGGCATACACGGTGTCGCCCAGGCCGACGAGCTTCAGGTTGTACTTGCCCTCAGCATTCTTGGTGACGGTGCCGCTGGCAATCTGCGTACCGATACGGTACAGCTTCCAGCTGCCTGCGCCGTTAATTTCCAGCGTGTAGCCGCTGTTGTTCCAGTTCATGCCGGTCTGGGCACGGATAGTCAGGCGCTCGTAGCGGCTAGCCTCTGCGCCCGGCAGGGTCACGTCAATGGAGGCGCTGTAATCCATCCAGCGCCAGTCGCCGACGATGGTCGCAGGGTCGCCGCCGTTCCACTGGTTCACGCTGGAGGCATTCTCCTGCTTGAGCTGGCCGTTCTCAACGATCCACGCGCCGTGGGTGTCCAGCATATAGCGGGGCTCATTGCCGCGGGAAACCAGATAGTTCTCGGTGGTCTCCTTGCCGGTGGTGGCATTGTACACCGTAACGTCTTCCTCGTTGGTATACTCAAAGTTATCCGCGTAGAGGTAGTCGTCGGTGGTGTTCTGGTTTTTACCGGTGTAGTCGGTATCCAGCACGGTACGCTTCTCGGTCTGGATGTAGTCGCCGCTGCCGTCCTCAGTGGGGAAGCGCTCGGGCGTGGTGTCCAGCGTGGTCGCGGTCACGACGCTGTAGGCTGGCACGGTGACATAGGCGATGCCGTCCTCAATCTTGACATCCTCACCCTGCTTCAGGTAGTCGTCCGTGACGGTGGTCCAGATATGCAGCGCGTCGACGGAGAGGTTCAGGTCCGACGTCTTGATGGCGAAGGTTTTCTCGTTCTGGGTGTTGTTGATGAACACGGTGGAGAAGTTCGTCTTATCGGGGGCAGCCAGCGTCATGTAGCTGGCGTCGCCGTTGATACCGGCGGTCTGGTGCTCGTTGTCGCTGGAGCCGAAGGAGCCGTAGGTCGCGTTCGGCAGCACACGCCAGATGCCGTTTGTGTTGGTGTCGTTCTCCCAGCCGGTCTTGGCGAACTTGGTGATATGGCTCAGCATATAGAGCACGGGGTCATAATGGATGTAGCCGCTCCACGGATCGCGGGCGGACAGCAGTTCCTTATGGCCGTACTGGATGCCCTCATAGAAGGAACCAATCGCAGGCTGGAACATGTACATCGTGCGGCGGGAACCGACAAAGGCGTTGGGCAGGCTGTCCAGCAGGGCCAGCGGGCTCTGGTAGCCACCGATGGTACCGGCGCCGTACTCGGCGGTCTTGTTCTCCTGCAGTTCGGAATAACCGAAGGTCGCGCAGCCCTCGCTGTACCAGACTTCCTTGTCGTCCACGTCTGCCATCGTGATATAATCGCTCGTGGCGTTGGTGCGGTAGTGGAAGCCGATAGCATCGACAGCGTCGTACACGCCGGAATCGCTGCGCATCAGGGGAACGATCTTCAGGCCCTTATTTTCGTCGGAGGCCACGATCTTGATGTTGTGGTAGGCTTCCTTGGCTTCCTCGGTGAAGTAGCTGGGGAAGTCTGTCTCATTCTTCAGCGCGTTGGCAAAGTATTTGATGATCTCGCCATCGGGGCTGCCGGTCTCGTTCTTATCCGGGTCGATGTAATCGATTACATAACCGTATTTTTCGTAGGCATCGAAAATCGTTTCTTTGTACCACTTGTAGATAGCGGCATATCTTTCGCTGCCCGCTGCCTTGGCTTTGACCCAGTTCGGGTACTCCCAACGCAGGATAGACACCATCACATTGGGGTTGACCTTCTTTGCGTCTGCCGCCATAACAAAGCCGGGCGAACGGGAGGCGTCGGCATCCTCGTCCTCATAGCGCTTCGTGCAGGCTTCAGCACCGGTGGAGTTGTTGCCGTCGTTGCCCATCTCCATCTTAATGTTGGAGAACAGCGGGTACTCGCCGCCGAACAGGTACTGCATCATCTTCCAGTACGCTTCGGAGTTCTCGGCCTTGTAGTCCAGCAGCAGGTTGCTGGTGGAGTTGCCGTTCAGCATACCAAAGCCCTTGTAGGTCCAGCCGTTCTTGTGCGCCGCACTGCCCGCTTCCAGTACGTCCGTGCCGGTGACGGTGACAACACCGTCCACATCGGCAATGCTGTTGAAGGCGTCGTAGCGGGCCGCGGTCTCGGTCTTGGCAGCCTCGGCGTCAGCCGTGCCGGTGACAACAATGTTGTCATACAGGCCAGTGCGCATGAAGCCGGTGCCGTAGGTCGCGCCGAACGCGCCGACGATGCCGGTCTTTTCGCTGAGCTTGAAGCCGATGCCGCTGGCGGCCAGGACCTCCTCGCCGTTCAGGTAAACAGCGACGGTGCCCTCGGTGTCATTCTCGTTGTAGACAAGGGCAATCGCGTTCCACTCCCCTGCCGTCAGGTTCTTGGAGAGGGCGTACTCGGTGCCGTTGTTGACCTTGAGCACAGCAGTGCCGTCGGTCTTGCGGGGGATGATGCGGAAGTTGGCATCCGCAGAGGGGCCGACCAGCACCACGGAGGTGTTGTCGTGCTCGTCGTTGAACTTGAAATCAGTGTACAGCGTGAAGCTGGTGCGTTTGAAGAAGCTGTCACCGTCGTTGATGGCAGCGCCGCCATCGGTAGCGGAGTTGCCGCCGCTGATCCAGCCGGAGGTAACGCTGACCTGCTTGCCGCTGTTCAGACTCTCGACCAGGGACGCGCCGGTGCGGACGCTGACCATGTCATTGTCCTCCAGCGCCTTGCCGAAGTTGGCGTTGTCGCCATCCACGGGCGTGTCGGGGGTCTCGGCGTCGCCGGTGCGCTCAACAGCCAGCCAGCTAACGGCGGGGGCGTGCTGACCGGTGGTCGTGGCCGTCCAGGTCACGACCTTCTCGGAGGTGATCTCAAACTCACCGGTCTTGGTGGTAACGGCGTTGTTGTCCTGCTTCGGAACCGACGCATAAACAGACGTACCTGCGTCGGTGGTCAGGCTCAGGTCCATGGCACGGTTCTGGCCGCCCCACCACTCACGGTGGGCAGTCGTGATCTTGTACTTACCGGCGGGCAGCGTGAACTTGTAGGAGATTGTCTCCCCTGCTTCATTGTTTTTGCCGTAAACACCGGTGTAATCCTTGTCATCAGCATTGCTGCTGGTGTAGCCCTTCGTCTGGGCGTCGGTGTCCACCAAGCCCCAGGTCGCGTCGCCCTGGTAGAACTGGTCGGACTTGCCGTTCAGCAGCTGGTCGCCCAGCAGCGCCTTGGCGGCTGCGTAGGCGGCAGTGGACTGAACATTGTCCATCTCGTCGTTGCCGGTAGCGGCCACGCTGTCGATAAAGTAAACGGTGTCTGCGGGGATGACCTCCACGGTGTACTCGTTGCCTGCCTTATCCTTTGCAGTGACGGTTGCATAGGGCTCTGCGAAGGTATTCGCGGTCACATTATCCGCCCAATCGATTCCGGCAGGGACCACACCGACGTTTGTTGCGATGCGAGCCGCGGCGGTCTGAGGTGCAGCAGCCTCCTGCGCAGCGGGGGCTGCGGTCTCCTCGGCGGCAAGAGCCTCCTCAACAGGGGCATCCATCGGGGCGAGAGCTGCTTCCTCCGCAGGTGCTTCCTCGACAGGCGTCTCCTCAGTCGGGGCGTCCTCAGCAGGGGCCGGGGTCTCCTCGGCAGCAGACTCCTCCGCTGGGGTCTCTGTGGAGACTGCGTCCTCCGCCGGAGCCTCCTCGGCGGCAGGCGCAGCCTCCTGGACGACGGCAGCCACTGGCTGTTCGTCGGCCGCAAAGGCCTGCGTCGGGACCATGCTGGCCAGCATACCGACACAAAGAGCCGACGCGAGTACGCGCTTGCCCTTGTGCTGTGCTTTTCTCATAGTCTTCATCCTTTCTCCTTAAGCAGTGTGTGCATCATGCACAAATCTACTTTACAGTGGTTTACTACTATAATACAAGCCGCCAGTGTTTTCCCTCCATGTGATAATTCCCGTTCTTCCTGCACTTTTTCCCGCACTTTTCCCGCATTGCGCTTTCAAGTGGAATCATACAAATACTACATTTTTTACTTTGAAATTTACATGGAATTTATATGCCTGCTTTCTGTATACTTATATGTTAAAAGATATTTTCGTGGTAAACCGCAGACTTCTTTCGGTATTTTAATTTCTATAGGAGACACTTCCCGTAAAGAAAAGCGCCGCTATGCAATCTGCTCAGCAGCGTTTTTCATTATAGATATTTTGTGCAAATTTGTGTACCGCAGAATCTCCGCTATATTTCAGTTTTTGGTTCATCATTTTTAAAGAAGAGAACTACATATCGGCCAATTAAAAAATTTTTGTATCCTCTCTACCGAAGCCCCTGATTGCGGGAGTAACCATAAATTGCAGGGGTTTCTTCCAGACGATGCTGCACTTCACAAAAGCCTTTCACAAATGAGCGAATTGCTTATTGAGAATCGAACTGCCTTAGCAACGGATGCACCGGTTGCCGTCCACAGCGAGATAAAATGGAAGCCTAAAATCAAGTCGTCGAAATTACAATTCTTCGACGAACCAAATCGAGTAAGAGTCTCTTTTAACTAGAAAGCCGACCTCTCACACCACCGTGCGCACCGGTCTGTACATGTCGGTCCAACCGCATAAGTGCAAGGACTCGTAGTAGCGGAGGATACTAAAATATCCTGCTGCTGCGAGTCTTGCGTTTGTAATGGAACCCTTTAATACAGGACTACCGGCGATACGCCAATAACCCAGTCTGGAATTCCCCCACTGGTATACCCTGTCAGCCAGGACGCCCATCTGTCTCAAGTTGCCTACCTTCGTTTTGGACTTCTTCCACTGCTTCCACGGCCTACTATGTGTTTCTGTTCATCGGTTCAGGCGTTTGCCCGCCTGCATTTTTTCGCTGACCTCCGACTTCCTTCAGATTCCACCTCACGATGGACATCCTTGCCTTCGGCTAACACTTTCTACTGCCGAGGGCGTAGTGGTCTTTCACCACCTAGTTGTTGCCCATGCCGGGCGCACTAGAGTTACAACAAACGCCCTGAGATGGACAGTTTGTTCGGGATACAATGTACCTGCACCTGCCATCTGCTGCGTGCCCGTCTTGCCACTGCGGAGGAGGTTACCGCGCGGCGGAATCTCGCGTTCACCCCCCTACGACTGCCATGGCAGCCACGGATTTTAAGATTGCAATACCAAAATAGGTGGCACCGAAACGCAGAGAATCATTACCATCAAGCGTACACTGAAGGATTTGCAGTTTTTATATTTGTTTCTTCCCGGCAAACTCATGGCAAGTACCGCTCGCTTATCATTCTTTTACCGTCATCATAATGCGTACCGTATTCAAGAGATGCCGAACCATAATAGCAGCACTTGGGAAAATGAATCAGAACTGATTCACTTTTTCGTGTCAAGAATTTTGGATGAATCTAAACTGATTCACTCTGGAGCATATACGAATTTATATGGGTGTCCGGTTTGATTGTCCCCCCTTCTTGGGGTAGGTGCGTTTTGCTAGCATAGCATGTGGTCATCCACATGCACATTTCTGGGGTGTACCCCAAACCCCCGCGTTGTTCTTGTGTGACGATAGTGACGCTGATGACGCTTGTGACGCTGTTTTGAGGATATCCCTATACCATATCCCAGATTCAGCGTCATTAGCGTCATCTGCGTCATTCTGATTTTGCATTTCTCGTAGTATCATTGTTTTTGTTTCGAGCAGTAGTAAACTTCAGGCGTTATTTCACTATAAGCGTGACGGTGGTGACGATAGTGACGGTCTTTCTTGCATACCCCTACCCATATCCCATAAACATCGTCACTACCGTCACCATCGTCACTTAAAACAGGCAAGCCGTTTTAATCAGCGGCTTGCCTGTTTTAATTTTGATGAAAATTTTTGTTGGATACAGGTCAAATCTTGCGCCTTCCCACTGGCTACATAATGTCGACATTTTATTACAAATTATTACATCTCAAAAGCCTGCGATACTTTTTGCCCTTTCCCAGTGGCTATATAGTGAAAGCGTTTTTTCACTACTTACATAGGAGGAACCCATGAACACGGAATTTCAAAATTTACCCAATGTTGTAAGTCCCAAGGAGGTGCAAACTTACTTCGGTATCTCACGCTCGACCACCTACCGCATATTTCACGACGCGACTTTTCCTGCGTTCCACATTGGAAACCGACTGTTAGTGCGGCGGGATGAACTGCTGGACTGGCTGGAGCAGCAAAAGGTCAATAAAGCCCAAAACGAGAACCCGAAGATTGTCGGGTCTGATGAATAGCTTTGTGGTCGTACCTGTGGTAGTCTTTGTGTCACGAAAGGAGACGATGCAACGTGAACGACACATCTAAAAAAGCCCTGCACCGCGGGCATAACGAAGGCAACATCCGCCAGCGTACCGACGGGCGGTGGGAGGTGCGGCTATCTGCCGGAATCGACTACAAAACCGGTAAGCCCAGACGCACATCCACCTGCTGTAACACGCGGCAGGAAGCCATTGCCATTTTGCAGCAGCAAGCCCACGAAGTCCGCACACAGGGCTGGCGCGATCCTATGTCGGTGACATTGGGCGAATGGTATGAATACTGGCTGAACACCTATATGAAGGACACCGTCAAGCAATCTACTTACGCCAGCTACCGCAGTTATCTCAACAAGCACTTTTGTGTGCTGGGAAAGATTTTATTAAAGAAATCAGAACCGCACACCTTGCAGGAGTTTTACAACTACAAATTCCGCGAAGAAGGCTTATCCCCCAAGACCTTGCGCAACTACCATATGGTACTGCATAAGTGCTTACAACAGGCCGTAAAGGAGCGCTTATTAGTGTACAATCCCTGCGATGCCGTGACCTTGCCCAGCGGAGAAAAGCCCGAAATCAGCGTATTTACCAACGACCAGCAGCGAGCGCTGGTGCAAGCCAGCTACCGCCACCGCTATGGCGTGTTTATCCGCTTAGACTTGTGTACCGGATTACGCATGGGGGAGTTGCTGGCACTGAAATGTGAAGACATTGATTTCAGCACCGCCCAGCTTCATGTCCGCCGCACTATCAACCGCCTTGCCAAGTACGAAGCCCACGACGGCGAGAACAAGACCGAAATCGTATTCGGTACACCAAAAACGAAAAACTCCCGCCGCACGATTCCGCTGACCCGCACAATGGCAGACGAGCTTACCCGCTGGAAACAACAGCAAGCGCAGGATAAGATTCGGGCAGGGGATAAGTACACCGACAAGGGATTCATCGTCACCAACGAGTTTGGACACTACTTTGAGCAGAAAACCTTCAAGGATTACTACAACCGATTGTTGAAAGATGCTGACATCGGGCACTTTACCTTCCACGCCCTGCGCCACACCTTCGCCACCCGTGCGCTGGAGCGCGGCATGGACTACAAGACCCTGTCAGCCATCCTCGGTCACTACTCGGTAGCCTTCACAATGGACACCTACGTCCACAGTATGGACGAACACAAACGCCATGAGATGGACAAGATGGACGATATGTTCGGGATGCAGTACAGCATCTCCGTTGAGAACCAGCCTTATCCTGTGCTTTGTACACTCTCGGCAGATGGCTGCGCCGCCCATGTTCCTGACTTCCCCAAAATCGTCATCACCGCATCAACATTAGATGCTGCCCTGCTGGAAGTCAAGCAGCAAATCGAAAAAGCTCTGCGCCAGTACAAGAACCCGCCCATTCCTACCAAACAGGAACAGATCGTCGTGCCAAACAACAGCGTGTTGGTACTCGTCAAAGCAGGTTGACCGCTCCTATTTTTACCTGCCAACTCCGCAAAATTTATCCACAAAAAGCGCCCGGGCGGTTGAAAATTTCAACCGCCCGGGCGCAGTCGTTTTGCCGTTTTGGGGTCATTTTGGGGTCAAAGTTACCAGCTTGTTACCACTTTTTCCATGATGTGAAAAAGGCTCGTTGAAACTTGTCGTTTCAACGAGCTTTTGTTGGTTGCGGAGACAGGACTTGAACCTGCGACCTCCGGGTTATGAGAAATCTAAAATTTGTGCGTTACAGTGCGATTTTGTTGGGTTTGGTGGTATTGCGTACCAAGGCTCGGAACAGGTTTTGTCCCATGTGTACAAAAGAATGCCCTACGGTGCTGACCCGTTCCAAACCCTTTTGGGGGCAGTTTTGGGGGCAAATCTGCGAAACGGATTCTCATACGCACCGATCATATAAATACGCAGCTTTGGTCTCATTGAGAAATACTAATACCAACATCACGAGGTTCTCGTGCAGGAAAAGCCCAACGAACCAGTATATAAGTTTTGTTCTCCAGCAAGAAGTTGTACGCAAGCCAACTCTACACCATCCCCGCACACCGCCCCTGTCGCCGCGAGAAGTGCCTCTGTTTGGGCACGTTTGCACTGCGTCGCCGCGGTGCCCGTCCAGCCTAATACCACCCTAAATTCCCCGCTTTCCGGGGATTTTTTATTTCACCACAAAGGCATTTACCTAGACCGGATTTTCCTGTACAGGTAAATCCTGCACAAATAAATACTAAATAAATTAAATACTAAGATACTATCGTATCCTATCAGAAAAACCGCAAAAAGTTGGATTTTTCCCACCGTGGTCTTACTGCGATGCGTACAACTTAACACCAGCGAGTACAACTTACGATTGCACACAGTTGCTATCATGCGATATAATTTATTTGTCCACTTCGTCAAAAGACGTCCTTTAAGACTTTTTCAGTTAGATAACGGTAAAAGTCGTTGTATTTTTCCTGCGGAATCGGTAGGAAAATCGTCATAACGACAAGGGCATGACCGCGATTTTCAGCGTGGTAGGGCGGGTGTATATGTGGGAAAGGATTCTCGGCAAAGCCACAGCGCTCATAAAACATTTTGCGGAGGCAGACAATCGCATCCATCGACGGATCGATTTCCAAAATCAAAGTCTTGCCGCATTCCGCCAGCAGATCCAACGTCCGCTGCCCATAACGATGGTTTCGCAGAGCCTGCAGAATGTAAAAATGCTCGATATACAGATACTCTGCAGTTTCCCGATACAGCGCAAGACCAACAAATAGTTTGCCGTCACACACCGGCGCAAAGTTGTAATCTCCATCCCCTAAAATACGCTCCTGCGACGGTGTTTCGCGCTGCTCATAGGGCGGGAAGCTTTTTTATACAGTGCCATCGTCTGCGTATACATCGGGTGTGCGGCAGAGGTCACACGTTCTAATCGCATACATTCGTTCCCCATACTTCCAGTTGTGTCAGCGCCGGGAATGGGCTGGGGTCATCGGCCTTTTTCAGGTTGTCCAGCATCAGACTTGTGATGACGAATCCGCCCAAATCAAAGCTCTGCCCCTTGCCCTCGGGGGATTTTTTCAGCGTAAGGATCCGTGTATTTCCGTTTGAAAGCGTGACTCTCGCGCTTTTCCACCACGCATCGTGGGGAAAGTCCGCGCGGGTCGTCAGCACCAATGTATCTGCTCTGACCGAGCGGCCAAATTCCAGCGTCAAGCACGCTTCCGGATCACGGTTGATGCCCCAGCTTTGGTAAGGGTAGGCACCGTGGCTTTCTGGGCAGATGATGCCATCAATGGCATTGCGGGCGGCAAAAACGGCTTCCCCCCGCGTTTCCACATTGGCCCATGTGTGGGGGTAGCAGGTCGTATTGCCATGGCAGTCATAACCGTTGCGGGCCAGATTGCGCGGTGCTGCGATCTCCTCAGTCCGCGCGGACCGTGCCGACAGATAGTGCATCGGTCCGGAAAAAGCTCGCGGGCTGTAACTGATTCGCGCTTCCGCAAAGGGAATTTCCAGCGTGAAAGAAGTTTCGTTCATGTAGACAAATTCCTCATTCATGGCATCGTCCAGCCGGATGACATAGTACCCCGGTTCCGGCACGGTCATGGTAATACTATCGCCGGGTGCGTAGGCTGCCGGGTAGACAAGGTGGTTGCAGGCTTGCGCCAGTGTTCTGTCTCCGTTTGTGATTTTTATCAATATATCGTTCATTCTTTATCTCCGATTTTCAGAGTAACAGTGAATGGATGCTCTGCGGGCAGGGTCAGCACCACGGACTGGAAGCCGCCCACCGGGTTGAACAGGCGGCGAAAACGGACGGGTGTGCCGTACTCCGGCGGCAGGGTCAGCGGGCGGTCCGCCTGCACGGTTAGGGCAGCGGGACCGCTGCCGATACGCACGGTGTTGGCATCCTGCCACGCAACATTTTCCCCCTCCGGCGAGATGACGGGCAGGATAAACCTTGCGTCCGCGTCCTCACTTTGACCCGTCACGGTAACTTTTCCCGGCATTACGGAAACAGCAAAATCGTACCGTCCGGCGGCGTCTTGGGCCGCAGTGCGCAGTCTGCCGCCTGCACTCGTCTCATTTTCGCCCACGGTTAAGGCCGCAGTCAAATCGTTGCTGCTGCAATAGATTTTACCATCGCGGCGCAGCTCGATGCGCGACGTGGTGCAAATGTCAAACTGCCAGCGCGGCATCTGCATATTGTTCGGCTCGTTCTGGCGGTAAGGGTCCATACTGCCCGCCAGCACCGGACCGCGGGCGGCGTGCCACAGCAGTGACACCATACCGCCCGTGGGGTGACCGCCGGGCAGGTATTCATAGTCATAGCCCGTCACAGTCGCGCGCCAGTTGCCTTGCGCGATGCGAACCGTATCGATGGTGGGATAATACCGTGCGCCAGCCGCAGTCTCCGACGGCAACTTGGGCAGCGCCGCCGGGGACTGCCAGCCATCATGCACAAGTGCCGCCACGGACTTGGCATGGCAGAATGTGTGGTGGATGCAAGCGGGTTCCCCTGCTGTTATAAACATCGGCCCTCCGTACAAAAGACCGTCATGGGTGCATCGGTTCAACAATTCCAGATTTTTCTGCACAGCGGCGGCAAACACCGGGTCATGGCGGCTCAGGGCCGCAAAGCCGGCAAGGCATCCATCTGAGGTACGGCTGCCCCACCAACTCCACTTGTAACTGCGGCTGCCGAAGCTATTATCCCACCCGCCGTCAGGCAGCATAAAGTTGAGGTGCTCCCGCGCGGTGCGCAGCACAGCGCGGCCTACATCCTCATCTCCGGTCAGTTCTGCGTACAGAATCAGAGCAGGCAATGATTCCTCCGCGTTATACCCAAGGTCCACCGGGCGGCAGCTCTTGGGCGTTACGGCTGTCATAGGGTGACCCTCGCCGTACAGCAGACCGTCCGCCGTGATGTGTGTCACGGCAAAATCCGCCAGCTGCTTTGCCTTGGCTGCGAACGGCTCCGCACCCAAAAGACGCGCGGCCAGTGCCATTGTGTAGGCGCAGGTGATGGGATAGTTGACATTGCCGCCGATTCTTTCAATATTTTGGCAGAGATACTCCGCCATCTCGGCAAAGCGGGCTGTCCATGCATCGCGATCTGCAGCGGGCAGCTTGTCCCCGTACCAGAGCAGCGTTTCACCCAAGGCGTTTGCGTAAAATACCGTGATGCCGTTCCAATTACTGTTCGTGTCATTGTTCATGCTGCCGTCGGGGCGGCGCATATTAGCCGACCATGCGAACAGCTTTTCCGCCGCATGCAGGCAGCGCTCGTCGCCGTCGGTCTGCCACTGGGTCACCAGCGGCAAAATCGCATCGGCACTGCGGCCATGTACCCGCATACAGGCAGGGCAGAGCAGCCCGCCGTCCAGCCGGGTATCGCCTGTATCGTACAGCTGATATTTCAGCATCGCGTCGCACCAGCGGCGCAGCAGAGCTTTGTGCACGGTTCAGCCCTCCAGATCAATACGAATCGTGCGGCCGTCGGCGCAGGAAATCTCGATTGCATCGCCTTTGCACGCGGCAAAGGGCTTAACTGCGAAACCGCCGCGTTCATCGGCATCCGCCGGGCGGGCGTAGAAAGCATCCACCAAAATATGCGTACCGGGCTGCAAGGTGGCTTTCAAATATGGCACAGCGCAGAGGTTTGCCATCAAGTTCGTGTTGGGGAAAGTGCGCACAAACTCGGTCTGTGCGCCGCCCAGCAGACTGACCGCCGCCGTGCAGCCCCACGGCAGGAACACCGCCTTGCCGCCGCTGACGTCCTCGACCCGCTGCAGCAGCACCTTGCCGTCCTCGGCTCCGACGCGGCAGGTGAACGGTTCCTCGACCGAAAGAGCAAAACCGCCGTCGGCAATGTCTACGGGTGAAGTCGTCACAATTTTATGCACACGCACATGCCAGCTGCCGCCGCAGGGTACGACCCAGCTCTGCGCCGTGGTGCCGGGCAGCAGGGTATAAGCGGCGTAGGTGTAAGTGTCCGTCACGGCAAAGTCATCCGTGCCGTAACGCATACGGTAGAAGTTCATCCCTGCCGGGCTGGCAGCCAATGCGTTGTCGAACGCGCCGTCCTCCAGATCGGTGCCGCGGCCAACACTGAAGCCAAAGCGGTTGGAGTAGACAAACTTTTCATACTTGGCGCTGATGGCCCCGTGGTTCATGCAGTGCTGCCCCACCGGGAACGCCGTGATATGCACGCCGTCGTGGCAGACGAGCATATGCGGTTTGTCCTGCCGCTGCTGTGCCGGGTGCGGGACTGTTGCATCGGGCGCAGTCCAGAACGGATGATCGGCGGGCAGCGCCAAAAACAGGAACGCCTTAAATGCCCAGTAGGGGCTGCCGGGGGCGTTGTACCGTTCGCTCATGAGCAGGTTCGGGTATTGGTAGCCGATGGTCAGTACGCCCGCCGCGTCAGTGATCGGGTATTGAAACCAGTGGTGCAGGTTGGTCAGCACGGTATGACGCACCGCACCCCATGGGATGCTTTCATTCTGCGCCCCTGCAAACGCATAGGCCGCAAAGAATGCCGCGTGGGCGAAGCGGTAGGTCAGGCTGCGACCGAACGGAATTTCCGCGCCGTCATCGGAAAACCACTGGATGAAATCCCCGGCAAATTCGCCGCTGCGGGTCTTGAGCTTGGTCGCGTAGCCATCGGCATCCAGCGGGGAGAGCGCCGACCAGATGAGTGAGTAAAAGTGCATGGCAAAGGGGATATAGTAATCCATCTGGCCGGGGTTGCCGTCAAAATACCAGCCGCCGCCGGTATAGCAATGCTCGACAACACCAAAATCATCCTTCAGTTGATCGGTGTCATAGGGCAGACCCAGCCGTGCAAAGGTCATATTCGTTAAGATGCGGAAGAAACGCCAGTTGTTGGGGTGGATGCGATGGGCGTTCATCTGATTGAGCCAGCGGTAGACGTTCTGCTTCTGGGCGTCGGTCAGCGGTGTCCAAAGCATATCCGGGGCAAGGCAGAGCGCCAGATCCAGCGCGGCAGTCTCGACCATCTTCTGGTCATAGTCGAAGATGTCCCCCCAGTATTCGGGATGGCTTGGGTCGGTGCCATGGATAAGACCCGTGCGGTAGAGGTCGACCCATTCCGTGATTTCTGCCTGCTGTTCAGCGGGCAGGGCGGTATTATCGCCGCCGAACAGCGGGCCAAGCCCCCAGAGGATACGCGCCCAGCCTTCCATGCGGGCGTCCTTTTCACCGTAGTGAGCAGCTGTGCTTCCGACCTTGAGCAGAGCGCCCCCCGCCGAGTAAAAAGCTTTGAGAGGACGAATCAAATCCAGCAGTGCCGTGACGGCGTCCTGTCGGGTCTGCATAGGGTTAGCGGCTAAAGCCGATGCAAAAACATCCATAGTGATGATCCTTTCGTGATGATAAAAAAGGCTGCCCTCGAGGGGGAAGTTGTCTGCGAAGCAGACTGATGAGGGCAGACCTTCCGCGGCCACCCATGCAGGGGCAGCGCCATTCAGTTTTCCCCTCATCCGGCGCTGCGCGCCACCTTCCCCCGCAGGGGAAGGCTTTTATAAATTTACCAGAAGCACTTATCCCCGCCCAGCAGGCGCAGGAGGGTCTCATAGAAGAAATAGTCGCCCCAGATGACGCAGGTTGCACCGGTATCGCGGTGGTAGATGGCGTCGGTCAGCACGCCCGCGCGGTCGGGGTCATGCAGAAAATAATGGTCGTAGAGGCTGCGCACAATGGTTCGGGCGGCGGCGCGGTCGCGCGCGGCCTCGGCGTTGTCCGCATACTGTGCCAGCTCCAGCAGTCCGCAGGTAAAAATCGATGCAGCGGAGCTGTCCCGGATGTCTGGGATGTGGTCGTTAAAGGTGAAATCCCAGTAGGGGACAAAGTCGGCGGGCAGGTTCTGCAAAAACACCTCGGCGGCCTTGCGGCTCACTTCCAGAAAGCGCGGTTCTTTTGTGTAGGTGTAGGCCAGCGCAAACCCGGTCACGACCCATGCCTGCCCGCGCGCCCAAGTTGTGTTATCGTGGAAGCCCTGATGCGTGCGCCCTTCAACAGCCTTACCTGTGGCGGGATCCATCAGATAGGTGTGGAACGAGGAGTAATCCTCCCGCACGAGATAGTCTGCGCAGGTATGGGCATGGGCGGTGGCAATGTCCGCATAGCGGGCGTTCCCGGTCGTCTCGCTGGCCCAGAACAGCAGCGGCAGGTTCAGCATCGTATCCACGATGATTTTCACATAGGGCGTGCCGACATTGAACTCGCCCCACGCTTGAATGTAGCGGCCTTTCTCGTTGTAGCGCTCACACAGCATATCGGCGGCGCGCAGGGCCAGCGCTCTGGCCTCCTCATCCCCCGTCAGCTTGTACAAAGCAACAGCGGACAAGGTGTACAAAAAGCCCAAATCGTGGCTGATGCCGACGCGCTCATCCAGCCGTGCCTTGAACGATGCGATGTAGTCGTTCTTATACTTCAGGAACGCAGCATCTCCGGTGCGTTTGGCGGCCAGGCACATCATACCGGGGTGGAAAGAGGAAGTCCAGATGTTGTTTTCCTCCGGCGTGTAGCGCAGCCCCTCGGCGGGCAGGGTGCTGACATGGGGGTAGCGGCGGGTGTACAGCGGCGCGGCACGGCGCAGCTTTTCCTCGATTTCCGCGCACATCTGTAAATACAGCGCATCATCCTGCGGTGCAGTGAAACGTTCGGACATACTTTTTCTCCTTTACTCCTTGACTGCGCCGACCATGACGCCGGCGGCAAAGTATTTCTGCAGGAACGGATAAATGCAGAGGATCGGCACTGTTGCGACCATGATGGTGGCATACTTGACAGTGGCGGCCACAGATTCCACATCGCCAACGCTGGTGCCGCCCGTCATGTTGGAGGTGCTGTTCTGCAGTAAGATCTCGCGCAGGACGAGCTGCAGGGGGTACATCTCGCGGTCACGCAGGATAGCAGACGCCCAGAACCAGCCGTTCCACACACCGACACCATAATACAGCACCATAACAGCCAGAATTGCCTTGGACAACGGCAGCACAATGGAGAACAGCACCTTCAGATGGCTTGCGCCGTCGATGCGGGCGGCCTCAATCAAGGATTCCGGAATAGAAGCAAACGAGGTTTTCAGAATAATCAGATTGTACACGCTGATCATAAACGGCAGGATCAAGCCCCACAGGCTGCCAGTCAGGTGCAGGCTCTTCATATTCAAGTAGGTGGGTATCATGCCGCCGGAGAAGAACATCGTAAAGGTGATGAGCAGCATGATGGGCTTCTGGAACATGACATTGCGGCGGGAGAGAAAGTACGCACCCAGCGAGGTCAGCGTGATCTGCAAAATCAAACTCATGACAAGCACGAACATCGTATTCAGGTAGCCGCGCGCTATCATCGGGTTTTTGAACACCATTTCATACGCGCCGGCGCTGAGACCCTGCGGCCACAACAGAATGCCGGTGTGGCGCATAAGCTGATTGCTGTTGGAGAAAGACGCAAACAGCACATACAGCATCGGGTACAGGCAGGCAACGGCCACCAATGCCAGGAAAATATAGTTGATGACGGAGAAGATCTTTTCGCCGGTGGACATTTTGATCTTCATGGTTTTTGTATTCTGCATGGTGGATCCCCCTTACCAAAGGCTCGTATCGGCCAGCTTTTTGCTGAGCTTGTTCGCCAGCACCAGTAAAATCAAGTTGATGACACTGTTGAACAGGCCGATGGCCGTAGAGTAGCTCCAGCCCTGTTCCAGCAGACCGACGCGGTAAACATAGGACGAGATAATATCCGCCGTGTCGTAGGTGGAAGGGTTGTAGAGCAGGATGGTCTTTTCGTAGCCGATGCTCATCAGGTTGCCGATGCGCAGGATCAGCATTGTGATGATGGTGGGCATGATACCCGGCAGTGTGACATGCAAAAGCTTCTGGAAGCGGCCCGCGCCGTCGATGGAAGCGGCATCATACAGCTGGGCATCCACGCCGGACAAAGCCGACAGATAAATAATGGAGCCCCAGCCAACCTGCTGCCAAATGTCGGACAGCACATAGATGGTGCGGTAGAGTGCCGGGTTCTGCAAAAGCGGGCTGCGCTCACCGCCGAAAAAGACGATGATGTCATTGAACAGACCGCTTGTCATCGAGAAGTCGGTGATCATGCCGACGACGACGATCAGCGAGATAAAGTGGGGCAGATAGGTCAGCGTCTGAACACTCTTTTTAAAACCCTCATGATGGACTTCGTTGATGAGCAGCGCCAGAATAATGGGCGCAGGGAAGCCGAACAGCAGCAGCTCAAAGCTCAGCAGCAGCGTGTTGCGGACAAGACGCCCAAAGAACGGGCTTGTGAAAAAGCGGGTAAAATTGTCCAAGCCGACCCACGGACTACCGAAAAATCCCAGTGCAGGTTTGTAGTTTTTGAATGCGATCAGTGCACCGTACATCGGCTTATACTGGAACAGAATAAAATAAATCAGCACGGGGATGATAATGACGTATAGCTCCCAGTTGCGTTGCCAGTCCCGGCGGGCGCGGAACGCAAAGCTGTTGCGATTGCTCGGCTTGGTCGGTATTTCTGTCTTGTTGGCAGTAGGTGTTTTCATAAGAATTTCTCCCTTTGAGAAAAAAGTGGGACGGGCCAGCTGCCCGTCCCATGTTATAGCTGCCGAAACAGGGTGTTATCAGCGCTCGTTGTAGCGTTCCAGAGCAGCGTCCTGAATCTCGATGGCGCGCTGCAGACCCAGGCTGTTCATCGTCTCAACATACTGGTCGAAGTTATCCAGGCTCTCGGTACCCAGGATGAACTTGTTGGTCATCTCATCGCGGTAGGTCTCGACCTCGTTCATGATGGTGGAGTACTCCTCACTCTCCTCGGCCGTAGGGGTAACATTGGGCATGGCATATTGGGCAGCAGTCGCCACAGCCCAAGTCTCATTAGACTTCTTCTGACCATCCAGAGTGTAATACTGCTTCAGATATCTGAGATCCTGCACGAAAGGACCGTTGTAGTTGCCGCGGAGGTAATGGGTCATAACCGTACCGGGAGCCATGCCATCGGAGTTTTTCAGGATCAGGTCTGTGTAAACAGGCTCACCATTGACCATCTCGTAGGAAACACCCTCCGTACCGAAGTTATAGTACATGTGACCTTCGTCGCTGTAAGCCCAGTCCAGCAGGCGGGCAGCAGCCTCAACATCCTTGCAGGAGGTGGTGATAGCGACCATGCCCTGGTTGGGACAGGCGCTGTCAATCTGCCCCATCTTAACGGGGGTGCTCTTATCACGGGAGGGATAGGGGCAAGGCTGCAGGTTAAACTTTGGTTCGATTTCGACACCGGCATTGCTCCAGACACCCATGCGGGAACCTGCCCAGCCGAAGGACGCACCGGCATTGCCATTACTCATCTTGGCGCTGACCGTCTCGTAGCTGGAAGTCATCATGTCGGGGTCCAGCAGACCCTCGGCATACCAGTCGTGCATGGTCTGCAGGTACTCTTTGTAGTTTTGCTCGGCTGCGCCGTAGTGGGACTTGCCATCCTCGCCCACATAGAAGCCGCGTTTCGTATCATAAGCGTAAGCAAAGGGGTTGTTGTCGGTCAAGCCACCCATCGTCCATTCATAGCAGAACGGGGCGGTTGCGCCCTTTTCTTCCTTAAAGGCAGTCAGCACGGTGTGCCACTCGTCAATGGTGGTGGGGATTTCCAAGCCGAGCTCATCAAGCCAGTCCTGTCGGATGAACAGTCCCATCGTGACACGCAGTTCCTCGTTGCCGCGGATAAACGGGAACGCGTAGTAGTTGCCGTCATCGGTGCGGCACTGGCGGGCAATTTCGGGGTTGGCGTCGAGATAGGCTTTCAAGTTCGGGCAGTACTGGTCAATGATGTCATTCAGCGAAACGATAACACCGTCGGAGATCGCTTTTTCGGGGCCGCCGGGGTAGTTCTGCCAGTGATATTCCATAACATCGGGCAGATCACCATCAGCAACCAGCAGGTTGAACTGCTCATCCTGGCCGCCTGTTGGCGGGTGAAGGAAGGTGATGTCCACGCCGGTATTTTCCATCAGACCCTTGCCAAAGGGGGTTTCGCCCATATCTTTGTAATAGGAGCCGATGTTCTCGTTCAGGTTGCACCAGTAGGTGATGCTGTGACCTGTGGCCATCGGGTAGGTGAACTCACCTGCGTTACCGCTCTCGGCAGCGGTAGAGGCACTGCTGGCGGTCTCGGTCGCGGTGGATGCCGTGCCTTCGGTGCTGCCGCCGCAGCCTGCCAGCATTGTGGCGGACAGGGCTGCCGCAGCGGCCAGCGCGGTGGCCTGCTTGATTTTTTTCATGTTGGGGTTCCTCCTTCTTCTTTGTGTTTGTGGTCGTTTTCTCTTATTGAACGAGGCCCGGCTGCCGAGGTTTTGTGGCGCTGAAAGATTTTGGCTTTGGCGGCCGGTGTTCGTTCCGTGCTTAGAGCCTATCACACCGCCGCCAGCAAAACCAGAATAAAAAGCCCAAAAAAATAGGCAAAACCTCAAATCAAAGATGCGATTTTTCAAAAATACATAGGCAATTTCTAAAACGGCAAAATTTATGCACAAAATGCACCGGTCTGTTTTTGTGCATCTTGTATAAGTGCCATGTGCAAAAGCAAAAGCCGGACTGCGACAGTCCGGCTTTTGCTTTTGGGGGTTACTCCTCGCTGTGTGCAGCCTTGTACTGCCCGGGCGTCATGCCGGTAACCTTTTTGAACACGCGGATCAGCGAGCCGCTGTCCCGGTAGCCGGTCTGCTCGGCAATTTTTGCCACCGAAAGCCCCTGCGTCAACAGCTGTTTGGCTGCCTCAACGCGGACATTACTGATGTAGGCCAACAACGCCACCCCGGTCTCTTTCTTGAACTGCGCGGACAAGTAGGTGGGCGTCATGTCAAAGTGCTGCCCCACCTGAGAGATATTCAGGTCGGGGTCGGCATAGTTTTCCCTGATGTACTGCTCCACCCGGTCGCAGAGGGCGCGGGTCGTACTGGTGCTGCCCTTCAGCAGCCGCACACGGCCACAGAGCGTAGTGGAAATTTTAATCAAATGTGCCTGCAATTCCTCGGGGCTGCCCGCATCCCCGGGCGAGAAGCGGATGTCCTTCTGGTCGTCCAGCCCGGCCATAGCTGCGCCCTTGATCAGGGCCGCCGTAATGTCATAGGCAAGGCAGCGTGCCACATTGGGGTCCTGTACCGCACCGTCCAGCGGGAACGCCTGCCGGATAAGGGCGGCGGTGTTTTCCTCGCTGCCCAAGGAAATCAAATCCATGAGCTTGCGCTCGGTCTCCAAAGGGAATGTGTAGGCCGTGCGGGCATCATGGATGCCACGGTAGGCCACTGGCTCGCCGTCATCCCTCAGGTAACTCAGCGCTTCCAGCGCCTCTTGATAGGCTGCGCGGATGTCCGCCGCCCCGGCGTGGGTCTCGCCCACGGCCGCCCCCGGGTTCACACGGAAGTGGGCACGAATCTGCTGCTGTGTCTTACGGATGTCCGCCAGCAGCTGCTCATCCTGTGCGAGGGTGTTTTCCTGCATGCCAACGATGGCCACGCAGGTCTCACCAAGGGCGGTCAGTTCCAGTGCAAAGTGCGGCTCGGCAATTTCCTGGAAAATGTTCATAATAGCGATCTGCAGCGCCGCAAAGAGCGAGCCATCCCCCTCCGGTGCGCTGTCGGCCATCGGATTTTTAAAGACGACCACCGTATAAAACAGCGCGTCAAACCGGATGCCGCCGCGCTCGGCAGTCTCTTGGCTGAGACCCATCGGGCTTTCCAACAGGGATTTTAAATAGTAGCGCCGCAGGGTCTGCTGGCTTTTCCACAGCTCATGCTGTTGGTCGCTGCGCTCGCGGCGGCTCTTTTGGGAGTAGTATTCCAGCCGCTCAAACTCGTTTTTCTCGACCAGGTCGGGAGCTTCGTCAGTGCCGTCATAGGGGCTGACCAACGCGCCCAGCGGCTGATAATTTTTCTTTGTCAGCCCGGCAGACAGCCCCAGTCCTAACATCATGCAGAGTACCATGCCGCCCCAGGTGAACAACTGGGTCATGCGGGTGTTTTTCATCAGCAGCTTATTGGAAATGCTCAGCACATACTGCCAATCCTTCACGCTGCTGGCACGGGTCAGGTAGGCTTGCTGACTGCCCGAACCAAAGGCAAACGAACCGTCGACCGCCGCCTGCACAATATCCATGGCGGGCGGGTCACCCTCAGCCGTTTTGCAGAGGGCTGTGCCGTCCGGGGCTAAGACATAGAAATCCAGCTCCGGGTCCCAGCAGAACTGCTGCAACCGCTTGACAAACAGCTTTTTGTTCACCGTCACCACAACTGTAGCGTCGGCGTATGACGGCCCGCTGGTCAACGCCGAGCGGATAAAGAGGAAGTCCGTGCCGCCTTCGTTCTCCACCTGAACCACCTCCCACCGGGGGTGACACTCGTGCAGAAGCTCGCGCCATGCGTCCTCACTCAAGCTGCTGTTTTTGAACCGGGATAGATAAAACAAATGCTGGTCGAGGTAACCCCGGCTGGAAATCACACTGTCCAGATTGTTTAGGCTGATCCACACACTGGTAACATTCGGATGCCCTGTTTCGATAGTCAAAAGTGTGCTCTGTGTATTGACCATCGCCAGCTGGTCATAGCCGTCCAGTGGTTTCTTTGTCGTGACGATCCGCTGCACGGTCTGATCCTGCATCGTGCGGGAAAGCGTCTGCTCAATCTCGGTCAGGTAGCTGTCCAGGTCGATGCGGGCCTGATCCAGCGCCGAACCATAGATTCGCTTGGACTCCGCCGTAATAATACCCGCGGAGTAGTTATATAAAAGCAAACAGAGCAGCAGCGGCACGATCAGCACAAGGATGTAGGATAAAAACCAACCGCCGCGCACACTTTTCTGCTTTGGAAATTTTATGCTGTCGAGCTTCATAAGGCCGCAGCCTCCCTCCCATTTCGGCTTGCAGTTCTCATTTTTTCAGTGTAACAGCGCTCAGTTCCATGCCGCTCTGGCCAAAATAGAACCGCAGGAAGAACTCGTCCCCTGTGTTCAACGCGGGCAAACCGACAGAAAAATCGCACCAGTCAGTCTGGGCGCCGGTGATGGTCATGGTTTTCAGGAACGCACGGCCTGCGAACACCGATACCGGAATCTGGGCCAGCGGGCTGTTGCCCGGCATGGCACGGCAGCGCAGGTGCAGGGTGTAGCTGCCGCCCTCGGCTGCCGTTACGCGGAACGCCGTCGTGCGGCGGTAGCCGTTGTCGATGGCTGCAATGTCGATGGCTGTGCCATCGCGCAGCGTCAAGGGCAAACCGTTTTGTGCGGCCTGCTGCATATCCTGCTCGGCCATTGCCTCCATCTGGTCATCCAGTGCGCTCGTGCGGCCGATACTGCGGCGGAACGCGGGCGTTTGCAACAAAAAGCGGCAGATGTTCGCCGCGCTGCGCTGCAATTCGCCGCGCGTCAGGCATCCCTCCGTCAATGCGGCGGTCAAATCGTCCCCGCCGGAGTTATGCTCCGGGTCAGTCACGACCATAAAAACATCATTCTGGGCGCGGACCATGGCGGCCACATGCTTGGTGCTGCCGGCACCGCCACGGTCGTTGCCCTCGGCCCACCAGTCACTCATCACAAGACCGGTGTAACCCCACTGACTACGAAGAATCGTCGTGACAAGGTCATAATTGCTTGCCGTCCAGTAGCCGTTCAGCGGGTTATAGGATGTCATGATTGAGCGAGCACGCCCCTCCTTGACAGCGATTTCAAAACCGCGCAGGTAGATTTCCCGCAAAGCGCGTTCCGAAATGACCGACTCCACAAAGTGGCGGCGATGCTCCTGATTGTTGGCGGCAAAGTGCTTGATCGTCCCGGTCACGCCCCAGCGGTGCAGCCCACGCAGCTGGGCGCAGGCCATCTTTCCGGTCAAAAGCGGATCCTCGGAGAAATACTCGAAATTGCGGCCATTCAGCGGATGGCGGTGGATATTGATGCCGGGGCCAAGCAGCGTGTCCACATGGTTTTTGCGGAGTTCCAGCCCTTCCATCGAGTAGAGTTCCTCACTCAAATCTTCGTTGAATGTTGCAGCCAGGCAGGTGCCATTGGGCATGGCGAAAGCAACCGTGCCGCAGTCCATGCGGATACCGCTGGGACCGTCGGAACAGCAGGCGGCAGGCAGACCGTAGTGCTGCAAAGCATCGCTGACACCGCCGATAGCCCCGGCTGTACCCGGCGTAACGCGCGGAGAGTTCATCCCCTCGCCCCGGACGATGGTACAAAGCTCGTCGTCGCTGAACTGTGCGACAAAATCAGCCATGTCCACCTTGCCGTCAGCCACATCCTGCAAACGGATGCCCTTGTCCCCGGTCTGGGGGCGCTCTTTTGGCAGTCGGGCCACACAACGGGTCTCGGGCAGCTCGGCCTCAGTGGGGACAGACTCCCATGCGGGGGAACCGTCCGCACCGGGACGCAGCCGCTCAAAAACTGCGGCGGGTGCAGCGGCGGATTCCTGCTGCTCCACCACCATCAGCGGCAGTATGACCGTAAAGGTCTCTGCGGCATGGCGTACATCGGTACCGAGACTGAAAATATAGTCACCGGCTTCCAGCACAAAGGCCGACTTGTACCCGGTAGCGCCGCTGTCATCATAGCTGGCAAAATTGCGCCACGGCGCAGTCAGCATCAAAGTCTGGCTCTTCCCGGGAGCCAGTGTTTTGGTTTTGGCAAAAGCGCACAGCACCTTGGCGGGCTTGCCCAGAAGCCCTTGCGGCGCGGTGCAGTACAGCTGTACGACCTCTTTGCCTGGGCGGGCACCGATATTTTTGACCGTGGCAACGGCTGTGATACCATCGGCGTTTTCGTCCGCGCTCAACAGCTGAACCTCAAATTTTGTGTAAGAAAGACCGAAGCCAAAAGGATACAGCACCTTTTCCGGCGCAAATGTTTCAAAGTAGCGGTAGCCGACATAAATATCCTCGGCATAGAAATTGCGGTCGTCCGCACCGTAGTGATCAGCAGCAGGGTAATCTGCCGGGGTACGGGCAATCGTATCGGGCAGTTTGCCGCTGGGGCTGACCGTGCCGTTCAGCACATCCAGCACGCCGCGGCAACCCTCCTGCCCGCCCTGCCAGATGTAGGCTACCGCGTCGGGGGCGTACCGCGCGACCCACTGCATATCAATGATGTTGCCGACATTGAGAAGCACAACAGATTTATTGAAATAGCGGCATACCAGCGCCAACATATTTTCTTCGTCCTCTGTCAGAAGAAAGCTGCCGGGGGTGTTTGTGTTGTCTTGATCCTCGCCCGCTGTGCGGCCAATGACGATGAACGCCGTGTCGGCGCGCTGGGCGGCAGCGCGGACAAATTCTTCGTCCAGCGGCATTTCCGGCTGGAACCACGGCTCCTGCGCCCAGCCGGTGCCCATCTCGTAGGGGTGGTCTGCCAGCCATGCGGCATAGCGGGCCTGCACCTCAGCATCCAGCCGATAGCCGCCGTCACCGCCCAGTATCTCCGGCAGATTCGGCACATGGGTCACATTGACCAGTCCGCCGGATCCGGTTCCGCTTTTATAGTAGTGAAATTGTGCGTACCCAAACAAGGCCGCCCTGCCGCCGGGAGCCAGCGGTAAGACAGCCTCATTTTTCAGCAGGACAACACCCTCCGCCACAGCCTGACGAGCCAGCGCCGCATAGCGGGTCATTTCCAACATTGTATTTTTCATAATACTGAAACTCCGATCCCAATGGATTGCAAATTTCAGCGCCACACCTATTATAATACAGGATTTTTAGAATTTGGCAAGGGGGTAACGTAGAATGTTTTGTGGGAAATTTTCAAATCAGGTTGATGCCTTTCGATGTAGATTTCTTCCATTGTTTAAATTGTGTCTCTTCTGAAAAAGTGAATCAGAACTGATTCACTTTTTCGAGTCAAGATTTTTGGATGAATCTAAACTGATTCACTCTTGAGAGCATATACGAATTTGTGCGGGTATCGGGTTTGTTTGTCATCGTTTTGGGGTGGACGTGTTTTGCTAGCATAGCATGTGGTCATCCACATGCACATTTCTGGGGTGTACCCCAGACCCCCTCGCTGCTCTTGTGTGACGATAGTGACGCAGATGACGCTAATGACGCTGTTTTGGGGATATCCCTATACCATATCCCAGATTCAGCGTCATTAGCGTCATCTGCGTCATTCTGATTTTGTATTTCTCGTAATATCACTATTTTTGTTTCGAGCAGTAGTAAACTGTAAGCGTCATTTCACTATAAGCGTGACGGTGGTGACGATGGTGACGGTGTTCGTGGGATAGGGTAAAGGGGTATATCAAAAACATCGTCATCACCGTCAGCATCGTCATTCTACAGGCAAGCCGTTTTAATCTGCGGCTTGCCTGTTTTATTTTGAGTAATGTGGCAGGGTTTTTGCCCCATTGTTTGTTAAAATTGATTTAGATATTTTGTAAAAGTGCAAGGTTTTTTAGCACAATGGGTAATATGCTGTTTTTGAAGTGTAATTTTGGCGTTTAGGCCAGTTCTTGAGAAAAAGTTCTTTGCTTTACATCTCTAAACTTGCAGGAATCCTGCAAGTTATACTGTTATACTGAAATTTAATGAAAAAATTTCAGTATTTTTTCAGCGAACGTTACCTTTTGCCCTTCCCCAGTGGCTATATAGTAGAGATAATTTTTTCAAAAATTTTGAGGACAGTTGCAAAAGTTGCGACTGCCGGTCTGTATGATATGATTTGATATCTTTCTAAAAATTTGAACTTTTTCTAAACAGTTTAAGAAACCTCGTAATTTTCGCCGTTCTCAGCGGCTATATAGTAAAGACCTTTTTATAAATTATTTACATAGGAGGAACCCATGAACACGGAATTTCAAAATTTGCCCAATGTTGTCAGCCCCAAGGAAGTGCAAACTTACTTCGGTATCTCACACTCGACCACCTACCGCATATTTCACGACGCAACTTTCCCGGCGTTCCACATAGGAAACCGACTGCTGGTGCGGCGGAATGAACTTCTGGGCTGGTTGGAGCAGCAAAAGGTCAATAAAGCCCAAAACGAGAACCCGAAGATTGTCGGGTCTGATGAATAGCTTTGTGGCCGTACCTGTGGTAGTCTTTGTGTCACGAAAGGAGACGATGCAACGTGAAAGACATATCTAAAACATCCCTGCGCCGTGGGCATAACGAGGGCAACATCCGTCAGCGTACAGACGGGCGGTGGGAGGTGCGGCTATCTGCCGGAATCGACTACAAGACAGGCAAGCCCCGGCGTACATCCACCTGCTGCAATACAAGGCAAGAGGCGATCGCCATTTTGCAGCAGCAAGCCCACGAAGTCCGCACACAGGGCTGGCGCGATCCTATGTCGGTGACACTGGGCGAATGGTACGAATACTGGCTGGACACCTATATGAAGGACACCGTCAAGCAATCTACTTACGCCAGCTACCGCAGCTACTTGAACAAGCATTTTTGTGTGCTGGGGAAAATCCTGCTGAAAAAGTTAGAGCCACACATCTTGCAGGAGTTTTACAACTACAAATTCCGCGAGGAAGGGCTGTCGCCCAAGACGCTTCGCAACTACCACATGGCATTGCATAAGTGCTTACAGCAAGCAGTAAAAGAGCGTCTGCTGATTTACAACCCCTGCGATGCCGTGACCTTGCCCAGCGGAGAAAAACCCGAAATCAGCGTATTTACCAACGACCAGCAGCGGGCGCTGGTGCAAGCCAGCTACCGCCACCGCTATGGCGTGTTTATTCGCTTAGACTTGTGTACCGGATTACGCATGGGGGAGTTGCTGGCGCTGAAATGGGAAGATATTGATTTTTCCACCGCCCAACTCCATGTCCGCCGTACCATCAACCGCCTCGCCAAGTATGAAGCCCACGACGGCGAAAACAAAACCGAGATCGTATTCGGCACACCCAAAACGAAAAACTCCCGCCGCACGATTCCGCTGACCCGCACAATAGCAGACGAGCTTGCCCGCTGGAAACAACAGCAAGCGCAGGACAAGATTCGGGCAGGGGATAAGTACACCGGCGAGGGATTCATCGTCACCAACGAATTCGGTCACTACTTTGAGCAGAAAACCTTCAAGGATCACTATGACCGCCTGTTGAAAGATGCTGACATCGGGCACTTTACCTTCCACGCCCTGCGGCATACCTTTGCCACCCGTGCGCTGGAGCGCGGCATGGACTACAAGACCCTGTCAGCCATCCTCGGTCACTACTCGGTGGCGTTCACAATGGACACCTATGTCCACAGTATGGACGAACACAAACGCCATGAGATGGACAAGATGGACGATATGTTCGGGGTTCAGTACAGCATCTCCGTAGAGAACCAGCCTTATCCTGTGCTTTGTACACTCTCGGCAGGCGGCTGCACCGCCCATGTTCCTGACTTCCCCAAAGTTACCTCACAAGCGCCAACACTAGACGCCGCCCTGCTGGAAGTCAAGCAGCAAATCCAAAAAGCCCTGCGCCAATACAAGAACCCGCCCATTCCTACCAAACAAACAGGAACAGATCGTCGTACCAAACAACAGCGTGTTGGTACTCGTTAAAGCTGGCTGACCGCGCAGATCGATCCTATTTTTACCTGCCAACTCCGCAAAATTTATCCACAAAAAGCGCCCGGGCGGTTGAAAAGTTCAGCCGCCCGGGCGCAGTCACTTTGCCGTTTTGGGGTCATTTGGGGGTCAAAGTTACCAGCTTGTTACCACTTTTTCCATGATGTAGAAAAAAGCTCGTTGAAACTTGTCGTTTCAACGAGCTTTTGTTGGTTGCGGAGACAGGACTTGAACCTGCGACCTCCGGGTTATGAGAAATCTAAAATTTATGCGTTACAGTGCGGTTTTGTTGGGTTTGGTGGTATTGCGTACCAAGGCTCGAAATAGATTTTGTCCCATGTGTACAAAGGAGTGCTGCATCGTGCTGACCTGTTCCAAACCCTTTTGGGGGCAGTTTTGGGGGCAAATCTGTGAGACGGATTCTGACTCGCAACTCTCAAATAAATGCGCAGCTTTAGTCTCATTGAGAAACATGAATACGAGCATCACTGGGTTCTTGCCAGTGAAAAGCCCTACGAATCCGTATATAAGTTTTACCCTCTAGCAAGAAGTTGTACACAAGCACTACTCCACGCCATCTCCTCACACCGCCTCTGTCGCCGCGAGAAACGCCTCTGTTTGGGTACGTTCGCAACGCATCGACACGGTGCCTGTCCAGCCAAATAGCGCCCTAAATTTCCCGCTTTCCGGGGATTTTTTATTTTACCACAAAGGCTTTTACCTAGACTGGATTTCCCTGTACAGGTAAATCCTGCACAAATAAATAATTAAATAAATAAAATACTAATATACTATCGTATCCTATCCGTAAAACCACAAAAAATTGGATTCTTCCCGCTATGGTCTTACGGCCATGCGTACAACTTACCACCGGAGAGTACAACTTACGATTGCAAACCGACCCTGCCAAGTTGTATAATTAAAGCACCGATAGTTCGCGCAAAAGCTGGTGCAAGAGCATGAGCGCTTTTGCGAACACACTGGGCGGCGCGCTTATTTTCGGCATGGCGGATGACGGGCAGATCGTTGGGCTGACCGAACCCGACAGCGACGCCGAGAAAATCAGCGAGATCATCAAGACGCGCATGGAGTCTATCCAATAGTACGATATACCGTGAAACCGCGCGCCGTCCGGCGCGATTTTATGCGCTGCGCGCAGCCAGCGGTGCGGCGCGGTCACTGCGCCCGCAGGCGCGTTTCGGAGCGCAACCGCCGCACAGCGGCGGCTCTTAGCGCGGAGATAGACACGCGCCCTACATTTCTACCCGAAAAAGGGCTTTTTCGACAAACTGAAGCGGGCGAACATTTCTGTTCGCCCGCTTTTTACGGTCTATAAAACTTTTTTAGCCTTTCACACTGCCCAATGCAACGCCCCGCACAATATATTTTGAGAGGAGCAGATAGACGATCATAACAGGCAGGATTGCAATGGTGATCATCATATACACCTTGCCCATATCGAACTTCAAAAAGTCCGCGCTGCGCAGCTGTGCTACGAGAATGGGCACCGTTTTCCACTTGGCATCGTTGATGATCAGCGCCGGGATAAAGTAGTTGTTCCATGCGCCCACAAAGCTGAATATTGCCTGTACCGCCATGGCGGGCTTCAGGATCGGCAGAATGACCGTGTTGAAGGTGTGGAACTCCCCCGAGCCGTCAATGCGCGCCGCATCAATAATGTCGCGCGGCAGGCTCGAATCCATATACTGCTTCATGAAGAAGAACACCGTCGGCGCGGCAATGCTCGGCAAAATCAGCGGCCAGAGAGTATTGGTCAGCTTCATCGAATCCATCAGGTTCAAAAAGCCGAGCGCCGAAACCTGTGTAGGCATCGTCATGATGAGCAGAATGACGGTGAATGCCAGCTTGCGCAGCTTGAAGTCATACGCATAGATGGCGTAGGCCGTCAGTGCGCTGAAATAGACCGACAGCGCCGCACAGGCAGCCGACACGATCAGGCTGTTGCGCAGACCTGTCAGGATCGGTACATTGGCATCATGGGTGGTGTTGAAGAAGTTAACGCCAAAGCTGCCGCGGGGCAGCGGGTCAAACCCCTGCTGGATGGTAAAGTTGTTGTGCGTGGCGTTGACGATCAGCACATAGAAGAAGAACAGGCAGATAAAGCAGAGGACAAACAGCACGATATAGGCCACTGCACGCTGCAGTGTCAGCATAGGGTCGTGAATTTTGCTTGCCTTTGCGATAGTGGTGGCTGAAGTTTTGGTTTCGTTCGGCATACTGTTCACGCTCCTTCCTTAGTGATGCTTAGCGGCCGCTTTGGCTGCCTTGATGCGGGCTTTCTCAGCCTTGCGCTGCTCACGGGTCAGGCCGTCATCCTCCTGCGTGAGGGTAAAGTAGATGATGACGCAAAGCACCGCGCAGAGCAGGAACATCAGCACCGAGATAGCGCCGGCTGTGCCGTAGTTTTTGCTGTACAGGTGCTGGTTCAGGTACATGATAATGGTGTTGGTCGAGCCGTTCGGGTCGCCCTTGCCGTTGGTCAAAACCTGCGGCACATCAAACATCTGCAGGCCGCCGATGAGGCTGGTGATCAGCGTATAGACAAGCAGCGGGCGGATCAGCGGGATCGTGATGCGCCAGAACATTGTGGTCGAGGATGCACCGTCCAGCTGGGCGGCCTCATACAGGCCGGGGTCCACACCCATGATGGCAGCCATCAGAATGATGGTCGTATTGCCGAACCACATCAGGAAGTTCATCAGCCCAACCAGACCGCGCGCTGTCCAGACATTGGAAAGCCAGCGCACCGGCTCGGCCACGATGCCGAGCTTGAGCAGGATCGAGTTGATCGGCCCTGTCTCCGAGTTTGAAAACAGGGTAAAGAACAGCATGGCGAACGCCGATGCCATGATAAGGTTGGGCATATAAATGACGGTCTTGAAGAAGCCCTGAAACCGCAGTTTCAACCGAAGATCGGTAAACCACGCCGCCAGCACCAGCGATACAATGATCTGCGGGATAAAGCCCATCAGCCACATGATCATGGTATTGCTGAAATACTTCGGCACCTCTTTGATCATGGCGGCATAGTTTTTCAGCCCTACAAAGTTAGGGCCGATGATCTTTAGACCGCTGCGGAAATACTCAAAGAAGGAATAGTAGATGGTCGTTGCCAGCGGCCAGAACTGGAAGATGAAAAAGGTAATAAAGAACGGCGCCAGAAATATATAGCCCCATTTGGCGTAGCTCATGCCCTTTCTCTTTGTTTTCATAGGTCTCGCCCTCCTTAGCTGTGTGGGCATTGCCCTGCTGGGGGCAGAGCCTTTCAAAATCTGATAAAAACAAAACCAGGGGCGGGCGTCTCTCCCCGCCCCTGGCATGGCGTTTGCGGTTCAGTTCGTTTTGTCCACGGTCACGCAGGTATTTATGCAGGCCATTCGACGCTGCTCAGCTCAGGATACTTGACCTTGATCTGATCCTCAAAGTTCTTCTTCGCGGTCTCAAGGTCAACCGTACCGTCAAAGTAATCCTTGAAGCAGCTCTGGAAGGTCTCGTTGCAGCCCTGATCATACGGACCGGCGTTGGACATATCAATGGTAGGTGCAACCTCTGCAAAGAGGGCAATGTGGTTCTGGCCGCCGAGGAATGCGGAGCCGAAGTTCGGGTCAGCTGCGATGGAATCCATAGCGCTCTTGCTGTTGGTGTAGTCCTGCGTATCCTCGGTGATCTTGGTCATGATGTCGGCATCGCAGGTCAGAGAGTACATGACATCCTTGATCGTGGGGATGTTGTCGGTGCCGGCTGCTGCGCAGATCCAAGTGCCGCCCCAGTAATACGGCTGAGGACCCTGACAGACTGCGTAATCGCCGAAGATACCGTTGCCGACTTCCTGCTTGCCTCCCTCAGACTCAGGCGTGGCCAGAGAGTTGCCCAGCAGCGTGAAGTTGATGCCCCAAGTGGAGTAGAAGAAGCCGAAAACCTTGCCGGCAGGACCCTGATCGGCGGCCCACTGGTCGCTCCACAGGCTGGTCTTGTTGTTGTAGCCGTTATCGGTATAGGTCTTGGTCTGATCGACCCAGTTCATAATGTTGGGGTCGACCTTGACGGTCGTGCCGTCCACCCAACCGGCGGACACATTGTTGGAGAAGGTGCGGTAGGAATCATCGTAGCCGGAGAGCATCTTGTAGCCCTTGGCAGCGGCCTTCTCAGCCACATCGTTGAACTTATCCCAATCGCTCAGCGCGGCCTGCACCTCGGTCGGGTCATCGGTGCCCAGCACATCTTCAGCGATGGAACGGCGGTAGGCAAACAGGCCCGGGGTTGCCTGCCACGTGGTGCCCTTCTGTACACCATCCACGGTAACGATGTCCTTGGTGTACTGGTACTGATCCTTGAGGTCATCATCGGTCAGGCCGACATCCTTCTTGACATCCAGCGTATACTCGGAATCCACATATTTCAGCGCGTAGTCTGCCTCGATCAGGAAGATGTCGATCTTGTCATCGGCAGCGGCGCTGTCCTGCTTGAGCAGGGCCTCGTCCAGCTTGTTCTGGTAGTTGTTGTTATCGTTGGGGTTGATGGTCCACTTTACAGTGACGCCGTTATCCAGCGTTGTGGTGGACTTGTCGGCGGCGACCTCCTTGACGCCGGGGTAATAATCGTTGAAGCGGGACTGGAATTCATCGTTCCAGCACCAGATGTTCAGGACCTTTCCCTCCTCTGCGGCTGCATCGGCAGCGGGCTCTGCGGCTGTGCTGCTGGCTTCGGTAGAGGTCGAATCAGCGGCGGGGGCTGTGGACGAGCTTGCGGCGCCTCCGCCGCAGCCTGCCAGCAAGGTGGCTGCCATTGCAGTGGCGGTCAATAAACTCATAGCCTTTTTCATAATGTGTTTTCCTCCTTTTTAAAAAGAACTCATGTATGAATCAGATATTATGACCCGCATCCTAGCGGGTTTGGACCTATGGATTGGGGACATCAACGGACTGCCCTTTCAGCAAACTGCCAGAGATCAGCTTCTGTTCCGGCAGGGACGTGCGCGGGGATTCGATCTGCTCGATCAGCAGCTCTGCCGCGGCGCGGCCCAGCGCTTCGGTGTCCTGCCGGTAGGTGGTCAGCTGCGGGGACATGATCTGCGAGATCAGGTTGCCGTCATAGCCGGCCACCGAAATATCCCGCGGGATCAGAAGTCCTTCCTCACGGATGGTCTGGATGCCGCCGATGGCGGAGAAGTCATCCGGGAAGAGGATCGCCGTGGGGCGCTGCGGCAGCGCCAGCAGCTGGCGGGTCGCAGCAGCGCAGCTTTTCGCGTCGCGGTAGGTGCTCGGTACGATGTAGGCATCCGGCACCGTGATCCCATGGGCGGCACAGGCGCGGTAGAAACCGACCAGACGCTTCTGGGTGACTGCGCTGTGATTCTCACCGTGGATATAGGCGATCCGCTCATGCCCCAGCGCGGCAAGCTGATCCACTAACTTGTGGACACCATCGGTGTTATCGGAAAGTACGGCAGCCCGGTTGTTAAAGACATGGTCGACTGTGACGATTGGCAGGTTGCTGTAGGCCAGCTCAATGACCTCCGGGTCATCGAACTTGATGCAGGCAGCGATCACGCCGTCAACGCCGCGGTAGCGGCAGTGCTCTAAGTAACTGGAGTGGCCGTGGCCAATGTTGTGATTGATAAAGGTGATATCATAGCCTCTGCCCTCGGCGTGGCGTTTGAAGCTGTCCAGAACAGCCGCGAAGAATTCATGCGTCAGACCGCTTTGCGCCTCGTCCACGAAAAGGACGCCCAGATTATAGGTACGGTTCGTTTTTAAGGCCCGCGCTGCGGAGTTTGGCATGTAGCCGATCTGCCTTGCCGCCTCGCGTACCTTTTCTTTGGTAGCCTGACTGATATCGTTGTGACCGTTCAGCGCCTTGCTCACGGTAGCCACCGAGACCCCGCATGCCTTTGCGATGTCTTTGATGGATGCCATGATATCGCCTCCTTGCATCTTCCTTAATCGTTTTCGCATCTTCACTATACAACATGTAAACCATAAAATCAATGCCTTTTTGGCATTTTTTGTGCATTTCGATTCGATTTGGCGATTTGCAAAAAGCGAAAACACCTGTTTTGGCTATTTCGTTTGGAGTTTCGCTGAAAAAGGAACATAATTTGCGCCTCTGCTTTCCGTTTTTACACTTTTCGGCCCGGTGATGCAGACCCAAATTTGCTCTTTATGGTGCCACAACCGGAAAACACTCTTATATAAAATAGGTGGCATTCGATTTTCGTGCCAATTTTCGGTTTTCAAAATTGTGAAACTTGCCAAATCATCGTTAAATTCAGCTGCAGCCCTTGCAATTATCCGGAAAACGCGGTATTGTAAGGGTAATAACTTAATCGTTTTCGACTTGAACTGACGATTTTATCTGCTTTCCATAAGTAAGGAGAGGGTCTCTATGAAGTTCGGTCATTTTTCCGATAGCGCACGCGAATATGTCATCACCACGCCGCGCACGCCGCTGCCGTGGATCAACTATCTGGGCAGCGAGGCATTCTTCAGCCTTGTTTCCCACACGGCCGGTGGGTACAGCTTTTACAAGGATGCCAAGCTGCGGCGTATCACTCGCTACCGCTACAATAACGTACCTGCGGACTCTAACGGCCGGTATTACTATATTAAGGACGGCGATACCGTCTGGAATCCCGGCTGGCAGCCCACCCAGACCGAGCTGGACAGCTATGAGTGCCGCCACGGCCTCGGGTACAGCATCATTACCGGCAAAAAGAACAGTCTGACCGCGAAGCTGGAGCTGTTTGTGCCGGTAGGCGACAACTGCGAGATCGACCGTCTGGTGCTGACCAACGAGAGTGATGCACCGAAATCGTTTACTGTATTCAGCTATCTGGAGTTCTGCCTCTGGAATGCTGTGGACGATTCCACCAACTTCCAGCGCAATTTCTCTACCGGCGAAGTCGAGGTCGAGGGCAGCACCATCTACCACAAGACCGAGTACCGCGAGCGCCGCAACCATTACGCATTGTTCACCGTCAACACGCCCATTGACGGCTTTGACACGAGCCGGGACGCCTTTTTAGGCGCATGGCGCAGCAATGCGAATCCCGAGGTCGTGGAAAACGGCCGCTGCACCAACTCTGTTGCCCACGGCTGGGCACCCGTTGGCGTGCATCAAGTCAATGTCACCCTGCAGCCCGGCGAAAGCCGCAGCCTGATTTTTGTTTTGGGCTATATAGAAAACCCGGAGGACGAGAAGTGGGCCGCGCCCGGCGTCATCAATAAGACCCGCGCCCAGGCGATGGCTGCCCGCTATGCCACGGATGCGCAGGTCGATGCGGCACTTGCCAGGCTGCACGACCACTGGAACAACCTGCTGTCTACCTACTCGGTCAAGAGCAGCGATGAAAAGCTCGACCGCATGGTCAATACCTGGAACCAGTACCAGTGCATGGTCACCTTCAACATGAGCCGCTCTGCCAGCTATTATGAGAGCGGCACCGGCCGCGGCATGGGCTTCCGCGATTCCTGTCAGGATCTGCTCGGCTTTGTGCATCTGATCCCCGCCCGCGCGCGGGAGCGCATTCTGGACATTGCCGCCACCCAGTTCCCCGACGGCAGCGCCTACCACCAGTACCAGCCGCTGACGAAAAAGGGCAACATGGACATCGGCTCCGGCTTCAACGATGACCCGCTGTGGCTGATTGCTGCCGTGTACGCCTATCTGGGCGAGACGGGCGACTACTCGATTCTGGACGAACCGGTGGACTTTGACAACGACCACAGCCTTGCACAGCCGCTGCTTGAGCATCTGCGCCGCAGCTTCGGCTATCTGCGCACCCACAAGGGTCCGCATGGTCTGCCGCTGATTGGCCGTGCTGACTGGAACGACTGCTTGAACCTGAACTGCTTCAGCAAGGAGCCGGGTGAAAGCTTCCAGACCACCGGCCCGAGCGAGGGTCCTGTAGCCGAGAGCGTGTTCATCGCCGGTATGTATGTCAAGTACGGCAACCAGTTTGCCGAAATTCTTGACAGCACCGCCCACACCGACGAAGCTGCCGCCGTGCGCGCCGAGGTTGCAGAGATGGAACATACCGTACTGACTGCCGGTTGGGACGGCAGCTGGTTCCGCCGCGCCTACGATGCCTTTGGCCATGTGATCGGCGGTGAGGAATGCGAGGAAGGCAAGATCTTCATCGAGCCGCAGGGTATGTGCGTCATGGCAGGCATCGGCGTAAACACCGGCGAAGCCGTGACCGCCCTGCAGAGCGTGAAAGACAAGCTGGACACGAAGTACGGCATTGTGCTGCTGCAGCCCGCCTACACGAAGTACCATCTCGAACTGGGCGAAATTTCCAGCTATCCCCCGGGATACAAGGAGAACGCAGGCATCTTCTGCCACAACAACCCATGGGTCAGCTGTGCCGAGACTGTAGTCGGCCATGGTGACCGCGCGTTTGAGATCTACAAAAAGACCTGCCCGGCATACATTGAGGACATCAGTGAGATTCACCGCACCGAGCCGTATGTCTACAGCCAGATGGTGGCTGGCCGCGACGCCGCCACCTTTGGCGAAGCAAAAAACAGCTGGCTGACCGGCACGGCTGCCTGGACCTTTGTGGATGTGAGCCAGTATATCCTGGGCATCCAGCCCACGCTGGCCGGGCTGAAGATCGATCCCTGCATCCCGCACGAGATGGACGGCTTTACCCTGCGCCGTGTCTGGCGCGGGGCAACCTATGAAATCGTTGTGGAGAACCCTGACCATCTGGAAAAGGGCGTCAAAGCCATGACCGTGGACGGCAAGCCTGTAAGCGGTAACATCCTTTCCCCTGTTCCCGCCGGCTCAACCGTAGAGGTCAAGATCGTCATGGGCTGACCGCCCGCCTTTTACCGCAAAGCAGCAGCCCGCAGTGGGCTGCTGCTTTTTTCTGTACGGTCTTTATACACCGGCGTGCTGCTTCAAGAACCAGAAAACTCCCCTACCCTTCAGCGCAGCAGAATAAGGGAGTATTTTTTGTGTGCAGCCTGTCAGGTATGGTTATTCCGCGAGCATTTCTCCGCATCGATCGCAAGCACGACCATCAGCGCGCAGAGGGCATCTCTTAGAGGAAACAAACACATAGCGAGGGGCCATACCGTGCCTTTTCACAGATTTTTTCCGTTCGTTTCGGCCACCTTGGCGTACCAGGCAGCACTATCTTTGGGGGTTCGTTTGCCGGTTGCGTAATCGAGATAGATCAGACCAAAGCGCTCGTTATAGCCCTCGCTCCACTCAAAATTATCCAGCAGTGACCAGTGGAAATAGCCGCGCACATCCACGCCACTGTCAATCGCGCGGCGCAGCGCCAGAAGATAGCGGTGGGTGAAGTCAATGCGCGCAGGGTCATGCACCTTGCCGTCCAGATGGATGCTGTCGGTGCAGGAAAGGCCGTTCTCGGTGATGTAGATGGGCAGACCGTACCGCTCCCAGATAAAGCGTGTCCCCCACTCCATCGACTCCGGGGTGATGGGCCAGCCGATGGCTGTGCGCGGATGTCCTGCGGCCCGGGGGCAGAATTCCGGCTTGCCGTTTGCCCCGGCGCGCACCATGACGGAGTTGTAGATGTTCATCCCGATGAAATCCAGCCTGCCCAGCGGCAGAGCGTCCAGCTGCTCCTGCGGGATGGCATCCACCACACGCTGGGCCTGACCGCCCGCGATCACAGGCCAGCCGCGCCCGCACAGCGGATCAAGTGCCGGGGCATAGGTGAAGGTCCAGTCTCCGTCCGCCAGCGCAAAGGTTGCCTCGCGGGCCGCCGCAATATCGGCAGGGTCGTCTGTTGCCGGGGTGCAGATGCGCCCTGTCGGGGCCATGCCGACCCGGGCATCGGGGTCAGCCCTGCGGATCGCATTGGCCGCAAGGCAGTGGGCGTAGATCGTATTGTGCCACGCTGTAAACACCGAGCCGTCATCCAGACGGAAACCGGGTGCGTGTACACCGCTGCTGTAGCCCAGCCCCACGCTGCACTGCGGCTCATTGAGGGTAAAATAGTACCGCACCCGCCCCTTAAAGTGTGCGGCCACCGCGGCGGCATACCCGGCGAAGGCCTTTGCCGTATCATCATTCAACCAGCCGCCCTTGTCCTGCAGGGCTTGCGGCAGATCCCAGTGATAGAGCGTGACATAGGGCTCGATTCCTGCCGCAAGCAGCGCATCGACCAGCCGGTCATACCAGGCAAGACCTGCCGGATTGACTGGTCCCGTGCCCTGCGGGAAGATGCGCGGCCAGGCAATCGAGAACCGGTACGCCTTCAGGTGCATCTCTTTCAGCAGTGCAATATCCTCTGCCCAGCGGTGGTAGCTGTCGCAGGCGATGTCCCCTGTATCACCGTTCTTTGTTTTGCCCGGCGTATGGCTGAAGGTATCCCAGATGGACAGTCCCCTGCCATCCTCCTGCACTGCGCCCTCGACCTGATAGGCTGCGGTTGCCGCGCCCCAGACGAAATTTTCCGGAAATGACATCGTATATTCCTCCGTATTTTGTCGTTTGCTTTTTTTGCATAAACACCAAAAAAGGTGCAGCGCAAGCGCACTGCACCTCCGTAAGTGTTATTTTACCCTTTCACGCTGCCGAGCGCAATACCGCGGACAATGTATTTGGAAAGAATCAGATAGACTAACACGGCTCTCTGAAAACGCCATGACTATATTCTTGTTTTTTCTTGCCATTTAAGAAGGTGCGTTACCCCGTTCCCGGAAAAAAGAGCATCGCCGTGATGACCACGCGCGTGGAGGAAGGGGAATAATAGCAGCACTTTGGAAAGTGAATCAGAACGGATTCACTTTTTCGAGTCAAGATTTTTGGATGAATCTAAACTGATTCACTCTGGAGTATATGTGAATTTGTATGCGTATCCGCTTTGATTACTCCCGCTTTGAGCGGGAACATGTTTTGCTAGCATAGCGTTTGGATATCCACAAACGCATTTCTGGGGGTGTCCCCCAGACCCCGGCACAGTTCTTGCGTGACGATAGTGACGCTGATGACGCTTGTGACGCTGTTTTGGGGATATCCCTATACCATATCCCGGATTCAGCGTCATTAGCGTCATCTGCGTCATTCTGATTTTATTTTTCTCGTAGTATCATTGTTTCTGTTTCGAGCAGTAGTAAACTGCAAGCGTCATTTCACTATAAGCGTGACGGTGGTGACGATGGTGACGATTTTTCTTGCATACCCCTACCCATATCCCATAAACATCGTCACTACCGTCACCATCGTCACTTAAAACAGGCAAGCCGTTTTAATCTGCGGCTTGCCTGTTTTATTTTGAGTAATGTGGCAGGGTTTTTGCCCCATTGTTTGTTAAAATGGATTTAGATATTTTGTAAAAGTGCAAGGTTTTTTAGCACAATGGGTGATATGCTGTTTTTGAAGTGTAATTTTGGCGTTTAGGCCAGTTCTTGAGAAAAAGTTCTTTGCTTTACATCTCTAAACTTGCAGGAATCCTGCAAGTTATACTGTTATACTGAAATTTAATGAAAAAATTTCAGTATTTTTTCAGCGAACGTTACCTTTTGCCCTTCCCCAGTGGCTATATAGTAGAGATAATTTTTTCAAAAATTTTGAGGACAGTTGCAAAAGTTGCGACTGCCGGTCTGTATGATATGATTTGGAATCTTTCTAAAAATTTGAACTTTTTCTAAACAGTTTAAAAAACCTCGTAATTTTCGCCGTTCTCAGCGGCTATATAGTAAAGACCTTTTTATAAATTATTTACATAGGAGGAACCCATGAACACGGAATTTCAAAATTTACCCAATGTTGTAAGTCCCAAGGAGGTGCAAACTTACTTCGGTATCTCACGCTCGACCACCTACCGCATATTTCACGACGCGACTTTTCCGGCGTTCCACATTGGAAACCGACTGCTGGTGCGGCGGGATGAGTTACTGGGCTGGCTGGAGCAGCAAAAGGTCAATAAAGCCCAAACGAGAACCCGAAGATTGTTGGGTCTGATGAATAGCTTTGTGGCCGTACCTGTGGTAGTCTTTGTGTCACGAAAGGAGACGATGCATCGTGAAAGATACATCCAAAAAAGCCCTGCGCCGTGGGCATAACGAGGGCAACATCCGTCAGCGAACAGACGGACGGTGGGAGGTTCGACTGTCAGCCGGAATCGACTACAAGACCGGCAAACCTAGGCGTACATCCACCTGCTGTAACACGCGACAGGAAGCAATCGCCGTTTTACAGCAGCAAGCCCACGAAGTCCGCACACAGGGCTGGCGCGATCCGATGTCCGTGACACTGGGAGAGTGGTATGAATACTGGCTGGACACCTACATGAAAGATACCGTTAAACAGTCCACCTATGCCAGCTACCGCAGTTATCTCAACAAGCACTTTTGTGTGCTGGGGAAAATCCTGCTCAAAAAGCTGGAACCACACACCTTGCAGGAGTTTTACAACTACAAATTCCGCGAGGAAGGGCTGTCGCCCAAGACGCTTCGCAACTACCACATGGCATTGCATAAGTGCCTACAGCAAGCTGTAAAAGAGCATCTACTGGTTTATAATCCCTGCGATGCCGTGACCTTGCCCAGCGGAGAAAAGCCCGAAATCAGCGTATTTACCAACGACCAGCAGCGGGCGCTGGTGCAAGCCAGCTACCGCCACCGCTACGGCGTGTTTATCCGCTTAGACCTGTGTACAGGGTTACGCATGGGGGAGTTGCTGGCGCTGAAATGGGAAGATATTGATTTCAGCACTGCACAACTTCATGTCCGCCGTACCATCAACCGCCTTGCCAAGTACGAAGCCCATGACGGCGAGAACAAGACCGAAATTGTATTTGGCACCCCCAAGACGAAAAACTCCCGCCGCACGATTCCGCTGACCCGCACAATAGCAGACGAGCTTACCCGCTCGAAACAACAGCAAGCGCAGGATAAGCAGCGGGCAGGGGATAAGTGCACCGACTATGGCTTCATCGTCACCAACGAGTTTGGACACTACTTTGAGCAGAAAACTTTCAAGGATTACTACGACCGCCTGTTGAAAGATGCTGACATCGGGCACTTTACCTTCCACGCCCTGCGACATACCTTTGCCACCCGTGCGCTGGAGCGCGGCATGGACTACAAGACCCTGTCAGCCATCCTCGGTCACTACTCGGTAGCGTTCACGATGGACACATACGTCCACAGCATGGACGAACACAAGCGGCGCGAGATGGACAAGATGGACGATATGTTCGGGATGCAGTACAGTATTTCCGTTGAGAACCAGCCTTATCCTGTGCTTTGTACACTCTCGGCAGACGGCTGCACTGCCCATGTTCCTGACTTCCCCAAAGTCACCACACAAGCGCCAACACTAGACGCTGCCCTGCTGGAGGTCAAGCAGCAAATCCAAAAAGCCCTGCGCCAGTACAAAAAACCGCCCATTCCCACCAAACAAGACCAAATCGTAGTGCCAACCAACAGTGTGCTGGTACTCGTCAAAGCAGGTTGACCGCTCCTATATTTACCTGCCAACTCCGCAAAATTTATCCACAAAAAGCACCCGGGCGGTTGAAAATTTCAGCCGTCCGGGCGCAGTCGTTTTGCCGTTTTGGGGTCATTTTGGGGTCAAAGTTAGCAGATTGTTACCACTTTTGCCATAAGGCAGAAAAAAGCTCGTTGAAACTTGTCGTTTCAACGAGCTTTTGTTGGTTGCGGAGACAGGACTTGAACCTGCGACCTCCGGGTTATGAGAAATCTAAAATTTATGCGTTAGGGTGTTATTTTGTTGGGTTTGGTGGTATTGCGTACCAAGGCTCGGAACAGATTTTGTCCCATGTGTACAAAAGAGTGCTGCATCGTGCTGACCCGTTCCAAACCCTTTTGGGGGCAGTTTTGGGGGCAAATCTGCGAGGCGGGTTCTCACACGCACCGCGCGAATAAATGCGCAGCTTTAGGCTCATTGGAAAATACTCATACCCACATCACCGGGTTCTCACAATGGAAAAGCCCAAAAAATCAGTATATAAGTTTTACTCTCCAGCAAGAAGTTGTATGCAAACCCTACTCCACAACATCCCCGCACACCGCCCCTGTTGCCGCGAGAAACGCCCCTGTTTGGGCGCATTCACAATCGCATCGGCGCGATACTCGTCCAGCTATATACCGCCCCAAATTCCCCGCTTCTGAGGCTTTTGCCCAAGAACGGCTTTTCCTGTGCAGGCTTTGCCCGGACGGGTTTCGCCTGTACAGGAAAAGCCTGCACAAATAAATACTAAATAAATAAAATACTAAAAAAGCAAATACGAATCTCATCTTATCCGCAAAACATAAAAACGTTTTTTCCGCCGGAATCTTGCCGTGATGCGTACAACTTAACACCGGAGAGTACAACTTACGATTGCAATTAGGCACTTCCGTGCGGTATAATTTGCTTATCTGCCACACCGGTTGCATACTGTTGCGGAAGGCGCAGGAAAAAACTGCTCGTTGGAGGTAAGACCGACGGTTTCCGTGGCATCGACATAAACAAAAAGTGTCTGCACAGCGGGCGCACAGTGTAAATTTTCTTGTTTTAATAAAAGGAGTTTTTATGAAAACCGTGGATCTTCTCTTTTTTTATGGGGCAAAGCAACATGGCCGGGCGCGGGGATGCCGCCCTTGCCCCCGCCGTGACCCCCGGCATGGGATTTGAGTACCGCGCCGTCACCGCCCCCGCGCAGCTGCACCCGCTGGCCGAGCCGTTCGGCGTGAACGAGAACGACCCCGCCGGTGTCAACGAGCCGGGCATGAAAACGGGGGCGATGGTGTCGTCCTTCGTCAATGCCTGCACCGCCCAAACTGGTGTGCCGGTGGTGGGCGTGTCCTGCGCCAAGGGCGGCTCTGCCATTGCCAAGTGGTTGCCCGGCACACCGTACTATCAGGATGCCGTCCGCCGCGCCCGCAAGGCGCGCAAATTCTTAGCCGAAAACGGCTATACCATCCGCCACAGCGCGATGGTCTGGTGCCAGGGCTGCACCGACGGCGACCTGCACACCCCCAAGGATGTTTACAAAGTCGACACCGAGCGCGTTCTGCACAGCTTTATGCAGGACGCAGGCGCGCAAACCTGCTTTTTGATCCAAATCGGCAACCAGCGCGATGAGCCGGAGCTGTACCTGCCCATGCAGCAGGCGCAGGAGGAGCTGACTGCCGCCTGTGACGACATTATTATGGTCAGCCGCCGCTTCAAAACCTTTGCCGCCAAGGGGTTGATGAAAGACCGTTTCCACTATTTGCAGCCCGCCTACAACGAAGTGGGCGAGGAAGCCGGACGCAGCGTGGCCGCCTATTGGAATCGCTGACAAAATACGAAAAAAACCAACCGCAAAACGGTTGGGCAATTTTTTTACTTTTACACAGTGTCGGTCATCCTGCGCAGATACCGCACATCGGCGGTGTCGGCGGGCAGAATAACCTCATCGCGCAGCAGCGGTGCTGCGGGCGCACGGTTCGCCAGGAAGGCGCGAATGGCAGAATAATCCATATCGCCCGCGCCCAGTGGCAGCAGCGTTTTGCTACCGTCCGCCTCGATGCGGCAGTCCTTGACGTGTACGGCACCGAGCTGACTGCCGATGACCTCCAGCCAGCGGCTCCAGTGGGCAGTCTGGTACGCTTTGTCCTGCCCGTCCTTGGCACAGAACAGGTTGACGGGGTCAAAAATGACCTTGCAGTGCTGTATATCAGCGGCAGTGTCCAACACGGTGCGCAGCAGCTCCGGTGTACAGAGGGGGTGTACGTCCACAGATTCCACGGCAAAAGCGACGTTCAGGCGGGCGGCTTCCTCGGTGATGCGGGCGATGCTGTCCAGCATCAGCGGGCAGCGGACAGCCTTTTCCTCGTCTGTGCAGGCACCCCATGCCGTTTCGCTGCCCACCATTTTGGCACCCAGCATCTTTGCATAGCCCAGTGTGCGCTTTACGGTATCGACAGCGGTGCGGCGGGTGTCCGCATCGGGGGCAGACAAATCCTGATAGCAGCTCAGCACCGAAATTTCCACGTCCTGTGCGGCAAACGCCGTTCGGATCTCTGCAAGCTGTTTATCGGTGATGTGGGCAAAATCCTCAATGCCTGCAATGGCGCGCGGCATGGCGAGCTGGGCGGCGTTGTACCCCTTGGCACGCAACGTGGCAGCAAGCTCGGCGGCGGGCAGCTTGCCGTAGTCATGGGCACGGCAGCCGATCCTTGTCATGGTTCAGTCCTCCGTTCCCGCAATGCGGGGCAAAAATACAAAGTTGTGGCCGCTGTCCGGGTGGGCCTTCTGCTCCGGCGTAAAGCGTGCAAAGTGGCTTTCTGGGTCGGCGGCGATCCATGCGTCCAGTTCGGGGCTGTGCGCACCCGGCCGGTGCTTGATGTTCACATTGGTGCGCGGCTCCTCAAGGTAGGAGAAAAGCACCCCCTCCTGCACACAGATGAGATGCCAGCGGTCCCCCTCGACCAGCCCCTCGGTAACAATGCGCAGGTGATGCTCCATATAGCTGCACCAGCTGTCGGGCGGCAGCAGCGCAATGCGCCCGCGGCGGCGCTGCGGGCAGCGGCCCTGCTGCCAGTCGGCGGCGGTGGTGGGTACATCGTGGTAAAAATACGGCTGCATGGCGGCCCATGGGCGGGGTGCCGCCTCACCCAGAGCGGGCGGCCACGGCAGCAGCGCTGCGTCCAGCGCGGGGCAAAGCCCCTGCGGCGTGAACGGGCGGTTCAGCCCCTCGGCATAAAAAAACAGGTGGTTTTCATACCGGAAAAGGCTTGCGGTCAGGATCCGCCCCTCCGCCTGTGCTTTTTGCAGCGCAGCGGAAAAGTCGGCAAAAACGGTATCCTCGGCTTCCCCGCCCAAAACGGCATGAAAGGAGCCGCGGCAGACGGCGGCATCGGCCAGCGATGCAGGCAGTGTGCAGGGCATAACATTCCTCTCCTTTATCTTGTGATTATTCTTTATTGTACAATGCCCGGGCAGCAAAAGATATGCGGCATAGTGCAGTATTCTTTGTGATAATTGCACTTTACATACCCCTGCTTCTGTGCTATGCTGAAGAAAGAATACAGACAAAAAATAAGGAGCAGGAGCGATGGACTACAGTATCTTACGCTACGGCGCTGTGGCAGACGGTGTGACCAACTGCGCGGCAGCCATCCAACAGGCGGTCGATGCGGCCGCAGCGGCGGGCGGCGGGCGCGTTATCGTGCCGGCCGGGCGCTTTTTGAGCGGCTCCGTGCTGCTGAAGGACAATGTGGAGCTGCATCTGGAGAGCGGCGCGGTGCTTATCAGCAGCCTGAACCCCGCCGATATTACCCCGTTCCCTCAGGGCGGGGACGGCACCGACCCTGACGACACCGCCGACGGCTGGGAGGGCGGCTTCTTTTTGGGGGCCAGCCACGCCAAGAATGTGACCATCAGCGGCATGGGCACGATCTACGGTCAGGGCGACAAGGTGTTTTTGGACAAAAATGTGGACAACGGCTTCCACGAATGCCCGAAATTCTGCGAGGCGTTCCGCCCGCGCATGATGCTGTTTGAGGCAGTCGAAAACTTTACCGTACGCGATGTGACCCTGCAGGACGCGGCGTTCTGGACGCTGCACATGGCGGGCTGCCGGCATGTGCGTATCCAGAACATCATGATTTTAAACGATGACCGCGGCGCCAACAATGACGGTATCGACCCCGATTGCTGCCAGGATGTCGTCATCTCCAACTGCATCGTGCGCACCGGCGATGACGCCATCGTGGTCAAATCCACCGGGCCGATGTCCCGCCGCTACGGTGCAAGCGAGAATGTGGCCATCACGGGCTGCATCTTACATTCCCGCGATTCTGCGCTGAAAATCGGAACCGAGACCCACGGTGTGATCCGCAATGTGACGCTGAGCGACTGCGTCATTGACGACTGCTCCCGCGCGGTGGGCGTCTGGGTGCGGGACGGCGGCACGGTGGAGGACATCCATGTCCACCATCTGACCGGCTGCACCCGCCGCTACGCCGACTCCTACCAGCTGCCCGGTGCGCCGGGCTGGTGGGGCAAGGGCGAGCCGGTGTTTGTCAGCGCCACGCCGCGCAAGGGCAAGACCGGCCCGGCAGGCGTGATCCGCCGCGTCAGCTTTGACCATTTGTATCTGACAAGTGAAAGCTGCGCCTTTGCGGCCGGTGAGCCGGACAGCGAAATTCAGGACCTGCGCATCAGCGAGATGCACCTGATCTTGCAGCACCGCGGCACCCAGCCCGGCGGCCTGTTTGACGAGCAGCCCTCGGCCCGGCACATCTACCCGCACGCCATCCCGGCGCTGTACGCCCGTTGCGTGGACGGCCTGACCGTCAAGGACAGCACGGTGCGCTTTGTCGGTGAGAACGAGGCGTGGGACGGCAGCGTAGCCGAGCTGGAGCACTGCCGCCGCGCAAAGCTGGATTTGGAAAAGCTTGTATAACAAAAGGAGCGTATACAAATGGAGCATATGGCATGGAAGGGCCGCATCAAGCCCGGCTGCAAGGCAGAATATCAGCGCCGCCACGCGGAAATCTGGCCCGAGATGGTCAAGGTGCTGAAGGATGCAGGCATCTGCAATTACAGCATTTTCTACTGCAACGATGAGCTGTTCGGCTATTACGAGTGCGAAAAGGGTGTTGCCTACGCCGAAAAGGTACAGGCCGAAAGCCCGGTCGTTGACCGCTGGAACGACTACATGAAGGACATTCTGGAGCTGGAGATGGACCCCGTCACCGGTGCCCAGCCCAAGCTGGAGCAGGTGTTCCGGCTGGATTGAGAAAGGGCAAAACATCGATATGCAGGCAAAAGCCCCCGCTGCTTATGGCAGTGGGGGCTTTTGCCCTGTCAGACAATTTACAGCGCGCCGTCCGAGCGGACATTGTCGTAGTTCAGCACACCGGCGAAGAATGCCAGCGCCAGACCCTGACCCCAGCCCTGAATCCAGTCGCGGCTGATGCCGCGGTAGCCGTCGGCGTCCTTCATGACCGCCGTGCCGCCCGAGACATTCAGCACACGGCCGTCTGGGCTGACGTTGGCCAGCATGCCGGGGATGGCCTTGTTGATGTACTTGATGTGCAGGAGGGTTGCCCTTGGTGATCATGGCGGCGGCGATACCGGCGCTCGCGCTGACCTCCTCGTAGGAGGCGGCATCGTCCACGATCGTGCGCCACAGGCCGTTCTCGGTCTGGTAAAGCTTGAGCGCGGCCAACTGGTCGTTCAGGCTGCCGACCACATCCAAGAACTTGGGGTAGAGGTAGCACTGCGGCAGCCGCACGCCGACCTGCGACATCGTGTAGGCCGCCCATGCGTTGGCGCGGCCCCACTTGATGCCCGACATATGGTCGCCGGTGATGTTGTTGTAGCCGTGGTAGTACAGCCCACTCTCAGGGTCCTGCAGGTACTTGATGTGCCAGTAATACTGGTTCAGTGCATCGTCGATCAGGGCCTCGTCCTTCAAAAGCACGCCCATCCGCAGCAGGAAGAAGCCCGCCATAAAGAGCGTGTCTGCCCACGCCTGCTCGGGGAAGTCGTTGTTGACCGAGACGGTGTGCTGCAGAACATGATCCCCGAAGCGCAGCGCTTCTTTTTCCAGATACTCGACCTTGCTTTTGGCGATGTCCAGATACTTTTCATCACCGGTATGCTCATACAGGGTGATCAGACAATGTCCCATCGAGCAGGTGTTGACCGTCCAGCTCGGCAGACCCAGCTCGATATACTCGTCCACGCGGTCCTTGACCAGCTGCAGGTAGCGCTCGTTTTTGGTGACCTCATACGCCTCGCAGATGCCGTAGTAAGCAACACCGCAGGGCCAGTCCCATGTCATGTCCATCCGCATCGTGCGGTCCACGATCTTGTCGATGGTAGCCCCAATTTGGGCCTTGTCAAAAATCAGGTTTGCCATTGCTCTCTCCTTTTTAAATTGCGAATCCGCTTATACCAGCGCCACTGTCTTTCCGGCGGGGATCTCATAGTGGCGGCCGTCCACCTCGACCCAGATGGACTGGGCGTTGGGGTTGCAGACCTTATCGCCCGCGGCGGTGTACTGCAGGCGGGCGGCATCGGCCATGTAGTCCACGATCTCGATGTTGGTGGCGTACCAAGTGTCCTCGCGCCCGCCGGCCAGCTGGCAGAACTGCTCCATCAGGGCCCAGTCCTCCTCGGTGCGGAACTCAAAGCTGTGGCCCCAGACATACATCATGTAGAGATACTGTGTCTTGTACAGCTCTACAAAGCGCTTGCCGTCCTCCAGCAGGTTGTGGGTGTGATGGCAGGTGGCTTTCCATGTCATAAAATCGTGGGGCATCGCAAAGTCGTGGGTGTCACCCACCACGCGGGCGTAGCGGATGCCCAGCGCGGGCAGCAGGGCGGCGATCTCCGGTGACCAGCTGCCGTTGGGGTAGGCAAGGCCGCGCACGGGGGTAGCCCATGACGCCCTCAAGCTGCATACGGTCGGCCAGCACCTGCCGGGCGGTCTGGTCCAGCGGGCTGCGGGAGATGGTGGGGTGGTGGTAGGTGTGACAGGCGACCTCATGGCCCTTGTACAGCTCGACCCACTCGCTCTCCGGGATGCGCTCGGGGCGGGGCAGGCCGCCGTTCAGGTTAAAGGTACCTCGGATGCCGTAGCGGTTGAACAGCTCGACAAGGCGGCGGTCCTCCAAACGGCCGTCATCATAGCTCATCGTCAGCACCTTATGCTTGCCGCCGGGGAAGCAGGTGTAAATGACCTTCGGTTCGGTGTAGTTCATAAACAAAACCTTCTTTTTTGTCAAAATTTATTTGAAATTCGCCCGCAGCACATCCAGTGCCGGGGTGGTATCCTGCAAAAGCTGCTGCACAAAGGCCTGTGCCGTGCGGCAGGCGCCGGCGTTTTGCTGGTGGGCGTTGTCCTGCTTTGCGCCCACCCACATATAGCGGGCCTTGCAGCGCTCAGCGCCAAAGGCGGTGTTGGCGGCGGCGGTAGCGGCGCCAAGGTCGATAAACGGCGCGCCGACCTCGGCGGCAAAGGCGCGCATCGCCTCGCGGTAGGCGGCAAACGAGGGGTGGCAGACACCGGCCTCGTCAAACTCGCGCATCGCCACGGGGGAGGCAAAGATGCACACTGCGCCGTGGCTGCGGGCAGCGTCCCAGAAGGGGCGCAGGCTCTCACCGAAGGCATCCGCCGGGACATAGCGCTCGGCCTTTGCGCGGTTGGCATCGTTATGGCCGAAGCTGACCACCAGCAGATCACCGGGGCGGATATGCGCGGCAATGTCGTCCAGCCGCCCCTCCTCGCGGAAGGTCTTGCTGCTGCGGCCCGCCATGGCGCAGTTGTCAATGACAAGGCCCGGCAGCTCGTAGCGCATCTCCTGCGGGAAGGGGCAGTCCGCGCGGTGGGCAGTTTGACATACAGCGTCACCGTGCGCCAGCGTGTGCAGCATCTCGCCCCAGCCTGTCACCGGCTTATCGCCGGGGGCGTAGCTCTGCATGATGGAATCGCCCGCCATCCAGAGGGTAGGCTTGGCGTTCAGCTGCGGCAGCACATTGGCAAAATCCATGTCGCCTGCATAGTAGAAGGACGGGTAGCACGGCTGGTTGTAGCAGTTGTTCTGCCATGCCACGCCGCAGCGGTACTGCGCATCGTGCATCAGGGTAAACAGCTTGTGGGGGGTAAGATCGGTGGTGGTGTAGATGCGGATGGCGGTGTCGTCCGCCGTGCGCACCAGCAGCTCCTCGCGGAAATCACCCAGCACATCGGCCACCAGACAGGGGTTGCCCTTGGTGCCGTTGTTGGTGGCAGTGCCCGCGGGCTGCAGCATGACGCCGTGGGTCAGATCGTTAATGACGCCGTATTGATCGCCGTGCAGATAGTCCGCACCATCGGTGATCTGGGTGGAAAGATCGCCCGCCCAGTAGATTTTCATGTTGGTGCCGGGGGTGGGCAGCTCCAGCTTGCGCCCGTTTACATCGTACACATCCTTGACCCAGACCTGCAGGCCGCGGGTGTTCGGGTCGATCTTGCCGATCATGCAGCGGCCCAGATCCTCCTCGGCATATTCGCCAAAGCGGACATCGCCGGTCTCGGCGTCGCGCAGTGCCCAGCCGTAGGGGGCGCGCTCGCCCTCCTCATAAACATTGAAAATCTCCAGACCGGGGCTGTCAGGGTCGATATCGGCCACATGCATCGCATCGCCGTGGCCGAACTTGGCGCGGGTCCTGCCATCGGGCAGGGTGCCGTACTTGGAGTAGAGCAGGCTGCCGTCATGGTCGATGGCTGCCGCGCCGTACACGATTTCCATGCAGCCGTCGCCGTCAATGTCGGCGGTGGAAATGCTGTGGTTGCCCTGCCCTGCCAGAATACCGTACACGGGGTCGGTGCCGACAGCGAGGTGGCAGCTGCTGTCGTTGAAGGGGTTTTCCATCGGCACAAAGCCGGAGTCGATACCCCATACCTTGTGAAAGCGGTTCTCAAAAAAAGTCGTAGGCCGCCAGCGTGGCGCGGGTGTAGTAACCGCGGCAGGCGATCAGATAGGGGCGCTCACCGTCCAGATAGGCCACACCGGCGTTAAAGCGGTCCACGCGGTTGCACGGCTCGATGCGGGGCATTGCATAATCGCCCCACAAAAGGCCGTCATCCACGCGGGGGTAGGGGTAGTCGATCGTGTCCAGCTCGGCGCCGTCCCCGCCGAACATCGTCAGGTACTCGGGGCCGTCATAGACAAAGCCCTCGAACCTGCGCAGCTCGTTTTTGGGGCTGCGGCTCGGCGCGTACACATCAAGGAAATAGTCGGCCAGCGCAAGGGCATCGGCCTCGCACAGGGGGTAGGCGTACTGCGGCGCAAGGCCGAAGCACTGCTCCACCGTGGCGGGCCAGCGGCCGTTTACGACCTCGGGGTGGGTGTGCCAGCGGCGGAATACCTCGGCCATATGCAGGCGGTAATCCTGCGCCGTGCAGACATAGTTGTCCGCGTGGCTGTACCCGGCGTCCAGATCCTTTTGCGGCATCGTGATATACCGGCGGGACAGCACGGTGCCGTCCGGCGCAAAGCGGGTCATCACGGTGCCGGGCGCGGTCTTGACAGCCATCTCGGCCCTGCCGTCCCCGTTAAAGTCGTACACCATAAACTGGGTGTAGTGCGCTCCGGCGCGGATGTTCTGCCCCATGTCCAGCCGCCAGACCAGCGTGCCGTCCAGCTTATAGCAGTCGATAAAGCACCGCCCGGTGTAGCCCTTGATCGACACATCGTGGGAGTTGTCAGGGTCCCACTTTACAAAATACTCGTACTCGCCGTCATTGTCAATATCACCCACACTCATATCGTTGGCATGGTAGGCAAAGGGCTCCCCGGCCGGGGTCACGCCGTCCGCCGGCTTTTGCAGGGGCAGCTCATAGTACCCCTTCTGCCACGGCTTTACGCCCCTGCAGGCGGGCCCTTCTACACCGTTTACCAGCGGGGCCACGGCGTAGGTATCCCCGCTTGTGCCCTGCGCGTCAAGATAGTTTGTGCTGTCGGTCACGGTGGCCAGCCTGACCCCGTTTTTATAGAGCACAAAGTCGGTGCCGGTCAGGCCGGTGGCGTTGTGGCCGGTGACCTCGCTTTTAAAGAGCCGCCAGCTGATAAACACACCGGTGTTTGCCGTGACAGCCACCAGTCCGCGGGACAGCGCCTCCAGCTGCTGCTGCAGCACGCGGCCCACGGGGGTCTGCACGGGTGTGCTTTCCTCCAGCAGAGCCCCGTTTTCTGCCAGCGCCTGCACCTTGATATAGTAGGGGATATGGGTCGAACGGCAAAAGGTAAATACCGTTTCCGCACATTCGCCTGCCGTTTTGAACCGCACGGTCTCGCCATGGCGGTCGCTCCACAAAATGCGGTAGCGGGCGGCCCCGGCCACCGGCTGCCAGCTAAGGGTGGTTTGGGCAGCCGTCTGGCTGCGCACAGAGATTTGCATGGACTTTCCCTCCATCATAAAAGAGCGCCGCAACATCCGCTGCGGCGCTCACATTCAATTAGGCTTTATCTGCTGCGTACAGGGCGTTGACTTCCTCAATGACCTGCGTGCCGCCGCGGGCATTCCACTGGTCGAAGGCAGCCTGCAGACCGGCCTCGTCGATCTGGCCGCAGATATACTGGGTGCGGGCATCGTCCAGAATTTGGACAAGGTCGTTGCCGCACTCGGCGTAGGTGTCGGACTGGGTCAGATAGCCCAGCGCGGGGTTGAACACGGCATACTGCACGTTGTTGGCAATGCTCTCCTCGTAAGCCAGCTGATAGTCAGCCTTTTCCAGCTGGTAGTCGGGGTTCTGCTCAGTCAGGTAGGGGACATAGGGCACAGCCTGATTCAGACCTGCGTGCGGGCAGTTGGTGGTGTCGTACTTGCCGTTGGGAACAATCTTGCCGTTTTCGTTGATGTCATAGCAGATGTCCTTCAGGCCGTAGTCGGCCAGCGCCATCATTTCGGGGTCGCACATCTTGTCAAGGAAGTGCAGGCAGGCCTTGACATCCTCCTCGGTCTTGGCACCGGACTTGGTGATGAGGTAGAAGCCGTTGTAGCCGGTGGTGGCAAGGGTGTGGCCGTTGATGGGGCCGACAGAGGTCATGGTGGCAATCTTGGAGGCGTCGTTTACATCGGCAATGGCGTTGTCCTCAAAGTATTTCCAGATGCGCTTGGTGCCATCCATCGTGTCCACGAAGACACCGGTGACGCCCTTCTGGCTGTCAACCTGGAAGTTGGCAGTGTCCACAGTCGCCCAGTCGGGGCGGACCAGACCGTCGGCGTAAATTTTGCGCATCCAGTCAAGGGCTTCCTTATATTCAGCGGTCTGGTGTACGGGAACCAGCTTGCCGTCCTGCTCGACCCAGCCGTTGCCGCAGCCGAACCATGTCTGGATAATATCCCACGGGCCGGTGTATTTGCACATTTCCAGACCGTAGGTGTCGTTGGCACCGTTGCCGTCCGGATCGTCATAGGTGAACTTATAGAGCATGTCATAGACATCCTCGACCGTCTTGGGGGCCTCGGTGATGCCCACGGCCTCGGCCCAGTCGGTGCGGTAGCCCAGACCGTTACGGCCGATGGCGCGGGAGCGGGGGATGCCGATGATCTGGCCGTCCACGGTCAGGCCCTTCAGAACATCGGGGCTGATCTGGGACAGGTTGGGGTAGGCCTCGCTGTCCTGCAGGTACTCGGTCAGATCCCAGAAGGCGCCGCGCTTGGCAGCATCGGCTGCGTTGGCGTTCTGGTCCAGCGTCTTGGTTGCGGTCAGGATCATCGGCATGTTGTCCTTGTCCATCAGGGTCAGGCCGAACTTCTCGCTGTAGGTGTCGTTGGCCTCGGTGCGCCACTCGACATGGGTACCGGTGTAGGCCTCGTACTTGGCGATGACCTCATCGGAATGTTCATTGCTCAGCACATGGCCGGTGAAGTCGGGGATCATAAAGCTGACGGTGGGGGTGCCGGAGGCAGCGCTATCTGCAGAGGAAGCAGCGTCGGAAGCGGAGGTGCTGCCGGAGGCGGAGCCGCCGCAGCCTGCGAGCATGGCGGCGGACATCGCCAGCGCCATAGAGAGGGCAAGTGCCTTTTTCATTTTCGTTTTTCTCCTTTTTGTATAAAAGTGGTTGTATTGCTTGGTATCAGCCCTTGACCGAGCCGACCATAACACCTTGGGTAAAGAACTTCTGCACAAACGGATAGATGCAGAGGATCGGCAGGGTAGACAGCACCGTGGTGGCCATCTTGACAGCCTTGATGGGCGGCATACCGGCCGCGCCCCAGTCAAAGGTGGAATCCTCGGCTACCTGTGTGGTCAGGAACACCAGACGCCGCAGCACGATGGTGATGACCTCCATGTCGGAGTTGTTGATGTACAGCATCGCATTGAAGTAGCTGTTCCAGTGGCTGACCGCGTAGAACAGGCTGACCGAGGCCAGCACCGGCGCGGACAGCGGCAGGATGATGCGCACGAAGGTGATCAGATCGTTGGAGCCGTCAATGATGGCGGCCTCCTCCAGCTCCATGGGGATACCCTGGAAGTAGTTCTTGATGATGATCATGTTGAAGGCGCTCATCGCCGTGGGCAGCCAGAGTGCCCAGTAGGTGTTGCCCAGATGCAGCACATTGACCACCATAATGTAGGCGGGGACCATGCCGCCGGTGAACAGCATCGTGACGATGACCATATTGATAAAGCCGTTGCGGCCCTTGAGGTAGGGGCGGGACAGCGGGTAGGCGATCGTGCAGGAGACGAACATATTGATCAGCGTGCCGATCGCGGTGACGATCACCGAATTTTTCAGTCCGCGGAACACATCGCCCTGCTTGAGGATGTACTGGTAGGCGTTCAGCGATACATCCTGCGGGATCAGGAAGAAGGGACGCTCGGTCAGCTCGCGCTCGGTCGCAAAGGAGCCGGCCACCACATAGATGAAGGGCAGCACACAGGCCAGCGCCACCAGCGCAATGATGACATACAAAAGAACCTGTACAGCCTGATCACCGGGGGTGCGGGCCTCCAGCGTGCCGGTGGCGCGCACCTCGTCTTTCTTATGGGTAAAGGGCATTGTCATTGTAGCACAGCTCCCTTCTTTAGTACAGGCCGGACTCGCCGCACAGCTTGGCGATCTTGTTGGCGGTGACGACCATCAGCATACTGATGGTGGATTTGAACAGGCCGGTGGCGGTCGCCAGCGAGTACTGGCCGCCCGTGATGCCCTTGGTGTAGACATAGGTGTCAAACACATCGGAGGCTGCGCGGTTCATCGAGTTCTGCATCAGGAAGATCTGCTCGTAGCTGGTGTTCAGAAGCTGGCCGACCTTCATGATCAGCATCAGGACAATGGTGCCGCGGATGGCGGGCAGCGTGACATGCCACATCAGCTGCCAACGGCCTGCGCCGTCAATCTTGGCAGCCTCATACAGCTGCACATCCACGCTGGACAGTGCCGCCAGATAGATGATGGTGCCGTAGCCGGTCTCCTTCCAGATATTCTGGCCGACGATCAGCGCGGGAAAGAGCTTGGGGTCGCTGAGCAGGTCGGGCGCATTCGAGCCGAAGAGCTGGGTCAGCACATGGTAGATGGCGCCGTCGGTGGTGGAGAACATCTGGAAGGTCAGCGCCGCCACAATGACGATGGAGACAAAGTGGGGGATGTAGACCAGCGTCTGCGCTGTGCGCTTGAACCATTTGCAGCGCAGCTCATTTAAGATCAGCGCCAGAATGATGGGGGCCGGGAAGGCGAAGAAAAGGTTGGCCAGCGAGATAGACAGCGTGTTGCGGAACAGCGTCCAGAAGTCCGGGCCGGTGAAGAGCTTTTTAAAGTACTTCAGCCCGACAAAGGGGCTGCCGAACACAGATTCCAGAATCGTGTCGCCGTTGAAAGGGCTGAAATCGGTAAATGCCATATACAGGCCCGTCATCGGCAGGTAATTGAAGATGATCATGTAGAGCAGCGCCGGCAGCATCATGATATATAACCAGTAATGCTGCATGAACGCCTTGCGCCATGTGTTGTGGCCCAGCTGTTTCTGGGCGCGGGCATTGGCCTTGCTCTGCTTGACCGCAGCGGTTTGTGCCATAAGCGTTTCCTCCTTGCTTTGTGTTCTCATCAGCCGGCGGCCGCGGTGCTTTGGTCGGGATCGCAGGCCCTCGTCATCCGGCGGCGGCTGTTTCGTTGATTCCATTGTATCCCCTGCTCTGCGGATTTGGCTACAATCAAAAGCACGCGAAAATTTTCATTATATTTCACGGTACAGCGCAATTATGAATGTGGATGACACACAAAACAATCATTGTATCTACCGGCACTATCGTTTGCTGTTTCGGGTTGAAATTGTGAATATTTTATACACGATGCCTATCTGTTTTGTGCATTTTAACAAAGAGCGTTCTTGACCCTGCTGCAGCCTTACGGCTGCGGGAGCTTTACCGCACAGCCTTGCCCTGACTGCCCCGCTTTGCCGGCGGGGTTTGCTCACTCCGCCCTGCCGCCAGCAAGCAGGTTCTGTTTCCATATCCTGATATTCATCGCTGCACCGCGCTTTCAAAACCTTCTGCTCATCAAATGACACTTGTTTTTCGCCGCGGCAGCGCGTATGATAAAGATAAGATCGCGGGCCTGCAACTGTATACAGCACATCTGACAAGGAGAAAACGCTATGTCTACACTGCAAGGCGAAAGTTTTTATTTCCACCACGGCTGGCACTTTTTGCGGGCAGATGCCTTCCCCATGGCAAAGGCCATTGACGCGCACCGGGACGCCGAGGGGCACGCCTTTTACGAGGCCGACTACCGGGAAACCGGCTGGCAGCCCGTCACGCTGCCCCACACCTTCAATGATGAGGATCTGTTCCGTGACCGCATTCAGGACGGCGGCAGCGGCCAACGCCGCACGGCGGCCTTCTACCGCAATATGCTCACCATCCCGCCGCAGCACAAAAACCACAAGGTGCTGCTGGCATTTGAGGGGATGCGCCAGACCTGCTACCTGTATGTCAACGGTACGATGGCGGGCTACTACGAGGCGGGCGTTGCGCCGTTCGGCTTTGACATCACCCCCTATGTGCGGTACGATGCACCAAACCTCATCGCCATTGCGACCGACAACACCGCCACCCGCAATGCGCCGTTCTGCATTGCCGAGACCCCCAACAAGCCCGATGCTGTCCCCGGCAGCTATCTCTTTCCGCAGGAGCAGGCCGTCCCCGCCGACCGCGTGGGCGTCCCCTTTTTCTGGAACTGCAACGACTTCAATCCCTCGGTCGGCGGCATCACTCGCCCCGTGCAGGTGTTTTTCAAGCCCGATGTCTATCTGACGCTGCCGCTCTACTCCAACTTGCAGACCAAAGGCCTCTATGTCTACAGCCGGAACTTTGATTTAGACAACGCCACGGCGGATATTCGGATCGAGGCCGAGGTCCGCAACGAGGGCAAGGTCCCTGTTTCCGCCCAGCTGCGCATCACGCTGCGCCGCCCGGACGGCAGCGTTGCCGCCATCTTTGACGGTGCCCCGGCCACCGCAGCCCCCACGGGCCGCGCCGTCCCGCCGCTGAGCATCACCCCGGCGGACGCCTATATCCCCGATGAGGCTGTGCCCGGGCATTACTGCCCCGTGGAGGACGAAAGCCTGCCCGCACCGACCGCTACGGATTCCATGGCGGTCACTGTGCTGCACGCCGGGGCCGACACCCTGCCGCTGCGCTTCTGGAGCATCGACGACCCCTACCTCTACACCGTGGAGGCCGAGCTGTTTGTAAACGGTGAAAAGGCCGACACCCAGCAGCTGACGACCGGCTTCCGCGCCGTAAGCTACGACAAGGACCGGGGCCTGCGCATCAACGGCGCGGTGCAGTGGCTGCGCGGCTACGCCCAGCGCGCCGCCAACGAGTGGGCGGCCATCGGCATCGCGCCCGAGTGGCTGCACGATGAGGACGCTGCCCTCATCCGCGAGAGCAACGCCAACCACATCCGCTTTATGCATGTGGCGGGCAGCCCCGCCGATGTCCGCGCGTTTGACCGCCGCGGCATCGTCTGCACTCAGCCTGCCGGCGACAAGGAGAAGGAGAGCTTCGGCCGCCAGTGGGACCAGCGCGTAGAGCTGATGCGCGATGTCATCATCGCCTTCCGCAACCACCCGTCCATTGTGTTCTGGGAGGCTGGCAACAACTCGATCTCCCGCGAGCACATGCGGGAGATGCGGCTGCTCAAGCAGCGGCTGGACCCCCACGGCGGGCGTTTTATGGGCTGCCGCACCCTGAACACCGAGGAGGTCGTCAACGAGAGCGAGTATGTCGGCACGATGCTGAACCGCCACGCCGCCCGCTTTTTGTCGCAGCATGGCCCCGTCACCGAGACCGAGTACAGCCGCGAGGAGGCCCCCCGCCGCATCTGGGACGACTTCACCCCGCCGGATTTCGACTACCGCAACCGCTGGGTCGGCAAGGGCGGCAAAAAAGCCCTGGGGTACGACTTCTACGACCTGACCAGTGAAGATCTCGTGCTTGAAAACGCGCGCGGCTACGCCGAGTTTTTCAACGATCGAATGGGCGGTGCCTCCGGCAAGAACTACTACAGCGCCTGTGCGGCGCTCTGCTGGACGGACTCTGCCCAGCATGGCCGCCAGTCCTACAGCGAAAACGCCCGCATGAGCGGCCGCGTCGATCCCTGCCGGACCAAAAAGCAGAGCTTTGACTGCTTCCGCGTTATGCAGAGCGAGGCCCCCGCCGTCAAGATCATCGGCCACTGGAATTACCCCGCCCCCACCGCTGCCAACTATCGCTATGAAGAAAAGCGCTTTAACGGCACCTACTGGGAGGGCACCGGCGTCTGGCACACCCGCGACCCGCACCATAAGACGGTGTATGTGGTGGCAAGCTACCCTGTTGCCGCGGTCGAGCTGCTCGTCAACGGGCGCCGTGTCGGGCGGTGCGACAAGCCGCAGAATACCTTTGTGTTCGCCTTTCCCGGCGTGGATGTGACCCAGTCCGGCTGGGTCGAGGCCGTGGGCTACGGCTATGACGGCACGCCCGCCGCGTCTGACCGGCTGGAAACCGCCGACAGTCCCGCCGCCCTGCAGCTGACGCTGCACACCGCACCGGGCGGCCTTGCCGCTGACGGGGCCGACATCGCTTATGTCGATATTGCCGTGCAGGACAGCGCCGGGCGGGTCTGCCCGCTCTGCGATGCGCGCATTGACTTCACACTGGACGGCCCCGCGCAGTTTTTGGGCGGCTACAACAGCGGCCGCTTCGCGGGCCACGGCCATGACGACAGCGTCATCCACCAAAACCATGTCTATGCTGAGTGCGGCACCAACCGCGTATTTCTGCGCGCGGGCACAGCGCCCGGCACCATCCGCCTAACCGCCGTGATGGGCAGCATCCGCAGTGCCATCACGCTGCAAAGCAAGGCTGCCGACCTTTCGCCGCTGACTGCCGAGCCGCTGCCCTGCCTGCGGCCTGCCTATGCCGCCTGTGCGCCGCAGCGCCGCGATGCCTTTGTGCCGATCCCGCAGGCGGATGCCGCCAAATATCAGCCGGAGGACAAGTGCTACACCAAAATTCTTGTCAACGGGCAGGAGCCGGACACCCGCGGCGTGCGCAGCGTCAACGAAAACGGGCGCGTCTGGGGCGCGGTGCTCTGCATTCTGGAACGACTGCAGACGGTCATCCCCGATGCCTTCCGCTATGATTGGAACGCCGCCGGGGGCTGCCTGACGCTGCACAGCGGCGGGCACACCGTGACCGCGCAGGTCGGCGTCACCCACCTGCTGGTTGACGGCAAGGAAAACCTGATGGACGGCCAGCCCTATCTGACCGCCGAGGGCGCGCTGGTCATGGAGGTCAACGCCCTGATCCCCCACATCACCGGCACCCGCACCCAGTACGATGACAAGGTCAATGTACTGCGCATAGAAACCGAATAACAGCAAAGACCGCACCCGAAACGCATCGGGTGCGGTCTTTTTGCTGTCGGTGAGGGAAATCCCCCTCACTTCTTCTCGTTCTGGTAATCCTTGCGGTATTTGCCGGGGGTCATGCCGACCTTTTTACTGAAAAACCGGATGAAATTCTGCACATTGGAATAGTTCAGCGTCTCGGCGATCTGCACGACCGTCATGTCGCTGGTCAGCAGCAGTTCCTTGGCCATCTCCAGCTTTTCATTGTTGGCCAGATCGCTGAAGCTGGTATCCTTCTCGGTGCGCAGCACCTTCCAGATATAACTCGGGTTATAGTTTAGCCGGTCGGCGCACTCGTTCAGCGTAATGTCGCCGCGCGTCTGCTTGATCAGCGCCAGCACATTCTTGACCAGCTCGCTGGAGCTGCTCTGGCGGAACTCCGTCAGCAGATCCATGACAGGCACGGCCACCTCGTCCATCAGGAAATTCTGCATCTGGTCGGCGGTGTAGATCTTGCTGATCGTCTCAAACAGGTTGGCCTGCCGGTCTGCCAGCACCTGATTGACCGAAAGCCCGGCGTTTTCCGCCACGGCCAGCATGGCCGCCACCAGCCGCTGGATGTAAAACTGCCGTTCATACCCGCGGATGTTCTTTTCCAGCATTTTGGCGGTAAAGCGCTCCAGCAGGTGGCGCACCTCCTTGGCCTTGCAGGCGGTTACAGCTGCCGTGATCTCATGCTCCAGCAGTGTATCATAGCCGTTGCGGGCGCACTGCTCATCGGGCGGCTGGTAGTACAGCATCTGCCCGCTTGCCTCGGGGGCATCGGCCTCCGGCAGGCGCAGGGCCTCCCATGCCTCCTGCGCGGCCAGCTGCATGTGGTGCAGCTTGTGGAAGGGGCGGCTGACACCCGCGCGGCAGCTGACCCCCAGCGCGGTGCGGATGCTGCGCGCCGCCGCCGTATATACCACGCGGCAGGCCTCGTTCAGATCAGCCTCCTCGCCGCCCACGACCAGCAGCAGGGTAAAGTTCAGCATTACGGGCTGGAACGCGCAGCGGCGCAGCAACTCGGTGGGCATCGTCTGTATGGCGGTCAGCAGCATCGTCTCCCGCACCGGGCCGGAGGTGCCCGCCGGGGTATCCAGCGCCAGCGCAATCAGCCGATACGCGGGGCAGACTGCCAGCCCCAGCTCCTGCATCGTGTGGCCGGCGGCCTCATCGGTGACCTCGCTGCGGATCAGATTTTCCACAAAGCTCTGCTGCAGGCGGCGGTTTTGCTGCTGCATCAGGCTTTGCATCGCCTGCTTGTCCCGGGCCACCTGCTTGACACCGGCGGCCAGATAGGCAAACTCCTCCTCATCGCTGCCGGGCTGGCCGAACACATCGCTGGCCGCGTGCATCAGATCATCCACAGGGGCGTACAGCACACTGGTCGAGCGGCGGCAGATCAGCAGCACCGCCACCAGTCCCCCGGCCAGCACAAAAGCGATCAGAATCACCATGCCGGCGGTAGCCGCCAGCGTGCGCTGCGGCAGCGCCGCATAGTAGGTCAGCCCGTTCACGCCCATCTTGCCGCTGTTCAGCCGCCAGCCGCCCTCGGCGGGGGTGTCGGCGTCCAGCAGGGCGGTCAGCGCAGCAGAGGTGCTCAGCACGGTCTTGCCGGTGAAATCCCGCGCGGCAATGCTGTAGCCGCCGGTCTGCCAGCTCTCGGTCATCTCATACAGCGGCGAAAGATCCAGCTTGACGATCAGCACCGCATAGCTGCCCGTGCGGTAGGAGCTGCTGCGCAGCACGAGCAGCTCGCCGGTCAGATCCACCGTGTTCAGCGGTGTGTCTGCCAGCGCGGGGGTGGGCTGGTCAGTGCGGTTGACCCACATCATGGCGGCGTGCTGCTCCGCCCATTCGCTCAGCAGGTGGGCGACCTCATCCCGGTTGGCGGCATCAGCCAGCCGGTACATGCCGTTGTTGCTTAAAATCCACCCGCTGCGCAGGTTGATGTAGGTATACCCCTCGACATATTTATCCACCAGATTGCCGCCGCGCATGGCGGTCTGCATATCGCGCACAAGGGTGTACTCGCTGTACGGCGGCACAGTTTTTTGGCACAGGGTCTGGTAATTGTCCGCGCTGTAGTAGGCGCGCAGGTTGCTCAGCGCAATTTCCATCTGCGTCTCGACATTCTCCCGCGCCGAGGCCAGCAGGGCATCGCTGCGCGTGACGGTCTGCCGGTAGTACACCACGCTGGACAGCACGCCCAACAGCAGCAGCGGGGCGGTGACAAGGGTCACGAGATAGAAAAAAATACGGTTCTGATAAGCAGAGTATCTGCGCTTGTCGCGCGTGCTGTTCTGTCTTGTCAGAGGCTTCCGCATACAAATTTTACTTCCTTTTTACTGAATTTGATTTTAACGATAGCACATTTTGCGCCGCAGTGGCAAGTCCTTTTGCGGCAAATCTTGCTGTCAATGTTACCGATTTTGTCCATCTTTGTTTGTGGAACCTGCACAAAACGGTAAAAAAGCACGCCCTCCCGCCGCCGCAAAGGGCGTGATTGTTTTTTACACCGCACTGCCGAAATTATTCGCTGCATCGTTTATATTCATCCAAAAATCAAAGGATAATGATTGTTGCAACCGGCGCGGTTTCCTCGTACAATTATAGATAGGAAAATCTGTCATACCGGGGGGGATAGGGCTATGCCGGCTTACCGAAAATCCGCACAAGTTGATATGACCCACGGCTCCGTGCTGGGGCGCGCGGCGCTGTTTGCGCTGCCCATCTGCGCCGGCAATATTCTGCAGCTGCTGTACAGCACGGTGGACACGCTCGTCATCGGCAATTTCTGCGACACTACGGCGCTGGCATCGGTAGCGACCAGCTCCCAGCCGCTCGAAATTCTGCTCTGTGCCTTTGTGGGCATCGGCTCGGGCATCTCCATCCTCGTATCGCAGGCGGTCGGCCGCGCCGACCATGACCAGCTGCAAAAGCTCGTGCGCACCTCGGTCTGGCTGCTGTTTGCAGCGTCGCTGCCGCTGACCGTCATCGGGTTCCTGCTGGGTCCGTGGATGCTGCGGCTGATGCAGGTCCCGGCGGACGCCATGCCGGGGGCGGTGCTGTATCTGCGCATCACGATGCTGGGTATTCTGGGCAACATGGGCTATAACTTCAACGCCGGTCTTTTGCGCGGCATAGGCAACAGCTCGTCCTCCCTGCTGCTGCTGTTTATCAGCTGCGCCGCCAACATCGTACTGGATCTTGTGCTTACCGGCGCGCTCGGCCTTGGCATCGGCGGCGTGGCGGCAGCCACGGCGATTGCGCTGTTTTTGTCGTGGATATGCAGCATTTTTTACATTCGCCGCCGCTGCACAGAGCTTGCGCTGCCTGTCTTGCCCTGCGGCTTTGATGCCGGAGCCCTGCGCCAGATCGTGCGCATCGGTCTGCCGCTGGGGCTGAACTCGGCGCTGTACTCCATCGGTCACATCTTTTTGCAGGTGCTGTACAACCTGCAGGGGTCGGTTTTTGTGGCGGGCTGCTCGGTGGCGGGCAAGGTCGGCGGGCTGGCCAACATCACGGTCACCTCGCTTTCGCAGGCGACCTCGGTGTTTGCGGGGCAAAATCTCGGCGCTCAGGACTACCGCCGCCTGCGCAGGGGCGGCTGGCTGCTCCCGGCGGCGTCGGGGCTGCTCTCACTGGCGGGCGGGCTGCTTATGGCGGCCTGCTGCCGCCCTCTGCTGCTGCTTTTTACGCAGGACGAGGCCGTGCTTGCCTTTGCCGTGCGCTATATCCGCGTTGTGCTGCCGTTCCAGTGGTGCTATGCAGCCTTCAACGCTATTATGAGCTTTGCCAACGGCATGGGCGAGATCCGCTATTCCACCATCGTCAACATCATTCTGCTGTGGGGTGTGCGTATCCCGGCGTCCTACCTGCTGGCGTGGCTGGGCTACGGCGGCTACGCCATGGCGGGTGTTTCGCTCAGCTTTGTTGTCGGGCTGCTGGCGATGCTGTTCTACTATAAATCCCACGCATGGGCGGACATCTGCGCCCGCGCCGAGGCACAGGAGGCCGCATAATGAAGTTTCTTGCCCAACTGCAAAACCCGCCCAGAGAATTTACCGCCATCCCGTTTTGGTTTTTGAACGGCGATCTTACCGCTGAGGAGCTGTGCCGTCAGCTGGCGGACTTTTCCGCCCACGGCATTTACGGCGTGGTGCTGCACCCGCGCATGGGGCTTAGCCCCGACATCACCTATCTGGGTGAACGCTACTTTGCCCTTATCCGCACGGCTGTCGAAGCCGCCGCCGCGCTGGATATGAAAATCGTTTTGTACGATGAAGGAATGTACCCCTCCGGCTCGGCGAGCGGGCTGGTCGTAAAGGATCACCCTGAGCTTGCCAGCGAGGGCATCACGCTGACCCAGACCGTTTTGCCGGGGGACGAGCTGCTGGCGCAGACAGAAAACGGCGCGCTGGTCGTTCGCAAAAGCGGCGGTACGATGCGCGGCTTGCATTGGGGCGAGGATGACGGCGAGAAAAACGCCCCGCTGACGGCGGACATCTTGAACCCTGAAGCGGTCCACCGCTTTGTGCAGCTGACGCACGAGGCGTACTACCGCGAGGTAAAGGAATACTTCGGGTCAACGATCATCGGCTTTTTACCGATGAGCCGAGCATTTTGGGCCGCAATGTCAGCGGCATGTTCCCGTGGACGCACGGCTTTGCCGAGATTTTCCGCCGTGCGGGCGGCAACGCCGCCAACCTCGCCGCCCTGTTTGACGGCAGGGAAAACGACGATACAAGGCTGTATCACAAGCTGCTTTTGCAGCGCGAGGGCGAGGTCTACTACGGCACGCTCTCCCGCTGGTGCGAGGCGCACGGCATCGGCCTGATGGGGCACCCCCACCAGAGCGATGATATAGAAGTAGAAAAATACTTCGCCGTGCCGGGGCAGGATCTGGTGCTGCGCTGGCTCGCCCCCGAAAAGGACGGCTTGGCGGGCATCGACTCCACGATGGCCAAGTGCAGCGCCGACGCCGCGCGGCTGATGCACCGCCGCCGCAACGCCAACGAGTGCTTTGGCGCCTGCAACAAGGACGACAACCCGTGGCAGCTTTCGGGCGGGGACATCAAATGGTACACCGACTGGCTGGCGGTGCGCGGGGTCAACCTGTTTATCCCGCACGCCTTTTATTACAGCATCCGCGGCAAGCGCAAGGACGAGCGCCCGCCCGATGTCGGCCCCCACAGCATCTGGTGGGCGCATTACGAGGCGTGGAGCACCTACTGGCGGCGGCTGTCCTGGCTGATGACCGACATCGACCTGCATGCGGAGACTGCCGTGCTTTGCCGCAACCGCGACCTCTGCCCCGACACCGTGCGCCCGCTGTTTGAGCGGCAGATCGGCTTTCAGTACATTCCCGAAAGCTATTTCTCTGCCTGCACGGTCGAGGACGGCGCGCTTTGGTTACACGGGCACCGCTACACCGCCGTGCTGGGGGACAAGGCGCTGTTCCCGGACGCTGCGCATCCGGAGGTCTCGGCGCTCGAGCCGGACTGCCGCTGCGACCCGCCGCAGCCCATGCTGCGCTGCGCCTCTTTTAATAAGGAAGGGCGCGCCTGCTGGCTGCTGGTCAACGAGGGCAACACCCCCATCAAGACCCGACTGACCCTGCCGGTGGACGCTCCGCTTTGCCGGTACGATCTGTGGAGCGGCCAGCCCTGCGCCTGCCCGGCCGAGCGTACCGCCAAGGGGGCCTGCCTGCCGCTGGAGCTGCCCGCGCGCGGCAGCCTGCTGCTGTTCACCTGCACTGCGCGGGAAAGCGAGGCCCTTCCCCTGCCGCCTACCTATCTGTCGCTGGCTGCACCAGACTTTGCCCTTGCGGACGAGGACGCGGCCCATCTCACCAAGACCTACCGCGCCACGCTGCAGATCACAGCAACGGAGCTGCAGACCGCCACGCCGCTGCTGACCCTGACCGGGCAGGAGATGGCCGAGCTGACTGTCAACGGCCAGCCGGCGGGCGTCTCCTTCTGGCCGCCGCACAAATTCCCGCTGGCGGGGCTTTTGACCCCCGGCGAAAACACCCTGACGCTGACCCTGACCGGCAGCCCCGCCAACCGCTACGGCAAGCACCCGGTGCCCTACGGACTGGAAAGATAAACCGATTTTTTCATTCAACAGGAGGTATTTTTATGTCTGTCTGCACACCCAAATCCTTTGACCTGACCGGCAAGGTTGCCCTCATCACCGGCGCATCCTACGGCATCGGCTTTGCCATTGCCACCGCTATGGCCAACTGCGGCGCCACCATCGTTTTCAACGACATCAAGCAAGAGCTGGTCGATAAGGGTCTGGCTGCCTACAAGGAGGCCGGTATCGAGGCCCACGGCTATGTCTGCGACGTCACCAACGAGGACGCCGTCAATGAGATGGTCAAGAAGATTACCGAGGAAGTCGGCCACATCAACGTGCTGGTCAACAACGCCGGTATCATCAAGCGCATCCCGATGATCGAGATGACCGCTGCCCAGTTCCGTCAGGTCATCGACGTTGACCTGAACGCCCCCTTCATCGTCGCCAAGGCTGTCATTCCCGATATGATCGAGCAGGGCGGCGGCAAGATCATCAACATCTGCTCCATGATGAGCGAGCTGGGCCGCGAGACTGTCTCCGCCTACGCTGCTGCCAAGGGCGGTCTGAAGATGCTGACCAAGAACATTGCCTCCGAGTACGGCAAGTACAACATCCAGTGCAACGGCATCGGACCCGGCTACATCGCCACCCCGCAGACCGCACCCCTGCGTGAGATCCAGCCCGACGGCAGCCGTCATCCCTTCGACCAGTTCATCGTCGCCAAGACCCCTGCCGAGCGCTGGGGCGAGGCCGAGGATCTGGGCGGCCCCGCAGTTTTCCTCGCTTCCGAGGCTTCCGACTTCGTCAACGGCCTGATCCTCTACGTTGACGGCGGCATCCTCGCTTACATCGGCAAGCAGCCGGGGTAAAGCGTTTGCTTTGGTACTGCGCTGAGCCTTTCTGATTTTTGTTTCCGGTTTAGATGCTTCGTCCATCAGGATTTTCTATAGCCTTGCGCGCTATCTTGGGAAATCCTGGTGGACTTTTTTAATAAAAAGCAGTTCATTTGTACAGAGTGAATCAGAACTGATTCACTTTTTCGAGTCAGGATTTTTGGATGAATCAGAAGTGATTCACTCTTGAGAGCATATACGAATTTGTATGGGTGTCGGGTTTGATTGTCCCCGCTTTGGGCAGGAACATGTTTTGCTAGCATAGCATGTGGTCATCCACATGCACATTTCTGGGGCGTACCCCCAGACCCCCGCGCTGTTCTTGCGTGACGATAGTGACGCTGATGACGCTTGTGACGCTAATGACGCTGTTTTTAGGATATCCCTATACCATATCCCGGATTCAGCGTCATTAGCGTCATCTGCGTCATTCTGATTTTGTGTTTTTCGTAGCATCATTGTTTTTTTCTTCAATGGTAAGCCACAAGCGTCATTTCGCATATCCGTGACGGTGGTGACGATGGTGACGGTCTTTCTTGCATACCCCTACCCATATCCCATAAACATCGTCACTACCGTCACCATCGTCACTTAAAACAGGCAAGCCGTTTTAATCTGCGGCTTGCCTGTTTTATTTTGAGTAATGTGGCAGGGTTTTTGCCCTATTGCCTGTTAAAATGGATTTAGATATTTTGTAAAAGTGCAAGGGTTTTTAGCACAATGGGTGATATGCTGGTTTTGAAGTGTAATTTTGGCGTTTAGGCCAGTTCTTGAGAAAAAATTCTTCGCTTTACATCTCTAAACTTGCAGGAATCCTGCAAGTTATACTGTTATACTGAAATTTAATGAAAAAATTCCATTATTTTTTCAGCGAACGTTACCTTTTGCCCTTCCCCAGTGGCTATATAGTAGATATAATTTTTTCAAAAATTTTGAGGACAGTTGCAGAAGTTGCGACTGCCGGTCTGTATGATATGATTTGATATCTTTCTAAAAATTTGAACTTTTTCTAAACAGTTTAAAAAACCTCGTAATTTTCGCCGTTCTCAGCGGCTATATAGTGAAGAACTTTTAATTTTATCTACATAGGAGGAACCCATGAACACGGAATTTCAAAATTTACCCAATGTTGTAAGCCCCAAGGAAGTGCAAACTTACTTCGGTATCTCGCGCTCGACCACCTACCGCATATTTCACGACGCAACTTTCCCGGCGTTCCACATTGGAAACCGACTGCTGGTGCGGCGGGATGAGTTACTGGGCTGGCTGGAGCAGCAAAAGGTCAATAAAGCCCAAAACGAGAACCCGAAGATTGTTGGGTCTGATGAATAGCTTTGTGGCCGTACCTGTGGTAGTCTTTGTGTCACGAAAGGAGACGATGCATCGTGAAAGATACATCCAAAAAAGCCCTGCGCCGTGGGCATAACGAGGGCAACATCCGTCAGCGAACAGACGGACGGTGGGAGGTTCGACTGTCAGCCGGAATCGACTACAAGACCGGCAAACCTAGGCGTACATCCACCTGCTGTAACACGCGACAGGAAGCAATCGCCGTTTTACAGCAGCAAGCCACGAAGTCCGCACACAGGGCTGGCGCGATCCGATGTCCGTGACACTGGGAGAGTGGTATGAATACTGGCTGGACACCTACATGAAAGATACCGTTAAACAGTCCACCTATGCCAGCTACCGCAGTTATCTCAACAAGCACTTTTGTGTGCTGGGGAAAATCCTGCTCAAAAAGCTGGAACCACACACCTTGCAGGAGTTTTACAACTACAAATTCCGCGAGGAAGGGCTGTCGCCCAAGACGCTTCGCAACTACCACATGGCATTGCATAAGTGCCTACAGCAAGCTGTAAAAGAGCATCTACTGGTTTATAATCCCTGCGATGCCGTGACCTTGCCCAGCGGAGAAAAGCCCGAAATCAGCGTATTTACCAACGACCAGCAGCGGGCGCTGGTGCAAGCCAGCTACCGCCACCGCTACGGCGTGTTTATCCGCTTAGACCTGTGTACAGGGTTACGCATGGGGGAGTTGCTGGCGCTGAAATGGGAAGATATTGATTTCAGCACTGCACAACTTCATGTCCGCCGTACCATCAACCGCCTTGCCAAGTACGAAGCCCATGACGGCGAGAACAAGACCGAAATTGTATTTGGCACCCCCAAGACGAAAAACTCCCGCCGCACGATTCCGCTGACCCGCACAATAGCAGACGAGCTTACCCGCTGGAAACAACAGCAAGCGCAGGATAAGCAGCGGGCAGGGGATAAGTACACCGACTATGGCTTCATCGTCACCAACGAGTTTGGACACTACTTTGAGCAGAAAACTTTCAAGGATTACTACGACCGCCTGTTGAAAGATGCTGACATCGGGCACTTTACCTTCCACGCCCTGCGACATACCTTTGCCACCCGTGCGCTGGAGCGCGGCATGGACTACAAGACCCTGTCAGCCATCCTCGGTCACTACTCGGTAGCGTTCACGATGGACACATACGTCCACAGCATGGACGAACACAAGCGGCGCGAGATGGACAAGATGGACGATATGTTCGGGATGCAGTACAGTATTTCCGTTGAGAACCAGCCTTATCCTGTGCTTTGTACCTTATCCCCGGACGGCTGTACTGCCCATGTTCCTGACTTCCCCAAAGTTACCGCACAAGCCCCCACGCTGGACGCTGCCCTGCTCGAAGTCAAGCAGCAAATCCAAAAAGCCCTGTGCCAGTACAAGAACCCGCCCATTCCCACCAAACAAGACCAAATCGTAGTGCCAACCAACAGCGTGTTGGTACTCGTCAAAGCAGGTTGACCGCTCCTATTTTTACCTGCCAACTCCGCAAAATTTATCCACAAAAAGCGCCCGGGCGGTTGAAAATCTCAACCGTCCGGGCGCAGTCGTTTTGCCGTTTTGGGGTCATTTTGGGGTCAAAGTTACCAGCTTGTTACCACTTTTGCCATAATGTAGAAAAAAGCTCGTTGAAACTTATCGTTTCAACGAGCTTTTGTTGGTTGCGGAGACAGGACTTGAACCTGCGACCTCCGGGTTATGAGAAATCTAAAATTTGTGCGTTACAGTGCGGTTTTGTTGGGTTTTGTGGTATTGCGTACCATTGAGCGAAATGAATTTTGTCCCATGTGTACAAAAGAGTGCTGCATCGTGCTGACCCGTTCCAAACCCTTTTGGGGGCAGTTTTGGGGGCAAATCGGTGAAACGGATTCTGACTCGCACCGCTCAAATAAACGCGCAGCTTTGGTTCCATTGAGAAATGTGGATACCAATATCTCTGGGTTCACGCAAGTGAAAAGCCCAACGAACCGGTATATAAGTTTTACTCTCCGACAAGAAGTTGTACGCAAGCACTACTCCACGCAATCCCCGCACACCGCCCCTGTCGCCGCGAGAAACGCCCCTGTTTGGGCGCGTTCACAACGTGTCGGCGCGGTACTCATCCAGCCAAATATCGCCCAAAATCCCCGCTTTCCGGGGATTTTTTATTTTACCACAAAGGCATTTACCTTAGCCGGGATTTTCCTGTACAGGTAAATCCAACACCTCGTATTATAAAGTAGTAGTTATTAGAGTCCCTCTCCAAGGACAAAATGCTACAATAGACAAGGTGCTGTGGATTGGTTTAAACCTCCTACCGCAAGACGGTTTCGGAAAGGCTCCAACCACGGCTCTTTGTTTTTAGTGTTAATCAGTTAGATACCGCCAGACGGTTTATATAGAACGAGGTTACATAGCAAAGAGGTGTGGCTCTAAGCAGCACTGTAAAATAAAACGCCGGAGGTAAAAAGAAATGATTTTTGTTGGTATCGATGTTGCAAAGGACAAGCACGATTGCTTTATCCTCAACTCGGAAGGAACGGTCTTGGCAGATGTATTTACCATTGCCAATAACCGCATCGGTTTTGAGACGCTTCTTTCAAGAATCCAAAGCTGTTCCCAAGGTGAAAGCAAAATAAAAGTAGGGCTTGAAGCCACAGGACATTACAGCTACAATCTGCTGGGGTTTCTTTTAGACAGCGGCCTGGCAACCTATGTCATTAACCCTCTGCACACGAACCTCTACCGGAAAAGTCTCAGCCTGCGAAGAACCAAAACAGATCGGATAGACGCGCGTACCATTGCAATGATGCTCATGTCTGATGTGGACCTCAAGTCCTACTCAAATACAGCATACCACAATGAAGAGCTAAAGTCACTAACCAGATACAGATTTGATAAGGTAAAAGAGCGCGCCAAGCTGAAAAGCTCCGTTGCGCGGTTAGTGAATATTCTGTTTCCGGAGCTCGAAAAGCTGGTCTCAAGCCTGCACATCGCTGTTGTATACGCACTGCTGAGCAACTATCCAGGTGCAAGCTATATCGCAAACGCTAATACTGAAGAACTCGCTGAGACTCTTTGCACCGCCTCTAAAGGTCGTTATACCAAGTCTAAAACCGCGAAAATCCAAGTAGCCGCAGGGGTCTCCATTGGCTCGAAAATGCCTGCTAAGTCTATGGAGTTGAAACACACGATTGCTCTCATCCGCGAGCTGGACAAAGAAATTTCTGAGGTAGAATCCGCAATTGACAAGATTACATCTCAGATGGATTCTCCCATCTTTACAATCCCCGGTATTGGCCGACATATGGGTGCAATGATTCTTGCTGAAGTTGGAGATTTTTCCAACTTTGCAAGCGCAGACAAGTTGCTGGCTTATGCTGGACTCTCTCCATCTACATATCAGTCAGGGCAACTGCAAAACTGTTATGCTCACATGGAAAAGCGTGGCTCCAGATATTTGCGATATGCTCTTTTCAATGCCGCCAAATATGTTTGCCTTTGGTGTCCTACATTCTCGGCCTATCTTGAAAAGAAGCGTTCTGAGGGAAAGCATTACAATGTTGCCATCTCTCATGCTGCTAAAAAGCTGGTAAGGCTTATTTTTGCTATGCAGCGTTCTGGGAAAGCCTTCTTAGCTGATTATTAAGCGTGCGATTTTATACGGAGCGAGTATCCGACAACGGATGCTCTTGTTTGCTATACCAATTTTCACCACCTTAAAATTTCTCTCGAAAATTTTGTTTTGGGGCTTGACTTTTAATAGTTAGTCTTTCCCGGCAACATGTGCCGAGGGATCTTTCTCCAGATAAGTATCCAGAATGGAGTCTAAAATCAGATTGCAAACCTTGTCCGGGTGGTCTCTTGTGACAGATTCAGAAGTGAAAATGCAGCTCAGCCTCTATTGCGCCTTACAGATTTTCTTTAAAAACACCTCTGCCTGCACTACCTCTATCTGCCGCGACAGCATTTGTACCTGCCGTTCTGCCTTATTTTTTCCGTGTTATGACAAACGCCGTAATGAGCGTTTGAATCGGCACGGTCAAGACCACGCCAATCGTGCCGCACAGGCCGCTTAAAATTTCGATGACAATAGCATTGTAGCTCATCATCTGGATGTAGGGCATCTCATAGGCGTAGAGCGTCAGCAACGTGCCGGTGGCCGTGCCCGTGTAGGCCAAAATCAGCGTGTTAGACATCGTACCAATCATGTCATGGCCCACCGTCAAGCCGGAGCGGACCAGCTCCCGCAGGGACAGCGTCGGGGCCTTGGCGCGGATCTCCTCCAATGCAGCGGTGATAGAAACACTCACATCCATAACCGCACCAAGGCAGGAGATGAGGATGCCTGCATACAGAATTGTAGCGACGTCAAGCCCCGACGCATTGGCGATGTAGACCATTGACTCCGCGTCCGATGCGTGGTAGCCGTTCAAATGTCCGGCGGTGCCCAGCAGCATTGCCAGTCCGCCGGAGATCATAACCCCCAGCGTTGTACCTAAGATACTGCACCGCGTCTTGCGCGACCAGCCGTTTAAAATGTAGAGCGACACTGCCAGAATCATCACTGCCGTCAGCGTACCAGCCCAAATACCGTTCACACCACGGTAGAGCAGCGGCACGTATAAAAATGCCACACAGCCAAAAGTAAATACCAGTGCCCAGAGGGTGGCAAAGCCCTTGCGTCCGCCCACCAGAACCAGCCCGGCCACAAACAGCGCTGCCAGGGCGTAGACCATGCCGGTGCGGTCATAGTTGTAGACGGAGCCGTTTAAGCTGCCGTCTGCCCCGGACTGCACGACGGCCACGATTTTTGTGCCCACCTGGCAGAATGCACCCTGCTGATAGCTGTTGGAATTGCTTAATGTGACCTGCTGCCCCTTCCATACGCCGGAGGTGATGCGCGCCGCAACAGTCTGTGCGCCGTTGAAGGGCCGGCCCCCGGAGTAGTCTGTCAAAATTTCCGTCACCACCGCCTGTACATAGCTGTGGCTGGTGCCCGGCTTGATGGATGCCCGCGATACCTGAAAACTTCCGAGCATGATTCCCACAAGAATCACCCCCGGAAGCAGGATGCGGAGCAGGATGGATAGCTGCTGCCGCTTGTTCAATTTTTAGTCCTCTTTTCTCTTTCTGCGATAGATGGTCAGGATACCCAGCGCTGTCATGCTGCCCAGGCAGAGCAGAACCACGGCAACAATCGGCATTGTGTCACCCGTCTGCGGGATGGCCGCTGTGGCCGCTGCGGGCGTACTGCCCTTCCCGGCGGTCTGCGCCGCGCCCTGGCTGACCGCTGCTGTGCTGGTGCTGCCTGTATTACCTGTGCTGGTCGCATTGCCTGTGTTCGGCCCCGGGTCCGGCTCGGCGGGGGCGTTGCCCGGCGTCGGCGGGACATCAGCGGGGACAGCTGCCGTGGTAAAGCGCTGCACGGCAGTCTGCTGTATGCTGCCCAGGGTGTTTGTGACCTGGGCGTACCACGCGTAGGCGGTGCCGGGCTGCAGGCCGTCCCAAGTCAGGGCGGCGGTACCGGTCCGGCTGCTGTCCTGCGCGACGGTGAAGTCCGCCGTGCCGATCTCCTCACCGCGGTCCAGATACGCGCCGAAGTAGCTCGTCAGGATCGTCTGCGGGTCGGTGTGGAAGTTGACGTCCAGCGTCAGAATATCGGTGTTGATATTGTTGTTGATGCGCTTTGGCAGGGCGCTGCCGTCCGCGGCGGTGTCGGGGGCCACGGACGCGGCGCTCTCGGTGCCCAACTCGGTCACAGAGGTATTGTCGTAGTAGTTGAAATCGTCCAGCGAGGGAGAGTAGGAGTTGATGTAGATTTTATTGTTGTCCAGGTCGAAGTACAGCATTTTAATATAGCCGCTGCCGCCCTCAAAGCCGGACTGATAGTCGGTGCAGATTTGGTAGACCGTCCGATCATAGACGCCATCCTTGTCGTCGTCAAAGACCGTCGTTTCATAGGACGCGCCGTGGTAGTGGCCGTTGAGCACCGCAATGACGTTGGGATTTTGGGCGACCACATTGTCCTGTACCAGCTGGCCGTAGTAGTCCATCAGGCCACCGTCGCTGTTGTAGGCCACGCGGGTGTAGGTGTGGAAGCAGAGGATAGCCTTGCGGTCACTGTATTTCTGCAGCACACTGTTCATCCAGTTTATTTCATCCGCGTAGATGTCCCAGCTCATATACAGGATGATAAAGTCCTGGCCGTTCTCGGTCAGCAGGTCATAATGGCCGATGTTGTCCTTGTAGGCCTCGCCGAAGGTAGGCTGATCCTGCACGCGCTGTGCGCCGAAGTATTTCTGGTAGTTCTCGTACTCCATCGCGCCCGCGGCAATGTCATGGTTGCCGGCCAGCACGCCGTAGGGCATGTTGGCGTCATCCAGAATCTTCATCGCCTCGTCGGCGTTCTCCCACTCATAAGGCATGTCGAAGTCATCGACAATATCGCCGGTGTGGATGACATAGCGGATGTTCAGCTTGTCCTTGTTGTCCACGATCCAGTTGTTCATCTTCAGGTAATGCTGGAAGAACTCCTCGGAGTAATACTGGGTGTCGGTCTCCCAGGCAAAGGCAAAGTCGTAATTTCGGGGAATCGTCGTGCCGTCCCAGGCAGCTGCGGGGGCCTGGTCGGTCACGCCGCTGAAATCCGGCAGCGCGGAGTCTGCCGTGCACTGCACCATGACCGTGGCCGTGCCGTCCTGCACGTGGTCTTTGACCGGGACGCGGACCGCCATCGAGCCGTTCTCGTCGGCGGTGGCGGCCTCATCCCAGGCGCCGGTGGCGGTGTTCTGCACAAACAGCCTGCTGGCGTGGGTCGCATCGGCGTTTGAGGCCCGGCCGTTCCAGCTCAGCACAAGGCTGTCGCTGTCGCTGACCTCGCCCACCTTCAGCGTGTAGGTGATATAGGGCAGGATACCGTCGTTGGTGGTGGAGGTGATCTCGCGGCTGTTCAGTGCGTCCAGCTGGTAGTAGGTCGCCTGTGCGCCCTGCATGTTACCTTCAGCGGTAACGTTCAGGCTTGCGGCATTCTGGCCGATGTCGGACACCGCTGCGTTCAGGATGACGGCCACATCGTCCCCGGCCACAAAGTCGGCGCTCTTGACTGCCTCATTCCCGGCGGCGTCGCGGGCATAGACAGCCAGCGTGTGGGTGCCGGCGCCCAGCGTGACGGCGTTGGTGTCAATGTCGCCGCTGACCGGCTCGCCGTCCAGCGTGACGACCATCTCGCCCAGGGTGTTTTTCTCGGTGACGGTGGGCGCAAGCCGAATTGCGCCGGAGAAGGTCTCGCCGTCATGCACGCCCAGGTCGATGACAGGGGCGGTATTGTCCACAAGGAAGCTGACGTTCTTTGTGTTCGTGCCGTCGGTCACGGTCAGGGTGTGCGCACCCTCGGTCAGGGCCGTGGTGTCAATGACCGCACCCACCGCCGTGGCGTCCTTCGCGGGGATCGTAAAGGCGGCGTCCAGATAGGGGGCCATGCCCGTAGAATCGCCGATGTTGTGTACAGCGTCCAGGGCCGTGCTCAAATTCGTCTTGGCCTTGTTGTCCACGACCTTGCCTGTGTCCGGGTAGGTGTAGCTCTCGGGGCCGATGGAATCCGGCAGATAGCTCTTGCCGTTGGCGAGTTTGAGCTGCAGATTGGTTACGGTGAAGTCCTCGCGGTTGGCAGACGGCATCAGCTTGTCATAGACGCTGCTGGTGTAAGTACCGGCCCAGAAGCGCAGTGTGATCTTGTAGCTGTCGCTGGCTGCATCGTAGGTGAAATAGTGGCTGTCGATGGGCACCGCAAAGCCGTCCAGGCGGTAGTTCTGCCATTTCAGCAGCGAGGCGATGTGTTCCATTTTGCTGTCGTCGGTCAGGTTGTCGTCTGCCAGCGTCAGGGCGTTGTGGAAGTAGCTGTCGCGGCCCGCCGTGGCAAAGCTGTAGTACGCGCCGTTCTCCAGCACCTTGCCCACGGGCAGCTCCACGCCGTCCAGCAGGATTTTGGAGTTGGCGTTGTCGCCGCCGTCGTTGGCCGTGGCCGTGACGGTGCTGCGCACCTCCTGGCCGTCGGTGATGTTCGTGCGGATGCCGTCGATGAGGCTGCTCAGCTTCTGGATATTGACGCGGTAGACCTGGGTGGTCGTGCGGTGGTAACGGTTGTCCGCTGCTACGTAGAACTCGACATACTCGTGGTCGAACAGCTCGTTGGCTGCAATGTTCATCTCATACAGGCCGGGCACGCGGCGATAGGTTTCTGTCTTGTTGTTCCAGTTGCCGGTGCCGTCAAAGCGGTAGTAGGTAGTGATTTTCGTGCGGGGCAGCGCGCCCTTGTCCACCGAATAGCTGAACCGCACGCGCAGCTCGTCCCCCTGCGTGATGGTGGCCGGCACGGTGCTGTCCTGCCACATTCCCAGCTTCACTGTGCTGCCGTCGTCCGCAGGGAAGTTGAACTGCGCGTCCGAGACGCTGCCCGGCGTGGGGGCCTGCTGCAGGGTGCATGCCGTCATGCGGGGCCCCTCGGCGCTGGGGCTCAAATTCACGCTCTTTTTGTCCTTCGTGTCGGTCAGGCCGTTGTAGAAGAAGCTGGACACCAGTACCTGGCGGCCATTTTCCGCATGGCTGATGCCGACGGCGCGGTCCGTGTTCTTCATACCGTTCTGGCCCAGCACGCAGTAGAGCGGGGCGTCCTCCGGCATATTGTAGGCGGCGCGGAACGCGGCCTCATCGGGGAAGGGCTGCGTCAGGCCGGTCAGCCAGCTCTCACGGTAGCACCAGAACACGGCGCTGCTGTGCGCCGGGATGACAGCGGACCTGTCGTCCAGCTCGTCCCGGGTGACCTCGCCCAGAGCCTCCTTGTGGGCGTCCTCCACGGTGCAGACTGTCAGCCGGGTGAACTGCGTTTTGTAGATGTACTGGAACTGGTAGTCGGTGTTGAAGTCAATGTCGTGGTCGGTGGTGTTCGTGACCTCGACAAACTCCATCAAATCGTCCGACACACCATATACCGCGGAACGATCTCCATCGTTAGGGTAAATTTCGGTCACATACAGTCCCTCGGTGCCGGCGGGGGCGGTGGTGTTGCCGCCGCGCTGCTCACTATAGACATAGCCGGGGGTAGCCGCCGTCTTTTTGGTGCTGGCCGTCATGCTGTAGCCCACGTTGGGGATGGCCAGGTCCACGCCGAGGCCGTCCGCAATGTCCTTGCCGTCGTTCTTGTCGATTGTGCCGTTGACGTAGCTGTAGTCGGCGCAGACCGTGCCGGTAGCTCTGGCGCGCAGGCCGAAGTAGCCGGTGTTGGCCCAGTCCTCGCCGTACTTGCTGATGACGATGTGGACATTGTCGGGAATCATGTAGTTGCTGCGGAAGTCTTCCACTGTACCAGGTTTCTTGACGTTGGTGCGTTGGTTCCAGACGACAGTAACCTCGCCGGGCTGCAGAACGACGTCGGATCCATCGGTCTCCTGCACGGCAAAGGGATTGGTGTTGTCCGCTTTCGTGCCGTAGACCAGCTCATAGTCTGTGGTCAAATTCACCGGAGTATCGGCGGTGTTGATGAGTTCAATGTATTCAAAGCGGTCATCTGTTGTGCCATACTCGTTCTTGTTGCGGTTGTCAAAGTCGTTGGGGAAGATTTCAGTCAGCCAGACCTTGCCGAGACTATCCGGCTCAGCGGCCAGCGCCTGAACCGCAGTCTCCGCTTCCGGCTCCTGCTGTAATGCGGCGGTTTCTGCGGTCTGAATCGCACTTTCCTCCTGCTCAACGGTCTCCTCCTGCAACTGTGTTTCAGGTTCCGCTGCCGTTTCCGGTGTGGCAGTATTCCCCGTCTCCACATTTTCTACTGCAATGGTTGGGGTGGGTGTTTGCTGCACTGCAGCTGTGACCGTCTCTGCCGTGTCTTGCCGTTCTGCCTCAAGCGCGAGCGCTCCGGTAGGAAACATCGACGCCGTCAAAGCCACTGCTGCGAGCAGTGCGGGCGCACGCTTCGGCCATTTGTTCTTCATACATTTGCCTCTCTTTATTTTCCGTTTGTAATAGAGTAACCTTCTTTATTGTACAAACCGAAAGTAAAGTTATCGACCATATAATGAAGAAATCGCTGTAAAAAATTGCACACTTTTGTATGATTTGTGTAAAGTGCCGCAAGCAGGAGGTTCTCCTAAATAGAGAGCCGACCTCTTACCCCACCGTGCATACTGACCGGCACACGGCGATTCAAGCGCATTATGACATCCTACGCCGAGTGCGCACAAAAGCCTGTGTTCTACTGCGACTGTATTTCTGTGTCGGATGTTCGTTTTGCACAGAAGCAGAAGCCGTCTGATTCACGATGGCACTTTGATAGAAACAGTTTTTTCCTTGTTGCGTCAGGTGCGCTTGGCTTCGCTGGTCGCTTTCTTACGGGGCTTCATGCCCCAAAAGACGGCATTCATCACGACCACGATCAGCGCGACTACTGCCATGGACACCCAAAAGCCCATGTCGAGTCCGAACAAATCCACTGTGCCAAACAGCGTCATCCAAATATCCTTCCAATTCATCGTGAGCACCTCCTTTTACAGCAGCTCGCCGTAGTGACGAACATAGGCTTTTTTCAGGCTGGTCGCCAGCACCATATGCCAAATACCCCACCAGAATCATATCCGCTTCATCGGCGGGGGTGATCCGGTTTTGCTGTCCCACATTTTTCCGCGCCACCGCGATGACTTTCATCCCATCCTGCAGCATCTCGTCCACTACGGAAGAAACACTTTCCCCTACGTCCTCCATAGGCAGCACCTCGCCACGGTATGCAACATAGCGGCAGCGGGAAACAATGTGGGCAACATCGCCCTTCATAATCAGCTGATGCTCTCCGTTTGGGTCGATCACAAGGATGCTGACGATCTTGCGGGCGTAGTCAAAGGGAATCTCATCCGTCTTTTGGTGCTCGGCAAGGAGCTGCGCGAAATGTGCCTCCCGTCCCGGCATGCGGCTGTCAAGCAGCGTTGCCTTTGACACAGGATCGTTTCTCCTTTGCCTGCGTGATAGTATCATTTTAACATGGTTCTTCAAAAACGCCATGACTATATTCTTGTTTTTTTCTTGCTATTTAAGAAAGTGTGTTTTTCCCCGTTCCTTGTAGTTCGTTCTTATTGCCATAACGCCAGCGGCAAAACGACGATTTCCCTTCCCGGAAGGGAATAATAGCGGCACTTGGGAAAGTGAATCAGAACAGATTCACTTTTTCGAGTCAGGATTTTTGGATGAATCTAAACTGATTCACTCTGAAATTTATACGAATATGTATGGCTGTCCGGTTTGATTGCTATCGTTTTGGGGTAGATGTGTTTTGCTAGCATAGCATGTGGTCATCCACATGCACATTTCTGGGGTGTACCCCAGACCCCCTGAGGTCGCTCTGCATCAATAAAAAAGGCAAGCCGCAGAATAAAACGGCTTGCCTTTTATTTTGAAAAGTGTAAGTTTTTTACCTTGGTGTCTCGCGCACAACCACCTACCGCATATTCCATGACGCGACTTTTCCTGCGTTCCACATTGGAAACCGACTGCTGGTGCGGCGAGATGAACTGCTGGACTGGCTGGAGCAGCAAAAGGTCAATAAAGCCCAAAACGAGAACCCGAAGATTGTCGGGTCTGATGAATAGCTTTGTGGTCGTACCTGTGGTAGTCTTTGTGTCACGAAAGGAGACGATGCAACGTGAAAGACATATCTAAAACATCCCTGCGCCGCGGGCATAACGAGGGCAACATCCGTCAGCGTTCAGACGGGCGGTGGGAGGTGCGGCTATCTGCCGGAATCGACTACAAGACAGGCAAGCCCCGGCGCACATCAACCTGCTGCAACACGCGGCAGGAAGCTATTGCCATTTTACAGCTGCAAGCCCACGAAGTCCGCACACAGGGCTGGCGCGATCCGATGTCGGTGACATTGGGCGAATGGTATGAATACTGGCTGAACACCTATATGAAGGACACCGTCAAGCAATCTACTTACGCCAGCTACCGCAGTTATCTCAACAAGCACTTTTGTGTACTGGGAAAAATCCTGCTTAAAAAGCTGGAACCGCATACCCTGCAGGAATTTTACAACTACAAATTCCGCGAGGAAGGCTTATCCCCCAAGACCTTGCGCAACTACCACATGGCATTGCATAAGTGCTTACAACAGGCCGTAAAGGAGCGCTTATTAGTGTACAATCCCTGCGATGCCGTGACCCTGCCCGGCGGAGAAAAGCCCGAAATCAGCGTATTTACCAACGACCAGCAGCGAGCGCTGGTGCAAGCCAGCTACCGCCACCGCTACGGCGTGTTTATCCGCTTAGACTTGTGTACCGGATTACGCATGGGGGAATTGCTGGCGCTGAAGTGGGAGGACATCGACTTTTCTACCGCGCAGCTTCATGTCAGGCGCACGATTAACCGCCTTGCCAAGTACGAAGCCCACGACGGCGAGAACAAAACCGAAATCGTATTCGGCACACCCAAAACGAAAAACTCCCGCCGCACGATTCCGCTGACGCGCACAATGGCAGATGAGCTTGCCCGCTGGAAACAGCAGCAAGCGCAGGACAAGCAGCGGGCAGGGGATAAGTACACCGACGAGGGATTCATTGTCACCAACGAGTTTGGATACTACTTTGAGCAGAAAACCTTCAAGGATTACTATGACCGCCTATTGAAGGACGCCGACATCGGGCACTTTACCTTCCACGCCCTGCGCCACACCTTTGCCACCCGTGCGCTGGAGCGCGGCATGGACTACAAGACCCTGTCAGCCATCCTCGGTCACTACTCGGTGGCGTTCACGATGGACACCTATGTTCACAGCATGGACGAACACAAGCGGCGCGAAATGGACAAGATGAACGATATGTTCGGAATGCAGTACAGTATCTCTGTGGAGAACCAGCCTTATCCTGTGCTTTGTACACTCTCGGCAGACGGCTGCACCGCCCATGTTCCTGACTTCCCCAAAGTTACCGCACAAGCCCCCACGCTGGATGCCGCCCTGCTGGAAGTCAAGCAGCAAATCGAAAAAGCCCTGCGCCAATACAAGAACCCGCCCATTCCCACCAAACAAGACCAAATCGTAGTGCCAAACAACAGCGTACTGGTACTGGTCAAAGCGAGCTGACCGCGCTGACCGCACCTATTTTTACCTGCCAACTCCGCAAAATTTATCAACAAAAAGCGCCCGGACGGTTGAAAAATTCAACCGTCCGGGCGCAGTCATTTTTCCGTTTTGGGGTCATTTTGGGGTCAAAGTTACCAGATCGTTACCACTTTTGCCATAAGATAGAAAAAAGCTCGTTGAAACTTGTCGTTTCAACGAGCTTTTGTTGTCTGAGTGTGACAAAAAAGATACCCTGTTTTGAGAGGGAAAAATCAACGATAGTAGAAAAATTTAATTGTTTTCTTTCTCTGTGGGCCATTGCAGCATCCATTCCAGATACTTTGCCTTTATGATTTTCCTCGTTCTCAGTCTTTTCTTTTGGCTGTACCACTCTTTCAATAATTTTTCCACTTCCTCAAAATCATCAAAGAGCAGAATCGCATCAATTGGAACACTCCCACCACAGTCATGTTCCCAGTCATACCAGATCAATGTTCGGATAATATCCTCTGGCGTTTCTGCCCTTGTAAAGAAATTTTCTTCGCGGACATTCAACGCTTTGGCTATTTCTTTGGTTCTGCTCTCTTTGGGCGTTCGGAATCCCGACTCATATTGGGCAATGCGATTTGCTGCATTTCCATCCAAGTGCAGTCGTTCTCCCAGTTCCCGCTGCGTTAGTCCTCTGTGCTTACGCACCAGCTTGATTTTTTCTCCCAGCTTCATAACTACCTCTTTCCGATAAAAGTGAAAAAGGTCATACCCAATCGAAGATGCCTTATCTCCGATTGGGTATGACCTCTTTATTTTTATGTCAGCTGCATTGTCTTTTTATAGCCGCCGATGAACCGTATTTCAATTTCATTACGCGACCTCACCGTGATTTTCTCAATGATTCGCGCAGTCAGCGCATCATCATATTCTTGGATTTGTAAGTCCTTGGCTGACAGCAGCATCTCCGGCTGTCTGGCTTTTTCCTGTCGGGCGGCGCTGTCCTCAATGGCTTTTTTCAGACTCTTAATTTTATTGTTCAGCTTTTTCAACTTGTCATCGAGAAACGGTGTATTCTCATCGAAGTCCAAGGACATTTCCAGCAGGCGGTCAAATTCCTGCTGGGTCTGCTCCAACTGCTCCTGCAAATTTGGCTTTGTGCTTTCGCCGGTCTGGATGTCATGCAGGATGCCGTTGATTTGGGCAGCAACTTCATCGGTGAAGTTTGCAGCCAAATCCTGCACGGCTTTCAGAATTGCACGGTGCAGTTTTTCTTCTGGGACGGACGGTGAGCTGCCGCAGAATTTCGTTCCGTACTCGATGCGGTTCACGCACCGCCAGACGATTTGCTTTCTGCCGTGAATGTTCCAAGTCACCCGCTTGTAAGGGCTGCCGCAGTTACCGCAGACCAGCCGTTCGGACAAGGCGTACTTGCTGTTATAGCGGCCACGGCGGTGCTTGCGTTGATTGGCAGCCGACTTACTGTTTCGGCGGGCGATCTCGGCTTGCACCTCTCGGAACATCTGTTTGCTGACAATGCCCTCGTGGTAATTTTCAATGTAATATTGCGGGAGTTGCCCGGTGTTTTTCTTATGTTGACTGCCTGCAACTCCTCCCGCACCACCTTGCGGATGCTTTTCTCCAGCCTATCCGTCTGTTCTGCCGCAAGGATACTCTGCACCAGAAACTCTTTGCGTTTGGCAGGCGGCACCTGCTGCAGCAACGCCCACGCGCGGCGGTGTTGCGGTTCGTTAAGGTTCGGGCGGAAAACATACTGCGGTCGTTTCATACCTCGCTTTTGCGGCGCGACACGGCGGCCAACGCACGCTCGAATCCGACCGCGTTCACCTTGTCGTCCAGCAGGAAAATCGTCTTACAAAGGCCGTCTTTGGGACTTAGGTGGCGGCTCACCACCGATGCGCCACCGCCCAGCAACACGGCGGGGATGGCGTGCAAATCGAATCCCGCTTCCATCGTGGCAGACAGAAGATGCTCTGTGTACTTGCGACCTTGTTTGTTCACAATGTCGCGCACCGTATCGCTGACCGTGCAGGGCTGGCCTGCCAGCATATTTTCGATTTGCGCATCCGTAAGGGACAGCCCTGTTTCGCGGCGCACCTGTTCACGGATGTCATCCACGCAGCGGATCATGCCGAGTTCAAGGCTGTGCGCGGTATCGGCCACAGGGATGGCGTTGTCGATGCGCATGAGGTCCACCGTCCATCCGCCAAGATCCATGAGGAGCATGGAGGGTTCGTCCTGCAACAAACCAGTTTCGGTCATAAGGGCGGCGTAGCCCTGCGGAAAAATGGCAACTTCTTCGATGGTGATGCTGTACTCCACGCCCTCGAACTTGTAGTTCACAGGCTGATTGCTCCGCAGCAGATAATCTCTGAACTTGGGTTTGTCGCGTCCGAAACTGGTCAGCGGCAGCCCCGCCGCGATTCGCACCGAACATTCGGGCGGCAAGCCGCGCTGCCGGATTTCCATGGCAATAGCCGCCAGTGTCAGCAGATAGTAGTTGTCGTTCACGGTCTTATCCCGCTGGATAGGCTGCCGCCCGGTGCCACAAACAAAAAAGCACCCGCCAAACTCTAAGAGTCCTTGGCGGGTGTAGGGTTCGTGTTCTCCGTAGCTGGTAAGTCCAGCCGGAAATGAACAATGCGCTGTTTTGATAGCGTAATAGCCGTGGTCGATGCCGATAATGATGCTCATAGTGGAAATCCTCCTCATTTAATAGGTATAAAATGGAAAACTTGAAAACAAACTGAAAACTGTCGGAAAATTTGCCCCCGAATAGGGGAGAGGGGGCTTTTCGCAGCCATCAATCCGCTTCAAATTATTAACAAAATGTAAACTTTCGCTTATATCTTCAAAAATGCAAAAATCCCGGCCGTCGGTGTGGAAAACCGACGGCCGGGATTGAAAACTTTTTGAAAACAGCCGAATTTTATTGAAATTTTTCTAAAAACGCGCTCATTTTCTCCACAATGCGGGCGCACCGCTGTGGAAAAACGGCAACAAAAAAGCCCAACCGCAGTAAAACGGTTGGACAACCTTGTAAAATACGACCTTGAAAACAGGACGTCGAAATCGCCATTTTTGGGCGTTACAACAAAGAAAAAAGGCTGTGACATCTTTTTTGTCACAGCCTGTTGGTTGCGGAGACAGGACTTGAACCTGCGACCTCCGGGTTATGAGAAATCTAAAATTTGTGCGTTACAGTGCTGTTTTGTTGGGTTTGGTGGTATTGCGTACCAAGGCTCGGAACAGGTTTTGTCCCATGTGTACAAAAGAGTGCTGCATCGTGCTGACCCGTCCCAACCCCTTTTGGGGGCAGTTTTGGGGGCAAATCAGCAGGACGGATTCTCGTCAGTATCGCTCTAATAAATGCGCAGCTTTGGTCTCATTGCAAAATTGGGATACTGACATCACGGGGTTCTCGCAAGTGAAAAGCCCTACGAGCCAGTATATAAGTTTTACTCTCCGGCAAGAAGTTGTACGCAAGTACCACGCCGCAGCAGCCCCGCACACCGCCCCTGTCGCCGCGAGAAACGCACCGGTTTGCGGGAGTTCGCAGCCTATCGGCGCGGTGTACCGTCCCGCCAAATACCGCCCCAAAATCCCCGCTTTCCGGGGATTTTTTATTTTACCACAAAGGCTTTTACCTAGACTGGATTTCCCTGTACAGGTAAATCCAACACAAATAAATAACTAAATAAATTAAATACTAAGATACTATCGTATCCTATCCGTAAAACTACAAAAAACGGATTTTTTCCACTGGAATCTTGCCGTAATTCGTACAACTTAACACCAGAGAGTACAACTTACGATTGCACTTTGATTTTTGCCTATGTTATAATTAGATCAACAGGTCTTTCCCACCTTGATGGCCGCGTCAATCGCGCGGGCAGCCTCTTTACCGGCACCCATGGCCAGAATGACCGTGGCAGCACCGGTAACGGCATCGCCGCCGGCGTAGACCATCGGGCGGCTCGTCAGGCCGTCGGGGCCGTTCGTGATCAGGCAGCCGTGCTTGTCGGCGTCCAGACCCGGCGTGGTGGAGCGGATCAGCGGGTTGGGGCTGGTGCCCAGCGCCATGATCATCGTATCAACTTCCAGAACGAACTCGCTGCCCTCCTTGACGATGGGGCGGCGGCGTCCGGACGCATCCGGCTCGCCCAGCTCCATCTCAACGCAGGTCATCCCCTTGACCCAGCCGTTCTCGTCACCCAGCACTTCCGTCGGGTTCGTCAGCGTCTTAAAGACGATGCCCTCCTCCTCGGCGTGCTCGACCTCCTCTTTACGGGCAGGCAGCTCGGCCATGCCGCGGCGGTAGACGATGTACACATTCTCGGCACCCAGGCGCTTGGCGCAGCGGGCAGCGTCCATGGCGACATTGCCGCCGCCGACAACGGCAACGGACTTGCTCTTCATGATGGGCGTGCGGGAATCCTCCTTGTACGCCTTCATCAGGTTGACGCGGGTCAGGTACTCGTTGGCGGAGTAGACGCCGTTCAGGCTCTCGCCGGGGATGCCCATAAAGCGGGGCAGACCGGCACCGGAGGCAACGTAGACGGCCTCAAAGCCGTAGTCGTTCATCAGCTCGTCGATGGTCAGCACCTTGCCGATGACCATGTTCGTCTCGATGTCAACACCCAACTCCTTCAGGCCCTCGACCTCGTGCTGGACGATGTCCTTGGGCAGACGGAACTCGGGGATGCCGTACATCAACACGCCGCCCGCAACGTGCAGGGCTTCGTAGACGGTGACCTTGTAGCCCAGCTTGGCCAGATCGCCCGCGACGGTCAGGCCGGACGGGCCTGCGCCGATGACAGCGACCTTGTGGCCGTTGGGCGCGGGGGCGGCGGGCTTGGTATGTACGTTGTTGCGGTACCAGTCGGCGACAAAGCGCTCGAGACGGCCAATGCCGACGGCCTCGCCCTTGATGCCGCGGACGCACTTGCCTTCGCACTGGTGCTCCTGCGGGCAGACACGTCCGCAAACGGCGGGCAGTGCGCTGGACTGGGCAATCACGTTATAGGCGGCCTCAAAGTCGCCCTCGGCGACGTGCTTGATGAAGCCGGGAATATCAATTTCAACGGGGCAGCCGCTGCGGCAGGGGTGGTTCTTGCACTGCAGGCAGCGCTTGGCCTCGTTCACGGCCATCTCCTCGGTGTAGCCGAGGGCGACCTCTTTAAAGTTTTTGTTGCGGACGTTCGGCTCCTGGCTGGGCATGGGGCACTTTTTCGGGTCCATATTCGGCATAATTACTGCACCTCCTGTTTCAGCAAATTGCACTCGGCCTCGCGGGCGTGTGCCTCAAAGGGCTTGTACATCGTGCCGCGGTGCATAGCCTCGTCAAAATCGACCTCAAAGCCGTCAAAGTCGGGGCCGTCCACGCAGGCAAACTTGGTCTGCCCGCCCACGGTCAGGCGGCAGCCGCCGCACATACCGGTGCCGTCGACCATGATGGGGTTCATAGAGACAACGGTCTTGACATTGTGGGGCTTGGTCGTCTTGACGACGAATTTCATCATGATCAGGGGTCCGATGGTAATGACCTCGTCAAAGTTCGCACCCTCGACAATCTTCTTTTCCAGCGGGGCGGTGACAACACCCTTTTCGCCGTAGGAGCCGTCATCGGTCATGATGATGAACTCATCGCAGCAGGCGCGGAACTCGTCCTCGAGAATGACAAGATCCTTGTTGCGGAAGCCGACAATGCCGGTGACCTTGGTGCCCTGCTCATGCAGTGCCTGAGCCACGGGCAGCGCAATGGCGCAGCCCACGCCGCCGCCGACCACGCAGACATTTTTCAGGCCTTCGATCTCGGTGGCCTTGCCCAAGGGTCCCACAAAGTCGTGCACGGCTTCGCCCTCTTTCAGGGAGTTGAGCTGCATGGTACCTGCGCCCACGACCTGAAAGATGATGGACACGGTGCCGGCTTCGCGGTCAAATCCGGCGATGGTCAGGGGGATGCGCTCGGAGTCCTCCTTTGCGCGGACAATGATAAACTGGCCGGCCTTTGCCTTCTTGGCAATGAGCGGCGCATGGATGCAAAGTTCGGTTACGGTGGGGTTCAGCTCCCGCCGTTTGATGATAGTGAACAAAGTTCCCACTCCTTTTACAAAAGCGCAGCTCTTCACGAAGCTGCGCTTGCTTTAGTATATGTTGCCGGTTTCTCGGTAGCTGCGCCAGACGTTTTCAAAAAAGTCATCATCCTCGGGGATGGGGCGCGGGGCGCGCCAAGCGGTGCGGCAGGTACCATCCTCGAACCACAGCTCCTGAATCAGCGGGGACTCGGTTTCGTCAAAGGCAAAGGTGAAGGTATCCGACAGCTGGGCAAACGGCTTGGTGCCGCCCATCATATCTGTACAGGGCGCTGCCGCGGCTTTTGCCGCCGTGGGCGGTATAGTCCGCCATGGCGGTCAGGTAGGCGCGCTGACTTAGCAGCATATCGCGCAGGCGGTAGAGCATGGCAAGCTCGGTGCGGCTGCCCGCCTTAACCGTTTGGGCAAAGTCGGCAAGCTGCGCTTCCACCTGTTTTCCGTAGGCGCGTATCTGCGCGGGGTCGCGTATGGCGGCACCGCAGCGGCTCATTTCCTCGACGGCGTGCTGCCACAGGGCGCGCACGTTGCCGGTATCGGCGCGGCAAGCATCTGCCAGTGCGCCCATCTCGGCCAGGGCAGCGGCGGCCTCTGTGTCAAAGCAGGCGGGGGCATTGCCCTGACAGCGGGCGGCAATGTACTGTGCGGCGCGGGTGCTGCCCACCTGCCCGGCGTTCAGCGCCGTTCCGCCCGGGCGGTAGACGCCGTGGCTGGCAGCGGCTTCACCCACGGCAAACAGGCCTTTCACGTCGGTCTGCCACCAGCAGTCGATGCCAATGCCGCCGTTGTTATGCTGGGCGCAGAGGGCGATCTCCAACGGCTGGGTGTACAAATCCACACCCTTATCACGGTAAAAATCGATGGCTGGCTGGTTCATATGCGCCAGCCGCTCGATGGGCGTGCCGAAGCAGGCACCCGCCCGCTCCAGATACTCGCGCGCCTCGGGCAGCAAGTCGTCATAGCTAAACTCGCCGCCCGCGGGATTTGTGCGGTAATCAAGATAGACTTTGCGTCCCTTGCAGGTTTCCAGATACACCAGAATGTCGATGATCGAGCTGCCGTCAGCAACCTTGCGCACATCAAACGGCCACTGGTAGCCTTTCAAGAACAGTTGCTCAGCATATCGTGGACATCGGAGAAGAAGTCCATCAGGAACTCCCGCTCGTCACTTCCGTCCGCCGCTGCGGAGTAGACCCGCGGCAACACCTGCATATACGTTCCCGACACATTCCACCGCGGCGCGACCGATGCAAGGCCGTACTGCCATTCGGTCAGGTTTTTGCCGCGTGCGCCTGCTTCCAGTGCAAGGCCGGTAGCCCCATACTGGCTGAACGGGTAGACGCTGTCGGCATACATGCCTGCCGGGCCGCCGGTAGCCCAGATAACGTTTTTGCATCGAATCAACGTAAAGCGATCTGCATCGTCCTGCGCAGCCGTGTTCAGACAGAGCAGCCCGCATACCGTACCGCTATCCGCTAGAATTTTGATGACTTGTGTCTTGTCCAGTATAGGTACGCCCTTGGCCTGCACAGCGCTTCCAGCACTCGGTCATCTGCTTGCTGGTGTAGGGACCTACGCTGGTGGCACGGCGGAGCGAGTCGTGGTCGGTCTTGTAGCCGATGTACTCGCCGTAGCGGTTGCGGGGGAACGGCACGCCCAGCTCGACCAGCTTCAAGAAGTACTGGGTCGAGAGCGCGGCCTCGCACAGGGCAATATCACCATCCACGCAGCGGCCCGCAAACAGTGTGTCGGCCATCTCACGCACGCTGTCGGGGTCGCCCCCGGACAGGGTCAGCTTATAGTAGGTCTGCTTGTCGCTGCCGGTGTTGCGGCTGGTGCCGCCGACACGGTTCTCGGTGACGAGGACGATGTCATGCTGCCCCAGCTGCCACAGGCGGTCGGCGGCGTTGAAGCCCGCTGCGCCGCTGCCCACGATGGCCGTGTTGCAGCGGACGACCTTGGCGGTGTAATTTCCGGCGCGGAAAATTTCGTTTTCCATCTCGTTGCTCCCTTACAGGCGCTGGATATGGAAGCCGCCATCCACATCAATGTAGTTGCCGGTGGTGTAGCGCAGACGGTCGCTGCACAGCAGGCTGACGGCCCCGGCCACATCCTCCGGCGTGCCCCAGCGGGCGATGGGGAAGGTGCCTTTTTCAATCAAAGCGTCGTACTTGCCCTGCACCTTGCTGGTCATATCGGTGGCGATGACACCGGGGCGCACCTCGTTGACAAGGATGCCCTCCGACGCAAGGCGGTCGGCGTAGAGCGTCGTCAGCATCGAGATACCCGCCTTGGAGACACAGTATTCACCGCGGTTGGTGGAGGACACCACCGAGCTGCAGCTCGACACATTGACGATGACGCCCTTGCGGCCATCGACAGGTTCCTGCGAAATCATCTGCTTGGCCACCAGCTGCGTCAGGAACATATTGCCCTTGGTGTTGATGCCGACAACATAGTCAAAGCTTTCCTCGCTCATATCCAGCAAATCGGCGCGGACTTTGGGAGCAACGCCTGCATTATTAACCAGCACATCCACGCGGCCAAAAGCGGCCAGTGCGCCGTCCAGAATCTTCTTGCGGTCATCGGCGCTGCCGATGTTGGCCTGCACATAGGCGCAGTTAATGCCCATCGCTTTCAGCTCATCCAGCGCATGCTGGTTTTTCTCCTGTGGGCCGGTGGCGACCATGACGATATTGTATCCATCCAGCCCAAGCTGCTTGGCAATGGCAAAGCCGATGCCGCGGCTGGACCCGGTGACGATGGCAGTTTTTTTCATAAGTACACCCTCTCCATCAGCCGCGGAAGTTCGCGGGCTGCGTTTTCTTGATCTCCAAAAATTCCTTATAGAACGGCATAAACGTCTTACTGTCGCGTATGACACAGCCCGTGGGCTTGTGAGCGCGGATCAAATCGCCGCACTTACCGCAGGTCAGGCAGACCCGCTTAGGGTCGATGCGGCCATTTTTGACGATCTCGTTGGCGAAATCCGGGTCAGCAAAGGCCATGCGGCCGAACAGCATACCATCGCACATGCCCTGCTCGACCGCGCCTGCGCTGAACAGATCAGCATAGGCTCGCAGGTAAGTAGGTGCAGATGCCCAAACCGTCATTTCCGGCACGGCCTTTTTCACTGCGCCAATGCCGTGGATCATGCGGGACAGGCCGACAAACGGGTGCTCGTCCGGTTCATACTTGCCAAAGTCGAACGGGCGGGTCACATGGGTGGTGGCGTAGGGGTTGCCCATCGTCAGGTTGACCATATTCAGACCCAGTTCGTTGTGCAAATCGCGCACCAGGCGGATGGGTTCAGTCAAATCTGGCGTCGTGCCGCTCTCCGGGCTGACGCCAAAGCCCCACGGGTAGGCGTAGCCGTCGTAGATGCCGATGCGCGCCGTGACCATAAAGCTGTCGTCCTCGTACACCTTGGCGGCGCGGATGCCGTTTTTCAGCAGACGGAAGCGGTTTTCAAAGCTGCCGCCGTACTCGCCGGGGCGGTTGTAGGCGGATGCCAGCTCTGCCAGCAGGTAGCCGTGGCAGCTCTTGATGTCCACCGCGTCAAAGCCTGCCTCCTTGGCAAGGGTGGCTGCCTCGCCGAACTTTTCTTCCAGCCCTTTCAGGTAATCGTCCGTCACGATGCAGGAGTCATCCGCGGCGCGGTACTGCTCCAGAATCGGGTGGCGGTAGGCGATCATCGGGGCAGGCTTGTTGCCGGGGTTAGAGTAGCGGCCGCTGTGGTTGGCCTGCATGATCAAATACGGCGCATAGCCGTTGGCCTTGAGGCCCGCCTCCTTGACGGCGGTGGTCATCTTCTTGAACTCGTCCAGCGTGTCGCGGGTCAGCAGCAGCTGCGTCTGGGAGGATCGTCCCTCCTCCACAATGGAGATTGCCTCGAACCAGATGACCGAGCTGCCGCCGATAGCCTCGTTGACATAGCGGCGGGTCGTATACTCGGTGGGTGCGCCTTCGGGCGTCGAGTCCGCGCCCTCCATGGGCGCGATGCCCAGACGGTTCGGGAAGGTAATATTACGCACGGTCAGCGGCTGCACCAGCGCGTGGGTGTCGGCTGCAAAGGGCAGGTCAACACCCAGCTCTGCGGCACGCTGCTTGACTTCTTCTAACGATTTATAGTGGAATTTTTCTTGTGGCATAATTTTTCTCCTTGCGGTAAGCCCGTTACGGCTTCAGGATCACCTTGATGCTGCCGCTCTTGCTGTCCAGCGCGGTATCCAGCGCCTGCTGCAATTGCTCCAGTGGGAAGGTGTGGGTGATAAATTTTTCCAGCGGGATATCGCGGGCGGCGGCGATCGCAATGGGGAAATCCCAGCAATAGCCCTGCGCGCCCTGCACATGAATCTCGTGGGTTACAAAGCGGCTGGCGGGGATTTGAATCTGCGGCTTTTCATAAATGCCGATGATGGTCGCCGTGCCGTTGCGCTTCAGCGTCATAATGGCCTGCAAAAAGCAGCTTTCGCGTCCTACGCACTCAAAGCTCTTATCCACGCCCTTGCCGTGGGTCAGGCGGGCGACCGCCTGCTCCAGATCCTCCTTGCCGCTGTTCACGGTAACGGTGGCACCGACCTGCTTTGCCATTTCCAGCCGCTGGTCAGAAAAATCGGCAATGATGACCTCGGCGGCACCGCTGCGGCGGCACATGGCGGCCACCATCATACCGATGGCGCCGGCACCAATGATCAGCACCGTTTCGCCCAGACGGATGTCGGCGCGGCGCACGGCGTGGGTGGCAACCGACAGCGGCTCGATCAGCGCGCCGGTTTCGTAGCTCAGGTAGTCGGGCAGCTCGTAGACATACGGCTCCTTGACCACGACATAGTCTGCCATGGCACCATCGCCGTTGCGGTAGGTAAAGCTGATATGCTCGCAGTAGCCGTACTGTCCGTGGCGGCAGGCGTCGCACTTGCCGCAGACGATGCAGGGTTCCACGGTCACGCGCTCACCGAGGCGGGCCTTGGTGACCTCGCTGCCGACGGCGACCACATCGCCGGAAAACTCATGCCCGATGGTCACGGGCAGCGGGGCAGACGGGTGCAGCCCGCGCGCAATGTGCAGATCACTGCCGCAGATGGCGCTGGCGCGCACCTTGACAAGCACCTCGTCCGGTGCCAGCGGGCGGACGGGCTTATGCAAAAAGTGTACTTTAAAAGGCTCATATACTTCGCCGATACGGTTTATAAGTTCTTCCATGGCAAACAGCCTCCCTTAAAAATAGCGTTGCAGAAAATGCAGCCCGCGCAGGGCAACCTCGTCGGGGGTGCCGTGTACGTTGACCCAGCTGGCGTCCAGCCCGCCCGGGGCAAAGGTTTCCATCGTGATATGCCCGGCGTAGCCGTACTGCTGCAGCAGCCGCATCACGGCATCCCACGGCACAATGCCGTCGCCCGGTGCGCCGCGGTTGTTGGCGCAGGCGTGGAAGTGGGTCACCCTGCCGCTTTTCAGCGCTGTTTCCAGCGAAGCAAGCAGGTCCGCTTCCTCTAAGCAGGCGTGGTAGGTGTCGTAGTGGATGCCCACATTGTCGCAGCCGATATCCTCGAGCATGGGCAGCAACTGCTCCACGGTGTTAATGACGCTGGTGCGGTAGCGGTTCAGCGGCTCCAAGGCAAGGCGGATGCCGCATTCTTCGGCGCGGCGCGAAAGCTCCTGCAAGCCGGTGACAGCCAGCTCCCATTCGCGGGCAGCCTCTGCCGGGGGCAGGGTGTGGCGCTTGCCGCCCCCTGCATACAGGGGACCCGCCAGCACCACGGCACCCAGTGTGGCACCCGTTTGCAGGCAGTCGGTCAGGTACTGCATGGTGGAGGTGCGTACATCGGCATCAAAGCTCGAAAGATCGCGTCCTGCCCCCATGGCGGCGCACAGCGAAACCTCCAGCCCGCTGGCGCGCACCTCATCGCGCAGGGTCGGGCTTATGGTGGGCTGCGTCATCGGCAGCTCCAGCGCGGTAAAGCCCATTTTGGCTGCCTTGGTCGGCAGACCGCAGCAGGCGTCGGACAGCCCTAGCGCCCAGTTCCAAAGATTGATACCCAGTTTGTTCATAGCATTTTCCGTTGGGGGCTGCCTTTATTTGGTGGAGCGCCGCACGATCAGATCACTGTTCATGATCATACGCTGCGGCTTGGGCAGCTCCCCGTATTTGTCCTTGTATTCGATCTGGCGGATCAGGCTTTTGGCTGCCTCCATACCCATATCGTACAGATGCTGCGTCATCGTGGAAAGCGGCGGCTCGACCATGGCGGACATACTGACGTTGTCCACGCCGATGACCGCCACATCTTCGGGGATGCGCAGCCCCATATCGTGCAGCGCGTGCATAACCACAAACGCCTTGGGGTCACTGGTGCAGAAGATGGCATCGGGCAGCTGCCCTTGCTCTGCCAGCTCACGGATTTGATAGTAAAAACCATTGCTGCCGCCGCTTTCGCGCAGGAGGTACTCCTCCCTTTCGGGCAGACCGCTGTCGGCAAGCGCCTTGCGGTAGCCGCGCAGACGCTCACGGTAGAGCAGCAGCTCCTCGCGCCCGCAGACGATGGCAATGCGCTTATGCCCGATGCGCGCCAGATAGCGCGTGGCATCGTAACCGATCTGGAAGTTGTCGGAGGTGACGGTATCCACCTTGCCGATGTCGCTTTCCTCAAAACGGTTGACCAGCACAAGGGGGTAGCCCTCATCGCGCAGGCTGCGGATGTGCGGGGCGTCGCTGCTCAGCGAGCAGACGATAAACCCGTCGATCCAGCGCTGCTTCATGGTTTCCAAATAGGATTTTTCAATGGCGGCGTCCTCGTCGGTGTTGCACAGAAAAACGGTCATTCCGTTTTTGCGCGCCTCATCCTCCACGCCGCGGGTCAGCTTGGGGAACATCAGGTTCTCGATGGAGGGAATCATCAGGCAAATCGTATTGCTGCGCCCCATCTTCAGGCTTTGTGCCAGCGCGTTTGGCTGGTAGTTGGTCTTGCGGATGGCTTCGGTCACGATTTTTCGCGTTTCCTCGTTGACATAGCTTTTGCCGTTCAGCACGCGGGAAACCGTGCTTACCGACACACCTGCTACAGCGGCGACCTGCTTGAGATTCATAGGGAACTCCTCCTGCTTTTTATTGATACGGCACCGGAAACAGGAAGGCTCCTGCCCCTCGGTACTTAGTCCTTATCCCAGTAGACGGTAGCGCCGCGGTGTGCAGAGGTACACTGTTGGCGGAAAAGCTGCAGCCACCCGGTGGCGGGTTTGATAACGGGCTTCCAGCTTTCCTTGCGGCGGGAGAACTCATCCTCGCTCACATCTACTTTTAATGTACGGGCTTCAATATCAATATACACCATATCCCCATCCCGTATCAATGCCAAATTGCCGCCTTCGTAGGCTTCGGGGGAAACATGACCGATCGCAAGACCGCCGGTGGCACCGCTGAAGCGACCGTCAGACACCAAAGCGATCTGACTGCCCAGCCCCTTGCCCAGCACAGCCGCCATAAAGGTTTCCATATGGGGCATACCGGGGGCGCCCTTGGGACCCTCGTAGCGGATGATGACCACATCGCCTGCCACGATCTCATCCTTCAAAATGGCGTGCCATGCGTCGTCCTGCGAGTCGTAGCACTTGGCGGGACCGCTGAACTTCCATGCGGCGGGATCCACGGCGCTGAACTTGACAATGGCGCTGTCGGTGCCGATGTTGCCGTGCAGCACAGCCAGACCGCCATGCTCGTAAATCGGCTCTGCCACGGTGTGGATGACGTCGTGGTTTTTGTTTTCGGCGCGGGCAGCTTTGTCACCGATGGTGCCGAACATACCCTTGGCGTCGGTGTCGATTTTGCCGGCAGCCGCCAGCTCCTTGACCACGGCACCGATACCGCCGGCGGCGTCAAAGTCCTCCATGGTGTAGGTGGGGTGGTTGGGGTAGATGGTGCTGAGCAGCGGCACCTCGCGGCTGATGGCGTCAAAGGTTTCGGGGGTGATGTCAAAGTCTGCCTGCCGTGCCAGCGCGGGGATGTGCAGCAGGCTGTTGGTGCTGCCGCCGGTCGCCATCATATAGCGCACGACGTTTTCAAAGCTGGACTGGCTCAGGATGTCGCTGGGGCGGATCTCATGCTCCCAAGCGTACATGACCTGCCGGGCAGCCTGCCGTGCCAGCTCGTGCCATTTTTCCGACTGGCTGCGGGTGCTGGCGTTGTCGTGCGGGGCAAAGCCCAGAATTTCCGCCATGGCGCACATCGTCTGGGCGGTACCCATAAAGGGGCAGGCACCGGGGGTGGGGCAGGCGTGACGCACAACGTCCTTGTACTCCTCGCGGGTGATGGAGCCATCCACATAGGCGGCGTAGGCCTGCTTGGTGTGGGTCAGGGTGATCATACGCCCGTCCGAGCGATGCCCTGCTGCCATATAGCCGCCGGTGAACATCACAGTGGGGATATCCACGCGCACGGCACCCATCAGCATACCGGGAACAACCTTGTCGCAGGTCGCCATAATGACCATGCCCTCCAGCATATTCAGGTTGGCGACCATCTCCACCTCGCTGGAAACCAGATCACGGGCGGGCAGAGTGTAGCGGTCGCCGGGGGTGTTGCTGCAGATGCCGTCGCAGATGCCGCTGATGGGCAATTCCAGCGCCAGACCGCCCAGCTTGTAGATTTCCTCCTTCATCTCGGCGATCAATGCCTTGTCAAAGGGGTAGTGACCGGGGTTCATTTCGTTCCAGGTGTTGACCAGACCGATGATGGGGCGCTTGGCGTCCTCCTCAGAAATGCCCATAGCATACAGCAGGGTATTGCGGTGGTCGAGAGATTCTTCATTCCATTCACGAATCATATACTTGCTCACTTTCTGCGGCGCGTGCCGCGTACATCGTTATTTCTGCATCAGATGGATGGCAAAGCCACCGATCTGCTGCCTGGCGTAGATGACCAAAATCCGTCCGTCGGGAAACCGCTTGACGGAGTCCTCGTCAAAGGCAAAGCCTTTTTCTTCCAGATAGCGGCGGGCCGCGGGAAGATCGGCGGTGGCAAGGGCGATGTGTCCATGCTCGCCGCGCCCGGGGGCTTTCATCCATTCGATTTGGGTACCGGTAAACCGTGCATCTGCACTTTCCTTGGCCGGGTTCACAGCCAGCTGAAACAAAACCGCAAATTGCTCGGCGCAGCGCTCTGCCTGCGCGGCATCGGCGCAGTTGACGCCGATGTGGGCAATCTCAAAATCCGGTGTGTATGCCATACCTCAGCCTCCCAGATACGCCTTGCGCACGGCATCGGATTGCAGCAGCTCCTCGCCGGAGCCGGACAGGTTGATCTTGCCGTTTTCCAGCACATAGGCGTAGTCGCAGATGCCCAGCGCCTTGCGGGCGTTCTGCTCGACCAGCAGCACCGTAATGCCGGAATCCCGGATTTCGCGAATCAGATCGTAGATTTGGTTCACAATGATGGGCGCAAGACCCATCGAGGGTTCGTCCAGCAGCAAGATCTTGGGGCGGGACATCAGCCCGCGCGCAACCGCCAGCATCTGCTGCTCGCCGCCGGACAATGTGCCGGCAAACTGATCCTTGCGCTTTTCCAGAATGGGGAAGCGCTTGTACTGCTCCTGCAGGTCCTTTTCCAGGTCAGCCCCTTTAAAAAGGTAGCCGCCGACGAGCAGGTTGTCGCGGATGCTCAAGCCGGAAAAGCACTTGCGTCCCTCGGGGACGTGTACCACGCCCGCGCCCACAATTTTGCTGGGCTTGCGGGGCAGAGGCTCGCCCTCAAACTCCACGGTGCCGGTCTTTGGTTTCACCAGGCCGGAAATCGTGCGCAGCATCGTAGTTTTACCAGCACCGTTGGCACCAATGATGGAAACGATCTGCCCTTTGTGGACCTCCACGTTGATGCCGCGCAGCGCTTCCACATGACCGTAACTGACAGCCAGATCGGTCACTTTCAGCATAGGTTCCATTTTTATTCCTCCTTGCCTAAGTAGGCCTCAATGACCTCGGGATTGTGCTGGACTTCATCGGGGGTACCCACGGCGATCGTTTCGCCGAAGTTCTGCACGTGAATTTTGTCGGAAATGCTCATTACCAGCTCCAGACGATGCTCGATCAGCAAAATGCCGAAGCCGATCTCCTTGCTGATGCGCTGGATCAGCTCGGTCAACTCGCCGACCTCGGTGGGGTTCAAACCGGCGGCAGGCTCGTCCAGCAGCAGGATTTTCGGCTCGCACATCAGGGCGCGGGCAATCTCGATGCGGCGCTGCATCCCGTAGGAAAGATTCTCCGGGCGCTCGTGCAGGTAGTCCTGCATCCCCACGACCGTCAGGTATTTTTCGCACAGCTCGCGTCCGCGCTTTTCCTCGGCGCGGCGCTTGGGGGTGGGCAGCAGCCCGCCCACGATGCTGTAGCGGCTTTGCGGGTCAAAGGCACACATCACGTTTTCTTCCACGGTCAGCCCCTTGAACAAGCGGATATTCTGGAAGGTGCGTCCCATGCCAAGGCGGGTGATTTTATACTGTTCCAGCTTGGTGATGTCCTTGCCGTCCAGTAAAACGGTGCCTTGGTCGGCGGTGTACACGCCCGAAATGGTGTTGAAGATGGTGGTTTTGCCTGCGCCGTTGGGTCCGATAATACCGTGGATTTCCCCGGCGTTGGCTTCAATGGAGAAGTTCTGTATCGCCTTGACGCCGCCAAAGCTCTTATAAATGTTCTTGACTTCCAGCAGTGCCATGGTTTACCCCTCCTTTTTGGCAGTGTTCTTTTTGCCCAATTTGGCAAAAAGTTGTTGAATATTGCGGGGCGTAAGCTCCCACTCGCCCAGCAGACCGGACGGCTTAAAGTTCAAAATCAGCAGCACCAGCACGGCGTAGATGACGTAGCGGTAGTTCTGCAGCCCGCGCAGTGCCTGCGGCAGGGCGCTCAGGATAAAGGCACCCAGCGTGGAGCCGGTCAGACTGTTGACACCGCCGAAGAATACCATAATGACCCAGTCGGCGCTCTTTTTCCAGCCGAAGCCGGTGGGGTCCACATAGGACATATAGAAGGCGTACAAAACGCCGGAGTAGCTCGTCAGCGCAACGCTGAGCAGGAAGGCGATCATCTTGACGCGGGTCACGTTGATGCCCATCGCCTTGGCAGCCAGCTCGTCGCCCTTCAGCGCGATGCACTGGCGACCGTATTTGCTGGTTTTGAAAAACGCTGCCAGCGCAATGGCAAGCACGGCGGAAACAAACGCCAGCGGCAGCCCGACCAGACGGGGGGATGCCGGTCAGACCGGACGCGCCGCCGGTCAGGGTGGTCATACGGTTCAGCAGGGCGGCAATCGCCTCGCCGAAGCCTAGCGTGACCAGTGAGATATAGTCACGGCGCAGCCGGACAACGGGGTAGCCGATCACATAGCCGATCAGCGTTGCCCCTGCGACCGCCAGCAGCGCCGCCAAGGCAAAGGGAACGTGGGCGCGGATGACCAAAAGCCCCGATACATAGGAGCCGATGGCCATAAACGCCGCCTGCCCCAAGCTGAACATACCAGTAAGCCCGGTCAGCACATAGATGCCGGATACGGCAATCAGCGTGATAAAAACCTGCGTAAGTACGTTGGATACAAGTGCGTTCATTGTGTGATATCCTCCTTACGCTTTTTCCTGAACGTTGCTGCCGGCAATGCCCTGCGGACGGATCAGCAGGAAAACCAGCATAACAGCGAATACGGCAATGGTAGAATAACCGGAACCCAGTGCAGCCAGCAGAATAGTTTCCAGAATGCCCAGCAGCAGCGCGCCGATGACGGCACCGGTCAGGCTGCCCAAGCCGCCGATGACCGAGGCGATAAAGCCCTTGACGACAAGGCTGCCCAAGGTGGGGTACAGGGTGTACTTGATGCCCAAAAACACGCCTGCGATGCCGGCGAGAATGCCGGAAATGACAAAGGCGAGCTGGATGATGCGGGTGGAGTCGATGCCCATCAGCTGGGCGGTGTCGCGGTCAAAGGAAACCGCGCGCAGCGCACGACCCAGACGGGTTTTCTGGATGACATACGCCAGAACGATCAGCGCCACGGCACTGATGCCGAACATCATTAAATCGCCGGTGGAAACGACCAGCGTTGCCACATTGACGGTGGGGCTTTTAAAAAAGGAAGGGAAGTTGAAGAAATTGGAGCCTGCCTTGATGGTGACAAGACCCTCGTACAAGGTGCCCAGCGTGATGGAGGACACAAAGAAATAGGTGGGTGCCGAGTGGTTTTTCAAAATGCGGCGGAAACCGACAAACTCACCGAACAGCGAGATCAGCGCGCCTGCCAGACCCGCAATCAGCAGGGTGGAAACCAGCCCCATCCCCTTGCTGGAGACCAGAAAGTAGGCGATAAATGCTGCCGCTGTCATAGTGGCACCATGGGAGAAGTTGGAAAACTTTAAAACATTGAAAATCAGTGCAAAGCCGGTGGCGATCAATGCATAGATCGAGCCGGTTGCAATGCCGTTTATGATGACTTGCAGCGACATACTTGATTTGCCTCCTAGAAAAAAGCAGGCAGCCCCGCCAAAGCGGTACGAATCCGCGGGGCTGCCTGTTCAGATGTTACGGATAAAGGACGCGCAGACGTTGTTTAGCCGGCAAACTGCTCCAGCATAACGGGGGTCTGGTTGTCGTAGGTGTACATATACATACTCATACCAGTGGGCATATGGGTGGTGGGATCGATGGTGATCTTGCCGGTAACGCCCTCGTAGCTCAGGTTCTCCAGCGCATCGTGCAGGGCGGTGTAGTCGGTGCCGACCTTAGCAACGCAGTCCGCAGCAGCCATCACGATGTCGTAGCCCAGGAAGTACTTGTTGGGGGCGCTGACGTCGTTCTGAATCTCGGCGATCTTGGCGGCGATGGTTTCGTCCTCGGTATTGATGTTGTTGATGTAGTAAATGTTGGAGCAGTCGCCGCCGTAGGTGGTGTTGAAGCCGGGCGCGCCGTCCAGACCGGTGATGATCTTGCCCTTGTAGCCCAGCTCGGTAGCGGCGGTTTCAATGGCGACCAGCTGCTGGGTGTAGTTGGGGCAGTAGATGGCGTCCACATTGGCGTTGACTAAGGGCAGCAGCAGGGTCTTGTAGTCGGTGTCGGCAGCGCCGTAGGCAACGATCATGCTGTTGTCCACGGTGATGTTCTCCTCAGCAAGGCGATCCACAAAGGGAGCCAGCAGGGAAACGGAGTAGGCGTTCTCCTGATTGTACAGGATGCCGAAGGTCTTGTAGCCGTTCTTTACGGCAAAGGCTGCCATAATGTCGCCCTGCGTGGTGGCGCTGGGCTGCAAAGCAAACATATTCTTGTAGGGAACGCCCTCGCTCTTGGTCTGGCAGGCGGGGTCCATGGCAAGACCGACAACGGGTACGTCATAGCCCTCGGAGGTTTCCTTGATGGCGTTGGCGATGTTGGCAACCGGGGGTCCGACGATCAGGGAAACCTGATCCACGGTCACAGCGGTGATGTAGGAGTTGACAGCCTCAGTGACGTCGCCCTTGGTGTCGTAGGTGTTCATCACGATCTTTTTGCCGTTGATGCCGCCGTTGGCGTTGATCTCATCGACGGCAGCCTGTGCGCCCTTCTGGACGGACAGACCCAGACCGGAGGTGTTGCCGGTGATGTCCTGCAGGCAACCGATCAGAATCTCGCCGCTGTCGGCAGCTGCTGCAGAGGAAGCAGCGGGGGCAGAGGTGCTGGTGGAGGCGGTGCTGGAAGCTGCGCCGCCGCAAGCGGCCAGGCTCAAAGCCATACCGGCGGCCATAACAAAGGATACAATGCGTTTCATAGTGTTTTCTCCTTGATTTTGTGTTGGGTCAGCGCGCGGGGCTGCGGGGGAAGGAATGTGTGCGGGCTTTGCCTCCTTTTTTCCGGTGTGAAGGCGGGCAAATTGGGAGGTCTTGCCCTGTCTGCACCGGTTTTTCTGCTTTGTTGTCCGGTTTTGATTCTTGATTGCAAACGTTTGCAATCAAGGGCAAATATAAATTCCGATGGAGTTTTCCGCGCTTTTGCGGTTCCACCAGAAATCTTATGCCCAAAATATACTCCTGTTGCTCAGATTTGTCAATATGTGCTGCACATTTTCGTGCTTTTGTTTAAATTTGGCTATGCAAACATTTGCAAAACGACGAAAATCCGGCACATCGCACCCCGGCCATTGCAGAAAAATGAAAGGGCAGACCGATAATTTTATCTGCAATGAGAGCAGATGTCACGGAACTTGTCAAAAGAATCGCTGTAGCAATTTTATATCGCAGGGTGTATAATGAAAACGTTATCACATAAATCATTTTCAAAAGGCTGAGACAACACCATGAAGCAAAAACATATTCCGGCACGCTGTTTTTTCTATCTGTTCGGTATGCTGGTTCTGGCTATGGGGCTGATTTTGAACATCAAGGCCGGGCTTGGCTCCTCAGCAATTATGCCCGTAGCCTACACGATCAGCGAGGGCGCAGGAGTGAATTTTGGTGACATGACGTTTGTGATCTACTGTCTTTTTATCGCTGCGCAGATGATTATAAACGGCAAAGACCGCAGCTGCCTGGATCTGCTGCAGCTGCCGCTGAGTCTGGTGTTTACGCGGTTTATGAATTTGTTCAAAGCGGTAATCCCCTACGAACACGGCTATCTGCCCACAGATCTGCTTGTGTTGCTGGCGGGCATTGTGCTGACCGGCATTGGTGCCGCCATGACAGTGGATATGCAGCTCATCCCCAATTCCGGCGACGGTATCGTGAACAGCATCGCCCGCCGCTGCGGTCGTGAGCTTGGCTTTACCAAAAATATTTTTGACTGCGGTTGTGTTGCTGTTTCCCTGCTTGTCGGTGCGTTCTTCGGCGATCCGCTGCTCGGCATCGGCTTAGGTACAGTCATTTCAATGCTTGGCGTCGGTCGCGTTGTAGCTTCCTTTAACCATCTTTGCAAACCCGCCATAACCCATGCCGCGGGGTTGGAGAAAGTTGTACGTAAATAAATTTTGCATTGGTAATATAGCGAACTCAAATTCTAAGGCAACACCGCACAATACAATTTCCAGAAACAGAAAAGCGTCTGACTCACAAAAAAGGCCGGACGCTCTCCCAAAACTGCTTGCAGGGCAAAATTTAATCAGGCCGTCAGACAAGGTCTGTCAGCTAAAGTCAAGTTTGCCAAAGAAAATATAATATTCATTTTTGCAATTTGCTTTTGTAGCCCTCGGTATCGTGTCTTTCGGAAACGAAGCTGCAGCTTGACTACAGCAAAAACATGCTCGACTTTGGCACGTACAGAGGACTTTTCATGCTCACGACGCTTGATTTGTGCCTGAGAGCGCGCAGACTTATTCTTACTTTGGCTGGGACAGCGATTGATTTTGTAGCGGACAGACTTACCGCCTTTGTTCTTTTTCAGTGCTTCAGGACGTTTTTCGGCTCCGAGATAGCCACTGTCCCCATAAACCTCTTCCTCTTCTCCGGTAAGAAGCTCAGAAGTTACAGTGACATCGTGCTCGTTGGCTGCTGTTACCTTTACTGTATGAACCAGCCTGCTTTCCTTATCCACGTCGACATGGGCTTTGTAGCCAAAATGCCAGGTATTGCCCTTCTTTGCTGAATGCGCCTGAGGGTCACGCTCTTTTTTCTCATTCTTGGTAGAGGAAGGCGCCTCAATAAATGTGGAGTCGACTATCGTGCCGCGCTTCAGAATCAAACCGCGCTGCATCAACAGTTCCACAACCTGTGTAAATAGTTCCTGCTGGATTCCGTTGCGCAGCAGAATGTTCCGAAAGTGCCCCAGCGTATCTCCGTCCGGTACCTGATTGATTGATTCTACTCCGCAAAAATCCGAAAAGGCACGGCTGTCAATTACCTCCGCTACGGTTGCCATATCCGAGAGATTATACAGATTCTGTACGAGATAGATTCTAAGCATCCGTTCCAAATCGTAGGGCTTATTACCGCGCGCTCCTTCAAAAAAATCGCCAACTCCATCAAAATTGTAAAAGAGCAAAATTATATCAATTGGAACGCCTCCGCTGTAGCCATGTTACCAGTCATACCAGATCAATGTCCGGATAAAATCCTTCGGCGTTTCTAGTTTTGTAAAGAAATTTTCCTCGCGGACATTCAGAAGTCTGGCTATTTCTGGGGTTTTGCTCTCTTTATTTTTCCCCATCATTACACTTTTGGGGAATTTATTTGCTTTTTATTCCAAATTCCGTTCCCTACACTTAAAAGGTTCTCCAGCATTGCTGCCGCATAAATGTATGGATTTCTCCGTTATCCCGGTTTTCGTAATACGCTACCAGCAATTTCTTGAATTCAGGAACATCCTTCTCTGGGATAACAATCAGCCCTTTTCCTTTTGAAATCATGTAGTGGTTCGCGAAAATCACTGCCGTTCGTTTGTTGCCATCATTAAAGATTTGAGTTTTCATGCAATACAAGCACAAGCGAATGGCAATGTCTACATCATCTGCATCTTCACTGACGATTTTGTCAATCGCTTCTTTTACCACGGTCTCAATCGGAAGTGGCGGCACATACGAAGTTCCGCCAATCGTAACCGGCACACCACGAATTCGTCCTCCATCTGTATAAAAGCCCTCGTTTACCAATTTCGCAATGTGGCACAGAATATGATAATCTGTTGTATAGTTCAATACGTCTTTATCGAGAATGAACTCCCATGCGTGTTTCAGATTCAAAATTTTCTGTACATCGCTGGCAGTCATACCGGTCACAATGCCGTTATCGATAATATCCGCTGTCTGTGGGAAAGTCGTCGCCACGCCTTCCAGCACAGCCTGATCATAAATATTGGCCTTCATGTTGGCTCTGGCAAAATCCAGATTCAACATTACGCGCGGTGGCAAGTCGGCTTCCGCATATCCCAACGCAGCCAAATCTTTTTCGATATGTCGAATTTGTTTCCGTAATTCGCGCGCTTCGCGGTTGTTGCGCAGAAGCAACTGGTATAAATCCTCGGAATATACATCTACATAGGTCGATGTTAACCGACTTCCAACACGCTTACGGATATAGAGATATTTTTGCCCATCTCTGTCTTTCACTTCCGGCGTACCATCATAGGGAAGTAAATTTAGTCTGGCTTGGAAATCCGCTTTTTGGTGCAAAAGCTCTTGAATTTTTGAGTATGTGTTTTCCATAGCTACTCCTTGGGGAATTTTTACAAGATTATTATAGCAATTTATTCCCCCATTTATCAAGCGAAAGGGATCATTTGGCAGAGAAATCTATTTTCTCGCTCAGCGTTTAAGCGCTTGACTTGAGTTCTCGTACTGCAATTATATGGGGAACATTTTGCTGCTACAGTTATTGATTTGTTCTCTACGCCAAATGTTTTATGGATAGATACCACATCTTTAGCTTTCACCTCAGTGTAACGGTCTTTTTGTAGTCACCTGTAAACCGTATTTCAATTTCATTACGCGACCTCACCGTGATTTTCTCAATGATTCGCGCGGTCAGAGCATCGTCATATTCTAGGATTTGCAGGTCTTTGGCTGACAGCAGCATTTCCGGCTGTCTGGCTTTTTCCTGTCGGGCGGCGCTTTCCTCGATGGCTTTTTTCAGGCTCTTAATTTTATTATTCAGCTTTTTCAACCTGTTATCCAGAAACGGAGTATCCTCATCGAAGTCCAAGGACATTTCCAGCAGGCGGTCAAATTCCTGTTGGGTCTGCTCCAGTTGCTCCTGCAAATTAGGCTTTATGCTTTCGCCGGTTTGGATGCTATGCAGGATGCCGTTGATCTGGGCAGCGACTTCATCGGTGAAGTTTGCAGCCAAATCCTGCACGGCTTTCAGAATTGCACGGTGCAGTTTTTCTTCCGGGATGGACGGTGAGCTGCCGCAGAATTTCGTGCCATACTCGATGCGATTCACGCACCGCCAGACGATTTGCTTTCTGCCGTGGATGTTCCAAGTAACCCGCTTGTAAGGGCTGCCACAGTCACCGCAGACCAGTCGTTCGGATAAGGCATATTTGCTGTTATAGCGACCCCGGCGGCGCTTGCGTTGGTTGGCCGCCGACTTGCTGTTTCGGCGGGCAATCTCGGCTTGCACCTCTCGGAATATCTGCTTGCTGACAATGCCCTCGTGGTAATTTTCAATGTAATATTGCGGAAGTTGCCCGGTGTTTTTCTTATGTACCCCCGTCAGCACATCCTCGGTAAAGGTCTTTTGTAGTAATACGTCACCACAGTATTTTTCATTTTGCAGAATGCGCTGGATGCTTTGCGCTGACCATTCGGTGTTGCCGCGGGCTGTGAGTGCGCCCGCCGTTTCCAGCTTTGTCTTGATGCTTTGCAGGCTGTCGCCTTGCAGGTAGCTGTTGAAAATCAGCCGAATGACTTCCGCCTGCTCCGGGATGATCTCTGGCTTGCCGTCTGCCCCTTTTCGATAGCCGATAATCCTGCCGTAAGGGAAGGCAAATTTGCCGTGCTTATATCCCATGCGCTTACCGCGGGCAACATTTTGGGAGATAGACTCGCTTTCAGCCTGGGCAAAGGCGCTCAGTACGGTGAGGATCATCTCAGAGTTCATAGTGGCAGTGTTGATGTTTTCCTTTTCAAATACCACCGCAATTCCCATCTGCTTCAACATTCGGACGTACTGGATGCTGTCCAGCGTGTTGCGGGCAAACCGTGAAATAGATTTCGTCAGGATAAGGTCGATTTTGCGCTTCTTGCAGTCTTGAATCATCTGGTTAAAACCGTCACGCTTCTTGGTATGTACGCCGGAGATACCGTCATCCGCGTAGATGCCCGCGACTTCCCACTCCGGGGTGGAATTGATTTTTTCGGTGTAGTACAGTTTCTGGATTTCAAAACTGCCCTGCTGCTCTTCTTCCTCGGTGCTGACGCGGCAGTAGGCCGCCACCCGCAGCTTGCGCACCGTGTTTTTCCGTCCGGCGTTTTCCCTCATAGATGCGGGAATCTCAATGATCCTCATGTTGCTCATGGCTTTTCTCTTTACACAATTTGTCCGTTCTGCAGTTTGAATTCAACATGGGTGTCACGGTACAGGATGACCTTGCTGACGACCTTCTTATAAAAGGTATGTGGGAAGCCATCTGTCGGTTTATACTCGGCACAAGCTTTTCGTATTTGCATAGTTGCCGGATTGGCATCTCCTGCAGAGCAGAATTCATATTCCAGTTCCGCCCGGTTCAGGATTTTAGTGATTAGCGCATCAGCATCTGGTTCTGCATCCAGCAGAACCTGTCCAATCTCCCTATCCAGCAGAACAATTTCCATTGACTGCACATTTGCCTTGCCCGCTGGCGGATGGATGAGTTCTGAGTTCTGTTGGAGCCATCGCAGTTTTTCCACAATGCTATTGAAAGTTTCCTTTGTTTGTGTCGGCTTCGACCACATCCCGCATTCACGGCAAAACCATTGATTTCTTTTGGAATGCCAGTAAAGACTTGCACCGCAGCATCCGCACTGCATATCTTTGCGAAATGGTTTCAGCGTTGCCGAGTAGGTGACGGTCTTGCTTTTTCGGATTTGTTCTGCCGCTTCAAGTTGCCCTGCGGTGATGATTTGCGGATATTCCGCCGTACCGCAGTAGTCTGCATTGGCAAGGATCAGTCAGGGCAAAGGCGATACAGCACTCCTACGCCCCGATGTTTTTCACAGTGTCCGCATATATGCCAAATCTTCCTGCGCGACGGGGAGAATGACCTCGTCCCGCAGCAGGGCGGCGGTAGGATGGCCGCGGTGGAGCCATTCACGGATGACGGTGTAATCCATCTGCCCCGCCCCCAGGGCGGTAGGGGTGCGCGGCGCGTCGGGGTGGAGCACGGCGTCCTTCACATGGACGGCAGCCAGGTCTTTGCCAATAACCTCGCACCAGGCGGGCCACAGAGCATCTTGGTTGTCCACATTCTCAGCCGTCAGGACATTAACAGGGTCAAAAATCACATGAAAATGTGCCCCGTCGCCTACGGTCTCCTTCAGCGTGCGCAGCTTTTCCACCGTGTCCAGTGCGTGTACAAATACCGGTTCCAGCGCAAAGCAGGCATCCAGCTTTGCGGCCTGCTCTACGATGCGCAGGATGCTGTCGGTCAGCAAGGGCAGCTCTGCCGCCTTCTGCTCCTCGGTCAGAAATCGGCAGGAGCTTTCGCTTCCGACCTGTTTTGCCCCCGTTGCCTTCTGGTAGTGCAGGGCGCGGCAGACATCCGCCACGGCAGCCGTCCGCGTCCCGTCGTCCGGGCTGCTCAAATCGCGGTAGCAGCTCAGCACGGTGATCTCCACATCTGCCTCAGCAAACGCGGTGCGAATTTCTTCCAACTGTTCCGGGGAGATACCGTTCATATCCGCAATCCCCCGAATGGCTTTGGGCATGGCAAGCTGAGCAGCGTTATAACCCTGGTCTGCCAGCGTGCGTGCCAATTCCTGCGCGGTAAAGCTACCGTAATCGTGGGCGCGGCATCCGTATTTCATACAAAAATCCTCCTATTTCAAGAATGCCCTCCGGCAGGACCGGAGGGCATTTTCAGCTGATTGCGGGGCGGTTACGGCTCCAGCATAATTTTGACAGCAGCGGGGTCTTTTTCGGCGGTTTCATAAGCCTTGGCCCAGTCCTGCAGCTTGAAGCAGTGAGAAATCAGGCCGTCGGTCTTGATAAGACCCTTCTCGATGCCGCGGATAACGGCGGGGTAGACCTTGGCAGACAGGTGGGAGCCGATGATGGTCAGCTCCTTGCCGTCTCCGATGGTGTTCCAGTCGGCGGTGACGAGATCGGACAGAACGCCCATCTGGACATAGCGGCCGTGGTTACGCAGGCAGTTCAGGCCCTGCGCGGCGCTCTTGGGGCTGCCGGAGGCTTCGACATAAACGTCGCAGCCCAGACCGCCGGTCAGCTTCATGATCTCCTCGACCACATTGCACTCAACGGGATTCAGCACGATGTCGGCACCGTACTCCCTGGCGCGGCGGGCACGCTCCTCGCGGACTTCGAGGCCGATGACCAGCTTGGGCATCTTGAGGTTGGCAATGTTGCACATCGAGGTACCGATAGCGCCCAGACCCGCGATGACGACCACATCGTCATGCCGGATATTGGCCTGTTCCAGCGCGTGCATGCCGCAGGCAATCGGCTCAACCAGAACACTCTGCTCCTTCGTAAAGCTCTTGGGCAGAACATGCTTCAAGCTGGTTTTGGGCAGCTTGACATACTCGGCAAAACCGCCGTTGGCATATTTTTTGAAGCCGAACACAGCGCTGCGTTGGCACATCCAGTATTTGCCGGTGCGGCAGAAATGGCAGTGGCCGCAGGGCACGACCTGCTCGGCGCAGACATCATCACCGATGGCAATGCCGGGGACCTCGCCCTTGATGTCCACGACCTCGCCGTAGAATTCATGGCCGGGGATGCAGGGCGGCTCCATGTAGCGGTCCGCCTCGGAGGTGCCCCAGACGCGGATGCCGCCGTGGAATGCCTTCAGGTCGCCGGCGCAGATGCCGCAGGCCTTGACCTTCAGCAGGACCTCACCGTCCTCCAGTTCAGGAAAAGGGAAATCTTCATACCGGTTGTCGCCGGGTGCGTAAGTAACAACAGCCTTCATTGTCTTTTCCATACGAGTAAACCTCCAGAAAATCAGCCTTTCAGACCGGACGTTGCGATGCCCTCGACCAGATATTTCTGGAACACGATGAAAATCGTAACCGCCGGGATAATGGACAGGGTGGACATGGCGAACATAGCGCCGTAGTCAGAGGAAGAACCCGGGTCGCAGAACAGTTTCAGCGCCAGGGACGCGGGATAGCGGACGGATTCCTTGACATACAGCAGGGCGGAGAGGAAGTCATCCCAGCGCCACATGAAGGAGAAGATGCCGGCGGTAATCAGCGCCGGCACGATCAGCGGCAGGATGATGCGCAGATAAATGCCGAAGTAGGAGCAGCCGTCAATGCGGGCGGCCTCGTCCAGATCCTTAGGGATGCCGTCGATGAAGTTCAGGATCAGGTAAACGAAGAAGCCCTGGATGGCGAAGAAGTACGGCACGATCAGCGGCAGATAGGTGCCGACCCAGCCCAGCTTTTGGTACCACAGATACTGCGGGATCATCAGCACCTGTGCGGGCAGCATCATAGAAACCAGCATAGCGGCAAACAACAGGCCGCGCCCCTTGAACTTGCAGCGGGAGAAGCCGTAGGCCACCAACGAGGAGGAAATGACCGTACCGACAGTAGCAATGACGGAAATAAACATCGAGTTGGAGAAGAAGGTCCCGAAGCTGACCTTGCCGAAGCCCTTCCAGCCGTTGACGTAGTTTTCCAGCGTAGCCTTTTCGGGGATCAGACTGCCGGCCGTCGTAAAGATGGTGCTTGTCTCTTTAAAAGAGCTCATGACCATCCAGACCAGCGGGTACAGCATGATGAGGCCGAAGAAGCAGACGATCACATTGTAGACAATGCTGCCGACTTTTCTTTTTGTTTTGGTATTCATCAGAGACCCTCCTCATAGACCCAGAACCGCTTGGTAGCGAACAGGACTGCGGTGATAAGGCCGACGATCAGCAGCATGACCCAGGCCAGCGCAGCACCGTAGCCGGTGTTGTAATACTCAAAGGACTGCTGATACATATAAACGGTGTAGAACAGCGTGGAGTTCATCGGCTTGCCTTGGGTGATGATGTAGCACTGGGTAAAGGCCAGGAAGCCGTTGATCATCTGCATGACGAGGTTGAAGAAGATGGTGGGCGTCAGCAGGGGCAGCGTGATCTTAAAAAACTGGCGGAATTTGCCTGCACCGTCTATGCTGGCAGCCTCATACAGAGATGGCGGAATTTGCTTGAGCGAGGACAGGAAAATCAGCATCGAGGAGCCGAACTGCCAGACAGCCAGCAAAATCAAGGTCCAGATAGCGGTGTTTTTATCGCCCAGCCAGGACACGGGGTCCTTCATGCCAAAGACAGCCAATACTTTATTGATGACGCCATCGATGGCGAACATACGCTTCCACAGGATGGAGACAGCCACCGAACCGCCGATGATGGAGGGCAGGTAGTACGCGGCGCGGTAGAAGGCGGTCAGACGGCTGCTATTGAGCAGCAGCATGGCGACCAGCAGCGCGAACGCCAGGCGCAGCGGCACGGAAATCAGTGCGTAGAAGAAGGTGACCCCAATCGTCTTGAAAAACACCTCGTCAGAGAACATCTTGATGTAGTTCTTAAGCCCCACAAATACCGGGGCCGACAAAATGTTGTAATCGCACAGAGAGTAGTAGAGAGAGATCATCATCGGCACGATCATAAAGAGCAGGAAACCGATGATAAACGGGGATGTGAACGCCAGACCGGCCTTGGTCTCCGCGTCCAACCGCGGTCTTTTAGCCGCCGCTGCCTTTTTCGTCATGGCGGGATTCTCCTTTCTTAGAGAAGCACCGAACGGTGTGGGGCTTTTCAGCCATGACCGTTCGGTGCTGCCTTACCATTTATAAAATTACTTGTTCAGGGCAGCGTTTCCGGCGCTCAGCAGCTGGGCGGCAGCCTCCTTGGCCGTCAGCTCACCGTAGCAGACCTTCTCAACCAGCTGGTTGACCTGCTGGATGACTTCCGCAGAGCCTTCCGGGGAAGGAGCATCGATGGGGGTGGAGTTCGGGGTGACAACATTGTTGACGAAGTCAACCGCCTTCTGGCTGGAGGTATCCAGCAGATCCTTGATGCCGTTGGCCGTTTCAGAGGAGACGGGGATACCGCGCTCACCCAGCAGGGTCTTGTTGGCGTCAACATCATTGGTCCAGTAGTTCAGCAGCTTGGCAGCCTCCCCGGGCTGAGTGGAATCGGCGGTGATGCAGAAGAACATGCTGGGCTTCAGGTAGTCAGAGGTCTTGGGATCTTTGGACGGCCAGGTGGTCATCTCGATGGTGAAGTTGTCACCGGCGGCGTTCTGCAGGGCGGACAGCGCGTTGGACCAGGTGAAGGAGCACCAGCTCATGGTAGAGGGGCTGGAGCCGTAGACCAGCGGCATCTGCTCCGGGGTGCCGATGGTGCGCTCGGCATAGATGGCGGGGTCGCAGGCCCAGCCTTCGGCAATGCCGGTCTCGTAGATGTCGAAGAATGCCTCGATCTGCTCCTCGGTAGCGCCGATCTCGCTGCCGTTGTACAGGTGGCCGCCCTCACCGCGCAGCACGTAAGCGCAGTAGTCAGCGCCGTTGCCGTAGAATACGTCGGTCTTGTAGCCGGTCTTTTCGTAGACCTCGCGGCAGACATCGTAAAACTCGTCCAGCGTCATGTTGTCATGGATCTCAATGCCGTTCTCGTCCAGCAGATCCTTGTTGTACATGACGGCGGGAACGTTGACGCCCAGAGGAATGGCGTACAGCTTGCCATCGACCTTGCCGGAGTTCAGAACGGTCTCGCTGACGTTGGAGACGTCCAGCGTGCCATCCTCCACATAGGGGGTCAGGTCAACCAGCAGCCCATTGGAAACATACTGCTGCAGGTAAGAGTAGTCCATCTGTACAACATCCGGCAACGTGTGTCCGGCAGAGGCAGTGGCCAGCTTGTTCCAGTAATCGCTCCACTCGGCAAACTGTCCGTCAAAGCTGATGCCGTTGGCTTCGCCGTAGGTATCCAGCACCTGCTGGGTGCGCTCGTTGCGGGTCTGGTTGCCCCACCAAGCTACGGACATGGAGCCGGAGGCGGCGGAGGTTTCCGCTGCAGAGGAAGCAGCCGTATCGGTAGAGGTGGAGGCGGCAGTGGACTCGCCCGTGGAGGCAGAGGAGCCGCCGCACGCTGCAAGGGACAGTGCCATTGTGCCTGCCATCGCAGCAGCGATAAACTTCTTATTCATGGTCATTCTCCTTTTGTTTAGCTGTTCGCCGGTTTTCTGTGCGGCGCAGCCGGAATGCAGTGGTTTTTGTTTTCACGAACGTTCGTTTCTGTCTCTTATTATAGCGGCAAACCGCCGCCTTGGGAATAAAAAATTCCGTTCTCTGCGGCGCACAAAACCGTGCTTTCCGGTTTTTTTGCCCACCAAAAAACCGACACCTTTCAAAAAAACGGCTTTTCCACCCTGCCCTCTTGAAATCCGGCATTTTCTCCAGTAAACTAGAGGCGTATAGAGCTTTTCCGTTCAAATCGCTAATAAATCGAACCAAAGGGAATCTTCCTTATATGATAAAAGACCTTTTTATAAGACAAAAGCAGTTTTTCTCCAACATTTCTTTAAAGAAGAAATTCATGAGCATCATCATCGCGCTGCTGTTCCTTATGCTGGCTGGCTTTGGCATCGGCATGCTGCTGGTGCGCCGCAGCGACGATTTGCTTTTGTATAATTCCACCCGCGGCACGGTTGTCTACTCCGCGCAGGTCCTGTCAGACCGACTGCAGACTGTGGAAAACATGACCCGCATCATGCTGGGCGATTCCGTTCTCCAGGAAAATCTGGCCATTGCCGACGACCCGGATGCCACCCACATAGATAAAAACAACGCATTCACCGCGCTGGGCAGCGCCGTGCCGAACTACTATTATAATTTCAAGGACGGCACCGGCATGCGGTACATCAGCCTGTACAATGACAGCTATGTTTCCCGCAGCGACTATGTGCTGTCGGCCAATGTCGCGCCGGAGCGCATCCGGCATTTGCTGGACGCCGCCCACACGGCTGACGGCGCACCGGCCTGGGTCACTGACTACTGCCAGGACAGCGGATTATTCCTCTGCCGTGATGTCCGCCGGGCCAAGGACCTGAAACTGGACACACTGGGGACGATTCTGGTCAATGTCGATCTGAACGAGCTCATTGCCGACACGACGGCCCAGATGGACCAAAGCGGCACGACCCGCTATATTTTATATAAGGACGGGCAGGAGATTTTCCACACCGACACATTCCCCGAAAATGAGCTGCAATCCCTGAACGGGCGCGTCAGCCAGTTTTCCGGCGCTTACGGTGTCATTCATCTGGACGACGCCTCTTACTTTTACATTAAGGACACTCTGCCCGCATTCGGCTGGCAGTTTTTAGCACTGATCCCCTACACATCGGTCATCGTATCGCAGCGGGTGTCGCTGCTGTTTGCGCTGCTCATCATGCTCGTCGTGCTGCTGCTCTGCCTGGTGCTGTTCAACTACCTCGTCAATGTCATCACCGGGCATTTTACCACACTGATCCGCAAGATGGACGCCTTTGGCGAGGACGAGACGACCCTGCCGCAGAGTGACGCTGACTACAGCAGCCGCAGTGATGAAATTGGCGAGCTGCACCGCCGCTTTGACAAGATGGCCGTGCATGTGCAGGATCTTATCCAGAAAAACTACGTCAATGAGCTGCTGGCCAAGGACGCCCAGTTCAAATTTTTGGAAAGCCAGATCAACCCGCACTTCCTGTACAACACGCTGGATTCTATCAACTGGCGCGCCAAAGCGCTGGGCGACAAGGATATTTCCACGATGGTCGAGGCCCTCGGCGCGCTGCTGCGCGTGACGCTGAGCCATAAGGAGACGATCTCGACCATCGGCAGTGAACTGGAGATCGTGCGCAACTACATGTCGATCATTCAGGTGCGCTACGATGACCGCATCGAGTTCCGGGACGAAGTGCCCCCCGCACTGTACGAGCAAGCCCTGCCCCAGCTGACCTTGCAGCCATTGGTGGAAAACGCCATCAACTACGCGCTGGAGGAAATCCCCGACACCTGTACCGTGCAGATCACCGGCTGCCTGACCCCCGAGGAAACACTGCTGGAGATCACGAACAACGGTTCCCAGTTCCCGGAGGACCTGCTGGGAAAGCTGACCCGCAGTGAGATCACGCCCCACGGGTTCGGCATCGGCCTGCTGAACATCCAAAAGCGCCTGCAATTGCAGTTCGGCCCAGACTTCGGCCTTGAATTTATCAACGATGAGCTGCGCGATCTTGCCATTGTACGCATCCATCTGCCGCCAAAGGAGGGGGAACCATGTATCGAATGCTGATCGTTGACGATGAGCGCATCATACGCGAGACGCTCTCCCGCCACATTGACTGGGCCGCGCTGGACGTACAGGTCATCGGCACCGCATCCAACGGGCTGGAAGCCTACGACATCATCATGGACGAGTACCCCGACATCGTCATGACCGACATCAAAATGCCGGGTTTTTCGGGGCTGGAGCTGCTGCAGCGCATCAAGTCACTGCACCCGGACATTGAATTTATCCTTCTGTCCGGCTACGGCGAGTTCGAATACGCCCAGAAAGCCATGCAGTGGGGCGTGCGGCACTATCTGCTCAAGCCGTGCAGCGACGAAAAGATCATTGCCAGCGTGCAGAGCGTGACCGAGGAGATTTCCCGCCGCCGCATGGCTGAGCCGCAGGATGCCTCCGCCGCCATGCAGGAGTTGGGCGATTCCGCCATCCTGAACCTGCTCAACGAGTGCATTGCGCAGGGCGACGGCAGCTATGATGTCATCTACGCGCCGTACAAGAAATTTCTGGATTTTGACAACACGCCCTATGAGCTGTGCTATCTCTATTTTCTGGACTCTCCGTCCCTGCAGGACGCTTTAAGCCAGATCCGCATTTTCCGGGAAAAGTATACCCCCGGCATCCCGTTCTACGCCATCTACGTGCAGCAATGCCTTTTGTTCTTCTTCCGGTCCTACCATCTGGAATACGACGCGCTCGACACCTACATGTCAAACCTGCGTCTGCCCTTGCAGGAGATACCCGTTTCGTACAAGCGGGTGCGCTACGCGAATCTTTCGGACCTGATGGACTATGTGAACTCCCGCATCTGCCACTTTGCCACCGTGCAGTACAGCAATGGCGACAGCATCATCTCGATCTGCAACTACCGCAATATCATCCGCCAGGTCGAGCGGCTGACCTTCAGCGCGTTCAGCAAGGACAGCGAAAACAGCGAGCATTCGCTCGAGCTGCTGTGTGAGCTGGTGGGCCGCGTGTCGAGCATCACGTTCTTAAAGCAGCTGATCTCGACGATCATCATGCTGGCCTCGTCCCAGTGCTATGCGTTCACCGCGCTGGAGGCGGCAGAGTTCCTGATCCAGGTCAACCAGATGAACAGCAGCGAGGAGATCTTGAAAAAACTGGTGCCCCAGCTGCACGCCATCTACAGCCGGTTCACCGCCGCCAAGCCCGAGGCGCAGTCCCTGAGTGACCGCGTCAAGGCGTATGTGGAGAAGAACCTGTCCGACGACGACCTGTCGCTCAAATCCATTGCCGACAACTACCTGTACATGAACGTCGATTATGTGAGCAAGAAGTTCCAGAAGGAGACTGGACAGAAATTCTCCGCCTACCTGACCGGGCTGCGCGTCCAGCGCGCCATGGAGCTGCTAAAGGGTGCCGACAACGATAAAGTGCAGTCCATCGCCGAGATGGTCGGCTACGGCAACAACCCACAGTATTTCAGCCATGTATTCAAGAAAGCGACTGGGATGACCCCCAGTGCCTATATAAAGTTTTCCGCAGGAGGGAATCTATCATGACCAACGAAGCATTGCAGAAAAAAATCAACCTTGTCATGGACAAGCTCATTCATCTGGGTGGTGCAGACTATGAAAATGACAAGAATATTTCGCTGAAGGACGCCATCGCTTCCGGCAATGTGGCCCGCGATTTCGGCATCGAGGAATGGGACTGGCCGCAGGGAGTGGGGCTGTACGGTCTTTCGATGCTGCAGGACTACTACCGGGATGACCGCTTTATGGAGTTTTTCCTGAACTGGTTCCGTTCCAACATTGAGCGCGGTCTTCCGTCCCGCAACATCAATACGACCTGCCCGTACCTGACTCTTTTGCAGATTTTGGACCGGATCCCCGAGCCGGAGCACAGCCGGTACGAGACCATGTGCATCGAGCAGGCCGAATGGCTGATGCACGGCCTGCCCAAAACGACAGACGGCGGCTTCCAGCATGTGACCACCGGCATCGGTGACCGCAACGGTGTCATCCTCAACGAGCAGCAGCTCTGGCTGGATACCCTGTTTATGGCGGTGCTGTTTCTGCAGCAAATGGGCATCCGCTGTGACCGCAAGGACTGGCGCGACGAGGCCACGCATCAGGTGCTTTTGCACATCAAGTATCTTTACTGCAAAAATAACGGCCTGTTCTACCACGGCTTCAGCTTTATCCGCAACGATAACTTCGGCGGCATCTTCTGGTGCCGCGGCAACAGCTGGTTTACGCTGGGGCTGACGCTTTTCCTGGAAAAAGCCGACTATCTGGACGGCGGCACGCGGCAGTTTATCATGGATACCTTCCGTACCCACGCCGAGGCGCTGCGCAGCTATCAGGCCGAGGACGGCTTGTTCCATACCGTAATTGACGATGCTACCTCCTACGAAGAAGCCTCCGGTACAGCTGCCATGGCTGCGGGTCTTTTGCGCGGCATGAAGGCCGGAATTTTGGACGAAAGCTACCGCGTCTGCGCTGACCGCGCCATCACCGCCCTGTGCGACTGCGTCGATACCGACGGCACGGTGCTGAAGGTTTCCGCCGGCACCGCTATGGGAATGAATGCAGAGCACTACAAGGGCATCGGCATCCGTCCGATGGCCTACGGTCAGGCACTGACCCTGATTGCCCTGTGTGAGGCGTTACAGTAAAAAGGAGAATGATTATGGAACATGTTGCCTGGAAGGGGCATATCAAGCCTGGCTATAAGCAGGAATACATCCGCCGCCACAACGAAATCTGGCCAGAAATGGTGGATGCATTGAAAGCGGCCGGTGTATGCAATTACACCATCTTTGCCTGCGGCGATGAACTGTTCGGTTACTATGAGTGCGTACATGGTGCCGCATTTGCCCAAAAAGCACAGGACGAAAGCCCTGTTGTTGCTCGCTGGTGCGAGATGATGTCTGATATTCAGGTGCTTAGCACCGAGGCGGATACTCTGGAACAGGTTTTCCGTCTGGATTGATTGGAGGTACTTTTATGTCTGTCTGCACACCCAAATCCTTCGACCTGACCGGTAAGGTCGCGCTGATCACCGGCGCATCCTACGGCATCGGCTTTGCCATTGCCACCGCAATGGCAAACTGTGGCGCCACCATCGTTTTCAACGACATCAAGCAGGAGCTGGTCGACAAGGGCCTGGCCGCCTACAAGGAAGCCGGCATCGAAGCCCACGGCTATGTCTGCGACGTCACCAACGAGGACGCCGTCAATGAGATGGTCAAGAAGATCACCGCCGAGGTCGGCCACATCAACGTGCTGGTCAACAACGCCGGCATCATCAAGCGCATCCCGATGATCGAGATGACCGCTGCCCAGTTCCGTCAGGTCATCGACGTGGACCTGAACGCCCCCTTCATCGTTGCCAAGGCCGTTATCCCCGATATGATCGAGCAGGGCGGCGGCAAGATCATCAACATCTGCTCCATGATGAGCGAGCTGGGCCGCGAGACTGTCTCCGCCTACGCCGCTGCCAAGGGCGGTCTGAAGATGCTGACCAAAAACATCGCCTCCGAGTACGGCAAGTACAACATCCAGTGCAACGGCATCGGACCCGGCTACATCGCCACCCCGCAGACCGCGCCCCTGCGCGAGATCCAGCCCGATGGTTCCCGTCACCCGTTCGACCAGTTCATCGTCGCCAAGACCCCTGCCGAGCGCTGGGGCAAAGCCGAGGATCTGGGCGGCCCCGCCGTGTTCCTGGCTTCCGAGGCTTCCGACTTCGTCAACGGCCTGATCCTCTACGTTGACGGCGGCATCCTGGCTTACATCGGCAAGCAGCCGGGGTAAGGTCATTACTCCGACGCTGTTCTGAGCCTTTCTGATTTTGTTTCTGGTTTAGTTGCTTCGTCCATCAGGATTTTCTATAGCCTTATGCGCTATCTTGAGAAATCCTGGTGGACTTTTTTTAATAAAAAGCAGTTCATTTGTACAGAGTGAATCAGAACCGATTCACTATTTCGAGTCAAGATTTTTGGATGAATCTAAACTGATTCACTCTGGAGTATATGTGAATTTGTATGTGTATCCGCCTTGATTGTCTTCGCTTTGGACAGGAACGTGTTTTGCTAGCATAGCATTTGGATATCCACAAACGCATTTCTGGGGTGTTCCCCAGACCCCCTCGCTGTTCTTGCGTGACGATAGTGACGCAGATGACGCTTGTGACGCTGTTTTGGGGATATCCCTATACCATATCCCAGATTCAGCGTCATTAGCGTCATCTGCGTCATTCTGATTTTGTGTTTCTCGTAATATCACTATTTTTGTTTCGAGCAGTAGTAAACTGCAAGCGTCATTTCGCTATAAGCGTGACGGTGATGACGATGATGACAGTGTTCGTGGGATAGGGTAAAGGGGTATATCAAAAACATCGTCATCACCGTCAGCATCGTCATTCTACAGGCAAGCCGTTTTAATCTGCGGCTTGCCTGTTTTAATTTTGATGAAAATTTTTGTTGGATACAGGTCAAATCTTGCGCCTTCCCACTGTCTACATAATGTCGACATTTTATTACAAATTATTACATCTCAAAAGCCTGCGATACTTTTTGCCCTTTCCCAGTGGCTATATAGTGAAAGCGTTTTTTCACTACTTACATAGGAGGAACCCATGAACACGGAATTTCAAAATTTACCCAATGTTGTAAGCCCCAAGGAGGTGCAAACTTACTTCGGTATCTCACGCTCGACCACCTATCGGATATTTCACGACGCGACTTTTCCTGCGTTCCACATTGGAAACCGACTGCTGGTGCGGCGAGATGAGTTACTGGACTGGCTGGAACGGCAAAAGGTCAATAAAGCCCAAAACGAGAACCCGAAGATTGTCGGGTCTGATGAATAGCTTTCTCCAAGTACCTGTGGTAGTCTTTGTGTCACGAAAGGAGACGATGCACCGTGAAAGACACATCTAAAACATCCCTGCACCGTGGGCACAACGAGGGCAACATCCGTCAGCGAACAGACGGGCGGTGGGAGGTTCGCCTGTCAGCCGGGATTGACTACAAGACAGGCAAACCTAGGCGTACATCCACCTGCTGTAACACGCGGCAGGAAGCCATTGCCATTTTACAGCAGCAAGCCCACGAAGTCCGCACACAGGGCTGGCGTGATCCGATTTCCGTGACACTGGGAGAGTGGTATGAATACTGGCTGGACACCTATATGAAGGACACCGTCAAGCAATCTACTTACGCCAGCTACCGCAGTTATCTCAACAAGCACTTTTGTGTGCTGGGGAAAATCCTGCTGAAAAAGTTAGAGCCACACACCTTGCAGGAATTTTACAACTACAAATTCCGCGAGGAAGGGCTGTCGCCCAAGACGCTTCGCAACTACCACATGGCATTACACAAGTGCTTACAACAGGCCGTAAAAGAGCATCTACTGGTCTATAATCCCTGCGATGCCGTGACCCTGCCAAGCGGAGAAAAGCCCGAAATCAGCGTATTTACCAACGACCAGCAGCGGACGCTGGTGCAAGCCAGCTACCGCCACCGCTATGGGGTATTTATCCGGCTGGATTTGTGTACGGGATTACGCATGGGGGAATTGCTGGCGCTGAAGTGGGAGGACATCGACTTTTCCACCGCCCAACTCCATGTACGCCGTACCATCAATCGCCTTGCCAAGTACGAAGCCCACGACGGCGAAAACAAAACCGAAATCGTATTCGGCACACCCAAAACGAAAAACTCCCGCCGCACGATTCCACTGACCCGCACAATGGCAGACGAGCTTACCCGCTGGAAACAACAGCAAGCGCAGGATAAAATTCGGGCAGGGGATAAGTACACTGATGACGGCTTCATCGTTACCAACGAATTTGGTCACTACTTTGAGCAGAAAACCTTCAAGGATTACTACGATCGCCTGTTGAAGGATGCCGACATCGGGCACTTTACCTTCCACGCCCTGCGGCATACCTTTGCCACCCGTTCGCTGGAGCGCGGCATGGACTACAAGACCCTGTCAGCCATCCTCGGTCACTACTCGGTAGCGTTCACAATGGACACATACGTCCACAGCATGGACGAGCACAAACGGCGCGAAATGGACAAGATGGATGATATGTTCGGGATGCAGTACAGTATCTCTGTGGAGAACCAGCCTTATCCGGTGCTTTGCACACTCTCGGCAGACGGCTGCACCGCCCATGTTCCTGACTTCCCCAAGGTTACCGCACAAGCCCCCACGCTGGATGTTGCCCTGCTCGAAGTCAAACAGCAAATCCAAAAAGCCCTGCGCCAGTACAAGAACCCGCCCATTCCTACCAAACAGGAACAGATCGTCGTACCAAACAACAGCGTATTGGTACTCGTCAAGGCGAACTGACTACACTGACCGATCCTATTTTTACCTGCCAACTCCGCAAAATTTATCCACAAAAAGCGCCCGGGCTGTTGAAAATCTCAGCCGTCCGGGCGCAGTCGTTTTGCCGTTTTGGGGTCATTTTGGGGTCAAAGTTACCTGATTGTTACCACTTTTACCATATTGCAGAAAAAAGCTCGTTGAAACTTGTCGTTTCAACGAGCTTTTGTTGGTTGCGGAGACAGGACTTGAACCTGCGACCTCCGGGTTATGAGCCCGACGAGCTACCATCTGCTCTACTCCGCGATATATGACACACACGCTGTTTCGCGGTGCTTGATTATAATACCACAGCACGGCGTGTGTGTCAATAGCTTTTACTAAAAAAGTTTATGCAATTTTTCCCGGGAGTTCACCCGGCTGTCTGCATTTGTATCAGACAATGCCCTGGCTCATCATGGCGGAGGCGATCTTCTCGAAACCGGCGATGTTGGCACCGGCGACCAGGTTGCCCTTCATGCCGTACTTTTCGGCGGTGGCGGCAGCGGTCTTGTAGATGTTGACCATGATGTTGTGCAGGCGCTCATCCACTTCCTCGAAAGTCCAGGACAGGCGCAGGCTGTTCTGGCTCATTTCCAGGCCGGAGGTAGCAACGCCGCCAGCGTTGGATGCCTTAGCCGGGGCAAACAGGATGCCGTTCTGCTGCAGGTAAGCGATGGCATCAGGGGTGGAAGGCATGTTGGCACCCTCGGCTACGCAGTAGCAGCCATTGGCAACCAGAGCCTTGGCACCGTCCAGGCGCAGCTCGTTCTGGGTGGCGCAGGGCAGGGCGATGTCGCAGGGGACGGTCCAGATGCCCTGGCTGCCCTCGACGTACTTAGCGGTGGGGACATAGTCCAGGTAGGTCTTGATGCGGGCGCGCTTGACCTCTTTGATCTCCTTGATGACCTTATAGTCAATGCCGTTCTCGTCCACGATGTAGCCGTTGGAGTCGGACATGGCGATGACCTTGCCGCCCAGCTGGGTAGCCTTCTGGTTGGCGTAGGTGGCCACATTGCCGGAGCCGGAGATCACAACGCGCTGGCCCTCGAAGCTCTTGCCGGCGTCGGCCAGCATCTCCTTGGTGAAGTAGCACAGGCCGTAGCCGGTAGCCTCGGTACGGGCGAGAGAACCGCCGAAGGGAATGCCCTTACCGGTCAGCACGCCGGTGTACTCGTTCTGCAGGCGCTTGTACTGGCCAAACAGGTAGCCGACCTCACGGCCGCCAACGCCAATATCACCGGCGGGCACGTCGGTGTCGGGGCCGATGTGGCGGTACAGCTCGGTCATAAAGCTCTGGCAGAAACGCATGACCTCGGCATCAGACTTGCCGTGGGGGTCAAAGTCAGCGCCGCCCTTGCCGCCGCCCATGGGCAGGCCGGTCAGGCTGTTCTTGAAGATCTGCTCAAAGCCCAGGAACTTCAGGATGGACAGGTTGACAGAGGGGTGGAAACGCAGGCCGCCTTTGTAGGGACCGATGGCAGAGTTGAACTGCACACGGTAGCCGCGGTTGACCTGAACCTTGCCAGCGTCATCGACCCAGGGCACACGGAACATGATGATGCGCTCGGGCTCGACCAGGCGCTCGATCAGACCGGCCTTCTCGTACTCGGGGTGGGCAGCCACAACGGGCTCCAGGCTCTCGAGGACTTCCTCAACAGCCTGCAGAAACTCCTTCTGCTCGGGGTTGCGCTTTGCAAGGCCCTCATATACACCCTGCAGGTAAGCATTCTGAATTGCCATAAAACGACACTCCTTTATATAATTTCAAACACCGCCTTCATGTTACCACCATAAAAGCAATTTTTCAAGTAGTTTTGGCTTACTTTTCAAAATTTTGTTTGCGGCAGGCGTGCCGGTGTTCTTGTCTTGTGGACAAATCGGCGTTTTTGCGCATAATTATACAACCGTTCATTCTGTCGCATACATCGTGACCCACGCGGCGGGCTGCCTGTCGGCCAAAAAGTCTGCCGGGTCCCAGAGGGCGTAGAGGCTGTACTGCGGGTCATAGCCGTCACGGGGGTTGGCGGTTGTCAGCCATTGGCCCGACGCGGTGCAGGCCAGCAGCAGCGCGGGGCGGCGCACGCCCTCCACCGTGACCGCAGGGGCCGGGAGGACGTCGCCGGTCTCCATGTCCAGCAGACAGTCCGCGTAGGCGTCCCCGACGTTCAGCACGCGGAGATACCGCTGCGGCACGCCCGCAAACGCCGGGCTGAAGGGTTCGCACACGTCGATGCCGTAGGTGTCAAACGGGATGGTCTCGAGCAGCGTTTTCTCGGTGCCGTCGGCGGTGTCAAAGTACAGCAGGGCGGCCTGTTGGCCGGGGGTGTCGGCATTGCGGAAATTGCCGGTGTAGTAGATCCTGCCGTCGTAATAGTTGTGGAAATAGCCGTCCGCGTAGGGGCGCGTGCAGATTTTCTCCCGTGCGCCGGTGGCGGGGTCGAGCCAGGCGTAGACGTAGACGGCGTGCGCCAAAATGGCTTTTTCCTGCTCGGTGCTGCCGAAATTGGGGAACGGCTCGTTCGCCTCGATGCGGATCGTCAGGAAGCGGCTGCCCTCGCAGGCGATGATCTTCTCGTCGGCCAGCATCGGGATGGTCTGCACCGTGTCATTTTGCCAGTCCCAGCGGTAGAGGGTGCCGGGCTGATGACTGGCGGCGAGGGGGCAGCCGTACAGGGCGTACTCGTCGCACCATTGCAGCTGCATGTGGTGGGGCAGGGCATCGGGCACCGCGGCCACGGGCGTTTTGCCGGCGGCGGGGTCGATGCGGTAAATCTGCGTTGGGGCGACGTTTGTCAGCTCACCGGGGTAGGTGTAGACCGTGCCGTCCACGGCCATGACGCCGACGCAGAAGTCGCTGGCCAGGTAGGCCGGGCAGGCGTCGGAGTCGTGGGTGCAGCCGGGAATATCGCAGTAGACGGACTGGGTCAGGGCCGCGTAGTCGGTTTTGAGGACGAGGGCCTCGGGGGTCATATTGCTGGCGTCCCGGAGCTCATAGAGCGCGTCGCCGGTGTTCCAGACGGGGCCGCTGTTTTGGTTCTGAGGGAGGGTGAGAAGATGGCCGACGGGGAATTTGGGGGTAAGCGGCGGGGCGGAGGTTTCGGCGGCGGACTGTGATGGGGAGGACGCTGCGGCGTCAGGTTGTGCCGGAGAGGACGCTGCGGCGGAGGGGGAGGTTGTGGCGTCGGCGGGTTGTGCCGGTACGGCGGACGCGCAGGCGGTGAGCAGGAGGGCAGCGAGGGGAATGGCGGCAAGATGGCGGTTGCGCATGGCGGGATCCTCCTTTTTAGGTAGTGTAGAGATGAGTGGGATTATCACCCGGTAGGGGCCGGGCATGCCCGGCCCGCAGGTTTGCGTGGGCGGATGTTTGCGGGTGACTGCCCGGGGGATGGGTGTTGGCGGGAGGTTTCCGGGGCGTCGGGGACGCCGCCCCCTACGGGTTGCCCGGGAATGGGCGGCGGCGGAAGCCTGCCCCTCATCCGGCCCTGCGGGGCCACCTTCCCCCAAGGGGGAAGGCAAGGGCTGTAGTGGAGGGATTCATCCCTCCCGGGGTGTTGGCGGCGGCGGGAGGTCGCGGCGGGGTGGGGCACCCCGCCCTACGGATGGGGATATTAAAATGCTGTGGGGTTTACGCGGGCAGCCGTTCCCGGGGCGTCGCGCGGTAGGGGCCGGGCATGCCCGGCCCGGGGGTTGGCGTGAGCACCCGTCAATGGTTCGGTCCGTAGGGAGGGGTCTTGACCCCTCCGCGGGTGACTGCCCGGGGGATGGCCGTTGGCGGAAGGTTTCCGGGGCGTCGGGGACGCCGCCCCCTACGGCTTGCCCGGGAATGGGTGGCAGCGGGAGCCTGCCCCTCATCCGGCCCTGCGGGGCCACCTTCCCCCAAGGGGGAAGGCAAGGGTTGTTGTTGGCGGCAGCGGAAGGTCGCGGCGGGGTGGGGGCACCCCGCCCTACGGATGGGGATATGGAAACGCTGTGGGGTTTACGCGGGCAGCCGTTCCCGGGGCGTCGCGCGGTAGGGGCCGGGCATGCCCGGCCCGGGGGTTGGCGTGAGCACCCGTCAATGGTTCGGCCCGTAGGGAGGGGTCTTGACCCCTCCGCGGGTGACTGTCCGGGGGATGGCCGTTGGCGCAAGGTTTCCGGGGCGTCGGGGACGCCGCCCCCTACGGCTTGCCCGGGAATGGGCGGCAGCGGGAGCCTGCCCCTCATCCGGCCCTGTGGGGCCACCTTCCCCCAAGGGGGAAGGCAAGGGTTGTTGTTGGCGGCAGCGGAAGGTCGCGGCGGGGTGGGGGCACCCCGCCCTACGGATGGGGATATGGAAACGCTGTGGGGTTTACGCGGGCAGCCGTTCCCGGGGCGTCGCGCGGTAGGGGCCGGGCATGCCCGGCCCGGGGGTTGGCGTGAGCACCCGTCAATGGTTCGGTCCGTAGGGAGGGGTCTTGACCCCTCCGCGGGTGACTGTCCGGGGGATGGCCGTTGGCGCAAGGTTTCCGGGGCGTCGGGGACGCCGCCCCCTACGGTTTGCCCGGGAATGGGCGGCTCCCACGCCTCACCCTGCCCACATCTCCACCGGCGTATAGTCGGTGCTGCCGGCGGCAAAATCGTTGGGGGCAATCAGCCCATAGGCCAGATGCGCGTTTTCGTCGTTGGATTCGGTCCAGAAGAGCCAGCGGCCATCGGCGGTCTGGGCCAGAAGGGACGGGGGTATGTCGTAGGCGTAATTTTTCATCCGCTGGGTGATGGGCACCAGCTCGCGGGCGGCGGCGTTCATCAAATAACAGCGGTTGCCGCCCACCGCGCCGTCGGTGCCGTACAGCCAGAGCCAGTCCTCGGCCCGGCTGCCCCGGGCGGGCAGGACGTTCGTGTAGGTGTCCTGATAATCCCACAGGCTGCAGGGCGGGGGCGCGTCCCACACCGTGGCGGTGCTGCCGTCGGCGGGGTCATACTCCTGCAAGGCACCGCGGTTGTAGCCGCCGTCCTGCAGGGCCTCGCGCTCCTCAAAGTAGAGCTTGCCGTTGTGGGTGCCCAGATACCCGGAAAGCCGCTCGTCCGCGATGTTGTAGGGGCGCTCGATCAGCTTGCGGCGCTCGCCGGTGCGGGGGTCGTAGCGGTCAAATTCAACGGTGGCGCTCTGCACGGCGGCCCGGAACTGCTCAAAGTCGTCGGGCAGGGGCGCGTCGGTCACATAGCGCACCGTCAGCAGCGCGCCGTCGTAGCAGGTCACAAAGTACTCTGTGGGCTCCAGCGGCACGGACTGCAGTTCACCGGTGGTCAGGTCAACGCGGACGGCCTTTGTGTTCTGGCCGTTGGTGCCGGAGGTCTTCACCCCGTACAGGGCCGCGTCGTCGCAAAAATCAAACACGTAATCCACACACTCGGCGGGCAGGTCGATGCAGGTCTTGCCGTCGTCGGTCAGCCTGTACACCTGCGGCGCGGCGCTTTGCTGCTGCCACAGGCCGTAGTAGTGGGCCTCCAGTTCCTCGGGCGTGAGGTCGGTGCTGTCCAGCTGAGGCGTGAGGTATTCTTCGCGGTATTCCTCCCAGGTCCGATCCGTGTGGAAAAACGACGCGTTGAGCACATAGACCGCGCCGTCCGCCACAAAGGGGCAGTAGTAGCGGTACCGCCCCGGGAACCAGGCCGGGCAGTCGGCGCTGTCGTGGGTGCAGCCGAGCACGGTGCAGACGACGGTCTGTGCGGCGGTGGCGTAGTCGGTTTTGAGCAGCAGGCCGCCGTGGTTGCGGTAGACCATTTCATAGTAGGCGTCGCCGCTGTTGAAGCTGCTTTCCAGGCGGTTCAGCCAGGCGAAGTCCCCGGCAGCGGGGGTCGGGGTGGCTGTGGCGGTGGGTTCGGGCGTGGGGGTGGTCAGGGGTGTCGCATCCGTGGCGGACGCGCAGGCGGTGAGCAGGAGTGCGGCGAGGGGAAGAACGGCGAGATAGCGGTTGCGCATGGTGGGGGCCTCCTTTTTAAGTAGTGTAGAGATGAGTGGGATTATTACGCGGTAGGGGCCGGGCATGCCCGGCCCGGGAGTTAGCGTGGGCGGGGGGTTGCGGTTGGTTGCCCGGAGACGGGCGGCTGCGGGTTGCGGCGGCCAGAGGGCTGGCCGCCCTACGTGTGGGGGATGCGTGGGTCGGTTGGTAGGGAGGGGTCTTGACCCCTCCGCGGGTGGCTGCCCGGGGGGATGGGTGTTGGCGGGAGGTTTTGCGGGGCGTCGGGGGCGCCGCCCCCTACGGGTTGCCCGGGAACGGGCGGTGGTGGAAGGTCGCGGCGGGGTGGGGGCACCCCGCCCTACGTATAGGGGGATATGGAAACGCTGTGGGGTTTACGTGAGCAGTCGTTTCCGGGCCGCCGTGCGGTAGGGGCCGGGCATGCCCGGCCCGGGGGTTTGCGTAGGCAGGCGTCAATGGTTCGGTCCGTAGGGAGGGGTCTTGACCCCTCCGCGGGTGTTGGCGGCAGCGGAAGGCTCCGCGGGTGGTTACCCGGGGGACGGGCGGCGGCGGGAGCCTGCCCCTCATCCGGCCCTGCGGGGCCACCTTCCCCCACGGGGGAAGGCAAGGGTTGTTGTTGGCGGCAGCGCAAGCCTCCGCGGGGCGTCGGGGACGCCGCCCCCTACGGGTTGCCCGGGAATGGGCGGCAGCGGGAGCCTGCCCCTCATCCGGCCCTGCGGGGCCACCTTCCCCCGAGGGGGAAGGCAAGGGCTGTATGGCGGCAGCGGGAGCCTGCCCCTACCCCGGCAGCTGGTCCTCGGTGCGGAGCTGGAGGGTCAGGCTGTAGTACCAGCGGTCTGACGAAACCGGCGCAGTACCGACGTAATCCTGGTAGGTGTAGGGGTGGGTCGAGGCAGTGATGAGCGCACCGCCGTTCGTGCTGTAGAGGGCGCAGCCGTAGGGGCTGTCGGCGGGGGCGGCCCAGTCGCCGAGGCTTTCCAGTCCGGCCTGGGCGGCAAAGCTGCGCAGGGCGGTCTCGGTGGGCAGCGGGGTGTTTTCCGCGTCGGTCCCGGCCATCGAGAGCCACGCCTCGACCACTGTGCCGGTGCGGCTGTCCATAGTGACGCTGTAGCGCGTAAAAAGTGCATTGTCCGTCATGCCGAACCGCCGCACCGTCACAAAGCCGAGGCTGTCGGTGACGCAGTAGGTCGCGTCCAGCGAGTAATATTTGCCGTCCCAGTCGGTGTAGCTTTCGCCGGTCTCAGCCGTGTCCAGCGCCTCGGCAGCCCAGGCGGCGGGCACGGCGCCGGTTTCGGCCAGCTGGCGCAGGGCGTTCTCGGCGGCCTCGGCGGCGGCGGAATCCGCATACTGCATGGATTGCAGGCTGGCGGACGCACCTATGTACATTTTCGGGGCTGTCAGAACCTCGGCGGGGCGCTGCTCCCGCTCGCTCTCGGCGTTCCGGCTGCGGGCGGCCAGCTGGCGCAGGATATAATAATCGTCCGCCGTGGGCGTCGGGGCAACGTAGGGGTCGGCCACGGTCTCTACGCGGCCAAAGCTGGCGGCGTCGGCTGCGGCCAGAAACACCGCGGGCGCGGCGGCGCAGCCCAGCACGGCCACGGTGCAAAGCGCGGCGGTCAGCCGCGGATGGTTCCAAAGGCTCACGGTGCATCCTCCTTCCAGACGGGCAGCGTCACACTGACCCGGGTGCCCCTGCCGGGTTCGCTTTCGATGCGCAGCGCACTGCCGTGGGCGGCGGCAATGCGCTGGCAGAGCGCCAGCCCCAGGCCGCTGCCGCCCTGACGGCGGGCGCGGGATTTATCGACCATGTAGAACGGCTCGGTCACGCGGGGGATCAGCTCGGGCGGGATGCCGCAGCCGCGGTCCGCCACGGTCAGCGTGACGGCGTCCCCGGCCTGCGCACAGAGCACCAGCACCGGCGCACCGGGCGCACTGGCCTTGGCGGCGTTCTGCACCAGATTGCAGAGCAGATCCAGCAGCAGGTCGGCGTCCCCGCGCACGGTAGGCGCGGCGGCGGGCGTGCGCAGGCTGACGTCCGGGCAGGCCGCGTGCAGCCGCGGCCAGAGCGCGGGCAGCGACACGGCGGTCAGTTCAACGCCCTCCTCATTCAAGCCCAGCAGGGCCAGCAGCTTGCGGCTCAGCGCCTCGAGCCGCCGCCCCTCGTGCACGATGGCCGCGGCGGCCTCGCGCTGCTCGTCGGGGTCGGTCTGCATGGTGTGGAGCATGTCCGCATAGCCGATGATGCTGGTCATCGGGGTTTTCAGCTCATGGGTGAACGCGCCGACGAAGTCCTCCCGCCGCTGGACGTCGGCCTCGAGGTCGGCGATCTTTTCCTGCACAGCATCGGCCATTTTGTCAAAGCTGCGGCTCAGCTCCTCGATCTCATCGCCGGTGTGCAGGTCGGTGCGGCGGGCGTAGTCCCCGGCTGCGATCTGCGCCCCGGCGTCGGTCAGGACGGCCAGCGGGCGGGTCAGGCGGCGGGCCAGCAGCGCCGTGACGGCGGACGCCGCGGCCAGCACGGCGGCCTCCAGCAGCAAAAAGCGCATCAGGGCGGCGTTTCTGTCCCGGTAAAGGCCGGTCAGGTCGTAGGCTGTGACGAGCCGCAGCCCGCCCTGCAGGTCGCTGGCGTAGACGGCGTAAATGGAATTTTCGGTCCTGACGGTCACGGTGGCGGCGTCGCCAAGAGGGAGGCTTTGCAGCCCTTCCAGCGTGGCGCAGACGAGGGTGTCGCCCCGCCAGAGCGCCGCGGGGACATTCTGTGCCGTCACGCGGGCCGTGAGCGCGGCATCCCCGGTGGATATGCCGCGGCGCTGCAGGTCGAGGATCTCGGTTTGCAGCAGCGTACACGCCTGGGCGTGGGCGGCGGCGTTGGCGGCGGCCATGCGGCTGCGCTGCACGGAGAAATCGCTGTACAGCAGCACGCACCCGCCCACACCGAACGACGCGGCCAGGACGAGGATCAGCAGGCAGAGCAGTTTTTGGAAGTATCGCATGAGAGAGCTCCTTTGGTGGGGTGGTTGGCCGGGGACGGGATGTGACGGGAGGCTGCGGGGCGTCGAGGACGCCGCCCCCTACGGTGGGGGTTGGTTGTAGATTGCCCGGGAACGGGTGGTGGCGGAAGGTTACGGCGGGGTGAAGGCACCCCGCCCTACGGATGGGTGGAAGGTTTGCGGCAAATGGTGCAGGGGGCGGCGTCCTCGACGCCCCGCGGAGGGGTCAAGACCCCTCCCTACGATGCAAAAAGATAAAGGGGCGGCAATGGCAAGGCTGCGGGCCGGGCATGCCCGGCCCCTACAGAGCTGCTGTGAAAATTTACGCACGAGAGGGGCAAGGGAGGGCGGCAGCCCTCCCCCTTTCCCGTTGACGGGTTGCCGCGGTAGGTTGCGGGCGGCATATATGCCGCCCCTACAGAGCTGCCGTTCACCCCTGCGGGGGTTCGGGGAACACCCGACTCAAAGGTGGAGGAAGGGGCGGGGGCGTTAAGAACGGACAGTAATACTGCGTCCGTTTAGCCCCCGCCCCTTCCGACTTCCGCTTTGGGGTTCTTAGGGGCGTGCAGCCCCCAAGTCGCGGGTCCGCTGCGTCGAAACAGCGGCAGTTTTCTTTGGTTCTTTCTTTTGCTGCCAAAAGAAAGAACAACCTCCCGGGAGACTGCCGTTCCCGGTTCAATCTTCCTTCTTCAACCGATACCCGATCTTGTACACCGTCTCGATCTTGTCCATCCAGCCGAGCTTTTTGCGCAGACGGGCAATGTGGGTGTCAACGGTGCGCAGACTTTCGGTGTCGGGGATGCCGCCCCAGACGCGCTCATACATCACGTCGCGGTAGAGCGCCGCGCCGCGGTTGCGCATCAAAAGCTCCAATAAATCGTATTCCAGGCGGCGCAGCTCCACAGGCTCACCGTTCTGGCGGGCGGTGTGGTTGACCGTGTCCAGCACCACGTCGTAGGCGCACAGCTCCCGCCCGCCGCGCCCGGTGCGGCGCAAAACCGTCTCCATCCGGGCAACAAGCTCCTCTGCCGCAAACGGCTTGGTTATGTAATCGTCCGCGCCCAGGCGCAGCCCCTGCACGCGGTCCTTCACCGCGCTTTTGGCCGTGATAAAGATGACCGGCACGCCCTGGGGCCGCAGACATTCCAACAGTGCATAACCGTCCAGGCCGGGCAGCATAATATCCAAAAGCGCCATATCAAAATTGGTGGTTTCGATGAGATCCGCCGCCGTCCGGCCATCCTCGGCCAGCGTGCAGCGGTACCCGGCGCGGGTCAGCGTCATCTCGATCAGCCGCGCGATCAGGTGCTCATCCTCCACGATCAGTATGTTGTTCATCCGCGTTTCCTCCCTGTTTGGGGGTATTGTAACCCCGTGTTGTTACAAGGTTGTGTCCTCACAGCTATAATTTTACACTTTTTTATTTTATTTTCCACCCGCGTCGTGGTATAATGTTGAAAACTGCTTTGTCAAAGGAGAATTTTCCCATGTACGCTACCGTTCAAGAGCTTGTGGACGCGCTGACGCTGGAAGAAAAGGCCGGTCTTTGCACCGGCGCGGCGGTCCCGCGGCTGGGCCTTCCGGCGCTGCGGGTCAACGGCCTGCACAGTCAGGAATCTGCCGGGGGCGTCTGCTTTCCGTCGGCGTGCGCGGCGGCAGCGTCGTTTGACCCGGAGGCGGCCCGCCGCATGGGCGCGGCGCTCGGGCGGGAGGCGCGCAGCGGCGGCGCACAACTGCTGGACGTGCCGGACGTGAACCTGAAGCGCGGCCCGTTGAGCGGACGCAGCGCCGACACCTGGGCCGAGGACCCCTGCCTGACGGGGGCGCTGGCCGCGGCGTTCCTGCAAGGCGTGCAGAGCGCGGGTGTGGGCGGCTGCGCGGGGCGGCTGGCCGTGGTCAACCAGGAGACAGACCGCCGGACGCTGAACCGCCGCGTTGACGAGCGCACGCTGCAGGAGCTTTACCTGCCCGCGTTTGAGACTGCCGTGCGGGACGGGCAGCCCCGGGCCGTTGTGTGCAGTGCGGGGCAGCTGAACGGCACCCGCATCTGCGAGGACACGGCTCTGCTGACCGACACGCTGCGCGGCGCGTGGGGCTTTGCCGGTGCGGTGCTGGCAGAGCCGGGCGCGGTGCAGGACCCGGCCCGGACGCTGGCCGCGGGCGTGGACTTTGCCCCTGCGGACGCGGGGCGGCTTGTGGATGCCGTGCAGTCCGGCGCACTGGACGAGTCCGTTTTAAACCGCGCTGCATCGAACATTATACGCACTCTTTTGGCCGCATCGACCCAGCCGTCCCCCGCGGACCGCACCGCAGACCGCAGTCTGGCTGTCGAGCTGGCCAAGCAGAGCGGTGTGCTCCTGCGCAATCTGGGCGCACTGCCGCTGCACAAGGGGCAGAAGGTAGCCTACATCGGCGCCTTCGCCGACCACCCGCGCTATTCCGCCGGTCATCCCCGTGCGCCGCAGGTCACAAGTGCCATCGACGCTGCGGTCCTGCATGGCCGCAAGATCCATTATATCGAGGGCTTCCCCGCGGACCGCGACCAGCGCGACGAGGCGGAGTTCCTGCGTGCCGTGGCCGCCGCCGAAGCTGCGGACGCCGCGGTCATCTTTGCCGGTCTGCCCGAATGCGCCGAGCTGGCCGCCGCGGACCGGCGGCACATGCGCCTGCCCGAATGCCAGAACAACCTGATCGCCCGCGTGGCCGCCGTGCAGAAGAACACCGTCGTGGTGCTGCACACCTCCGGCCCGGTGGAGTGCCCCTGGGCGGACGATGTATCGTCGGTTTTGTGCATGTATCTGGCGGGCGAGGGTCTGGGCGAGGCCACGGACGCCCTGCTGTGGGGCGATGCCGACCCCTGCGGGCGTCTGCCCGAGACCTGGCCCCTGCGGCTGGAGGACACGCCCTGCTATCTGGATTTCCCGGGTGACGGCGTGACCGCCGACTACCGCGAGGGCGTCTACGTGGGCTACCGCTGGTATGACGCCCGCAAAATGCCGGTGCGCTGGCCGTTCGGCCACGGGCTGAGCTACACGGGCTACGTCTACCGCGGCGCGGCGCTGGACGCCGACACGCTGACGCCGGGCGGCACCGTGACCGCGCGGGTGACGGTGAAAAACAGCGGCGCGATGCGCGGAGCCGAGGTCGTGCAGCTCTATGTGGCCGATGCCACGGGTGCGCCGGTGCCGGGCGGACGGGTGCCTCAGGCGCTGCGCAGGTTTGCGAAGATCGACCTGCAGCCCGGCGAGGAGCGGGAGGTCATCTTTACGCTGACGCCGCAGGATATAAGCCGTTACAGCCCCGAGCTGCACGCCTGGTGCGCCGCGCCGGGCCGGTACGAAATACGCATCGGACATTCGAGCCGGGACATCCGCGCGGTACTGGCCTTACAGTATGCGGACGCAAAAATTTGAGTTTATGTTTATTATAAAAGGAGATGCAACTATGTCTATCAAGATCACCGAACAGAATTTTGACACCGAGGTTTTGCAGAGCGCCATGCCCGTCGTGGTGGATTTCTGGGCCGACTGGTGCGGCCCCTGCAAGATGATGGGCCCCGTGCTGGAGGAGCTCGCCGCGGCACATCCCACCGTCAAGGTCGGCAAGCTGAACACCGACGAGAACCTGAAGCTGGCCATGGCCCGCAAGATCGACGCCATCCCGGCGCTGCTGCTTTTCAAGAACGGTCAGGAGGTCAGCCGGTCCGTCGGCTACAAGCCCGCCGCCGAGCTGGAGGCGTGGCTGCGGGAGAACGGGGCGATTTGATTTACGGGGGTTTTGTTCCTTCTTTACAAAGAAGGAACCGAAGAAATTCCAATAAACGCAAAAAGCGCTGCTGTCGGAGAGTGACAGCAGCGCTTTTTTGGCTATGGCGTTGTCGGGGTTTTGGGACGATTGCTCATCTGTATTACAGCCGTAGGGCGGCATGCCCCCATGCCGCCGAAGGTCCGCGTGGCCGCCTGTTTAACGGGTTGCCGCGCAAGGCCGCGGCGGAGGGGTCAAGACCCCTCCCTACAGACTAACGTTCACGGGTGCTTTGTAGGGAGCGGTCTTGACCGCTCCGTGCCCGTGTACGGCAAACGGGCGTTTACGGGCAGCCACCGGGCCGGGCATGCCCGGCCCCTACCGCGCGGCTTTGGGACAGATGTTACCTGTATTACAGCCGCAGGGCGGCATGCTTACCCCATCGCCTCCGCAATTTCCGCGTCCGTCAGGGTCTTGCGGACCGGCTGCGGCTCCCCGCCGCCTTCGTGCAGAACCATCACCCAGTAATCCAGATCCAGCCATTGGCCGAACTTGTACCCGGTGCGCTTCTCCGTCGCCATCTTTTTGAAGCCCATCGCGCGGTGGAAATCGTTGCTCTGGCGGTTATTCCCGGCCACAAGGGCAAAGGCGTTGTAATAGCCCTGCGCCTTCAAAAGCGCCAGCAGCGCGCGGTACAGCCGCCCGCCGACACCCTGACCGACGCAGTCAGGCGCACAGTAGACCGTCGTCTCGACATCCCACGAGTACGCCTCGCGCTCATGCCACAGGTGCGCACAGGCAAAGCCCTGCAGCCGCCCGTCGGCGCTCTCGGCCAGGATAAACGGCGCGTTCTCCCGCACATGGGCAATGTTCGCGCGGTATTCCTCCACGGTGGACGGCGCGTACTGGAAGGTCTGCGTGCCGTGGCGCACGTACCAGTTGTACAGCGCACAGACCGCGGCGGCATCGTCCGGCGTGGCCATCCGCAGGGTAATTTTGTTGTCGGCGGCCCACCGGGCGGCCAGGGCCTCTTTGTCGGCCTTCGGCAGCTTTTTCAGCGCCGCTTCGCGCTTTAATGCCGCACTTTTATCGGCGCATTTCTCTGCGTAGGCCAGGCGCACGGCGTCCCTGCCATGGCTTTTTGTGTACCTGGCTCCGCCCTTGCCGCTGCGGTGGGCTTTTAAGCGGCGGGCCAGATCGTTCGTCCAGCCGCCGTACAGGCTGCCGTCCGGGCAGCGCAGCAGGTAGGCCCAGGCGGGCGCGGGGGGTCGGCTCCTGCGCCTCGGCGGGGCTGGGGGACGGGCCAAAGCGAATCGGTTCGGCTTCGCTCATTCCTCGCTGACCTTCTTCCCCGCGGCGCGCAGCGTGCGGCGGCATGCCTCGATGGCCGTCGCCTTATCATCGGCGGTGATCAGGAACCGGCTGGGGTGGCAGAACCGCAGGCCCAGGCCGCTGACCTCGCGCAGCTTGTCCTCGGGCTTGCCGGCCCAGGCCACCGGGAACGGCTGCTTGCTGCGCTTGGTGCGGTGGTCGTTGACGCACTGCGCACTGTAGCCGCCGCGCTGGCTGGGGTAGACGACAAAGATTGCGTCGGTCTTGTACAGGCCGTTTTTCCACGGCATGTAGGCGGGCAGCACGACGATACCGTCCTTCATGCTGGCGTAAGCGCGGCGGACCGTGTCGTCGGCGCGGTTCACGGCGTTGGCGGCGGCGATCTCGTTCTCAAGGATCTGCTTTGCCACGGGCACGGCACGCCAGAAGCACACGTCGGGGTCATCCTTCGAGTCCCACAGCGGGTTGAAACTGCCGATGGCGTCGGCCAGCGAGTTCTGCTCGCCGGTGTTGTCGTTCAGATCCAACGGCTGGATGAAGTTTTCGTCCAGCAGGCGTGCCTGATGCTCGCCCACGAGCTGTGCGCCGAGCAGCCGCCACAGCAGGCCGAACGCGGCGTAGGGCACGCCGTTGGGGCGGCACTCCCGCGGCTCGGAGTGGTGGTCGAACATACCGCCGCCGACGTCGTAGACGATGCCGTCGAAGTCATCCGGCACAACGAAGCCCCGCGTCACCTGAATGTCAGGGCGCAGGATTTGTAAAAGGGCGGTGGAAAAAACATCGTCCGCATGGAATTTTCCGCCGTGGGTAAAGCCTTTTGCAGGGATTTTCATAGTATACTCCTCGCGTAAATCTATGGTGTGCCGCGGTGGCCGGGGACCGGCCGCCCTACGGGGTGTTGTGTAATGTTTTGCATCGGGGGGTAGGGGCCGGGCATGCCCGGCCCCTACCGCGCTGTCATGTTTGCATCGTAGGGAGGGGTCTTGACCCCTCCGCGCGCCTTGCGGCAGCCGCACGGTTCCGCGGAGCGGTCAAGACCGCTCCCTACAAGCTATGTTTTAAAGGGATTCCGTGTGGTACGCCTCCCCGCCCAGCGCCTTCCAGGTAAACACGCCGTTTTCCAGCGTCATATAGCTGTGGGGGGTGCCTGCCTTGGGGATGGAGACCGAGCCGGGGTTGAGATACAGATTATCCGTCCCGAACACCTCCCAGGCGGGGATGTGCGTGTGGCCGTGCAGCAGGATGTCCCCGGGCTGCAGCGGCGGCAGGTGGGCCGTGTTGTACACATGGCCGTGGGTCGCGTAGAGCAGGCGGCTGCCCGCCGTGAGGACCGCGTAGTCGGCCAGCACCGGAAATTCCAGCACCATCTGGTCCACCTCGGTGTCGCAGTTGCCGCGCACGCAGAAAATCTGATTTTTCCGCGCGTTCAGCAGGGCGATGACCTCCTTGGGCGCATAGTCGGGCGGCAGGTCGTTGCGCGGGCCGTGGTAGAGCAGGTCGCCCAACAGCAGCAGGCGGTCTGCGCCCTCGCGGTCCCAGGCGGCCAGCAGGTCTCGGCAATAGCCCGCCGCGCCGTGAATATCCGATGCGATCAGCAGCTTCATAGCGTTCTCCTTTTATACCGTCACATCGCCGACGATCATCCGCCCGTCGGTGCCGATGGCGTAGACTGTGTACTTGCGCGGGGTGTCGCCGTGCTCAAGCAGGATACCGCCCTGCGTCGGCTCCACATAGCTGAACTGCCGGTGGGCCGTGGTGGCGTGGGGATGCTCATCGGGCAGGCTGTAGGCCAGAACGCCGCCCTGCGCACAGAAGTCGTCGGGCAGGGGGTGCTCCTCGCCGTTCAGATAGAGTCGGTAGATGCCGGGCGCGTCGGTGCCCACGGGGCGTATCCACGCGCTGCACCGGGTACGGCCCTGCGGCGGCGTGCTGGACTTGCGCTGGCGCATCAGCAGGGCCACATTGTCCCACGCGACCATAAAGTCGTCCAGCGGTATCTCGATCTCGCAGTCGAAATCCTCTGCCGCGGCATACGGGTCACAGAGCAGCACCTTGGGTTCGCCGTCCAGCGACGATGCAAACCCGCGCAGCGCTGCGCAGTGCCGCTCCGGCGCACCGGCGGCGATCTGTGCCGGGGTCGATTGCAATGTAACGACAGCGCCGCACCCGGCGCGGGCCTCGGCGCGCAGCAGCGCCAGGTCCGCGTAGGTCACCCACGCGGGGAAGCCCCATTGCGCCGCCGCGGCGGCGGCAAAGCTCAGGTTTCGGGGGCCGCAGTCATCGGGTGCGCGCCAGTCGCGCAGCACCTGGGCGAACTCCTCGGGCAGCAGATCGGCACCCCAGCGGTTCGTCAGGCTGGCCAGCGAGATCGCCGCGTCCATCCAGGGCTGCAGCGCCGGGGCGCGGCGGGCCGCCGTGTAGGGCATCAGGTGCAGCCGTGCGTTGACGAGCCGCCCGCGCGCGGGGATGACGTCCACCATCCGCACGCTGGCCCCCAGCAGCATAACAGCAGGGCTCACCTTCTCATTTTTGGAGTAAAGGTAGATGCGCAGCTGCACCGCCGTGGCGTATTTGCTGTCAAGCTGCAGGCGGTCAGGCCAGCGCTGCACGGGGCCGCGCGCCTGGTAGGGCGGGCCTTCCCGGTGCAGACTGGGGCTCCACTTGCCAAAGCTGTTCCACGTCGTCCAGTTGCCGTCCACCATGACGCGGACCTGGGCCTCCACCGCCGTGTCCTCGGGCGAGGCCGCGTTCCAGCTGACCCGCAGCGCATCAAACAGCGGCATCGGGATCGGTGCGCTGGTGTAGCAGCCGTAGGGCACATAGCCGCCCTGCACCAGATCCAGCACGACACAGTTCTGCTGGACGGTCACGTTGTCCAGTTCACCGTGCATGAAGGCTTCGGTGTCCTGCAAAAGGACGGTATTTTTTTCCATACCGGGTCCCCCTTACTGGTCGAATTTGGGCTGGTTCTGCGCCATGCGGTCCTCGATCTCGGCGTCGCGGCGGGCGTTGATCGTTTCCTCGAGCTTAAAGACCTTTTCGAGACCCGGGTAGACGATCATCAGGGCAATCGTGACGGGCAGCCAGAAGCCGAACGCCAAAATCGTCAGGATCGTGGCGGGCAGGTAGAGCAGCGTCGCGCCCCAGTACAGGGCCAGCACCAGCGCCGCCGCCGCGGTGCGCGGGAAGAAGCCGAAGAACATCAGCCCGGCGTTTTTGGCGATTTGGGCAAGCGGCAGATCCACGAGCGGTACCTGCGCCAACAGCCAGGTGAAGAAGCCCGTGCAGACGAAGATGCCCGCGAAGGAGGCGACCCACAGGGCGGTGCTGGTGTTGCCGCTCTCGGCCTGGGCGCGGAGCATCCAGGCCCAGCTGCCCACAAACAGGCCCAGCAGTGCGCCGGGCACAAGGCTCTGCCGCCAGTTCTGCTTCCAGGCGCGTTTATAGGTGTTCCACCAGTAGCCGGGCTCATCGCGCAGGGCGCGCAGCACGGTATCGATCATACCGGACAGGAACGGCCCGCCGACCAGGCCGCCGACCACACCGCCGACGACAGTCAGCAGCGCGGACCCGGCCATCATGCCAAAGACGGCCAGCGCCGTGCCGGGCAGAAAGCCCAGCACGCAGAGGATACCGGATTTATACAGCGGCCACAGGTCGCGGCCCAGCAGTTCAAAAAAGCGCGCAATGCCGACCTTACGGCCCTGGATAGGGGTTTCGTTTGTTTCATTTGACATGACGAGGTTTCCTTTCTCGGCTAAAGTTTTAACGGCAGTCTCCCGGGAACTCCTTCTTTCTTTTGTGACCAAAAGAAAGAAGCAAAGAAAAGTCCCGCTGTTGCGGATGCAGCGGACCCCGCCTTAGGGGCTGCACGCCCCTAAGAACCCCAAAGAGGAGGTCGCGTGACCCATGGGCTAAACGAAAGCAGTATTACTTTTCGTTCTTAACGCCCATGGGTCACGCTCCGTTTTGAAATTCGGGTGTTCCCCCGAACCCCCGCAGTTTTTAACGGGTGCTCTGTAGGGGCGGCATATATGCCGCCCGCAACCTACCGTGGCAACCCGTCAACGGGCAACCACCGCACACTACGAAGGGGCGGGCTGCCGCCCTCCCTTGCCCCTCTCGTGCACAACCTATCTACTGCACCCTGTAGGGGCCGGGCAGGCCCGGCCCGTGGCCTACCGTCAGCACGCCTTTCCCTACTTGCTCCGTAGGGAGGGGTCTTGACCCCTCCGCTGCTTTCCGACCAACTATCGTGACCGGGTCATCCGTAGGGGAGGGATTCATCCCTCCCGGGGCGTTTGCGTTTCCACTCGCTTCCGGCCTGCCCCCGCCTACACTATCACAACTATATCATACCCTCTTTCCCCCGCCGTTGCAAGGCGTGGTCAAAATAAGTTTACAAATTTTCCTGTCGATTTGTGTTATAATAGAAAAAGTATGATAAAAGGAGCGTACCCGCACTATGGCTTGGGTCACAAAGGACAGTACCGAAACTTACAATCAGACGCCGGAACCCCCGCGCGAATATACAAAAAAAGAAAAAGCCGCCAACTGGTGGCACTATCACTGGATGGCCGTGGTCGTGGCCGTGCTGGTCGTCGTGTTCGGCGTGTGGATCATCAAGGACACCGTTTTTCAGACGCGCCCCGACGTGCAGGTCGCTTACGTCGGCACCAGCGACCTGCCCACGGACACCGTCACCGCGCTGCAGGACGCGCTGACGCCGTTCTGCTCCGACCTGAACGGCGACGGCAAGGTCGTTGTGCAGGTGGACAGCTACACCGTTGACTTTGACGCCGCGAACGAGAGCACCGACGCCTACTACCAGATGGCCGGCGTCACCCGGCTGAGCGCCGAGCTGTCATCCGGCGGCAAGACCTACATCTTCCTGCTGGAGGACCCCGAAGGCTTTGAGGCCCAGACCGGCGCACTGCAATATCTGGACGGCACGGTTCCCGACGACCCCGAGACCACCGACGCCGACTGGCGCGAGATGGTTTACCGCTGGACCGACTGCCCCGTGCTGACCGGGCTGGATCTGGGCGGCTATGAGGGTCTCACCCTGATGGACGACGTCACCGGCACGAACCAGAGCGTGCTGGCGCACCTCTACGTGGGACGCCGCGGCGTCTGGGACGAAAAGCAGGTCCCGACCTACGAGGGCTGCGCCGAGCTGTGGGACACCCTGACCGCAGGGGCTGTCTCCACCGCCGCCGAATGAGCCGGGCGCTGCCGCCCCTGAAGGGGCATCTGCGCAAAAAGGTGCAGCCCCGGCCCAAAACGCCGCCCCTGCCGGACAACCCCTACAAGCGCTTTTTCACGAAGGATCGCAGCTTTGAGGAGCTGGCGAGGAAGCGAAAGCTGTAACTCCCAAGCCTTCCCCCCAAGGGGCTGCGCCCGCAGGCGCGTGTCGGAGCGCAACCGCCGTAGGCGGCTCTTAGCGCGGAGACTGAAGGTGGCGCCGCAGCGCCGGATGAGGGGGAAGTTCGCCTTATTGCCCGTTTTTATAACAGCCACGTAAGCTTTGCCCTCATCAGTCCGCTTCGCGGACAGCTTCCCCCAGATGGGGAAGCCTTTTTTCTGTCGCATCCCACCCGGGATGCGACATTTTTTATATTTCCCATTCGCTACAATAAACTATGCAACAATTTTTGTAACGGAGGGATTCCCAACTATGCTGCAAACTCTCGAACGTACCAACATCTTTGACGCCCGCGTACTTACCGCCGCCCATGCCGATGCCCTGCGCGCGCTGGCCGGGCCGGACGGGCTGCCGCTGCTGCCCTGCCTGCACCCAGCCTTGGAGGAAGGCCAGATCGTCGGCGACTACGCCGGGCAGGACGAATTACAGGCCGCCGCCGCACTGCTGCCGCTCTACGCCGAGGACCCGCTGCCCACAAGTCTGCGCGCCGCAGGCTACGGGGCTGACGGACAGGGTGCGGTGCTGACGCCGCCCATACTGCGCGAGGATTACACGCAGCTGCGGCATTTTTTGAGGTTGGCGCTGCGCTGGGCCACCGAGCGGTACGCCAGCTACCATGTCTGGGCCGTGCTGCCGCTGGACTTGGAACACCCGGAGGCGTGTGATGATCTGTGTGCGCAGTATCTCTCGGCAGGGCTGACGTTGCGCGGGATGCGGCCCATGGTCGGGGCCGACCAGATGCTGATTTTTTCAGCGCACGGTCTTGTGAAATGGCGCGACCCGCTGCGCCGGTGCCATCTGGCTGACCCGGCCCTGCCGCGGGTGCTCGAGCGCGGGTACGCCGCCGCGGATTTCGGCTGGGGAAAGAACGGGCTGGAGCTGGTGTTGAGGCCGGTGTGAAAAAGGAAAACGAACGGCCACATGAACCTGCGGCGGGGTGAGGGCACCCCGCCCTACGTACAATCGGGAAAGGGGATTGTAGGGCGGCCTGCCCACAGGCCGCCGCGGAGGTTTGCGTCGGTGGAAAGCTGCCGGGTCGTCGAGGACGCCGACCCCTACAGAATAAACCATGTAAGAGGCTGCACCGGCAGGTGCACGGGAGGGATGAATCCCTCCCCTACAAATTGAAGATTAAAGCGATACAGCGGCGAAGTTGCGGGCCGGGCATGCCCGGCCCCTACAGCTCTACAAAAAAGTGCCCCACGCATTTCTGCGTGGGGCACTTTTTATGTAGCGTTAGCCGTTAAGCAGCTCTTGCACAAATTACTTGTACAGGTCGACCAGCTTGGTCAGGTGCTCGTAACGGGCATCGGCGGCAGCCTGGTTCTTCTCGAACAGAGCCTTGGCGCGATCCGGGAAGGCGCGAGCCAGACGGCTGTAACGAGTCTCGTTGGCCAGGAAGTCCTGATACTTGCTCATGTCGCCGGCCTTGGAGGTCAGGGTGAACGGGTTCTTGCCCTCGGCCTTGGCAGCGGGGTTGAAGCTGAACAGGTTCCAGTAACCGGCAGCAACAGCCTTCTTCATCTCGTTCTGGCAGTTGGTCATGCCGCCCTTGACACCGTGCAGCTCGCAGGGAGCGTAGCCGATGATCAGAGACGGGCCGGGATAAGCCTCAGCCTCGGCGATGACCTTGACAGCCTGAGCCATGTTGGCGCCCAGAGCGATCTGAGCAACATAGATGTAGCCGTAGGTCATGCAGATCTCAGCCAGAGACTTCTTGCTGATCTCCTTACCGGCAGCAGCGAACTGGCAGACCTCACCGATGTTGGAGGCCTTGGAAGCCTGTCCGCCGGTGTTGGAGTACATCTCGGTGTCGAAGACCATAACATTGACGTCGTGGCCGGAAGCCAGGACGTGATCCAGGCCGCCGTAACCGATGTCATAAGCCCAGCCGTCGCCGCCGAAGATCCAGAAGCTCTTCTTGGCCAGGTACTGCTTGTCCTTCAGGATCTCCTTGGACTCGTCGCAGCCACAGGCCTCCAGGGCAGCGATCAGGGCCTTTGCGGGCTCGTCGTTGGCCTTGGTGTTGTTCTTGGTCTCCAGGAACTTGTCGATGACAGCATCCAGCTCAGCGTTCTTACCCTTCAGGGCCTCGACCTTGGTGATCAGGTTGGCGCGGACGGTCTCATAACCGATCTGCATGCCCAGGCCGTGCTCAGCGTTGTCCTCGAACAGAGAGTTGATCCAAGCGGGGCCGTGACCGGACTCTTTGTTGGTGGTGTACGGGCTGATGGAAGCGGTACCACCCCAGATAGAGGAGCAGCCGGTAGCGTTGGAGATGAACATCTTCTCGCCGAACAGCTGGGTGATCAGGCGGGCGTAAGAGGTCTCGGCGCAGCCAGCGCAGGAGCCGGAGAACTCAAGCAGCGGCTGGTTGAACTGAGAACCCTTGACGGAAACCTCGGAAACAACACCGGGGACGTTGTCCTTCTTGCGGATGTTCTCGACGCAGTAGTCGAAAGCAGCCTGCTGCTCGGACTGGCTCTCCTGCGGCTTCATCTCGATAGCGGCAGTCGGGCAGACGGTGACGCACTCGCCGCAGCCCATGCAGTCCAGAGGAGACACGGCCATGGTGAACTTGTACTCGCTTGCCTTGGGCTTGGTGTCGGCCAGCTTGGTGGAAGCGGGCGCAGCCTCAGCCTCGGCAGCAGTCAGGCAGAACGGACGGATGGTGGCGTGAGAGCAGACGAAGGCACACTGGTTGCACTGGATGCACTTCTCGGCGTTCCACTCGGGAACCATAACAGCCGTGCCGCGCTTCTCGTAAGCGGAAGCACCCTGCTCCCACTCGCCGTTGACGTTGCCCTCGAAGGCGGAGACAGGCAGGCTGTCGCCGTCCATACGGGAGATGGGCTCCATAACGTCGCGGATCTGCTTGACCAGAGCCTCGGGTCCCTTCAGGGCCTTCGGAGCCGGATCAGCAGCGGGGTTGGACCAGGAGGCGGGGACCTCGACCTTATGGACAGCGTCCAGGCCGGCGTCGATAGCCTTCCAGTTCATCTGGACAACAGCGTCGCCCTTCTTGCCGTAGCTCTTCTTGGCAGCGGCCTTCATGTACTCGACGGCATCGTCGATGGGCATGACGTCGGCCAGCTTGAAGAAGGCAGACTGCAGGATGGTGTTGGTGCGCTTGCCCATGCCGATCTCGATAGCCTTATCGATAGCGTTGATGGTGTACAGCTGAATGTTGTTGTCGGCAATGTACTTCTTGTCGGCAGCATTCAGGTGCTCATCCAGCTCGGCATCGGTCCACTGGCAGTTGATCATAAAGACGCCGCCCGGCTTGACATCCTGGACCATCTTCATGCCCATGTGGATGTAAGCGGGGTTGTGGCAGGCCACGAAGTCAGCCTGGTTGATGTAGTAGGGGCTGCGGATGGGCTTGTCGCCGAAACGCAGGTGGCTGATGGTGACACCGCCGGTCTTTTTGGAGTCATACTGGAAGTAAGCCTGAATGTACTTGTCAGTATGGTCGCCGATGATCTTGGTGGAGTTCTTGTTGGCACCGACAGTACCGTCGCCGCCGAGACCCCAGAACTTGCACTCCTTGGTGCCGGGGGCGGAGGTGATGGGAGCGGGCTTGACCTCAGGCAGGCTGAGGTTGGTCACGTCGTCGGTGATGCCGATGGTGAAGCGGGACTTCGGAGCGTCCTTCTCCAGCTCGGTGTAGATAGCAAAGACGCTGGACGGCGGGGTGTCCTTGGAGCCCAGGCCGTAGCGGCCGCCGGTCAGGACGACGTCGTTCATGCCGGCCTCACGCAGGGTGGTGGCGACATCCAGGTACAGGGGCTCGCCCAGGGAGCCGGGCTCCTTGGTGCGGTCCAGAACGGCGATCTTCTTGACGGTCTTGGGCAGGACCTTCAGCAGGGCGCTGGAGACCCAGGGACGGTACAGGCGGACCAGAACCAGGCCGACCTTCTCGCCCTTGGCGGTCAGGTAGTCAACGACCTCCTCTGCAACGTCGCAGATGGAGCCCATGGCGATGATGACGCGGTCAGCATCCTCGGCGCCGTAGTAGTTGAACAGGTCGTAGTTGGTGCCCAGCTTCTCGTTGATCTTGGCCATGTACTTCTCAACAACGGCAGGCAGAGCCTCGTAAGCGGGGTTGCAGGCCTCACGATGCTGGAAGAAGACGTCGCCGTTCTCGTGAGAACCGCGCATCTTGGGGTGCTCGGGGTTCAGGGCCTTGGCACGGAACTCCTCGACAGCCTCCATGTTGCACATTTCCTTCAGGTCCTCGTAGTCCCACTTCTCGATCTTCTGGATCTCGTGGGAGGTACGGAAGCCGTCGAAGAAGTTCACGAACGGAACGTGGCCCTCGATAGCGGACAGGTGGGCAACGGGAGACAGGTCCATGACCTCCTGCGGGTTGCTCTCGGCCAGCATGGCAAAGCCGGTCTGACGAACGGCCATAACGTCGCTGTGGTCACCGAAGATGTTCAGGGACTGGGTAGCAACGGTACGGGCAGAAACGTCAAAGACGCAGGGCAGCTGCTCAGCGGCGATCTTGTACATGTTGGGGATCATCAGCAGAAGACCCTGGGAAGCGGTAAAGGTGGTGGTGATGGCACCGGTACCGAGAGAACCGTGGACAGCGCCTGCGGCGCCGGCCTCGGACTCCATCTCAACAACCTTGACCTGGTTGCCGAAGATGTTCTTCAGGCCTGCAGCGCTCCACTGGTCAACGGTGTCGGCCATGGGGCTGGAGGGGGTGATGGGGTAGATGGCAGCCACATCGGTGAATGCATAAGCTACATGCGCCGCAGCGGTATTGCCGTCCATAGACTGTTTAGCTCTGGGCATTTTCTTTCCTCCGTTTTTATTAGAGTTTTGCATTATAGAGCTGTGCGGTTGTCAGGGCCGCACAAATCCTGCGTCATTTGGCACGTGCCCCAATCTTGCTCCGGGCATAGTTCCAGACAAACGCTTTTGCATAGCTTTATTGTACCAAAAAACCCCCCTTTTCGTAAAGGGGTTTTGTTCAGAAAGTTGCACATATTTTTAGAGCTGTTGTGTGCATTTTGACCACAATGACGAACAAGGCGGTTTTTAGGGCGTTTTTGGGTACGGTTTATTGTACCTCGTTCCGCTGGATGGAACGATTGCCCGGGAACGGCAGCCTCCCGGGAACCCGCTTTCTTTTGGCAGCAAAAGAAAGCTCGCAAAGAAAACTGCCGCTGTTTCGACGCAGCGGACCCGCGACCAAGGGGCTGCACGCCCCTTGGATTCCCAAAGAGGAGGTCGCAGAGGGCGCGGGCTAAACGAAAGCAGTGTTACTTTTCGTTCTTAACGCCCGCGCCCTCTGCTCCGTTTTTAAAATTCGGGTGTTCCCCGAACCCCGATGCCGGAAACAGAAGTCTGTAGGGGCCGGGCATGCCCGGCCCGCGACTTTGCCATTACCGCCCATGTATCTTTTGCCCCGTAGGGAGGGGTCTTGACCCCTCCGCGGCCTACCGCCGACGCGAACCGCAAAAGCCCCTCCGGCCTGCTTCGCGGCCACCTCCCCTGTGAGGGGAGGCTTTTCTCGCGTCCTTCGCCCGCGCAAAAAACATTCTTTTTTACAAAATCTCCCGCACCGTCAGCACATCCCCGTCCACGCTGAACCTTACCTTATTCTCCCCGAAATCCAGCGTGTACACCCGCTCCGGGTCGTGCTGGTAGGCGGGGCGGGGGTCGTTTTTCAGCACACCGGACAAAGCGGCGCGCTTGTTTTCCGGCACTTTGCACAAAAGCGCGTCGGGGCAAACCACCTGCAAAGCGTATTCCTTTGTCGTGTCCGTAAATCCGCCCCGGGCGTCGGGGTAGGCGTCCACATAGGGCAGATACGGCTTGATGTCGAAGATCGGCGTGCCGTCCAAAAGGTCCGCGCCGCGGACGATCAGCTCGCCGTTTTCGACGCCCGCCAGCTCCACGCAGGAAAGCCCCAGCGCGTTCGGGCGGTAGGGGCTGCGGGTCGCAAAGACGCCGCGGCGCTCGTTGCCGCCCAGGCGCGGCGGGCGCACGGTGGGCCGCCAGCTTTTGCCCGCGGCATACTCCGCCGCCACGGTGGAAAACTGCCAGATCAGCCACAGCCGGTCATACCCCTCGATGCCGACCAGCGCGTTCGGGTCGCGGTATTCCGGCTCAAACACGATGCGCGCCGTCAGCTCCGGCACCAGCCCGCTCTGCCGCGGGATGCCGAATTTATCCGTAAAATCCGTGCGGATATGCGCAATCGGATGAATTGTGTACTCCATGGTAACATCTGCCCCCTTTTTGTCGTCTATTATATAGGAAAGAAACAGATTTTACAACTTCCCCATCTTCCCACCATCGTCGAAATATGGTACAATATGTGGTATATTGCACGTAAGGAGGTGTGCGTTTGGCACCAATCATCCGTACAGAGAAGCTGCGCAAGGTCTATGCCGTCGGCAAGGAGCGCGTCGTTGCGCTGAATAATGTCGATTTGTCGATAGAAAAGGGCGAGTTCTGCTGTATCGTCGGCCAGTCGGGCAGCGGCAAATCCACGCTGCTGAACCAGCTGGCCGGGCTGGAAAAGCCGACGTCCGGCAAGGTATACATAGGAAAGCACGAGATCAGCAAAATGACCGAGAACGAGTTGGCCGAGTTCCGCCAGCAGCACCTGGGGTTCATTTTTCAGAGCTACAACCTGCTGCCCACCATGACGGCGGCGGAGAACGTCGCCCTGCCGCTGATGTTCAAGGGTGTGGACAAAAAGACCCGTCTGGCCCGCGCCCGCAAAGAGCTGAAATCCATGGGTCTGCTGGGCCGCGCCAACCACCTGCCCACCGAGATGAGCGGCGGCCAGCAGCAGCGCGTCGGCATTGCCCGCGCGTTCGTCAGCAGTCCCAAGGTCATTTTTGCCGATGAGCCGACAGGCAACCTCGACTCCCGCACAAGCAAGCAGGTGCTGTACCGTATGCTGGAAATGTCCAAAAACAGCGGTGTCACGTTCGTTATGGTCACCCACGAGCCGGAGCTGGCCGGGTGCGCGGACCGCATTGTGACGATCCTGGACGGCAAGGTCTGCTCCAACGTCGTGCAGGACGAGGAGACGAAGAAGAAAAACCGCGACGCCCTCTTTGCCGATCTGGAAGGGAATCTGGATATTGGCGGGGAGGCAGCGAAGGAACAGAAAAAATAATAAGCCCGAGGCCCCGACCGAGGGCGGTTGAGGGGCGTGTTTCCGCCGCGGCCCGCTCACGGAGCCGCCACACAAGTTCTCCCCTCATCAGCCGCCTGCGGGCGGCAGCTTCCCCCCAGGGGGAAGCCTTGGGGTTATAAAATTTGGAGGTACAAACCAACCATGAAACGCCTATTTTCCCTGCTGACCGCCTTTGCTCTGGCGGCGGCGCTGTGTGCGCCGGTTATGGCAGACGACGTCACCACACCGGATGTCACCGCCCCCACCCCCACGCCGACGGCGTCCATTGACACGACCAGTTCCGACGGCGTCTACGTCTCCGCCTACTCCGTCACCGACACTGCGGGCGGCGAGGTCACCACCGTGCAGGTCGGTGATAAGATCAACATCGTTCTCAAGGTCGTGGACCACGCCTCGGCGCGGTACTGCGTCAAGCCGGAGGAGATCTCCGCGCGCATCAACTCCGCCGTGTTCACCTACACCGGCACCGGCGAGATCGGCCAGCTGTTCGACAGCAACGACGACCCCAACGCCACCCGCCTGCAGAACGTCCGCAACGGCTCGGCCTCGCCGGAGGAGGTTGCGGCGAACGCGCAGTATAATTATTACAGCTACGTCATTTTGTTCCGCGACGTCATCTACAACGGCGGCGGCAACACGCTGCCCATCAACCTGTCCTATCTGGACACCGCCAAGCCGCTGCAGCAGTTCAGCGTCACGCTGGGCCAGTGCGTGGACAAGGACCAGACGACCTCGCCCAACCTGCTTGTGCGCACCTCCAGCTACGGCGACAGCGTCACCGCAGGGCAGGCGTTCGACCTCTCCCTCGGCCTCTACGCCACCGACGGCAATGAGAACCTCGACGACGTCATCGTCTCGCTGACGCTGCCCGAGAACATCTCCCTGAACGGCGGCAGCCTGTCCAGCTACCTCGGCACCATCTGCCCCAAGCAGACCCGGGACGTCACGTTCCAGGTCATGCCCGCCTCCGGCTTTACCGGCACGGTGGCCAGCATCACCGTCAACATGACCGGCACCGGCTCTGTCACCGGCAAGGAGGTCAGCGGCACCACAACGATTTCCGTGCCCGTCAGCCAGCCCGACCGCTTTGAGGTCGGCCAGCTTGAGCTGTCCGGCGACACGATCTATGTCGGCGACACCGGCAGCGTCTCCCTCTCCTACGTCAACAAGGGCAAGAACCCTGTCAGCAATCTGGAAGCCCGCCTGACCGGCACGAATCTGGGTGCGGGCGGCTACCAGTACCTCGGCAACCTGGCCGCCGGCACCGAGGGCAGCGTGGACTTTGACATCGTCCCCGATGCCGCGGGCACGGTCAGCGGCATCATCACGCTGAACTACGAGGATGCCTCCGGCAACCCGCAGACCTTCTCGAAGGACTTCTCTGTCAGTGCCGAGGAGATGAACATGGACGACTTCAACTATGACCCGTCGATGGACGACGTCCAGCCCGAGCAGACCGGTATGCCGGTCTGGGCGTGGGTACTCATCGGTGTCTGCGGCGCAGTGGTCGTGATCGTGGTCATCGTGGTCGTGGTACGCAAGCGCAAAAAGGCCAAGGCACTGGCCGCGCTGGAAGCAGAGGACAGCGATGAAGATCTCTGATGAAATCAGCCTGTCGGCGCGCAACCTGCTGCGCCGCAAGGGCCGCACGGCGCTGACGCTCGTCGGCGTCGTCATCGGCACCTGCATGGTCGTGCTGATGATCTCGCTGGGCATTGCCCAGACCAAAACCAACGAGGAGATGCTGCAAAGCTGGGGCGACCTGACCCAGGTGCAGATCTACGGCTACGGCACAATGGTCGGCAGCGACGGCAAGCCGCTGTATCTGGACGATGCGGCCATCGCCAACATCAAGCAGATCCCCCATGTGGCGGCGGCCACGCCCTACGCGCAGGCGTATAATCTGGAGGGCACCATCACGGCGGGCCGCAATGACCGCTACACGATGGAAATTTACAATTTGATCGGCATCGACCCCACCGCACTGGAGCCGATGGGCTTCGCCCTGCAGAGCGGCAGCTGGCTCACGAACACCCCCGCCAGCGAGAAGGCGGCGAAATTGCAGATTTTGGTCGGCGGGTCCACCGGGTATGAGTTTCAGGACTCGCGCAAGAGCCCCAACAGCCCCAAGCGCTACCGCTGGCAGGGCCAGACCGATGCCAACGGCAAGGAGCTGCCGCCCTTTGTGGACATCGACAAGGATAAGATGACCCTGACCATCCGGACCGGCGAAGGCTCGACCGAAAAATCCCGCAGCTGGGAGCTGGAGGTCGTGGGCGTGCTGGAGCCGGACGGCGCCAAGGGCTACTGGACCCAGAGCGGCGTTGTGCTGCGCATTCAGGACATGAAGATGCTGCAAAAGGTCTACAACGACATGACCAAAACCAAGACCGAGGAAAAGAGCTACGAACAGGTCTACGTCAAGGTCGATGACCTGAAGAACGTTACCGACGTTGAGACAGCCATCCACGAGCTGGGCTTCACCAACACCTACTCGATGAACCAGCAGCGCGAGGAGATGCAGCAGCAGGTCATAAAAAGCCAGATGATCTTCGGCGGCATTGCGGCGGTCTCGCTGTTTGTGGCGGCCATCAACATCATCAACACCATGACGATGGCCATCTATGAGCGCACCCGGGAGATCGGCGTCATGAAGGTGCTGGGCTGTGAGCTGGGCAGCATCCGCACGATGTTCCTGCTGGAAAGCTCGACCATCGGGTTTATCGGCGGGCTGATTGGCGTAGCGTTCAGCCTGCTGGCCAGCTTTGTGCTGAACAACCTTTCCACAATTTTAGCGGCGTTCGGTCAGGGCGGCGGGTTGGACCTGTCCGGCCTGATGGGCGGCGGGTACTACTACATGGACGGGGGCGGCAGCGCGGCCATTTCGATCATCCCGCCCTGGCTCATGCTGGCGGCGCTGGTATTCGCCACGCTGGTGGGGCTGGTAGCCGGTATCCTGCCCGCAAACAAGGCGGTCAGGATCAGTGCGCTGGAAGCCATCCGGCACGATTAAGCGCTTATATCTTATATAAAGAACCGAGGCGATCCCGGGAAAAGGGATCGCCTCGGTTTTTTTGTCGCCGTTCCCGCACCGCCGCGCGGCAGGGGGGCGGGCACTCGTTGATGGGTCGGTTCGTAGGGAGGGGTCTTGACCCCTCCGCGGGCGTTTACGGACGGCATGGGGCTTGCCCGCCGCCGCGCGGTAGGGGCCGGGCATGCCCGGCCTAGGGGGTGTCCCGGGGATGGGCGGCGGCAGAAGGTTTCCGGGGCGTCGGGGACGCCGCCCCCTACGTGGGTGGCTGCCCGTTGACGGTTAGCCGCGCGAACTTGCGGCGGGATGTGGGCACCCCGCCCTACGGATGTAATTCACGTAAGCGCTGATGGGTCGGTTCGTAGGGAGGGGTCTTGACCCCTACGTGGGTAGCTGCCCGTTGACGGGCTACCGCGCGAACTTGCGGCGGGGTGCAGGCACTCGTTGATGGGGCGGTTCGTAGGGAGGGGTCTTGACCCCTCCGCGGGCGTTTGCGGACGGCAGGGGGCTTGCCCACCGCCGCGCGGTAGGGGCCGGGCATGCCCGGCCCGGGGGTTTTCCCGGGGATGGGCGGTGACGGGAGGTTTCCGGGGCGGCGGGGACGCCGCCCCCTACGTGGGTGACTGCCCGTTGACGGGTAGCCGCGCGAACTTGCGGCGGGGTGTGGGCACCCCGCCCTACGGATGTAATTCACGTAAGCGCGGTAGGGGCGGGCACTCGTTGATGGGGCGGTCCGTAGGGAGGGGTCTTGACCCCTCCGCGGGCGTTTGCGGACGGCATGGGGCTTGCCCACCGCCGCGCGGCAGGGGCCGGGCATGCCCGGCCCGGGGGTTTTCCCGGGGATGGGCGGTGATGGGAGGTTTCCGGGGCGTCTGGGACGCCGCCCCTACGTGGGTGGATGCCCGTTGACCGGTAGCCGCGCGAACTTACGGCGGGGCGGGCACTCGTTGATGGGGCGGTCCGTAGGGAGGGGTCTTGACCCCTCCGCGGGCGTTTGCGGACGGCATGGGGCTTGCCCACCGCCGCGCGGTAGGGGCCGGGCATGCCCGGCCCGGGGGGTGTCCCGGGGATGGGCGGCAACGGGAGGTTTCCGGGGCGTCGGGGACGCCGCCCCCTACGCGGGTGGCTGCCCGTTGACGGGTAGCCGCGTGAACTTGCGGCGGGGTGTGGGCACCCCGCCCTACGGATGTAATTCACGTAAGCGCGGTAGGGGCGGGCACTCGTTGATGGGGGTCCGTAGGGAGGGGTCTTGACCCCTCCGCGGGCGTTTGCGGACGGCATGGGGCTTGCCCACCGCCGCGCGGCAGGGGCCGGGCATGCCCGGCCCGGGGGTTTTCCCGGGGATGGGCGGTGATGGGAGGTTTCCGGGGCGTCTGGGACGCCGCCCCTACGTGGGTGGATGCCCGTTGACCGGTAGCCGCGCGAACTTACGGCGGGGCGGGCACTCGTTGATGGGTCGGTCCGTAGGGAGGGGTCTTGACCCCTCCGCGGGCGTTTGCGGACGGCATGGGGCTTGCCCACCGCCGCGCGGTAGGGGCCGGGCATGCCCGGCCCGGGGGGTGTCCCGGGGATGGGCGACAACAGGAGGTTTCCGGGGCGTCGGGGACGCCGCCCCCTACGCGGGTGGCTGCCCGTTGACGGGTAGCCGCGTGAACTTGCGGCGGGGTGTGGGCACCCCGCCCTACGGATGTAATTCACGTAAGCGCTGTAGGGGCGGGCACTCGTTGATGGGGCGGTCCGTAGGGAGGGGTCTTGACCCCTCCGTGGGCGTTTATGGACGGCATGGGGCTTGCCCACCGCCGCGCGGTAGGGGCCGGGCATGCCCGGCCCGGAGGTTTTCCCGGGAATGGGCGGCAGCAGAAGGTTTCCGGGGCGTCGGGGACGCCGCCCCCTACGTGGGTGGCTGCCCGTTGACGGGTAGCCGCGCGAACTTGCGGCGGGGTGCGGGCACCCCGCCCTACGGATGTAATTCACGTAAGCACTGTAGGGGTGGGCACTCGTTAATGGGGCGGTCAGTAGGGAGGGGTCTTGACCCCTCCGTGGGCGTTTACGGACCGCATAGGGCTTGCCCACCGCCGCGCGGTAGGGGCCGGGGATGGGCGGTGACGGGAGGTTTCCGGGGCGTCGGGGACGCCGCCCCCTACGTGGGTGGCCGCCCGTTGACGGGTGGCTGCGCGAACTTGCGGCGGGGTGTGGGCACCCCGCCCTACGGATGCAATTCACGTAATCACTGTAGGGGCGGCATATATGCCGCCCGCGAGTTTATGCGGGATGCCGTTCGCCGGTTGTTGTTTTTCTTTCAACATTGGGCTGGCCATACGGTTGAAAATGTATCCTCGTTGCCGGGCATGGACGTTTGATAACCGATTGCATCCCACTTTGTTTTCAGTACGGCTACATCTGTGTTTTTAACAACATTTCGGACTTTTCCACCGCGGGGTTCTACAACTATAGGCAGTTTTCAACATTTTCAACAGGAAAATAAGGTCTGCAGAGAGTCTTTCGCAAAAAGTTCCGCTCATTTTCTGCGAAACATCGTTATTTTATAGTTTTCCACAGTTTTCACGAGTTTTCCACAGGGAAAACCCCTGGAAACGGTGGAAAACCGGTTTTCCTGTGGAAAAGGGGTACCTGTAGGGGTGCCGGGCCGTGGTTACGCCTATATCTTGTTTACAAACGGTTCATTTTTGCCCTATGTATAGCCGGTTGTGAACGGTGGAAAAATAAGAGTTTTCAACATCACTGTGGAAAACGGTGTGGAAAGAGTTCAGAGGGGGAACAGGAGCCCGCGGGAGCCCCGTCGAGACCCTTCCGGCCTGCGCGCAAGCGCGCGGCCACCTCCCCTAAAAGGGGAGGCTTTGGCGGGCTTCGCCCGGATTTAAGCAATAAAAAAGCAGCTACCCCATTGCTATACAGGGACAGCTGCTTTTTCAACAGGATTGTTTAAAACTCGATCTTACCGAAGGCGAAATCGTCACCGTCGTGGATGCGCTCGGTGGTCTTGGGTGCCATCGGCTTGGCTGCGGGGTCGCGCGGGGCATCCGCAAACTCGCGGGCTGGCACGCTGGAGCGCGGGCCGCCGTAGCGGGGACCACCACGGTTGTCGCGGCGGGGACCAGCGCCGTAGCGGGGGCCTCTGCCGCCCTCACGCGGGCCGCGGGGGCCGCGTCCGCCACGGTTGTCACGGCGGGGACCGCGGCCCCCGTCACGGCGTCCGCCGCGCTGGTTGCGGGCGTTGTCGCGGTCAGGCAGGTTGCAGGCATCGGGGTCGGTGGAGTACAGCACCACATGGCGGGCCGGGCCGTCGCCCTTGCTCTCGCTGCGCACGCCGTCGATCTCGGCGATGGCCGTGTGGATGATGTGGCGCTCGTAGGGGTTCATCGGCTCCATCTCATAGTAGCAGCCCGTGCGGATGACGCGGTCTGCAATGCGTCTGGCAAGGGCAGAGAGGTCGTCCTCGCGCTTGTTGCGGTAGCCGCCGACATCCAGGCCCAGCTTGACGTAAGGGCCCTCCATGCGGTTCACAACGAGGCTGGCGAGGTAGGACAGGGACTCCATCGTCTCGCCGCGGCGTCCGATCAGCGCACCCATGTGCTCGCCGGAGACCTTCAGGACCGTGGCAGCGCCCTTCTTGACGGCGGTGAAGGTGAAGTTTTCCACACCCATCAGGTTGAAGATCGGGGTCAGGTAGTCAACGGCGGCCTGCAGGCGCGGGTCGGCGTCGATGTCAAGGGGAACCTCGACTTCCTCACCGGGGACGGGGGCCAACTCGGCCTCCTCGACCATATCCTCGACGACCTCCTTCTGGATTTCAGGGGCGGTCTCGTCAGAGATTTCAACAACCTCGGCGGGCTTTGTGGAAACTTCAGCCGGCTTTTCCGCCTCGGGCTCCTCGACCTTCACGAGGACCTTGGCGGGGATGGTCTTAAACAGCTTGCGGGTGGGGAATTCGAGGACTTCGTAGCTTACGTTGATGTCATCACGGTCAACGCCGAGAGCCTCGCAGGCGGCCTGTACGGCGGCCTCAACGGTCTTGGCGCTCATTTCCATACTGCGCATAGGGGGAACCTCCTTCTTATTTCTTATCGTTACGTTCATCACAACGGGGAGCGGGGCGGGCGCATATAGAATGCGCCCCTACGGCGGCAGGGGATACACTCCCTCACAGCCGCCAACGGCGCGGGCGAGCAATGCTCGCCCCTACGGTTGGTGCGTCGTATATTTTAATCCTTATTCAGCGGGGTGGTGCGCTCGTCCTTGTAGAGTTCGGCCTCGCGCTGGCGGGCCATCTCCAGGCGCAGCTTGTTGGCCTCGCCCAGGGTGACCTCTTTTTCGACCTGCTTACCGTTCTGCTCGACGGTGACGGTGCGCTTTTTCTTCTTCTCGGCGCGCTTGGCGGCAAGCTCGGCCTCATACTGGGCCTTGAACTTCTCGGGGCTGTAGATCTTGTAGGTCACGTAGGACTGGAAGATCTGGACCACGTTGGACACGCCGTAGTACAGGGAGAAGCCGACGGGGGCATTGAAGCAGAACGTGACGAACATCAGGTTCATGACGAGCATCATGACCTTCATGCTGCCCTGCATCTGGGCATCCATGCCGGAGAGCTTCTGGGTGATGAAGTAGCTGACGAACATCGTGACCGTGGCGATGGCCGGGAAGATGGCGATGGGGGTCAGGTGGAAGCCGGGCACATCGCACATATCCATGCCGAAGAAGGAGGTGTTGAAGTTCTGGATCTCGGCCACAACGCTGGCGGAGATGATGGACGGGTCGATGGACGCGCCGTTGTGGATGGCCTGGATCAGCGCGGTCTGCATCGTGGAGGTGTTGGTCGTGGCCAGGCCGATGGCCTCGCACGCGGCCTTGACGGCATCATTGCTGACGCCGAAGATGTAGTGTACGGGGTAGTACACAACGCCCAGGAAGCCGAACAGGACCAGCATCGTCAGCAGCATGGGCATGCAGCCGCCCATGGGGTTGTAGCCATGCTCCTGCTGGAGCTTCATCAGCTCCTCCTGCTGCTTCTGGGGGTCGTTCTTGTACTTCTGCTGGATCTCGGTGATCAGCGGCTGGAACACGGACATCTTGGCCGTGGACTTCTGCTGATGGATGCTCAGGGGGAACAGCAGCAGCTTGAGGATGAGGGTGGCAACGATCATGGTTGCCGCGTAGTTGCCGATGAAGCTGTACAGGATCTTCACCAGCGGGCCGATCAATACGGCCAGGAAATACATAAAAGACATAGCCTTTCCTTCTGCCCCGTCTGCGCCCGGGACCTTTATTTTTATGTAGGTCTCTGCTGCGCAGTGCAAAGACATGAGAGGCGGAAGTTGTGGAGATAATAGATAATAAAATTTGTGGGTCGCGGTGCCGGCGCACCGCTTAAAAATCTCTGCCGCCGTAGGGGCGCATTCTATATGCGCCCGTGCAGCTTCCGGCAGGTGCCGCGGGCGGATATGGAATCCGCCCCTACGGTATGTTTTTTGTTATCTTTTATCTATTATCTTTCGTCAGCCTTCGCTCCGGGTTGACCCACTTTCCCTTTTCGGGTACCGGGTCATAGCCGAATTTTGCAAAGGGCTGGCATCTTAAAAGGCGCCACACCGTTAAAATCAGACCCTTTACAAGGCCGTGTACGGCGAGCGCCTGCATGGCGTATTCACTGCAGGTGGGTATGAACCGGCAGTGATGCCCGAGGTGCGGACTGATATATTTTTTGTAGCCGCGCAAAAGCGCGATGAGAAGGCGGGCGATCATTGCGGGGCCGTCTCGGGCCCGGGGGCCGGGGCGGTCTTGTCGGGCAGACCGGCCTTTGCAAACAGCTTGCCCAGCGTTTTGCTCAGCTGGGTGCTTTTCAGGCGGGGGGTCTGGCCGCGGGCGACCAGGATGATATCATACCCGCCGATGTTCTGGGCCAGATGCTCCGACAAAGCGGCGCGCATGACGCGGCGGGCGCGGTTGCGCTGCACGGCATGGCCGACCTTTTTGGTGGCCGTCAGCCCGATGCGGGTATAGCCCAGCCGGTTTTTGGCCACATACAAAACGCAGTGCGGATGCACATAGCTTTTGCCCCGGCCATACACCCGGTTGAACTGCCAGTTTTTATCTAAAGTGCGGTAACGCATAGTAGTATCCTCCCAAGGCTTCTCCCTCGGGAGAAGCTGCCGCCCGCAGGCGGCTGATGAGGGCAAACCTTTCGGTCAAAACCCATTTGCGGGAAATTTCCGGAATGTTTTCCCTCATCCGTCCGTGGTCGGGGCCACGGACACCTTCCCCAAGGGGAAGGCATTCCTACACATATATTATAATGAATCCCGGCTTCTGTAAAGCCATATTTGAAAAAAGGGCTGCCGATTTTACAATCAGCAACCCTTTTGTTCACTTAATTCTCTGAAGTTATCAGACAGTCAGGCTCTTACGGCCCTTCGCACGGCGGCGGGCGATGACCTTGCGGCCATTCTTGGTAGCCATGCGGTTCAGGAAACCGTGGACGCGGCTGCGCTGACGCTTCTTGGGCTGGAAAGTACGCTTCATTTTTCATTCCTCCTGTTGAAATCCCGGTATGGGCTGTTTGCTCAGGGCTTCGCCCATACACTGGGGCAGCCTTGCAGAGTTAGATTATACGCGATTTACCCCCACTTTGTCAAGGGGGTTTGGGCAGAATTTTTCGCTCCCGCGTCAAAGAATTGGAGCTACAGAGAGTTATCCACTACATTTTGTACTATTTACTGTTGAAAATTGCATCTGTTGTGGAAAACTTTTATTTTTCTTTGCTCCGCGGAAAAATTTTCAACAATTCCGGCATATAAAAAAATTCCTACTTTATTATATATAGGTGTTGTTTAAAACCCGGTTTTGTGGTATACTGTATTTAGTATTTCTGCGCCCTGTTTGGATACGGGGCGTTCACTTATAACAGGAAGTGGGGAGTATCGAGAATCATGGATTCCTTCAATGATGTAATGGACGCCGTCAAGGCGTACTGCAAAGGACGAGTATCCGATGCATCATACAGAGTTTTCATCCAGGACCTCAATCTGCTGAATTTTGAGGGCACGAACATCATCATCCTGGAGGTTCCCAACGACGTCGTCATGCGGTTTGCGGCGGCGCGCTATGCCGATTTGCTCAAGGAGGCGTTTGCCTCGATCCTCGGCTTTGAGGTGGAGCTGAAGTTTGTGCTGGCCGCGCCCGCACCGGACGGCGGCAAGGCTGCCGAGAAGCCGAAGCTGGACGAGAACGACCTGCCCAGCGGGCGGTACGAGTTCACGTTCGAGAACTTCATCAAGGGACCGTCGAACCAGTTTGCGTTTGCCGCCGCGCAGGCCGTGGCCGCGAACCCCTCCGGCGCGTACAACCCGCTGTTCATCTACGGGCCGTCGGGTCTGGGCAAGACGCACCTTCTGAACGCCATCAAAATTGAGATCCAGAAGAACCACCCGGATTTCAACATTGTCTACGTGGATTGTGAAAAATTCACGAACGAGACGATCACCGCCATCAAGACGGCAACGATGGAGCAGTTCCGCCAGCGCTACCGCAAGGCGGACGTGCTTTTGATCGACGACATCCAGTTCCTGGCCGGCAAGGAGAGCACGCAGGAGGAGTTTTTCCACACCTTCAACACGCTGCACAACGATGGCCGCCAGATTGTCATCGCATCGGACCGCCCCGCGAAGGAGATCAAATCCCTGGAGGAGCGTCTGCGCACCCGGTTTGAGTGGGGCCTGACCGCCGACATCCAGCCGCCGGATTTTGAAACGCGCGTTGCCATCGTCAAGCGCAAGGCCGAGCTGTTGAATCTGGACCTGCCGAACGATGTGGCCGAGTACATTGCGAATCACTTAAAGCAGAACATCCGCCAGCTGGAGGGCGCGGTCAAAAAGCTGAACGCCTACTATCTGCTGGAGGGCATCGAGCCGTGCATCGGCGTAACGACGACGGCGATCAAGGACACGCTGAACGACAGCCAGCCGATCCCGGTCACGATCGAGAAGATCCTGAACGAGGTCGCGCGCACCTACAATGTGATGCCGGCGGACATCCGCGGCAAGAAGCGCAATGCGAATGTGAGCGCGGCGCGGCAGATGACGATGTACATTATCCGCGAGGTGACCGGCATGAGCATGGAGGCCATCGGGCAGGAGTTCCAGCGCGATCATTCCACGGTGGTGTATTCCATCAAAACGATGGAGGAAAACATCAAGCGCGACCAGCACCTGAAAGAGATGTGCAGCGACATCATGAAAAACGTCCGCACCTGAGTTACTTTCTTGAAAGAAAGTAACCAAAGAACTTTAAATAGTTTATCCCGGGGACGGGATTTGGGATGTACTTTACGCAGCATCGCACATTCTCAATCGAACATTTGGAATTTCTTTGTTTCTTTCTTTGTAAAGAAAGAAACGCCGCGTTTTTCAACAAAGTTTTCAGTTATCAACAGCGCGTATTCCACGGGGCTTGTTGAAAAAAGGAGTTTTCCGGGTTTTCCACAGAAAAGTCCACAGACTGTTCAAAACAATTCACCCGCGATTTTCCGCGGCGCAATCGGGTCCCGCGGAGTTTTCCACGAAACTAACACCCCCTACTACGACTACTACCATAGTTTAATAGTTTCTGCGAACGGAACCGCAAAATACACTTCCTCACACCTACAAAACACCGCTCCGGCTGTGGAAAACAGAAGGAGCACCCTTCCTAGAGACCGCTGAACGTTTTTTTGCCGAGGCTTTTTTCCAAAAAAGCCGGAGAAAGAGATAGAAACATGAAATTTGAATGCGAAAAAACACTGCTGGCCAGCGCCATCGACGGCGTTTCCCGCGCGATCACGAACCGCGCCGCCATCCCCGTGCTGGAAGGCATCTACATGAAGGCCGAGGGCTTTAACCTCACGCTGACCGGCTACGATATGGAAATGGGCATCACGACCACGATTGAATGCAACGTGCTTGTACCCGGTGAAACTGTACTTGACGCAAAACTGCTGAGCGCCATGGTCAACCGTATGCCTGCGGGCGATGTCTGCATTGAGCTGAACGACGAGGGTCAGGCAAAAATCAGCGGAGGTGTGGCAGAATTTGAGATCCCCGCGCTGAACGCCAGCGATTATCCGAGCCTGCCCGTGACCGGCGCCGACAATACGATGACCGTCAAGTGCGGCATGCTGCGCGAGATGATCGAGAAAACCATCTATGCTGTCAGCCAGGACGACAAAAAGCCCGCCCACACCGGCGAGCTGTTCGTCATTGAGCCGGGCAGCCTGACGATTGTGGCCCTGGACGGCTACCGGCTGGCCATTATCCAGCGCGACGTCGAGTGTACCCGCGACATCCGCATCATCATCCCCGCCAAGACACTGCAGGAGCTGCTGAAAATTATGGGCGGTGCGGACGACGACGTGAAGATCGACGCGAACCGCCGCTATGTCGTGTTTACCTCCAACGGCTATACGATCATGAGCCGCCTGATCGAGGGCGACTTCCTCAACTATGAGAGCGTCATCCCGAAGGACAGAAAAACACGTGTTACCGTTGAATGCAAGAACTTCATCGACACGATCGAGCGTGCGTCGCTCATTATTACCGAGCGTTTGAAGAACCCGCTGCGCATCTCCTTTGCCGAGGATCGCGTGACGGTCCGCTGCCAGACGCCGCTGGGCAAGGTCGTGGACGAGTTCGCGCCGGTCTCGATGGAGGGCGACGCGGTAGAGATCGGCTTCAACAACCGGTATCTGCTGGATGCACTGCGCTTCTCGAAGTGTGAGAAGATGGTGCTGGAAATCAACGGACCCCTGAGCCCCGTCAAGCTCCTGCCCGAGGACGGCAAGGACTTTATCTATCTGGTGCTGCCGGTACGGTTCAAGAACGAGGGGTAAAAACAACGCTGCTCCGTAGGGGCCGGGCATGACCGGCCCGCAACATAAAAAGGCTTGCCCGTTGCCGGGCAGTTGCCGCAAGGCCGCGGGCCGGACATGTCCGGCCCCTGCCGCTGCAATAGAAGGAATTGTATGGAAAAGATTCGTATTACCACCGAGTTTATCAAGCTGGATGCTCTGCTCAAGTTCGCAGGTCTGTGCGAGACGGGCGGCGAGGCGAAGGAGCTGATCCAGGGCGGGGCCGTTAAGGTCAACGGCGAGGTCTGCACGATGCGCGGCAAAAAGTGCCGCGCAGGGGATACCGTGGAGCTGGACGGCCAGACTGTGCAGATCGCGGAGGGCGCGTAATGCGCTTAACGCACTTAGAAGTAACGGATCACCGCAATATTGCCCACGCAGAGCTGCACCCCGACCCGCACCTGACCGTGTTGTGCGGCCCGAACGGCCAGGGCAAGACGAACCTGTTGGAGGCTATTTGGCTGCTGACCGGCGGCAAGAGCTTCCGCGGGTCTAAGGACGCGGAGCTTATCAGGCGCGGCTGTGACTTTTCGGTCATCGAGGGCGCGTTTGAGACACAGGACGTGGAAAAATCCATCCGCCTGACCGTGGGCAGCAGGCAGAGCCAGCGCCCGGGCCGCACCGGAAAATTAAACGGCGCGGACGTTGGGCGCGCAGCGGCGCTGGCGGGGAACTTTCAGGCCGTCGTCTTTGAGCCGGACCTGCTGGGGCTGGTCAAGGGCGGCCCGGACGGGCGGAGGCGGTTTATGGATTCCGCATTGTGCCAGGTCTACCGGCCCTACCTTGTGGCGCTGCGGCGGTATATGCGGCTGACGGCCCAGAAGAACGCTCTGCTGAAAAGCTACGATATTACGCCAAACGGCAATATGCTGCTGGACACCTACGACGAGCAGCTGGCCGAGTACGGTGCGCTCATCATGGAGCACCGCTGCAAGTTTCTGGCGGCGGCGGCTCCCATCGCCGCGCAGAATTATAAGGACATCTCCCACGGTGCCGAGGTGCTGACGCTGAACTACCAGATGTGCACCGCGGCCCCCACCGCCGCGGCGCTGACCGAAAAGATGCGGGCCATGCGCAGTGCCGAGCTGCGCGCCGGGTTCTGCCTGGCCGGGCCGCACCGCGAGGATCTGGAAATTTTGCTGGACGGCCAGCCCGCCCGGGTATTTGGCAGTCAGGGCCAGCAGCGCAGCTGCGTGCTGGCAATGAAGCTGGCCGAGGCGACAGTGGTCGGTGATTTGTTCGGTGAGCACCCGGTTTTGCTGCTGGACGACGTTTTGAGCGAGCTGGACGACGAGCGCCAGACCTACCTTTTGACCCGCATGGGCGAGCACCAGACGATTGTGACCACCTGCGACACCGCCGCTTTTGCGCGTACCAATGGGAAAATTGTGATGGTGAAGGGCGGAGTGGTCGAAGAAGCGTAGGGGCCGGACAGGGAGGTTCAGGATTTGTACTTTCACGCAGGCCAGGACTTTGTCCTGAATACCCGGGATGTGATCGGGGTGTTTGATCTGGACACAGCCGGGGCGTCGCGGCGGACGGAGGAATACTTCCGCCACGCCGAGAGCGAGGGCGCCGTCGTGGACCTCTGCGCCCCGGGCACGCTGCCCAAGAGCTTTCTTGTCACCGATTTCCCCGACGAGACCATTTATATCAGTCAGTTATCGCCCGCCGCGCTGAAAAAAAGAGCGGAGAGGCTGGAATTTTAAAGTATTACGCCCGTAGAGGGCCGGGCATGCCCGGCCCGCAACATAAAAATTCCCGCCCATTCATGGGCAATGACGCAAGGCGTAGGGGCCGGGCATGCCCGGCCCGCAGCATAGAAAATACCGCCCGATAAAGGGCAATAACGCAAGGCGGAGGGCCGGGCATGCCCGGCCCCTACCGTGCGATACTAAAAAAGAGATACCCACCCACAACAGGAGGCTATCATTTCATGGCAGAAGAAATCATCACCGAAACCAACCGCGAGACGGCTACCGACCATGCCTACGGCGGTGCGCAGATCCAGGTCCTCGAGGGTCTGGAGGCTGTGCGCAAGCGCCCCGGCATGTATATTGGCTCCACCGGGCCTTCCGGCCTGCATCATCTGGTCTATGAGATCGTCGATAACGCCATCGACGAGGCACTGGCCGGATACTGCACCCATATTGAAGTGACCATCAAGCCCGGCAACATCATTGAGGTCTCGGACAACGGACGCGGCATCCCCGTGGATATCCAGCCCAAGCTGGGCATCCCGGCTGTGACCGTCGTCTACACCGTGCTGCACGCCGGCGGCAAGTTCGGCGGCGAGGACTCCGGCTATAAAGTGGCCGGCGGTCTGCACGGCGTCGGCGCGTCCGTCGTAAACGCCCTGTCCGAGTGGCTGACCGTCCGCGTGCGCCGCGACGGGGCCGAGTATGAGCAGAGCTTCAAGCGCGGCAAGCCGGACGGCGACCTGAAAAAAATCGGCGCGGCGGCTTCTACCGGAACGACAGTCACCTTTAAGCCCGACCCGGAGATGTTCCAGGAAACGACGCTCTATCGCTATGAAACGCTGCTCAAGCGACTGCGCGAGGAAGCGTTCCTGAACGCCGGTGTCAAGATCACCCTGACCGACGAGCGCCCCGACGCGGACCGCCCCCAGGACGAGCAGTCCGGCGAGATGCGCACCGAGACGATGTGCTATGAGGGCGGCATCCGCTCCTTCGTCAGCTACCTGTGCGAGCGCCGCGACTTAACGCCGCTGCACCCGCAGGTCATGTATATGAAGGGCGAGGGCCAGGGCGCTGTGGCCGAGGTCGCACTGCAATACTACGACAACAGCTACAACGAGCTGCTTTTGAGCTTTGCCAACAACGTCCACACCCCCGAGGGCGGCACCCACGAGGAGGGATTTAAGCTGGCCCTGACCCGCGTGCTGAACGAATATGGACGTGCCAAGGGCATTTTGAAGGACAAGGACGAGAACCTGTCCGGCCCCGACGCCCGCGAGGGCATCATTGCCGTCGTCAGCGTGAAATTGCAGGAGGCGCAGTTTGAGGGCCAGACGAAGGCGAAGCTGGGCAACACCTTCATCAAGGGCCTGGTCAACAATGTGGTTTACAAGGCGCTGACCGAGTTCTTTGAGGAAAACCCCGCCGTCGCGAAGGCAATTCTGGAAAAAGCGACCCAGGCCGCCCGCGCCCGCGCCGCCGCCAAGAAGGCCCGCGAGCTGGTGCGCCGCAAGAGCGCGCTGGAATCCAACCGTATGCCCGGCAAGCTGGCCGACTGCCACGAAAAAGACCCCTCCAAGACCGAACTGTTCATCGTGGAGGGCGATTCTGCAGGCGGCTCGGCCAAGATGGGCCGTGACTCCAACATTCAGGCCATCCTGCCTCTGTGGGGCAAGATGCTGAACGTCGAAAAGGCCCGCGCGGACCGCATCTACGGCAACGACAAGCTGATGCCCGTCGTGACTGCGCTGGGCACCGGCATCGGCGACGAGTTTGATATCAGCAAAGTCCGCTACCATAAGATCTTCATCATGGCCGATGCCGATGTGGACGGCTCGCATATCTGCACGCTGATGCTGACCTTCTTCTTCCGCTATATGCGCCCGCTGATCGACCACGGCTATGTCTACGTCGCCCAGCCGCCGCTGTTCAAGCTGCAGAAGGGCCAGACCGTCAAGTACGCCTACAATGACGACGAAATGAAGCTGTTGAGCGCCGAAATGCCCGGCGCGAAGGTCAACCGCTACAAAGGTCTGGGCGAGATGAACCCCGACCAGCTGTGGGAGACCACGATGAACCCCGACAACCGCGTCATCGTGCAGATCAAAATCGAGGATGCCGAGCGTGCGGACGAGGCGTTCAGCATCCTGATGGGCGAGCAGGTCGAGCCGAGACGGCAGTTTATTGAGAAGAACGCAAAGTACGCGAATTTGGATGTGTGATAAATTGCGCACCGCCCATGTAGGGGCCGGGCATGCCCGGCCCGCCGCATAAAAAATACCGCCTGTTTGTGGGTCATACACCATGGATTACAAAATTCTTCGTCCACGCCAAAATCCCCGTTTGCAAAATTACGATTATAAAACCGCAAATCATTATTTTGTGACGGTATGCACGCATCATAAGCAATGTGTGTTTGGTGCGGCAGGCGAGCCAAACGGCATCGGCCAAATGGCCGCGCAGGGGATAACAGCCATACCGGAGCATTTCCCGGAAGTGACCGTGGACGAATATGTGGTCATGCCCAATCATGTGCATGTGATTTTGATTTTTCCGCAGGGCGTAAAAGATTTATCCGCAGTGGTGGGCAGCTATAAGGCGTATGTATCCAAGATGTTCCACATGGAACATCCGGGTGTTCCGTTGTGGCAGCGGTCATTTTATGACCATGTCATCCGGGATGAAGCCGCATATCTGGAAATAAAAAGATATATTCGGGAAAATCCATTGAAATGGAATTTGGATGAATATAACCCCAACGTTTAGAGTAGGGGCCGGGCATGCCCGGCCCGGGACGTAAAAAGAATAACTCTCTTAAGGGCAACCGACGGCTGCGATAAAAACAACCGTTATAATCCATAAGAGGGAAGCAAAGGCAAGGTGGAGGGCCGGGCATGCCCGGCCCCTACAGTGCAGTAAGATCAAGTAAGATTGAGTTAAGGTGATACAATGGAAGAAAACATCATCATGGTGCCGGGGTCCGGTACGAAGGTCATTGTGCGCGATGTGAAGCAGGAGATCGAGACGGCGTTCCTTGACTACTCGATGTCTGTTATCGTGGCGCGCGCTCTGCCCGATGTGCGCGACGGCCTGAAGCCCGTCCACCGCCGCATCCTGTACACGATGCACGAGCGCGGCAACGACCCGCAGCACCCCTACCGCAAATCTGCCGATACCGTCGGTGCGGTGCTGGGCTCGTACCACCCGCACGGCGACGCCTCGGTCTATGATGCCATGGTGCGTCTGGCGCAGGATTTCAGCCTGCGTTACCCGCTTGTGGACGGCCAGGGCAACTTCGGCTCCGTGGACGGCGACCCCCCGGCTGCTTACCGTTACACCGAGGCCCGCATGTCCAAGATGGCCTGCGAGATGCTGACCGACATTGAAAAAGACACCATCGACTGGGACCCCAACTTTGACGAGACCAAGAAGGAGCCCCACGTCCTGCCCAGCCGTTTCCCGAACCTGCTCGTCAATGGCAGCCAGGGCATCGCCGTCGGCATGGCGACGAACATCCCGCCCCACAACCTGCGCGAGATCGTCAACGGCATGGTCGCCCTGATGGACGACCCCGAAATCGACCTGGCCGGGCTGATGGAGTACGTCAAGGGCCCCGACTTCCCGACGGGCGGCATCATCATGGGCCGCAGCGGCATCCGCGCTGCTTACGCCACGGGCCGCGGCAAAATCACGCTGCGGGGCCGTGCCGAGATCATCGAGAAAAAGAACGGGCGCTACGAGATCCTGATTTCGGAAATCCCCTACATGGTCAACAAGACCCGCCTGATCGAGTCCATCGCTGACCTTGTCAAGGATAAGCGCATCGAGGGCATCAGCGACCTGAACGACGAGTCCTCGAGCCGCACCGGCATGAAGATCGTCATTGAGATCAAGAAGGACGCGAACCCCCAGGTCGTGCTGAACCAGCTCTACCGCTTCACCCAGCTGCAGGACACCGTCGGCGTCATCATGCTGGCGCTGGACGACGGCGTGCCCAAAATCATGAGCCTGAAAACCATGATGGAGCGCTATATTGAGTTCCAGATGCAGGTCATCCGCCGCCGCACCGCGTTTGAACTGAAGAAGGCAAAGGAGCGCGAGCACATCCTCGAGGGCCTGCACAAGGCCGTTGACATCGTCGATGAGATCATCGCGACGATCCGCGCCTGCAAGGGCGGCTTTGCCGAGGCGCGGCAGGCCGTCATGGACAACTTCGGCTTTGACGAGCTGCAGGCGGACGCCATTGTCAAGCTGCAATTGGGCCGTCTGGCCGGTCTGGAGATCCTCAAAATCGAGCAGGAGTTGGGCGAGCTGCGCGAGGCCATCGCCGATTATGAGGACATTCTGGCCAACGACGAGCACGTCAAGCGCATCGTCAAGACCGACCTGACCGCGCTGGCCGACAAGTACGGCGACGAGCGCCGCACCTCCATCGAGACCGTCTCCGGCGAGGTCGATATTGAGGACCTGATCCCCGAGGAGACCTGCGTCTTTACGCTGACCCACGAGGGTTACATCAAGCGCACGACGCTGGACACCTACCAGGCACAGAACCGCGGCGGACGCGGCGTGCAGGGCATGACCCAGAAGGACGACGACTTTACCGAGGAACTTTTTGTCGGTTCTACGCATGATTATATGCTGTTTATGACGAACCAGGGCCGCGTTTACCGCCTGAAGGGCTATCAGGTGCCCGAGGGCAGCCGCACGGCCAAGGGCAGCCATATTGTGAACCTGCTGCAGCTGCAGGAGGGCGAGAAGGTCACGCTGATGCTGCAGCAGAAAGCCGGCGTGGACGAGGACAACACCTACGCCACGATGGTGACGAAGCAGGGCCTCATCAAGCGCACGCCGCTGTCCCAGTTCCGCAACATCCGCAAGATGGGCCTGATCGCCATCGCGCTGAACGAGGGCGACAGTCTGGTGTGGAGCCACCTGACCAAGGGTGACGACGAGATCATTGTTGCCACCCACGACGGCGCGGCCATCCGCTTTACCGAGGACGGCGCCCGCTCGATGGGTCGTACCGGCCACGGCGTCCGCGTCATCAAGCTGCGCGAGGGCGACTATGTCGTCGGTGCAGGCGTCTGCCGCCCGGGTGCGAACGTGCTGACCATCAGCGAGGAGGGCAAGGGCCGCCGCAGCCGCATTGACGACTACCGCATCACGAAGCGCGGCGGCTTGGGCATCCGCAACTACTCTAATGGCAACGTGGCGGGCATCAAGATCGTGGATGACACCGACGATCTGATTCTCATCAGCCAGAACGGCATTCTGATCAGAATCCATGCGGCGGACATCAACGTCCAGAGCCGCTACGGCAGCGGTGTCCGTGTCATGCGCCTGGTCGAGGACGACAAGGTGGCCGTGGTCGCCCGCGTGGACCGCGACAACGACGCCGAGACCGCAAAAATCGAGGATACCGGCGAGACCGACCCGACCCCCGAGGAGCTGGCGGCTATTGAGGCGGAAGAGCTGGCGCAGGAGGCCGCGGAGGACGCAGCCCCCGAGAACGAGACCGAAGAATAAACCAATACAGGGGAGAGGCCGCGGGTCGGCCTCTCCTTTTTGGTGGATTTGTAGGGAGCGGTCTTGACCGCTCCGGGAAGTTTGCCATGCCTTTCACGGGCACGGAGGGGTCAAGACCCCTCCCTACAAGCATTTGAAATTTTTTCGCCGAAGCCTTTTTTATAAAAAGGCTGGAAAAACACCGCGTATTCATGGTATTCTAAAGTATTCCCATCACAAAAAAGGAGCGCTCCACATGGAACATCTGCACACAACCATCTGCGCACTGGCGACGCCACCGGGCGAGGGCGGCATTGCCACCGTCCGCGTGTCCGGGCCGGACGCCTACGGCATCGTCGGCAAAATCTTTGCGCCGGTGCGGCAGGGGAAAAGCGTGGCCGACGCAAAGGGCTACACCGCCATGCTGGGTCACTACCTGCTGCACGGGGCCGAGATGGACGAGTGCGTGGCGCTGTTTTTCCGCGCACCGCACTCCTACACCGGCGAGGACGTTATTGAGCTGTCCGTCCACGGCGGCACGGCCATGGCGGACGGTTTGTTAGAAGCGCTCATCACCGCGGGCTGCGCGCCTGCCGGACCGGGGGAGTTCACCCGCCGCGCACTGGAAAACGGGCGGATGTCGCTGACGCAGGCCGAGGCCGTGATGGAGGTCATTGCGGCGAACGGGCGGCAGGGGGCTGCGCTGGCAAAATCCGCGCTGGACGGGCGGCTGGCAAAGCGCATCGGTAAAATACAGATCGCGCTGCAAACGCTGAACGCCCACCTGACCGCCTGGGTCGATTACCCCGAGGAGGACGTGCCCGAGCTGTCCGACGCGGCGTTTGTCGGGACGCTGACCGAGCAAAAGGACGCGCTGGACGCGCTGATCTCCGGCTACAGCGCGGGCGCGGTGCTGCGCCATGGCGTGGACTGTGTGCTGCTGGGGCGGCCCAACGTGGGCAAAAGCACGCTGCTGAACCTGCTGGCCGGGTTTGACCGTGCCATTGTCACGCCCGTGGCCGGTACGACCCGCGATATTGTGGAGCAGGCCGTGCAGCTGGGCAGCGTGCGGCTGAACCTGTTTGACACCGCCGGTGTGCGGGAGGTGGGCGCGGACGGCGACGCCATCGAGGCCGAGGGCATCCGCCGCAGCTGGCGCAAGCTCGACGAGGCCGGGCTGGTGCTGGCCGTGTTCGACGCCGCACAGCCGTTGTCTGATGATGATTTGGAGCTGGCCCGCAGATGCCAGGGCCGCCCGGCCATCGCGGTCTTGAATAAGCAGGACCTGGCGGGGGAGACGGATGTTCCACGTGGAACATTGGAGCCGTATTTTAAGAAGATCGTCCCGATGTGTGCGCGGGATGCCGTCGGCCTGCAGGCCCTGACGGATGCGGTTGCGGATTTGTTAGGCACAGCGCAGCTGGACCCGGAGGCTGCGCAGTTATGCAGTGCCCGCCAATTGGCCGCCGCGACCCGCGCGAGGGATGCGCTGGCGGAAGCGATTGCGGCGCGGCAGAACGGCTTTGGGCTGGACGCCGCCGCGGTGTGTTTGACGGACGCCTTGCAGGCGCTGTTTGATTTGACAGGAGAAAACGCCAGCGACGCAACGATAGAGGAAGTTTTTGAGACGTTCTGCGTGGGCAAGTAAGTAAAAAATGACAGGAGCCTTCTCCCCTGGGGGAGAAGGTGTCCGCGGCCCCGCCCGCGGACGGATGAGGGAGAGCCCGCGGAGGGTGCTCGTTAAAAGGGAGGCTACGCGAACTCCGCCCTCATCAGCCGCCTGCGGGCGGCAGCCCCTCGGGAAAAGCCTTTAGAACTGACAGGAGCCTTCTCCCCTTGGGGGAGAAGGTGTCCGCGGCCCCGCCCGCGGACGGATGAGGGGAGAGCCTGCGGAGGTTGCCCGTTAAAGGGAGGCTACGCGAACTCCGCCCTCATCAGCCGCCTGCGGGCGGCAGCTTCAGTCTACGCGCTAAGAGCCGCCTTCGGCGGTTGCGCTCCGACACGCGCCTGCGGGCGCAGCCCCTCGGGGGAAGCCTTTAGAACGGGCGCAAGCCCCTCGGGGAAGCCTTTAGATCTGACAGGAGCCTTCTCCCCTTGGGGGAGAAGGTGTCCGCGGCTCCGTCCGCGGACGGATGAGGGGAGAGCCTGCGGAGGTTGCCCGTTAAAAGGAAAATCACGTGAACTCCGCCCTCATCAGCCGCCTGCGGGCGGCAGCTTCAGTCTACGCGCTAAGAGCCGCCTTCGGCGGTTGCGCTCCGACACGCGCCTGCGGGCGCAGCCCCTCGGGGGAAGCCTTTAAGGAGACAGCCATGAAAGGGATTAAAACCCATGACCCGCTGCGCACTAATGCACAAAAACTGCGCAGAAAAATGACCCCGCAGGAGAGACGCTTGTGGTACGACTTTCTGAAAAACCTGCCGCAGACCGTTTACCGCCAGAAAATAATTGGCAATTTTATAGTTGATTTCTATATTTCATCGTGTAAACTGGTAATAGAGCTGGACGGCGCACAGCACACCGAACCGCAGGCCGTCGAGTACGATGCACAGCGCACCGCCTACCTGCAAGGCATCGGCTGCCGGGTGCTGTGTTGCGCCAACAATGCAGTGGACACAAATTTCGCGGGTGTCTGTGAGGACATCCTGCACAATATAGGGTAAGAGGGAACGTATATGGACAAACTGGGAACCTACGACGTCATCGTCATCGGTGCGGGGCATGCGGGGATCGAGGCGGCGCATGCGGCGGCACGGCTGGGGGCAAGGACCGCGGTGTTTACGCTGTCGCTGGATTTCATCGGCAATATGCCGTGCAACCCGTCCATCGGCGGCACGGCCAAGGGGCATCTTGTGCGGGAGGTCGATGCGCTCGGCGGGCTGATGGGTCTGGCCGCAGATGCCACCTACCTGCAAAGCCGGATGCTCAACCGCGGCAAAGGCCCCGCCGTACACAGTCTGCGCGTGCAGACAGACCGCAAGCGCTACCACATCTGGATGAAGCACGCGCTGGAGCAAACCGCCAACCTCGACATCCACCAGGGCGAGATCGTCGGCGTGGACGTGCAGGACGGCAAGGTCTGCGGCGTGTTCACGAACCTGCACGGCTACTACGCCTGCAAGGCCGTCGTCATTGCCACCGGCACCAACCTGGGCGGGCGCATCTTTGTGGGGGACGCCCACTATGACAGCGGCCCCGACGGCACCCATGCCGCCACCGCGCTGACCCGGTGCCTTGTGGAGAACGGCTTCACGCTGCGCCGCTTCAAGACCGGCACGCCCGCCCGCGTCCACCGCCGCAGCATCGACTTCTCAAAGCTCGAGTGCCAGCCCGGTGACCCCGACGCCGAGCTGCAGCCGTTCAGCTTTATGACCCGCGTGCCGATGCACAACAAGGTCAACTGCTACATCGCCTACACGAACCCCGCGACCCATAAGGTCATTCTCGACAACCTGCACCGCTCGCCGCTCTACGGCGGCGACATTCAGGGTGTCGGCCCGCGGTACTGCCCGTCCATTGAGGACAAGGTCGTCCGCTTTAAAGAGAAGGAGCGCCACCCGGTCTTTGTGGAGCCCTGCGGCGAGGACACCGAGGAAATGTACCTGCAGGGTCTCTCGTCCAGCCTGCCCGAGGCCGTGCAGAACGAGATGTACCGCACGATTGCCGGGTTTGAGCATCTCGAAATCATGCGCCCGGCCTACGCCATCGAGTATGACTGCGTGGACCCCACGACGCTCAAGCCCACGCTGGAAAGCAAGGTCGTGGGCGGCATCTACGGCGCGGGGCAGTTCAACGGCACATCCGGCTATGAGGAGGCCGCTGCGCAGGGCTTGCTGGCGGGTCTGAACGCCGCCCGCCACGCGCTGGGCAGGGAAGAACTTGTGCTGGCGCGGCACACAAGCTACCTCGGCACGCTGGTGGACGACCTTGTCACGAAGGGCGTCATGGACCCATACCGCATGATGACGAGCCGCAGCGAGTACCGCCTGAGCCTGCGCCAGGACAACGCCGACGAGCGGCTGACCCCGATTGGCCGCGAGTACGGGCTGGTGGACGATGACCGCTGGGCACTGTTCTGCCGTGACCGCGAGGTCAAGCAGGCCGAGCTGCACCGGCTGGAGACGACGAGCATCAAATTGGCAGACCTGCGCGCCGCCGCCCCCGAGGGCGCGGAGCTGGGCGAGATCGGCGGTTCGGCCATCGAGTTGATGCGGCGGCCCTACATCAGCTATGATCTGATCGCGAAGGTCATTGGCCGCGGCGAGGGCGTGACCCCCGCCATGGCGCAGCGCATCGAGACGGAGATCCGCTACGCCGGGTACATTGCGCGGGAGGAGCGGATCATACGGGATATTCAGCGGCACGAGAATGTGAAGATCCCCGACGACTTTGACTATGCGCCGATTGAGACGATGACGCTGGAATCCCGCGAGAAGCTGACGAAGATAAGGCCGCGCACGCTGGCGCAGGCCGGGCGGATACCGGGTGTATCGCCGAGCGACCTGGCGCAGCTGAGTATTGTGCTGCTGAAGCTGAAATAAACCTGATGCCTTCTCCCGCGAGGGAGAAGGTGCCCGAGGCCCCGCCCGAGGGCGGATGAGGGCCGAGTATATCGAATTCACCCGCAACCGGGCAGCCACATACAGTCTGCCCTCATCAGCCGCCTGCGGGCGGCAGCTTCCCCCGAGGGGGGGAAGCCAAGGAGACGCTATGATTGATAAAAACAGATTACAAGCTAAATGTTCCACGTGGAACATCCCCTTGACCGGCGCACAGCTGGACCTGCTGGACAGGTACGCCGAGCTGCTGGTCAGCTATAACGAAAAGGTCAACCTGACCGCCATCACCAGCCCCGAGGGCATCGAGGACCGCCACTTTGCGGACAGCCTGCTGTTTGCGGCGCAGCCCGAAGTCAGCGGCAGGCTGGTGGACGTCGGCACCGGTGCGGGGTTCCCGGGCATTGTGGCAAAAATCTACAAGCCTGACCTGGAGCTGACGCTGATGGAGCCGACGGGCAAGCGCGTGGACTTTTTACGCTACGCCTGTGCCGAGCTGGGTCTGACCGGCGTCGAGTTTGCGAAGGAACGCGCCGAGGAGGCCGCCCGCAAGATCTGGCGCGAGCAGTTCGACGTGGCCAGCGCCCGCGCGGTGGCGGCACTGCCTGTGCTATGTGAATACTGCCTGCCGCTGGTCAAAGTCGGCGGGCGGTTCATCGCGATGAAGGGCCCCGAGGCAGACGCAGAAGCAAAAGCCGCCGCCAACGCGCTGAAAAAGCTGGGCGGCCAATATGAGGAAACGCGCGCCTTCACGCTGCCGGACGGCAGTGCCCGCGGGCTGGTGTTCTGCAAAAAAATATCGCAGACTCCGACGGTTTACCCCCGAAACGGCGGAAAAATTGCAAAGAAGCCGTTGTAACAGCGCAAAAAATTGAACATAAGGGCGAACGATTTTTCTTCCCCGAAACTGCGGTTTATGCTATGCTTTTTGTAGAAAAGCATAGCATTTTTTGTAGGCCGCTTTAGTAGGGGCCGGGCATGCCCGGCCCTCAACTTTGCGGCAGGCACACTGAACCCAAGGGGAGGAACCGAAATTGCCTAGAAATGATATACAAAAGCAGGGGCGCATTCTGATGCTGCCTGTGGACTGCATCGAGCCGTCGCCCTACCAGGCGCGCACCGCCTTCGACGAGCCGGAAATCGCCGCGCTGGCCGTCAGCATTTTGCAGAACGGCCTTTTGCAGCCCATCAGCGTGCGGCGGGTCGGACTGCACAAATACCAGCTTGTGGCGGGGGAGCGCCGCCTGCGTGCCTGCCGTCTGGCCAAGCTGGACAAGGTGCCGGCGATACTGGCCGACTACGACGACAGCGAATCCGCCGCGCTGGGGCTTTTGGAAAATTTGCAGCGCAGCCAGCTGGACCCGTTCGACACGGCGCGGGGCATTAAAGAGGTCATCCGGCTGTGGGGCTGCACCCAGGCCGAGGCTGCGCGGCGGCTGGGGTTGAGCCAGCCGGCCCTTGCCAACAAGCTGCGCCTGCTGACCCTGACGCCGGAACAGCAGCAGCTTTGCACGGCCAGCCATCTGAGCGAGCGCCACGCCCGCGCCGCCCTGCGCCTGCCCGAGGGACGCCGCACCGCCGCGCTGGAAAAGATGGCGCGGGACAAGATGAGCGTGCGCCAGGCGGACCGCCTTGTGGACCAGATGCTGGCCACCCCCAACGGGCCCAGCCCCTGCCGCCGCACGATCCCCATGGTGCGGGATGTGCGGTTCTTTGTAAATACATTGCAGCACGCGGTTGATTTGATGACCCAGAAGGGGATCGCCGCCACGACCCGGTGCGATAAGCATGACGGGTGTCTGGAGTACATTGTGAGGATTCCGGTCAGCAGCGACGGTACGGCGGGAAAGGTGGAGAACGGCGCGAAGGAGGAAGAAGGGAAGTTTGAGGTGAAGGTGTGAGGAAAAGGTTTTCTGCGGCGCTGCCGCGCCGGGGTGTCTGCGTTGGTGTACGCTTTTTGGCTGCCGCGCGGTAGGGGCCGGGCATGCCCGGCCCGCGGGTTTCCCATAAGCGCCCGGTTGTCTTGCAAGAAACTATCCCGGAAAATGCGTTGCTGCGGTAAGTTGGCGGGCGACCAATGGTCGCCCCTACACCTCAGCAATATTTTACCATGCAGCAACGGCACACGTCCCCGGAACGGTCAAGACCGTTCCCTACAAAGCACCCGTGAACCCCATTTGTAGGGAGGGGTCTTGACCCCTCCGCGGATGTTTGCCCGATGCCGGGCATTCACGGGCAGCCGCCCGCGCACCCCCCGCGGGGCGTCGGGGACGCCGCCCCCTAAAACGGCCTGCGAGCTTTCCCGCCATCGTTCACGCCCGCGCTGTTTGCGGTATGGCATACCCCCGGCAGATGTTCCACGTGGAACATCTGCCGGACTTTTTTGTTGGAAAAACCCCTTTTTTATCCCTTCTGTTTGTGCTATAATAGATACAAGCGGCCCTAAAGCCGCCAAAAAACGCAAAAACAGGGGAGGTACGGCGTGGCAAAAGTCATCGCAATAGCAAACCAAAAGGGCGGCGTTGGCAAAACCACCACCGCCGTCAACCTGAGCGCCTGTGTGGCGGCACTCGGCAAAAAGGTCCTCATCGTCGATCTGGACCCGCAGGGCAACACCACATCGGCGTATGGCATCTCCAAAAACAAGGTGGAGGCCGACACCTACACCTGCCTGATCGACGATGATGACGTCCGCGAGGCCATCATCAAGAGCGAGTACAACGCCGATGTGCTGCCGTCCAACACCCAGCTGGCGGGCGCGCCCATCGAGCTTGTGTCGGTGCCGCGGCGGGAAATGCGCCTGCGCACCGTGCTGGCCCCCGTCGTGCCGCTGTACGACTACATCTTCATCGATTGTGCGCCGTCGCTCGACCTTTTGACCGTCAACGCGCTCTGCGCGGCGGACACCGTCATCATCCCGATGCAGTGCGAGTTCTTCGCGCTCGAGGGCCTGAGCGAGCTGATGGCGACCCTGAAAACCGTGCGCAAAAAGTACAACCGGTACTTAGACATCGAGGGCGTGCTGTTCACGATGTACTCCGGGCGGCTCAACCTGACGATGCAGGTCGTCGCGCAGGTCAAAAAGTACTTTGGCGACAAGGTCTACCGCGCCGTCATTCCGCGCACCGTGCGCCTGAGCGAGGCCCCGAGCTTCGGTATGCCGATCAACTTCTATGAGCCGAACGGCAAGGGCAGCGAGGCGTACATGGAATTGGCGCGGGAATTTTTGGCAAACAACGAACGATAAGGAGGGACGCCGATGGCCAAAAAGAAGATGGGCGGGCTTGGCAAGGGGCTGGACAGCCTGTTTGCCGACCTGTCCGACGATACCGGCAGCGAAGCGTCCAACTCAACGCTGCCGCTGCGGGAAATCGAGCCTGACCCCGAGCAGCCCCGCAAGCGGTTTGACGACGACGCGCTGAACCAGCTGGCCGACAGCATCACCGAGAACGGGCTTTTGCAGCCCATTGCGGTGCGGCCCAAAAAGGTCGGCCCGGGGTACATCATCATTGCGGGCGAGCGCCGCTGGCGTGCTGCGCGCCTGGCCGGGCTGGATGAGGTGCCGGTCATCATCAAGGATGTGACCGACGAGCAGGCCGCCGCGCTGGCGCTGATTGAAAACCTGCAGCGCGAGGACCTCGACCCCATCGAGGTCGCCGAGGGCTGCCGGCAGCTGATCGACAAGTATGGCTTAACGCAGGAATCTGCCGCGAAAAAGCTGGGCAAGAGCCGCAGCGCCGTGACCAACAGCCTGCGCCTGCTGGCTCTGCCCGAGGATGTGCGCCGTATGGTCAGCGGGGGCAAGCTGAGCTTTGGCCACGCCAAGGTCCTGCTGGGGCTGCCCAATGAGGATCTGATGCGGCAGGCTGCGGCGGAGGTCGCGGCGCAGAATCTGAACGTGCGCCAGACCGAGGCCCTGTGCAAAAAGCTGACGAAGCCCGCCAAGACGCCCAAGGAGAAGGATGATAACTTCACCCGCCCGAAGCGCGCCGTGGAGGTGGAGGCGGCCTTGAAAGAGGTCACCGGCAGCGAGGTCCATGTTGACTACAAGGACGGCAAGGGTTCGCTGAAAATCGACTTTTACAGCGATGATATGCTGCAAAAGTTCGTGAGCCTGCTGGGAATGTATGACCCGGAAGGGTGAGCAGCCCGGAAATCTGTAGGGGCGGGGCATGCCCCGCCCGCAGCCTACCCATAAAATGCTATTTATTTGTAAAGCCGCGGGCCGGACATGTCCGGCCCCTACAAAAGCAAATATTGAATAGAGGAGTACCACTATGTTAGACATTCGTTTTGTCCGTGAAAACCCGGACGCCGTCAAGGAAAACATCAGGAAAAAGTTCCAGGACGCCAAGCTGCCCCTCGTCGATGAGGTCATCGCGCTTGACGCCGAGTACCGCGCCGCCATCGGTGAGGCCAGCGACCTGCGCGCAAACCGCAACAAGCTGTCCAAGCAGATCGGAGCGCTGATGGGCCAGGCCAAGAAAGACCCCTCCAAGGCTGCCGAGGCCGAGGAGATCAAGAAGCAGGTCACCGCGCAGGCTGACCGCCTGAAGGAGCTGGAGGCCAAGGAGACCGAGCTGCAGGCCAAAATTCAGGAGATCATGTACACGATCCCCCAGATGATCGACCCCAGCGTGCCCATCGGCCCCGACGACAGCCATAACGTCGAGGTCCAGCGCTTCGGCGAGCCCGTTGTGCCCGATTACCCCATCCCGTACCACGTGGACATCATGGAGAGCTTCGACGGCATCGACCTCGACGCCGCAGGCCGCGTCTCCGGCAACGGCTTCTACTACCTGCTGGGCGACATCGCCCGCCTGCACGAGGCCGTGCTGGCCTACGCCCGCGATTTCATGATCGACAAGGGCTTTACCTACGTCATCCCCCCGTTCATGATGCACGGCGACGTGGTCAAGGGCGTTATGTCCTTCCCTGAAATGGACGCTATGATGTATAAAATCGAGGGCGAGGACCTGTACCTGATCGGCACGTCCGAGCACACGATGATTGGCCGCTTCATCGACCAGACGCTGGACGGTGCCAAGCTGCCCCTGACCCTGACCAGCTACAGCCCCTGCTTCCGCAAGGAGAAGGGCGCCCACGGCATCGAGGAGCGCGGCATCTACCGCATCCATCAGTTCGAGAAGCAGGAGATGATCGTCGTCTGCAAGCCCGAGGACAGCATGGACTGGTACGACAAGCTGTGGAAGAACTCCGTCGAGCTGTTCCGCTCCATGGAGATCCCCGTCCGCCAGCTGGAGTGCTGCTCCGGCGATCTGGCCGATCTGAAGGTCAAGAGCTGCGACATCGAGGCGTGGAGCCCGCGCCAGCAGAAGTACTTCGAGGTCTGCTCCTGCTCCAACCTGGGCGACGCCCAGGCCCGCCGCCTGCGCATCCGCTTTAAGGATGAGAACGGCAAGACCCAGCTGGCCCACACGCTGAACAACACCTGCGTGGCCCCGCCGCGTATGCTGATCGCCTTCTTGGAGAACCACCTGCAGGCCGACGGCACCGTGACCATCCCCGAGGTCCTGCGCCCCTACATGGGCGGCAAGGCCGTGCTGGTGCCCAACAAGAAGTAATTTGAAAGAGCCTTCCCCTTTGGGGGAAGGTGGCCGAGGCCCCGCCCGAGGCCGGATGAGGGGAAAGCTGCCGTGGCCGCCCATAACCGGGTAACTGCCGTAAGTTCGCCCCTCATCAGTCCGCTTTGCGGACAGCTTCAGTCTCCGCGCTAAGAGCCGCCTTCGGCGGTTGCGCTCCGACACGCGCCTGCGGGCGCAGCCCCTCGTGGGAAGCCTTTAGAGTTTTCTCCCGCATTGCACCCGCAATGCGGGATTTTTTTGCATTTTTGAAAAAAATCGGGAAAAACTACTTGACATATGGGAGAATGTCGGCTATAATAATATAGCGTTCTCAAGAGCGCGACGACAAATGTGGCGGTATAGCTCAGTTGGCTAGAGCATTCGGTTCATACCCGAAGTGTCACCGGTTCAAATCCAGTTACCGCTACCACATGATACAGGATTTCGCTAAAATACTTGGGGGTCGGTTGCAATAGTAGCCGATAAGTTGCTTGCTGTTTTAGCGAAATCTTGTATTATATGGCCCGTTGGTCAAGCGGTTAAGACACGGCCCTTTCACGGCTGTAACATGGGTTCGATTCCCGTACGGGTCACCAAAAAGCTCAACTTCGCAAGAGGTTGAGCTTTTTTCTTTTTATTATACATTGTAAGGAGTAGAGGAGTACGGGAATCGAACAGCCTGCTGCGGAGGCGACCGCCGCCTGCGGCGGAAACAGGAAGCCGGAGCAGGCGCAGCGGTCGCAGAAGGCAAGCCCCGCCCAAGGGGCGCAGCCTGATGCGGTAACCGCAAGTCGCAACCCCGCGTCCGCGTCCCGCGGGGCAAAAACAGCCCTGCGGGCTGTTTTTAGGGCGCGGGAGATGGACGGGAGGGTCACCAAGGTAGTCCCTAATTTACTTTACCTTTTGACGTGTAACCACAATCGTACCAAACTTTTGAAGTAAAAGGCAAAACATGCAGTATCTTCAATTGCCGTCATAAAAAGATTGACCTTTCTCTGTATGCGCTTTATAATAAAGCTAAAATGAAAGCGCAGAAGGGAAACACAAATGAGCGTCGAAGATCGCGATTGGTACAGAGAAGATTTTAAGCGCAAAGAAGAATACGGTGGGGATTTCAGTCTCAACAGTAAGCCCAAGCATAAGAAAAAGTCTAGTGGTAAAAAAGAAAAAGCAGCAGCCCGCCCAACCCGCACGCCCCGCTATAAGTAGCTGGCGGCGGACGCTGAATAGTGTGCTGATGATTTTGCTGTGCGCGATCCTTACGGCGTCCAGCTGCTATACATTCTTTGAGCAGAGTGGCCGCAGTGTGCGGATGTATGCCCCTATGCTGCTGCTGGAAATTTGTCTGTTCAAATATGCGTATGATACAAGCAAAACGGCAGAGAAACCGGGAATCCTGAACTTTGTTGCTCTCCTGCTTTGCGGAATGTCCATTATTATGATGGCTTTATTTACGATTCTGTCAATCCTCAATTTCTGACAACAAAAGGCGGGCACTGCGTGGTGCCCGCCTTTGCCTGTTCCTACGGTTGTTCCTCCGGCCTGACCACCGTTACGGTACACTGCGCTGTAAAACCGCCGCAGTCGGCGGTCAGGGTCGTGGTGCCGTAATTCACGGGGACGAGCCAGGAGCCGTCGAAGCGGGCGATGCGCTCGTCGGCGATGTGATAGGTCACGGCGGGGTGGTCGGTGGTGTCCTCCGGTAGAAGATGGCAGACTGCGCCGACGCGGCTGGCGTAGGCGTAGTCGGACTCGCGCGTGCCGTCGGCGGTGATCCAGGTCACAAGCTCGTCGTCAAAATACAGCGTGTAATCGTCCAAAGCAATGCCGCGCAGCGGGCTGGACACCTGCACCGGGCAGCTGGCGGAAATTTTCCCGTTGGCGCTTTGCAGCGTCAGGGTGGTCGAGCCGCCGCGCAGACCGGTCACAATGCCGCTGGGATCGACCTCGGCAATCGTGTCATCGGCCACAGACCAGCGCCACTCGGTCAGGGCGGCGCGGCGGGGGCTGACCTCACGCCCGTCGGCATCCTCGTAGAAGACGGCGGTCTCGGCGGTCTGGGTCTTTTCGACCTGCACGGTGTCGGGCAGGGTCACGGCGGCCACTGGCGCACCGCAGGCCGTCAGGCCCAGCAGCAGGGCGGGCAGAACAAAAAACAGCGATTTCATGCAAAAGCCCCCTTTTGGCAGTATCATACCACAATGCGCCGCCGCAGGCAACTGTTGCACTTTTGGGCAAATGCGTGTACAATAAACTATATACTTTTGCAAAAGGGGGGCCGGGCATGGAGCGGACGGCGGGCGGCATCACCTACACGCTGACGCGGCGGCGGGTGCGCAACATCAACCTGCGCGTGCGGGCCGACGGCAGTGTGGCGGCCAGTGCATCGCCGCGGGTGCCGGCGGCTTATGTGGACGCCTTTGTCACGGCGCGGGCCGACTGGGTGCGCACCGCACAGGCGCGTGCCGCGGCCCGGCGCGAACGAGAGGCCGCCGAGGCCCCCGCGCTGCCGCCCAAGGCCGAGGCGCTGGCCTATATGCAGGCGCTGTGCCGGGCATACTATCCGCAGTTTGCGGCGACCTGCCCGGGCGGCGCGATGCCAAAAATTGCGGTGCGTGACATGAACACCCGCTGGGGGTCGTGCAGTCTGCGCACTGGCACGCTGGCGTTTGCGCGGCGGCTCTGCACGATGCCGCTGCCCGCGCAGGAGTACGTTGTTGTGCATGAGTTCTGTCACTTTGCCCACCCCGACCACAGCCCGGCGTTCTGGGCCGCGGTGGCGGAGGTGCTGCCGGATTATAAGCAGCGGGAACGGCTGCTGAAGCTGCGGTGAGAGCGGGCGGATGCGAGCATCCGCCCCTACAACGCAGCCTGTAGGGGTCGGGCATGCCCGACCCGCAGCCTTGCAAGAAGCAGCCGCCTGCCGTACAGCTGCGGGCGAGGCATGCCTCGCCCCTACCGTTTGTACAAATCAGAAAAGGGAGGTTCCCATCTTGCCGTCTCCACAGAAAAAATATACGACGCTGGTCAGCAATACGCTGCTGTTTGCCATCTCCAACTTCAGCTCCAAGCTGCTCAGCTTCTTCATCCGCCCGTATCTGAGCTACGCGCTCGACTCGCCGGACGTTATGGGCGTGTCCAGCCTTTTGCAGCAGGCCACAAACCTGCTGATCCCGGTGGTCAGCCTTGGCGTGGCCTATGCGGTCATCCGGTTCGGGCTGGACAAAGCGACCAACAAATCCAGCGTCTTTGTCAACGGCGCGGCGACTATCGGGCTGGGCTTTGTGGTGCTGCTGCTGGCCATGCCGCTGGTGCGGCTCATCCCCAACGCCGCGGAATACCTGGGCTTTTTGTACCTCTGCGTGCTGGCCAGCTGTATGAGAACGCTGTGTACCCAGTTCATCCGCTCGCGGATGCTGAACCGGCTGGTCGCCATAGACGGTGTGCTGACAACGCTGAGCCTGCTGCTCTACTACCTGCTGTTCCTGAGCGTCTTAAAAATGGGCGCTGCAGGCTTTTTGCTGGCAAATGCGCTGGCAGATTTGACATCCATGGTGTTTGTGTTCATTGCGGGCGGGTGCTGGCGGTACTTCAAGCCCAAGGCGTTTGACAAGACGCTGTGGAAGGAGATGCTGCGCTACTGCCTGCCGATGATCCCGGCGTCCATCAGCTTTTGGATCATCAACGCCAGCGACATGTTCTTTGTGCAGGGCATGTGCGAGGGCTACGCGGGCCGCAGCGGCAACCACTGGGTCGGGCTGCTGTCGGCGGGGTACTTCCTGCCGCAGATCATCACGATTTTGGGCAGCATCTTCTACGAGGCGTGGCAACTCTCCGCCGTGACCGAGGAGACGGACCGCGAGGCGTTCTTCTCCAAGATATTCCGCGTGTATGCCAGCGTGCTGTTCTGCTGCGTGGCTGGCATCATCATGCTGTGCCAGCTGCTCATGCGGGTGTTCAAGGCTGAATATTTTGACGCCTGGACGTTTGTTCCATTCCTGACGCTCTGCTCGATGCTGACCTGCCTGAACCAGTTCCTGAACAGCGTTTACGTCGTGTATAAACGGTCTACCGGCTCGCTGTTCACAATGCTGGCCGGTGCGGTGCTGAACCTGATTCTGAACTACCTGTTCATTTTGCAGTGGGGCCCGTGGGGCGTAACCCCGGCCAGCTTCCTGAGCCTGATGCTGGTGTTTTTGCTGCGCGCCTACTCGACCCGCGGTCTGCTGGAGATCGACTTCCACCCGGCGTGGCTTGTGCTGAATCTGGCGCTGGTGCTGGCGGAGATCTGGTGCATGATGAACCTGACCCATTGGGCGCTGCCCGTCGTGGGCATCACCGCGGTGGTCTGCGTGCTGAACATCCGCGAGGTGCTGAGTATGCTGGATACGCTGATCGGAAAGTTTTTGAAGAAACGGAAAAATTGATTTTGATTTGCCTTCCCCCTCGGGGGAAGGCTTAAAGGAGCTTATCATGGAAAACAACGCTATCCTCTCCGCCCTCTCCGCCCGCAAAAGCGTGCGGGTATTCACCCCCGATCCCGTCACGCCGGACGAGCGGGCGGCCATCCTGAACGCGGCGTTCCAGGCACCGACGGCGGGCAACCAGCAGCTGTACACGATCCTGGACATCACCGACCCGGCGCTGAAGGCCACGCTGGCCGACCTGTGCGACCACCAGCCGTTTATTGCCGGGGCGCCGCTGGTGCTGGTGTTCCTGGCCGACTGCCGCCGCTGGCTCAACGCCTACCACGCCGCGGGCATCACGGACGCCCGCAAGCCCGGGGCAGGGGACTTGATGCTGGCCGTGGCCGACACCTGCATTGCCGCCCAGAACGCCGTGGTCGCCGCCGAGTCTCTGGGAATCGGCAGCTGCTACATAGGCGACGTCCTCGAGAATGCGGAGGCCATGCGCGACGCCCTGCACCTGCCGCAGTACGTTGTGCCCGCCTGTATGCTGGTGTTTGGCCGCCCCACGGAGCAGCAGCAGCGCCGCCCCAAGCCCGCCCGCTTTGCCGAGCAGGCCGTCGTCTGCGAGAATGTGTACACGGACCGCACGCCCGACGAGTTGCGCGCCGACTTTGCGGCGAAAGCCGCCGCCAACGGCCAGCTCGACTACGACTTTGACAAAGCCGTGCAGGCATTTTGCAAGCGCAAGTACGCGAGCGACTTTTCCCGGGAGATGACGAGAAGCGCAGAGATTTACTGGAAAGAGTTTTTGTGATTGGCAGGGAACGCAGGGGCGGATCCCATATCCGCCTGGGAGTGTTGCCGCTGCCGCCGCGCCCCTGCAATCTCTACAAATAAACCACCCCCACCCAACCGCAGATGTTCTGCGGCTGGGTGGGGGCTTTCTTATTGATTGAGGGTGAAATTATATATATTTTGATTTTTATCCTGTAGTTTATGCTCTAGCGTAGTAAAGTTTTCATTGCTGAGAAAATCAGAGGTAAGAGGTAAATCCTTGTCACCGATATAGACATATACTTTTTTGTTCTTTTTATCGTCAGGAACTCCGTCCCCATAATTATCAGGAATAATAATGTCACCTTTTTTGAGCGTTACATTTTGCTCACTATAAAGATAAGCCTTGCCCGTAAGGGGAACAATATAGTCGGCTGCTTTTTTATCGGATTTTTTTTCATTGAGATAATTGCTTAAAAATGTCATGGGATCGGGAGCATTATTCAGTTCAGGAGAATCAACTTTTTTATAGTCATCACGCTTGTTATTCGAAATATTATAGGTATAGTCCGAATTCTTAGCATAATTGTAGTAAGCGATACCCTTCCAGCAAATAATTTCACCGCCACTAAAACTGATTTCATTATCCGTAGTGAGTTTGTGTGCCCAGTTATTTGCCTGATTAAAAGTGACCTTGTCGAACTTTATATCAGATTTATCCTCACTTGAGTTATGGTCAATCATAGAGACAGTAAAAGTATCCGCGTCTGACGGAACTGTGAAAGTAATCTTTTCAGCTTTTGTGTAATGCTGTGGTGGGGTTTGCTCCTCTAATACATAGGTCTTCCCACGGCGAAGTTGTACAACATAGTAGGGAGCGGAGGTAGTGGTAAAAGATTGATAACTAGACAATTGGGGAGTACCGCCGCCGCCACTGTCAAAGCCAAGAAGAATATGATTCCCATCTTTAGAGCTGAGAACAAGGGTTGCGTCGGATACGGCATTACCGGCGTCATCAATTTTGTACAGATAGGTGGTGCAGGTCAATTTCTTGCTGTTGACAACATGAATAATATCACCATTATCTCCATACTGCTCAACACGGCCCCATTCACCGTAATCATGGTTATAAATATTTAGCTTAAACCATGTATTATGGGCAGCGGTCTGTCGCCCGGGCGTTTTCATGTATGCATCCGGATACGGGCTGAAATTAAAAGCAAGAGAGCAGTTGACGCCACTCTGATATCCGGTAGGTGCAGTAACTTCGATGAGTTTATAAGTTTTTGCACTATCCAGATAAACAAGGTCAGTCATGCCATCTCCGGAATTAAGCTGCAGAGGAACAAAGCAATAACCCTGTGAATTACTTCTTAGATTCTTAAAAATGACGTTCCCTGATGTGTCTGTGATGTTAAAGAAAGCATCAGCAAGGGGATGATTTTCTGCATCGGTTGTTAGAATTTTTACAACGGCAGTGGGAAAGTACTGCAGGGTAATCACATTGCCTTCTGCAAAAGTACCGTTCGTATTGCCGCCGAAAACAAAGTTACTAAAGGTACAGCCGAGGTATTTGCCGTTATTATAAGATTTGTTGATTTCGATGGTGAAAGATTCCGTTTTTAGGGGCTGATATCCCGGTATAGGGTCTTTTTCTGTAATGGTAAAATTGTTTACCCATGTGGGTAACTGACCGGCAACAATGGGTTTGCCCGATGCTTTATCATAAATCTCAAAAGGAATATTGCCGTTAGCATCAGTAGTGACTTCGTAGGTAATCGCAGGGTCGGGAACCGTTACAATGTATGTTTTATTGGCAAAATAACTGGAAGACCCTGTTACGGCATCCTGCAAATGGACAAAGACTTTGTCACTCTTTGTAGGATCGACTTTTTCATCTTCCATGGTGATGCTGTTTCCGGTAGTAGATACTCCAGAATCGCCGCTCAAGCTCAATGTGTCATCGTTCTTTGTAATGGAAAACGAAATATCTTTTGCAGGAGCATAATTTCCGGGAGCTGAAGCTTCGTGCAGCACATACTCACCAACCGGCAAACTAACGGAATACCCTGTACTGCTGGTTGACGAAGTCCAAGAAGCAATCTCCGTACCATCTTTAAGAATCTGTAGCTCTGCATCGCCAAGTGGAATCTTGGTGGTGGCGTCTACTTTTAAAATCGTAACCCCTAAGAGAGTTGGTTCCGGACCCGGTGCAGGCTCCGGGTTGGGGTTTGGTTCCGGTTTGGTATCATCAGGCTTTGGAACAACGATGTTGTCAATACTTCCGTCCACACGCGCATTCGTTCCGGTAGCCGTGTATACGACCTGTATCCCATCGGCGCTGGTATACACTAAGTACAAAACCTGCCCGCTGGCGTTGCAGGTCATCCACTGCACGGTGCCTTTGACTCCGGCATCTGCCGCAATCGTCGTCGTGGCAGTGCTGCCCGCAGGCGGGTTGTTTACATGCAGCAGATACTGCCCGCTGCCCTCGGTAAGTGCTACATCTCCGCCGGTCACGGTGGGAGCCTCGTTTGTCAACGTGCCTGCCCAGTTGGTCAAGGCGGCTGCATTTTCGGCGTTCCCGGCTACAGATGCGTTCTGCACCAAGGCGTAGTTCTGCGCACCCTGCCGGGTCGCCGTCATCACACACGCCTGCGTCTCACTGACGGCCTGCTTTTCCTTGGCGCTGTCAATGTACCCGGTCAGCGCCGGGACGGCAAAGGCCGCCAGCACGCCCAGAATCACCAATACCACGATCAGCTCCACCAGCGTAAAGCCGCCGCGGCTGCGCGGGGTTCGTTTCAGACCTGTCATAGGGATGCCTCCTCTTTACTCGGCGGGGTCAAAAATGCTCTGGTCGCGCTTGGCGTGCGCGCCGATGTTGTTGTATTCCAGCATCAGATACCCCTTGGCCCACTCGTCCAGCGCGGGGTCTGCGCCGTACTCGGCTGTGCTGCCGTCCACCTTCATGTAGTCGTTGGCGGCGGTCACAACGGGGGTGTTGTGCTTCATTTCCAGCAGGTACTCGTAGTAGTCGCTCAGGGGCAGACCCGCCTGCTGCAGCAGGGTGGGGGTCAGCATGACCATGTCCATGCGGTTCAGCGGGTCGGTGGTGCTGGTGGCGGCTGCCGTGTGCTCCAGCGGGTAGTTGGCCCAGATGAAAAACGGCGTGCTGCGCTCCAAAATCTGCAGCTCGTTGTCGGTTTCGGCAAAGCTGGGGTCGGCCACATGGCCCACAAAGCTGGGCGCGTGGTCACCGGCCATGGCCACAATGACCTTGCGGCCCGTCTTTTCGTACTGCGCGGTAAAGTAATCGCACAGCTCCTGCACGGCGGCGTCGGTCTTTTTGATGCAGCTCAGGTACTCGTCCATCAGCGCATCGTAGTCGCCGTAGTCGGTGGCGGCGTGGACAATATCCAGCGAGGCATCGTTCATATCATAGTCGCCGTGGCTCTGGATGGACACCAGGAAGCTGAACCGCGGCTTGTCCTCCGGCATGGCCTCGTACATCGTTTCCCAGTCGCGGTAGGTGGCCGAGTCGGTCTGATACGGGCGGTCCCCGTAGGTCTCCTGCGTGGTAAAATCGCTCTGGAAATGGGTCTCGTCAAAGCCCAGCGCCAGCCAGGCAGAGTCGCGGCGATAGTTGGAGTTCGTGTAGGGGTGGGCGGCCATCGTGGAGTAGCCCAGACCCTTGAGGTAGCTGACAACGCTGTTGGCGTTGTACAGGTTCAGCCAGTTGAACGGCGTGATGCTGGGCATCAGGATCAGCGAGTTGGAGGTCAGCATCTCGTACTCGGTGGAGTTCGTGCCGCCGCCCACATGGGGGCTGATCGTGTGGCCGTAGACCGAGTTGGGCAGGTTCTTGGTGACCGGCATGATGTCGGTGTCGGCCTGCAGGTCGGTGACAAGGTCAAAGTCGTAGAAGCTCTCGGACAGGATCAGCACAATGTCGGGGTAGTCCTCGGCGCTCTCGGGGCTGGCAGGGGCGGTGTAGTCGTCGGCCTTGCGGGCGGTGTTCACCGCCGCGGTGTCGTTGTAGTTCTCCGGCTCAATGACAGGGTCGGCCATCAGGCTGGTGGCCTCAATCGTCCCGGCCAGATAGCCATAGGTGTAGTAGGTGTTCTGCCACGCCCAGCCGTAGGTCGTCTTGGGCTTGATGGTCACGGGGCCGAAGTAGCCGAAGAACATGACCAGAAACACGCCCAGTGCGCTGCCCGCCGCCCGCACGCCGCGGGCCTTCCAGCCGGCGCGCTTAGGCGCACCCTTGACCAGCTGCGCCTGCACGAACACAATCGCCAGAATCGGCAGGTAGAGCAGCACGATCTTCACAACGTCCTGCGTGATTTTCAGGGTGTAGCTGCCCATGACCTCGGCGGCGGTGCCGAGGTTCAAAATGTCCTGGGGCATCAGCGCCGAGCCGTGCAGGTCGCGGGTGTAGTAGTTGATGAGCGCAATGAGGGTGAACACCGCGCCCGAAATGCCCGTTGCGAGGCTCCACTTGCCGAGCAGCGCAAACAAAATCAGCGTCAGGCAAAAGGCGGTCAGCGCATTGAGCGGCGCGTAGAGCGGCCATTGAAGCTGCAAAAAGCTCTCGGTCACGCCGTCGGACAGTTCCAGCTGATAGCGGGAGATGAACCCCACCGCCACCGCCAGCAGGCAGGGGAGCACCCCCTGCAAGAGAAATTTCTTCCAGTTAAAGTTTTTCAAATGCTGCATAGGTGATGAATAAATACCTTTCTCTGTAAATTTTGTACATAACTATACATAATATATTATAACACGACACCACAAAAAAAGAAAGAGGTGCAGGCAGCACCTCTTTGAATATAGAATGATGTTTGTCCGGAATACGGATAGTACAATACGCCTGCCCGCAGGGAGCGGCATATATACCGCCCGCACCTCCCGGCCAGCACCCGCCAACCATCCACCACCCCGTAGGGGCCGGGCATGCCCGGCCCGCAACTTTACGTCGGCAGACGTTACAGCCCCGGCCCGTAGGGAGCGGTCTTGACCGCTCCGCGCCGTCTTGCCCACGACGCCCTCTTACCTTATATACCGGTAACCAACGTCACTTCCGCGTATTCTTCTTCCAGATCCAATACAGCCCTTCCAGCACCAGCGTCTCGCGGTACACAATATCCGTCGCACACGCCGTGCGCACACTGTCGGGCAGCGTGCCGGTTGCGACCACCGGCGCGTCGGGTGCGCCCAGCGCTGCGCGGATCTGCGCGACCATGCCGTCCAGCATGGCCGCCGTGCCGTACACAATGCCGCTGTGCAGACAGTCCGCCGTGTTGGCCCCCAGCAGACGCCGCGGGCGGGCCTCCAGCTCCACCTGGGGCAGCTGCGCCGTGTTGCGCACCAGCGCCGACAGCGAGCACTGCGGCCCCGGCAGGATGCTGCCGCCCACCAGTGCGCCGGTGCTGTCCACAGCCAGCAGGGTAGTGGCGGTATCAAAGTTCACCACCACGCAGGGCGGCGTGCACCGCTGCAGCGCGCCCACGATGGCACACAGCAGCTCGCCGCCCAGCTGAGCCGGGTTGTCCATGCGGATGCGAACCCCGCTTTTCAGCCCGGGGCCGACCTCCATGATCTGGCACTCGCACATCTTGCGCAGGGCCTCGCGCAGCCGCGGCGTCAGCGCCGGCACCACGCTGGAAAAGATGACCGCCGTGATTTGCTGCGGCTCCGCCCCGTACAGCGCCAGCATGTTTACGATTTTGTACAGGAGCTCATCACTGCTCAACGCCGTGTCCGCAAACAGCCGCGACGAAAACACCAGCTTGCCGTCCGGCGTATACCCGCCAAACGTAATATTGGAGTTGCCGATATTCAATGCCAGGATCATGACAGGACCTCGTTTCAAGTATGTTGCCTCTATACTATTATAATAAGGTAGAAATTGCAAGTGTTTTCCACATTCACGTGTGCCGAATGTGGAAAACACATCGCTTCCTCCACCACCACCCCCGTAGGGGCCGGGCATGCCCGGCCCGCGCGCTTTCCCATAACCACCCTCTGACCTTCCGCATCGTAGGGAGGGGTCTTGACCCCTCCGCCTGCCCGTTCCCGGCCGGCACCCGCTCACCCTTCCACTCCCCCGTAGGGGCCGGGCATGCCCGGCCCGCAACTTCCCGCCGACTGCCGTCAATCTTCCACCGCTCACCCATTCCCCAAAACCACCTAATCCCGCAACCCTCTTGCCGCCCACCGCCATAATTTGTGCCCGCCAACCGCCGTCGCCCCAATATACACCTTGCCCAAACTTCACCCTCAAACTTTGTCGAAAAAATCAAAAAACTTGCAAAAACCTGTTGACAAGGTCATACTACTTGCTATAATAATCAAGCTGTCTCGCGAGCCCAGCCCGCGGCGGCAGCCGCTGGAGCCTTTACCTACAGCTTGTACGCCGTTTTTGAAGAAAACTTCTTCAAAAAACTTTCAGAAAACCTCTTGACAAACGAGAGAATCTGATATATAATATACAAGCTGTCACGGAGACGCGACAGCGCAGCAGGACCTTGAAAATTGAACAAAACTGAAACTTGTGGAACCTTGATCGTGGGTTTGGAAACCCACGTTAATCAATTCCAAATTTACAAGTAATTCATACAGGACGCAAGCGATTGTGTCTGAGTGATTACAGAGATTTAACGCTTTTAAATGGCGATTAAATACCATTTATAAAGAGTTTGATCCTGGCTCAGGACGAACGCTGGCGGCGCGCCTAACACATGCAAGTCGAACGGAGTCAAGAGAAGCTTGCTTTTCTTGACTTAGTGGCGAACGGGTGAGTAACGCGTGAGTAACCTGCCCTGGAGTGGGGGACAACAGTTGGAAACGACTGCTAATACCGCATAAGCCCACGATCCGGCATCGGATTGAGGGAAAAGGATTTATTCGCTTCAGGATGGACTCGCGTCCAATTAGCTAGTTGGTGAGGTAACGGCCCACCAAGGCGACGATTGGTAGCCGGACTGAGAGGTTGAACGGCCACATTGGGACTGAGACACGGCCCAGACTCCTACGGGAGGCAGCAGTGGGGGATATTGCACAATGGGGGAAACCCTGATGCAGCGACGCCGCGTGGAGGAAGAAGGTTTTCGGATTGTAAACTCCTGTCGTTAGGGACGATAATGACGGTACCTAACAAGAAAGCACCGGCTAACTACGTGCCAGCAGCCGCGGTAAAACGTAGGGTGCAAGCGTTGTCCGGAATTACTGGGTGTAAAGGGAGCGCAGGCGGACCGGCAAGTTGGAAGTGAAAACTATGGGCTCAACCCATAAATTGCTTTCAAAACTGCTGGCCTTGAGTAGTGCAGAGGTAGGTGGAATTCCCGGTGTAGCGGTGGAATGCGTAGATATCGGGAGGAACACCAGTGGCGAAGGCGACCTACTGGGCACCAACTGACGCTGAGGCTCGAAAGCATGGGTAGCAAACAGGATTAGATACCCTGGTAGTCCATGCCGTAAACGATGATTACTAGGTGTTGGAGGATTGACCCCTTCAGTGCCGCAGTTAACACAATAAGTAATCCACCTGGGGAGTACGACCGCAAGGTTGAAACTCAAAGGAATTGACGGGGGCCCGCACAAGCAGTGGAGTATGTGGTTTAATTCGAAGCAACGCGAAGAACCTTACCAGGTCTTGACATCCGATGCATAGTGCAGAGATGCATGAAGTCCTTCGGGACATCGAGACAGGTGGTGCATGGTTGTCGTCAGCTCGTGTCGTGAGATGTTGGGTTAAGTCCCGCAACGAGCGCAACCCTTATTGCCAGTTACTACGTAAGAGGACTCTGGCGAGACTGCCGTTGACAAAACGGAGGGAGGTGGGGATGACGTCAAATCATCATGCCCTTTATGACCTGGGCTACACACGTACTACAATGGCGTTTAACAAAGAGAAGCAAGACCGCGAGGTGGAGCAAAACTCAAAAACAACGTCTCAGTTCAGATTGCAGGCTGCAACTCGCCTGCATGAAGTCGGAATTGCTAGTAATCGCGGATCAGCATGCCGCGGTGAATACGTTCCCGGGCCTTGTACACACCGCCCGTCACACCATGAGAGCCGGGGGACCCGAAGTCGGTAGTCTAACCGCAAGGAGGACGCCGCCGAAGGTAAAACTGGTGATTGGGGTGAAGTCGTAACAAGGTAGCCGTATCGGAAGGTGCGGCTGGATCACCTCCTTTCTAGGGAGTCAGACAGTGTGATTTAGCTGGTCTAAATGACACTGGACAGGAAAGCAAGTTTCAGTATTGTTCAATTTTGAGGGCCCTGCTTTTGGCCTCAAAAGGCCAAAAGTCGGCGGAGCGATGAGCGAGCCGATAGCCTTGTTTAGAGGGAGCCGAACAGGCGACCATGAATAAAGGCTACAGATAACCTCAAAAGCATAAGGGACAGCGAAACCCGAAACGTGAAAACGCGGGGGTATAGCTCAGTTGGGAGAGCACCTGCTTTGCAAGCAGGGGGTCAAGGGTTCGAATCCCTTTATCTCCACCATTTGGGCTGATAGCTCAGCTGGTTAGAGCACTCGGCTGATAACCGAGAGGTCGATGGTTCGAGTCCATTTCAGCCCACCACAGGTTGCCTGTGAGGGCAACCCACAAATCCCTTATGGAGCTACGCAAGTAGCTGATGTACCTTGAAAACTGAATATAGAACTGCGAAATGAGATTTTATTAGCTATGTAAAATTCCTGATTTTAATAAAAATCTATAATTTCACCAAGCGGAACTGAAGAACGAAAGTTCGACAGTAAATGGTAAAATCTCGTTGGCAAATGGAGAATCTGAAATAAGATATGTTTTGCGAGAGCAAGACAACGGTCAAGCTACAAAGGGCGCAAGGAGAATGCCTTGGCACTGGGAGCCGATGAAAGACGTGGTAAGCTGCGATAAGCTTCGGGGAGGAGCAAACATCCTTTGATCCGGAGATTTCTGAATGAGGAAACTCACCAGAGTTCATACTCTGGTATCCTGTACTGAATCCATAGGTACAGGAGGGGAACCGCCTGAACTGAAACATCTAAGTAGGGCGAGGAAGAGACATCAAACGAGATTCCGTTAGTAGTGGCGAGCGAACGCGGAAGAGGGCAAACCGGAAGGAGAAATCCTTCCGGGGTATGGACCGCTTTTAGGACTTAAGCTGTTAATCGAATGGCATGGGAAGGCCAACCAAAGAGTGTGAGAGTCACGTAGATGAAAACGGCGAGAGCTGCGCGAGTTCCAGAGTACGGCCAGACACGTGAAACCTGGTCGGAAGATGGGGGGACCACCCTCCAACCCTAAATACTACCCAGTGACCGATAGCGTATAGTACTGTGAAGGAAAGGTGAAAAGGACCCCGGGAGGGAGTGAAATAGAACCTGAAACCTTGTGCCTACAAGCACATAGAGCACATCAACGTGTGATATGGTACTTTTTGTAGAACGGTCCGGCGAGCGATTGTATGTTGCGAGCTTAAGGTCTTAAGGACTGGAGGCGTAGCGAGAGCGAGTCTGAATAGGGCGTTCAGTAACATGCAATGGGCCCGAAACCGGGTGACCTACCCATGATCAGGCTGAAGTGAAAGTAAAATTTCATGGAGGGCCGAACCGACCTCCGTTGAAAAGGCGGCGGATGAATTGTGGGTAGCGGAGAAATTCCAATCGAACTCGGAGATAGCTGGTTCTCCCCGAAATAGCTTTAGGGCTAGCCTCATATTAGATACCCGGAGGTAAAGCACTGAATGGCCTAGCGCCCGAGAGGGTAGCGAAGCCTATCAAACTAAGAATGCCGGAGTATTGATGTATGGGAGTCAGACAGTGTGAGATAAATCTCATTGTCAAAAGGGAAACAGCCCAGATCTACAGCTAAGGTCCCAAATTGTATCTAAGTGGAAAACGATGTGGAAATACGCAGACAACCAGGATGTTGGCTCAGAAGCAGCCACTCATTTAAAGAGTGCGTAATAGCTCACTGGTCGAGCGTCTCTGCGCGGAAAATTTAACGGGGCTAAGATACAAACCGAAGCTTAGGCTGCACGTAAGTGTGGGGGGGTAGGGAGCGTTGTGTAAGCGGAGAAACAGTAGCGTAAGCGGCTGTGGAGTTTACAGAAGTGAGAATGCCGGAATGAGTAGCGCGAATGTGGTGAGAATCCACATGGCCGGAAACCTCAGGTTTTTGGAGGAAGGTTCGTCCGCTCCAAGTTAGGCGGGAGCTAAGGTCAGGCCGAAAGGCGTAGCCGATGCACATACGGTTGAAATTCCGTAGCCACCGAAAGATTTAAGTACAGGGACACTTTTTGAAGGTCGGAGCCAGGTGTTGGTTCTGGTAGTGATCGAGGGAAATTTAGTACCGAAGTCTGGCTGGATAAGAGGCGAGAAAAGCTGTGTGTATATCTAAGGTGCCCGTACCGCAAACCGACACAGGTAGGTAGGAAGAAGATTCTAAGGCCAACGGGAGAAGGGTTGTTAAGGAACTCGGCAAGTTGACCCCGTAACTTAGGGATAAGGGGTGCTCAAGTGATTGAGCCGCAGAGAATAGGCCCAGGCGACTGTTTACCAAAAACACAGGTTTGTGCTAAATCGAAAGATGACGTATACGGGCTGACGCCTGCCCGGTGCTGGAAGGTTAAAAGGAGATGTGCAAGCATTGAATTGAAGCCCCAGTGAACGGCGGCCGTAACTATAACGGTCCTAAGGTAGCGAAATTCCTTGTCAGGTAAGTTCTGACCCGCATGAAAGGCGTAATGATCTGGGCACTGTCTCAACAGCCCGCCCGGCGAAATTGTAGTACCGGTGAAGATGCCGGTTACCCGCGACAAGACGGAAAGACCCATGGAGCTTTACTGTAGCCTGATATTGGGTTTCGGTGTTGCATGCACAGGATAGATGGGACGCTAGGAAAGAAGCGCTTTGGCGTTTCTGGAGCGGACGTTGGGATACCATCCTTGCGACATTGGAATTCTAACCTGCGCCTCTGAATCGAGGCGGGGACATTGTCAGGTGGGCAGTTTGACTGGGGCGGTCGCCTCCTAAAAAGTAGCGGAGGCGTTCAAAGGTTCGTTCGATCTGGACGGAAACCAGATGATTGAGTGCAAACGCATAAACGAGCCTGACTGCGAGACTGACGGGTCGAGCAGAGACGAAAGTCGGAGTTAGTGATCCGGTGGTATGTGAGTGGAAATGCCATCGCTCAACGGATAAAAGTTACCCTGGGGATAACAGGCTGATCTCCCCAAGAGTCCACATCGACGGGGAGGTTTGGCACCTCGATGTCGGCTCATCGCATCCTGGGGCTGAATTCGGTCCCAAAGGGTTTGGCTGTTCGCCAATTAAAGCGGTACGCGAGCTGGGTTCAGAACGTCGTGAGACAGTTCGGTCCCTATCTGTCGTGGGCGCAGGATATTTGAAAGGCGCTGTCCCTAGTACGAGAGGACCGGGATGGACGAACCTCTGGTGCACCAGTTGTCACGCCAGTGGCACAGCTGGGCAGCTATGTTCGGATCGGATAAACGCTGAAAGCATCTAAGCGTGAAGCCGGCCTTAAGATAAGATATCCCACTGAGTCAATCAGGTAAGACCCCTTGAAGACTACAAGGTTGATAGGCACACAGTGTAAGCGGAGCGATCCGTTCAGCTAGCGTGTACTAATAGGTCGAGGGCTTGACCCCATCTTGATCAGATACTCTGTTTGCTAAGAAAGCAGTTCGATATTCAGTTTTGAGGGTACATCCTCAAGAAAAGAGAAGCATGACAAGCGCCATGTGAATGGCCGGTGTCGATGACGGTGAGGTTCCACCTGTTCCCATTCCGAACACAGAAGTTAAGCTCACTTGTGCCGAAGATAGTTGGCTGGAAACGGCCTGTGAAAATAGGTAGATGCCGGCTTCTCTTTTTTATTATGGCCCGTTGGTCAAGCGGTTAAGACAGCGGCCTCTCACGCCGTTAACGTGGGTTCGATTCCCGCACGGGTCACCAAAAAGCTCAACTTCGCAAGAGGTTGAGCTTTTTTCTTTTTATTATACATGGTAAGGAGTAGAGGAGTGCGGGAATCGAAAAGCCCGGGCCCCGCGTCCAGCGTACCGCGGGGCAAAAACAGCCCCGCGGGCTGTTTTTAGGGCGCGGGAGATTCCGCGCGGGCGGAAGCTGATGTGGCCGGGGTGGTTGGCGTGGGATGTTGTTGTTTAAGATTGGCGGAGAGGCTTACGGAAGCGTGCGGGCCGGGCATGCCCGGCCCCTACTGGGTAGTTAAAGGAAAGCAGTCGAAACAGGCAGGAATCCCTCCGGCGCTGCGGCGCCACCTCCCTTTGACAAGGGAGGCAGGGGGGCGGAGGGGTCAAGCCCCCTCCCTGCGATGTAAACCCGGTAAATATGCAATGCAAAAGCAATAAAAATAATCGCCTGTTGTCCCGACAACAGAAATCCCCCGTCCGATTCGGTATACTAATTGCGTAAAAAGCAGATACTGAAGGAGACTGGGGGCGTTTTTATGAAAATTATTTTTTATGGTACGCGGGAATACGACCACTACTATTTTGATGTGCTGGCGGCGGACCCGGAATATGGCTGCGAGATCAGGTTTCTGACGGCGAATCTCGATGCGGACACCGCGCCGCTGGCGCAGGGCGGGGACGCTGTGTGCGCGTTCGTCAATGCGGATTGCTCGGCTCCAGTGCTGGAAAAGCTGGCGCAGGTGGGCATCCGCTGCTTGCTGCTGCGGTGCGCGGGGTACAATAATGTGGACCTGGCCGCGGCGCAGAAATGCGGCATCACGGTGCTGCGCGTGCCGGGCTACAGCCCGGAGGCCGTGGCTGAGCACGCGATGGCGCTGGCGCAGGCCGCGAACCGGCGCATCTGCAAGGCGTATATCAAGGTGCGCAACAACAACTTTGCGTTGGACGGTCTGCTGGGGTACAACCTGTACGGCTCGTCGGCGGGCATTGTGGGCACGGGGCGCATCGGCGCGGCCATGGCGCGCATCTGTCACGGGTTTGGCATGACGGTACTGGCCTATGACCAGTACAGGAACCCCGCGCTGGACGGCATTGTGCGCTATGTGGAGCTGGATGAGCTGCTGCGCACGGCAGACCTTATCAGTCTGCACTGCCCGCTTACAGTCGAGACGCACCATATAATCAACGCTGACACCATCAAAATGATGCGTGACAACGCGATTCTTGTCAACACGAGCCGCGGTGGGCTGATCGACACCGACGCGCTGATCGACGCGCTGCGGGCCCGCAAATTTGCGGGCGTGGGGCTGGACGTCTACGAGGACGAGGACGGGCAGGTGTTCGAGGACTTCTCGGACGATGTTTTGCAGAACGAGGTCGTGCCGATTTTGATGAGTTTCCCGAATGTGGTGGTGACGAGCCATCAGGCATTTTTCACGCGGACGGCATTGCAGAGCATTGCCATCACGACGATGGAGAACGCGCGGGCGTTTGCAAGAGGGGAGAAGCTGGTGAACGAGGTGAAGGGGTAAGGAAGGCAGAAGGGCGGTAAAGGCAAGGCGGCAGGAATCCCTCCGGCGTGGAAGATAAAGCAGCGGTAGGGGCAAGGTGCCGCGGAGGGGTCAAGACCCCTCCCTACGAAGGAAAGATGCAATGGCAACTGACGCAAAGTGGCGGGCCGGGCATGCCCGGCCCTTACCGAGAGGTGCAAAGGGTAAGCTGTCGGGCAGAGACAAGGTGCGGCGGAGGGGTAAAGACCCCTCCCTACGAAGGGAGGATTCAATGGCGGCAGCCGTGAGGTGGCGGGCCGGGCATGCCCGGCCCCTACCGGGAGGTGAAAAGGGTAAGGTGTCGGGTAGGGGCAATGGCGGCAAGGGAGCAAGGCGGCTCATCATACAATAAAACCCTAACAAAAAAAGGACGCCGTATCGCTACAGCGTCCTTTTTGTTATACAGCAATTTGAGGATGGCAAAAATTACTTGGACTTTTCTTCGTCCAGGCGGTCCAGCAGGTCCCAGACACCCAGCATGTACTGCACGCCGAGGGCGCGGTCATACTTGCCGTAGCCGGGGCGGCAGTTGCCGGGGCCTTCCTCCCACAGCTGGCGGCCATGGTCGGGGCGGATGCAGCCGTCAAAGCCGCAGTCGTGGTAGGCGCGCAGGATCTCAATGATGCCGGTCTCGCCGCAGCAGTCGCGGTGGGCAGCCTCGGAGAAGTCACCGTTCTCGAAGTGGTGGATATTGCGCACGTGGGCAAACGGGATGCGGTCACAGTGCTTGCGCACGATGGCGGCCACGTTGTTGTTGGGGTTGGCGTTCATGCTGCCGGAGCAGAGCGTCAGGCAGTTGTACGGGTCATCGACCATCGTCAGGAAGCGGTCAATGCTCTCGGCGTCAACCAGCAGACGGGGCAGGCCGAAGATGTCCCATGGGGGATCGTCCTGATGGATCGCCATCTTGATGTCACACTCGCGGCAGGTGGGCATGATGGCCTCAAGGAAGTATTTGAGGTTATCCCACAGCTTCTCCTTGGTGACGGGGGCGTAGGCCTTGAACAGCTCGTCCAGCTTGGCCATGCGCTCCGGCTCCCAGCCGGGGAAGGTCATGTTGTACTTCTCGGTGAATTCGAGAATGTAGTTTGCCATGCCCTTGTAGTCGTCCTGGATCAGGTCCTTCTGATAGAACAGGGCGGTGGAGCCGTCGCCGACGGGGTGGAACAGGTCGGTGCGGGTCCAGTCAAAGATGGGCATGAAGTTGTAGCAGATGGTCTTGACGCCGAACTTGGACAGGTTGCGGATGCACTGCTTGTAGTTCTCGATGTATTTGTCGCGCGTCGGCAGGCCGATCTTGATGTCGTCGTGGACGTTGACGGACTCGACGACGGTGGCGTCGAAGCCGGCAGCATGAATCTGGTCTACGACCTCCTTGATCTCGGCCTCCTCCCAGATCTCGCCGGGCATTTTGCTGTGCAGGGCCCAGACGATCTCCTCAACACCGGGGATCTGCTTAATGTCGCTCAGGGTGATGGGGTCGTTGCCCTCACCATACCAGCGCCAACCCATTTTCATAGACATGTGGTGCTCCTTTTGTTTGTATAGTCGTTTGCGTAGGGGCGAGGCATGCCTCGCCCGCAAGTTTCCAGTTGCGAACCCGTGAGCGGGTTATACATTTTACGTGGCGGGCCGGACATGTCCGGCCCCTACAGCGTAGCTGCTCTTAGCCGTTCACGGCCTCGTGCAGGGTCTTGCGGACGGCACCGGCACCGGCGATCTCGGCCTTGAAGTACGCCTTGATCTTGTCGGCCAGGACGGTCTTGGTCAGGTCGCTGCCGAAGATGGACGCATTGGACAGGATGCCGTCCAGCTGGTCGGTGACGGTCTCGGGCTTGCCGAACTCGATGCCGGAGAGCTTGGCCTGCAGCTCGTCCTTCAGCGGGTCAGCACTGACCTCAAAGGCGTTGCCGTTGTCGTCGATGGCCAGCAGATAACGCAGCCAACCGGCAATGGCCAGAGGAATGCTGACCAGGCTGTTCAGGTCGCGGCCCTCGGCAACGTAGCTCTTGATGGTCTCGCCAAAGCGGATGCCGACCTTCTGAGACGTGTCGGTAGCGATGCGCTGCGGCGTGTCGGGCATGAAGGGGTTGGGCAGGCGCTGCTCGATGACCTCGTCGATGAAGGCCTTCGGGTTAAGGATCTTCGGGTCAACGACGACGGGCAGGCCCTCGACGTAGCCCAGGCGCTTGATGAGGGCGACGATGTCCTCGTCCTTCATCTCGGCGCAGATCAGGTCATAGCCCAGCATGCAGCCGTATACGCTCATGGCGGTGTGCAGCGGGTTCAGGCAGGTGGTGACCTTCATGCGCTCGGTCTTGTTGACGGTCTCGCGGTCAGTCATGTAGACACCGGCCTTCTCCAGCGCGGGGCGGCCGTTGGGGAACTTGTCCTCGACGACCAGATACTGCGGGCGCTCGGCGTTGACGAACGCGGCAATGAAGGTGTTCTTGGAGGTGACAATGGGGGTCATGCCCTCGATGCCGTCCTTCTCCAGAGACTCCTCGACGATCTTGTGGGGGCGCGGGGTGATCTTGTCGATCATGGACCAGGGGAAGGTGATCTTGGTCTCATCGGACAGGTAGTCGATGAAGTCCTGACCGACGAAGCCCTTCTCCAGCCATGCCTTGGCAACGGTCATAACGCTGGTCTGCAGCTTCTCGCCGTTGTGGGAGCAGTTGTCCATGCTGACGACGGCCAGAGGATAGGCACCGTTCTGGAAACGCTCCAGCAGCAGGGCGGCGACCATGCTCATGGCGTGGCGGGCGTGGGCGGGGCCCTCGTCGATGTCAGCCTGCACGACGGGCATCAGGCTGCCGTCGGGACGGTACAGGGCGTAGCCCTTCTCGGTGATGGTGAAGGAGATCATCTGCAGGCTGGGATCGGTGAAGATCTGCTTGAAGCGGGCCATCATTTCCGCGTCGGCAGAGTTGGCGCGCAGGCCCTCGGCCACAGAGCCGATGATCTCGCGGCTGGTGGTGCCGTCCGGGTTCAGGGTGACGTTCATCGTAAGGTTGTCATACGGGGTGTAGATCTTGTCGATGATGTCGTAGTCGAAGGTGTCGGCTGCGATGATGCCGCGGTCAGCGGCACCCTCGTTCAGCAGGCGCTGCTGCAGCGCGGCGATGAAGCCGCGGAAGATATTGCCCGCACCGAAGTGGACCCAGATGGGGTGCTCTTTGGTGGCGGCAGTCATGGCAGCGTGGTCAAAGGCGGGCAGCTTGACGCCCAGCTTTTCCCACTCGGCTTTCTGGTTGACGATGGAAGACGCATTCATCTGCATAATGATTTGCTCCTGTTGCTGTGGGGGGTGGGCGGCACACGACCGCCCGCGATGTCTATAGTATACCGCGTGATTTTTTGCAAGAAAATAACGCTGATTGCTTGAAAAATTGCGAAAATTGCGGTAAAATCATAGCAACGCAGAAAAAGCTTCTCCCTTAGGGGAGAAGCTGCCGCCGCAGGCGGCTGATGAGGGGAGAACTGGCCGCAAAATCCCGCTTGCAGGGCGGCAGCGGCAAGGTCGGCCCTCATCCGGCTTCGCTTCGCTCAGCCACCTACTCCCCTTCTGGCGCTATGCGCCACCTCCCCCGTACCGGGGGAGTCTGTCCCGGAGGGGAAGGCTTTTTGGGAGTCACCTATGTCAAACTACAACCCCTACACCAAGCGCCAGACGATGATCGCGCCGGATTATGAGGTCTACCGCTATCGCTCGACCTACATGAACGAGGTCGAGCTGCACCACCACGACTTCTATGAGATTTACCTGCTGCTGCGCGGGCGGGTGGAGTACATCGTCGAGAACCAGCTCTACCGCGTGCGCCCCGGCGACTGGATGCTGTGCAGCCCGCTGGAGCTGCACCAGGCGCGCATTGCCACCGACGCCGACGCCTATGAGCGCATCGTGCTCTGGATCGCGCGGCCCTATCTGGAGGGCTTGTCCACCCCGCGCACAAGTCTGACCCGCTGCTTTGACACGACAGTCCCCGGCCACACGAACCTGCTGCGGCTGCCCGGGGCCACCGGCGCGCCGCTGCGCACAACGGTGGATAAGCTGTGCGCGTTAAAGGCGGACAAGGCGTACGGCAGTGATCTTTTGGCCCAGAGTGCGCTGGTGGAGCTTTTGGTCGGCCTGAACCGTGCCGCAGCCGAGCGCGGCGACGCCCGCCCCACCGGCACGAGTGACCAGGTTGTGGACGCGGTGCTGCACTACATCAACGAGCACTACAGCGAGGCCCTGACGCTGGACCAGCTGTCGGAGAAGTTCTTCATCAGCAAGTATCATCTTCTGCGGAAGTTCGATGCGCAGGTCGGAACGACGGTGCATCGCTATATTTTGCAGAAGCGGCTATTAAACGCGAAGCAGCTTTTAGCCGGCGGCGTCCCGCCGAATGAAGTCTGCCAATACTGCGGTTTTGGCGATTACGCAAACTTTTACCGCGCATTCCGGGCGGAATACAACCAGACGCCGCGGCAGTATATTCAGTCAGCGAGGGGGAAGTGAGCGGTTGAAGGATTAGCGGCAGCCTCCCGGGAGGTTGTTCTTTCTTTTGGCAGCAAAAGAAAGAACCAAAGAAAACTGCCGCTGTTTCGACGCAGCGGACCCGCGACTTAGGGGCTGCACGCCCCTAAGAACCCCAAAGAGGAAGTCGAAAGGGGCGGGGGCTAAACGGACGCAGTATTACTGTCCGTTCTTAACGCCCCCGCCCCTTCCTCCACTTTTGAGTCGGGTGTTCCCCCGAACCCCCGATGCCGGAAACAGCAGTCTGTAGGGGCCGGGCATGCCCGGCCCGCGACTTTGCTATGCCACTCACCAACGGGCAACCTCCGCCCATTGCAAAAGGGGAGGGCTGCCGCCCTCCCTCGCCCTCCCCGCCCGCCACCCGTTCACGCCACCCCGTAGGGGCCGGGCATGCCCGGCCCGCAGCCTTGCCATTGCCGCCCCTTTATCTTTTGCATCGTAGGGAGGGGTCTTGACCCCTCCGCGGGGCGTCGAGGACGCCGCCCCCTACATCCTTGGCCGCAAACCTTCCGCCAACCGTAGGGGCGGGCTGCCGCCCTCCCTTGCCCCTCTCGTCCGCCACCCGTCCACGCCACCCCGTAGCCTTGCGTCAGCTCCCGGTTTCGTTTTGCCGCCCCTTTATCTTTTGCATCGTAGGGAGGGGTTGCGAACAGGGGCCACGGTTGAGCGGAGCGAAACCGGGGTGTGAGCAATGTTTGCCCCTGCGGGGCAAACAACCGCACGAGCGTGTTTGCGAAGCAAACTGGCGGCGCTCGTTGTGCGCCGCCAAGCGTTGACCCCTCCGCCGCTTCACGCCAAATCCCGTCAATGTTCCGCCCGCAGGGAAAAATTCATCCCCCGCCGTCCACCTCCCGCCGCCGCGCTCCTGCCCACAAAACAGCCAGCCCCTTCCGAATCCCACTTCGGAAGGGGCTGGCTTACTGACCTTTATACCTTATTATAATAGGGAGATGTTTACTCTACGTCCTGCAGCGCGGCGTAATCCTGTTCGCCGGTGCGGACCTTCACGACCTTTGCTACATTGTAGACAAAGATCTTGCCGTCGCCGATGTGGCCGGTGTACAGGGCCTTCGTGGCTGTGTCGATGATCTTATCCACGGGAATCTTGCTCACGACGACCTCGACCTTGACCTTCGGCAGGAGCGTGGCGTCAACCTCGGCGCCGCGGTACTTCTCGCCGCTGCCCTTCTGCAGGCCGCAGCCCATGACCTGGGTCACGGTCATGCCGGTAACGCCAATGTCGTTCAGCGCCTTCTTCAGGGTCTCAAACTTGGCCAGCTGCACGATGATGGAAACCTTGTGCATGCCGGAATCCAGCCCGGCGGGCAGCGGGGCGTCCTTGACGACCTTGACCGCGGCGGAGATCTTCTCGGGGCTGGCCTTGGTGATGTCGTCCTCGCCCAGATCGGTGTTCTCGTTCACGTCCAGCTCGGCGTAGGTCGGATCATTGATGGCGAAGCCTGCATAGGCGCTGGTCAGGCCGTGCTCGTGGTAATCCAGGCCGTCGATCTCCTCCTTCTCGGAGACGCGCAGGCCGATGGTCTTTTTGATGACCGTGAAGATGATGAACATCGTGGCCAGCACCCAGGCCGCCACGCTGACAATGCCCAGCAGCTGGATGCCCAGCTTGGCAAAGCCGCCGCCGTAGAACAGGCCGCCCTCGGTGGCAAACAGGCCGACGGCGATGGTGCCCCACGCACCGTTCATGCAGTGCACCGAGACAGCGCCGACGGGGTCATCGATCTTGGCAACATTGTCGAAGAACTCAACCGAGAAGATGCAGAGCACACCGGCGACGATGCCGATGATGGCCGCGCCGAACGGGTCAACGACGTCGCAGCCCGCGGTGATGGCGACCAGACCGGCCAGCGCACCGTTGAAGGTCAGGGAGACATCGGGCTTGCCGTAGCGCACCCAGGAGACGATCAACGCCGCAACGGTAGCCAGCGCGGCGGCCAGGTTGGTGTTGAAGCAGATCAAACCTGCGGAAACCATCGTGTCATCGCCGGTCATGCTGACAGTGGAGCCGCCGTTGAAGCCGAACCAGCAGAACCACAGGATGAAAACGCCCAGAGCCATCGCGGTCAGGTTGTGGCCGGGGATCGCGCGGGCCTTACCGGCCTTGTTGTACTTGCCGATGCGGGGGCCGAGCATCCAGGCACCCAGGCAGGCCGTGACGCCGCCGACGAAGTGAACTGCGGTGGAGCCTGCAAAATCATGGAAGCCGAGCTGTGTCAGCCAGCCGCCGCCCCAGATCCAGTGGCCGGAGATGGGGTAGACGATCAGGCTGATGGCGGCGGAGTAGCAGCAGTAGGCGCTGAACTTCGTGCGCTCGGCCATCGAGCCGGAGACGATGGTCGCGGCAGTGGCGCAGAACACAGTCTGGAACACCGCGTAGACCCAGACTGGCAGCGTGCCGAAGTCATAGCTGCCGCGGATGAACGGATCAAACCCGCCGATGAGCGCACCGGAACCGGCAAACATGATGCCGAAGCCGACGAGCCAGTAGCACGGCGTACCGATACAAAAATCCATCATATTCTTCATCAGAATATTGCCGGTATTTTTTGCACGGGTCAGGCCAGCCTCGCACAAGGCAAAGCCCGCTTGCATGAAGAACACCAGAAACGCTGCAACCAGTGTCCATGTAACGTCTGCGGAATTGTACATAGAACAGAACCCCTCTCTTACTTTTCAAAACAGAAAGGCGCCGGACAGAATCACACTGTCCGGCGCCTTTGCCGTTCTTTCGTTGCACTTATGCTATCACAGAGTTGCGGCCTAGTCAAGAGGGCAGGGACATGTTTTGTTCATCTTTGTGGAAAATGCCGTACAACCAGCCGAAAATGCCGCTGAAAATTGTGCGTCCTGTAGGGGCCGGGCATGCCCGGCCCGCGGTTTACCGGCATATCCCATTTCCCCATCGCCGCCCTGTAGGGGCCGGGCATGCCCGGCCCGCAGCTTACCGCAATATCCCTTTTACGGTTCAATTCGTAGGGGAGGGATTCATCCCTCCCAGGCACCCTCCCGCCGCCGCAAACGGCCACGGCGGCCAGAGGGCTGGCCGCCCTACACCCCCACATCAAACCCGTGCGTAGGGCGGGGTGCCCTCACCCGCCGAAACCTGCCGCCCCCTACATGCACCACCTGTACATTTCCCTAAATTTATTCATTTTTTTGTAAAAAAATCTACCAAAAAAATTTTCTTTGTGCTATAATATCATCAAATAGCCCTTTATCGGGGGCTGCTACCATTCAAAGGAGGATCATCCATGCCCAACCTAGCTCTTCTTGCCCTTGAAGCCAGTGACGGTACCGTTGTGCTGACCAGCATCACACTGGTTTTCGCGATGCTGGTGGCCCTGTGCCTCATCATCACGCTGGAAGGCAAGATCTTCGACAACATCAACAATAAGAAGAACGGCAAGCCTGCCGCGCCGAAGGCCCCCGCGGCCAAGGCTGCTCCTGCCCCCGCTGCCAAGCCCGCCGCCCCTGCGGCCAAGGCTGACAACGGCTCCATTCCCGGCGAGATCATCGCCGCGATCTCCGCTGCCGTGGCCACGGTCTGCGGCGGCAATGCCGTCATTCGCGGCATCAAGCGCGTTTCCAAGCCTGCCGCCGGTTCCCGCCGCGGTGCCTGGGGCGACGCCGGCGTGCGTGAGCACACGACGCCCTTTATGTAAGGAGGTACGGAAATGGGTGCTATTTTTACCAATATTGCAGAGATTTTTGCCAAGTCCGGCTGGGCACAGATCTTCTTCACCGAGGGCGGCTGGAAGTACGCCGTCATGCTGGCAGTGGCCTGCGTGCTGCTGTATCTGGCCATCGTCAAGCAGTTTGAGCCTCTGCTGCTGCTGCCCATCGGCTTCGGTATGCTGATGACCAACCTGCCCCTCGACGGCATCTTCCACATGGACATCTTCATCAACTCCACCAACCACATCGACTGGGCGCTGCTCGGCTCGTCCGGCGGCATGGTCGACTATATCTACTTAGGCGTTAAGCTGGGCATCTACCCGCCGCTGATTTTCCTCGGCATCGGCACGATGACCGACTTTGAGCCGCTGATCGCCCGCCCGTCCAGCCTGCTGCTGGGCGCTGCCGCACAGCTGGGCATCTTCTTCACCTTCGTCGGCGCTAAGATCCTGGGCTTTACGAACCAGGAGGCCGGTGCTATCGGCATCATCGGCGGCGCGGACGGCCCGACCGCCATCTACGTCACCACCAAGCTGGCCCCGCACCTGCTGGGCTCCATCGCGGTTGCCGCGTACTGCTACATGGCGCTGGTGCCGGTCATCCAGCCGCCCATCATGAAGGTCCTGACCACTGAAAAAGAGCGTCAGATCGTCATGACTGCCCCCCGCCGTGTCTCCAAGACCGAGAAGATCCTGTTCCCCATCATCGTCACCATCATCGTTGCCCTGACCCTGCCTGACGCCGCCATTCTGGTCGGCTGCCTGATGATGGGTAACCTGATGAAGGAGTCCGGCGTTGTTGAGCGTATCACCAAGACCGCCGGCAATGAGCTGATGAACATCATCACGATCTTCCTCGGCTTCTCCGTCGGCTGCACCACCAACGCCGCCACCTTCCTGAACATCCAGACCGTTGAGATCATCGTTCTGGGCATCGTCGCCTTCGGTGTCGGCACCGCCGGCGGTGTTCTCCTGGGCAAGGTCATGTGCGTTGTCACCCACGGCAAGATCAACCCGCTCATCGGCTCCGCCGGTGTTTCCGCCGTTCCCATGGCCGCCCGTGTTTCCCAGAAGGTCGGCCAGGAGTACAACCCCCGCAACTACCTGCTCATGCACGCCATGGGCCCCAACGTTGCCGGTGTTATCGGCTCCGCCGTTGCCGCTGGTATCCTGATCAATATGTTCGGCTGATACTGACATAAAAAGTAAGCACCCGCATGGTTCGCGCCATGCGGGTGCTTTTCTCTTTGGCTTCTCCCTCGGGGCTTCGCCCGCGCAGCAAGCCGCCCCTTACAGGGGAGGTGGCCGAGCGTCAGCGATGGCCGGAGGGGCTTTACCGCGTTCACTCCACCTCAAACCTCTCCCCGTCGATCTCGACCCATGCCACAGCCTCGGGGTCGATGATGTCGTAGCTGTCAACATGCAAGGTCATCTGTCCGGAATTTTTGTTCTCGCGGCCATAGGAACCCTTGTAAAATTCCCCGTCCCAGCCGTAGGTCAACTCGGTGCCGTCGGCGCGGAACAGCTTCACGCGGGACTGCACATCGTATCGCGAGGTCCCGCCCAGCGGCAGACTGCCGTGATTCATGCCGATGACGCTGACCGCCAGCGGTTCAATACGAACCTCTTGAATGTCAAACGTTGCGTCGGGATATTGCTCGGCTTCTTCGTCGGTCATATCATAATGGAACCAGTGTCCACCCTTCAGCGCGATGGTTTTCTTCACATCCACTGTCAGTGTTGGGGGCGCATCCGGCAGCGTGATTTTTACGCTTGCTTTGGCGCTATAGTTTGTCAGGTCGCCGATATACAGCGTTCGATTGTTGCCTTTCTCGTACAAAAGAGGTATATCCACAAAGCAGGATAGCGTGTCGTTCTCGCTTGCTTCATAACGGCCATCCCACGGGCCGACGGCATAGCCGCTGATCGGCCCGACATCGGCGTTGCTTGCGCCGTAGTCCCACTTCCGCTCGCTGGCGCCTTTGGGCTTGTACAGCGTAAAATTCGCGGTGTCCCACACCAAATCATCGGCTTCCATTCCGCGCGCATTATCCACATCGTATAATATCCGTAATGTGTACTGCCCGCGCAGCAGCGCCTTTACACTGACCGTGTGGCCGTTGATTTTGGCGGTCAGCGGTTCGTCCAGCACCTCGCCGTATTTCTGCACCAGTGCGTTCGTCTCGTTGGCGGCGCTCATGGGGTGGAAAAGCCCCAGCACCACCGCGCCCGCGGCCACTAAGCAGAGCGCTGCCGCCGCGGCTACCAGCCGCCAGCCGCGCAAAACATGCACCCTTGGGCGGCGCGCCAGCACTTTTGCCCGCAGCGCCGCGGTTTCCTCCGCCGTCAGGGCGTCTGCCAGCGGCGGGTGGTCGTTCATCCAGCGTTCCAGTTCGGTCATAGGTCAGCCCTCCTTCAATAGCTTTTGCAGTGCCAGCCGTGCGCGGTGCAGCCGGGTGCGCACCGTGGCGGCAGGCATGTTGAAATGTACGCCCAGCTGGGCCGCGGTCTCGCCATACACGTACCTGCGCAGAAAAAGCTCCCCGTCGGGCGGCGGCAGCGCCATGACCTGCGCCATCAGCTCGCGGGTTTCCAGCTCGCTTTCCAGCGCAACGGCCAGCTCGGCGTCGTCGCGGTCATCCAGCGGCAGCGTCTCGCCCCGGCGCAGCAGCGCACGGTAGCGGTCAATGGCGCACTGCCGCGCCGCCTGCACCACCAGCCGCCGCCGATGGGTCTCGTCTGCGGGCAGGTGTGCCCCGCGCCAGAGCTTGTAAAATGTGTCGGCCTCGGCCTCCTCGGCGTCCTGCGGGTGGCCGGGCAGAATGGCCCGGCAGACGGACCGCACTGCGCCGCCGTAGTCCCGCAGCAGGGTGTCCAACTCGTGCTCTGTCATGGGCGTCGCCCCCTTTCATAAAGATTATACGACAAAATTGGGGAGAGTGTTTCAATTTTTTTTGGCTTCCCCCGAGGGGGAAGGATTCCGCACCGCCCCTTTACCGCCCGCCCGATTTGTGCTATAATACGCTTGATAATGGGGAAGTATTGGAAAAGAGGTGCATACATGCTGAAAGTAACCCTGCTGGGCACGGGCGGCACGCAGCCGCTGCCGGACCGCGCACTGGCCGCCGCCGCGGTCACGGTGGGCGGGCGCAGCGTGCTGCTGGACTGCGGCGAGGGCACGCAGGTCGGCCTGCGGCGGTACGGCGTCAGCGCGTATCGGCTTTCGGCGGTGCTGCTGACCCACTACCACGGCGACCACATTCTGGGCCTGCCCGGTCTTTTGCAGACCTTGGGCAGCCTGAACCGCACCGAGCCGCTGACGATCTACGGCCCCAAGGGCATCGAGCCTGTGGCGCAGGCCGTCACGGCGCTGGCCGGGCCGCAGGCGTACCCGGTGCGCTGGCAGGTCGCAGACGAACCATTCAACATAGACACGCTGAAAATCACCCCGTTCCCGCTGGCCCACCGCGTACCCTGCTGCGGCTATCTGCTTGCGCTGCCCCGCGCCGGGCGGTTCGACCCCGCAAGGGCGCGAGCTGCGGGCATCCCGATGCCCTACTGGAAAACGCTGCAAAGGGGCGAGCCCGTCGGCGGCTGCACGCCGGAGCAGGTGCTGGGTGCGCCGCGCCGCGGGCTGAAGGTGGTCTACGCCACCGACACCCGCCCCTGCGCCGCGCTGGAGGCTGCCGCCCGGGACGCCGACCTGCTCTGCATGGACGCGACCTACGCCGACGACGCCGACCTGCCCAAGGCGAAGCTGTACGGCCACGCCACCTGCCGGGAGACCGGCGCACTGGCCGCCGCGGCCAACGTGCGCCGCCTCTGGCTGACCCACTACAGCGCCGCCGTGACCGACCCCGCGCCGGGCCTGGCCGCCGCGCGCACCGCGTACCCCGCCGCCGTGGCCGGGTATGACGGCCTGACCGAAGAACTGGAATTTGACAGAGAGCCATGACCGAGAAACGAAAAAATCTGCTGTTTATCGCTATAATTCTGGCGCTGGCCGCGGTGCTGTGGCTGGCCGCCCACCACGGCGGCACGGGCCGCACGGCGGTGCTGCGCTACGGCGACCCGCAGGTCGAGCAGCGCATTGATCTGCGTAAAAACGCCGAATATGACATTGACACCGGCCTGTACACGATCCACCTGCGGGTGGAAAACGGCGGCATCGCCTTTGTAGACAGCCCCTGCCCCGACCACCTGTGCGAGGGCTTCGGCACCCTGAAAAACGAGGGCGACTGGGCCGCGTGCATGCCGGCGAAGGCAAGTTTGACGATAGAATAAGAAAAAATAAAAGATAATAGATAAAAGATAAAAACAAAATCCGTAGGGGCGGATTCCATATCCGCCCGTCAACAGGCAGACGACCGGCGGGCGCATAGAGAATGCGCCCCTACGGCGGCAGAAAATATTGAGCGGAGCGCAGCGACGCGAACCACCAATGTTATTATCTATTCTCTAAAAAAGGAGCAGCCATGAATCCAACCTTCAAGCAAGTAACCAAGACCCGCTACGTCCAGCTGGTTTCCGAGCTGGCGCAGGAAATTTTCGTCCAGCATTACACCAAGCTGACGCCCAAGGTCGCCGCTGCACTGGCCGATAAGTACCAGAGCGACATCCTGACCGACGACGAGATCCACAGCGGCGTCATCAACTACTTCTTAATTTACCTCGGCACCGAGCCGGTGGGCTATTTCGCGCTCGACCTCGGCCCCGCGGGTGCCATGTGCCTGAGCCGCCTTTTCTTAAAGGAAAAGGCCCGCGGGCAGGGCATTGGCCGCAGCATCGTGGCTTATGCGCAGAAGCTGGCCGAGGGCGATGGCCGCAGCCGCCTGTATATGCGGGTGTGGGCACGCGACCTGAAGGCCGAGGGCTTTGCCAAAAAGTGCCGCTTCCGCAAGGCCGAGACAGCCCCCGTTGAGGTCCTGCCCGGCACCACGCTGGACATCACGACCTGGGAGAAGCTGTGGCGGTAAACGCAAAATCTGGAGATACACCATGAAATTTCTGCACCTTGCAGACCTGCACCTGGGCAAACGGGTCAACGGGTTTGATATGCTGGAGGATCAGCGGTTCATCCTTGAACAAATTCTGACCCTCTGTGAAAAACACGGCGTCGAGGCCGTCGTCATCGCGGGCGACATCTACGACACGCCGGTGCCGCCCGCCGCGGCCTGCACGCTGCTGGACTGGTTCCTGACCCAGCTGGCCGCCCGCCGCATCCCGGTGCTGGCCGTCTCCGGCAACCACGACAGCGCCGAGCGGCTCGACTTTGCCAGCAGTCTGCTGGCCGAACAAAACGTACACATTGCCGGGCGTTTCACCGGCTGCCCCAAGCAGGTCGTACTCAATGACCGCCACGGCCCCATCGAGTTCACGCTGCTGCCCTTTGTGCGGGCGGCCACGGTGCGCCACTACCTGCCCGACGCCGACATCACCGACTACGACTCCGCCGTCGGCGCGGCGCTGGCCGTCTGTGAGCCCGCCGCCCCGCGCCGGGTGCTCGTCGCCCACCAGATGGTGGTCTCCGGCGTCTGCCCGCCGCAGCTCTCCGGCAGCGAGACCGCGCCCCTGACCGTCGGCACGGTGGATTCCATCGATGCAGCGCGGTTTGCGGGCTTCTGCTATGCGGCGCTCGGCCATATCCACCGCGCCCAGCGCGTCGGCATCGACGCCGTGCGCTACGCGGGTGCGCCGCTCTGCTACCATCTGGACGAGTGCGGGATGCAGAAATCCGTCACCCTCGTGCGGGTCGGCAAGCGCGGCGTGGAAAAAATCGAGCAGCTGCCGCTGACGCCCCGCCGCGCCATGCGCCACCTGACCGGCCCGCTGGCCCGGCTGACCGCCCGGCCAACCGACACCGAGGACTACATCTGGGCGACCCTGACCGACCCGACGCCGCTGCCCGACGCCATGGCGCAGCTGCGCGCTGCCTATCCCAACGCCATGCGGCTCGACTACCTGCCCCAAGGTGAGGTCGCGCACCCGCTGGACATGACCCAGGCCGTGCGCGGCAAGCCCTTTGTCGAGCTGTTCCAGGACTTTTTCACCAAGATGAACGGACGCCCCCTGACAGTGGAGGAGACCGTGGCTGTGAAAAGATTGCGCGAGGAGGCGTCAAAAAGCGAATGAAACCCCAAAAGCTGATCCTGACCGCCTTCGGCCCTTACGCGGGCCGCACCGAGCTGGACTTCTCGGCGTTCGGCGGCAGCGGACTGTTTCTGATCGGCGGCGACACCGGCGCGGGCAAGACCGCCCTGTTTGACGCCATCACGTTTGCGCTCTACGGCGAGACCTCCGGTGAGAACCGAAAAACAACGATGCTGCGCAGTGATTTTGCCGCCCCCGACGCCGAGACGAGCGTCGAGCTGGCCTTTACCCACCGCGGGCGCAGCTACACTGTGCGCCGCTGGCCCGACCAGCAGCGCGCCGCCAAGCGCGGCACCGGCATGGTCAAGGTGCCCGCCAAGGCCGAGCTGATCCGTGAGCCGGACGAGCCGGTCAGCGGTGCGTCAGCCGTGACCGACGCCGTGGTCAAGCTGCTGGGCATCGACGCCAAACAGTTTGCCCAGGTGTCGATGCTGGCGCAGAACGACTTTACCCGGCTGCTCAACGCGCCGTCCGCGGACCGCGCCGCCATCCTGCGCCGCATTTTTGACACCGCCGACCACCAGCGCCTGGGTCAGGCCGCCGTCGAGCACGCCCGTAAGGCCGACGAGGAATGTAAGCGTCTGGACGATGTACTTTTGATGCACGTCGGCACGCTGATCGGTGACGGCGCCGACGAGGAGACCGCCGCCGACCTGGCAGAAATGCAGGCCGAGCGCGACCCGTTTGCCGCAGGGGCTGCCGCCGAGCTGGGCAGGCTGCTGTTGGAGGCCGACGACGCCAACGAAAAACGACAGACCAGCGTTATGAACGAGCTGGACGAGAAGATCGCCCGCGGTGACGCCGGCCTGAAAATTGCCGAGGAACGCGCCGCCCGCCGCCGCCAGCTGGCCGGGCTGGTGGCCGAGGAGCAACACGCCGCCGATGTGGAGCACCAGACCGACCTCATTATGACCGATCTGGAAAAGCGCACGGCGAACGTGAAGGAGAATATTGCCAAAAATGAGGCGGACCGCGCCGCGCTGAGCCAGGCCGAGGCCGACCTGCTCAAGACCGACCACCGCATTGAGCTGGCCGAGGGGCTTTCCGCTGACTGCAGACAGCTCTTGCAAAATCTGGCGGACGCCGACAAGGCTGACGAGGACGCCGCCGCGCGTCAGGCAGAGTATGTGGCCGCACAGGCTGCACTGGACAGCGCCGAGGAAGAATACAGCACGATGCAGCGCCAATTAAACGCCAACCGCGCGGGCCTGCTGGCCAAGGACCTGCAAAAGGGCAAGCCCTGCCCGGTCTGCGGCTCCACCAAGCACCCGAAGGTCGCCGCGCTGCCCAAGGACCACATCACCGAAAAGCAGCTGGAAGAGCGGGAGAAGGCGCTGACGGCCCAGCGCCGCAGCACTGCCGCGGCCAGCCGCACCGCAGGTGACGCCGCCGCCCACGCGCATGAGCTGCGGGCGGCTTTGCAGCGGGACGCGGATGGATTTTTCGCGCGCCGCGGGGACCGCTACACCGGCAAGCCCGCCGCCGAGCTGACGCCCGACGAGCTGAAAATTGCGTTGACCGCCCAGCAGACCGGCCTGACCGAGGGTCTGCGCGGCCTGCAGGCCGACCACCTGAAGCTGAAGCAAAGACGGACCGCGCCCGCAGCCTGGCCAAGCAGGCCGACCTTTTGAACGGCCAGCTGGCCGACCTGGAAAAGCAGCGCTTTGCGGCCACCCGCCGCGCCGCCAACGCCAAGGCCGGGCACGCTGCCGCCAGCGCCCGCGTGCAGCAGATGCGCGAGACGATGCCCAAGCGCGACAACCCCGATGCACTGACTCAGCTGCAGGATGCGCTGGCCCGCCTGCGCCGGGACCGCGCTGCCGCCATGGCCGCCCGGGACGCCGCCGTGCACCGTCTGCACACGAACCGCGCCGCCATCGACGCGCTGCAAAAGACGATGCGGGAGAGCGCCGCCGCCCGCGAGAAGCGTGCCATGTGGGACAATCTGTCCAAAACAATCAACGGCAATTTGACCGGAAAAATCAAACTTCCGTTTGAACAGTACGTACAAGCGTTCTATTTTGATGGCGTGGTCGAGGCCGCGAACCTGCGCTTCACCCGTATGACCGACGGCCAGTACCGATTGCTGCGCCGCAAGAGCGAGGCCGTCGGCGGTAAGACCGCGCTGGACCTCGACGTGTTCGACGCCTACACCGGCAAGACCCGCCCCGTGGGCAGCCTGTCCGGCGGCGAGAGCTTCATGGCCGCGCTGAGCCTGGCACTGGGCATCAGCGACACGATCCAGCAGAACGCGGGCGGCGTCGTCATCGAGACGCTGTTCATCGACGAGGGCTTCGGCTCGCTGGACTCCGACAGTCTGGAAAAGGCCGTGGACACACTGGCCGGGCTGGCCGGGGGCGATAAGCTCATCGGCGTCATCTCCCACGTCGAGGCGCTGCAGGACCGCCTGACGAGACAGATCCACGTGACCAAAACGCGGGCGGGCAGTAAGGCGGAAATTGAGATTTCGTAAAGGCTCCCCTTTGAGGGGGAGCTCCGCCCGCAGGCGGTGAGGGGTGGCCGGGTGTAGACCTGTAAAGTGTGTGTCTCCCGCCCACCCCTCCGCCCCGCGGGCACCTCCCCTCAAAGGGGAGGCTTTTTAGCTTGCACTTATTTATAAAAAGTATAAAAATATGACAAAATCAACGCTGCAACAACAATTGGAAACCCTCTCCGCGGCGCGTTACCCGCTGCACATGCCCGGGCATAAGCGGCGGGTGCCGCCCGCACCGGGGCTGGGCTGCTATGCCTGGGACCTGACCGAGATCGACGGCGCGGACGACCTGCACGACGCGGACGGCATTCTGGCCGACGCCATGGCCCGCACGGCGGCGCTGTACGGCGCGCGGCGGTGCTGGTACCTCGTCGGCGGGTCCACCGTCGGCCTGCTGGCGGGCATCCGCGCACTGGCACCGTTCGGCAGCACGGTCATTGCGGCGCGCAACTGCCACAAGGCCGTCTACCACGTGATTGAGCTGGGGCAGCTGACGGCCCGCTGGCTCACGCCGCCCGTGGACCCGCAGTTTGGCATCTACGGCAGCGTGCGCCCCGCCGATGTGGCCGCCGCGCTGGACGCTGCGCCCGACGCCCGCTGCGTGATCCTGACCAGCCCGACTTATGAGGGTGTTTTGAGCGATATACGTACTATCGCGGAAATCTGCCACGCCCGCGGCGTGCCGCTGCTGGTGGACGAGGCCCACGGTGCGCACTACCTGCCCTTTGCCGCCCGGTACGGCTGGCGCGGCGGGGCCGTAGCCGCAGGGGCCGATCTGGTCGTGCAGAGCGCCCACAAGACGCTGCCCAGCCTGACCCAGACCGCGCTTTTGCAGCTGAACGGCAATCTGGCCGACCCTGCCGAGGTCGAGCGCCAGCTGGACGTGTTCGAGACGAGCTCACCGAGCTACCCGCTCATGGTCAGTCTGGACGGCTGCACCCGCTGGCTGGCCGACGAGGGAGAGGCCGCCTTTGCCGCGTGGCGCGCCCGGCTGGATGCCTTTGACGCGGTGGTGCGGGATCTGAAAAATACCAAAATACTGTGCTGCGGCGCGGACGCACTGACGGCGCACCCTGACTTTTTTTGCGCATGACAGCGGCAAAATTTTGCTGCAAATCGGCGCGGCGGGGGCGGCGTACCTGCGGGCCGACGGCTTTGAGCCCGAGATGGTCTGCGGTCCGAACGTGCTGGCCATGACCAGCCCCTGCGACGACGCCGACGCGCTGGAACGGCTGGCCGATGTGCTGCACGCCTGGGACAAAACGGCGGCCCCGCCCGCGGCCCCGCGGCATATTCTGCCCGCCCCCGGCGCGGCCCGCTGCACGATTGCCGAGGCGCTGCTGCGCCCCGCGCGGGCCGTAAGGATGCGGGATGCGGTGGGGGAGACCGCCGCGGAGTATCTCTGGGCCTATCCCCCCGGCGTGCCGCTGGTGGCACCGGGCGAGGAAGTGACGGCAGAACTGGTGACAGCCTGCCGTGCATTGGAGCAGGCCGGAACCGCGCTGAAGCATACGGGCGGCAGCGGGCCGGAGGAGATTGCGGTTTTGTTGTAAAGGGGTCCGACGGGCCTCCCGCTGTCTGTTGTTTTCCTTCCGCCCCTATTGACAAACCCCGGATTTCCGTGTACAATAATAATAATTCTAAAATGTATAAAGGGGTGACTGTTTTATGAAGCACATCCAGACTCTCGAGACCCGCGACATGGCTAAGAGCCTGCTGAACGGCGGCTGCGGCGAGTGCCAGACTTCCTGCCAGAGCGCCTGCAAGACCAGCTGCGGCATTGCCAACCAGCCTTGCGAGAAGACCGACAAGTAATTTTTGCTGGCTTTGATGCCGGGATGCCGTGTGGCAGCCCGGCATTTTCTATGATACAAAGGGTGCGGCGGGCGCATATAGAATGCGCCCCTACAAGGGAAATGCCGTAGGGGCGGATTCCATATCCGCCCGTGGCTGTCCGCCGCATTGCACCATAACAAAACGGAGAAAACCATGATCCATCAATACAAATTAAGCGGTTACAACATTGTGCTGGATGTCTACAGCGGCAGCGTGCATGCGGTGGATGACGTCGCCTATGACGCCATCGCCCTGATCGACCAAGGCAGCAGCCGGGAGCAGGCTGCTGCAGCCCTCGCCAAAAAGTACGCGGACCGCGCCGATGTGACCGCCGCTGACATCAGCGACGTGCTCGACGACATCGACGAGCTGACCGCCGCGGGCCAACTGTTTGCGCCCGACGCCTACGCCGACCACGCCTTTGACTTCAAAAACCGCTCCAACGTTGTCAAGGCACTCTGCCTGCACGTCGCCCACACCTGCAACCTGAATTGCAGCTACTGCTTCGCCGCGCAGGGCAAGTTCCACGGCGAGGCCGGTCTCATGAGCTTCGAGACCGGCAAGCGCGCGCTGGATTTCCTCATCGAAAACTCCGGCACCCGCCGCAACCTCGAGGTCGATTTCTTCGGCGGCGAACCGCTGATGAACTTTGAGGTCTGCAAGCAGCTGGTTGCCTATGCACGCAGCATCGAGAAAAAGTACAACAAAAACTTCCGCTTCACGATGACGACCAACGGCATCGGCATCACCGACGAAGTCATTGACTGGTGCAATAAAGAATGCCACAACGTTGTTTTGTCGCTGGATGGCCGCAAGGAGGTCAATGACCGCTTCCGCGTCGACCTCGCGGGCAACGGCAGCTATGACCGCATCGTGCCTAAGTTCCAGAAGCTCGTCAAGGCGCGCGGCGGCCAGGGCTACTATATGCGCGGCACGTTTACGCATCACAACGTTGATTTTACGAAGGACCTGTTCCACATGGCCGACGACCTCGGCTTTACCGAGCTGTCCATGGAGCCGGTTGTCGCCCCGCCGGACTCCCCCGAGGCCCTGACCGAGGAGGACCTGCCCAAGCTGTTCGACCAGTATGAGCTGCTGGCCAACGACATGCTGCGCCGCCAGAAGGCCGGCAAGCCGATCACGTTCTATCATTATATTTTGGACCTCAAGCACGGCCCCTGCATCTACAAGCGCATTTCGGGCTGCGGCTCCGGCACCGAGTACATGGCCGTGACCCCCTGGGGCGACCTGTACCCCTGCCACCAGTTTGTCGGCGACCCGGCGTACAAGCTGGGCAATGTCTGGGACGGCGTGACCAACACCGCCCTGCGCGACGAGTTCAAGCTGTGCAACGTCTATGCCCGCCCCGACTGCAAGGACTGCTGGGCACGCCTGTACTGCGCGGGCGGCTGCGCGGCCAACGCCCTGCACGCTACCGGCGACATCCACGGCACGTATGAGTACGGCTGCAAGGTGTTCCGTAAGCGGATGGAGTGCGCCCTGATGATGCAGGTCGCCCAGCGCCTTGACCCCGAGCTGGCGAAGAACGCCGTCCGGTTTGAGAGTGACTGCGACGGGTGCGGGGCGACGGAGTCGAGCGCCGCCTGCGGCGGATGCAGCGAGACGGAGGAAGCGCAGCGGTCGCAGAAAACGAGCCTGTAAAGGCGAAGTTTGATGCGGTAACCGCAAGAGTAGGGCAACGACGGCGCGTGCGAGAAATAAATAGCCATTGAGTATGCCGCTCTGTAGGGGCCGGGCATGTCCGGCCCCTACCGCGTCACAATGGCAAACGGCAGCTGCGGAGGGGTCAAGACCCCTCCCTACAGATCAGGGTCCACGGGTGCTTTGTAGGGAACGGTCTTGACCGTTCCGGGGGCGTGTGCCGTTATTGCATGGTAAAACATTGTTGAGGCGTAGGGGCCGGGCATGCCCGGCCCGCAGCTTACCGGCAAGCACCTGCTTTCCGGTTTATGTTGCGGGCCGGACATGTCCGGCCCCTACCGCGTCACAATGGCAAACGGCAGCTGCGGAGGGGTCAAGACCCCTCCCTACAGATCGGGGTCCACGGGTGCTTTGTAGGGAACGGTCTTGACCGTTCCGGGGACGTGTGCCGTTATTGCATGGTAAAACATTGTTGAGGCGTAGGGGCCGGGCATGCCCGGCCCGCAGCTTACCGGCAAGCACCTGCTTGCGGTTTATGTTGCGGGCCGGACATGTCCGGCCCCTACAGGAATATAAAAGATAAACGCCTGTCAGCTGTTTATCTGCCAATCGCCGCGCACTTCTCCTTCAGCCAGACCTTCTCGTCCTCGTTCAGGCGGGGGCTGAGCATCTCGTAGACGTGGGCGTGGTAGTCGTTCAGCCAGTTGATCTGGTCGCGGCTCAGCTCGTCCACAAGGACCGGCTCGGTGGAGATGGGCACCAGCGTCAAAGGCGCAAAGCCCAGCCAGTGGCCGTACTGGTTCTCGCCCAGGTCGATGCACTCCAGCTCGTTCTCAATGCGGATACCGACCTCGTCGGTCTCGTAGATACCCGGCTCGTCGGTGATGGTCATACCGGGCTTAAAAATCACGGGGTTGTTCGGGCGCAGGCTCTGCGGGCCCTCGTGCACGCCGGAGATAAAGCCGACGCCGTGGCCGGTGCCGCAGCGGTAGTTGACCTTGTGCGCCCAGACCGGGCCGCGGGCAAAGGTATCCAGCGCAAAGCCGGTGCAGTAGTCCAGGAACACCGCGCGGGCCATGTCGATGTGGCTCTGCAGCACCCAGGTGTAATAGCGGCGCTCGTTGTCGGTCAGCGGGCCGACGGGGTAGGTGCGGGTGATGTCGGTGGTGCCGCAGTCGTACTGGCCGCCGTTGTCCACCAGCAGGAAGCCGCGCGGCTCGATGACGCTGTTCACGTCGCCCTCGGCGTGGTAGTGCATCATGGCGGCGTTGGTGCCGTAGGCCGCAATCGTGGAGAAGCTGTCCTCAAAGTAGCCGGGCATCTCGGCGCGGCGCTTCTGCAGCATCGTGTCGATGTCGATCTCGGTCAGCTGCTTACCCTCGGCCAGCGCCTTTTCCAGATCCATCTGGAACCGCACCACGGCGACGCCGTCGCGGATATGGCACTCGCGGATGTTCTTCAGCTCGGTCTCGTTCTTGATGCCCTTCAGGGCAAAAATCGGGTCGGCACCGGCCACGGTCTTGTGGGCGGTCAGGGCCTCGTACAGGGCGTAGTTGGTGGCCTTCTCGTCCACCAGGAACACCTCGTCGGCGGGCAGGGCGTGGACGGCGTCGATAATTTCCTCATAGCCGCGCAGCGTCACGCCGCTCTCGGCCAGCGTGGCGGTGTCAGCGTCGGACAGGCGGCCCGGCGCAATAAACAGCGTGCAGGCGTCCATCGTGACCAGCGCGTAGGCGACGGCCAGCGGGGTGCAGGGCAGGTCGCGGGCGCGCAGGTTCAGCAGCCAGCCCACGCAGTCCAGACCGGTCACGGCCAGTGCGGTGGCACCGGCCTTCTGCAGCTCGGCACGCACCATGGCGATGCGGTCCGCGGCAGTCGCGCCGGTCTGGGCCGGGGTCAGCAGCTCACAGGGGGTGTCGGGCAGGGCCGGGCGCTCGCCGGTGGCGTCCCAGATCGGGCTGGCCACGTCCTGACTCTTGAGGAAGGCACCCTTCTTGGCCAATGCGTCGATGTACTCCTTGGCAATCGTGGCGGGCACGCAGCTGCCGTCCAGCAGCAGGGTCTGGCCGTCCGCAAAGTGGCTCCCGAGGTACTCGGCCACGGTGGGCACGCCTGCGGAGCCCGCGTGCATGCACTCGATCTCGCTGCCGGCCAGCTGCTTGTCGGCCTGCACGTAGAAGCGGCCATCGCACCACAGGGCGCTGCGGTCTTGAGTCACAACGAGGGTCGAGTTCTCGCCGATGAAGCCGGAGAACCACGGCAGAGCGTTATAATAGCCGGGCAGGTACTCGCTGCAATGGGGGTCGCTGGTCATGATGAGCACGCCGTCCGCGCCCGCCGCTTTGGCGGCGGCACGCAGCGCGGCGATTTTTTCATTGGTAGTCAAAATGGATCGCTCCTTTTTGTGATAGATATTGGGGTTAGGTATATCATACCACGAATGCTGCAAATAATAAATAGATAATAGATAATAAAAAGGTGGAGTTTGCGCCCGGGGGCACATACAAAAATGCGGTGCGCCGTAGGGGGCGGCGTCCCCGACGCCCCGCCATGCAGAAGATGGTTTGCGGGCAATGCGTAGGGGAGGTATGCTACGGGCCAACCCGCTAACGTCTGTCGCTCCGGGGACGTGTGCCGTTATTGCATGGTAAAACATTGCTGAGGTGTAGGGGCCGGGCATGCCCGGCCCGCAGCTTACCGGCAAGCACCTGCTTGCGGTTTATGTTGAGGGCCGGGCGTGCCCGGCCCCTACTGTGGCACAAAAGATAAACCCCTCCGAGGCAGTGTCCCATTAGCGCCAGCCCCTGCAAATCCATAAATTTTGCAAAAAATTCAAAATTTCCCGCGCAAAATGGCGCAAAACCCCTTGACGTGTTTGTTATAATAGTATTAGCAGTTAGTGTAATAGATTGCCAACCAACTGAACATCTGAACACATCTTGAATAGAGGTACCCAACTATGGCTGAAAAGAAAACCAAAATCGACATTTTCTCCGGCTTCCTCGGCGCCGGCAAGACCACCCTTATCAAAAAGCTCATCAAGGAGGCCTTCGCCGGTGAGCAGATCGTCCTGATCGAGAACGAATTCGGCGAGATCGGCATCGACGGCGGCTTCATGCGCGAGGCCGGCATTCAGGTCAATGAGCTGAACTCCGGCTGCATCTGCTGCAGCCTGGTCGGCGACTTCCGCGAGGCACTGAAGAAGGTTGTCGAGACCTACCACCCGGACCGCATCCTCATTGAGCCGTCGGGCGTCGGCAAGCTGTCCGACGTGACCCGCGCCGTCGAGGGCGTCGCCGAGGATCTGCCCGTCATCCTGAACAGCTTTGTCACCGTCGCCGACGTGAACAAGGTCAAGATGTATATGAAGAACTTCGGTGAGTTCTATGACGACCAGGTCAGCCATGCGTCCTGCATCATCCTGAGCCGCACCGGCAACGCCAGTGAGGAGAAGGTCGCTGCCGCCGTCGCCCTGCTGGCAGAGAAGAACCCCACCGCCACCATCGTCACCACCGACTGGACCGTCCTGACCGGCGCACAGATCGTCTCCGTCATGGACGGCAAGCGCGACCTCGTCGCCGAGCTGCTGACCGAGGCCCGCGCCGCCAATGTGGCCCATGCCGACGAGGATGAGCACGAGCACCACCATCATCACCATCACGACCACGATGAGGACGAGCACGACTGCTGCTGCCATCATCATCACGACGAGGACGACGATGAGGATGACGACGAGGACGAGCACGAGCATCACCATCACGACCATGATGACGATGACCACGACCACGACCACGACTGCTGCCATCACCACGACGATGAGGACGAGCACGAGCATCACCATGAGCACCACTACGACGAGCACGGCGTCTGCTCCTGCGGGCATCATCACCACCACGACCACGACGCCGACGAGGTGTTCACGAGCTGGGGCAAGGAGACGGCCCACAAATACAGCCGTGAGGATCTGGACAAGGCCCTGCACGCGCTGGACGAGGGCGCTTACGGCATGATCCTGCGCGCCAAGGGCATTGTGGACGGCGGCGACACCTGGTACGAGTTCGACATGGTCCCCGGCGAGCACGAGATCCGCCCCTGCGGCCCCGACGTCACCGGCAAGCTCTGCGTCATCGGCTCCCAGCTGAAGGAGCATGAGATCGCGGAATTGTTCCACGTTTGATAAGAATGCCTTCCCCCCCTTGGGGGAAGGTGCCCGAGGCCCCGACCGAGGGCGGATGAGGGGCGAGCCTGCCGCAGCAGCCCACGAATGACAGGCCGCGATTCGCTCTCCCCTCATCAGTCCGCTTCGCGGACGGCTTCTCCCCCCGGGGGAGAAGCCTTTGACTGCTACTAACCGAAAGGACGTCCCCTATGCCTAAACAAATCCCCGTATATCTCTTCGTCGGCCAGCTGGAGAGCGGCAAGACGAAATTCATTCAGGAAACGATGGAGGACCCCAACTTCGACTCCGGCGACAAGACCCTGCTGCTGGTCTGCGAGGAGGGCGAGATCGAGTACGACCCGTCCAAGTTCGCCTTCGGCGGCGTGCACGTTGCCCAGATCGAGGATAAGAGCGAGCTGACCGCCGAGAACCTGACCGCGCTCGAAAAGAAGTCCGGCTGCGGCCGCGTCATCATCGAGTACAACGGTATGTGGCTCATTCAGGAGCTGTACGACGCCCTGCCCGACAACTGGCTCGTCTACCAGAGCCTGGCCACCGCCGACGGTACGACCATCAAGACCTACGCGGGCGACAGCGCCATGCGCAGCCTGCTGCTGGACAAGCTGCGCGGCAGTGAGCTGCTGGTCGTCAACCGCGCCGAGGCTGTCAACGACGACGAGAGCCGCCAGCTCATCCACAAGCTGGTGCGCCAGGCCAGCCGCCGCTGCGACATCGCCTACGAGTTCAAGGACGGCAGCGTCGCCTATGACGACATCCCCGACCCGCTGCCCTTCGACGTGGACGCGCCGGTCATTGAGATCCCCGAGGAGTTCTTCGGTATATGGTACATGGACTGCATGGACGACCCGAAGAAATATGACGGCAAGACGGTCAAATATCTGGCTCAGGTCTGCCAGACCCCCCAGGCCGGCAAGGGCGCGTTTGTGCCCGGACGTTTTGCCATGACCTGCTGCGTGCAGGACATCCAGTTTGTGGGCATGCCCTGCAAGTACGACGATTACAAGTCGCTGGAGCAGCGCAGCTGGATCAACATTACGGCCAAGGTCAACGTCAAGTACCACCCCATCTACAAGGGCCAGACCCCCGATTCCACAGGCCCTGTCCTGACCGCCATCTCCGTCGAGCCGGGCGAAAAGCCCGCGCAGGACGTGGTGATGTTCAGCTGATATTGCAATAGAAAAGCACCTGCCTTCGATAAAAAGGCAGGTGCTTTTTGATTTATAGAGCGGTAGGGGCCGGGCACGCCCGGCCCGGCGGTTTGCGGCGGACGGGCGCTTGCGGGAAGCCTGCGGGCCGGGCATGCCCGGCCCCTACCGCGAGGGTCGAGACACTCCCGGTTATCTTGTGAACGTCTGCTAACGGAAAACCTCCGGCCCCTACGGCGCAAAAATTACCCTCTCGTCCCCGCGATCTTGGAATCGGTGCTCCACCCCTGCAAATCGGTGGGCGTCAGGCTGCTCATCCAATTTTCGCGCTCGGTCTCCCACTGGTCCCAGGCTGCCTGGCTGCGGATGGCGGTGCCGCTCTCAAAGGCATCGTCCCACGGGTTGGCCGGGTCGGGGTCGGTGGGGTCCCAGCCGCGCTTCTCGGTGTCGGCGGGGTCGGTGTAGATCGTGCCGGGCTTTCCCATCGGGCCGGGGTCGTCGGCGTCGTTGTAGATGATGACCGGCGTGCCCAGCGGGCAGTTGTCGTAGATCCACTTTACGTCCACCACGGCCAGCCGGATGCAGCCCAAGCTGGCGCGGGTGCCCAGCAGATTGAACTCGTCGTACTCCACATCGTCCTTGTGCTGGCTGTAGTAGGGCACGCTGTGGAACAGGTAGCTGTCATAGATGCGGGTCGCGTACTGGCCGTAGCTCGGGCCCATCAGCAGCCGCCAGCTGTAGTCCACCGGGGTCGAAAAATACCCGGTGGGGGTGTCCATGCCGCCGCTGCACACCATCGCCATGAACGGCACAGCGTACTTTTTTGTGGCAGAATCCACGGCGTAGACCGTGACCACGCCGCCTGCGTTGTTGACCGCCAGCAGGTAGGGGTAGCCCTCCTTCGCGTCCAGCGTCAGGCCGTAGGCGGCAAACTGCGTTTTCAGCCCGGCCAACGTCTCGGCGGCGTTGTCGTCCCAGGTCATCGGGTCCTTGATCTGCGGCGCGTCCTTGGTGGCGTTGCTCGTGGCCGTCGCCATCGCGGGGGCCACTGTCGGCTCGGGCGTCGGTGTGGGGCTTGTCTCCGGCGTGGCGGCGGGGGCCGCCGTGGTCTGCGGCGTCGGGGCGGGCAGCACGTCCTGTGGGGTGTTGGGCATCTGCACGCAGGCACACAGCAGCGCAGCTGTCAGCAGAAGCGGAAAAATGCGGCGTAGAATCGACATAAAATCTCCTTAGTGTTTGGTGACGCCGTACTCCTCGGCCACGAATTTCTCCAGCGCGGCAAAGCTGCGGCGGACTTTTTCGGTCTCGATGCAGTACGCCATGCGGAAGTAGCCGGGGCAGCCGAAGCTGTCACCGGGGACCAGCGCCAGGTCATATTTCAGCGCCTTTTGGCAGAACGCCTTTGCGTCGTCCTCCAGCGCCTTCGGGAAGATGTAGAACGTGCCGTCCGGCTTGACGACGGTGAAGCCCAGCGCGATCAGCTCGTCGTAGATCAGGTTCATGTTCGTCTCGTAGACGGACAGGTCGCTGGTCACGTCAAGGCAGCGCTCGACGGCCATCTGGATGAGGGACGACGGGCAGTTGTGGCCGGTCCCGCGGGAGATCTGGCCGCACATCGGCACGATGTACGCGGCGTCCTCGCACCGCGGGTTGGCGGCCACATAGCCGATACGCTCGCCCGGCACGCTCAGACTCTTGGAGAAGGAGTAGCAGGTGAGCGTATCATCGTAGAATTTGGCGGGGTAGGGCGTGACCCTGCCGCCAAACGAAATCTCGCGGTACGGCTCGTCGGAAATCAGGAAGATGTGGTGGCCGTACTGGGCGGACGCCTGGGTCAAAAAGTCGGCCAGCTGCTGCAGGGTCTCCTTGCTGTAGGCGGTGCCGCTGGGGTTGTTGGGGCTGTTGATGAGCACGGCGGCGGTGTTCTCGTCCACGAGCTGCGCGAACGCCTCAAAGTCGATCTGAAAGTCCGCGCACCGCGGCGGCGTCACGCGCAGGGTAAGCCCCGCGCCCTCGATGTACGGCTTGTACTCGGGGAAGAACGGCGCAAACGTTACGATGTTCTGCCCGGGCACGCCGACGCAGCGCACAGCATGGGCCAGCGCACCCGCCGCGCCCGACGTCATAAAGATATGGTCGGCGGTGTAGTCCATGCCGAACCGGCGGTTCAGGCTTTCGGCCACGGCCTTGCGGGTGGACGGCAGCGTCAGCGTCGGCGTATAGCCATGCAGCCTGACGGGGTCGGTGTGGGCCAGCAGGTCCTCGCAAGCCGCGGTGAACTGCGGCGGGCAGGGGACAGACGGGTTGCCCAGCGAGTAATCGAACACGTTCTCATAGCCGATCTCCGCGCCGCGGGCGGTGCTCCATTCAGAAATCTGACGGATAACCGACTTGGCGCCCAGCATATCTTTATAGTGCTGTGCAATCATAATAACAGCTCCTTTTTGTGAAAAATGTTGTAATTTGACCCGGAAACGGCAGCCTCCCGGGAACTCGCTTTCTTTTGGCAGCAAAAGAAAGCTCGCAAAGAAAACTGCCGCTGTTTCGACGCAGCGGACCCGCGACTTAGGGGCTGCACGCCCCTAAGAACCCCAAAGAGGAGGTCGGAAGTCTCGGCGGCTAAACGGACGCAGTATTACTGTCCGTTCTTAACGCCGCCGAGCCTTCCTCCACCTTAAATTCGGGAGTTGCGGGGTTGCGAGCGTGGGGCCACAGTTGAGCGCAGCGAAACTGGGGAGCGAGCAATGTTTGCCCCTGCGGGGCAAACAACCGCACGAGCGGGTTTGCGTAGCAAACTGGCGGCGCTCGTTGTGCGCCGCCAAGCGCCCCAGAACCCCCGCTGCCGGAAACAGCAGTCCGTAGGGGCCGGGCATGCCCGGCCCGCAGCCTTGCCATTGTATCCCCTTTACCGGTTTGCATCGTAGGGAGGGGTCTTGACCCCTCCGCGGGGCGTCGGGGACGCCGCCCCCTACAACGATCCGCAAGGCTTCTCCTTATCGCAAACGGGCACGGCGGCCTGTGGGCAGGCCGCCCTACGCATGGTCCGTAAACTTCTGCCCCGGAACGGTCCGGTCAAATCCCGTCTCCGGGCAATCTCCCGGCATTCCAGGCGTTTCGGGTGCCCTGGTCACTCACGTCACCCCAAAACAACCTTTTCCAACCCCTGGGTATCCTCGGCCAAATATTCTGCCCCGGCTTCGGTCAGCTCCTCGCGGGTCCGGAACCCCCACAGGACCCCGCAGCAGGGCAGGCCCGCGTTGTGGGCGGTCTCCACGTCCACATTGCTGTCACCGACGTACAGCACACTGCCGTCGGCCTCGACGCCAAGGTGCGCCATCAGGGCGCGCGTCCCCTCGGGGGCGGGCTTCGTGGGTACGTCGGGCAGCGCACCACGGACGACCTCAAACAGGTCGGCGTCAAAGTACCGCGCGACCACGGCGCGGGCAAACTCGTCCGCCTTGTTGGAGAACACCGCCATCCGCACCCCGGCGGCCTTCAGCCGGGCCAGCAGCGCCGGCATACCGGGGTACGGCGCGGTCTTGTCGTGCATGTGCGCGCCGTAGACCTTATCAAACTCGGCCAGCGTCGCGGCCAGCTGCTCCGGGCTGCGGCAGCTTGCGGGGCTGAACCGCTCCACCAGCTTCGGGATGCCGTTGCCCACAAAATAGCGGTACTGCGCAGTTTCATACTGCGGCCAGCCGTGGGCGGCGCAGACGCGGTTCGCGGAGTCGGCCAGGTCGTCAATCGTGTTCAGCAGGGTTCCGTCCAAATCAAACAGTACGGTTTTATACATTCCTCAAAACCTCTTTGCACAAGAAATCATTCTTATTATAGTTGCATTTGACGAAAACAGCAAGCCGCCGCGCCCATTTACCGTAAAAAAGATGTAAATTCTCAAAAAGCTGTTCCCATTTGCACGATTTATGGTATTATATAAGGTAGCACGTAAGGAGGTTTCTCGAATGGATTTGTTTTTTGATTTGCTGCGTTCGGTCATCTACGGTGTGATCGAGGGCATTACCGAGTGGCTGCCCATCTCCAGCACCGGCCACATGATCCTGGCCGAGCAGGTACTTAAATTCAGCTTCAGCGCCGAATTTATGGAGATGTTCCGCGTCGTCATCCAGCTGGGCGCGATCCTGGCCGTTGTGGTCATGTATTTCAAAAAGCTGTGGCCCTTCTGCGTTGACAATGGCCGCGACTCCGGCCTGGCGAAGCACGTCCGCTGGCCGGTCATGCGGCTGTGGTTCAAGATCATCGTCGCCTGCCTGCCCGCCGCCGTGCTGGGCCTGGCGCTGGACGACTGGATCGACGCACATTTTTATAACAGCGTCGTCGTCGCGGTCATGCTGATCGTCTACGGCATCGCGTTCATCCTCATCGAGCGCCGCCCCCGTGTGCCCACCACCACCAAGCTGAGCCGCATCACCTACAGGCAGGCGCTTCTCGTCGGTGCGTGGCAGGTGCTGGCGCTCATCCCCGGCACGTCCCGCAGCGGCTCCACCATCATCGGCGGCCTGCTCTGCGGCATGAGCCGCGCCTGCGCGTCCCAGTTCACCTTCTTCCTGGCCATCCCGGTCATGGCGGGCGCGTCGGGCCTCAAGCTCGTCAAGTTCCTGGCGGGCGGCGGCGTCTTTACGGTTGGCGAGATCGGCGCGCTGCTGGTCGGCTGCATCGTGGCATTTGTCGTCTCCATTCTGGCCATCCGCTTCCTGATGGACTACGTCAAGAAGCACACCTTCACGGCCTTCGGCTGGTACCGTATCGCCCTGGGCATCGTCGTCCTGGGTGTCTGGGCCTTGCAGACATTCGTGCTGGCGTAACATTGTAAATAAAAAGCTGCTGTCTCCCGGCATGGGAGGACAGCAGCTTTTTGGTTTGGTGGGTGCAAAGCCTCCCTTGTCAAAGGGAGGTGCCGCCAAAGGCGGCGGAGGGATTCCGTCGGGCTTTACGGGGGCTGCTTGCCCGGGCAAGCGGGCAGAGCCCCTCCGGCCTGCTTCGCGGCCACCTCCCCACCGTGTGGGGAGGCTTGCTTCGGACGGCTTCGCCGTCCGCGAAAGGCTCCCCTTACAGGGGAGCTGGCCGAGCCCGCGAGGCCTGAGGGGCTTTTGTCGGGCCTTGCGTCAGCGCCCGTTACTCTCTTTTACGCTTGCTATACAGCACAGCAGCCGCACCGCCGGAAATTACCAGCAGTGCCCACAGCAGGGCGAGGTTTACGTCGTCGCCAGTGGCGGGAATCGCGCTGGCCGCCTGTACGGCGGGGGCAGTGGTTACGGCGGGTGCTACTGTCGGGACCGTGGTGGGGGCTGCCGTTGCCGTCGGTGCAACTGTCGGCGCTGCCGTGGCCTGCGGGGCCTCGGTGGGGGCCGGGGTCGGCGTGGGCTTCGTCTGCAAGGCGGCAAGTGCGTCCTCAATGGCCTTAGCCATGGCGTCCACGACGCTCTGCTCGTCGATCTTCTTGCCGCGGATGACCGCATTGACAGCGGCATCCACCGCGGTCAGGTCAAGGTAATCGTCGCGGTTCAGCGCAGCGGCCTTGGCAAGGGCGGCGTCCACGGCGGTATAGTCCGCGCCCTTCAGCACCAGCGCCGAAACAGCGCCCCGGATGGCCTGCGCCATAGCGTTGACGTCGGATTGCTGGAGAGCATTGCAGCTACGCACAACGTTGGCGACGGCGGCATCCACAGCGGAAAAGTCGGTGTAAAGGCTGCGGTCAAGCGCGTTGACCTCGGCGAGAGCAGCGTCCACATCGGTATAATCAGCGGGGAGCGTGGGGGCGTTCCAGCCAAAGGTGGTATGATTTGCGCCCGCCTGCCAGACAACGCCGGGATAGGCGTTTGCGTTCAGCGCGGCGATGATGGCGTCGGAGTTGAAATCGTCGGTGGGTTGGCCGCACTGTCTTTCGTCGAAGTTGGGGTCAGCACCGGCAGTGCCTGCATCCCAGTCAACGATCAAGCGCACAACGGCGGCGCAGGTGTTTCCATCGGGCAGGCTGGTCGGCCAGTAGCAGTTGCTGACGCTGCTGTCTACAATGGCCGCAATAAAGGTGATGTTTTCTGGCATGGCGCAGGTGAAGTCGTTGGTAGAAACAAGGCAGTTGCGGATGGTGACACCCGGCTGACCCCCGAAGTCAAAGTTTGCGCCGAGAATGCCGCCGACAGCGGAATCTATATAACCGCAGGAGACAGAGCCGCCGAACCAGCAGTCGGAAATCAGGGAATCAACGTCAGAGTTCTCCCACTGGCCAATAAGACCACCTACAGTGTCGCAGTCCTCGCCCTCGCAGTAGGTGCTGATGACGGCAGCATCGGAACCGCAGCCGATGATTTTGGAACGCCATGTGCACTGACCGACCAGACCGCCCAGCATTTTGTCGCCAGCGGCGCTCTCGACGCGGCCAGAGGTGTAACAGTTCAGAACGGTGGAGGCGTTGGCCCAGTCAGCCAGAATGCCCTCTACCAGATGGTCGTTGGCGGAGTAGATGTCAGCGTTCAGTACGTTCAGGTTTTGCACCAAAGCTCCGTCGGAGAGCACGCCGAACAAGCCCTGTCGGTCGGCGCTGGACTTGGAAGTAAGGTTTGTAATGTAATGATTTTGGCCGTCGAACGTACCACCGAAGAATAGGCTGTGATTGGAGCCGATACCGATGGAACGCCACTCATGCCCGGCAAGGTCGAGGTCAGCGTCCAGATAAATCTTCTTTCCGGCCATGGTGTTGCCGCCATTGACGATTTCTGCCAGACCCGCCAGCTGTTCGGCGGTGGTGAGGTGAAATTCCGTGTCGGTGTCGTTGTACCAGCTTACATCGCTTGTGCCGTCCCACGATTTATAAGTGGGGGGGGGTGACAGCGAAAGCCGAGAGTGGTAGCGCGGTGCAGCAGAGCACCAGCGCCAGCAGCATCGCGAGGAGCTTGCGGTGAGTTTTCATGGATTCGCGTCCTTTCTGTAGTAAAATACAATATATAGTTATTTTAATACACGGTAGGATAAAATGCAAGGAGCATAATGAAATTTGACTGACACAAAAACGGAACAGATGTGCAATCTGTTCCGTTGAAAACACTTTTGCGGTTGGCTTTCCGCTTCTTTGTTACCCCTTCGGGAACGTCACCCGTATGGTCGTCCCGGTGCCGACCTGGCTCTGCAGGTCAATTTTTGCGTCGTGCAGCAGGGCAATGTGCTTGACGATGGCAAGCCCTAAGCCCGTGCCGCCCGTGGCCTTGGAGCGGCTCTTGTCCACGCGGTAGAACCGCTCAAACACGCGGGTCTGGCTGTCCTGCGGGATGCCGATGCCGTTGTCCTCGACCTCAAAATACGGGCAGCCGTCGCCGCCTACACCGCAGCGCAGCTCCACATGGCCGCCCGGGCGGTTGTAGCGGATGGCATTGTCGCACAAATTCTGCGTCAGTTCGCTCAATTGGTCGCGGCTGCCGCGCACGGTGGCGGGTCTGGCGTCGTATTGCAGCGTCACGTAGGCCCGGCGGGCGTTGACCGTCATGTTCTGGGCCGTCTCCTTGACCAGCGCGGCCAGATCCACAGGGGCCATCTCAGTCACAGGCTCGCGGCTGTGGCTGGCCTGGGTGCTGTCCAGCTCACTCAATTGCAGAATGTCGCTGACCAGCGCGATCATCCGCTGCGCCTCCTTGTGGATGCGCGCAGCGAAGGTCGGCACGTCGGCGGGCTTTGCCATGCCGGTCTCGATCAGCTCGGCATAGCCGGAAATGCTCGTCAGCGGGGTTTTCAGCTCGTGGCTGACGTTGGCCGTGAACTCGCGGCGCATCGTCTCGTTGTCCTCGCGCAGCTTGCGGTCCGTCTGGATCGTCCGCGCCAGCGGGATCAATTCTTCATACGGCACATCGGCCTCGATGGTGTCCAGGTGCTCGGCCAGATGGTTGATAGGCTGCACCATGCGGCGGGTCAGCCACCAGCTGAACAGCGTGGCAGCGAGCAAAATCAGCACGACTGCACCGCACAGCAGCGGCAGGGTGTCGGTGCTCAGGCCCCAGATGTTCGCGACGTCCTCGCCCACGCGCAGCACCTGTGCGCCCTCCGGCAGGTCGATGCGCACGGCGTAGTAGTGCGTCTCCAGCTGCAGCGTCTCGCTCTCGCGGGTGATGCACGCGGAACCGCTCGCCATTGCCTGTTGAAATTCCGGGCGGTCGGCGTGGTTGGGCAGGTCGGTCTGGGCCGCGTAGATGTCGCCGTTTACGTCCACGATGTAGGAACCGCGCTTGGTGTCGTACAGCACCGTGCCGTCTGTGTCGATGAGGGTGATGCGCAGGGGGCAGTTCTCAGGCAGCAGGTTCAGCAGTGTGGTAGCGCTGTGGGTGTCCTGTGCCTCGTAGGCTGCGGCGTAGCCATGGCAGATCTGCATTAGGTAATTGTCAATGCGTTCTGCGTAGCTGCGCTGAAAAAGCACCGTCGCCGCCGTCAGCACGGCCAGCGCGCAGAGCAGCCCGGTCAGGATCAGGCCGCGCCGGTAGCGGCGGGTCATGCTGAGGGGGTGGCGCGTGCGGCGTTCGTCGTCAGTCATCGCTGCCCTCCGTGCTCAGTTTGTAGCCCACCTTGCGCACGGTGCGGATGGCCTCGCCCGCCGCGCCGAGCTTCTGGCGCAGCGAGCGGACGTGCATGTCGATGGTGCGGGATTCCAGTAAATCGTCGGTGTCCCAGACGTCCTTCATGATGCGCTCGCGGGCCAGGACCTCCTCCGGGTGCTCCAAAAACAGATGCAGCAGCGCGTATTCCTTGAAGGTCAGCTCCACGGGCACGCCGCCCACCCGGACGGTGCGGGACACGTCGTCCAGCACGATGTCCCCGAAGCGCAGCGTGGACGCGGCGGGCGCGGGGACGGCTGCGGCGGCGCGGCGCAGCACGGCCCGCACGCGGGAGATGAACTCCATGATGCCGAACGGCTTGCACAGGTAGTCGTCCGCACCGTGGTCCAGCCCCTTGACGACGTCGATCTCGCTGGTTTTGGCCGTGACCATGATGACCGGCGTTGCGGCGCAGGTCGGGTCGGCGCGCAGCTTGGCCAGAATTTGGTAGCCGTCCTCGTCGGGCAGCATGACGTCCAGAATGACGAGGTCGGGCCGCCCGCTGCGCAGCGCCGCCCAGAAGCTGGCCGCGTCCTCGCAGCCCGTGGTCTCGTACCCGTTGGATTGTAAAGCGTACTGCTCCAGCTCACGGATGCTGGAGTCGTCCTCAACGATGTAGATCATAGTAAATACCCCTTACTATAAACGTAGGGGCCGGGCATGCCCGGCCCGCGGCTTTGCGTGGCCGTCCGATAACGGGCGGTTGCTTCTGTTGCGGGCGGGGCATGCCCCGCCCCTACAAAAAGGCTTCCCCCTCGGGGCTGCGCCCGCAGGCGCGTGTCGGAGCGCAACCGCCGCAGGCGGCTCTTAGCGCGGAGACTGAAGCTGTCCGCGAAGCGGACTGATGAGGGCAACGTTATCGTGGCCGCCCGTTTACGGGTTGAAGCCGGAAGGCTGCCCCTCATCCGGCCTCGGTCGGAGCCTCGGCCACCTTCCCCCATAGGGGAAGGCACGTAATTTTTAGTTTTCAGCCGGATTTTCAGCGGGTTCGGAATACGCCTCCGGCGGGAAGGTGTAGCGGCCACGGTATTTCTCGTAGCGGCGCTCAAACTTCACGCTGCCGCCGTGCTTGACGTTGTTCAGGTACTCGTGGGTGTCGAACTTGTCCGCCGCGACCTCGATCATGGCCACCGCAATGTTCGAGCAATGGTCGGCGATGCGCTCGTAGTTCGTCAAAAGATCGTCCAGCACAAAGCCGTACTCGATCGTGCAGACACCGGCCTGCAGACGCGCGATGTGGCGGGTCTTGACCTCGCGCACCAGGCCGTCCACGACCTGCTCCAGCGGCTCGATTTTGCCGGCGGCGTAGGTGTCGCACTTCTGGAACGCATCCACCGTGCGGTTGACGATGTCCTGCACGGCGGCCTCCAGCACGGACAGGTCATTCAGCGCTTCTTCGCTGAATTTGATGTCCTTGTCGCGGATTTCCTCGGCTGTTTTAATAATGTTCACGGCGTGGTCGGAGACGCGCTCAAAATCGCCGATGGTGTGCAGCAGCGTGTTGACGGTGCGGTTGTCATCCACTGAGAGATGCTTGGCGCTCAGCTTGACAAGGTAGGTGCCCAGCACGTCCTCATAATGGTCAACGGCGTCCTCTTTGCGCAGGACTTCGTCCGCGATGGCGTCATTCCAGACGCGGGTGGTGGACATGGCCTGCAAAAGCGCGGTGCGGCAGATTTCCGCCATATCGCTGCCGGTCAGCATGGCGCGGCCCACGGCCACGGACGGCGTAGTCAGCAGACGCTCGTCCAGCAGGGTGTTCTCCTGCTTTTTGTCGGACGGGGAGTCTGGCACGGTCAAAATGGCCAGTTTTTCCAGCAGGCGGTTGAACGGCAGCAGGATAGCCGTCGTTACTACGTTAAAAATTGTGTGTACGATGGCGATGCCGAAGGTATTGGCCGTCTCGTTGAAGAAGGCAAAACTGATCAGCGCGTTCAGCCCGTAGAACCCGCACAGGAAGAGGATCGTGCCGATAACGTTAAAATAGAGATGGACGAAGGCGGTGCGCTTTGCGTTCTTGTTTGCACCCGCCGAGGAGATCAGCGCCGTGACGGTGGTGCCGATGTTCTGGCCCATGATGATGGGCACGGCAGCGGAGTAGGTGACCGCGCCGGTGCTGGTCAGGGCCTGCAGGATACCGACGGACGCCGACGAGGACTGCAAAACCGCCGTCAGCACCGCGCCCGCGATGACGCCGAGGATCGGGTTTTTGAAGCTGAGGAACAGATCCATGAACCACGGCTCGTCGGCCAGCGGGGACATGGCATGGGACATCGTGTTCATGCCGGCCATCAAAATAGAGAAGCCCAGCAGGATTTTACCGACGCCGCGCTTGCGGTCCTTACCGATCATATACATCCAGATGCCGATAAAGCCGAGGATCGGGCTCCACGCGGTAGGGTTCATCATCTGGGTGAGGAAGCTGTCGCCCTCCAGGCCGGACAGCGAGAGCAGCCAGCCGGTGACAGTCGTACCGACGTTTGCGCCCATAATGACGCTGATGGCCTGATGCAGCTCCATCAGGCCGGAGTTGACGAAGCCGACGGCCATAACGGTGGTGGCACCGCTGGACTGAATGACGGCAGTGACGGCCATGCCGAGCAGCAAACCGCGGATGGGGCTGCTGGTCATGGTGGACAGAATGCCCTGCAGCTTACTGCCGGCGGTCTGTTCCAGAGCTTTCCCCATCAGGTCCATGCCATACAAAAACATGGCAATGCCGCCCATCAGGGTGAACACATTAAAAATGGTCATCCGGTGTTACACATCCATTCTCTTATTGAGTTTTACACTATACCGCCTTCTATTATAATGTATGCGCCGCAGGTACACCACCACGGGAAGGTAAATGTTGTGTAAAATTTGTGTAAAACGGACCATTAACGGCAGTCTCCCGGAAACTCGCTTTCTTTTGGCAGCAAAAGAAAGCTCGCAAAGAAAACTGCCGCTGTTTCGACGCAGCGGACCCGCGACTTGGGGGCTGCACGCCCCCAAGAACCCCAAAGCGGAAGTCGGAAGGGGCGGGGGCTAAACGAAAGCAGTATTACTTTTCGTTCTTAACGCCCCCGCCCCTTCCTCCACCTTTGAGTCGGGTGTTCCCCCGAACCCCCGCTGCCGGAAACAGCAGTCCGTAGGGGCCGGGCATGCCCGGCCCGCAGCCTTGCCATTGCCGCCCCTTTATCTTTTGCATCGTAGGGAGGGGTCTTGACCCCTCCGCAGCTTTCCGCCGCCGCCCCGTCACCCCTTTGCCGCCCAATCCACTCCTAACTCCTCTCTCCTAACTCCACCCCCACCCCCATCCCTTTCCCAAAACTTTACAAACTTTACACGCTCTACACAAAACCTGCCCCCTCTTTGCAAAACCTTTACCGCGATTGTACCGTACTATGGTCGAAACCGGCGCAAAACCGCGGTACAATTAGCTTGCTTCCGGTGAAGCACTAGCAAAACATCCAAACTATACCACATAAATTTGGGAAAAAGGGAGAATACACACATGAAACGTACTTCTGCAATTGCTGCCGTTACCGCTGCTGCGCTGGCTCTGAGCCTGGCTGCCTGCGGCTCTGCCGATTCCGCCGCTGCGTCCTCTGCCCCTGCAGAGAGCACCGCCGCTTCCACCGAGGCTGCCTCCTCCGAGGCCCCTGCTTCTGAGGCTGCCCCTGCCGGTGACTTCGACGCCGACCAGGACATCACGGTCATCTCCCGTGAGGACGGCTCCGGCACCCGCGGCGCCTTCATCGAGCTGACCGGTGTCGAGGAGAAGAACGCCGACGGCAAGAAGGTCGATAACACTACCGAGGCCGCCGCCATCCAGTCCAGCACCAACGGCGTCATGACCGCCGTCGCCAACGATGAGACCGCTATCGGTTACATCAGCCTCGGCTCTCTGAGCAATGACGTCAAGGCTGTCACCGTCGGCGGCGTCGAGGCCTCCGCTGAGACCGTCAAGGACGGCAGCTACGTTCTGTCCCGTCCGTTCAACATCGTCACTAACGGCGACGCGACGGACCCCGTGGCCGTCGATTTCATCGCCTACTGCCTGAGCAAGGACGGCCAGGCCATCGCTACCGACAACGGCTACATCGGTGAGGACGGCGCGGACTTTACTTCCGCCCAGCCCGAGGGCAAGATCGTCGTCGGCGGTTCTTCCTCCGTCTCTCCGCTGATGGAGAAGCTGATCGAGGCTTACAAGACCGTCAACCCCAACGCCGAGCTGGAGCTCCAGACTACCGATTCCACCACCGGCGTCTCCGGTGCGCTGGAGGGCACCTACACCATCGGCATGGCCAGCCGTGAGCTGAAGGACTCCGAGGTCGAGGGCGGCGCCAAGGCTACCGTCCTGGCGCTGGATGGCATCGCCGTCGTCGTCAACCCTGGCAACACCACCGACGACCTGACCGTTGACCAGATCAAGGGCATCTACACCGGCGAGCTGACCGTCTGGAGCGACGTGCAGTAAAGTGTAGCGGCAGCACCGTAGGGGCGGGGCATGCCCCGCCCGCAGCGTACCCGTGACCGCGCGGTTATGGGAAGGCTGCGGGCCGGACATGTCCGGCCCCTACATGGCATATAACCAAAGGAGTATAGGAAAATGACCTCCAAGCTAAAAGAAGGCGTTATGCAGGGCGTGTTCACTCTCTGCGCCTGTGTGTCCATCCTGGCGGTGGCACTGATCTGCATCTTCCTGTTTGCCAACGGCGTGCCCACCCTGTTCAAGATCGGCCCGCTCAAGTTCCTGCTGGGCACGACATGGAAGCCCGGCAACGACATCTTCGGCATCCTGCCGATGATCCTGGGCAGCATCTACGTCACGGCGGGGGCTATCCTCGTCGGCGTGCCCATCGGCCTGCTGACGGCCATCTACATGTCCAAGTTCGCGTCGCCCCGCATCAATAAGGTCATGCTCCCGGCGGTGCAGCTGCTGGCCGGCATCCCGTCCGTCGTCTACGGCTTCTTCGGCATGATCGTGCTTGTGCCCGCCGTGCAGGCCATGGTCAAGTCGCCGTTCTTCAAAACCGTGCTCCACGTCAAGAGCGGCAAGGGCATGAGCCTGTTTACCGCCGCCGTGCTGCTGGGCATCATGATCCTGCCCACCATCATCACGGTCAGCAAGACGAGCCTCGACGCCGTGCCCGACAGCTACTACGAGGGCAGCCTTGCCCTTGGCGCGACGCATGAGCGCAGCGTGTTCTACGCCGTGCTGCCCGCCGCAAAATCCGGCGTGCTGTCGGCAGTCATCCTCGGCATTGGCCGCGCCATCGGTGAGACGATGGCCGTCGTCATGGTCGCGGGCAACCAGACCTGGATGCCCAAGGGTCTGTTCCAGGGCCTGCGCACGATGACCTCGAACATCGTCATCGAGATGGGCTACGCCGCCGACCTCCACCGCGAGGCGCTGATCGCCACCGGCGTTGTGCTGTTCGTATTCATTCTGCTGATCAACCTCTGCTTCAGTCTTGTGAAAGGGGGTAAGGACTATGCCTGAGATTGCCGCAGCGCAAACAGCCGCCGATATGACCTACGCAAAACCGCATGAGTTCCTGCCCACCGGCGGCAGCAACCGCCGCGCCGCCCGTGTGCAGGCCGCCGCGCTGCGCTGGCTTGTGCGAATGGCCGCCCTGCTGACCGCCGCGGTGCTGGTGTTCCTCATCGGCTACATTCTGGTCATGGGCATCCCCAATTTGAAGCCCGAGCTGTTCGCCTGGGAGTATAACTCCGAGAACGTCTCGCTGACGCCCGCGCTCATCAACACGGTGCTGATGACGGCCTTCTCGCTGGCGATCTCGACGCCGCTGGGCATCTTTGCGGCCATCTGGCTGGTCGAGTACGCCCACCGCGGCAGCAAGCTGGTCAAGGTCGTGCGCGTCACCACCGAGACACTGCAGGGCATCCCGTCCATCGTCTACGGCCTGTTCGGTATGCTGTTCTTCGTTACCAAGCTGCACTGGGGCTATTCGATGATCGCCGGTGCGTTCACGCTGGCCATCATGGTTCTGCCCGTCATCATGCGCACGACGGAGGAGGCGCTGATCGCAGTGCCCGACTCTTACCGCGAGGGCAGCTTTGGTCTGGGCGCGGGCAAGCTGCGCACGGTGTTCACGATCGTGCTGCCGTCCGCCATGCCCGGCATTTTGTCCGGCGTCATTCTGGCCACGGGCCGCATCGTCGGCGAGACCGCCGCGCTGATCTATACCGCAAGCTCTGTGGCAAAGATCCCGTCCGGCGTGTTCAGCTCCACCCGCACCCTGGCCGTACACATGTACCTGCTCTCCAACGAGGGCCTGTACATCGGCCAGACCTACGGCACGGCAGTGGTCCTGCTGGTGCTGGTGCTGGTCATCAACGGCCTGTCCGGGCTGGTAGCCGGGAAGCTGGCAAAACGGTAAAGGAAAATGCACCGGTAGGGGCCGGGCATGCCCGGCCCGGAGGTCGGCGCAGCCACCCTTTAACGGGCAACTGCTTTCAATGTCGCGGGCCGGACATGTCCGGCCCCTACCGGGCGGCAGACACCTTCCGTCCGGCAGCCCCTTCCCCGGCGCCGCGCATGTAGGGGTCGCATATATGCGGCCCGCAGGTGTACGGAAAACGGGTGCTCGCGGTCCGGGCCGCGGGCCGGGCATGCCCGGCCCCTGCCGATACAAGAAACAGAGCAGAAATAAGATAAGAGGTCATTCCATGAACAAATTTGAAGTGCGCAATATGGACCTGTACTATGGCAGCTTCCATGCGCTGAAAAATATCAATATCGACATCCCGGAAAAGGAGATCACCGCGTTCATCGGTCCGTCCGGCTGCGGCAAATCCACGTTTTTGAAAAGCCTGAACCGCATGAACGACCTCGTCGAGGGCTGCCGCATCTCCGGCGGCATCAAGCTCGACGGCGTGGACATCTATAAGGACAAGATGGACGTCAACGTCCTGCGCAAGCGCGTCGGCATGGTGTTCCAGAAGCCGAACCCCTTCCCGATGTCCATCTATGACAACATCGCCTACGGCCCGCGCACCCACGGCATCCATAATAAAGCGCAGCTGGATGAGATCGTGGAAAGATCCCTGCGCGGCGCGGCCATCTGGGACGAGGTCAAGGATCGCCTGAACAAGAGCGCCCTGGGCATGTCAGGCGGCCAGCAGCAGCGCCTCTGCATTGCGCGCGCCCTGGCCGTTGAGCCAGAGGTCCTGCTGATGGATGAGCCGACGAGCGCCCTGGACCCCATCTCGACGTCAAAGGTCGAGGAGCTGGCCACGGAGCTGAAAGAGAATTACACCATCGTCATGGTCACCCACAACATGCAGCAGGCCGCGCGTATCAGCGATAAGACGGCATTTTTCCTGCTGGGCGAGCTGGTGGAGATGGGCCCGACGGAGCGTGTGTTCGCCACGCCCGTGGACAAGCGCACCGAGGATTACATCTCGGGCCGCTTCGGCTAAGGAGGTACGACAAATGGGTACGAGTGTACGAAAAATGTACGACGCCGAGCTGCTGCAGCTTGACACGATGCTGGCCCGCATGGGCCACGCCGCCGGCGGCGCGATCGAGAGCGCCATGACCGCCCTGCGCACCGGCGACACCGAGCTGGCCCGCAGCGTTATTGCCCGGGACAGCGAAATCGACTCCGCCGAGCATGAGATCGAGCATCGCTGCTTAACGCTGTTTCTGCGCCAGCAGCCCGTGGCGGGCGACCTGCGCAAGGTCTCCACGGCGCTGAAGATGGTCACCGACATTGAGCGCATCGCCGACCAGGCCAGCGACATTGCCGAGATAACGCTCCATCTCCACCCGGACGGCGCGCGCACCGTCGGCGTGCTGGACGACCTGTACGCGATGGGCGACATTGCCCTGCACATGGTCAAGGACGCCATTGCCGCCTACGTGCAGGTGGACCTGTCCACCGCCGCGCAGGTCATTGCCCGCGACGACGACTGCGACGCGATGTTCAGCCGCATTTCCAAGGAAATTGCGGCCTACATCGCCGCCCACCCCGGCGATGCCGAGACGGCGCTGGACTTATTTATGATCGATAAGTACCTTGAGCGTCTGGGCGACCACGCCGTGAACATTGCGGAATGGGTCGAGTTCCTCAAGACCGGCGTCCACAAATCCCGCAAGATCGTGTAATGCGGGGATAAACAAGCCATTTTCTTATTATTTTCCTATACCAACCAAAACGGGACCTGCCGAAAAGCGGGCCCCGTTTTGGCGTGGAGGGGCTTTCGTAGGGGCCGGGCATGCCCGGCCCGGAGGTCGGCGCGGCCACCCTTTAACGGGCAACTGCCTTTAACGCCGCGGGCCGGGCATGCCCGGCCCCTACAGGGCGGCAGCAAAAAAGCAGCCGTCCCTTTCCGGAACGGCTGCTTGCTATCATTTCGCCCCTTTCCCCGCGAACACAACGTAAATCGTTTTGAACAAAATCTTTACGTCGCCCCAGAGGGACCAGTTGTCGATGTAGGCTACGTCGAGCTTGACGACCTCCTCAAAATCCTCGATGTCGCTGCGCCCGCTGACCTGCCACAGGCCGGTGATGCCCGGCTTCATCGACAGGCGGCGCTTGTGGTGGCTCTCGTACTGCTTGTACTCGTCCACCGTCGGCGGGCGGGTGCCCACAAGGCTCATGTCGCCCCGCAGCACGTCAAAAAACTGCGGCAGCTCGTCAATGCTGGTGCGGCGGATGAATTTACCCACCTTGGTCACGCGGGGATCATCCTCCATTTTAAACATCAGGCCGTTCATTTCATTCTGGGCCATCAGCTCCTTCTTGCGGGCCTCGGCGTCCACGTACATGCTGCGCAGCTTGTGGATGTAAAAATACCGCCCGTTGCGGCCCACACGCTTTTGCTTAAAAAACAGCGGGCCGGGGCTTTCGAGCTTGAGCGGGATGGCGACCACCGCGATGATCGGGATGCTGATGATACAGCCGATGACAGCGCCCACCACGTCCATGCAGCGCTTGGCGATCTGGTCGCGCAGCTGCAATTCAACGGTGCCCATCGTGACGATGTTGCCCCCGGCGCAGCGCCCCAGGGAACGGCTCAGCCGCGCGGCGCTCGTCTCGTCGCAGCAGGCTTCCTCAATGCGGTCCAGCAGCGGCAGACGGAAGTGCACGGTCAGGCCCATGCTCTCCATCTCGTCCAGATAGGGGATGAAGCTCTCGCCGCTGTCCATCGGCACATCGACATAGACCTCGTCGAGCGCCTCGCGCCGGATCCAGTCCATGAAGTCGTCGAACGTCGCCTTGACCTCGACGCCGCAGACTCTGGTGGAGATCGCGGCGGGCGTGGCCTCCAGCAGCGAGACGCCCACGACCCGGCGGGACCAGTCCTTTCGGATCTCGGAGATCAGCCGCTCGGCCCGGTCCGACGTTGTGACGACGCCGACGAGCGTCTCCATGCCCCAGCTGCGCTGGAACCGGATGAGCAGCCGCTTTAAAATCGCATGGGAGAACGGCAGCAGCACCGCGTTGACCGCGGGCACTGTGACTGCAAAATAACGGGAGTCCAGCATCGTGGCCTTGGCCAGCAGCATGCAGCCTGCATAAACAAGGCCGAACGCGATGTTGAACCGGAGGGAAAGACTGATTTCCTCGTTTTCAGACCGTGTTACGATGTTTTTGTCCTGGTCAAAGAAGAAGAAGGTGACGACGAACGCCACAAACAGCAGGCACAGGGTCTGGAGCCAATCGGTGCTGGTGTAGGGGATCAGCACGCCGAACAGCCCGTCGGTGATGAGCCACGCCAGCAGCACGCTGACGGCCATCGTGAGCAGATCGGCGAAAAATACATAAGCGTATTGCAGCTTTTCGCGTTTACTTGTCATGAAGAAGGAAAAGTCCTCTCTAATAGTTATCTCCTTATTTTACCATAGACAGAGGATATTTTCAACAGAATCCGCAATATCATAACAATTACACAATTTATAAGGGCGCGGTAGGGGCCGGGCATGCCCGGCCCGCAGGTGTCCCACAGGCGGGCGCTTGCGGAAAGGCGCAGGGCCGGGCATGCCCGGCCCCTACGGCGATGCAAATTTTACCCTTCTTCGTTCTCCCGCCCGACGATCTCGGCCTTTAAGACGTCCTGAATATCCACCAGACATTCCAGCAGCAGGGGGTTGAACTGCCCGCAGTCGCCGTGCAGGATCATCTGCACCGCGGTGTCCGGTGAGTAGGCGGCCTTGTAGACGCGCTTGCTGACCAGCGCGTCGTAGACGTCCGCCATCGAGACGATCTGCGCCGAAATCGGGATGTCGTCCCCGGCCAGACCGTCGGGGTAGCCGCGGCCGTCCCAGCGCTCGTGGTGCCAGCGGCAGATGTCGTGGGCGGTCTTGACAAGCGCTTCGTTTTTATAGCGGCCCAGATGGTCCAGCATGTTCGCGCCCACAACGGTGTGGGTTTTCATAAGATCGAACTCCTCCGGGGTAAGCCGCCCGGGCTTGTTCAGGATCTTATCGTCTATCGCAACCTTTCCGATGTCGTGCAGCGCCGACGCCATGACGATCAGCTCCTGCGTTTCGGGCGGCAGGTCATACTTGTCGGTTTTCTGCGTCAGCCGCTCCAGAAGGCGCCGGGTCAGCGTGCCGATGTGCAGCACGTGCTGGCCGCTCTCGCCGTTGCGGAACTCGACGACCTCGCTCAGGATCGAGATCATCATCTTGGTGTTTTTCTCTTTTTCCTTGATCTGGCTCGTCACCAGCGAGGCGAGCCGCCGCTGCTTGGCGTAGAGCTTGATCGTGTTGAAAACGCGGCGGTAGACGATGCCCGCATCGAACGGGCGGCTGACATAGTCCGAGACGCCCAGCTCGTAGGCGTGGCGCACAACGGTGTCGGCGTCCTCGCTCGAGATCATGATGACGGGGATGTCCTCGATCCAGTGGCTGCGGTTCATCTCGCTCAGCACCGCAAAGCCGTCCATGACCGGCATGACGATGTCCAGCAGGATCAGCGCAATGCCGGTGCCGTACTGCTCCAGCATGGCCAGGCATTCCCTGCCGTTCGTCGCCTCCAAAATGTTGTAGTCGCTGCCCAGGATCTCCGCCAGAATGGCGCGGTTCATCTCGGAGTCGTCCACAATTAAAATGCTCTGGCGGGAATGGCTTTCGCGCCCGGCAGCGCTCAAAGCGCCGTCCCGGGCGTTGTCCTCGGTCACGACCATGTTTTTGCGGTTCTTGGCCTGGTACATCAGCTTGTCGGCGCGGGAGACTGCCTGCTCCACGGTCTCGCCGGGCTGCGTTATCACGCCGCCGATGCTGGCGGACAGCTGCAGACGGGAATACCCCGGCACGCTGGCGGTGTGCAGTTGCTCCCGGATGCGGTCCAGCTTGGCCAGGAACGCCGCGCGCTCAATGCCCGGCAGCACCAGCAGGAATTCGTCGCCGCCGTAGCGGATGAGCACGTCCGATTTGCGGATGCAGGCGCGCACCACGTCAACGCAGGTGCGCAGCGCCATGTCGCCGGCCTGATGGCCGTTGGTGTCGTTGATCAATTTAAAGTCGTCCAGATCCAGCACGGCCACACCGGCGGGGTCGGTCTTTTCCTTGAGCGCGTCCTCAAAGTAGAGGCGGTTGTAGCTGTCGGTCAGTGCATCGTGGTAGAGCTTGGTGTGGTAGCTCGTGATGCTGTCTATCAGGCGGTCCCCGTTTTCGGGGTCAATGAGGGTCTCGCCGTCCAGCTTCTGGATCAGCTCCATGACACAGGGAACGCCGTCGACCTCGCGGTAGACGGCGGTGACCTGAAAGACTTCGCTGCCCATGTATTCCAGCTTGGTGCGCTGGCGGTGATCCTCCAGCACCTGCCGGGAGATGCAGTTCCGGCAGGGGGTGTTTTTGCCCCAATAGCTGTAGCAGCTGCAAAAGCTGTTGACGGACTCCTCGCCGCCGACCTGCGCAGCATCCAGCAGCCGCACCACAGTAAAGATGGTGCGGTATTGGGCCATTTCCGTTTCGACCTGTTCTCTGGTCATAATGCTTCCGCCTTTGTGTGAAGGAATGGGTAGATAAAAATTGTGTTACATATAAGAACATTATAGCATTGCAGGGCGTTTTTTGTCAATGTGGCAAAGGGGGACCCCATGACCGCCCGGCAACGGATTGCCTCCCGGCGGCCCTGTCCTACCCGCTGCCCGCCCCGCATATACATACCGCAGGAGGTACATGCCATGCGTCGGATCGGATTCTACTTATTTATAATGGCCGTTTTTCTGCTTGCGCCGCTGCTTGCACTGCCGCAAAAGGCTGTCCTGGCCCCCGCTGCGGCGCCGACTCCCACCCCAACCGCCGTCGCCCGGGCCGCCGCGCCCTACCGCGCTGTGTGGGTCAGCTATCTGGAATGGGAGCAGGTCGATTTCTCGTCGGCGGAGGCGTTCACGCAGGCAATCGGCACAATGCTGGACAATATACAGTCGATTGGCGCAACCGTCGTGCTGGCGCAGGTGCGGCCCTTCGGTGATGCGCTCTACCCCAGCGACTACTTTCCGTTCAGCCACCTCTGCACCGGCACGCAGGGGCAGGACCCCGGGTTTGACCCGCTGGCACTGCTGGTGGACGCCGCCCACGCGCGGGACTTACAGCTGGAAGCCTGGGTCAACCCTTACCGCATCCAGGCCGGGCAGACCCCGGCGCTGTGCGGCGCAAGCCCGGCGCGGCTGCACCCGGACTGGGTCAGGTACACCGACACCGGCGCGTATCTCGACCCCGCCAGCGCGGATGTGCGGCAGTACATTGCCGACGGGGTGGGGGAACTGTGCGCAAGGTACGCTGTGGACGGCATCCACTTTGACGACTATTTTTACCCTACCACCGACCCGGCCTTTGACGCGGCGGACTACGCGGCCAGCGGCAGCACACGGGCGCAGGACGACTGGCGGCGGGAGAACGTGAACGCCCTGATGGAGCTTTGCCACGCCGCGGCCCGGCGGTACGGCGTGCGGTTCGGCGCAGCCCCGGCGGGCGACCCGGAGCAGAACTACACCCTGCAATACAGCGACGCGGCCCGCTGGCTGCGGCAGGGGACTGTGGATTACCTGATGCCCCAGCTTTATTGGGGACAGGAATATATAAAAAACGGCGATGCGTCGCACAGCTTTGCGCAGCTGGCCGCCGCGTGGGCCGCACTGCCCCGCGCGGCGGGCGTGAAGCTGTACGCCGGGCTGGGGGCCTACCGCGTCGGCGCAGGGGATGGGTCCGATGCCGGCTCCGAGTGGTTTTCCGGCCATGCGCTGGCCGACCAGCTTGCTTTGCTTGCCCGCTTAGGGGTGCAGGGCGCGGGGCTCTACCGCTACGGCAGCCTGTTTGCCAATTCCGGTGCCCCGGCGCTGGCGGAAAGTGAAGCGGAGGCAATAAAAGGTGTCTGGCAGGGCTGACCGGAAAATCCGGCGGTGCCGACAAAGATTTGGTACTTGCAAAAGCGGTAAAAATGCAAGATAATAGAGAGGCGGGCGGCTTGCGGCTGCCCACAGGACCCAAGGGAAGATAAAGGAGAAACTCCATGAACAATACAAACGAACTCTATAACCGCTGGCTTGCCCAGCCGGATCTGGACGATGCCGTCAAAGCCGAGCTCGTCTCCATCGCGGGCGACAGCGACGCCGTCACGGACCGCTTTTACCGCGATCTGGAATTCGGCACCGGCGGCCTGCGCGGCGTGATCGGCGCGGGCACGAACCGGATGAACCTCTACACCGTGCGCAAGGCAACGCAGGGGCTGGCGGACTACCTCAATGCGTCCGGCCTGCCCAAAAAGGTAGCCATCGCCCACGACAGCCGCCATAACGGTGCGCTGTTCGCCCGCGAGACCGCCCGCGTGCTGGCCGCGAACGGCATTACCGCCTGCATGTACCCCCGGCTTGAGCCGACCCCGGCGCTTTCGTGGGCGGTGCGGTACCTCGGCTGCGGCGCGGGCGTCTGCGTGACGGCCAGCCACAACCCCGCTAAGTACAACGGCTACAAGGTCTACGGCGCGGACGGCTGTCAGATCACGCTGGAGGCTGCCGAGAAAATTCTGGCAGCCATCGAAAAAATTGATTGCTTTGACGATGTCCGGCTGGCAGATTTTGACGCTGCCGCCGCCGCGGGCCGCATTGTGACAATTGACGAAAAATGCCTCGATGATTTTGTGCAGGCTGTCTATGACCAGCGCGTCGGCGACGGCGCGGGCATCGACGCGCTCAAGCTCGTCTACACCCCGCTGAACGGCACGGGTCTGGAATGTGTGAAAAAGCTGCTGAAAAAGCTCGGCGTGACCCATGTGACCGTTGTGCCCGAGCAGGAAAAGCCCGACGGCGACTTCCCGACCTGCCCCTACCCGAACCCCGAGATCCGCGAAGCTATGCAAAAAGGCTTGGAGCTGTGCGACAAGGTCCGCCCCGATCTGCTGCTGGGCACCGACCCCGACTGTGACCGCTGCGGCACCGCCGTGCCCGACGGCAAGGGCGGCTACCGGCTGATTACCGGCAATGAGATGGGCATCATCCTGCTGGACTATATCTGCCGCACCCGTCTGGCACAGGGCACGATGCCCGCCGACCCCGTGGCGGTAACGACGATTGTCTCCACCGATATGGCAGCGCCGGTGGCAAAAAAATACGGCGTCGAGCTGCGCCGCACCCTGACCGGCTTTAAGTTCATCGGCGAGCAGATCGGCAAGCTGGAGGCCGAGGGGCGTCCCGAACGCTATATCTTCGGCTTTGAGGAGAGCTACGGCTACCTGTCCGGCGGCCACGTCCGCGACAAGGACGCTGTCAACGCGACGCTGCTGGTCTGCGAGGCCGCGGCCTGGTACGCCCAGCAGGGCAAGACGCTGCTGGACGCCATCGAGGCGTTGTACAGGGAGTTCGGTTACTACCGCAATGCGCTGTGCAGCTTTGCCTTTGAGGGCGAGAGCGGCATGCACACGATGCAGGAGCTGATGAAGAAGCTGCGCGCCAACGCCCCGGAGGACATTGCCGGGTACAAGGTGGAGTCCGTCGTGGACTACGACACCGACGGCACCGGCCTGCCCCGCGCCAACGTGCTGGAATACCATCTGGACGGCGGGCATAAGCTGATGGTCCGCCCCTCCGGCACCGAGCCGAAAATTAAAGTTTATCTTTCCGCCGTTGGCGACAGTGAGGCAGCCGCCGATGCCGTGAACGCCGCGCTGGCCAAAGCCGCCGCGGACATGATGAAAGCGTGAACGGTATGGCAATTCTGAAATTGACCCCGAGCTGCAAGGATTATCTGTGGGGCGGCAGCCGCCTGCGCACCGATTTCGGCATCAAGAGCGACCTTGAACCGCTGGCCGAAGCGTGGGTGCTGTCCTGCCACCCGGACGGCCCGAGCTATCTGCCCGACGGCACGACGCTGGCGGACTACGTGGCCGCGCACCCCGAAGCCCTGGGCACGGACTGCGCAAAATTTGAGCAGTTCCCGGTCCTGACAAAGTTCATCGACGCCAGCAAGAACCTGTCCATTCAGGTACACCCGTCCAACGACTACGCGCTGAAAAACGAACACCAGTACGGCAAAACCGAGATGTGGTATGTGCTGGACTGCGTGCCGGGCGCGTATCTCTACTACGGCTTTACGCACGAAATCTCCAAAGAGGAGTTTGCGGAACGCATCAAAAATAACACCCTGACCGAGGTCCTGAACGCCGTGCCCGTACACAAGGGCGACTGCTTTCTTTATTCCGGCCGGCACGCTGCACACCATCTGCAAGGGCATCGTCGTGGCCGAGGTGCAGCAGAACTCCAACGTGACCTACCGCGTCTACGACTACGGGCGCGTCGGTGCGGACGGCAAGCCCCGCGCCCTGCACATTGAAAAGGCGCTGGACGTGACCCGCCGCACGCCGCCGCAAAAGCACGACTTCGGCAGCCATCTCGCGCAGTGCGAGTATTTCACGGTGGACGCGAAAAAAGGCGCGTTTGACGGTGCGGCTGACGAAAAGAGCTTTGTCTCGCTGCTCATCACCGACGGCGCGGGCACGCTGACCTGCGGCGGCGAGACCGTGAAGGTCAAAAAGGGCGAAAGCTATTTTATCCCCGCGGGCAGCGGCAAGTACGCCGTGACCGGCGACTGTGAGACGCTGGTGACGGTGGTGTAAAGCGGGGGAGCGGTGCTGTATCCCCCAGCCGAGCGGTAGGGGCCGGGCATGCCCGGCCCGCCAGTGTGCCCTTACAGCGCATTTCCCCATTGCAGAGACAGTAGGGGCCGGGCATGCCCGGCCCGCAGGTGTCCCATAGGCGGGCGCTTGCGGAAAGGCGCCGGGCAGAAGTGAATACAGAAAAGACGCACTACGGAAAAACTTCCGTGGTGCGTCTTTTTTTGTAACCTTTTAGCAGAAAGCAGCCCTCGACGTGTTCCGCGGGCGGCGGACGGTATACTCCCAATTGACCCGGCGGGAGGACAAGCCCCGCACGGGAAACCAGCAAAGGAGGAACCGTACATGAAAAAACGTCTGTTGGCTGTGCTGCTGGCCTGCTGTATGGCGGCAGGCATGGCCAACGCTGTGTTTGCGGCGGATGAACTGCCCGCCACGGCGGAGTCTGCGGCGGCAATTGCGCCCGCCGACCCGGACCCGCCTGCTCCGGAACCCGAAATAGAGGCGGAACCGACCCCGGCGGCTGACCCCGCGGCAACGCCCGAGACCGCACGCACCCTCGTGATGGAGACGCTGCTCGCCGCGCCCGACACCGCGGCGCAGACTGCCGTTGTCACAAGCGCAGAGCTGGTGGACAGCATTCGGACCGACGGCTGCTTTACAGCGAAGGTCAACGGCAGCACGGACAGACTCGACGGCGCTGTGTACACCTGGTACCGCAGCAAGGACGGCACCAACTGGGAGGAGGTCCCGCAGCAGCTCTGCTCCGGCGATGCGTGGAACATCACGCCGGGCAGCGAGCACCGGCTGAACGCTGCGCTGGATGCCTGTATTGCCGGTGTCAGGGATGCCGAACGGCTGTACTATAAGGTCGAGGTCACCGGCACCGACGGCGCAAAACTCACCGCCGCGGCCATGCAGGTGCCCTACTGCATCCAGCTGCAGAACGGCAGCTTTGAAACGCCGGATATTGCCGGGCTGAAGGCGTATCACAACAAAAACAACCATACGCCCGCATCCCGGCTGTATTATTCCCCGGACGGTGGGACCGGCACCTTCTTTACCCAGTACCCGTCGGGGGAAGGGGGCATCGTCTGGCAGACCACCGGCGTGGCCAGGCACTGGCAAACCGGAAGCGCCGGCCTGTACATTGAGCTGGCGGACGGCTCTAACCGCAGCTATAACGGCACGCGGAACTACCCCGAGGCCAGCTACAGCATCGACGGCGCTTACGACGGCCGGCAGTTTGCCGAGCTGAACTGCGAGGCCTACGGCGCACTGTATCAGGATGTGCTGACCGCGCCCGGCACCACGCTGCACTGGTCGCTGGCCCACCGCGCCCGCGGCAGGGGGATGCAGGACTCGATGGCGCTGCTCATCGCGCCGGTGGATGTGGCAGCGCAGATCACCGACATTCTGGCGGGCGTTTCCAGCGAGGACGACAACAGGGGACTTCTGGTGCGCGCGGCGCTGGACCGGACCGTGCAATACAACGGCGAGGAGGTCCCCATCCGCAGCTTCATGGTCGGCGGTGAGATCACCGACGGCAGCGACCAGTGGGGCGTCCACAGCGGCGACTACACGGTCCGGGCGGGGCAGTATGTCAGCCGGTTCTTCTTCCTGGCGCTGTCCAGCGGCAAGGGGGACCGGCGCGAGGGCAACCTGCTGGATAAGGTCTGGTTCAGCACCGAGCCTGCGCCGCCCGTGGCCGGGCACGCCAACCTGACGCTGCGCAAGACGCTGGCGGGCAGCCTGACCGCCGACGAGCTGACCGCCGTGCGTGCGGGGCTGACCTTCACCGTGACCCGCTCCGACGGCACGGCTGTGGCCGTCATAAGCGGCGCGGATATGACCGTCGGCACCGACCCGGCCCAGTGCAGCTATACCATACAGGATCTGCCTGTGGCGTCGGAGAGCGGCACGCCCTACACCTACACCGTGGCCGAGACCGCCCACGCCGCCCCGGCGGCGGTGCTCTATTTGGCGAGCCGCGCCGCCGTCAACGGCGACGCACTGCAGCCCGCGGGCGACCCGCCGACGCTGGCCAACATAACGCTGCTGCAAAACGGCACGACCTACGCCGATTTTGAGAACACCTACGCCCGGCAGACCGGCAGCCTGCGGCTGACGAAGGCCGTGGACGACACGGCCCTGCGCGATGAGGCCGAGGCCGTGACGAACACCTTCACCGTCGGCAGCCTGCCCATCGGCAGCTATACGCTGGTCTATGACGACGGCACGGCCCGCACCGTCACGCTGGACGCGCCCGGCGCACTGACCGTGCCGCTCAAGGGGCTGCACAGCGTAACGGTGGAGGATGTGCCCGTGGGCAGCTACACCGTGACCGAGACCGACCACCCCGACTTAGCCGACTGGTACTGCACGACCACCGCCGCCGAGGCGGCCGGGACGGTGCAGGTGCCGTCCGGCGGCGTGGGGGAGGCTGTCATCACCAACACCTACGCGCCGTTCCTGCGCGTCACCGTGACCAAGCAGGTCACGGGCGGCATGGGCGACACGCGCCGCGGCTTTGCGTTTACGGCGGCCATTGACGGCGCGGCGGTCACCGCGGATACCCCCTATGTGCAGCCCTACGGCGGCGCGGCGCTGACCGCGGACGGCTTCACGATCCCGCACAAGGGCAGCATCGTCATCGGGCATCTGAAGCCCGGCCAGACCGTGACCGTCACCGAGGAGACGCTGACCGACTACGAAACGACAATGGACGACGGCAGCAGCGTCACGCTGGGCAGCAGCTATACCGCGACCCTGACCGGCGACGCGGCGCTGACCTGCGTCAACAATAAGGACGGCGTGCCGCCTACGGGTCTTGCGCAGGACGCGGCCCCGGCAGTCTGGCTGCTGGCGGCGGGCGCGGCGCTGGCCGTGGTCTGCCGCCGCCGAAGGGAGGCTGCACCGTGAACGAGACACAGCGCCGCCGTGCGCTGGCGGACGTGAAGGAGTTTTTTCTGCGCGCCGGGGCGCTGGCCGCACTGCTGCTGGTGCTGTTCGGCGTCGTGTTCGGGCTGGCGATCCAGCCGGACGACACGATGTACCCGCACCTCAAGCCCGGCGACCTGCTGCTCTACTACCGGCTGCCGCGCAGCTTTGCAGCGGGGGAGGTGGTCGTCTTTACACAGGATGACCGGCGCTGCACGGGGCGTGTTGCGGCCCGCGGCGGTGACACCGTGGAGGTGACAGAAAACGCGCTGCTGCGCATCAACGGCAGCCTTGTGGCCGAGCCGGACATTTACGAGACGACCCCCCGCTACGACAGTGACGTGACCTACCCCCTGACCCTGGCCGACGGCGAGTATTTTATCCTCTGCGACGCCCGCGAGGGTGCGCCCGACAGCCGCCGGTACGGCCCGGTGACGGCAGAAAATATCGCCGGGCGGGTCATTGCGATTATGAGGAGGAATGAGATTTGATAAGGGAGAGAAGGAGATACAGGTGAACTTTGCCCTCATCCGGCCTCGGGCGGGGCCTCGGCCACCTTCCCCCGCAGGGGAAGGCACCCAGCCCCAAGCCTTCTCCCTCGGGAGAAGGTGCCGCCGCAGCGGCGGATGAGGGCCGACCTACCGGAAACCACCCACATAACCATACACCACTCTGAAAGGAGCACCTACTTATGAATACCATCAAGCTTTCCGCCGTTCTGACCGCTGCTTTGCTCACGGGGGCGCTCTCCGCCACGGCGTTTGCGGCAGAGACCCTGACCACGACCACCGGCAGCATCACCTTCCGCAAGGCCATCGACGTGACGAACGCCGAGGGCGCGGGCGGCATCACGGGCACGATTGCCTTTGACGTCACCGCCGCCGACGAGAGCGACCTGCCCGACGACGGAGAAAAAAACTATGTCGGCAGCGTGGATCAGCTGGACGGCAGCGACATCATCGCCACGTTTGCGGCGGATGACAGCGGCATTGCCAACAAGGAGAGCGATGTAAGCGTCGGCTTTGACACCTCGAAGTTCGAGGCCCCCGGTATCTACTACTACCACCTGACCGAGCGCGACCCCGGCATCCACGGCCTGACCGCCGCGACGGCGACCTACCTGCTAAAGGTGCGCGTTGTCAACGACAATACGTCCGACCCGGACGGTGCAACGTTCAAAATTGACTATGCTACGCTGACCTCGCTCGATGACAATACCAAGAGCGACCTCATCACCAACACCTACACGACCCACGGCCTGACCGTGACCAAGGCGCTGGCGGGCGACTGGGCCGACTACACCGACCACTTTATCTTCACGCTGGAGATCACCGACCCGGACGCAGACCCGGGCCGCATGGCGTCGGTCACGGTCCAAACCACAAGCGCGGCGGGCGTGAGGAGCGACGCCGAGGTGAAGCCCTTTACAAACGGCAAGGTCAGCTTCTCGGAGACGATCCGGGGCGGCGATGTGATCGAGGTGACCGGCCTGCCCACCGGCGCGGCCTACACGATCACCGAGAGCGGCCTGGACGCTGAGAAGTATACGACGGCCTGGACGCTGGACGGCGAGACGCTGAGCACCGAAAGGGCCCTGCCCACGCAGACGGTGGGTGCCGCCGACACGGCCCTGACCGTCACGAATACCCGCAGCTCGGTTGCCCCCACAGGCCTGCTGCTGGACGCCGCCCCCTACGGCGCGATGCTGGCGCTGGCCGCGGGCAGCGGGCTGGTGTTCTTCCGCAAGCGCCGCCGTGAGGATTGATGTTGGACCGTGCGGCGCGGCTGGCACGCCTGGGCACACGGCTGGTCAGTGCGCTGGCCGGGCTGCTGATGCTGGCGCTGCTGGCCTTCGGCGGGTTCGCGCTCTGGCAGGACGCCGCGCTGCGCCGCGGGGCGTTTGTGGGCGCGGAGCTTTTGCAGTATAAGCCCGCCGCACCGGCTGCCGACAACCCGACGCTGGCCGGGCTGCAAACCGTCAACCCCGATGTCTGCGGCTGGCTGACGGTGGACGGCACGGGCATCGACTACCCCGTTGTGCAGGGCGCGACGAACATGGACTACGTCAACCGCGACGTCTACGGTGATTTTTCCCTGTCGGGCGCGATTTTTCTCGACAGCCGCTGCGCCGCCGACCTGACCGACCCGTACACGGTGATTTACGGCCACCACATGGACAACAGCGCGATGTTCGGCGATGTGGCGAGGTTTGCGGAGGCAGACTATTTTGCCGCGCACCCTGCGGGCAGCATAAGTCTGCCCGACGCCGCCTATACGATCGAGCTGTTCGCCTGTGTGGTGACCGATGCCTACGACACCGCCATTTACACGCCGGAGCGTTACCCCGACGATGTGGGGGCGCTGCTGGACTATGCGGCGGCGCAGGCCGTGCAGCAGCGGGACATCGGTGTGACGGCGCAGGACCGGCTGGTGGCGCTTTCGACCTGCGCCGGGAGCGAGACAAACGGGCGGGTCGTCGTGCTGGGGCGGCTCTGCCCCCTGAAAGAAGGAGATGAAATGCAATGACCTTTGGCAAAACGGCCCTGCGGTGCTGGCTGCCCGCAGCGGCCCTGCTGCTGGCGCTGCTCTGCCCGCTGCCCGTGGCGGCTGCGCGGGCGGGCACGGCAATCCCCGTCAGTGTCCGCACCGACGGCGCGGCGGCGGACGCCGTCTATACGGTGGAAATGACGCCGCTGGACGCGGCCCGCGCCTGTGCAGCGTGCCCTGACCGTAAAAAACGGCGGCACCGTGTATTTTACGGGCTTTGCCTTTGACGAGCCGGGGGGATTACCGGTATCTGGTTGCCGAGCGCAGCGGCGGCGCTGCCCACACGACCTACGATACGCACAGCTACACGGTCACGGTCCGGGTGACGGGCCGCCCGGACGGCGGTCTTGCCGCCGGGCTCTGGGCCGTGCGAAGCGGGGAGACCGCGAAGGCCGACGGCGTGCTGTTTGTGAACCGGTATGACCCGCCGGAGACCGCCGCGGCAGCGGTGACTGCGTCAGCCGCGGCGGCTGGCACACGGACCGTGAAGGCTGCCGCCCCGGCGGCGCTGCCGCAAACCGGGGACGGCTTCCCCATAGAAGCGCTGGCCGCCGCGTTTTGCGCAAGCGTCATCGGGTTTGGAACGGCGTGGAAAAGGCGGTGAACAGGGAACGGCAACCCCCGCCCACGGCAAAGGGGGAGGGCTGCCGCCCTCCCTTGCCCCTCTCGTCCGCAACCCATTTGTGGCACCCCGTAGGGGCCGGGCATGCCCGGCCCTCCACCTTGCTATTACCGCCCATGTATCTTTTGCTCCGTAGGGAGGGGTCTTGACCCCTCCGCAGCCTCCCGCCGCCGCTCTCTCGCCCCAACACAAAAAAATCGCCCCCATCCGGTTGCGGCTCCGGATGGGGGCTTGGGGTATCGGTTTGTGTGAGGAGGAATCATGTTCCAGAATTACGGTTGCGGCTCCGTAACCCTGTGCCTATATACTACCGGATAACTGCTAAAAAACTATGTTTTTCCTATGAACAATTTGTAAATTACCGCGCAGCCGGGCCCAACGTCCCGGCTGCGCCTTTTTTTGTTTGCATTTGGAAACGATGCAAAGGAAGCTGGCGGGAGTGATGTAATTGCGGACAGGCAGAGGCCGGGCATGCCCGGCCCCTGCGGTGCAGCAAAATAAAAACGGGCAGTCACCCACTTTGAGTGACTGCCCGTTTGGCTTACATTCAGATAACGTTATACTCCTTCAGCAGCTTCTCCACTTCGGTGCCCTCGATCTTCTTGAGGGCCTCCTTCATGGCGAGCTTGCCGACGAGAGGCATCTCCATATCGGTGATCTTGCGTCCGTCGCGGAGCTTGACCGTGGCATCCAGCAGGCAGCGGATGTCGTAGACGCTGCCCCAGACCTCGGGCACGCCGCGGTCCACGTTCAGCAGGGTGTAGACGGCCTCCATGCCGGTGCGGATGGAGTACTCGGTGGTGAAGATCGTGTCGCGGGCGGTCTCGGCAAACTGGCCCAGGAACGCGAAGTTGACAGCGCCCTCGGGCACGATGTCGGGGCGGTCACCCGCAGCGCGCGGCATAAAGAACGCATCAATATACGGCATCATGCAGGGCACGGTGTTGGCGCTGTTCGCGGCCATGTCCTCGATCTGATCCTCGGGCACGCCCAGGTGGTACAGCCACTCCATGCAGATCTCCTTGCCGGTGCAGTCGCGCATGGGCTTCTTGATATAGTTGCCGGGCTTGTCGGTGAACAGGCTGTAGACCCAGACGCAGAGCTGATCCTTGGGCTGGTCGCGGAACTGCTGCTGACGGTTCAGCGTCCAGCTCAGCAGCCAGTTGGAGTCGGTGACCGTGACAATGCCGCCGGTGACGACCTTGCCGCTGAACGGGTCGCGCTTGCAGATCTTCTTGATATAGGGCACGATGCGCTGGTCCAGCGTCGTGACGGTGGCGCTCATCCAGTTGGACAGCTCGGGGTCATAGCAGAACTTGTCGGGGTGGCCGAAGCTCGGGTCCTGCGCGGCGATCTTGCGCCACAGATCCCAGCCGCCGCCCTCCTTGATTTCGGGCTTGAACTCGGCGGGGGTGTCCTGGCTGCCCAAGGTGGAGTTCTCGACGCAGCCGCCGTTCGTGATAAAGACGAGGTCGTTCTCGGTCAGGTCGATGGAGCTCTCCTGACCGTCGTGCAGGATGTCGATGCGGGTCGCCTGCTTCTTGCTGCCCGCGCAGTCGAACGCAATGTTCGTGACCTTTGTATCGTAGTGGAACTGCACGCCGAAGCCCTCGAGGTACTTGACCATGGGCAGGATCATCGACTCGTACTGGTTGTAGCGGGTGAAGCGCAGCGCCGTAAAGTCGGGCAGACCGCCGATGTGATGGATGTAGCGCTGCAGATAGCGCTTCATCTCCAGTGCGCTGTGCCAGTTCTCAAAAGCGAACATCGTGCGCCAGTACATCCAGAAGTTGGAATTCAGCACCTCATCGTCAAAGAAGTCGGTGATCTTCTTGTCGTACAGACCCTCGTCGGGGGTCATAAAGAGACGCATGATCTCCATGGCAGCCTTGTCGGACAGACCGAACTTGCCGTCGGTGTGGGCGTCCTCGCCGCGGTTGCGGGTGGCGCGGCAGAGGCTGTAGTTGGGGTCGGCCTTGTTCAGCCAGTAGTACTCATCCAGAACGGTGTGGTTCTCGTCCTCGATGGACGGGATGGAGCGGAACAGATCCCACATACACTCAAAGTGGTTGTCCATCTCGCGCCCGCCGCGCATGACGTAGCCGAGGTTCTCGTAGTGGTAGCCGTCGCAGGCACCGCCCGGGATGGGGTCTTTCTCGAGAATGTGGACGTGCTCGCCCTTCATCTGGGCATCGCGGACGAGATAGCACGCCGCAGACAGCGCCGCCAGGCCGGAGCCGACGATGTAGGCAGATTTGCCGTCCACATTGGCGGGCTTTTGGGGGGTGGCAAAGGCTTCATAGTTACCGGCGGAATAATACATAAGAGTACCTCCTGTGATGATAAGGCCGCGTGCTTGTCGGGGAGCGGCCTGTGATTTACTTGGTATGTCTGTAGTATACCCGGCGGGCGGAACGGTTACAATCAGCAAAAAATCCCCTTTGATAAGAATTTTATCAAAGAGGACGGATTGTATAGAGTATGGCGATTTTGTGAATGGGAGAGGAAAAGGCCCCCTTGTCAAAGGGGGCTGTCCGCGTGAGCGGACTGGGGGATTCCGACGGGCCGCCCGGGAGGATGGCGCTGCCCGAATGCGGCCCGGAATCCCTCCGGCCTCGCAGGCTCGGCCACCTGTTCCCCCTCTGGCGCTACGCGCCACCTCCCCCGGCGCGGGGGAGTCTGTCTTTGACAAGGGAGGCTTTTACCGTTACTTATCGATCCGGCACGCCTCCAGAGCCTTTGTAATATCCCCGTGGATAAGGGTCGATACCCGCTCAATGAGGGCGGCGGGGTCGTCCTTCATGCCGGTGCGCACCCATTCCAGCGTCAGGCCGACGAAGGCGTACTTGTAAAAATTCGCGATGAACTCCTTGTCCTCGGGGCGCACGGTCATCCCGGCGGCCTTCTCCTCGACGACGCCGATCATCAAATCGTAGGTCAGGCGGTAGAGGTAGTTCTCGATATGCTCGCGGCTGATGGAATGATAAACTTTGGTGACAAAGACCTTGTCCTTCTGCACGGCCTGCAGGATCTGCAAAAAGCCCTGCTGCCAGGTGTCGTAGGTCTTTTGCCCGGCCAGCGCACGGGTCGCGCTCTCGATGCAGGCCCACTCGACCAGATCGTAGATGTCCTTGAAATGGTAGTAGAACGTCATGCGGTTCACGCCGCAGTGTTCGGTCAGGTCGGTCACGGTGATTTTGTCCAGCGGCTTTTCGGCCAGCAGGTCCTTTAAGGATGCGACCAGCGCGCGCTTTGTCATTTGGGACATGGGTGCGTTCTCCTTATTATAAGCGTTACGGCGGATGCGGGGCGTCGGGTACGCCGCCCCCCTGCAACCGTAGGGGCGGATTCCATATCCGCCCGTGGCCGTTTGCGGCAATATCATTATTATAAAAGAAGATTATGAATTTTTAAACCCCTGCACCCGCTCCCATAGCGTCACGACCCGCTTGCGGGCCATGCAAGAAAAAAATTGCGGAAAGAGCGAAACTGTGGTATAAAAAGGATAATAAATCTGGTAAGGAAGTGTTCCCCATGCCCGAAATGCTTGATATTGTCGATGAAAACGGCGTCCCCACCGGTCAGAGTGTGCCGCGCACGACGGCCCATGCCGAGGGGCTGCGCCACCGCACCAGCCATGTCTGGATCGTGCGGCGCAAAAACGGCAGGGTGCAGGTGCTTTTGCAGATGCGCTGTGCCGCCAAGGATTCCTACCCCGGCTGCTACGATATTTCCTCTGCAGGGCACATCCCGGCGGGCGCGGAGTTCGTCGGCTCGGCCCTGCGGGAGCTGCGCGAGGAGCTGGGCGTGACCGCCGCCCCCGCCGACCTGCACGAATGCGGCCTGCGGCGGTTCCGCTTTGAGGCTGAATTCCACGGTAAACCGTTCAAAGACAATCAGGTCAGCAAGGTGTTCTGCCTCTGGCTGGACCGCGAGGCCGAGGACTTTGCCGTGCAGAAGTCGGAGATCGATTATGTAAAATGGTTCGACCTGGACGAGGCCGTTGCCGCCGTGGAGCAGGGCACGATCCCCAACTGCATCTTCCCGGAGGAGCTGGGGATGGTGAAGAAGTTTGTGGGGCAGACCGGGGGCGGCTGCTGACGCTGACTGCGGCGGGGTGAGGGCACCCCGCCCTACGTACAACGTTTAAGAGGGATTGTAGGGCGGCCTGCCCCAGGCCGCCGCGGACGTGTGCGGTGGAACGAACAGCCCGGGTGGAGCGGCTTCCCCCGAGGGGGAAGGCAAAGGCTCTCCTCCTGTGTTGCCAAATCCGCAATTTTGTGTTGCCTAATGATGAAAACCGTGCTATAATACATACGTCAACGCTGGATATACACGAGGGATTGCATATTTTTGCAGGCACGGGCCGCATAAATGTATAACTATTCGTCAACCTGCCTAAAACAACCGCGAAAATGGAGAATCCTTTGGCAGTTTTACCGCTTGCAAAATGTATAAAAGAGTGTATAATATACAGCAATGAATGAATAAATATTCAAGACAAACGGCAAGCAACATACCCCGCGCGTCTTGATGAAGAAACAGAGAGGGGATTTCATCATGAAAAAGGATAAGAAAGACATCAAAAAGGTAGTTCTGGCGTACTCCGGCGGTCTGGACACCTCCATCATCATTCCCTGGCTGAAGGAAAACTACAACAACTGCGAGGTCGTCGCAGTCTCCGGCGACGTTGGCCAGGGCACCGAGCTGGACGGCCTGGAGGAGAAGGCCATCAAGACCGGCGCTTCCAAGCTGTACGTCCTGGACCTGAAGAAGGACTACGTGGAAAACTACATCTGGCCCTGCCTGAAGGCCGACGCCAAGTATGAGGACTACCTGCTGGGCACCTCCCACGCGCGTCCCTGCATCGCCGCCGCGCTGGCCGAGATCGCCAAGAAGGAGAACGCCGACGCCATCTGCCACGGCTGCACCGGCAAGGGTAACGACCAGGTCCGCTTTGAGCTGACCCTGAAAGCGCTGGCCCCCGATATGGCCATCATCGCCCCGTGGCGTGAGTGGAGCATCAAGAGCCGTGACGAGGAGATCGACTACGCCGAGGCCCATAACATCCCCCTGAAGATCAACCGTGAGACCAACTACTCCAAGGACAAGAACCTGTGGCACCTGAGCCATGAGGGCCTCGACCTCGAGAAGCCGTCCCTGGAGCCGCAGTACAATAAGCCGGGCTTCCTGGAGCTGGGCGTTTCCCCCGAGCAGGCCCCCGACACCCCGACCTACGTCACCATCCACTTTGAGAAGGGCATCCCCACCGCTGTGGACGGCAAGGAGATGGAGAGCGTCGAGCTGGTCGAGTACCTGAACAAGCTGGGCGGCGCCAACGGCATCGGCCTGCTGGACATCGTCGAGAACCGTCTCGTCGGCATGAAGAGCCGCGGCGTCTATGAGACCCCCGGCGGTGCCATCCTGTACAAGGCGCACGATGTTCTGGAAACCATCACGCTGGACAAGGAGTCTATGCACTTCAAGGCACAGCTGGCCCAGAAGATGGGCGAGCTGGTCTACAACGGCCAGTGGTTCACTCCGCTGCGTGAGGCCATCAGCGCCTTCACCGACGACCTGCAGAAAACCGTCACCGGCGACGTCAAGCTGAAGCTCTACAAGGGCAACATGATCAACGCCGGTGTCACCAGCCCGTACACCCTGTACGATGAGCAGACCGCGTCCTTCGGTGAGGATGAGGATTACAATCAGGCAGACGCCAACGGCTTTATCAACCTGTTCGGCCTGCCCATTGCCGAGCGCGCCAAGCTGGCCAAGAACTGGCCCGCACAGGACTAATAAGCGAACGAACGCCGAATAAGCAACCGCCAAGGGGCGTGGAAACCCTTTGGCGGTTTTGGCATTCTACAAAAAAGCCTTCCCCATCGGGGGAAGGTGGCCGAGCGAAGTGAGGCCGGATGAGGGACGGCCTTGCCGCGATTGTCCGTAAAGGGGGCGGCGCGGGAAAGCGCGCCCCTCATCAGTCCGCTTCGCGGACAGCTTCCCCCAAGGGGGAAGCCTTTAGAAAACGGAGGTAAAACCTATGCCCCAACTTTGGCAGGGCCGGGCCAGCAAGGCCGTTGACAGCCGCGTAAACGATTTTAACTCCTCCATCCGCTTCGACGCGCGGATGATCGAGCAGGATATTCAGGGCAGCCTTGTCCACTCGGCCATGCTGGGCAGACAGGGCATCATCTCCCGGCAGGATGTGGACGATATTCACAAGGGCCTGCACTCCATTTTGGACGATTTGCACAGCGGCGCACTGGAAATCGACCCCAACGCCGAGGACGTCCACACCTTCGTCGAGCAGACGCTGACCGCCCGCGTCGGTGACGCCGGTAAGCGGCTGCACACCGGGCGCAGCCGCAACGATCAGGTCGCGCTGGACATCCGCCTGAACCTGCGCGCCGCAAGCGAGCATATTCAGGGCCAGATAAAAGAACTTATCACCGTGCTTTGCGACCAGGCCGAGAAGGGCGCAGGGTACGTCATGCCCGGCTACACCCACCTGCAGCGTGCCCAGCCCGTGACCTTCGGCCACCAGCTGATGGCCTACGCCTGGATGCTGCTGCGCGACTTGGGGAGATTGCAGGACGCGACCCGCCGCATGGACGCCGAGTGCCCGCTGGGCAGCGGCGCACTGGCGGGCACGACCTACCCGCTGGACCGCTTCTACACCGCCGAACAGCTCGGCTTTGCCGCGCCGTGCGGCAACTCCATCGACGGCGTGTCGGACCGCGACTTCTGCATTGAGCTGTGCAGTGCCATGGCGACCTGCATGATGCACCTTTCCCGCTTGAGCGAGGAAATTATTTTGTGGTGCAGCTGGGAGTTCAAGTTCATCGAGCTGGACGACGCCTTTACGACGGGCTCGTCCATCATGCCGCAGAAGAAAAACCCCGATGTAACGGAGCTGATCCGCGGCAAAACAGGCCGCGTCTACGGCGATTTGAACACGCTGCTCGTCATGATGAAGGGCATCCCGCTCGCCTATGACAAGGATATGCAGGAGGACAAGGAGGCCATTTTTGACGCCGTGGACACGCTGGAGCTCTGCCTGCGCACCGTCACGCCGATGCTGGCCACGATGACCCCGCTGCCCGCCAACATGCGCCGCGCCGCCGCGAAGGGCTTTATCAACGCGACGGACTGCGCCGACTACCTGACGAAGAAGGGGATGCCCTTCCGCGATGCCTACAAGTGCACCGGCACGATGGTGGCCGCCTGCATCCGCGAGGGCAAGACGCTGGAGGAGCTGACGCTGGACGAATTCAAGCAGTACAGCGACCTGTTTGAGGATGACGTTTATACGGCCATCGACCTGACGACCTGCTGCGAGGGCCGCACCAGCTACGGCGGCCCGACGAAGGCAAGCGTGATGAAGCAGGTTGCGGATGTGAAGGGAAAGCTGGCATAAAAGCCTTCCCCATCGGGGGAAGGTGGCCGGATGAAACCAAGGGCTTAGCGCGTTGAGTGGCTTCCCCCTTGGGGGAAGCTGTCAGCGGCCCCGCCCGCTGACTGATGAGGGGCGGCCTTGCCGGAACAACCCGTTTACGGGCGGCAATAGCGAGCTTTGCCCTCATCAGCCGCCTGCGGGCGGCAGCTTCCCCCGCGGGGAAAGCCTTTGGAAGTAAGGGGTGTAACAATGGGAAAGTACAAAATCTTCGTGGACGGTTCCTCCGGGACCACCGGTCTGCGCATTGCGGACCGGCTGGCGGAACGGGACGAATTTGAAATTCTGAAAATCTCCGAGGAGGACCGCAGGGATGTCCGCGCACGGGCGGCGGTCATCAATGAGAGCGACCTCTCGTTCCTCTGCCTGCCGGACGACGCCGCGCGTGAGGTCGTGCCGCTGCTGCGGGACGATGTGCGCATTCTCGACACGAGCACGGCGCACCGCACCGCGCCCGGCTGGGTCTACGGCCTGCCCGAGCTGCACGGCACCCGCGAGGCGCTGAAAACCGCGACCCGCGTCGCCGTGCCGGGCTGCCACGCCACCGGCTTTATCGCGCCCGTCGCGCCGCTGGTGGAGCTGGGGATCATCCCCAAGGCCGCGCACCTGAACGTGACGAGCCTGACCGGCTACAGCGGCGGCGGCAAAAAGATGATCGCCGAGTACGAGGCCGAGCGCACCAACAAGGCGCTGAACGCCCCGCGCCCCTACGGCCTGGCGCTGCACCACAAGCACCTGCCCGAGATGGCCGCCGTCACGGGGCTGGACACCGCACCGAATTTCGTCCCCGTTGTGGCCGACTACTACGCGGGCATGGAGACGATGATCCCGCTGGATGTAACGGCGCTGGGTGTTTCCGCGCTGCAGGTCGCGTCCGCGCTGGCGGAATATTACGCCGGTCAGCCGATGGTGAAGGTGCATCCCCTGTGCGAGGGCACGGATGGCGGCTTTTTGGCCGCCAACAAGCTGGCGGGTAAGGACACGCTGGAAATTTACTGCCTGGCCAACCCGGACGGCACCCGGATGCAGCTTATCAGCCTGTTTGACAACCTCGGCAAGGGCAGCTCGGGCGCGGCAGTGCAGTGCATGAATCTGATGCTGGGGCTGGAGGAAACGCGCGGCTTAGCGCGGTGAATGGCTTCCCCCTTGGGGGAAGCTGTCAGCGGCCCCGACCGCTGACTGATGAGGGGCGGCCTTGCCGGAACAACCCGTTTACGGGCGGCAATGGCGGACTTTGCCCTCATCCGGCCTGCGGCCACCTTCCCCCGAAGGGGAAGGCTTTTGAAGTTCGATATAAAATAGCAAGAGGGGTACATACAATGTCTGATTTCAAATCAATTTCCGGCGGCATCTGTGCGCCGAAGGGCTTTTCCGCGGCGGGCGTGCATTGCGGCATCCGCCATAACCATTCCAAGCTCGACCTGGCGCTGATCAAGGCGGACGTCCGCTGCGCGGGCGCGGGCTGCTATACCACGAACAAGGTCTACGGCGCACCCATCACGGTGGACCGCGAGCATCTGAAGGACGGCTATGCACAGGCAATCGTTGTGAACAGCGGCAACGCCAACACCTGCGCGCCCAACGGCGTGCAGCTGGCTAAGGACACCTGCGACATCGTCGCCAAGGAGCTGGGCATCCGCGCGGACGACGTGCTGCCGTCCTCCACCGGCGTCATCGGCCAGGCCATGAGCATCGAGCCGTTCGCCAGGGGCATCCCGGAGGCCGCCGCCAAGCTGGCCGCCGACGAGGCCGGCAGCCACGACGCGGCTACCGCGATCATGACCACCGACACCCACCCGAAGGAAATTGCGCTGGAATTTGCCGTCGGCGGCAAGGCCGTGCGCATCGGCGCTATCGCCAAGGGCAGCGGCATGATCCACCCGAACATGGCCACGATGCTGCTCTTTATGACCACCGACGCCAAGGTCGCGCCCGCCGCGCTGCAAAAGGCGCTGTCCACCGTCGTGCCCGCCACCTTCAACCAGATTTCGGTTGACGGCGATACCTCCACGAACGACACCGTGCTGCTGCTGGCCAGCGGCCTGTCCGGCGCAGAAATTGCCGAGGGCACGCCCGATTACGATACGTTTGTCGCCGCGCTGACCGAGGTCGCCGAGCATCTGAGCCGCGAGCTGGCCGGTGACGGCGAGGGCGCAACGAAGCTGCTGGAATGCACCGTGACCGGTGCGCCCGACCTGGCGACGGCCCGCGCCGTGTCCAAGAGCGTCATCCACTCCACCCTGTTCAAGGCCGCCATGTTCGGCGCGGACGCCAACTGGGGCCGCGTGCTCTGCGCCATCGGCTACACGCCGGGCGATTTTGACATCAGCAAGACGTCGGTGCGCCTCAAGAGCAAGGCCGGTGAGGTCTTTGTCTGCGAGAACGCCGCCTACCACCCCTACAGCGAGGACGAGGCCGCCGTGGTGCTCAAGGAGGACGAGATCGACATCCTCGTGGACCTTGGCAGCGGCGACGCCACCGCCAAGGCCTGGGGCTGCGATCTGACGTATGATTATGTGAAGATCAATGGGGATTATCGGACTTGATATAAAGATAAAAGATAAAAGATAATAAAAAGTGTGGAGTTTTGGCCCGAAGGCCAAAACAAAAACGTAGGGGCGGATTCCATATCCGCCCGCGGCACCTGCCGTAAGCTGCACGGGCGCATATAGAATGCGCCCCTACGGCGGCAGAGGAATTTTGAGCGGTGTGTCAACACCGCGAACCACCAATTTTATTATCTATTATCTTTTATCTATTATCTATAAAGCTATACATGGGTGGAAAAGCAATGAAAAACGAACAAATGGCCCTGCTGTTCAGCGAGGCTACACCTTATATCCAAAAATACCACGGTAAAACGCTGGTTATAAAGTACGGCGGCAACGCGATGGTCAACGATGACCTCAAGCTGGCCGTCATGAACGACCTGGTCACGCTGACGCTGCTCGGCGTGCGTGTCGTGCTGGTGCACGGCGGCGGCCCGGCTATTAACAGTATGCTGAAAAAGGTGGGCAAGGAGTCCAAATTTGTGGGCGGTCTGCGCTACACTGATGAGGAGACCATGGGCATCGTCCAGCAGGTGCTGGCCGGGCAGGTCAACAAGGATCTGGTCGCGCTGCTCAAGGGCCGCGGCGTCGGCCTGTGCGGCATGGACGGCCACATGATCATGTGCAAGCGCAAGTCGGACGTTGACCTCGGCTACGTCGGTGAGATCGAGAAGGTCAACACGACGCTGATCGACCACCTGCTGGCCGACAGCTTCATCCCGGTCATTGCCACCGTCGGCATGGACGACAACGGCGTCCCCTACAACATCAACGCCGACACTGCCGCAGCGGAGATCGCCATTGCCCTGCACGCCGAAAAGCTCGTCAGCATGACGGATATTGTCGGCCTGCTCTACGATAAGAACGACGAGTCTACGCTCATCCCCGAGGTCGAGGTCTCCGAGATCGAGGGTTACAAGGCCGCGGGCGTCATTGCGGGCGGTATGCTGCCCAAGATCGAGGGCATGGCCGACGCCATCTATCAGGGCGTCCACGAGGCCGTCATCATTGATGGCCGCGTCCCGCACTCGATCCTGCTCGAGATGTTCAGCGACAGAGGCGCAGGCACGATGTTCTATCGGAGAGGAAACCGGTAAATGGCTTCCCCCGAGGGGCTGCGCCCGCAGGCGCGTGTCGGAGCGCAACCGCCGAAGGCGGCTCTTAGCGCGTAGACTGAAGCTGTCAGCGGCCCCGCCCGCTGACTGATGAGGGCGAAGTGTTTGGCGCGGTCCCGCAAACGGGCAGCCGCAGGACACTTGCCCCTCATCCGGCCTGCGGCCACCTTCCCCCAAGGGGGGAAGGCTCCAAAGCGGGCGGCCTTCCCTCGAAGGGGAAGGCTTTTGCGTATGATAAAAAGGGGGTCACCCAATTGAATACCGAAAAAGTTATTTCCCGTGATAACGACTACATCCTCCACACCTATGGCCGCAGCCAGGTCGTGCTGGCGGAGGGCGAGGGCATGACGGCCAGGGACGCCGACGGCAAGAGCTACCTTGACTTCACGTCGGGCATCGGCGTCAACTCGCTGGGCTACTGCCACCCCGCGTGGGTCAGGGCTGTGGCCGACCAGGCCGCAACGCTGCAGCACACGTCGAACCTGTATTACACCGCCCCCGACGGCAAGCTGGCGAAAAAGCTCTGCCGACGCACCGGGCTGGACGCTGTGTTCTTCGGCAACTCGGGCGCAGAGGCCAACGAGGGCGCGATCAAGTGCGCCCGCAAATACAGCGTAGATACGTATGGCGAGAGCCGGAATAAGGTCATCACGCTGGTCAACTCCTTCCATGGCCGCACACTGGCGACCCTGACTGCCACCGGCCAGGACGTGTTCCACCACGACTTCGGCCCCTTCCCGGGAAATTTTGACTACGTGCCCGCGGGCGACTTTGCCGCGCTGAAAAAGGCCGCCGACAAGGACACCTGCGCCGTCATGATGGAGCTGGTGCAGGGCGAGGGCGGCGTCGTCGCGCTGGACGCGGACTACGTCGCCAGGGTCGCGGCGTTCTGCAGGGAAAAAGACATCCTCGTCATTGTGGACGAGGTGCAGACCGGCGTGGGCCGCACCGGCAAATTCCTGGCGTGCGAGCATTTTGATCTGCACCCCGACATCGTCACGCTGGCGAAGGGGCTCGGCGGCGGCCTGCCCATCGGCGCGGTGCTGATGAACAAAAAGGTCGCCGACCACATGAAGCCCGGCTCCCACGGCTCGACGTTCGGCGGCAACCCGGTCTGCTGCGCCGGTGCGCTGGCCGTGCTGGACGAGATGGACGACGACTTCCTCGCCAACGTCAACGAGCGCGCGGCCCAGCTGCGCGCCGGGCTGGCAAAGCTGCCCCATGTCAGGGAGGTCAGCGGCCTCGGCCTGATGGTGGGCATCGCGTTTGACGACGGCATCAAGGCCGCCGACGTCCGCGCCGCCTGCGAGAAGGCGGGTCTGCTGGTGCTGACCGCCAAGACCCGCCTGCGTCTGCTGCCGCCGCTGATCCTGACGGCGGACGATGTGGACGACGCGCTGGCGACTTTGCGCAGCGTACTGGAGAAATGCGTATGAAACATCTGCTGAAGCTGGGCGGCATGACGCCCGAGGAAATTCTGCACATTCTGGATGTGGCCGACGAGTACAAGCGGCTGCACAAGGACGGCGTGGACCCGAAGGATCTGCAGGGTAAGGCGGTGGCGCTGGTTTTCGCCAAAAACTCCACCCGTACCCGCACAAGCCTGGAGGTCGGCATCTACCAGATGGGCGGCCTGGGCACCTACCTGAGCGCCGGCGACCTGCAGACCGCCCGCGGTGAGCCTGTGCAGGATACGGCCCGCGTGCTGGGGCGGTACTATGACGCCATCGTCTGCCGCACCTACAAGCAGACGACGCTGGACATGCTGGCAAAATACAGCGGTATACCGGTGGTTTCCGGCATGACCGACTATGCGCACCCCCTGCAGGTGCTGACAGACCTGATGACCGTGCGCGAGCGCAAAGGCACGCTGGCCGGGCTGAAGGCCGGGTTTGTCGGTGACGGCTACAACATGGCAAACAGCGTCATTGTGGGCTGTCTGGCCGTGGGCATGACGGTGACGATTGCCTGCCCGAAGGGCTACCGCCCCGCCGCCGACGTGCTGATGCTGGCAAAGCAGTACGGGGATAAGTTCACGCTGACGAACGACCCGGACGAGGCCGCGCGGGACGCGGATGTGCTGTTCACCGACGTGTGGGTCAGCATGGGCATGGAGCGCGAGGCCGAGCAGCGCCGCCGCGACTTTACCGGCTTTACGCTGGATGCCGCCCGCATGGCGCTGGCAAAGCCGGACTGCATGGTGCAGCACCCGCTGCCCGCCCACCGCGGCGAGGAGATCGCCCCCGATGTGCTGGAAGCCCACGCCGACGAAATTTTCGACGAGGCGGAGAACCGCATCTACGTGGAAAAGGCCGTGCTGGCGGTGCTGCTGGCGGGGAAATAAGAGCATTGCAGTAAGAGGAACGGCAGGGGAGTGCGAGCGTGCGAACCCCTGCTTTTTTGTGCGGAATAACCCGAAAACGGGCGGCAGCGGCGAAGCTGCGGCGGGGTGAGGGCACCCCGCCCTACGGACTGTGGAAAAGGGGGACGTAGGGCGGCCTGCCCCCAGGCCGCCGTGCCCGTTTGCGGCAATGAGAAGCCTTGCCAGATCCATTGTAGGGGGCGGCGTCCCCGACGCCCCGCGGAGGGGTCAAGACCCCTCCCTACGATGCAAAAGATAAAGGGGCAGCAATGGCAAGGCCGCGGGCCGGGCATGCCCGGCCCCTACGGGGACTGTTTCCGGCCACTTGACGCGATGTGGTATACTGGATATATCACTGTCAAGAGGTACACTATGCCAAAACAAACGCTCCAACAAAAAATCCGCCGCGCGCTGGGCCGGTTCACCGCCAAACGGATCGCTATGATCCTGCTGGGCACGGCCATCCTGTCGTTCGGCATCCATAATATCCACCAGCGCACCGCCATCACCGAGGGCGGCGTCATCGGCCTGGTGCTGCTCATCAACCATTGGCTCGGCGTGCCCGCGTCGGTGGCGTCGCCCCTGCTCGACGCGGCCAGCTACGCGCTGGCGTTCAAATTTCTCGGGTGGGACTTTTTGCTCTCGGCAGGGGTGGCCAGCGTGAGCCTGGCCGGGTTCTATAGAATCTGGGAATGCCTGCCCCCCATGCTGCCCGACCTGACGCCCTGGCCGCTGGCGGCGGCGCTGCTGGGCGGCGTGTTCGTCGGCGTCGGCGTGGGGCTCATCGTGCGGCAGGGCGGGTCCAGCGGCGGCGACGACGCCCTCGCCCTTGTCATCCATAAGCTGACCGGGTGGCGGCTCTCCCGCGCCTACCTGTTCACCGATCTGACCGTTCTGTTTGCGTCGCTGTCCTACATCCCGTTCCGGCGCATCGCGTTTTCCCTCGTTACGGTCACGGTGTCGTCGCTGCTCATCGACTTTATCCAGGGCAATACCGCATAATTCCCGCCTTACGGCTTAAGCACCGCTCCGGCGGCTGCGGCACGGCATCTGCGTTGCCAAAATGCTCGATAATACACAAAGTATTATCTGCGCTTTTGGCTTAGCAGCTGCCGCACCTCGCTCGCCGTATCGGCACTTAGAATTATGCGGTATTACCCAAGGAATGGCAGCCGAAAACAAATGTGTAAAAACGCGCGGAACGCTTGTACATAGCGGAAAATTGCGGTATAATAGGCTGTGTATTTTTGCAATGACACCCACGGAGGTCTGCGATATGAAACTTACCCGCAAGCTCGCGGCACTGGCAATGGCCGTGCTGCTGGCAGTCAGCCTGACGGCCTGCTCCCCGAAGCAGGTCGCCCAGGATATGGTCGTGCATCTGGTCCACAAGCTGGGCCTGGTCGAGGAATCCGACGAGGATGACACCGACACCACTACAAAAGCGCCCGCCGGCGGCAGCGTGGAGTTCCCTGCCGAGATGGACACCACCGCGGCCCGCGTTGTGACCTACCCGGTAGAGGACACGCTGTATGTTTCTTTTAACGGCATTGCCAACCGCTCCACCGAGTATTTCGTGGCGGGCGGCGACAGCATGACCGTGACCGGCTACGCCACCACCGAGGCCAGCAACGAGAAATATATGTACTTCAAGATCGCGTTCTGGGAGCTGTCTGACGACAAGACGATGACCAGCTACGTGCCGGACTCGACGATCTACTACTGCGCCGACGGTGCCGATTACCAGTACAACGTGACCGGCCTGACTGCGGGCAAGCAGTACAAAATCACGATCAGCTATGACAACGGCAACAAGTATTATGTCACCGGCGGCCTGAAGGTCGAGGGTCTGGGCAGCACCGAGCTGAACACCTACGGCGACGATACGACGACCGGCTGATAACGGCAGCAATGCCGCCCGTGCCGCTTGCGGCAGGGCGGCTTTTTGGTTTGTATTGCAGGGACCGCACAACACAGAGAGGAATTGGAACATGGATAAAAAACAGCTGCGCAACACGCTGATGCTTATGGCCTGCGCATTCATCTGGGGCACGGCCTTTGTCGCGCAGAGCGTCGGCAGCGATTACATGGGCCCGTACACGTTTCTGGCCAGCCGCAGCTGGCTGGCCTGTGCGTTTCTGCTGGGCCTGATGGCTGTGCTGCGCAAGATGGGCAAAACGAACCCCGCCGCGGAGCCGGGCTTCTGGCAGAACAAAAAAGTGCTGCTGCGCGGCGGTATTTTCTGCGGTGTGGCGCTGTTTGCGGCGTCCGCCGCGCAGCAGATGGGCATTGGCACGACCAGCACGGCCAAGGCGGGCTTTATGACGGCGCTCTACGTTGTGCTGGTGCCGGTGGCGGGGGTTTTCCTGGGCAGCCGCCCCGGCGTCAAGCTGTGGTGCTGTGTCGCGGCCAGTGTCGTGGGGCTGTATCTGCTCTGTCTGGCCGGGCGCGACACGCTGAGCCTGACCGGCGGCGAGTGGCAGCTTTTGGTCTGCGCGATCCTGTTCACGGCGCAGATCATGCTGGTCAACCATTTCAGCCCGCAGCTCGACGGCATCCAGCTGAGCTTTGTGCAGTTCTTTGTGGTCTCGGTTTTGTCCACGATCTTCGCATTTGTCTTTGAGGCCCCGTCACCCGACCAGTTCCGCGCCGCGGCGGTCTCGATTGCCTATTGCGGCATCATGTCCAGCGGCGTGGCCTACACGCTGCAGATCGTCGGCCAGAAGGAGCTGGACCCGACGATTGCCAGTCTGGCGATGTGTCTCGAGAGTGTGTTCAGCGCTCTGGCCGGTTGGCTGATCCTGGGCGAGACGCTCTCTGCCACCGAGCTGTGCGGCTGCGCACTGATGTTCGGCGCGATTGTGGTGAGTCAGCTGCCGGAGAAACGGTAACGGCTGCCTCCCGGGAACTCCTACTTTCTTTTGTGACCAAAAGAAAGTAGCAAAGAAAAGTCCCGCTGTTGCGGATGCAGCGGACCCCGCCTTAGGGGCTGCACGCCCCTAAGAACCCCAAAGCGGAGGTCGGAAGGGGCGGGGGCTAAACGAAAGCAGTATTACTTTTCGTTCTTAACGCCCCCGCCCCTTCCTCCACCTTTGAGTCGGGAGTTCCCCCGAACCCCCGCAGGGATGAACGGCAGCTCTGTAGGGGCGGCATATATGCCGCCCGCAACCTACCGCGGCAACCCGTCAACGGGAAAGGGGGCGGGCTGCCGCCCTCCCTTGCCCCTCTCGTTCGCAACCCATTCACAGCAGTCCGTAGGGGCCGGGCATGCCCGGCCCGCAGCCTTGCCATTGTATCCCCTTTAGCGGTTTGCATCGTAGGGAGGGGTCTTGACCCCTCCGTAACTTCACGTCAAATCCCGTCAACGTTCCGCCTGTAGGGGAGGGATTCATCCCTCCCGGGTTGTTCGCGCCGCCGCTCATTCCGCGGGGCGTCGGGGACGCCGCCCCCTACAACATTCACCGCAAACCTTCCTTAACAACCATCCTACCCCCACCGCAAGGAGCCACCCATGCAAGATCTGCGCAAAATCTTCCGTTATGCCCGCCCGTACCGGCGCGATCTGTTCGCGGCGGTGGGGCTGATCTTTATTGAATGTATCTTTGAAATGGTCATCCCCGTCCTGATGTCCACCCTCGTGGATGACGGCGTGCCCACCCATAATATGGCCGTCATCTTCCGGCAGGGCGGGCTGATGATTTTGTGCGCGGTGCTCGCGCTCATCACGGGGCTGCTGTATGCGCGGTACGCGGCGCGGTTCGCAAACGGGTTCGCGGCAGAGCTGCGCATGGCGGAGTATGCCGCCGTGCAGAAATTCGACTTCGCCAACCTTGACCGCTTCTCCGATGCGTCCCTCGTCACCCGCATGACCACCGACGTCACGGTCATGCTCAACGCCGTCAACGCCGGTCTGCGTCCGCTGGTGCGCAGCCCGGTCATGCTCTGCATGGGGCTGGCGATGGCCTGCGTGCTCAGCCCGCGGCTGACGATTGTATTCCTCGTCACAACGCCAATCCTGGCCGCCGTCCTCGCCTGGATCGTCACAAAGGTCGGTCCGCTCTATGGCCGCCAGCAGAGCGCCGTGGATCACCTGAATGGCCGCATCCAAGAGTCCCTGACCGCCATCCGCGCCATCAAGGCGTTCGTCCGCGGCGACTACGAGAACGCCCAGTTCGACACCGTCAACACGGAATTGAGCGATGCTTCGACGGAAACCTTCCGCTATGCCGTCCTCAACCTGCCTGCGTTCCAGACCGTTATGTATACGGCCATCGTCTGCATCCTTTGGTTCGGCGGCAATTATATCCTCGTCGGCACGATGTCCGTCGGCCAGCTGACGGCGTTTTTGAGCTATGTTTTGCAGGTGCTCAACTCGGTCATGATGTTCTCCGGCGTCTTTCTGCAGATGTCCCGCTCGCTGGCCAGCGCCCGCCGCATCCGTGAGGTCCTGACTGAGACGCCCGACCTTGCAAACGCCGCCGCGCCGGTGGACACCATCCCCGACGGCCAAATCGATTTTGACCACGTCAGCTTCAAATATAACGCCAAAGCGGAGAAAAATGCCCTCTCCGACATCACGCTCCACATCCCGGCAGGTGCGACGGTGGGCATCATCGGCGGCACGGGCGCGGCCAAAACGACGCTCGTCCAGCTCATTCCGCGCCTGTACGACGCCACCGAGGGCACGGTCCGGGTCGGCGGGCGCGACGTCCGCGGCTACGACGTGAACGCCCTGCGGGATGCCGTCGGCATCGTGCTGCAAAAGAACCTGCTGTTCTCCGGCACGATCCGCGACAACCTGAAATGGGGCGATCCCGACGCGACGGACGACGACCTCTGGGCCGCCTGCCGCGCCGCCCATGCGGACGAATTTTTGTCCCGGATGCCCGACGGCCTTGACACCGACCTGGGCCAGGGCGGGTGCAACGTCTCGGGCGGGCAGAAGCAGCGCCTCTGCATCGCGCGGACGCTGCTCAAGCACCCGAAGGTGCTGATTTTCGACGACTCCACCAGCGCCGTGGACACGGCGACGGAGTCGGGCATCCGCCATGCGCTGGCCGGACTGGGCAGCGTGACCAAGCTCATTATTGCCCAGCGCATCACGTCGGTGCAGAGCGCCGATCTCATCGTCATTCTGGACGACGGGCGGCTGCATGCCGTGGGCACGCATGACGAGCTGCTGGCAAAAGATACGATCTATCAGGAAATTTACCATTCCCAGATGAAAGGGGGCGACGCAGATGGCGAAGCCATTCGGCGGTAAGCGCCCGCAGAACCTGCGGCACACGCTGCGCCGCTTCATGGACTATCTGGGCCGCCACAAAATCATGCTCGGCGTCGTCGGCCTGCTGGCGGCGGCCAGTGCGCTGGCCGCGCTGCTGGGCACCTACATGATCCGCCCCATCGTCAACGGCGTGCTGGAAAACGGCAGTGCCGCCTATCTGGCCGGCGTCGTGGCGCTGACCGCGGGCATCTACATCGTCGGCGCACTGTCTACCTTGGGCTACACCCAGCTCATGGTCCGTGCCGCGCAGAAGATTTTGCAGGACATCCGCCGCGACCTGTTCGCACATCTGCAGACGCTGCCGCTGCACTACTTTGACACGAACCGCAAGGGCGATCTGATGAGCCTGTTCACGAACGACGTGGACACGATCTCGGACGCGCTGAACAACAGCTTTGCGGTGGTCATCCAGACCTTTATTCAGGTCGCAGGCACGCTGCTTTTGCTGTTCGTCCTCAACTGGCGGCTCTCGCTGCTGGTGGTCGTTGGCTATATTGCCATGTTCTGGTATATCAACTACTCGACACAGCGCAGCCGCGCCTTTTATGCGCGCCAGCAGGCCAGCCTCGGTGAGCTGGACGCCTACATGGAGGAGATGATCGCCGGGCAGAAGGTCGTCAAGGTGTTCAACCACCAGCAGGCCGACATGGCCGCCTTTGCCGCCCGCAACGAAAAGCTGCGCGAGGCCGGCACCGGCGCGCAGAGCTACGCCGCCACGATGATTCCCGCCGTCGTCAGCATCGGCTACCTGAACTACGCGGTTATTGCGGTGGTCGGCGGCCTCATGGTCATGTGGGGCTGGTCCGACCTCGGCAGCCTGGCCAGCTATCTGGTCTTTGTGCGCCAGACGACGCTGCCCATCAACCAGCTGACCCAGCAGGGCAACTTCCTGCTGGCGGCGCTGGCGGGCGCGGAGCGTATCTTCACGGTCATGGAGGAAAAGCCGGAGATCGACGAGGGCACGGTGGAGCTGGTCAGCGTGCGGGAAAACAGCGACGGTACGCTGACCGAGTGCGCCGGGAACACAGGCCGCTGGGCCTGGTGTGACCGCCGCCGCCCCGACGTCCCGCTCGAGCCGCTGCACGGCGACGTGCGGTTCCACGACGTCAGCTTTGGCTATACGCCGGACCGGATGATTCTGCAGAACCTCTCGCTCTACGCCAAGCCGGGGCAAAAAATTGCCTTTGTCGGCTCCACGGGCGCGGGCAAGACCACGATTACCAACCTCATCAACCGCTTTTATGAGGTGTCGGGCGGGTCCATCACCTACGACGGCATGGATGTGCGGCTCATCAAGAAAAACGACCTGCGCCGCTCGCTGGGCGTCGTCTTGCAGGACACCCACCTGTTCACTGGCACGGTGGCGGACAACATCCGCTTCGGCAAGCTGGGCGCGACGCAGGCGGAAATTGAAAAGGCGGCCAAAATTGCGAACGCCGACTCCTTCATCCGCCGCCTGCCGCAGGGCTACAACACGATGGTGACGAGCGACGGTGCAAACCTGAGCCAGGGACAGCGCCAGCTGCTGGCCATCGCCCGCGCCGCCGTCGCCGACCCGCCGGTGCTGATTCTGGACGAGGCCACGTCGAGCATCGACACCCGAACCGAGGCGCTGATCCAGAAGGGCATGGACGGCCTGATGGAGGGCCGCACGGTGTTTGTCATCGCGCACCGGCTTTCCACGGTGCGCAACGCGGACGCCATCATCGTGCTGGAGCATGGCCATATCATCGAGCGCGGCACCCACGACGAGCTGCTGGCCAAAAAGGGCGAGTATTACCAGCTGTATCACGGGATGTTTGAGCTGGCGTAAGCGTTCTTGCCTCCCTCTGCGAGGGAGGTGCCCCGTAGGGGCGGAGGGAGAGAACCTTGCCATAGCCCGAAATATTTCGGATTGCCGCAAGGTTCTCTCCCCCACCGCCTGCGGGCGGAGCCCTTCGGGCCCGGGCCCCTCTGTCGCTTCGCGACATCTCCCCACACCGTGGGGAGTCACCCTCGCAGAGGGGGCCAAGAGAAAAAACTCCCCCGGAGAAATCCGTGAAAGATAAACCTTGCGAAAGACTAACTATTAAAAGTCAAGCCCCAAAACAAAATTTTCGAGAGAAATTTTAAGGTGGTGAAAATTGGTATAGCAAACAAGAGCATCCGTTGTCGGATACTCGCTCCGTATAAAATCGCACGCTTAATAATCAGCTAAGAAGGCTTTCCCAGAACGCTGCATAGCAAAAATAAGCCTTACCAGCTTTTTTAGCAGCATGAGAGATGGCAACATTGTAATGCTTTCCCTCAGAACGCTTCTTTTCAAGATAGGCCGAGAATGTAGGACACCAAAGGCAAACATATTTGGCGGCATTGAAAAGAGCATATCGCAAATATCTGGAGCCACGCTTTTTCCATGTGAGCATAACAGTTTTGCAGTTGCCCTGACTGATATGTAGATGGAGAGAGTCCAGCATAAGCCAGCAACTTGTCTGCGCTTGCAAAGTTGGAAAAATCTCCAACTTCAGCAAGAATCATTGCACCCATATGTCGGCCAATACCGGGGATTGTAAAGATGGGAGAATCCATCTGAGATGTAATCTTGTCAATTGCGGATTCTACCTCAGAAATTTCTTTGTCCAGCTCGCGGATGAGAGCAATCGTGTGTTTCAACTCCATAGACTTAGCAGGCATTTTCGAGCCAATGGAGACCCCTGCGGCTACTTGGATTTTCGCGGTTTTAGACTTGGTATAACGACCTTTAGAGGCGGTGCAAAGAGTCTCAGCGAGTTCTTCAGTATTAGCGTTTGCGATATAGCTTGCACCTGGATAGTTGCTCAGCAGTGCGTATACAACAGCGATGTGCAGGCTTGAGACCAGCTTTTCGAGCTCCGGAAACAGAATATTCACTAACCGCGCAACGGAGCTTTTCAGCTTGGCGCGCTCTTTTACCTTATCAAATCTGTATCTGGTTAGTGACTTTAGCTCTTCATTGTGGTATGCTGTATTTGAGTAGGACTTGAGGTCCACATCAGACATGAGCATCATTGCAATGGTACGCGCGTCTATCCGATCTGTTTTGGTTCTTCGCAGGCTGAGACTTTTCCGGTAGAGGTTCGTGTGCAGAGGGTTAATGACATAGGTTGCCAGGCCGCTGTCTAAAAAGAAACCCCAGCAGATTGTAGCTGTAATGTCCTGTGGCTTCAAGCCCTACTTTTATTTTGCTTTCACCTTGGGAACAGCTTTGGATTCTTGAAAGAAGCGTCTCAAAACCGATGCGGTTATTGGCAATGGTAAATACATCTGCCAAGACCGTTCCTTCCGAGTTGAGGATAAAGCAATCGTGCTTGTCCTTTGCAACATCGATACCAACAAAAATCATTTCTTTTTACCTCCGGCGTTTTATTTTACAGTGCTGCTTAGAGCCACACCTCTTTGCTATGTAACCTCGTTCTATATAAACCGTCTGGCGGTATCTAACTGATTAACACTAAAAACAAAGAGCCGTGGTTGGAGCCTTTCGCAAACCGTCTTGCGGTAGGAGGTTTAAACCAATCCACAGCACCTTGTCTATTGTAGCATTTTGTCCTTGGAGAGGGAATTTAATAACTACTACTTTATAATACGAGGAGCATTTACAAATGGAAAAGATCAGGAAGAATTTCGGCTTTGGCTGTATGCGCCTGCCCATGATCGGCGAGGACGTCGATATGGAGCAGACAAAACAGATGGTGGACTGCTTTTTGGAGCAGGGCTTCAACTATTTTGACACGGCCCACGGCTACCTTCAGGGCAAGAGCGAGCTGGCCCTGAAGGAGTGCCTGACCAGCCGTTACCCGCGGGAGGACTATGTCCTGACCGACAAGCTGAGCGGGTCCTATTTTAAAAAGGAAGAGGATATCCGCCCGTTCTTTGAGAGCCAGCTTGCAGCCTGCGGCGTGGATTACTTTGACTTTTATTTGATGCACTCCCAGAGCACGACAAACTACCAGCACTACAGGGACTGCCGCGCCTATGAGACGGCCTTCGCCCTCAAGGCCGAGGGCAAGGTCCGCCATGTGGGCATCTCGTTCCATGACCGCGCCGCCGTGCTGGAGCAGATTCTGACCGACTATCCGGCCATCGAGGTCGTGCAGATCCAGTTCAATTATCTGGACTATGACGACGTGGCCGTCCAGAGCCGCAAGTGCTATGAGGTCTGCCGCAGGCATGGCAAGCCCGTGCTGGTCATGGAGCCGGTCAAGGGCGGCAGCCTTGTCAACCTGCCCGACGACGCAAAAGCCGTGCTGGACGCCCTGCACGGCGGCAGCCCCGCCAGCTATGCCATCCGGTTTGCCGCGGGCTTCCCCGGTATGCTGATGGTGCTGTCCGGCATGAGCAGCATGAAGCAGATGCAGGACAACCTGAGCTACATGAAGGACTTTACCCCGCTGAACGATGCCGAGCTGGCCGCCGTGAACCGGGTGAAGGAGATTTTCCATAAAAAGGACCTGATCCCCTGCACGTCCTGCCGCTACTGCACCGACGGCTGCCCGAAGCATATCTCCATCCCCGACCTGTTTGCCATCATGAACACGAAACACACCCACCACGACTGGAACGCGGACTACTACTATGAGGATGTCCACACCGGGCCCGGCTCCCGCGCCTCGGACTGCATCCGCTGCGGCCAGTGCGAGCGCGTCTGCCCCCAGCACCTGCCCATCAGACAGCTGCTGCAGGATGTGGCGAAGGAGTTTGAGAAGGGGTAAAATAACATATCAGAAACAACGCCGCCTTCATTCGGAATTCTCCCGAATGAAGGCGGCGTTTGTTAATATGGCAAATGTATGTTGCACAACAGTATCATAAGACTGCAACATATAAACAAAAAAGGCCACTTGCAATCGCAAGTGACCTTGTCTCTATGTTACAAAAAAGATACCCTATAAAAAGGCTTAGACAAGGCCGCTGTTTTATAAAACATTGATTTGATGACCGAAAATTTTGTATTAGAATACCGCCTCTAAAGACTGCCTATGGCAAGGGAAGATATTGGTATTCTTCCGGTAGGGTAAGAGCCGTCCAATCAATTTTTTTGGCTGTGTATACGATTTCTGTATAGAGCGCGTCTCCGCGCTGCTTTCGATATGTAATGACGATTCTATCTGCGCTGCCTTTAACCATGCTTCGGATATCGCCTTCCAATACGGTGTTGGGAACAAAACGCCCCTTGCCGCCATTGCGGACAAAGCCCATACAAGCACCAACTGATCCGGCGAGCTTGTCAGTGTATAATTTCGGCTGGGATAAATTGTAATCACCGACCATCTTAGCAGAAAGATGTTTCTGCACCAATCCGGGAAGAACGCGCATTTTCATTTCGGTCGTGCCGTCTGCTGCAAACTCAAAATCTGACTCAGACAAGCGCTTGTCGCAGCACATACTAAAGAAGTTGTTTGCACTGATTTCCTTCTTGTTCAGCTTAAAGCCTGTCATGTGCAGAAAATTGCTGCCGTCAAATGAAACTTCCAGACACCGAACGGTCTTATGCTTGTCAGTCGTAACAAATAAAAGGCTTCTTCCCGCTAGGTTTTCCTTATAGGAAGCTGCGCAGGAGAAAACGATTTGCAAGGCTTCTTTTTTCGTCATGATAAACTACCTGTTGCATTCTATATTTTACAAAAAGAAAGGGACACCTACAACACCGCAGTGCTGTCCGATGTCCCTTGTGGCTAGTTTTATCGTTGTCCGCCAACCGACAGGTCCTTACGCCCTGCATCGCTTTCGGGTTTTATCGTTGCCCGCCAACCACAGGTTCTTACGTCCTGCATCAGATCGGATTTTAGGTGCTAGCCCACCAGCAGAATGTCGTCTGCTTTCCTACTTATAGTATACACAAGACGAACGAAAATAGCAACAGATCTAGCAATCAATTTTATGAATTTTTTGCAAATAAACGCACAAAAACAAAAATGAGATTAACTACCCCAAAAACCGACCAACCGCCGTGAGGCAATTAGCGATTTCGGCAAAGCATACATTGAAAATCGACCACTGATTTTGCCAATTTTGTGCGATACAAGAAAGTGGCCTATATTTAATTTATTGGAGTTGCCACTCTAAAAATCACCACACTGACAATTTGGATTTAAATATCTTACTGTGTAATGCTTTAGCTTCTGAACTACCAGCGTTTTTTGTGCTGGCGTCGCTCGTCTTCCAAAACCAAGGCTTGCAAATTTTTTAGGTAGTCATTCTCCGCACGCAGTCGCTGCACTTCGGCCAACAGATCTTCTTCTACCTCTTTTGGCAGCTTCTTTGACCGACCAGTGCTGCTGCGGCCCCGTCGCTCAACCGACAAGCCTTCCGGCCCTTCTTCCAAATAAATGCGTTCCCAGCGCTCTATAATTTTATGGTCGCTAATTCCAAATTCCTGCATTGCTGCATAGATACTCAGATGTTCTTTTTTCATGGTTTCTATAACCATTTTCTTGAACTCCGGCGTATATCGTTTGTTTGGTACTCCTTTTGGCATAGCAAAACACCCCACTTGTTAGATAGTATATCATACTGTCTAACAAATGGGGTGCTGTTTGCATATATCGGTGCAGGAGCGACGCTTGTACGGAGTTTTAGCGACACTTTCACGGTCTAAAGCGACACAGCCATACATCCAAGAACCGAAGTTCCATCTGCACGAACAGATTGGGCCACCCTGTCGGAATGTTTAGGCCACCTCGTCCGACCTCCATGCCGGTAAAAAGCTCTGCCAGCAAAAACGCTGGCAGAGCAGAAGTCAATCGTCTAGTTCAGGTACAGGGATATCGTTTCTTTGCAATAGATCTTCCAAAAGATGAATGCGCCGTAACAACCGGTCAATTTCAGCCTGCATCTCGTGGAATGTTTCGGTGGCCTCTTCCTCAACAACATTGGCTACCATAAGTTGAACTTCAAGCTCGCACGGATCAGTGGACGAATTGTAAGGGCACTTAGACATCCGTAGCACCCGCTTTCTGCATAGCCTTCAAACCTTTGCGCTCCCGCATGGAGATACGGCCATCTACCATAATGTCATACGAATTGTGGACAATGCGGTCCATAATCGCCTCTGAGACGGGACTATCCGTTTCAGGGTTGGAATTAATACGTGGATACCAGCCATCCGGTTCGTACTGCGTGCAAAAAATCATCGAACGTTCGCAGCGCATCTCAACAATTTCCAGCAGCTCGTAGGACTCCTCAGGAGTGAGAGGACGAATCAGCCATTCGTCCAAAATCAGCAGATCGAATTTTCTGTAAGTGGCTTGCAACTTCTTCACTTCGCCACGGCTGCGGGCAATCGTAATTTCGTCCAGTAATTCAGGTAAGCGGATGTAGGCAACTTTTTTCAAGCGGCGGCAGGCTGCATTTCCAAGCGCACAGGCAATATACGTCTTTCCATTGCCGGAGGCTCCCTTCAGAATTACATGGTGACCTTCATCAATGTATTTGCATGTGGCCAAACGCAGGATCTGCGTCTTGTCCAGCTTGCGGTCCTCGTAGTATTCAATGCCTTCAATTGTTGCAGATGAGGCGCTGAAATGAGCGTTTCTAATCAAACGGTTAATCTTGTTTGTCTGCCGCTTGTTCCATTCTGCGGTCACAATCATATCAAGCCGTTCTTCAAAGCCGAGGGCTGCAAACGAAGGATCTTTTAGCTGGTTGGCAAGCTCCGCTGCCATCGCGCTCAACTTCATATCTGCGAGCATATCAAGCGTCTGCTGTGTCATTAGCGGTTGCCTCCCTTCGCAAAGTAGGCAGCGCCACGCGTAATGCCATAGCGTTCGAGATCTTGCGTTTTCTTCGGAGTTGCAGCATTTTCAGCAGACTTGCTCTGCTTGCTTTTCAGAATACTGCTAATATTACGAATAGAAGGCGTCGCACCATATGCAAGCGTGTTCATACAAGCCATTTCCAGGCGCTCTTTGCCGTACCTTTCGCCGAGCTTTCTAAGACTTACACAGGCCTTGTATCCCTGCTCGGGAACCTTACCGGATTCCAGAAAGTAAGCAACGACCTGCTCCGTTTGAGGCCCTACAGACATTGCCCAGATTTTAAAGTCATCCGCATTGTATGTCAGGTATTTCTGGTGAGCTTCCGGCATATGTTCCAACTTCACCAGTGGATCGTGCTGCACTGTTTGCAGACGGCGGTGACACGCCATGCGGCTGCCGCGGTAATAAACCTCAACCACATTCTTCGTGACGCGAATATCGACTTTCTCTCCAATCAGATTGTACGGAACAGAATATTTGTTCCGGCCATCCGAGATGCAGTAATCGTTGGGGACCTTGGCTACAGACCAGACGGCAGGCTCAAACGGAATTGCTGGCAACGGCAGCATATACGCCTTTTCTTCTTCAAGATAGGCACTACGCCGACATCCTGCACGCGCTTTAAATGTGCGGGCATTGAACTCTTCGAGCTTTTCTGCCGCCGCTTCCTGTGCTTCCCTCACGGTGAAGAATTTCCTGTCACGCAGAGCTGCAATAATCCAGGTCTCTGCAAAGTTCACAGATGCTTCAGCGGCGCTTTTGTCCTTTGGCTTACGAACGCGAGTTGGAACAATGGCAGTTCCATAGTACTCTGCCAACTCCTGGTAGCTGCGGTTCACTACCACATCATACTGGGTATTGGAAGATGTCGCAGTTTTGCAGTTGTCCGGAATCAAAAGTCTCGTTGCTCCGCCAAAGTAGTTAAACGCATGAACATGGCAGTTCAACCAATTCTCAGTCTGCGTGTCACCGCAAACTTCTGCATAGGCGTAGTAACTGCAGGGCAGGACTGCTACAAATAGGTAAGCCTTGCTCTGCTCACCGGTTACAGAATCGAAAATGGGAATCGTATCGCCGGCCCAATCTACCTCAATGGCGTCTCCGGGCTTGTGCTGGATACGCATGGTTGCCTTGGTGACGCGGGCCCATTTGCGGTATTTCTCGCCGAACTGCGTAAACATGTACGGCTTCTTGCCTTCATCGTAGCATGTGCGACGGTACTCTTCCCACAACAAGGTCAGTGTAACACCACGCTTTGCCAGCTCACGGTGAATGTACGGATAGTCCGGTTCAATGTACAAGCAAGCACTCTTGTACTTGTCCGGGAAGAGCATCCGCTCCAGATCGGCGTTGGTAATGTCGTCATCAAGAGGCCACTGGATGCCTTTTTGACTAGCCACCTCCAAAACAGTACGAACAGTATTGTCTGAACAGTGTGCTGAACTTCGAATTGTGCGTTGACTTTGCCCCAATGAGTGAAGCCTGAGAATCTCGCGGTAGTTTACCATTTTTAACCTCCGGTATTTTGATTTGCACGTAAATCTACGTGCAAATCAAGTATACCGCAAAGCTCTCAAGATGTCGCTTTAGGCCGACAAAGTGTCGCTATTTCCCCGATACGGTGTCGCTAAAACTCCGTGCAAGCGTCGCTACTGCACCGATATATGCACTGTTCAGGAAATTGGCTACGGGGGAATTGAAAAGATTCTGAAAACAGCAGAAAAAAGTTGGAATTTTTGCTGAAAAACTGCAAAAGCGGGCGGCAGGGGAGGGGAAAGCTGTCCCAAACTGCCCAACAAAAAAGCCCAACCGCTTTAAAACGGTTGGACATCTCTATAAAACGCACTTTGAAAATCGGTCATCGACTTTGCTGATTTTGTGCGATGCAACAAAGAAAAGAGCCTGTGACATTCTTTATGTCACAGGCTCTTGTCTCTATGTTACAAAAAAGATACCCTGCACAAAGACCACATACTAATGGCGCAACGTGAAAAAACTATTTATCAGAATTTTCATCTTGGTTACCCGAAGAAGTCTCTTCTAATATATTTGCTACAATTTGACCAAGTTGGGATGCATTCTGATCGGTAATAACAGGGACACCGGTTTGCGCCTCGATAGCTTTTCTGGCATCTCCGGCTACCTTTCCTCCGGCGCGGGCGACAACGATATTTTCGGATAATGTTTCAGGGACTTTTTGCTTAGAAATTTCAGCAGTCGTTGCCTCTGCCAGCATATTCAATACCAATTCCAAGGTAGTCATATTATCGCGGAGATTTTCTTTTTTCAACCCCTTCAGATTCTTATACTGACGCGTTGACATGCCAGACCACGCGCGGGAAATCTCATCGGTAAGTATGGCATATTCTATTCCCTTTTGTACGCCACGTGCATCCCCTTCGTCTGTTAGCTCTTTGCGGACTTGGATCGCCTGCAAGCGTTGGTTAATCCATTCGCGGGTGTATCCTTTTTGAGATAGGTTTCCAATGCACGGTCGATCGTCAGTTCAGGGTCGATGGTTTCCTCTATTCGTTCTCTGCCAACTTCTGCCAGCCAACGCTTGAAAGGCTCTGCCTTAGGAGAAGGGATGGACTGAATGATGCGAAGAAGCCGCTCTGTGTCAGCAACATCTGTTTTATATCGTTTGCCATCTTTAGGCGACTTCAATTTCAGTTGCTGACAATTTGTCAGCAACTGATCTGCGCCCTCCTCTTTAAGCCTTTGTTTCAGCTTGGCCCAGTAATTACTAGCAGCGCGCTGATCAGGTTGCTCTGTTAAAACCGCGATTACATCTACAATCGAAAAGTACCAGTCTTCTTTTTCTTCGTTCCAAACTGTTCGGATGCGTTTGTCTTCAAATAGCTGGATTTTATCGTTTTGTGGAACAATAACCTCCCTTCTAGGGTGTGCATACCTATTAAGTTGTCCTTGGCGTATAACAAAGTTGCTGTTTTTCATGCTTCAAAAGGCGTGATATAGGTTTATTCCTCATCTGGAGAATCTTCTTGACTTGCTATGACAGGACTGTAGAACGGATTAAAGCCGCTTTTGCCGTCAAGCAACAGACTAGTAGCCCTGTCAGGTGTGATTCCTAATTCTGAAGGTTCCTTATCATCAAATAGTATTATTTGCAATTGTTCTTTGGAAATATCTTCATATATCGCATGCAATACTACACCAAGGGCCATCTGATTCTTTGTATCAAATGGTTTGGAAATATGATCGACAACAAGAAATGGAATTAAAGGGTATTTACCATCATTAATAAGCATACGCAAGAAACCGAGATAACCGCACAATTGTATCAAAGTGTGCCTAGCCATACTGCCGGTATAATAATTTTTGGACTGGTTTCCAGCGAGTGTGTCGTCATCTGTGATTTGTGGTTGCAAAATATTGCCGCTTTTTAAGTAGGAAATATGGAAACCGCTTTTCCCAAAGTCATACTCTGCAAGATCCGATGATCCGGCTGCGGCTCTATATAGTTTTGTGATTTCATCGGACAAATCATCGATTTTTTGACTGTCATTTTCACTTTGAAGATTGCGAATTCTTTCTTGCACTTCCTTCAGTTCTTTTTTTAATTCTTTTAGTGTTGCGCTGTCAAAATCCTCAGTATAATAGCTCAAGTACTCTCTAATCAAAGTAATCGCTTGTGTTTTTTCAGATGCCGAATAAATAGTAAAACGTGCTTGGTTGGATAGTATTTTTTGCTTGACTAAATCACGCTGCTTTTTTAATTCGCGTACGGTTGCCTCTTGAATAAAGTACTTGTTAAAAGAAATACTTTTTTCCAAGTCAGAAATCAAATTGATGATGGGGGTAGCAAGATAGGAGTACTCTGGCTTATCATTGACCATTTCAAAGAGATTACTAAGCAGTTCTTGCTGCTTAACATCATCTTCTATAAAGCGTTTATGGTCAGATTCAAAACTTTCCTGCTTTTTTAACTGCTCATCGAGGCTTGTATATATTGCTTCCAACTCTGTGATTGCTTGAATATTTTTTGCAGATTTCTTTTTTTCCAAGGAATTTTGAAAAGTGACAACGTCCTGAAGCACTGATTTGGAATTGGACCCGTCAAAAATAGTAGGTATCCCAAGAGTTCTTAGCTGTAAGTTGACTCTCCCTTGGATATCATTATTTTGAGATTCTTGCTTTTCCATATACGCAATACGGGACTTTAAATCTTCCGCTTGCTTTTTCAACTCATTTATTCTAGCAATATTTCTATTGAAAATGTAATTTAACAGCGATGGCATTTTTATTGCATATTCAATACGACTGCATTTATCAAAAAAGTCGTTCAAAATACCCTGTCGATTTTCGCCTAAAAAATTAAACACTGTGAACGTACGATAGCCAATATCCTCGCCAACAAAAGTACGAAGTTCTCTTAACGTCTCCGAATTTCCCGAAAAAATAGAATTTAACTTAGCTCTATATTCATCAAGGCGAATTTCTTCTGCGGTGTCATCATCGTGATAACGAAAATAATTTTTGTTTTGATTAGATAAAAAACGTGTGATAACAAATTCGTGGTCATTATACACAAAGTCAAGTTCCGCAGATTCAAGCGTGTTTTTATACCAATCTTTGTCGGACAATTTAAAGCTGGCGCCAAACATATAATCCAAAAATGTGTAAAATTCTGTCTTTCCCGAATCATTTTTTCCTTGGAAATAGTTAATTCCATCTGAAAATTGGTATGAAAAGGCTTGCCCCTCTTCCATACCATAAAGAGATAGCCTTACTATTTTAAACAATGCTTATCACCTCTTTTAAAAACTGTCTGTCCGAATATATTTTACTTTCTTGGATTACTGAATTTGTAAAAGTATCAAACCCAGAAAGACCTTGCTTATGAATTGAATTGCAAATTAGTTCACCCTCATGAACTACGCAGAAATCATCTTTGACTAGCAAATCGATAGACTGAAAAATATACGGCATTTGTTCACAAAGTTCATCAAATAGTCCGCTGGCCTGCGATAAGAATTTTAGAACTAGATCATCACGATTCCTGCCGGTGTAAATATTTTTTTGTAGATACTGCTGCTTTTTTATTATAAAGCTAAATACGATTACTTTTACAATGCTCACACTTCGATGTTGCAGTAATAATCTTTTGATAATGTCACAATAAATGCTGGCTTGTATTACCTCGATTTGTAAATCCAATATGCTTTCAGTTTCATTACTCATCGGATTCTCCATTTTCATCTTTCCAAGAAATTTGGTTTGGAAGTTTATCTTTAGTTAAGAAAATATATGCACCCCACCGTGAAAATTCGTTAGGCATTGTTGAAATACCCGCCCGCTTTGTCTTGACCAATCTAAGCGATGGCTTGTCACGTCCATCCGCTTGAAGTTCAAGAACGACATCTTTATGATTTTGATTAGCAATTCTCTCTGTACTTAATATTTTTTCCTTTTGCGCATCACGTAAATAGTGTTGGCGTATATTCTCGTAATATTGTTCATAACTTAAATGATCTGAAATTTCGGTAGTTGTAAGGTTGCAGTAGCGCAATTGCCTGCATTCTCTCGATTGCAGCATTTCTTCTGTTAAATCACTTTGAACAAATGCTTGTCTAAAGGATTCGTAGTCAGGGGTATACTGTGAAGGAGAGATGTTTCTACATATTTCTTCACATAATTGCATGTATTCAGCGTGACCACATATATAAGGAATTCGCCGCCCCGCAGAGTCAATAATTCTGGCACAAATTTTTGTGACTAATTCATAGATTCGTTTTTCAAAATAGGTTGAACCTATTCCGGCAGCAGTAGCATGAAATGGAGCTACTAACTGGTTGGAAATTGAACGGTCAATGTTATTTATGGAGTCAATATGCGCATTATTGCAAATTGTCTGATAGGCATTCTTGAACTCTTCAAACTTACCATTATATAATCGCTTTACACGAGTGATAAGGGCCTGTTCGCGCTTATTTGATTCAATAACTATATCGTATTCCTGTTTTGCGTTATTACTGCAAAATAGATTGATGCCAACAGAATACTGATCATCGACATAAAGATGAAAACTGGTGATATCGGAGTTCTCATTATACGCTAGCAACCAATTGTATAGAACTTTACGAGCTACAGACTTGGTGACATCTGTTTGCTTAACTTGAAAAACTTCAATCCCGGAAGATTCTGCGGCTACATATCGTTTGATACAAAAATCAGTGACCGTATTATCCGCACTTAAAGATCGAGTAGTTACATCATCCAAGGTTTCAAACTCAACTTGCTGATTTCCCTTCAATTGCGTCATTTTCAATATGAATACCTTGATTTGATAAGAAAAACCAGACAAGCTATTAAGTCCTGCATCGTTTGGCGATTCAATAATATCCATACCGACACCTCCAGCAATTCCATCGAAAAACACGGCTTTCTGGTATTTTAGCACATTTTTTTGGTGATAACAACTATAATCGATGTGGAAGTTGCACTGATTTTGCAAAAACGCTTCTTGCATTAATCATCTCGTGTGGCATCGGATTCTTGTCGGTCAAGCGACCGGTAGTACACTGTTTTCGTTTTGAAAACTTCCATGTAAGTTGCCCTTACAGGATGTATTATCTATTATGGATATATACGATGCCCACTCTTATAGAAGGGGGTCTTTATGCAATTATCTTATGATTAAAAGAAAGCCATCATTGCTCGCTATGAAAGCGGCGTACCTGCCTGTCAACTTTGTACTGAGTACGCCATTTCCCGTAGTACGCTCTGCCGCTGGTGCAAATCTTATAAAACTGACATTGTCAGTAATGGCACGCGTTTTACTGCAAGAGAAATCAGCTAAATCTCTTTATTTGTTTCCGTATAGCGTTCATTTTATTCTTGTGACGTAGTGTTCACTGTGTATCCACCCACAAATTCAATCTTTATCTCATCAGCAGATAGCACAATGACTTTCTCTACAATCCGCGCAACCAAGGCATCTGAGTATTCTTTAATCTGGAAATCTTCGGCGCTCAACTGATATTGGGGATCGGCAGCTTTTTGCTGGTTCGCAGTCAGAACTTCTATTCTCTTTTTCAGACCGTCGATTTCTTTACTGACGCGTTTTACTTTATCGTCCAGAAATGACGCATCGCATTCAAGGGACAGATCCAGCAGGCGGTCAAATTCCTGCCGGGCATCCGCGAGCTTTTGCTGTAATTCCTCCAGTTCTGTTGTACCGCCTTGCAAATCATGCAGGATACCGTTGATCTGCATGGCGACTTCATCGGTGTAATTGTCGGCCAGATTTTGGATGGCTCTCAGCAGGGTCTGATGCAGGACTTCTTCTTGCACAGAGGGTGAATTGTGGCAGAACTTTGTTCCGTAGGTGACACGGTTGACGCAGCGCCAGACGATTTCCTTTCTGCCGTGAATATTCCAAGTCACGCGCTTATAAGGGCTGCCGCATTCCCCACAGTACAGCCGTTCTGAAAGGGCGTACTTGCTGTTGTACCGCCCGCGCTTTTGTTTGCGCCGGTTCGCGCAGGACTTGCTGTTGCGGCGGGCGATTTCAGCTTGCACCTCGCGGTACATCTGCTTGGTGACGATGCCCTCGTGATTGTTCTCAATGTAGTATTGCGGTAGCTGACCGGTATTTTTCTTCGGGCCTCCAGTCAGCACATTGTCAGTAAAGGTCTTTTGCAGCAGGACATCACCGCAGTATTTTTCATTCTGCAAGATGCGTAGGAGCGCCTGCGTTGACCATGTGGTGTTGCCACGCACGGTTTTGTAACCGCCTGCTTCGACCTTGCCCTTTATGGTTTGCAAGCTGTCGCCGTGCAGGTAGCTGGTGTAAATCATTCGAATCAGTTCAGCCTGTTCTGGAATGATCTCCGGCTGACCGTCTGCACCTTTGCGATAGCCGAGCATCTGCGCATAGGGGAAGGAGAATCTTCCGTGACGAAATCCCATGCGCTTTCCTCTGGAAATATTCTGCGAGATGGATTCGCTCTCAGCTTGTGCAAAGGCACTCAGCACAGTAAGGAGCATTTCGGAATTCATGGTACTGGTGTTGATGTTCTCTTTTTCAAATATGACGGTGACACCGAATTGCTTCAGCATCCGCACGTATTGGATGCTGTCTACGGTGTTGCGGGCAAAGCGAGAAATTGATTTTGTAAGGATCAGGTCGATTTTGTGCTTTTTGCAGTCTTGAATCATCTGGTTGAATCCGTCACGCTTTTTGGTGTGGACACCTGAGATACCATCGTCGGCGTAAATCCCGGCAATCTTCCATTCGGGGGTGGAATTGATTTTGTCAGTGTAGAATTCTTTTTGGATTTCAAAGCTGCCCTGCTGTTCTTCTTCCTCGGTGCTGACACGGCAGTATGCAGCAACGCGCAGCTTGGTGCGGGATTCGGCGCTTTTGGAATCTTTCCTATTGGGCTGAATGACGATGATTCTTCTCTCACGGTTCATGGGATTCTCCTTATACGACCATTCCATTTATAAGTTTCAACTGAATGGAAGTAGTTCTGTGCAAAACTATTTTGTCAGCGATGGTGTGATACAGCTTTGAGTCGAACGTATCGCAGGGCGGTGCAGCAGCGAGGGCTTCTTTGATGCGGAGAGTCATGGGGTCAGAATTTCCGGCTGTGCAGCAGAGATATTGCGTATCTGCGCGAGAAAGGACGCTTTGGATAAGTGATGCTGCATCAAATTCCCCGGCGGATAACATTTCATCGATTTCTGCTTGCTGCTTTTCGGCTTCAATGGATACTGTGTTGTGTGACAGCGGCTGGTCATTGATGCTGTCAGGATTATCCTGTAAGCGTTTCATTGTGGTAGCGATGCTTTGCAGGAGAATATCCGGCGCAATTTGGACGGAGAATGCTGCGCAGTGGCGGCAGCGCCATCGATGGCCTTTCGTCTGCCATTCCAGTCTGCTGTCGCAGTCGGGGCAGATAATGTCACCGCGAATATCCTTTAAGGCTTCTGTGTAAGTGGGGGCTTTTCGCTGGCACAGGACTTGCGCTTTTTGAAATAAGGTATATTCGACAATGGGCGGATACCTGTCCTTTCCGCAGTATGCTGGATTTTTTACGATGCGGTGGACGGTGTTCTTGTTCCAACCTGTCTCATCACTGTATGGGATGCTGTTGGCTTGCAAGTATTTCGCGATTTCTTGCAGTGAATTGCCTGCAAGGTAGAGTTGATAAATTTGGCGGACGTATTCGGCTTGCGCGGTATCCGGGGTAATGAGGCCGTTCTGTATGCGGTATCCGTAGGGCAGGTATCTCGGCTTTGCCATTGTCAGAAAATCTCCTTAAACTTCATTCCGTTTTTGAGTTCAAAGGTACAGGATTCGGAATCGACCAGTACGCGGTTTACGGCAAATTTGAACTCATACTCATCAAATTCAGTAAGTGGCTTTAGATAGGTATAATGTTCTGCAAGCTGTTTTGTCTGTGCAAGGGTACGAAGTAAAGGATGGTTGGTAGCTGCTTTTGAAATCGTGTTTTTTACATCCGTGAGTTTACGCTCCAGTGGATTGCGCCGTTCCCAGTATTGAGCGGCGGTGATGCAGTTCCTTTCGCGCAGACGGGAAAGGTTGTGTAGCTTTTTGGCAAGCAGATGAACCTGCTGGTTGAGTTCCTGCCGCTGGTTCTCCTTATCATCGAGAATCTTTTGCGCAGCGTACAAATCATGCAGGGCGGGGGTGAAAATCTGCGCGTGGTTTACGATTAGCTTGTTGTGCATGGTGAGAAATACGTGTTGAATGCGTTCTTCTTGGATTGGTGACGTGGAGCAGTCTGCTGCGCATCGAAGGTGTGTGCGGCAGATCCAAGTCACCTGTGATGAACGATTTATCTTGCGGGAGAGCATCGAACCGCACTTTGCGCAGTAAAGCATTTTGGAAAAGGCTGTGTCTTTCCTCGGACATGGGCCTACGCTTTTGCGTTGCAGGAGTGCTTGGACTTTATCAAAGTCTGCTTGGGATATGATGCCGTTGTGGGTATCCGGTGCATAGTAGGAAAGGACTTGACCGTTATTTTCGGTGCGTTTAAAGGGTAGGTCATCGGATGTATAACTTTTTTGGTAGAGGGAACATCCGGCGTACTTTTCGTTTTTAAGGATGCGCTCGATGGTGGTGTGATGCCAATGTTTATTGGCATCAGGGTGAAGCCGGTTTAAATCATCCGCGATTTTGGAGGTGCTTTTCCCTTGCAGAAATGCATTGAAAATGTCCTTGGCGATTTCGATTTGACCAGGGATAGGAACAAGGTCGTAATTGACCTGTTTGTAGCCGTAGGGGGCGGATGATGTATGGTAGGTGCCGGACTCCATTCGTTTGCAGATTCCCCAGCGTAAGTTTTTGGAGATTGACAAAGATTCCTCTTGGGCAACAGCACACATCATACCCAGCAGGAGTTCCCCTTCGGTGGAGTCTGTGTCAAAGCGCTCTTTCTCAAATTCTACGACCACGCCAAGGCTTTTCAGTTCGCGCACAGCGGAGAGAAAATCCAAAGAGTTTCGTGCCATTCGGGAGGATGACTTTACAAGGATACGGTCAATTAGACCGAGACGGCAGTCATCCATAAGGTGGTTGAATCCAGTACGATTTTTAAGGCTGGTGCCGGAGACACCCTCATCGGCATACACACCAACAAATTCCCAGTTGGGATTTTTCTGAATAAGGTCGGTGTAGTATTCCACCTGCACCGACATTGAGTTCAACTGATTAGTAGATTTGCTGCTAACGCGGGCATAGGCCGCCACGCGAAGACGCTTCGGCTGTTGCTGTATCGGCTGGATGACTTGGACTTGCGGCATATTATTTCCTCCGAGTTTGACGCTGTGACACTCTTTTTGTCACATACAACATACCCGAAAGGCAGGTCAAAAGCTATTCACGAGAACCACTAAACTTCGCGGCGCAAAACGCTGCATTTCCGGGCATAACCAACATTGGCGCGCTGGCAGATGTCCCTAGGCAATCTTCCGCTTGCGGCAGCGGATACCAGCGCGGCATAGGCCAGTGCGTATTTCAGCTCCTGTTCCAGCCTTACGGGAAACGGGTCAATCTGCATCGACAGCCACCTCCCACGGCACTCTTTTTCCGGTCCGCGCGGTACGAGCCAGGATCCGACTCTCCAGCCCGGTCAGGTACAATTCATATTGCAGATTGGTTTCGGTTGTAATCAGCACTGCACCGTAATTTTGCAGAAAGCGCAGGATGCGGTACAGTGTCGTAAGGTCGTGGCTCAGTCGGTCTAGGCTCTGCACCATGACGGCATTGACGCGCCCCTGCTGCACGGCGGTGAGCATGGCGAACAGGGCGGGCCGCCAAAATTCGGCGCCGCACTTTTGCTCCATGCAGGAATTCACAATGATGTAGCCGCGCCGGTCTGCTTCGCGCATGACTTCTGCAAGCTGTTCTTCCAATGCGGGCAGGTTCGGTGCGGCACTGCGGGCAAACGCCCAAACTTTGTATTCTTTCATGGGCGCACCTCAGAATTGATCCATCAACGGAAGCCGAACATCAAATCGCGGCTTGCCGAACGATGCCCGCGTGAAGCGGTCACCGACAAAGCGTTCCAGACCGCTGTTGATGAGTTCGGCGTTCAGGTCACATTCGGTGGTGATGAGATAGACATCATTCTGACGCAGAATTTCAATAACTCCTACCAGTATGTAGCTGTTGCGGCTGATTTGCTCCAAGTCGCGCACCATCACGGCTTCAATCCGACCGTTCTCTACTGCGTCCAACATAGAGCGCAGACCAATGCGGTCTTTCAAGGTGTTGCCGCTGCAATGGTCAAAAGATGTGCCGCGTACAAGGAATCCATGCCCTGCTGCTTCGTCGATAAGGTCATACAGCCGGTCAAAGGCAATGCGCGGATCGCTGTTGGCGCAGCGCACATAAATCCAGACATCGTGGTTTCGCATAAGGTACATCTCAGATCCCTCTTTCACAAAAAGTAATCCGGGCGCTTTTGCTCCCGGATAAACTGTTGTACATCTTCGATTTTCTCGGTGGTCGGACAGGTCGGCAGCGCTGCCAGCGCGGCATCATGATACCTGCCGCCAATGCCCGCACGTTCGTCCAGAATAGCGACCACACAAGAGTCCTGCTCCGTGCGGATGGCACGTCCAAAGCCTTGTCGCAGTTTCTTCTGCATTTCGGGGATTATTTCGGCGTTTATATAATCGCGCAGATTCGGATATTGCTGGCGCTTGTAGTCGCTGACCGGGTCGGGTATCGGGAACGGCAGTTTGGCGATGATCAGTAAAGACACCATATCGCCGGGGAAGTCGATGCCCTCCCAGCAGGAGCCAGCGGCAAACAGCACACCGTTGCCGGATTGCTTGAACTGCTGGATAATTTTGCCGCCGTTGCGCCATGCTTGATAGGTCGGATATGTCCACTGACAGTCTGTTAGTGCGCGGACTTCTGCCATCTGGCGGTACGCTGTGAACAACACCAGCGCATGACCGTGGCAAGCATCCACCAATCGGACGATTTCTTCTGCCATTTTGCGGTTGTCCATTCGCGTTTTTACGCGCGGCGGAAAGTACAACAGACATTTTTTCTTGTAGTTAAACGGAGAATCTGCTCGGAAATGGCGCAAGGGTCGATAAGCCGCCAGCCCCAAAAGCTGTTCCGTGTGGCTGAAATCTCCGGCTGCGGCCAATGTGCCGGAGGTCAGAATCGCGGGTTCGCGGGTGTTCCACAGCGCACTGCGAAGCAACTGCGGTACGCGGCTGCTGGCTGCGCAGAATGTAGGCTGACCATCGGCATCGTAGTCGATGTAAAGGATGCGCGTCGGCACCTCCAAAAGAAAAAGGCGCAGGAGACTTTCGGCTTCTCCCAGCCTGTTCAGCAGGTATCGCGGCACATCCGGCAATCCGCCAGCATTTTGCAACAGTGCTATACAGTCGATGAGAGCAGCGCGGCGGAACGGTGTAAGCACGAACGGTTCACCCGCTTTTCTTCGCAGCTTGGAAAGCCCCTGCGTGCAGGAGAACGTCAGCGTAAGGAACGCCGTCCGCATCTGTCTGGCAAAATCCTTGTAGTGCGCCTGTTGTAATAAAAGGCACAATTCATCCATGTTGTGCGGGGATAAGGTTTCTGTGTACATCTGGCGGGCGGCATCGGGCAGCTTGTGTGCCTCGTCCACCACCAGCGCCTGATAACTGCGCAGGAGCAGAGGTCTATCTTCAAGTCGGTGCGATGCGTCTGCCAGCAAATAATTGTGATTGCAAATTTGGATGTCGGGTTTCATGGAATCGCGCAAATACTGCTGGTAGCGGCAATCCAAGCGCATAAAGCAATCGCGCGGGCAGGACTGCGGCACACAAATGCGGCAGCGATCATACCGGGAAAGTTCCGGGATATGATCCATGTCCAGAATATTTTCTGCAATGCGCAGGCTGCTTTTCTCCCGCGTTCGTTTCGGATGCACCAGCGATGCTCTTTCGGCAAGGCGGGCATCGCAGACAAAACGCTCTTTGCCCTTGCGGACAACGGCTGTGATGGGTGCGGTGATGATACCCTCGTCCAGCAAAATAGCGGACAGGTCGGGCAGATACTCTGTAAGGATAGCGTCCTGCAAGGCAACGCTGGAAGTGGAGATAACGATGGGCAGTTTCATCCGTTCGGGGCGATGCATCTGCCAAAGGATACAGCCCACGAGGTAGGCCAGCGTTTTTCCGGTGCCTACGCCTGCTTCGCACAGGGAAATTTCCTTATTATATAAGGTATCTAAAACTTCATGGCAAAGCGCGATTTGTTCCTCGCGCACCGCCATGCCGTGCCGGGGTAAGATCTCCCGGAAAATCTGTTCGGCTATGCGGTGGGATTCCGCATAGCCTGTCGGATAGGTTTGCATAGGTTTTACACCCCTGTTTTCCATCCCGTTTAAAGCAAAATGATGGGCAGCAGGCGCTTGGGGTCCTGCTGCCCACGATTTGCCCTAAACGGCAAAAGTAGATAGTTAAGTAAGTGTGCCACATTTGCCGCCCGCACCCCTGACACAGGGAACACAACAGGCAGGGTGTTGGCACACCCGTTCACTGACTCCGCCGGAGTCTTACTGCTTACAACTCCGGCTCGGTCACCCCCTCTGACGCTGGAGGCCGCTGGCGTATCATTGTAGCCTTTCCCGCCGCAATTGTGGTCAGCCAGACCAGCCCGTCGGGCCTGCCGGAAAAGGAACGTACCTGTTATGCTGGGTATTCAGTTGTCAAGGTGCTGGGCAATCATAATTGACTACCAAGCAAAATCGGTCAAAATTGTCTCAAGGATTTTCTTTATTTCATCAGGGACATACAGCAACGCTCTATGTAATGCGAGTGCCTGAACAGGAGTCATGTACATTTTCTTGAACAAGTGGTATCCGTCTGGTAGGGAAAGGCCTCCATTTCGGCCCCGGGCTATTTTTATTGGATAGTCCTCGTTTAATGTTGCTATGTCCCTGCTGATAGTATCTGTTGAAACATGGAATTCTATTGAAAGATGCTCCATCGTATCTTTCCGGCGCTTATCTAACAAGCGAATTATTTTCTTTTGTCGCTCGTTAGATGTCATCTTTGAAATTCCTTCCGAATTTGCTTTGCACTTATAATATCGCAAATACCCCGCAACTTTTGCGGAGTTAAACTTTAAATCCGTTCGAATTTTATCTAGATCACTATAATTTATAAATATATGAATTTCTGCTTGTTGGTTCATGTGTTTGCCCGTCAGCATTTTCTGCTGGCATTCTGATGCCACCTCACGATGGATGCCCTTGCCTTCGGCTAGCGCTTCCTACTGCTAAGCGCGTAGCATCCTTTCGCCAGTTGTTGCCCAACCGAGCGCACAAAAAAGCCCGCCGCATTTTGAGATGCGACGGGCTTAGAGCTGCAGCGTGAGATTATTTTTTCTCCTGAGAATTTGTCAGAGGCTTTTCGGGCCGGTGTGGCTGATAATTCCAAAACATATTACACGGTTCATTGGCTTCTTTTCGAATTGATGCCTGAACTACTGCACGCAAGTTTTTGTGTAAAAGACTTTCTTTTGCTTTCAAGGTAAAGACCTTCCTTCCAGTTTGATTTGGTTTTATTTGATTCCAACTCCAATTTTAGCCAAAACCAGTAGAAGAGCATCCGCAGCTGCAGCTACAATCCAGACAGTGCTGTACAATGGTTTCAGCAACAAAAGGGGTGGAACAATCAAGCAATATAATACAAGTCTTTTGCGTACCGCTATTTTCATGTCCTGCAACTCTTCGTTGCTGCAATGAATCGCCGAGTTATTGCAAGGAGCAAGTGTTAAAATTAGCGTAACAGAGACAATAAACAGCGTAATTACAGCTGCTATCGTAGAAGATTGCAGTCGGTCAATCAGATATAAGCAGGCATATTCACAAAATAAAGAGGTGATAAAGCAGGAAAACACTGTTGGCATATGAAGGCCATTTGTCTTTTCTCGTAAAAATGCCAACCCAAAATTCAAAAGAATCACTTGCGGTAACGGCGCAACAAGTGTTCCAAAGCAAACGAGAATAAAGAAACCTCCAAAGTTCATGAATTTTCGTTGTAGCGAGTATGCCATCCAATCGCGTTGACTTTCTTCAATGAGTTCGCTTTGTATACACTTCTCCACGATTCTTTCGATGATTCCTTCCATATGCAGAACCTCTGTAAATCAGAACTATCTTTATTAAAACAGAGTTTTCATCTTTTTCATCATTTTTGTAGTGAAACAGTAGTTTTTTGTCATGAAATCAGAGTATTCGGCAGCTCTGTTGCAAATTCGAACCAGCCGTTTTCATAATCCATAGCGTAAAGCGTGTGGTACTTTTCCAATGTAGTATGTACATTTTGCAAACCATACCCATGAAAAGGTGGATTTTCCTTGGTTGATGCCGGCAATTGATTTGCAATCATATTTACCGGCAAAGATTTATTACGGACAGCATAAAACAGTTCATCTTCTTCAAGAAGTGCCTGCACATAAATTTGCCGGTCCGTTTCCGGCAGTTTTTCGCACGCTTCAATCGCGTTATCCAGTGTGTTGCTGATTACAACCGCCAAATCCACCATGTCAATCTTTATGGGAGATAAATCGTTCACACTGAACTGTATATCAATTTTACGATTTTTTGCAACAAGTGCCTTTTGATTCAGAAGTGCTTCCAGTGCTGCATGGTGGGTATTGACGAGCAGGATGCGTTCGTTTTGTTTCGATTGTAGGCTATGGATATAGGTTTGTATTGTGTTGATATCTCTGTTTTGTTGCATCAGCATTCCGTCTAACGTACTCAGATGAGCTAGAAAATCATGTGTCAGTTTACGTTGCTGAGCATATGCGGCACTCAATGCTTCGATGCTCTCTTGCTGTGCTTTTGATTTGGCTTGTAGGCTGATTGCTTCTTCACGGAAGTTGGCGTTTTGTTCCATCCAGCTGATTAAAAGTAACGCTGCTATCTGCATTACGGTAATAAATGTGGCACAGACACATAGCGGCTGAATTGATATTTGACCCTGCTGAAAGCAACTTCCGAAAAAGAAAATAAGCAAAACGCTCGCAAGGGAAAGCACTGCAGGAATGGTGTACCATTTGAAATTGGTTGCTTGACTTAATTTTCCATTTCGCGCCTTTGCCTGTAAAAAGCATACTGCTATTATTACACCATGCAAAAGAGAACTTTGAAAAAAACTATTACCAAAAACTATATTGCCCTGCGCCTCGGATATCAGAAGCAAAAGCGTATACCAACAGTTATCCATACAGCATATTGTCGCATAGAAAATAATCGAAATGTACAAGCTAAATATTCCATTGCTGGTATATAAAAGCCTATGCAGGGAAAAAAATAAGGCAAGTACAATAACAATTTTTGAATAGTTTGGCATTGTCGTAGCAGCAAAATTCAGAAGCGTCGCATTCAGAAAAGCAACAGCCGTTACAGTAATCCAATGAACCACACGGTTTCTCTTTCTTGCTGAAAATGCATCAAATAGCAAAATTGCCGAAAAGCACTCCATCCAAGTCCACAAGCAGGTCAAGAAATAATCGCTCAATGTGCATTCCCCCAGTTTTTGTTCTTCCAACTCAGATACTGGACTTTCATTTGTGAGTACCGCTTCTGACTTACCGATAACTCTTTTCCATCGAAGAGAACAACTCTGTCATAATTGAATTTTTTGATGTATGCCATATTGACCAGATAGCTTTTCTGAATTCTGAGGAATCCGTCTCCTTCCAATTCCGCCGCTAAGTCTTCCATTTTTCCATAAAAGCGGTCTGGTACCTGCATAGGCTTTACTGTGTACAAATATATAACTCTTTGATTACTTTCCAAGTAGAGAATATCTTTGTAGGGAATGTTAAATGACTCTGCGCTAGCTGAAAAGCGCAGAACTTTATCATCACGCGGCAATTCTGCCAATGCATCCCGGAAATAGTTGGCCAGCTTTTGCTCCAGTTCCTGCTTGAGAAGGTATCGGAACGCCCGGACTTCATACCCTTCCATCGAAAATTCCGGGTAATTTGTCACAAAAACAATTACCGTATCCAGATGTAATTCCCGCACACGGCGTGCAATGTCCATGCCGCTGCGTTCATCCATGTCGATGTCCAAGAACATGATGTGATACTGTGATAATTGCCGGTCCGTTATCTCGGCGGGATTCGAGCTTTTTGTTATGCAAATGGACGCTCCGGGCGGTACCGGCTGGCCAGCAACCGCGTCTGATATTCTCTGCAAAAAATCCTTGTCGTCATCGCAAAGTAAAATATTAATCTTCATGCGTGTATCCTTATCGTTGTTTCGCCGTAGTAGACGTCCCTCTTTGCCATTCAACATACGTTTAATTCTCCCGAAAGTCAAGTATTTTCTTAAAATAACACTTATAGTGTAATATTATATTGCTTTTACACCGTTTGGCAAGCCAAATCATTTAAAATTGAATTACCCTAAGAAGAAAATTCATTGATAAAGCAAGCTGGACAAAGACATGAAAGATACCGAGCGTCACAACTATATTGGAGATCACATTCGTAAACTGCGAGAAGAAAAAGGCTGGACACAACAAGTATTAGGCAAAAAGTTGGGCAAGAAGACTTCCACTATCAGTGCCTATGAAACGAATGCCAAGCTTCCGTCTGTCGACTGCCTTATTGAAATGGCCGAATTGTTCGATGTATCGCTTGACACACTGGTTTATGGGGATCGTTCAAATTTGATTTCTGTTCGTGCCTTGCGGCCAGAGCAAAAAGAACTGATTTCGGAGCTTACGCACGTTTTTTCGGCAAGGCACACAACCGCTGAACAAAGACTTGGCTTGCTCAGCAAGATTGTTAGCCACTTATCGCAATAATTTAGAATTCCCATTTTGTGGGCCTTTTGATTTTTCCTGCCCCGGCTTAGCAGCCGGGGCAGTTTGTTTTACTCGTGTTTTATGACAAGTAACTCGGATTTTGTGTCAATTTTGTGGAAATGAAGATTTTCTTGTGGTATCTTGAAGTCAAGATAAATAGGCGCTCCCGTTACCTAGATTGAAAAGTTCTATATGTATGTAAGCGTCGGTGCACAGGCGCTTGTAATTGTCCGAATATCAACCCTATTAAATCCATTAGATTGGAGGCTTATCAAATGTCAACGATGAAGAAACGCATCCCCATGTTCCTGCTCGCTCTTGCTATGATGGTAGCTATGGCACTCCCCACCTTTGCAGCCAGCTATCGTCCCAACGCACAATTTGGCTATCTGCTGAACATCAACGGTTCGACAGGGTCCGCTTACCAGGGGCGTGCATTGAACCTGATGAAAACCGACACGATGGGAAGAGATCAGAATTTCATCATCGGAACTCGCAAGGGCTACACCGGTTACTACATGATGGTTACCGCAAATGTCAATTATGCCGTAAATCGTTCTGATAATGGTGGCCGTGCAATTATTTGGCCTCTTTCTACGGGCTCTGCTGATTCGCGCCTGGCTGACAATAGCGAATCCGTAATTCGTTTGTACACTTCTCGGGAGCTTTTAACCGCCCGTGAGCCTGTTGGCGACTGGAGTACCGTCTATTTCGGTGGCAGCGGCATTTCTGTTTGGGTGCGCGTCCACTAACCTTCCGGCGCAATTTCAGATTCCCCTATGATAGACATTCAAAAGTAAGTTCATACGGGATTTGATTGCTATTAGACCAGCGCAAGTGAAACACTAATGACCTGTCAAAGACATCGTCTCAAAGCACAGTGTTGCACTTGCGTTGGTTTATTTGCATTTTTCAACTTTTGTAAAGAAAGGTTTTAAGGAAACATGAAATTTACTTATAAGTTGTTGTCTTTAGGTTTGGCCATCGCCTGCCTTAGTGGATGCAACGCGGCCAACACTGAAATCGCATCCTCGTCAGCCGCCACTGCCACAGTGGACCCCGCTACTGACTCTACAGAAGTTCCTGCTTCCAACAATGTTTTCACATCCGCAGGAGACGGTTTATATGTTACCACTGACTCCGGAATCTATGAACTGCAAACAGTGTTTCCGGACTCTGCAAACATATTTTATACTGATGCCAATACAAAGGAACGCATTTTTCTATGTGCGAACCCCAATTGTACACATGCAGATGAAAGCTGCCCCAGTTACATAGCTACACCTTCAGCGATGTTTCCGCCCATGCTTTTGCGTGTTGGCGATCAGCTTTTGGTCGTCTTTACTGAAACCACCGACTCCAGTAACCCGCATGGGATGCTGATGAATATGGATGGTTCCAATCGTCGAACCGTATTTGAACTCGCATCCAATCAATATATGCAAGGCGGCTTTTGTACCTCTGGAAATGATCTCTATTTTGATCTTTACGAGATTGATGATAGCGGGAACGTCACATATCAGCTGTGGTATGTGAGCTTCGAGAATGGAACTTCTGAAAAAGTGATGGACTTGGGATCCGATAGCGACCACTATTCTTTGTGCGATGGTGTAAACAATGAACTGTGCTTTAATCATCTTTCTTCCGACGGAATCAGTTATTGCATGTATGATCCGCAAAGCAAAACAATGTCCGATCCGTTTTTTGTTGACAGTAGCTCGAGCGGGAATTCGATGATTCAAGACGGATACCTCTTTGTCCTCGACGAGCAGGCGAACTCTGTCCAAAGAATCCGTTTATCTGATAAAGAGCAAGCAAGTGCTTCTTTTACAGTAAAAGAAGGCTTCGGCGCCCCAAGTATGCGGTATCTATTTGATGGGAATTTAATGATTACCGAAGCACAAACGCTGGCAGCAGATATACCGACCGATGGCTCGTATGATATGTGTTCTTATATTCTGGATTTTGACACACGTAATTGTACAGAATTTACATTGCAAACCCCATACAATAATCGTCCGGTATATGTGTTGACAACCATTGGTGACACTTGTTATGTTGCCACAGATTATAAAACGTATACTCCTACCTCTGTCTCTGAAGACGGTACAGTTTCAAACTTCGATTATGTTGCTAACATATACGCCTTCATTACAAAGCAGGATTATATAAATTCAAATCAAAACGGTTACTTAATGGTTAAAGACGCATTCGAATAATTCTACCTATTGTTAAAACTTCATGGGTAAATTGGGATTGTAATTATGAGCCGTACATTTACACTTGATTCAATTCACAAGACATATATTTCGCAAATTTCCCTGTTTACATTTAAGAAAAATGCACAGCCACAAGTGAAAAAAGCCTTGTCAGGGGTATCAATTACACTAACGCCGGGGCTTTACGGATTGCTTGGGCCAAATGGGGCGGGAAAGTCTACTTTGATTCACATTATCACAGGCACACTTGCTCCTGACTCTGGCGAGGTCCTCTGGTGCGGCAAGCCTGCAATGGGTATCGCCTTCCGCCGCATTCTTGGTTATATGCCGCAGCAGCAAGGACTGTATGATAGCTACACCGGCCGCCGGTTCCTTGCCTACATGGCTGCCCTGAAAGAAATTCCTCGAAAAGCTGTTGCAGCCGAGGTAGATCGCGTAGCAGCCGCCGTAAATTTGACCGCCGAGTTGGACAAGCGTCTTTCTGCTTATTCCGGCGGCATGAAGCAACGCCTGCTGTTGGCATCCGCCCTGCTTGGGGATCCGAAGTTGTTGATTTTGGATGAGCCAACAGCGGGCCTTGACCCGAAAGAGCGTGTTCGCCTGCGTGAATTGCTGGCAGATATGGCAAAGGATCGAATCATCCTTGTGGCAACGCACGTTGTTTCGGACGTGGAAACGGTGGCAACCAAGGTCATTCTGCTGCGTGCGGGCAAAATTGTGGATGCCGCGCCCGTGCCGGAGCTGATTGAAAAATACGCGCCCGGCCAAGGGCTGGAAGATGTGTACCTGAACGTGTTTGGTGAGGGAGATGGTAAATGAGCCTGTTTTTTGCTGAACTCCGCAAAGTTTGGGGCGGCAGAGTGTTCCCGGCTCTGTTGGCTATACTGGCGGCCTCCAATCTCCTACTGCTGTGGATAGGTACTCGCCCCACAGCCAAGCAGCCTCCTGCATCAGCCTATCGCGCAGTAGGCGCCGAGCTTTCCGATAAAACCATGGAAGAAAAGGGAGCCTATCTTCACAATAAATACACTGAGATAGAAAGCCTTGTAAAAATCGGGCAGTATTATCGGGAACTGGCTTACGGCGGCTATGGGCTCACTCAGTATCGGCAGGACAATGCCGCCATGTTCGATGCCTATGAACAAGAGTACACGGATAAGACCTATACTCTGTTTACGGATAACTTGAACACAGAGTACCGCCTGTTCAGCCAGCTGCAAAGCGAGTATGACACCGTGGCTGCTTACAACGACTTCTTGGATGGTGTTCAAACCAAAGCCGCCCAACTGTCCGGCATCTCAATTTTTCAAAATGACCGTACCGGGTACGATTTAAAAAACATAGAACTGACCGCGCAGGTTTATGCCGGGCTGACAGATACGCCTATAGAGTATTACCCGCAAAAGGGCTTGTACACGGCCATCAGCTATGCATTCACGGATCTTATCCTGTTGGCGGCTATGCTGCTGCTTGCGCTGATTCTTGTACGCCAAGAGCGCGACAGCGGCTTGTTGAGTTTAATTCGCAGTCTTCCCGGTGGGCGGCTGAAAACGGCCATTGCAAAGCTGGCGGCATTTGCTGCCAGCTTATTGGTCGTTCTGATGGTGCTGTATGGGGTCAATCTTGCATACTGTTCGGCATTGTTCAGCCTTGGCCCCATGAGCCGCACGATTCAAAGTGTTCCCGCATTGATGCGCTGCACCATGCAGATTACAGTTGGGCAATACCTACTTCGGTTTTTACTCGCAAAGTGGGCCGGTGCGTTTGTGATGGGGCTGTGGGTTATGCTGGCTGCCCTTATCGCCAAACGCGCTGCCGCCGGGTGGGTTGGCGCCTTGGCCCTGCCTTTGGCAATGTATGGTATCCGTACCGCGATTCCTGCCACGAGCCATTTGAATGTCATAAAGTATGCCAATATGGTAAGCCTGCTGCAGACCAACGAGCTGCTGGGAAACTACCGGAATCTTTTCTGGTTTGGTAATCCTGTCAGCCTGCCGTTGGTCGAATGGTTGACGGCAGCCGTTTTTGGCGGCAGCTTGTTTGTGGCATTCTGTACGGTATTTGCCAAGGCACAGCTACTGCCGGCTGCCAAGCACAGCTTTGCACTTCCGTTTTCCCGTAAAACGCGTGCGACCTCTGTTACCCATGAAGAGGGCAGAAAGTTATTGCTGATGAATGGAGCCGCAGTATTCTTGGCAGCGTTTCTGGTGTTTGGAATCTATCAGGGCGTGACGGCGGAGAGCTACATAGACGCGGACGAAATTTACTATGCCTATTATATGAAGCACATTTCCGGCCCGTGGAGCGAAGAAAGCCGCGACTGGATACGAAATCAGCGTAACGAGTTTATTCCCATGCTGGAGACACAGAAGCGTGTCAACAGCGGCGAATTGAGCAGTGATGCGTTGCTGGCCTACAGTTCACTGCAGCAGAAATATTCTGTCTATCAGCGTGTAGTGCAGTCCAACATCAATTATTATCTGAAAGAGAATCCCGGTGCATGGCTTGTCTATGAAACCGGATATAAAAAGCTGTTCGGCTTTACCGGCACCGGCGATGTACAGGATACACTTCTGGCGGGGCTGCTGTGTGCGCTGTGCTTCAGCGGCCTGTTTGCCATGGAACGCAAAGGCGGCATGGATGAGATTCTGGCCTGCACACCATTGGGCCGCAAATACACTGTAAAGGCAAAGCTGCGGCAAAGTACCGCCGTGGCAGCGGTTATATCGTTCGGAACCGTTCTGCCTCATCTGTGGCAGGTGCTGCGTGACTATGGCCTTCCCTCTTTGCTGGGACCTGCGATGAGTATCTCCGACTTGCAGGCTGTACCCAAGTTTATAACCCTGTCGGATTTGCTGATTTTCTGGTTAATCTGTCGTTTCGCGGCCTGCCTCTGCATGAGCCGGATTACCTTATGGCTGGGACAGAAATTGGGGAATTTGCTGACTGCGCTCTTTATCAGCGCAGTTGCCTATTGCCTGCCCGCGCTGCTGAGCCTTTCCGGAATGAAAAATGGTATCGAGTGGCTGGGTTTCTATCCCCTATTTCATGCTGCGGCTCTTTGGCAAAACCAAGGCTATAACGCCAACGGAGAAAGCTACAACGCAATGTGGATTCCGATTTTTCTGGTATGCGCAGCATTCTTTCTCGCATGGGCAATCGGACAGGCTCTTATGGATGACTATGATATGATAGGGGTTCCGGATGAGGTACTATAAAAATCTTTCCATAGATGAATCTAACTGTACCGTTAAAAAAGAGGGCCAGTCGATTCACCTGACTGCCATGGAGTATCAGCTGTTTGTCACATTGCTCGACCATTCCGGGCGTGTCTGCTCCCGAAATCTTCTGCTGTCATCCGCTTGGCATATCACAACTCCGATTCAGACACGGACGGTCGATGTACATATCGCGAAATTACGGAAGAAGCTGGACTTGGGGCAAAATGATTTGAAAACCGTAACGAGGCAGGGGTATGCACTCTCGGGGTGAAAGGCCGCGAATGACAGATTGACAACGAAAAATCTCTCCAATCGTATTTATACATTCTAACTCGTGAGCGAACAATTGACTTCCTTCGAAAATGGGAGCGCCGCCGAGGTGCTCTGTCTGATTATGAAAATTACTCCGCCATCTTCGACAATTTTAAAGAGCCGGAGGAAATCGCATTAACAAATCTACAGTTAGACAAAGCGGTCAGCATTCTTTCTGATATGCCTTTAATTTACCGCCGAACATTGGTTCTGAGAGTAAAAGGGTACTCTATTCGTGAAATTGCGAAAATTACAAATTCAAGTGAATCAAACGTTAAAACCCGCATACACCGAGCACGCGCCATCTTACTCAAATCGTTCGACACTTAATAAAAAATATTTTTGAAGCTGGTTTACATTTACAGATGATTTTTCTCTTTCCCCTTTCAGGAGGGGAAGAAGAAAATGGAATCATCTCTTTATACTTGCATTCAGGATATTCAAAATGGTGACCGTGAGCAGGCACTCGCTCTTTTGGAGAAATTTTCTCCTCTGCTCAAGAAATATGCATTCTTCATGCAATCAGAGGATGCGTTGCCGGATTTTCAATGTTTCTTACTTGCGTTTTCCAAGAATTTACAACTCGACAAGTTGACCATGAGCACAGATGGTGCTATTATTAGCTATATCAACAAGGCAATATATCATCATTATATCGCACTTTCTAAAGCGAAGCGCCATCAGCTTCCCACTGTTTCGATTGAAAGCCAAACTGACTATGATCCTTTGCAGTTTGACACTACGTTCAGCGAATCCGATACATACAATAACCTCTTGCTGCTTGATCTTAAACGTGCGCTAAGTACCGAAGAGTATCATGTCATTTATGACCATTACTTCCGTCAATACAGTATTCAAGAAATTGCCGCCAGAGATAACAAGTCTCGGCAGGCCATAAACAAATGTAAAAAGACAGCAATCATAAAATTGAGACGCTATTTTGGCGTCACGTCATAGCTGTCAACAATTCTCTTTAAAGTTTCTTTCCGCTTTTTCATAAATAGTTTTGAAAGAGCACCTTGGTATCTTCTATTAATTTTTTTCAACTCATACGACTATATGGAGGCTTGCTATGAAAAAAAAGATTTATTTGTTAGCTGGTACATTATTTGTTCTTTCTCTTTGTTCATGCTCCATTCAAATTTTCACTGACGGCAAGCATCAGGAATCATCTTCTGCAACTACGAGCAGTTCTTCCAGTGAGGGTAATTCTTCTGAAGCTCCATCAACTCCAGAAATTTCCAACCGTTCGGACATTTCTATCAGCGACTCTACAGCGGATTCTCCGAGTGCAACTCCTGATGTAATTTCATCGTCTACATCTTCGTCTGACTCAAACGAATCTCCTTCCGACACGCAGGTTTCCCCCGACACTTATACTCTTACACGCTATGATTCTATTTATGACGTTCCTTATGCAAAATTAGATTATAAAAGTTATGTTGAGGAAGATGGAGATAGTGGTCATTACACTTTAACAAAAGATGGAATTCCTTGGGTGGGTACCCCTGGCACAGATCAATTTGGAGATATTTGCTTTAGCGATGGGCGCAATCTTTATATCCAATGCTTCTTGTCGTATAACGATACCTTGTCTACCGATTTCCGATGGTTCTGTGTAAACTTTAATCACTTTGATGATGAAGATTCTTATTTTTTGCCTGACGAGACAATGAACAAGCTTTTTACCGGAGCCGATGGCGAGACACTCTACACCGATGATGGTTATCAATACAAATTAAGTACTATGCCTTGGTGTCAAGATGGCACTTGCAAGAGATAGAAAATGTGCATATAATATGCCCTACTATTCTTTTATACACTAAATATCGTTCAAAGCGCTGATTTAATGACGCTTCTCTAAATATTTCTACGCAAAAACTCCCCGCTTGTTAGGTGTTCCACCTACAAGCGGGGAGTTTTTACCTATTTGTATTTAGGCTTTAGTTAGGAATACGGATACGATCTACGCCCAGCGTCACATGGCTAGTCTGCATAGCTTCAAGAATAGTGACCCGACGGCCCTCCGTAGAGCCAGAATTGCGATTGTACGGATCAAGGACCTTAATGCCTGCAGTTGCCCAAGTGCCGCCACTTTCACCAGTCAGTTCATATGCAACGAACCAGTGCTGACGACTACCGGAGCCAACTGCATGACAGGCAACCGGAATATGATTCTTGACATAAGAGCGAATCTTCTCAATCGTTTGTGCCTCATTCAGGCTTGCCAGAGAAATGGCATCGCTGCAAGAGAAGTTATCCGGACCAGTCCAGTAGTAGCCATTGGTCTCATCATAGTAGTTCGCAAAATCAGAAATGGTGTAACTCTTATTTTTCTTCCACGATGCCAAGTCCACACCACAGCAAACCGCACAGCCATAATTGATAATCCAAGAACTATTTCCGGAATAATTCTGGTTTGCATTTACGGGCATCGTAATGGTGGTACTGCCACCCGTACTGCCGCCACCGCTGGACTGGGACGCGCAAAGCTGCCAAATCTGATTGTCTGCATTGGATGCATTTTCCCACGTCAGAGCAGCACCGCTCGAATTGGATGCCGGAGTCAGGTACAGGTTGTGGTTGATCATCTTGATGCGGTACAGATTATTAGCTGCGTCAACGGTCAAAAGGTCAATCAAAGCATCGTTAAAGTTGCCAGAGACCGGATAGAAGTCACAAACACTCCCTGCTTTGGTTCCGTAAATGTTCAGACCATACGCATTGTTGAGGTCAGAAAGCAGCTGGCAACCACCGCTAACCTTGTGAACTTTAAGGCGCTGATCAGCAGAACCTGCTGCCGTATACAGTGTAGCTTTCTGGTGAGATGCGATGCTGCCATTGCCGTAGCGGTTCAGCCAAAAACTGCTGTTGCCTCGATACGGACGAAAATAGTAAGATTGCTCAAAAGTGTAAGCCATTATTTTTTCACTCCTTCATTGAATTTTGTCCTTGCACCTCGTCAGGTGCTTTTGTGAACGTTCACTAAGTAAAGAGATTACTGCACCAATTTTGTAAACCCTAAAATCAAAAAAATCAGAAACCATTTATCGTGTTCGCTTTATCTACCAGTTCCTGCAGCTTTCCGGAAAGATAAGGACCGGGGCATGCCGTCGCAGCGTACATACTGTGCCAAGTCAGATTTTTACCCTTAACCAATTTTCCAAGGCCATTACGGCGGGCGATATCCGCCACCAGTGTAACCAGCGTTTGGAACGTCGTATCTGAAACAGGCCACTCCGGTGCGCCACCACTATTAGATGTCTCAATTGTTACTGCGCGGCAGTTTGCCTCCCAGTTGCCGTTCGTCCATGCCACATCACTTTCATGGACATACTGTCCGATATTCGTTTCAGAAACACCGTAGTGGGAAGACCCCTTTCGTCCTTCACGCTGCCACAGTGCGCCCAGCGCGTCAATGGTCAAAATGCTTGCGCAATGGTGAATTGTGATTTCAGAAATAGTCCCACCCTGTGCTTTGCGGTCTTTCGTGTAATTTCCTTCGTAAGCCGGAATAAATTTGGTTACCAGCTTCGAATCGGGAACATTAGAGACTTCTCCGCTATCACTGCCATCACTGCCGGTGCCAGGTTTCAAAATGGTGAACATCTGTTCTTCTTCGCCCGTATAGGCACTCCATTTTAGGGCAGTGCCAACAGCCGTCAGGTAAATGCTGCGGTCCCGCAGCATAAGATAATAAGTATTGGGGCGATTTTCTACCTCAACGGTAGTAATAACCGTGTCAGTATCATCCGCGGTATTCAGGTGCCAAACGATGCAATTGGTGTTTCGCGTATTATAGTTCAACGCGTACCAGCCTTCGCCCCGTTGCAAAACAATTCGGACATTGCCATTGCCTCCGAAATTTTCCAATGCCCAACGCTGATCAGGGTTGTTCGTGCGGTTGAAAAGGTTAACCGTTTCACCGTTTTTTACGGTACCATCCTCGTGATTGCCCAGGACGTTCACGTATTTACCCGTAGCTACGTTCTGAATCTCGTAGTAATGGTTGAATTCGTATGCCATTTTTAATTCTCCTTTTTTCATCTTTTTGAGCGGCCGCTCAAAAAGTAAAGAGAGCAAATACTGTAAAATGTAAATCGCGTTTACATTTTGCGGTATTTACTCTCTTTGAATAGTAAATGAGCAAAAGGAGAATTTATTGAGGTATGCAAACAGATTCTGTTGAAAAGGCTGCCGGTGTTGGTGCTATTGGGTTATGGGCCGCAATGCACGGCTGGCTTGGTTGGCTTGTTGTCTTATATGCTGCCTGTATGATGCTGGATTGTCTAACCGGCACAGCGCAAGCCATTAAAAATGGCGAATGGAGTTCCCATAAAGCCAGGCAAGGCTTGTGGCATAAAGGCGGGAGCATCATTATGGTTTTTGTCAGTGTCTTAACCGATATTTTGCTTGGTCTAACGCTGAATCACATTTCAGGACTTACGCTTCCTTTTAATTATGATATGCTACTTACACCCATCGTCCTGTTTTGGTACATTGTATCCGAATTGGGGAGTATTCTGGAAAACGCAGAAAAGATGGGAGCATCGATTCCTCCATTACTAAAAAACGCTATTGAGAAAATGCGTGACAGCGATAATGATAAACATCATACTTCTGTGTAAAATTCATATCATAAAGTTATTGCAGGCGTTGACTTTAAATGGGCGTAAACAAAAATAGCCGCCCGCCGGTCATTGAACCAGCGGGCGGCTATTTTGCTTATTGGTGGATTCCACTATTTCATCGATAGAAGTTTTGTAAAAGAATCGGAATCTCGTTGAAATCATTTGCCCATATAATCTTAACACCTAACCTGGCAAAGTGATTGGATGCCTTCATCAAATCCTTGTTTGTCAGCTTCTCTTTTGCCAGGATTGCGTAGTGTACCTTTGTCTTTCGGTAGGTTATTTCCAACAATCGCCTTATGTTAGGGTCTGCTAGGCTGCATCCAACGAACAAGCAGATATTTTCTCGAAAGAAAGACAACTGGCTGGCTATTTGCCAGCTATATCACTACTTAGGTAAAGAAGCTCATGGAATCTGCTCGTGTTTTATTTATCAATACTTCTAAATGCAGATGATTACCCGTTGCCCGCCCGGTATGGCCGACATAGCCGATAACCTGTCCGGTCTGCACCTGCTGCCCTGTTGTAACGCAGATACTTGAACAATGTGCATATAGTGTTTCCAGCCCGCCGCCATGGTCGATTTGGATGTAGTAGCCGTAACTGCCGCCCCAGCTGTCAAGGCCATTGGCAACAGTTACTGTTCCATCTGCGGCGGCAAGGATGGGGGTGCCCTCGGCGCAGGCAATGTCAGTGCCGGTGTGGGAACTGACCTCGCCGGTGATAGGGTCTACGCGGTGGCCGAACTGTGAGGTAATTGTACCCGCAACCGGCAGCGGCCATTGCAGGGTGCCTGTCGGAACGCGGGTGCCGTCCGGAGCCATGACTTCTCCCTCGCCCGGCGCGAAGCCTCCGAGTAGTTCTGCCCATAGCTCTTCGTACCGCGAGTCTTGCAGTAATTGCAGATAAGTATTCTGGCGGGTGGAAAAGTGATAGTCTGCTGCCATCTCGTCAGGCGTTTTGTGAGTCAGTTCGATTACGAGGACGGTTTCCGTTATCTCTGCGGTGGCCTGGTTGCCATCCTCATCGGTGGTATCTATTGTGATGGTCTCCGGGTGGGTGGAATAGTCCACCTCGTTCATCTCCCACATGATTTCTCGCAGTTTGTCTACCTGTTCCTCTTCAAGCGAAGCAACCGAGGAGCCGAACTCATCCCCTGATACATACGAAGAAAAGACCGCCAGGACATCCTGCCAACGGATGAAGTACACACCATCGTTGGCTACAATGTCCTGGCGGTCATGTTGTATGGTGTTAGAGATTTCTTCCAGCCGGTCACGGTATTCCCCCGTGAGAGTCTCCAAAGCTTCTTGCACGGAAATGGCGTTTTCGTTTGGAGCATTGGCGGCAAAAAAGATGCCATAGGCCGAGCCGGACACAAACGCCACAAGGCTGATGACAATTATAATGCTGAGTGCCACGCTGATGCCTGTGACAATGGCCGTGACAAGGCTGCGCAGACTGGCGAGAAAATGCCGGATGGCCGAGCGCACCGCCGTAGCGGTCTTACGGGTGTTGGCGGCGGCTTTCTGCATGGCAAGCTGCACTTGGCGGGTGCGGGTCTGCACTTGGGCTTGAGTTGTTACGTTCCGCACAGTTTCATTTGCGGCGGTGCGCAGCTGGCGCTGGCCTTGGGTCACGCCGCGAATGTCGCGCGGAGCGGTTTTGGCGGTGTCGACCTTTTCCTTTGCCCGCTGGTGGGGCAAATCCGCCCCACGGTGCGGGCGCGGCTCTGCGTCGGGCAGCGTGCCACGCCGTGCCTGTTTGGGGCCTACACCGCGCTCACCGGCGGTGTAGGCGCGGGAGGTTTCGACCTGCTCTGCGGTGTGCCTCTCCCGGTATTTTTCGATTTGCTTGCGGGCAAACTTGCGACTCTGCTGCACGGTGAAATCGGTATTTTGCTGGATAGCGGAATGGGATGTATCGGTCACCATCCCGCCGGTGTCGTTGGCCGTGGTATAGTCGCCATCTCCTTGCGCAGAGGTACTTTCCCGCAGTTTTGCTCGACTTTTTTCCTTGGTCTCTGTCCACGCCTTTTTCAGCGCCGCTTTCGGAATTTTTCCCGCAGAATCACTTTTCGGCGCACGCTCGGTTGGCTTTTCTTTTATCTCTTTCATGGCATCCTCCCTGTCATAAATTATTCAAATAGAATTTCAAAATCGTTCAAACGGCTTTTAAATTCTGCACACAAGTGGCCGTTATAATAAGTCTCGTAATCAAGAAACAAACGCGGGAAACATCCCGCACCTACACACTGTGCCTTAGACCATGCCAGAGCAATCGCTCGGTCAAGGCCAGACAACAAATTAGGCTAAAAAGCCATTACATATAAATTGCCGCTGCATCTTATATTTTTCGAGATGCAGCGGTTTTCTTTGCAATTATGAAAAAATGTCGCTATAATAGGAATATATCTTTGAAACACGAGGTTTTTCCCATGAATCTGTATATCAGCGCCGCCGAGTATGATTACCACACTCTGCTGAAAGTGGCCGAGATGGCCGGGCTTGCCGGAATCATCGGCTTTCACGAAGCCGGTGACGGCTATCTGGTAACTTTCCCGGATGGCGAAAACACCGAAGCCCTCGTCAACGATTATAAAGGTCGGCTGCGGGATTTGGAAAATAATATTTGGATGCACTGAAAGCCACATAATATTATCAATTTAGGAGTGCTATTATGCTTGATGATTCAACCAATAAATTCGCTATAATTCTAAGAAACGAAGATTTACAAAATTATGCGGGCGATGCCTTTTATAATTTGGTAAAAGCTGTTACGATTCACGATACGGGAGCAGCTGTCGATGGAATCAAAGATGTCAAAGATTTCGTTTTCTATATTCCCAACGCTCTATTTTGGGATAAAATGCAGCGATACCTGTTTGGTACTTTCAAATGCTATAAGGAACAGGTTAAAATGTCCAGCAAATTCACGAAAGACAATTCAGATTATCTCAAATTTGTGAAAAGGCAAATTCATCTGATTGACAAAATGGATGCCGATGAAAAAATTGATTATTATGCTAATCTTACCCGTTGCTTTTTGTTAAGCGACATGGACCTTGCACTATACTATAAGCTCGCCAACTTTATTTCCATATGTATTCCAGAAGAACTTTTCTATATTCAAAATTTCGATTATGATAAAAAAGCCGGTTTAAACACTATGATTTCTTCACTCTATCACTATGGTCTATTTGATCAAATTGAGTGTGAACAAGGCGGTGCCAATTATGTACTATCCGATTTTGCAAAAGCATTAAAGTCCTCATCATTAAACTTTGATGAAGGCTTTTACACCGAAAAGCGCATCCTAACATATAATGATATAAAGCCATTAAATATAGCAGAACCTCTATCATGGGAAAATCTTGATGGAGGCAGCTATTAAAGACTTCGTATTTTCACTTGAGCCCTAATTTCCATATCGATTCAATCTTTAAAATAGGGATTAACTGTCCGGCGGCCCTTTATTTTTATAATTCATGGGATTACTCCTTTCTTGCTTCATCCGGCTTGGTCGTCATCAAGCCGTAGAGCTTAGTATTTTTCGGGAAGCTATTGGTGAAAGGCACGATGTTGCCCGCGCACCGAATCAGCCCGCAGCCTGCGGGAACATTGGTGACGTAGCCAAGCTGGTTGTCCGAGATGTTCAACAGCTTCGCCAGTTCCGCGCGGTCTGTGGCGCTCTGGTTCAGCATTATCAGAAACTCCGAGTTGGCCAGCATCAGGCGGGCGGTGTCGGAGCGCAGCAGTTCGTCCACATTCTGCGTCAGCCCGGTCACAAGTCCGTTGTACTTGCGGATGCGTTTCCACAGCTTGTAGAAGAAATTGGCGCTGTACTCATAGCGGAACAAAATATAAAACTCATCGCAGAAAATCCACGTTCTGCGGCCTTTCTTCCAGTTCTGGATGACGCGGTTATAAATCGCATCCAGCGTCACCAGCATACCCAGCGGCATAAGCTGCTCACCCAATTCGCGGATGTCGTAGGCGATGATCCGCGCCTGCGTGTCCACATTGGTGTGCCGGGCAAAGGTGTTCAGCGTGCCGGTAATGAACAACTCGGACGAAAGCGCCAGCCCCTGTGCTTCGGGTTCGGGCTGCATTTGGAGCAAACGGTAAAAGTCCTGCAGCGTGGGCGGCGTGCCTTTGTAGCCGTTGCGGATGTAGGGCAGGTACACCTGCTCGGTGCAGCGACCGAGGATGGACTTTTCTTTCGCGGTCACCATGCCGTCACCGATGAGCTGCTCGAACAGCGACAGCACAAACTCCGACTTGCTGACGATAGGATTGCGCTCGTCACCGTAGGCACGGTCCATATCCAGCGCGTTGATGTGGGTGTCGGACGTGGCCGAGATGCGGATGACTTCACCGCCAAGGGCTTCGGTCAGATAGCCGAACTCCGACTCCGGGTCGAGAATGAGAATGTCATCCTCGGTGGAAAGCGCGATCTGCACGATTTCCTCCTTGGCGCTCATGCTCTTGCCGGAGCCGGACACGCCCAAACGGAAACTGTTGCCGTTCAGCAGCAAGCGGCGGTCAGCCACGATCATGTTCTTGCTGACGGCGTTCTGCCCATAGTACAGACCGTGCGGCTGCATGATTTCCTGTGCGCGAAACGGAATCAGCACGGCGGTGCTTTCGGTGGTAAGGGTTCGCAGGGCTTGGATTTTGCGCAGCCCATACGGCAGCACCGTGTCCAGCCCATCTTTCTGCTGCCAGCGCAGCGTGGAAAGCTGGCACAGGTGCTTGCGTGCCGTGGAGTAGAGCGTTTCGGTGTCGCTGTCGAGCTGCTCCTTATTGTCCGCCAAATGCACCAGTGTCACCAGCCCGAACATCATCCGCTGGTCGCGGGTCGTCAGATCGTCCAGCATCTCCTTGGTTTCCTTGCGCTGCAACTCCATGTCGTAAGGAATCGTCGCGGTAAAATTGTTGTTGGCGTTCTGGCGGCGCTGCCAGTTGGCAACGTTCGTTTCCACGCCCAGCAGTGTGCTTTGCAGCTGGCGGGCGGCTTCGTCTGTGGGTACCGGTAGGATGTCGATGGACAGCATCAGATCGCGGTCAAGGTCGCAGAGTTCCGACACAAAGCTGTCCTTGATGTAGCTGGCATAGTCCTGCAAATACAGCACCCTGCCATACCGTGCGTCCAGCTTGAAATGGTCGGCGGCAAACTCCATGCTGTCGGGGCAGAACCAATCCTTGAAATGTTGACCGCGTTTGGCGTGTTCGTGAATGTTGAACTCTGCCGCAGCCTGCTCTCCGGCCTTGAAAAAGTCGCGGAAAATGTGCAGGCGCTCGGTCAGCGTCAACTCCTGCGCCACCGAGGAAAGCTGCGCAAGGTGCGTCACCAGATCCGTGCCGACACGGGCAAAGTAGCTGCGGGCTTCGTCCGCGTTGCGCTTTACCACGCTTACGGTCAGATAACGCTCCCGCACAATGCTGTTGCTGGTGCCGGTTACTTGGGCGGTCAGCATTTTATTAAATTCATGGCGGTATTCGTCAAGACCGTCTGCCTTGTCTGGCAGCAATACTGATTTTTCAAATTCAGCCTTGTTGATGCGGCGGTTGTAAATTGTGATTTTTGCCGATGCACCGGAGTCGAGGGCGTTGAGCAGTTCCGAGTAGTCAAGGAACATGGGCGTTTTGTCCTCTTTGCTGGCGATGGCGTAGTTGATGTCGGTGAACGACCATGTTTTGGAATACTGGTTGCCGACTTGGAAAATCCCATCCGCAAAGATGCGGCGGATGGGAATGGCGTCCTGTACACTGCGCGGAATACGGAACTTTTCGCGTTCCATCTTCTGCGCTTTCGACAGGGTTTTAATCAAGCGGTTTCCTCGCTGTCATGGGTGTTTTTCTTCATAGGCAAACCTCTCTTTCGCTTTATGCCCGCACGGATGGCGGGCTGTATGGCATTGTAATAATAAGTGTCAGACTTGAATACAAGACGTTTCGGGCAGAGAATTTCGGATTTAACCCACGCCCAAAGTACTTGTTCGGCGGTCATGCCGTGGTAGGTGAAAAACCCGCAGGCGGCAAACGGTGCAGCACCTAAAATGCACATCCAGCCGATTTCCTCGGTGCCGACATACGGCTGTAAGAAGAAATAAATAGCAACAGCCACACCCACAGCCAGCACCGAGCAGATAAACTGTCTGGTGTTCAGCCCGAAAAAGATGTTCTCATGGTAATCACGGACTTCTTTTGGTATTTTAATTTCGATAAGGCAACACCTCCAAAAAAATTGCCGCTGTGCAAATTGCATAGCGGCATACATTTATTATAGATACTTTGCGTAATTCTGCGAGCCGTGAAAGATACGGTAAATTTCTACCAATTTCTTTTGCTCATCAATTTTAAACAGTGCAACATACTTTCCTATCAGAAACTTCCGATAGCCACGCTGCCGGAGTCCTTCATCACGGGAATAACCGTAAATGTTCGGATTTTCCACAAGGCGTGACAATGCCTCTCCAAGCTCTTTGACAAATGTCTGGATGGCTTGCCGGGAATCAAACTGCTTTTCAAAGTACAGCAGAATTTCCCTATAGTCATCTTCGGCGGCGGGCAGCATAATGACATTATAGGCCATACTTCTCACTCGTTTCGCTCAAGATGTCTGCAAGCGGGCGGCCCATACCAACTTCGTGCTGTGCCTCTGCCGTTGCCAGCTTTGCGTATACTTCGTTCATCACCTGCTGACGCTCATAGGCTTCCATGCTCATGATAACCATATCTCCGTAACCATTTTTCGTTACAAAAATCGGTTCCTGCGATTCGTGGCAGCGCTGTGAGATAACATTTGTATTCTTCAAATCACGGATAGGAATAATTTCTGGCATAGAATCAGCCTCCTTTGTGGTTTCATTGTACCACAACAGGGCCACAGTTGCAACTCACAGTCCCATAATTTCTTTCACTATACGGTCACAGCCCTTAATCGCCCCAACCAGCACCAGCAGGTTGAACGCCAGTTCTCCCACATACGTCCAGACAGCCGTTACCACCGAAGTGCCGGTATCCACGGCGGGTGGACTGGACGAGATGGCGGAGAAAATAATGCAGGACAGCGCAATCACCACGCCCTGCAAACAGACCCCTGCATAGCTGCGGATGAAGTTTTTGCCCACGCTGCTGGTGGGTTCACCCGCAAACGTGGACAGCGGTATCGGCGCAATGGCTGCATACATCCACAGGCTGAACATTCTGCCGTAAACCGTGAGGATCATGGTAAAGGACAGCACCGTAATCAGCAGCCCGCCGATCAGCGTAACCGCCCACAGCGGGATGCTATCCCAAAAGCCCACGTTGTTGATGGCATCGATCAACTCCTGCGGCAGCGATACGCTGCTCATGCCGGAGCTGCCCGATTGCGTAATAATGGTAGACACCATGCCCTGCACGATGGAGAACACCGCCAACATAAGTTCCAGCCCGTAGGTCACAGCACCCTTTGCCAGCGCAAAGCGGATAAACAATTTCAGCGCGTGCTCCGGCTTTTTGACCTCGACAAAGCTGCCGCAGGTTTTCATAACGCCAACCGCAAAAAACAGAACCAGCAGGCCATAGCCGATTGCCTGCAAAGCGCCGTGGATGCCGGTCATCACGCCCCAAACCTGCCCGTCCTTGAAGGTCTGCGGGCTTTCGGTCAGCAGCGACCAAATCTCCGCCAGCTTGTCGTTCCATGTGGAGAGTGCGGCGTTTAAGTTGCTGACGATCCATGACTCACCCACAGGGCATCACCGCCTTTCTGCTTGGTCTGTACCTCACGCGGTAATCAGGTCGAGGATTTCCTTGGCAAAGGTAATCACCAGCCCACCGGCCAGCGTCAGAAAGCCCTGACTGCGCTGGCTGGGATCGTGGCTCTGCAGGGATAAGCCGACCTGTACAATGCCCCATCCCAGCAGGATAAGCCCTACGGCGCGAATCAACGAAAAGATAAACGTAGACAGGTTGTTGATGACGGTCAGCGGGTCACCGTCCGCAAAGGCGGGCAAAGCAAACACCATGACGCAGACCAGCACGGTGTAAACAGCAAAGATAATGCGAGAAATTTTTACAGCTTTTTTATTATTCTTCAAATTCATTTGGGCCTCCGTATTCTTTGTATGGCTGGGCGGATTTCAGCCGGTTCTCCGGGCAGAAAATCATCCATATCCAGCAGTTCGTAATTTTCGGGTGCGCCGGGCAGATCGTCCCGCGCGTTGTCGGCGGCGGTGTAGTCATAGGGAGCCGCGCCGCCGTCCTCGGTGCAGCGGATGTTGGGATGCTTGAGCAGATTGTATTTGTAGTCCACCACCGGGCGCTCCCCTCGGATGAACAAGATGCACTTGCTGTTATCCAACAAGCGCACCTCGTCCGGGGTCATAAGGTCGCGCCCGGATTGTTGGTGGTTGATGCTGTAACTGCCGCTGCGCCCCTTGCTTTGGTTATAACTGGTGGTGGAGATGGTTTCTTTGCCCAGCAGTTCCGAAACATACTTGTGGGTTTCTTTCTCGGTGCCGCCGAGATAGAGGAACTCGTCGCACAAACCGACCAGCGATTCCCAATCGTCCTTGTACATGGCTTTGAGCTGCGCCATGTTCTGCACGATGATGGAGCAGAAAATTGCGCGGGAACGCATAGTGGCCAGCGCCGACAAAAAGGTGTCTTTTGGCAAGGAAATGTTTGCATATTCGTCCATGAGGCAATGCACCGGAACAGGCAAGCGTCCTTTGTGTACGCGGTCGGCTTGACGGTACAGCGTCTGGATAAGCTGCGTGTAAATCATACCGACCAGATAATTGAGTGACTTGTCCGAGTCCGGGATGCAGCAGAACAGCGCGACTTTGCGTTCGCCCAACTCCTGCAGGTGCAGTTCGTCCGTCATGGTCAGCTTGGCGATGGACGGCAGATTGAATGCTGCCAAACGAACGCCCACACTGACGAGGATAGATTTTGCGGTTTTGCCCGCCGCTTGTTTAAAAATGCGGTACTGCTTACAGGCGATGCTGTCGGGTTCGCGCATTTCCAAGCGTTCGAACAGGATGTCCAGTGGGGATTGGTAGGTGTCATCGTCCTCGTGGACTTCAGCGGCAGCTATCATCTCCATGACCATCGAGAAGTTTTGTTCTTCGGGCGGGGCCTCGTGCAGCAGGTACAGCATAAGGGCTTGGAGCAGGGCAGTTTCGGATTTTTCCCAGAAGGGGTCGCTGCTTTTTGAATGTGATGGCGTGGTATTTTGAATCAGATTTTCAATCAAGGTCAGCACTTCACGGTCATCATGCACATACACAAACGGGTTGTAACAGAACGATGCGGCAGGGTTTATGAGGTCAAAAACGATGACCTCATACCCCTTTTGCTTCAACAAATTCCCGGTCTTACGCAGAATTTCAGCCTTGGGATCTGTAATTACCATAGAGCAGGCACATTCCAGCACATTCGGCACACCATAGGTGCGCGTTTTGCCCGCGCCGGAGCCGCCGACAATGAGGATGTTGGTGTTATGCTTGTGTTTGTAGCCATCTATCCCGATGTGAAAATGCTGGGTCAGCAGCAGGTTCGACCCGTGCCTGTCCATGTAGAACTTATTCAGCCGAAGCACGTCGCCCCACGCCGCCGAGCCATGCTCTGCACCGGGGCGGGTGTTCTTCTGATCCGTCACGGCCACGATAATCACCACCGCGTAAATCACCGTAAACACCAACAGAAAGCGCGGGCTGTCGCTGACCCACGCCAACGCAAACGGCTCTGCCAGTGCGCTGTTCAGCGCATCCAGCAGAGCCGTTATTTTCATACCCGGCTGCCAACGGCAAGCCACCGCCAGCGCAGCCCACCACACAAGTGGCAGCGGCAGCAGCCAGACCCACCAAGGATTCTTTCTTCCCGGCGTGGTGAGTTACCTTTCTTCACCGCGATAGGGCGGGCGCTTTGTACGCTCGGCATCCCATGCCTGACGTTTTCTCCACAACTTCGGCAAAACCGCGGAAAAGTCCTGCGGCATACGTTCCGCCTTGATTTGCGGCAGATTTGCAAACAAATCGCTTTGCAGCGTTTTCCATGCAACCTTATCCGGCATATTTTGAGTATAGAATTCGTTGTAGCTGTACGCCAGTCCACTGGTATCTATGTAGTGCTTGACTTCCGTTCGCAGCATTTGTCGTTCCCATTCGGTTTCCGGCGCACGACACGGCGCAAGCTGCTCCTGCATGATTGCCTGATGTAAATCGGCAGACGATTTCAGCAGAGTTGGATACTTTCGGTGCAGTTCAGCAGTGACACCCGCTTTCTCAAAATAGATGCGCAGCTTCTGCCCCGCGTAGGCATACCACGCCACATTCCCGCATCCCATCCACTCAGTATCTCGGAACGGAATGTTGAGCGCCGCAAGGTTATCGGGGTCAATCATCGCCTGCCGATAAGCATCGTACCCCTGCATAATCAGCCAGTTACGGAAATCGGTAAATCTGTCATCCGAACTGCCGTCATTGATGATGCAGGCTGCCGCGACCATTTTAGGAAAGTTGGCTTTATTGCGATAGCTTTGCCATACGCAATCAAAGCCGAGCAGTTCATCCTGCGGCAATTTCATGAGTTCCGTGTAAAGGAACTGTTTCACGGACGCTTCATCCTGCATATCCGCTTTGGCGCGGACTCGGTCAATGATCGACCAGAATTTTTTCCATGTCATAGCCAGATTCACCAGATAAACAGCGGCGTGTGGGCGTGCAGCAGTCGGGTCAGCGCGTCATCCACGGCATCAGTGTAGCCGCCCTCTGCCAAGCGTTGGGTGCGCAGTTGGTTGAGGGCTGCTTTTGCCAGCCGATACTCTGCTGCCGACATCGTCAGCTTACCGCCCGCGGGCAGATCGTTCACCCGCAGGATGAGCCGCCCCGTTTCTTCGGCGCTGCCGCCGCGGGCGCGTTGACCGTAGTAGACATCGCCCAGCGCCCGGAGCAGGATGCTTTTGTTGGCACGGTCAAGTTTCACTTTGCGTTCTGTCATTGTTTTTGCACCTCCTATCGCCAACATACCATAGAACCGCCGCAATAGCTATCTGCCATTTGAAAACAAACAGAAAACATTTACAGCACCTTTTCTTTGCGCCGGATTTTTACCGGCAGCTTGGGCATACGGTCTTTGGGTGCCTCTGATCGATTTCGCAGGTAGGCGGTAATATCCTGCAGTTCCATGCGGACGCTGGGGCGCTCACCCTTGGCTCGAAGCTGATCGGCGCGCGGCGACGGCGAGTTTGCAAAAGATTTGCTGCTGTCGGAGAAAGGCTCGGACGGACTGGCGTTCTCCGAGCCCAGAGGAAAATCCACGGCGGGCGTGTCCTCGTGGTTGGGGGCTGCGTTTTCCAAATTCTGCTGCACGGCATCGACCAGTTCTGCCGTGCCGGTGTCCACGACATCCAACTGCAGTTTTTCAATAATGCGGTTTGCTTTGGACACATCATCCTGCAAGATAGCGATTTCAATGTGGTCGGGGTCCATCTTGTCGCGGATGGGGCAAAACAGCAGCCCATGTGCTTTGGCAGCACGGGCAAAATCGTGCATACGGTCTTTGTCCACCGTAAAAAATTTCAGCGGTTTCTGTTCTTTCAGCAACCGGATGAGGTGCGTTTTGCCGTGTGTCTTTTTGCTGTCATGCAGCACCGCCTGTGCGAAAATAAAGAAGTTTTTCGCAGCGGTGCCGGAGATTCGCAGGGCAAACTCCGCGCCCTCCAGCGAGTAGCGGACGACCTGGTCTGCAGGTTCGGAGCCGTAATTCATCTGGCATCACCGGCCTTTTCTTTGGGCGAGGGCAAGCGGCTGAACGAGTCCACGCCGGGGATGAGGGCAAGACTGCGCCCGCAGTCCCAATCCACATGGATTTGCCCGGCATCGTCGATACATTCCACCGTGCCCATAGAACCAGGCGGCACGGGGAAATCATCTTCCGTGCAGCTGAGTTGCAGCCGCGTACCGGGCGGGTACTTGCGGCGCAGGTGTTCGATGTATTCTTTGTTGGGGTATTTCATAGGCATTTTCCTTTCCGAATTATAGTGTCAAATCAATGTTGGGGCGGCGGTCACGCTCATGTTCCTGTTCGCGCTGTTGCTGTTCGGCGCGGTCACGGCGGGCTTCGGTGAGGTGTTGCTGCACCTCTAGGGAGTGTTCAGCAATTTTGCGGCAGAGCCGTTCTTCTTGGCGAAGCTGCTTTAAGGCGGCGGTGATTTGCTGGATGCGCTGGCTGTCCGGGTTTACTTTATACAGCGATTTTCTTTGTGCCGTGAGTTGGACAATATCACCCAGCTTGGCTTGTCGGTAAGTTTCCAGCTGTGTCAGCGTATCAATATTGTTTCTGGACAGGAACTCCATCTGTCGGATGCGCTGGTCTAACTTGTAGGCATCCTGCCGCACGGCATAACTGGAGCGGCTCGGCTTGCGAGGGAGCGCACCCAATTCGTATAGATAGCGATAATACAACGCCCGCAGCCCGGTCAGCTTGCGGCGGGGCTTCTTTTCGCTTCGTAGGCGACTATGTTGAACGGCAGGCGAGTTTTTAACATACGGGCGATAGTCTTGTGGATAAAGGATGCGCGTCTGGATGGCTTCGGGCGTGTACCGCTTGCCCAGCGTTTTGAATCGAACAAAGCGTTCTTTTCCGGGTGGGCGCAGGACAGGATACTTGCGTCCCATGCGGACTTCATAGCCTTTGCGGTCCAGCACAGTAAGAAATTGCCGCCATGTAAGGCTCTGCTGGATTGCTTCGTCCACATCCTGCCGAATAGCCGTGCGCCATGTTGGCTGACCGTTTTTCTCCGCCAGCCATTCGGCGTAGGGCTTTGCCACATGATTAGAGTTTTCGGTGTCGATGACCGACAGCTTATATTTCCGGCAAAGTTCATCTGACACCGCGCGGATTTCCGTCACATAGCTTTTGTAGTTGCTGCGATACTTTTTGCCATCCACACAGCTGACCGAGTTCCAGACGATGTGCGAATGGATATGCCCGGTGTTCAGGTGCGTACCGATGACATATTCATACCGCCCGCCCAGCACGCGAGCTGCCAGTTCCTTGGCGATTTGGTGCGCCAGTTCGGGGGAGACCTCTCCTGCAGCGAAGCTCTGCACAAGGTGATACCCCTGCACACCGCCCGACTTGTGCCAGCGTTCCTTGGTTTGCCGCATATCGGAAAAGGCGGTTTCCAGCGTGCAGGCATACGAGCTTTCAAAGCAGGACTTCTCGGTTTTGTCACGGTTGGATGCATAGTCTAATGCATCCTGCAAGGATACCGCCGTGGTCTTTTCTTTGTTCATCACATACTTCACCGCCCGATCCAGACGGCGGACAGGGATCACGGATGTGTAAGCCATATTTCATAGAGCCTCCTAGTAGTTCTCTTTTATCTCGCGCCAGACTTCCTTTGCGATGCGCGTCATTTCGTCCACGCTTTGCTGCCCCGCCACGCCCGTGCTGTTGGCGCGATGCGCAAGCTGGTTGGCGTTGTTGCACAAACCGGAAATTTGCCGTACAAGTTCCGCATGGTGTGTGCAGGGGCGCGGATGGATTTCCTTGCCTAAGATAAGGGAGCGCAGGTATTCCTCGCGGGATAATCCACTTGTTTCGACCTGTTCACAAAGATGGCGGTACTCGCGCTCGTTCAGCCGCAGCGGAATAACACGACCGCGTCTGCGCATGGCGGGGGTTTGGGGATCACCCCAAAAGTGCGTTTGGATATCCAAACGCTATGCTTGCGTTACAGCCCCCGCAGCACGGTTCATGACACAAGGTCATCGCCCTCTGCAACGGCTTTCTTCAAGCCGTCCAGCGTGGTTACAATGCGGTTGTACTTCTGCGCCAAACCGATCTGCGCGTTCGTGGTAGCATCCTGATTGCGGCTGCAGACCACCAGCATCGGGCAACGCAGCAGCTTATCCCGCACAATGGCGGTGTATTCGCTGCGCTCCACGGCATCTTCCAGCACCAAATACTGGCTGTCCTGCAATTTGGGGCATACCGGCAGGTATCCCAGCAGGTACACTTCACGGCAATAATTGCGGAGATGTTTGGAGGTTGCGCCCTCACTGGCGCAGATAAAAGCCCAAGGTCGTTTCATTTTCGTGTTTCCTTTCTGAATTTCGGGAGTGAATCAGATTTGATTCACTTTTCGGCTGCAAAAGTGAATCAGTTCTGATTCACTTCGGATTCAAGGGCGGTTTTCAGCCGTTCGGTGCTGCGGAAAAAGTAGGCGTCCGACATTTCGATGCCGACAGCCTCATAGCCTTCCTGCACAGCGGCCAGTACGGTGGTGCCCGCGCCGGAAAAAGGGTCAAGGATGCGCCCGCCTGGCTCACAAATCTGCACCACATCCCGCATAAGCTGCAAGGGCTTTTCGGTCACATGGATGCGGTTCTGCGGGTTCGGGTAACGGAACACGCCCGGCAGACACCCAACATTCCGTTCCAGCGGCATCTTGCCGTTGGACCCCCATACAATGTACTCGGACTGCTGGCGAAAGCGTCCTTTTTGCGGGCGGCTGGCGACTTTATCCCACACGGCTACACCGCGCCATGTCCAGCCCGCCCACTGCAAAGCCAGCGTCATAGCGGGCAACTGTCGCCAATCGATGAACAGGCAGACGGGCGCGCCGGGCTTGGCAATGCGGCGGGCATCCTGCAGCCATGCCGCCGTCCAGAACATCCAGCTGAGCTGATCCATCTGGTCGGAATCAAAATCCGGCAGCGCCCTGTCCTTGCTCATACTGCTGTACTTTTCGCTGGTGCTGCGGTTCTTGGTGGTCTGGCTGCTGCCGCCGCTGGCATAGGGCGGGTCGGTAATGATGGCATCGAAGCTGTTCGGTTCAAACTGGCGGATGATCTGCAGGGAATCCCCGTGCAGGATTGACCAGCGGTCACCGCCGCAGTGTTCGGGCATCTGGAAATCAGGGTTAAGAATGTTGAGCGTTTCGGGAGTGTTCTTCAAAGGCATCTTCCTTTCGTTTTAGCGTTCAAAATCATGGGTACGAGGTTCTTTCGAGAGGCGGTGTACGGCTGGCTGTCTGCACAGAAACGCGGTCATCTTCAAGTACAAAGCAGTCCTGCGTCCTGTTGTCGAGCTTGGTGCCAGGCAGACAACGGCATTGCCGCGGCAAACAACATTGCCAGAAATTTCGCCATATACACGGGTGCTGCCGTCAATATCGGTGCGCACAAGGTTTGCTCATCCTGCCGAATCACGGCATACCCGCAGACACAGCTTTTCCCATAATGACCCCGCCGCATACGATGGCATCATCCTGCACAATCGCATCCCCCATTACGGTTGCGTTCTTCCAACATAGGCGCAGCCCTTTGCAACGGCGCGATCTGTAAGGACTGCATCCTCGCAGACAACTGCATTTTCACAGGCGATGGCATCCGCGAAATCCATGCGCTTCCTCTTGGTCGAGGTTGTCATAGCTTTCCACATAACCGCCGAACATCCCAGCAAGGACATCCTCGGTCAAGTCCGTCACCGCGCGAATGCGGTGCAGGTTCGGATTGTCGGGATGGGCGATGTCGGTGATCTCATATTTCTTCATCTGGCATCACCTCGGTCACGCTTGGGCGTAGGGCTGGGCGACAGTTCGGTTTCCACATACTCGGAAACGATGCTGAGTGCTTTCTGGTAGCTGTCGCAGGACATAACGCGGTCACGCATTTCTTTGGCTTTGTCACCTTGCCCGCTGCTTTTCAGCAGCCGGGATGCGCGACCCATAATGGCGAAAATGTTGCCGTCCTGCCCAATCAGCTGCATCCTGGGCTTCTTCGGGCGGTTCAGCAGTTTGTTGAATTCTGTCATATCCGGCACATCGCGTTTCAGTTCAAAATCGTGATCCTGCCAGAAATGGACATACAGCTTGCCATCCCCAACATCGATTTCCCGCTGCTCGAAGCCCTCGCCCCAGCCATCGCTGTACTGACCGGAAATATATGCGCAGAACACGGCCTGTTCCTCGGCGGTAAGCGGTGCGTCCGTATCGACCCACAGGGAGCCGACCAATTCACCGTTCACCTCGTCCACCGTGGGAACGGCGCGGACGACCTTGCGGCGGACGGAATCGTCCTCGTGATAATACTGCATGAGGTCGCCGCCAAAGTCGCGGGTATCATTTTCGACGGCATCGCGGATGGCTGTCTCGTATTCCAGCAGTTCATGCCCGTCCTGCGGGTAGCCCTCGTACTCGTCGTAGAACTCGTCCTCATAGTCAGGTTCATTTGGGAAAAAGTCCGCAGTCAGCGGAGAATAAAATTTCATCTGCAAATCATGTCACCTCTTTCCGCCGCACAGGTCGTGGTCGATCTGCGCGGCATAGTAGTTTTCTATCGTCAGCGGCGCATTGTACAGCGCTGCCAGTAAGTATTGCTTGATGTTTCGGATGCGGGGCGGGTTGTCCTTGAGACAATCCAGAACATACTGGATGTGTTCCGCGCCCAATTTTAGGAATCGAGATTTTACTACTTCGGCAGGCATTTCCTCACCCGAAATGCGGATAGCAGTCCGTCTGGAACAAACCACATCCAGCATCAACTCCACCAGTTCATCCAATCGCATCGTATCCATCGGGTTATTCTGCGCCAAAATCGGATACTCGATATTTTTCAGCAGCAGGGCGCGGTACTCTGTCCGCTGGCCCGCCGCGCGGATAGGATTCGATACGTTATTTGTTTCTTCTTTCTTTATTTCTTTAGTATTTAATTGTGCAGGATTTTCCTGTACAGGTTTTTCCCGTTTAGGCTTGCCTGTTTTGGTTGGACGCAGTTAGGCTCACCCTGTTCCGGAGGCTGCGGCTGCTCTAAAACCGTGTACTCCATACCGCGCATCTGACCGTTCTTGTCGCGGATGCGGCGGCGGATAATATACCCCGCCGCTTCTAACTCGCGCACGGTGGCACACACGCTGTCTACGCCCTCTTTGCAGATTGACGCCAGCCCTCGCGTGGTATAATCCCAATCTTCGGGCAGAGACAGCATCAAAGATAAAAGCCCCTTCGCCTTGAGCGAAAGAGCCTTGTTGCGCAGATGATGGTTGGACATAATGGTATAATTTTGCGTCTTTTGTACACGGAACACAGCCATTTTCTTTTCCTCCTATGGCCCAAGGTGGGCGAACGAATGTGTATTTTCATTTCATGTTCCTATCGGCAGGCTGCGGCCCGGTGGGCCGCCGTCCTTGCCATCAAGTTGTTTTTTGCTACATCTGCGTAATCCCCGCCCTCAAGGCAGGGCGGTAGATCCAGCATTTGATAGTGGTCAGCGTAGATTTTCTGAATGTGGGCGCTTGCCATACGGCCCGGACTGTCGTTATCGAGCCGCAGCTCTATTGTCCTGATTTCCGGGTGCTGCTGTAAAAATTCCTGCAGTGCTGGCGGCTCCTTTTCGGAGGCCGAAATACCGCCAAGCGACAGCCGCCATTTGTTGGCCATGCTGCCGCAGAGCGTCATCTCCGCCATCGCATCAATGGCCGCCTCGAACACAGCCACCGTACTGCTGTCTTTGCGCGGCGAGATACAAAATCCGTATGCCTTATTGCTGCCGGGCGCCTCCCGCTTGAACGGCTTTCCGTAGTCATAGATACCGCGCAGCGCCGCATATTTCGGCACACCCTGCGCGTTTTTTCCCAGAAAGACACAGTTGTGGTATTCTGCACTTTCGTACAGAATTTTTCTCTCAATACAATATTGAATTACTGCATTAGAGATACCTCTCCCCAGCAGATACCGCGTGATTCTGTCGCAGTTTTCTGCTATGGGCGGCAGCCTGAACGACGGGCGCTTTCGCTCCACCTGTTCATGCGGGGTCGGGACATAGCCGGGGCTTTCCTCGCATAGAAGCCGGACGGCCTCGACAAACGGCACGCCTTCCACATATATCAGGTAGTTCAGTGCGGATTTGCCGCCGATGTCCCGGCTTTTCCAGTGCCAGAGGCTCGATTTGGCGTTGATTTTGAAGCTGTCATGCTCGGCCAACTGGTACTCGCCGCGGGCGCTGCTTTTCACGAGCGAGTTGGGGCGATATTTTTGTAAGAATTCAATCGCCGACATCCGTCTGGCGGCGGCAATCTGCTCTTGTGTTACGCCGGGCATTACTGAATGTAAGAGATAAAGTCGCTCATGTTATCGACCTTTTCCCACGGGAAATCCTTGCGGCCAAAGTGACCTCCTGCGGCTGTATATTTGTAGATTGGGTTCGTCAGGTTCAGCTGCTTAATAATGCCAGCGGGGGTCAGGTCATACGCCTTACGCACGGCGGCAGCCAAACAATCATCTTCACAGGCGTCACAGGTGCCAAACGTATTCACATCCACCATAACCGGCTCGGCCTGCCCAATGGCATACGCCAGCGTCACCTGACAGCGGTCGGCAAGATGGGCGGCGACCATGTTTTTGGCAATGTACCGCGCCATATACGCGCCGCTGCGGTCTACTTTGGTCGGGTCCTTCCGCTGAACGCACCGCCGCCGTGGGGCGCAAAGGTGCCGTAGGTATCCACCATGAGCTTGCGCCCGGTCAAGCCGGTATCGGCATCCGGACCGCCCTGCACAAACTTGCCGCTGGGGTTCAGCATGATCTCCACATCGTCGGCAGGCATCCCCTTGAACGCCAGCGGAAAAATGTTTTTCTTCAGCTTTTCAAACAAGTCATCCAAGTCGGTGTCGGGCTGATGCTGAACCGAGATGACGACGGTGGTGATGCGCACAGGCGTGTCGCCGTTGTATTCCATCGTGACCTGCACCTTGCCGTCCGGACCGATGTCGGGGATAACGCCGGTCATGCGGGAAATTTCCAGCAGTGTCACAAGGCGCTGCGCCGCCACCACAGGCATGGGCAGATATTCGGGCGTTTCGTTGCAGGCGTAGCCGACCATAACGCCCTGATCGCCCGCACCGAGGGTGTCCTCGTCCTCTCCGTCTGCAAGTTCCGGCTCCACGGCACCCGCAATGTCGGGGCTTTGGTCGTGGATGTAGCAGTCGATCTGGTAGTCTTTCGGGTCATAGCCGACATCCCGCAGGGTGTCGCGGACGATGTTGAACACATCCGGCTTAGCGCTGGTCGTGATTTCGCCCGCTACAATGATGTGACCGTGTGTTGCCATGACCTCACAGGCCACACGGCTGGCAGGGTCATGTTTTAAGCACTCATCCAGTACATTGTCGGCAATGAGGTCGCACAGCTTGTCGGGATGACCGCGCATGACGGATTCTGCGGTGTAAAAACGGGGATGTTCGTTTTCCTGCATGGTTTCGGTGTTTGCAAAAATGTCGTTCATAGGTTCTTTTGCTTGTTGGATGATTTCGGACAAAGAAAAAAAGCCCGCAGGCGGGCTGCGGGCTAGGATCTATTCATGGCTTTCTTTTGTGTTCGGCGGCGGGGTCATAACACGGGCGTATTCTTCCGGCGTAGTGTGTTCCACACACAGGGTCTTGCCCAGCAGAAAAAACAGCTGCGGATCGTGGTACATTTCCTCGTAGCGCTTCATCTGCTGCGGGGTAAGGTCAGTAAAATCGTTGCTGGTCAGCCCGCAGATGAAAAATGTGCCGTGGATAATGTCATAGTCGCCCAGCATACGGTTCAGCGGCAGGTTTTCTGCAATGCCGTTGTCATTACAGACGATACAGGCGCTATCCCGCCAAGGGTACACTGCCTCGATGGTGCCGCCGGCAACTGCCTGCTCGGCTTCAAGGGTGTGTTCAATGTCGGCTTCGCGGGGGTACTTTCCGGGTTCAACGATCAGCACCTTCATCGGCATCCTCCTCATCAGAAGTTTCTTTCAGCGCATTTTTCCGCTTAACGGTCAGCAGCACGATACCTGTCGCAGACGCAAGGGAACACGACCACAATAGCCAGCAGCGGGAAACCATCTCCTGTCTGCGGGAGGGTCTGCACCTTGCGCGGCGTAATAACCGGCGTGGGAACAGGAGTGGGTGCAGGGGTTGTAGCGGGTATCGGCTGCGGTGTGGGAGCAGGAGTGGGTGCGGGAGTGTCCTCGCGGGGCGTAGCTTCGTCTATCATCTGAATTAGTCGCTTGTCAGCGCGCACCCATTCGCCATCGGCATTTTCGCGGACGAAAAGAGAAATCCCGTCATCAACGGTTTCCAACTTGAACTGCACCGAGTTTGCAATTTCAAAGCCGGCCGGGGCTGCATCTTCGTTCAGGGTGTAGATGTACTCTTTGCCTTCGCCTGACAGCTTGAGGAAATCATTTGAAATGGGAACACGATGCGTTTTGTAGTCGGTTGTCCAAGTGTCGACGACCTCATCATTCGCATCACAGATCATCAGCGTAGCACCCGGCAGCAGATTACCCGCAATGTCCGTTTTGTCTATGTCAAACACAGGTGCATCCTGCATGATGACTGTGGCATCGTTGAGTTTTACCCAATCATCGTCGGATTTCACATATACCTCATTGACCTGCTCTGTACCGTTCTGCACAAGCTTGAACACGATGCTTTCAGCTTCGGCATAGCCGTCCGGGGCGCGGGTTTCGGTCAGGGTGTACTCTTTTTCAAGTTCCAGCCCGCGTACAGTATGCGGAGTTTTATCGGAGGTCCAGCCTTCGACCAAATTGCCGTCTGCAGCACGGATTTCCAGCTTCGCATCGGGCAGTTCCTTGCCGTTGGTGATATCCTGCTTGGAAATGTCCACCGTGGTGCGCAGGTTGGTGTTTGTACCATCCACGACCTGCCACGCAATCTGCTGACCCTCGTAGGTAAAGGCAACTTCCATAGGGGTGCCGTCCAGCAGGTAACCCGCAGGGGCGGTGATTTCCACAATGCGGTATCTGCCGCTGTTGCCGGAGTCGGGATAGCTTTCAGAACGGATGGGAACATCCACATCGAACCAAGTAAAGCCGTTGGCATTGGTGGCGCTGCCGGTGCTCAGCTTTGTACCGGCGTCCAGCAGCTTTGTACCGTCTGCGGAGAAAATGTCATCCACGGTGTAGAGTTCATACACCGCACTGCCAGATAGGTCAGCGCCTCTCGGTCCTGCTTGTAAATGCCTACACCGATTTTGCTGACCTTATCGCCGGGCTTTTCGGGAACAGGCAGCACACGGGCATTTTCAAACACAAGTGTCTGCCCATTCTTGTGGGCATCCGAGGCATCCTTGACATTCACAATGCTGTACGAACATTCTTGTCACCGTCCTGCTCGTGGCCGACAATAGTTTTTGCCAGCACAATGTCGTTTTTCTGGTTATCCCAGCCAAATTCGACCGTGTAGCTCTGGTTTGTCAGGATAAAGCCGTAAGGTGCTTTTACCTCGGTAACAGTATACTTACCCAGCGGCAGGGTCACGGTTACTTCGCCTTTGGTGCCATCATGGTGATTTTCAAGAAATCATAGGTAGCCTGCGTTCGGGTGGGGCTGAACTTCACCTCGTCCACTTGCCCCGCCGCGCCTGTGGTAACAGTTGCTACCAAGTCGCCGGATTTGTACCAGTAAGTGCCTTGGCGGTCGGGCGTGGCAATATCTCCGTCCGCGTGGATTTCGTACACCGCGCCCGCAAGGTTGTCCTGCGTGTAGATGAACTGTCCATCTTGGTAGTCGGTCAGGACATTGCCCTGTTTTCGGATGGTAAGCTGACCGAGCGTTTCGTGGTTGCAGTATTTCTCCGTTACGATGTACTCGTCCATGTCGTTGGTGGCATTGCCCACGACCTGCCAGACGCGGTCAGACTTGATTTCAAATTTCACCGAGTAGGCAGGATCGTTGAAATAACCCTCCGGACCTTGCAATTCTTCAATCAAATATCTGCCAGCGGAAGTTTTTCGGGTGTTTTCATAAGACCGTCTGCATCGGTGTAGAACACATCTGTTTTCTTCGTGGCGCTGCCGCTGGCGGGGTCGATCATAGAAATGCGGGTCTTATTCCCCTTGTCGTCTAATTTGTACAAGGCAAAAGAGGTGTTAGCGATTTTGACCACCTTGCCGGTTTCTGTATCGGTCTTGATAAGCTGCAAATAGCCTTCCAGTTCCTCGTCCAGCACGTTGTAGGTCATATAGTTATTGGTGGCTGTAGTGACACAGCCCGCCGGAACCGTGAATCGACTCTGCGGGCTGTTGGCGTCCACTGTCACGATGAACGGATCGCACTGGAACACATCCTTGGGAATAGTAGTTTCTACCACGAGGTATTGCCCATAGGGTAGCCCTTCCACGCGAAAGACGCCCTCATCGTTCGTGAATATCTCTCCCAGCCTATACTCGGCGGGCTGATCCGTGGGCATCCAGCCGTTACCCTTGCCGTTGGCGTAGTCGCCGTCTGCGGTCAAGGTCGCGTTATAGACGTTGACCGTATCGGTGTTGCCCTCGAACATATTGGCGATGGCTTGTCCCTCGGCGCAGAAATCGTATTTTAGTGTTGCGTTATCGTAATCGTCCTTGCGGTAGGCGGACAGGATGCTGGCGGCATCATAGTTGCCATCCGGGTTCTGTTTGAACTGCGCGGCCTTGCTCAGTTTGGAAATGCGGTAAACGGTAAAGCCCGCACCCTCCAGCTTCAGCGCCGGAGAGGGCTGACCGGTGGTCGAAACCAACTTTTGCAAACTAAAACCAGATTTCAGCACTTCGTCTTGGCTTTCCTGCCCGGCGTGGATGTGGTAGGTGGACTCGTCGGCATAGGACAAGGTTTTGTAGTGGTTGACCTCATCGCAGAGGTAGCCTTTCGCGTAGGACAGATAGTAGCCGTCCCACGCCTTGCTGCCGTTCAGTTTGCGGCTCTCGGAAACAGCGGAATACTGGTTTTTGTAGATGTAATCCTTATATTCGCCGTTATTCACAGTGAGATTTGCATACTTGCCGGTGCGTTCCAGCTTCTTATTTAGTTGCGGATACTTTCCGGTAATGTACAGTTTGCCGTTTCCGTCAATGGGCAGTACCAGCCCGGTGGCACGCTCGACCAGATAGTAGCGGCCCATGTACAGGTTGGCAAAAGCTAGCTTTCCGTCTGTGATTTTGGCAGAGGCTACCAGCCGGTCTTTCTGCAAAATAGGTAAATAATCGGTATCCCAGCCGCCGTTGGTGAGAACCGTGGTGTGCCAGATAGGTTGTCCGTTGGTATCGGTGATTTTCGAATAATCTACGACACCCGAAACGCCGTCCGGGTGTTCAATGGTGTCAGCGGCGTACAGATCGTACACAGCACCCTCCAGCGTAGTATCTCCGTTGCTGCCCGCAGCCAGATACCGCGCGGCATCCAAGTCTACTTTGGAGAGCGTGATATTGCCGAGGACACGGTCATTCTGCATTTTGTCGGCATTGGCGTGCATGGTGTAGGAATCTTCGTTGTTTGCAATGCCGGTAGGGTCTGTGGTGTAGGTCTTATCTGCCTTGCGGCTACCAAAGGTGATAGTTACGATGCCCTCGCCGGTGTCGATGAGGGTACCGCCGCTGTTGGCCGTGGTAATGTCGGCGTTATAATCGGCGTTCCCCAGCCAGATCGTCTGACCGTCCTGCGCTTTGGTAATTTCAAAGGCATACGCCCGCTTGCCGAGAACAGAGCCTGCCGCGCCAGGAGTGTTCACATCCGTCCAATCACCGTAGTACCCGCTGGGTGCACGGCTCTCCACAATGACGAACTTGCCCTCATTGCGCTGGGTGTAGAACAAATCGTCCGAACCGCCTGCATAGTCGCTGTGGTTTATGACCTTATAGGTGCCATCCGACTGGCGCTCGACTTTGTACCGGTTGTACCCGCCTGCCGGAATATAGCACTGCCGAACGGTGTCCCACGCAAAAATCTTAAACTCGGCATCGCCCTTGATGCGCTGCTTGGTTTCGCTGTCGATTTTGTCGATGCTGACTTTTACCGACCATTCATCGTTCTGCATTTTATAGTCATTGGAACTATTAGCAGGAACCGTAATGGTCTGGTGGCTGCCCAGCGCACCGGGCGTGGAATCAAAACCGTGCGGGATGGTGATTTCATCATAGCTGAATGTAATATTCGCAAGCTGCGCCCGCGCCGAGGCAATGGCGGCATCTACCATGCCCTGCGCTTCGTTCTGCAGCTGCCCAATGGCCGCGTTCTTGGCAGCTTCGGCAGCAGCGTCTGCTTCGGCTTGGCTGGTGAACGGTCCTTCCTGCCCGGAAAGCGTACTGGTGCTGGTCTTGGACACCTCGTAGTGAACCGTCCATGTGGCAGAACCATCGCCGCCGTTGAGGTGAAAACTGTCATCCGGCGTGTGACCGCTTGTGGTAATGGTCTGCGCTCCGGCAGGACTCATCTGCCAGCTGCCGCCGTCCACGCTGCCGCCGGTCCGGCTGGGCGTGACGGTAATGACCGCCCCGTCCACCTTTTCCAGCGTGTTTAGCTGAACCTTGTCGGTGTTGACGGTGAATGTCAAATCAAAGCTGCCGCCTGCAGTCTGGGCGGGAGCTGTCCATGCAGCGGAATAGTACTTCGGTTCCGGAACACTCGGCACATCCGGGATCTCAGTGCCGCCCGCAATTTCTTCACCGACCAGCGCCACAACCTGCCACGCATACCCTGCGGGCGGGTTATAGATGTAGGTGTAGTAGCCGTTTTCCCCGGACTGCGCATCTGTACCGTTTACCAGTTCTTCCGCAGCAGCAATATAGGTCTGCGCCGCGTAGCTGTCGGGATAGTTTTCCATGATCCACTGCTGGGTTTCATCGTAAAGACTGCCAAGGATGTCCGGCTGTTCTTCGCCGCCTTCAGGATCACCTTCAAGGCTTGCCACAACAGGACGATCATCCAGCATATCCAGACTCAGCTGACCAAGACCGCCCCAGATGTTGACCTGGTTTGCATAGTGGTTGCCCGGCGTATACTGGCCGGGTTCAAGGCGGGACACATGAGAGAAGCTGTAGGTGGGGCAGCCCTTGGGCTGGCCGTTCAGGCCGTGGCTGCAGCAGTAGGCTTCCTGACCGTTGAACCAAATCAGCCATGTGCCGCCCTCCTTGGCAATGCTTGTGATTTTACCGGTGGCATACGGCGGAGTCGGTCCTGCAGCATAGGCGGCAATACTGTCATCGCCGGTGTCGGCATACATCTGTGTGGGTGCAGCATCCTCGCTGATCTGTACATGGATAGATTTTGACTGCGAACTGCCGTCCGAATCCGTATAGACCAGCTGCGCCGTAAAATCGGCAGAGGCTTTCACATACAGGCCGGTTGCTGCCGCCGACTGCTCCGAGTATGTCTGGTGCAGGATTTCAGCCTGCTCCTGCTCGTCTGCCGGGATCGGCTCATAATCGGTGGAGCGGTAACTTAAAAGCTCTGCACCGTCCGGCAGTATGATTTCAGATACCGCACCGTCTGCCGGGTATTCGACCTGCGCCAGCAGTGGAACAATGGCATAGTCTGTACCGGGAGTTTTGCCGATTGTGACCGTGTTCTCATCTGCGTTCAGCGCATCGGCATCCATATGGGCATCTACGCCGTCATACAGGTCAGAAACCCACGCGGAGATACCGATTTTTGTCTCGCCGGTTGCCACGGGCAGACCCATGCTGCCAAGGTAACTGCCGGTAGGCGCGTCCGGCAAATCGTCGTAAAGATTCTCGGTAATCTGCACAAGGTTTGGTGCCATGGTGTCCGCTTCGGCAGTTTCGGGGGTGACCGCTTCGGCATTCTCCGGCGTGGCAGGGGCATCCTCTGCAAAAGCGGGCAGCGCTACGCCCAGATTTGTGAGCGCAATTCCACCCGCCAGCAGCAGCGACAAGCCCTGCTTTATTCTGTGTTTGTTCTTCATACGAATTTCTCCTTTTGTTGCAAAATAAAAAGCCTGCTGCGGGGTGCAGCGGGCTTGGTTAGCGTTCGGGAGCGCGTTTCTTGGGACAGGGCGCGGCTCTAGCCTTGTAGGCTTTGCGGTATTTTTCGTCAGCATCATAGAACTGCTGCGGAGAGATGCCCGCATCCAGACACCCCTGCAAAACAACCGCATTGTAGCGGCTGCTGACCGGGAGCAACTGGTCGCGGTACGGTGCGTTCATCGTGTAAACCATGATTTTGTGCGGCGTGCCGTCTGCATCCGTGACCGTCACGGTTTCCTTGTCATAGAATGTCGGGTAACCCTCGTAACAGTCAAGCTGTGATTCGTCATGGTCGGTGATCGACCAAATCAACCCTTCAACGCTTGCTCCTTCTTTGGGCAGGACCGTCAGGTAGCCACGCCGGAATGCCAGCTCATAGCCGTCCAGCTTGGCGGTGCCGACTGCCGTTGCCTCCGGGCAGCGGTAGGCCATCTGCTCAAAATTTAGATTGGAACCATAGGCAAAATATTCTTTTTTCGACATTTTTTCTCCTATCTGGCCTCGCCTGTGCGGGGTCTTGGTTGGTTGCTGGGGTACTGGGATTTATCATGCCGCCACGCCTTGTCACCGGGCAGGTTCTTCAGCAGGTGCATACGCACATTTTTGTACTCAGGACCAATCAGCCCCAGCCGCAGCAGAAAGGTGCGGAAGGTGAACGCCGGGTTATCCCCGATGGGCGTTTTCCGGAACTGCGTGTACTTCTGGTTGATGCCCTGCGCCGAGATCGCCATAGCCAGAATGATGTTTGCTTTGGCTTCACCCGCATGGAGCGTGGAATTGAACAGGCGCCATTCGATTGTACCGTGATAGAATACAGAATGCATATTGCAAGCCCTGTACCGTGACGAATGGTAGTGATAATCACTCCCATCCCGCCCTTGATACCAGCGATCTTTCAGTTGATCCATACTCGCGCCGCTGGGCAGCTTGCGGATTTCCTCCAGAATAGGCTCATCCACCGCCTGACAGTAGCTGTCGATGCGGGCAGGGTTGACTTTAAGTGCTGCAAATAAAATGTCCTCTTTTGAGTACATAATGGACAGCACATTTTTGAGGCTCTGCGGCGTGTGCTTGCTTGCATCCACGTGGACATGCATTCCGCAGCTGTCGTTTACGATGCCGCCTGCGCGGCGTAAGGAACGGACAACCTCCTGCAGCTTTTCCATCTCGCTGTATTCGAGTTTCGGAGAGTTCAGTTCAACCTTGTAGGTCTCCCCAATAAGGACAGACCGCCTGCGGCATTCGGGATGGATGCTGCCGTCCCGGACGATTTTCCACTCTTTACCGTCCAAATCTTTGACCCTGTAGGCATCGTAGCCACCACCGGAATGCTCGGCGCGGGTGCCAAATAAGTCGGCCAGCGTTTGGGCTGCCGTGGCGCGGTTTATCCCGGTCAGTTCAATTTCACAGCCGAAATACTGGTCACGGAAATCAAGGGGCAAGCGCCTCACCCCGCAGTTCTGCGTCCATCTTGGCAATGCGCCGCCCGATGGCCTCTACCACGTTGACTGTTACACCGTTGCCTGCCTGCTTGTAGGCTTGATTATCGCTCTGGATGGCAAGCACCGTGTCGATGCGGTCATCTGCCCAGCCTTGCAGCCGCAGACATTCGCGCGGTGTCAGGCGGCGGATGCGCCCCTCACACAGAACACCGTGCCGGTCTTTCGTGGTAAGAGTGTGCATGGGTGCGCCTGGCTTGCCTGTCCGGGCTGCGTTTCTCGCGTGGTCTGATTTGACGGGATTTTTGACCGGGCAAACTTCAACAGTACCTTGTTGGCAGCCGGTTGTGAGGGTATGGGCAATTTGCTTGCCCACACGCCCGCGCCGACTGTTGACTGTGGCGTAGCTCAGGTCGATGCTGTCACCGACCTGTGCCATCTGGTAGCCGGTTTTTGTGGCGCACTTGATCGGCACTCCCACCTCATACAGCCCGGTTTTGCCACCGAAGCCACCCGGATTGGCAGCCAGCGTACAGCTTAATCCTTCGGGGGAGTAGACGCGCTCTCCTTGGTGGCCGCCGTGGGTTTGAATAAGAGAACCTCCTGTTGTTTCGGTGAAAGGAAATACTTTTCTTCGACATCTTGCATCAAGATATCCGATAATGTACACGCGGTTTCTTGACTGGGGGACGCCGAAATCCTTGCTGTTAAGACATTGCCATTCCACACCATACCCCAGTCGGTCCAGCGTGTTGAGGATTGTCGCAAATGTCCTGCAGTGGTCATGATTGATGAGACCCACCACGTTCTCAAAAAGCAAATACGGAGGCTTCCTGGCTTCAGCCAATCGGGCCAGTTCAAAGAAGAGAGTGCCGCGTGGATCTCCGAATCCTTTTCGGGTTCCTGCAATGCTGAAAGTCTGGCAAGGAAATCCGCCGCAGAGCAGCTGGAAGTCGGGCATAGTGCCTGGATCGGCTTTTCGGGCATCTTCAATGAACCACTCTCCCTTCGTGTCAAACAGGGCGTTGTAACTGCGATTGGCATACTTGTCGATTTCGCAGTGACCCACACATTCAAAGCCCCCGGCACGGGTCAGCCCTTCGCGGAAACCGCCGATGCCGGAGAACATATCTACAAACTTGATCAAGGGCACAACTCCCTATGGGGATGTTTGCCGGATCTACGAAGGTGCTTAATAGGCGCCCCTCATCAAAAACAAAAGCAGCCCGTCACAGGCTGCACCAAACAAGATTTTTTTACCGTTCACTATGTATCAACCTCTCTTTTGTTTTTTGTTTGTCCACTTATTGTTAGAACATTGGAATCACCCCCTATAGTGAATTCAGGAAATCGAGCGCAGAGTCTGGTATAGCATTCGCTGGCGGTGGGCTTGGAACAGCGCCGGTTATGTTGACTGCCTGCAATTCCTCCCGCACCACCTTACGGATGCTTTTCTCCAGCCTATCTGTCTGCTCCGTCGCAAGGATGCTCTGTACCAGAAACTCTTTGCGTTTGGCTGACGGCACTTGCTGCAGCAACGCCCATGCGCGGCGGTGCTGCGGGTCGTTTAGGTTCGGACGGAAAACATACTGCGGGCGTTTCATGCCTCGCTTTTACGGTGCGACACGACGGCCAGCGCGCGCTCGAATCCGACCGCGTTCACCTTGTCGTCCAGTAGAAAAATCGTCTTACAAAGGCCGTCCTTGGGGCCAAGGTGGCGGCTCACCACGGATGCGCCGCCGCCCACCAGCACGGCGGGGATAGCGTGCAGGTCAAAGCCGGCTTCCATCGTGGCAGACAGAAGATGTTCGGTGTACTTGCGCCCCTGCCGGTTCACAATGTCGCGCACCGTATCGCTGACCGTGCAGGGGTGACCTGCCAGCATATTTTCGATCTGGGCATCCGTGAGGGACAGCCCGGTTTCTCGTCGCACCTGCTCCCGGATGTCATCCACGCAGCGGATCATGCCGAGTTCCAAGCTGTGGGCGGTGTCGGCCACAGGGATGGCGTTGTCGATGCGCATAAGGTCCACCGTCCAGCCGCCAAGATCCATGAGGAGCATGGACGGCTCGTCCTGCAACAGCCCGGTTTCGGTCATGAGGGCGGCATAGCCCTGTGGGAAGACAGCAACTTCCTCGATGGTAATGCTGTACTCCACGCCCTCGAATTTGAAATTCACGGGCTGGTTGCTCCGCAGCAGATACTCTCTGAACTTGGGTTTGTCGCGTCCGAAACTGGTCAGTGGCAGGCCCGCCGCAATGCGCACAGAACATTCGGGCGGCAAACCGCGCTGCTGAATCTCCTTTGCGATAGCTGCCAGCGTCAGCAGGTAATAGTTGTCGTTCGCAGTCTTATCCCGTTGGATAGGCTGCCGCCCGGAGCCACAAACAAAAAAGCACCCGCCAAACTCTAAGAGTCCTTGGCGGGTGTAGGGTTCGTGTTCTCCGTAGCTTGTCAGCCCTGCGGGAAACGAGCAGTGGGCTGTTTTGATGGCGTAGTAGCCGTGGTCGATGCCGATAATGATGCTCATAGTGGAAATCCTCCTTATTATAATTAATAGGTATAAAATGGAAAATCTGAAAACAAACTGAAAACTGCCGGAAAAAACAAAAAATCCCCGCAGCCCAACGGGAAATTGGCTGCAGGAAAATTGAAAACATTCTGAAAACAGCAGAAAAAAGTTGAAATTTTCGCTGAAAAACTGCAAAATCGGGCGGCAGGGGAGGGAAAACTCGCCCCAAAGCGCCCAACAAAAAAGTCCAACCGCTTTAAAACGGTTGGACATCTCTATAAAACGCACCTTGAAAATCGGTCATCGACTTCGCTGATTTTGTGCGATACAACAAAGAAAAAAGCCTGTGACATTCTTTATGTCACAGGCTTTTGGTGCGCCGGAAGGGACTCGAACCCCCGACCTTCTGATTCGTAGTCAGACACTCTATCCAGCTGAGCTACCGGCGCATATTCTCTTGGCGTTCTCGCCGGAGAACGTGTTTTATTATAGCGCCCACCGCCCGGAAAGTCAAGCGTTTTTTTCAAAAAACTCAAAAAAATCTGCAAATGGGCATCTTTCACGAAAATCTGCAGCCTGCGGGGCGGGTTTTCAGCTCTTTGCCGTTGTCTGAAAACGAACATCGAATTGACAAATACTTTGCAACATTTTATAATATAGAGTAGATTTCGGATTACGAACGATGGCGTTTGCAATCGCAGCCGCCATCGGCTTTTTTATTCTCCTGTCTGTCCGCCTGTTGCGCACAAGCGTGTACGCACGGTACAGAGCGTTAAACGAATAAACCGAAATCGACCCCAATTTGTATTCCATTAAGAAACGGAGTGGCACAAAACCATGGCGAAGTACATCGTCAAGCGCGTGGCAATGGGCATTTTCAGCGTGTTCATCGTCGCGACCCTTACCTTTTTCATCATGAACCTGGTCCCCGGCGGCCCGTTCGTGGCGGAAAAGTCCATCAGCAAAGCAGCCCAGCAGGCCCTGGCCGAAAAATACGGCCTCGATAAGCCCCTCGGCGTGCAGTACCTTAATTATATGAACAGCCTGATCCATGGCGATATGGGCCTGAGCCTGAAACAGCGCGGCCGTACCGTCAACCAGATCATCTTCTCCAAGCTGCCGGTCTCGGCCCGCACCGCCGGTCTGGCTGTGGTCGTCGCGCTCTGCGTCGGCATTCCGCTGGGCTGTCTGTCCGCGTATAACCGAGGGAAGTGGGCCGATAATCTGATCATCGTGTTTGCCACCTGCGGCATCGCCATCCCGAGCTTTATCTCAAGCGTCGTGCTTTTGTACACCTTCGGCATGAACCTGAAGCTCCTGCCCACCGTCGGCCTGAATGAACCGGCGGCCTACATCATGCCCGTGACGGCGCTGGCGATTTATCCCACCGCCTACATCACCCGCCTGATGCGCTCCAGCCTGCTGGACGTCATGGGTCAGGACTACATGCGCACCGCCCGCGCCAAGGGTGTTTCCAGTGTGAAGATCCTCTTCAAGCACGCGCTGCGCAACGCGATCCTGCCTGTCATCACTTATGTCGGCCCCATGCTGGCAGGCCTGATGACCGGTTCCTTCGTCGTGGAGAAGATCTTCTCCATCCCGGGTCTGGGCCGCGACTTCGTGTCCGCCATCACGAACCGTGACTACATGATGATCATGGGCACTACGATCCTGCTGGCGACCCTCGTCATCGTTGCGAACGTCGTTGTTGACATCCTGTATAAGATCATCGACCCGCGCATCAAGCTGAAGTAAGGAGGAGCAGACACATGGAAAATCTGAAAAAGAATCCGTTGAGCCTGCAACTCAACGTTGAGGACTTTGCCCCCGCGTCCAACGACGAGAAGAAAAGCCTTGTCGTCATGCGCGAGAGCGTCAACTTCTGGAAGGACGGCATGCGCCGTCTGCGCAAAAACAAGATCGCCATGGTCAGCCTGGTCGTCATCCTGCTGATCGCCTTCATGGCTTATGTTCTGCCCAGCTTCTGGCCCTACAGCTATGAGCAGCAGATCAAGGGCAGCAACAACCTGGCCCCGTTTGAGTATTCTGCCGCCGAGCAGAAGCTCATCGACCAGGGCGAGAACGTATTCCCGCACATTCTGGGCACCGACCGTATGGGCCGTGACTTTGCCGTGCGTGTCATGATGGGCACCCGCGTCTCCCTGTCCGTCGGCCTGCTGGCCTCTGTGCTGGTCCTGCTCATCGGCGCGACCTACGGCGCCATCTCCGCATTTGCGGGCGGCTGGATCGATAACATCATGATGCGTATTACCGATATTCTCTACACCATCCCCGACATCCTGCTCATCATCCTGCTGGCCATGGCCATCAAGGAACCGCTGGAGGGCCTGGCCACCAAGCCCGGCTTCGGCTGGATGCAGAAGCTCGGCCCCAACATGGTGTCCATCTTCATCATCTTCGCCCTGCTGTACTGGGTCGGCATGGCGCGTATCGTCCGCTCTCAGGTCCTGACGCTGAAGGAGAGCGAGTACGTCACCGCTGCCCGCGCGCTGGGTGCCTCCGGCGGGCGCATCATCAAGAAGCACCTGCTGACGAACTGCATGGGCACCCTGATCGTCACCACCACCCTGCAGATCCCGTCCTCCATCTTCACCGAGAGCTACCTGAGCTTCCTCGGCCTCGGCGTTGCAGCCCCCATGCCGTCCCTCGGCTCGCTGGCGACTGACGCCGTCAAGGGCATGAACACCTACCCGGTGCTGCTGATCGCCCCCGCGCTGATGATCAGCATCATGATCCTGGTTTTCAACCTGTTCGGCGACGGTCTGCGCGATGCGTTTGACCCGAAGCTCAAGAGCTAAAGAGGGAAGGAGGAGCAACATGAGCGAAAAAATTCTTGAAATCAAGGACGAACGCCTGTCCTTCTTCACCCCCGCGGGCGAGGTCAAGGCGCTGAACGGCGTGTCCTTCAGCATGAACCAGGGCGACGTGCTGGGCATCGTCGGCGAGTCCGGCTCCGGCAAGTCTGTCACGGCCTACTCCATCATGGGCCTGACCGCCTACCCCGGACGTCTGGTCGGCGGCACGGTGTGGTTCAACGGCCACCAGATCGACAAAATGACCGAGAAGGAGTTCCGCAAAATTCGCGGCAACGAGGTCTCCATCATCTTCCAGGACCCCATGACGAGCCTGAACCCGGTGTACACCATCGGCAACCAGATCGTCGAGGTCATCCTGCTGCACACCAAAAAGACCAAGCAGGAAGCCTGGGCCCGCGCTAAGGAGCTGCTGGAGCTGGTCGGCATCAACGAGCCGGAACGCCGCCTGAAGCAGTACCCGCACGAGCTGTCCGGCGGTATGCGCCAGCGCGTCATGATCGCCATTGCGCTGGCCTGTGAGCCGAAGCTGCTGATCGCCGACGAGCCGACCACCGCGCTGGACGTGACGATCCAGGCGCAGATCCTGGAGCTGATGAACGACCTGCGCCACAAGCTGGGCATGTCCATCATCATGATCACCCATGACTTGGGCGTTGTGGCCCAGATGTGCGAGAAGATCGCCGTCATGTACGCCGGTCACATCGTCGAGTACGGCACGACGGACGAAATTTTCTACAACCCCCAGCATGAGTACACGAAGGGCCTTATCAACTCCATCCCGAAGCTGAACGCCGAGGAGAAGGAGCGTCTGGTGCCCATCGAGGGTCAGCCCGTTGACCTGCTGAACCCGCCTGCAGGCTGCCCGTTTGCGCCGCGCTGCAAGAGCTGCATGAAGGTCTGCCTGAACAAGATGCCGCCCAGAACCGAATTGAGCGACACCCACTACACCTATTGCTGGCTGCGCCAGAAGGAAGAATTTGAGAAGGGGGGCAAAGCCTGATGAGCGAGAATCTCGTTGAAGTAAAGCATCTGCAGCAGTATTTCCCCGCCGGCGGCATGGGCAAGAACAAGCAGTACGTTCAGGCCGTGGACGACGTGAGCTTTGCCATCCGCAAGGGCGAGACGCTGGGCCTGGTCGGTGAGTCCGGCTGCGGCAAGACCACGACGGGCCGCACCCTGCTGCGCCTGTATGAGCCTACCGACGGCACCATCATCTACGACGGCAAGGTCCTGTTTGACAAAAAGGAAAAGATCGCCGTTGATATGCTGCCCTACCGCCGCCGTATGCAGATCGTGTTCCAGGACCCCTACGCGAGCCTGGACCCCCGTATGACCATCGGCGACATCGTCGGCGAGGGCATCGACATCCACCACCTGTGCGCCAACGCCAAGGAGCGCCATGACAAGATCATCTCCCTGCTCGAGCGCGTCGGCCTGAACAGTGAGCACGCCAACCGCTACCCGCACGAGTTCTCTGGCGGTCAGCGCCAGCGCGTCGGCATCGCCCGCGCCCTGGCTGTGGACCCCGAGTTCATCGTCTGCGACGAGCCGGTCTCCGCGCTGGACGTTTCGATCCAGGCGCAGGTCGTCAACATGTTTGAGGACCTGCAGCAGGAGATGGGGCTGACCTACCTGTTCATCGCCCACGACCTGAGCGTTGTCAAGCACATTTCCAACCGCATCGGCGTTATGTATCTGGGCAAGCTGGTGGAGCTGGCCGACAGCTTTGAGCTGATCGCCCACAGCGTCCACCCCTACACCCGCAGCCTGATCTCGGCCATTCCCGTGGCGGACCCCGTCACGGCCCGCCAGAGCCACCGTATCGTGCTGCAGGGCGATGTGCCCAGCCCGCTGAATCCGCCGAGCGGCTGCCGTTTCCGCACCCGCTGCCCCTACGCCGACGAGCGCTGCGCCGCCGAGGTGCCGGAGTTCAAGGAAGTGAGCAGCGGCCACTGGGCAGCGTGCCACCATCTGGACAAAGTAAAGTAATATAGGGGGCGCTGCCGGGCGTGGCGGACGCTGTTTGTCCGCCCCTCGACTCCACCCGACATAAAAACTCATACTTATACAGGGCGGCTCACCGCAGCCGCCTTGTGCTTGACCCCAAAATGTGCGCGTGGGGCGAACATCCATCCGCAGGGCATAGAACTGTACGCGGTAGAAATACAAAAGGATTTTCTATCAAAACAGTTACAAAAGTTACTGACCACTTGAAATTGCGGATTCAGAGTGGTAAAGTATAAATATTCATTCCGTTGGGGGCTTGTCTCCCGGGGGGATTGGGTATAAAGTACATTATATTTGGAGGGTATATTCATGAAGATGAAGAACATTGCTGCCGTGGCTATGGCCGGCTGCATGGCTGCTTCTCTGGCTGCGTGCGGCGGCTCTGCAAGCTCCGCTGCCACCGATGCCAGCAGCGCTGCATCCACTGAGGCTGCGACCAGCGAAGCCACCGAGGCTACCGGCACTTCCGCCAACGGTTTCACCGTCCAGCTCGGTTCCAACCCCGAGACCCTGGACCCCGCGCTGAACAGCGCAATCGACGGTGCCAACACGTTGATCACTGTCTTTGAGCCGCTGCTGCTCATCGATGAGAACAACGAGGTCATCCCCGGCCAGGCAGATCTGCCCGAGGTCTCTGAGGACGGCCTGACCTGGACCTTCACCATGAAGGACGGCCTGAAGTGGAGCGACGGCTCCGACCTGACTGCGAAGGACTTTGAGTACTCCTTCAAGCGTCTGGCCTGCCCCGACACCGCAGCCCCCTACGGCGAGACCGTTGTCGGCATGATCGACGGCTATGAGGATGCCATCGGCAACCCCGATGCAGACGGCAACACCACCACCGATCCCGACTGGGATGCCCTGAACGTCCACGCCAGCGAGGACGGCAAGACCCTGACCATCCAGCTGGCCTATCCCTGCTCCTACTTCGATAAGCTCTGCGCCTTCGCGGCTATGAGCCCCGTGCAGCAGGCTACGGTTGAGGCCAACGGCGATGCCTGGTGCACGCAGCCTGACACCTTCGTCTGCAACGGCCCCTACATGATCACCAATTGGGTCCCCTCCGAGCGTATTGTTCTGTCCAAGAACCCGAACTACGTCGGCGGCTGGGATACCTCCAAGATCGTTTCCGACACCATCACCCTGCTTCTGCTCGAGGACTCCAGCGCTTCTTACGCCGCCTACAACAGCGGTGAGGCACAGCTCATCAAGGACGTCCCCACCGATGAGATCCCCAGCCTGACCAAGGCTGAGGACGGCGGCGACTTCTACGTTGACACCATCCTGGGCACCTACTACATCTCCCTGAACGACCAGAAGGAGCCGTTCACCGACCCCAAGGTCCGCAAGGCTCTGTCTCTGGCCATTGACCGTGACTACGTTGCCAACACCATCATGCAGGGCACCTACACCCCCGCTTACAACCTGGTCGGCCCCGGCATCGTCGATGAGAACGGCATGTTCTACGACAACGCCAACGGCGGCAAGACCTACATCAGCGACGACTACGACGCCAACCTCGAGGAGGCCAAGCAGCTGCTGGCCGATGCCGGTTACCCGAACGGCGAGGGCTTCCCCACCATCGAGTACAGCACCAACGACGCCGGTTACCACACCCCCGTTGCTGAGTACGTCCAGCAGGCCTGGGGCGAGCTGGGCATCACCGTCAACATCAACAAGGTCGAGTGGGCCAGCTTCACCCCGATGCGCCGCGCCGGCGACTACGACGTCAGCCGTAACGGCTGGGTCATGGACTACAACGATCCTTCCAACATGATCGAGCTGTTCACCACCACCAACGGCAACAACGATGGTAAGTACAGCAACCCCGAGTTCGATGCCGCCGTCGAAGCCTCCAAGGTCGCCGATAAGAGCGTCCACTTCCAGAAGCTGCACGAGGCCGAGGACATCCTGATGGAGGATGCCGCCTGCATCCCCGTTGCGTATTACAACGACTTCTGGCTGCAGAGCCCCTCTCTGAAGGGCACCTGGCACAGCCCCTACGGCTACTGGTACCTGCAGTACGGTTATGTTGAGGAGTAATCCCCACATAAACCGCAAAACCGCATAATAAAAGGCATGACCTGTGAAAATGGGTCATGCCTTTTATATGGTGGAGTTTTCGCCCGCAGGGCGAAAACAAAAATGCACTGTAGGGGCCGGGCATGCCCGGCCCGCAGCCTGGCGGCTGGCAGACGCTGACGGGAAAATTTGCAGGGGAGGGATTTATCCCTCCCGGGCCGTCTGCTGCCCAAAAACTTCTGTAGGGGCGAGCATTGCTCGCCCTTGCCCGTTTGTCTGGGAAAAAACTTGCCCGGAAAAGGCGTTGCTGCGCCAAGTTGGCGGGCGACCAATGGTCGCCCCTACCTATTCAATGCGATTGCCAATTCGTTACAAAACGGTAACATATCGTTGCCGAACTTGCAATCCTGTGTTGCGCGTACTATAATATTCGATGTTCGCCTGTCGCGGACAGGCAACGAGTGTAAGAAAGATCCATCAGGAGGATACAAGCAACATGAAGAACAAGAGAATCATCGCCGTGGCGATGGCTACCGGTATGGCAGTTTCTCTGGCTGCCTGCGGCGGTTCCGCAAGCACGACCGACACCACCGGTACTGCCGATGCTGCCACCACCGAGGCTGCTGACGCCGCCACCGGCGAGGGCACCGGCTTCACCGTCCAGCTCGGCCCCAACCCCGAGACCCTGGACCCGGCCCTGAACGCTGCCGTCGACGGCGGCAACACCCTCATCACCATCGAGGAGCCCCTGCTCATCATCGACGAGAACAACGAAATCCAGCCCGGTCAGGCCGAGAGCTACGAAGTCAGCGATGACGGCTTGGTCTGGACCTTCCATCTGCGCGACGGCCTGAAGTGGAGCGACGGTTCCGACCTGACTGCGAAGGACTTTGAGTACTCCTTCAAGCGTCTGGCCTGCCCCGACACCGCCGCCCCCTACGCCGAGACGGTTGTCGGCATGATCGACGGCTATCAGGATGCCATCGGCAACCCCGATGCGGACGGCAACACCACCACCGATCCCGACTGGGACGCTCTGAACGTCGTTGCCAGCGAGGACGGTAAGGACCTGACCATCACCCTGAGCTATCCCTGCTCCTACTTTGACAAGCTGGCCGCTTTCGTCGCCACTTCACCCGTGCAGCAGGCCACCGTGGAGGCCAACGGCGACGCCTGGTGCACCGAGCCCGACACCTACGTCTGCAACGGCCCCTACATGATCACCGATTGGATCCCCTCCGAGCGTATTGTTCTGTCCAAGAACCCGAACTACGTCGGCGGCTGGGATTCCTCCAAGATCGTTTCCGACACCATCACCCTGCTTCTGCTCGAGGATTCCAGCGCTGCCTACGCCGCCTACAACAGCGGTGAGGCACAGCTCGTCAAGGACGTCCCCACCGATGAGATCCCCAGCCTGACCAGGGCCGAGGACGGCGGCGACTTCTATCTCGATGAGATCATGGGCACCTACTACATCTCCCTGAACGATCAGAAGGAGCCGTTCACCGACCCCAATGTCCGCAAGGCTCTGTCTCTGGCCATTGACCGCGACTACGTTGCCAGCACCATCATGCAGGGCATCTACACCCCCGCCACTGCGCTGGTTGGCCCCGGCATCGTGGACAACGAGGGCTACTTCATGGACAATGCCAACGGCGGCAAGCCCTACATCGGCGACGACTACGAGGCCAACCTCGAGGAGGCCAAGCAGCTGATGGCCGACGCTGGCTACCCGGACGGCGAGGGCTTCCCGGTTATTGAGTACAGCGCCAACGACGCCGGATACCACATCCCCGTTGCTGAGTACGTCCAGCAGGCCTGGGGCGAGCTGGGCATCACCGTCAACATCAACAAGGTCGAGTGGGCCAGCTTCCTGCCGATGCGCCGCGCCGGTGACTATGACATCAGCCGCAACGGCTGGTCCATGGACTACAACGACCCCTCCAACATGCTGGAGCTGTTCACCACCAACAACGGCAACAACGACGGCAAGTACGCCAATCCCGCGTTTGACAAGCTCATCGAGGAGTCCCGCGTTGCCGACAAGGCTACCCACTTTGAGAAGCTGCACGAGGCCGAGGACATGCTGATGGCCGACGCCGCCTGCATCCCCGTTGCTTACTACAACGACTTCTGGCTGCAGAGCCCCTCTCTGAAGGGCACCTGGCACAGCCCCTACGGCTACTGGTACCTGCAGTACGGTTATATTGAGGAGTAATTTCCTTTATAAATGAAAAGGCACGTCCTGCGTTGGACGTGCCTTTTTCTGTGTCTGGCTTCCCCCTTGGGGGAAGGCTTGGGACTCACGCCCCCAGCGTCGCCGCCATGACCGCCTTGATCGTGTGCATGCGGTTCTCGGCCTCCTGGAACACGATGGACTGCGGGCCGTTAAAGACATCGTCGGTCACTTCCATGGCGTCGCGGTCAAACTTTTCGCCCATCTCCCTGCCGACGGCGGTCTTGTGGTCGTGGTAGGCGGGCAGGCAGTGCATGAACACGGCGGTGCCCTTGGCCTTCGCCATCAGCTCGGCGTTGACCTGATAGGGGGACAGGGCGTTGATGCGCTCCTCCCAGACCTCGACAGGCTCACCCATGCTGACCCATACGTCGGTGTAGACGACATCCGCACCGGCCACGGCGTCGGTGTCCTCGCTCAGCGTGACGCTGCCGCCGCTGACGCGGGCGAACTCTTTGCACTTTTCCACCAGCGCGGGGTCCGGCCAGTAGGCTTTGGGGGCGCAGGCCACAAAATGCAGGCCCATCTTGGCGCAGCCGATCATCAGGCTGTTGCCCATGTTGTAGCGGGCGTCGCCCATGTAGGCGAATTTCAGCCCCTGCAGCTTGCCGAAATGCTCACGCAGCGTTAAAAAATCGGCCAGGATCTGAGTGGGATGGTACTCGTTCGTCAGGCCGTTCCAGACGGGCACGCTGGCGTATTTGGCCAGCTCCTCAACGATGGCCTGGCCGTAGCCGCGGTACTCGATGCCCTCAAACATGCCGGACAGCACCTGCGCGGTGTCGGCGATGGACTCTTTCTTGCCGATCTGGCTGCCCGTGGGGTCCAGATAGGTCGTGCCCATGCCAAGGTCGTGCGCGGCGACCTCGAACGAGCAGCGGGTGCGGGTGGAGGTTTTCTCAAAGATCAGCGCCACATTCTTGCCGCGCAGCGTGTCGTGCGGGATGCCCGCCCTTTTCTTGGCCTTCAGCTCGGCTGCCAGATCCAGCAGATAACCGATTTCCGCGGGGGTAAAGTCCAACAGCGTCAAAAAATCATGCCCTACGAGGTCCATAGTAAAGCTCCTTTTAAATATACGGTTTATTTGTATAAATATACATACATTATAGCACGTTTGGGGATGATATGCAAGTGCGGGTTTTTGTGGTATAATTAAAAAAACGGTGGCTTGCCGCGATTGCCCATTTGCCGTTGAACGGCTTTGTAGGGGCCGGGCATGCCCGGCCCGGAGGTGCAGGGCGGGCGGTAGTCCATGGAAAAGCCGCGGGCCGGACATCTCCGGCCCCTACAGGGCGGAAATCCCCGGCCGAGCATCTATGGCGGGCTTTGCCCTCATCCGGCCCTGCGGGGCCACCTTCCCCGAGGGGGAAGACAAGGGCGGAAAGGAGGTCCCCATGCCCAAAATCTACTTCCATGTGGACGTCAACTCGGCGTTTTTGTCCTGGTCGGCGCTCAAGGCGCTGCAAGGCGGCAGCACTGTCGATCTGCGCACGATCCCCGCCGTCGTCGGCGGCGATGAGGCCAAGCGCCACGGCGTTGTGCTGGCAAAAAGCACCCCGGCGAAAAAATTCGGCATCCAGACGGGGGAGAGCCTCTTTGCCGCCCGCGTCAAGTGCCCGGGGCTGACCGTCGTGCCGCCGGACTTTGATTTTTATGTAAAAAACAGCAAGGCACTGATTCAAATTTTGAACGATTATACCCCGGATGTTGAACAATACAGCATCGACGAGGCGTTTCTCGACATGACCGGCACCGAGGCACTGTTCGGCCCGCCGCTGACCGCCGCCCACACGATCCGCCGCCGCGTGCGCCGGGAGCTGGGCTTCACGGTCAACGTCGGCATTGCGCCCAACCGCCTGCTGGCCAAGATGGCCTCCGACTTTGAAAAGCCCGACAGGGTGCATACCTTATATAAATACGAGGTCGAGACTAAGATGTGGCCGCTGCCGGTGGGCGACCTGTTCGGCGTCGGCCCCAGCGCGGCCAAGCGCCTGAACAGCTGCGGCATCTACACCATAGGGGATTTGGCCCGGCTTGAGCGGGATACGGCGGTCAAGCTGTTCGGCAGCCGCGGTGATACGCTGTGGAACTACGCCAATGGCCGCGAGGCCGACCCCGTGACCAAGCAGCGCACCCGCGACAACAGCTACGGCAACAGCGTAACGATGCCCAGAGACCTGGCCCGCCCCGAGGACGCCGACGCCACGATGCTGGCACTCTGCGATTCCGTCGGGCGGCGTCTGCGCGCCGACGGCAAGACGGCCCGTGTCGTCACGGTACAGCTGGTGGACAACGCCTTCCGCCGCACGAGCCACCAGACGACGCTGCCCAACCCGACGAACTCCACGGACCGCCTCTACCATGTGGCAATCGAGCTGATGCGCCAGATGTGGCCGCAGCGCCCCGTGCGGCTGGTGGGTGTCAGCGCCGAAAAGACCGGCGAGGACAACTTTGAGCAGATGGACCTTTTCACCGATGCCGCCCGCATCGACAAGCAGGAGAAGCTGGACCGCGCCGCCGATGCCCTGCGCCGTAAATTCGGCGGCGCGGCGGTGACACGCGCCAAACTGCTGACCCCCGAGACCCGCAAACCCGAAGCCCTGAGCGCCGCCAAAGAGCGGGATAAAAAATGACCCATGGAGACGGTGGCTGCCTCTCATGGGTCATTTGTACTTTGTATGAGCATGGCTTCCCCCGAGGGGGAAGCTGTCAGCGGCCCCGACCGCTGACTGATGAGGGGTTGCCTTGCCGTTGCCGTCCGTTATCGGGGCGCCACGGTACACGCGCCCCTCATCCGGCCCTGCGGGGCCACCTTCCCCCAAAGGGGAAGGCGAGTAGAACCCTCAATTCGCCTCAAACTCGCAATATTCCCCGTCCATCTCCACGATGACAACGCCGTCCTCGGTCACCCAGTAGGAATACCCGGTACCAAAGTTCGAGCACCCGTCCGTCTCCGGGAAGGCGTCCCGGTCAACGCTTGTCTCAATGACCCCGTCAGCCCCGCGATCCGGGGGGCAGTCCACTGCGCTGCCCGTATCAAAATACAGCACGCCGTCAATCTGTACGCACTGCGCCAAGCCCAGAGCGATGCCGGAAGCGGTGCTGTCCTTTTCGACAGCAGCTCCCTCGTCGGCGTCCGCTGCCTGGGGCGCGGCGGCATCCAGCATCGGCATGTCCGGCGCGGGGGCGGTCTCGGCAGCGGCCTCCGGGACGTCGGCGGCCATGGCGGCTTCACTGGCTATGCTGCTCTTGCGCAGCGTGCCGCTCCGCCACACGGCTGCGCCGCCCAAAACTATACAGGCGCACGCGGCCACAGACACGACCTGCTGCCAGTGCAGATGCACCACCCGGCGGCGTTTTTTCACCGGGGCGTCGGCGGCCAGGATCAGGTCGTCGTCCACATGGCCGATGGCCTCAAATAATTCGCGTTCTGTCACAGTGCAGCACCCCTTTCCTGTAAGTAGGCGGCCAGCTTGCCGCGCGTGCGGTGCAGCGTCACCCGCACCTTGCTCTCGGTCAGGCCGTACCGCGCGGCAATGTCCGCCGTCGCGTCGCAGTACCAGTACCGGCGCAAAAATATGCTGCGCGTTTCCTCCGGCAGCGTGCGCAGAAACGCGCTGATGAGCCGCCCGGTCTCGGCAGCGTCAAAGCTGTCCTCCACGCTGCCCGGCGCGGCGACGCATTCGGCCAGCTCGTCCAGCGGCGCACAGGTCTGCCCGCTGCCGCGCTTCTGCGCCGCCGCCCGGTCAAAGCGGTCCAGCGCGAGATTCCGCGTGATGCGCCCCAGATACGGAGCCAGCCGCGCAGGCCGGTTGGTGGGCATGCTGTTCCAGGCGGCCAGCCAGGTGTCGTTCTCGCATTCCTCGGCGTCGTGGGCGCTGTGCAGAATGTTGTCGGCGATTTTGCGGCAGTACGCGCCGAATTTCGCTGCCGTCTCGGCCAGCGCCTGCTCGTCCCGCGCCCAGTACAGGGCCACGATTGCGGCGTCCTCCATGGTTTCAGCCTCCTTTATTATATAAGGTAGGAATTTTTTTGCGGATGTTACAGAAAAAGTCTGCCGACGGGGCAGACTTCATGTAGGGGCGGGCATTGCTCGCCCAGTATAGCTCACAACATGTGCTTCTTGTGCAGCACCCACGCCGCAAATACACAGAGCGCCAGCGTCAGGCCCAGCACAATGGCGAACCCGGCGGTGGTGTTGGCAAAGGGCATGCCGTCGGACTGCACGTTCATGCCGTACAGACCGCTGATGACGGTGGGCACGGCCATCAGCAGGGTGATGCTGGTCAGGTACTTCATGGCGTTGTTCAGGCGGTTGTCCAGAATCGAGCTGAACAGCTCCCGCGTGCCCTTTATATCGTCGCGGTAGATGCTGGTCATCTCGATGGCCTGACGGATCTCAACGATGACGTCGTCGAGCAGTTCGCGGTCATCGGGGTACTGCTCCAGCCGCTTATAGCGGGTCAGGCGGTCCAGCACCGTAGCGTTGGCGCGCAGACTCGTGGCAAAGTAGACCAGCGTCGATTCCAGGCCGTGCAGCTCCATCAGGTCGCTGTCCTTCAGCTCGCCGGCCAGATTTTTCTCAATGGCCTGGCGGCGGCGGTCGATCAGGCGCAGCTCCTGCTGGTACATCGTGGCTGCGCGGTAGAGCAGCTGGTAGACGAACCGCATTTTCTTGCGGGTCGAGAACCCCTTGACCCGGCAGGCGGCAAAATCCCCGATAACGGCGGTATCGGTGGAGCAGACCGTGACGATCAGCTCCTGCGTCAGCAGGATGCCCAGGGGGATAGTCGTGTAGATGCCCTCACCGGCGCCGTCCACCTTGACGGGGATGTCCACGATGATGACCGTGTAGCCGTCCTCCAGGCTGATACGCGCCGATTCCTCGGGGTCCGTCGCGGCCACGATGTCCGCGGGCTCGATGTCCAACGTTGCCGCTACCCGGCGGACCTCGTCGTCGGTGGGGTTGGTCAGGCAGATCCAGGCCCCTTCGTTCATATCGTCAACGCGCGTCAGCTGCTTATCCTGTGTGCGGTAAATCTTCATCATGGCTATCCCACCTAATATAACTATTATAATAGTAGTATACGGCTTTTGCAGAGGATACGCAAGGAGATTTTACTGCGTATGCGGCAACAAACGCAGCAATGTCCCGTCACCTCTCCGGCTGCCTCCTCACGGCCAGCACCCGCTCACCCTTCCAACACCCCGTAGGGGCCGGGCATGCCCAGCCCGCGCGCTTTCCATAACCACCCGTTACTGCTTTGCCACCCCGTCTCACCCCTACATCGTAGGGAGGAGTCTTGACCCCTCCGCGGCACGTCGAGGACGCCGCCCCCTACAAAGATGGCCCGAAACCACCCCACACCCGCGCACCTTCCTGCCAGCACCCGCTCACCCTTCCACCCCCCCGTAGGGGCCGGGCATGCCCGGCCCGCAACCTCCCCACCGCCTGCCGTCAATCTTCCACCGCTCACCCATTCCCCCAAACCACCTAACCCCGCAACCCGCTTTCCACCCACCCCCCCATAATTTGTGCCCGCCAACCGCCGCCACCCCAATATACACCTTGCCCAAACTTCACTCTCAAACTTTGTCGAAAAAATCAAAAAAACTTGCAAAAACCTGTTGACAAAGGTCATACTACTTGCTATAATAATCAAGCTGTCTCGCGAGCCCAGCCCGCGGCGGCAGCCGCTGGAGCCTTTACCTACAGCTTGTACGCCGTTTTTTGAAGAAAACTTCTTCAAAAAACTTTCAGAAAACCTCTTGACAAACGAGAGAATCTGATATCTAATATACAAGCTGTCACGGAGACGCGACAGCGCAGCAGGACCTTGAAAATTGAACAAAACTGAAACTTGTGGAACCTTGATCGTGGGTTTGGAAACCCACGTTAATCAATTCCAAATTTACAAGTAATTCATACAGGACGCAAGCGATTGTGTCTGAGTGATTACAGAGATTTAACGCTTTTAAATGGCGATTAAATACCATTTATAAAGAGTTTGATCCTGGCTCAGGACGAACGCTGGCGGCGCGCCTAACACATGCAAGTCGAACGGAGTCAAGAGAAGCTTGCTTTTCTTGACTTAGTGGCGAACGGGTGAGTAACGCGTGAGTAACCTGCCCTGGAGTGGGGGACAACAGTTGGAAACGACTGCTAATACCGCATAAGCCCACGATCCGGCATCGGATTGAGGGAAAAGGATTTATTCGCTTCAGGATGGACTCGCGTCCAATTAGCTAGTTGGTGAGGTAACGGCCCACCAAGGCGACGATTGGTAGCCGGACTGAGAGGTTGAACGGCCACATTGGGACTGAGACACGGCCCAGACTCCTACGGGAGGCAGCAGTGGGGGATATTGCACAATGGGGGAAACCCTGATGCAGCGACGCCGCGTGGAGGAAGAAGGTTTTCGGATTGTAAACTCCTGTCGTTAGGGACGATAATGACGGTACCTAACAAGAAAGCACCGGCTAACTACGTGCCAGCAGCCGCGGTAAAACGTAGGGTGCAAGCGTTGTCCGGAATTACTGGGTGTAAAGGGAGCGCAGGCGGACCGGCAAGTTGGAAGTGAAAACTATGGGCTCAACCCATAAATTGCTTTCAAAACTGCTGGCCTTGAGTAGTGCAGAGGTAGGTGGAATTCCCGGTGTAGCGGTGGAATGCGTAGATATCGGGAGGAACACCAGTGGCGAAGGCGACCTACTGGGCACCAACTGACGCTGAGGCGCGAAAGCATGGGTAGCAAACAGGATTAGATACCCTGGTAGTCCATGCCGTAAACGATGATTACTAGGTGTTGGAGGATTGACCCCTTCAGTGCCGCAGTTAACACAATAAGTAATCCACCTGGGGAGTACGACCGCAAGGTTGAAACTCAAAGGAATTGACGGGGGCCCGCACAAGCAGTGGAGTATGTGGTTTAATTCGAAGCAACGCGAAGAACCTTACCAGGTCTTGACATCCGATGCATAGTGCAGAGATGCATGAAGTCCTTCGGGACATCGAGACAGGTGGTGCATGGTTGTCGTCAGCTCGTGTCGTGAGATGTTGGGTTAAGTCCCGCAACGAGCGCAACCCTTATTGCCAGTTACTACGTAAGAGGACTCTGGCGAGACTGCCGTTGACAAAACGGAGGGAGGTGGGGATGACGTCAAATCATCATGCCCTTTATGACCTGGGCTACACACGTACTACAATGGCGTTTAACAAAGAGAAGCAAGACCGCGAGGTGGAGCAAAACTCAAAAACAACGTCTCAGTTCAGATTGCAGGCTGCAACTCGCCTGCATGAAGTCGGAATTGCTAGTAATCGCGGATCAGCATGCCGCGGTGAATACGTTCCCGGGCCTTGTACACACCGCCCGTCACACCATGAGAGCCGGGGGACCCGAAGTCGGTAGTCTAACCGCAAGGAGGACGCCGCCGAAGGTAAAACTGGTGATTGGGGTGAAGTCGTAACAAGGTAGCCGTATCGGAAGGTGCGGCTGGATCACCTCCTTTCTAGGGAGTCAGACAGTGTGATTTAGCTGGTCTAAATGACACTGGACAGGAAAGCAAGTTTCAGTATTGTTCAATTTTGAAGGCCTTGCAGAAATGCAAACCTTCAAGCATAAGGGACAGCGACACCCGAAACGTGAAAACGCGGGGGTATAGCTCAGTTGGGAGAGCACCTGCTTTGCAAGCAGGGGGTCAAGGGTTCGAATCCCTTTATCTCCACCATTTGGGCTGATAGCTCAGCTGGTTAGAGCACTCGGCTGATAACCGAGAGGTCGATGGTTCGAGTCCATTTCAGCCCACCACAGGTTGCCTGTGAGGGCAACCCACAAATCCCTTTATGGAGCTACGCAAGTAGCTGATGTACCTTGAAAACTGAATATAGAACTGCGAAATGAGATTTTATTAGCTATGTAAAATTCCTGATTTTAAATTAAAATCTATAATTTCACCAAGCGGAACTGAAGAACGCAAGTTCGACAGTAAATGGTAAAATCTCGTTGGCAAATGGAGAATCTGAAATAAGATATGTTTTGCGAGAGCAAGACAACGGTCAAGCTACAAAGGGCGCAAGGAGAATGCCTTGGCACTGGGAGCCGATGAAAGACGTGGTAAGCTGCGATAAGCTTCGGGGAGGAGCAAACATCCTTTGATCCGGAGATTTCTGAATGAGGAAACTCACCAGAGTTCATACTCTGGTATCCTGTACTGAATCCATAGGTACACGGGGGAACCGCCTGAACTGAAACATCTAAGTAGGGCGAGGAAGAGACATCAAACGAGATTCCGTTAGTAGTGGCGAGCGAACGCGGAAGAGGGCAAACCGGAAGGAGAAATCCTTCCGGGGTATGGACCGCTTTTAGGACTTAAGCTGTTAATCGAATGGCATGGGAAGGCCAACCAAAGAGTGTGAGAGTCACGTAGATGAAAACGGCGAGAGCTGCGCGAGTTCCGGAGTACGGCCAGACACGTGAAACCTGGTCGGAAGATGGGGGGACCACCCTCCAACCCTAAATACTACCCAGTGACCGATAGCGTATAGTACTGTGAAGGAAAGGTGAAAAGGACCCCGGGAGGGGAGTGAAATAGAACCTGAAACCTTGTGCCTACAAGCACATAGAGCACATCAACGTGTGATATGGTACTTTTTGTAGAACGGTCCGGCGAGCGATTGTATGTTGCGAGCTTAAGGTCTTAAGGACTGGAGGCGTAGCGAGAGCGAGTCTGAACAGGGCGTTCAGTAACATGCAATGGGCCCGAAACCGGGTGACCTACCCATGATCAGGCTGAAGTGAAAGTAAAATTTCATGGAGGGCCGAACCGACCTCCGTTGAAAAGGCGGCGGATGAATTGTGGGTAGCGGAGAAATTCCAATCGAACTCGGAGATAGCTGGTTCTCCCCGAAATAGCTTTAGGGCTAGCCTCATATTAGATACCCGGAGGTAAAGCACTGAATGGCCTAGCGCCCGAGAGGGTAGCGAAGCCTATCAAACTAAGAATGCCGGAGTATTGATGTATGGGAGTCAGACAGTGTGAGATAAATCTCATTGTCAAAAGGGAAACAGCCCAGATCTACAGCTAAGGTCCCAAATTGTATCTAAGTGGAAAACGATGTGGAAATACGCAGACAACCAGGATGTTGGCTCAGAAGCAGCCACTCATTTAAAGAGTGCGTAATAGCTCACTGGTCGAGCGTCTCTGCGCGGAAAATTTAACGGGGCTAAGATACAAACCGAAGCTTAGGCTGCATCGTAAGATGCGGGGTAGGGGAGCGTTGTGTAAGCGGAGAAACAGTAGCGTAAGCGGCTGTGGAGTTTACAGAAGTGAGAATGCCGGAATGAGTAGCGCGAATGTGGTGAGAATCCACATGGCCGGAAACCTCAGGTTTTTGGAGGAAGGTTCGTCCGCTCCAAGTTAGGCGGGAGCTAAGGTCAGGCCGAAAGGCGTAGCCGATGCACATACGGTAGAGATTCCGTAGCCACCGAAAGATTTAAGCACAGGGACACTTTTTGAAGGTCGGAGCCAGGTGTTGGTTCTGGTAGTGATCGAGGGAAATATAGTACCGAAGTCCGGCTGGAAGAGAGGCGAGAAAAGCTGTGTGTATATCTAAGGTGCCCGTACCGCAAACCGACACAGGTAGGTAGGAAGAAGATTCTAAGGCCAACGGGAGAAGGGTTGTTAAGGAACTCGGCAAGTTGACCCCGTAACTTCGGAATAAGGGGTGCTCACGAGAGTGAGCCGCAGAGAATAGGCCCAGGCAACTGTTTACCAAAAACACAGGTTTGTGCTAAATCGAAAGATGACGTATACGAGCTGACGCCTGCCCGGTGCTGGAAGGTTAAAAGGAGATGTGCAAGCATTGAATTGAAGCCCCAGTGAACGGCGGCCGTAACTATAACGGTCCTAAGGTAGCGAAATTCCTTGTCAGGTAAGTTCTGACCCGCATGAAAGGCGTAATGATCTGGGCACTGTCTCAACAGCCCGCCCGGCGAAATTGTAGTACCGGTGAAGATGCCGGTTACCCGCGACAAGACGGAAAGACCCCATGGAGCTTTACTGTAGCCTGATATTGGGTTTCGGTGTTGCATGCACAGGATAGATGGGACGCTGGGAAAGCGCTTTGGCGTTTCTGGAGCGGACGTTGGGATACCATCCTTGCGACATTGGAATTCTAACCTGCGCCTCTGAATCGAGGCGGGGGACATTGTCAGGTGGGCAGTTTGACTGGGGCGGTCGCCTCCTAAAAAGTAGCGGAGGCGTTCAAAGGTTCGTTCGATCTGGACGGAAACCAGATGATTGAGTGCAAACGCATAAACGAGCCTGACTGCGAGACTGACGGGTCGAGCAGAGACGAAAGTCGGAGTTAGTGATCCGGTGGTATGTGAGTGGAAATGCCATCGCTCAACGGATAAAAGTTACCCTGGGGATAACAGGCTGATCTCCCCCAAGAGTCCACATCGACGGGGAGGTTTGGCACCTCGATGTCGGCTCATCGCATCCTGGGGCTGAATTCGGTCCCAAGGGTTTGGCTGTTCGCCAATTAAAGCGGTACGCGAGCTGGGTTCAGAACGTCGTGAGACAGTTCGGTCCCTATCTGTCGTGGGCGCAGGATATTTGAAAGGCGCTGTCCCTAGTACGAGAGGACCGGGATGGACGAACCTCTGGTGCACCAGTTGTCACGCCAGTGGCACAGCTGGGCAGCTATGTGCGGATCGGATAAACGCTGAAAGCATCTAAGCGTGAAGCCGGCCTCAAGATAAGATATCCCACTGAGTCAATCAGGTAAGACCCCTTGAAGACTACAAGGTTGATAGGCACACAGTGTAAGCGGAGTGATCCGTTCAGCTAGCGTGTACTAATAGGTCGAGGGCTTGACCCCATCTTGATCAGATACTCTATTTGCTAAGAAAGCAGTTCGATATTCAGTTTTGAGGGTACATCCTCAACAAAAGAGAAGCATGACAAGCGCCATGTGAATGGCCGGTGTCGATGACGGTGAGGTTCCACCTGTTCCCATTCCGAACACAGAAGTTAAGCTCACTTGTGCCGAAGATAGTTGGCTGGAAACGGCCTGTGAAAATAGGTAGATGCCGGCTTCTCTTTTATAAGCACCATTAGCTCAGTTGGTAGAGCAACTGACTCTTAATCAGTGGGTCCTGGGTTCGAGTCCCCGATGGTGCACCAAAAAAGCCTTACGGAAACGTAAGGCTTTTTTCATAATGATTGCCGCTTTGTGGAGTGCTTTCGTTTTGCCGCTGACTTCTGACCGAGTCAACGGCTCTTTTTGTTTTGTAGGAGAAATGCAAGAACTTTTATTGTAAGAGAAACGGTGGCATATATGCAGCTGCCAATAAAAGTAAGCAGCAAAATTATTTCCTGAAAACTCAAGCGTTCACCTCCCTCATAATTTGGAGGCGACAATCAAGAGTAAATTATATCAGAAGGGGAGAGAGCTGTCAAAAAAGGCTCGCCAATTCTTCAATAGCGGTTTGTTGGTACAATACCAACCAGTCAGGCTTTGCCAGACTGTGGATGATATGTATCAGGATCATAGTCAGAGGATTTAAGGAAAAGCAAGCCGTCGCGGGGGAGCCATTCCGGCAGATTGGTGGCTTTTTGTACACGGCTCCAGCCGGCGGGATTTCTCTTAGCGGGCCTTCCGGGTGTGATGCGATAAACAATGTAATGCTCGCCGTTGCAAAATTGCAGGATAGCAATTTTACCGGTAGGAAAATCAGTGTCTGTGTCTGCCAGCGAAAACTGCCACTGACATTGCGTGTCAAGTTCAGATAACTCTATGATTTGTTTGGCAAGTTTATGGGCTGTATCCACATTGAGCGGTTCAAACCCGCCATTGTCGTCGATGTGCAATTCGCCTTTCGCATACGCCTCATCAATTGTCGCCTGGGCGGCGGTCATGAGGGAGCGAGCCTGGAGCATGATGCGCTTTTCAACGGCTTTGTCGATATAGCCGGTCAGGGACGGGACCAAAAGCGCTGCCAATACGGCCAGGATGACCAGGACAACGATCAGTTCAACGAGGGTAACCCCTCTTTTTTGGTTGGAATCACAGAACCGGGCCATAGCGCACGCCTCCCGCATCAGTATAAAACCGTACAAATAAAGTATAGGCACATAACGATGCTGCGTCAATTGTGGGGGATGCCAAATTCTTTATACATTATTTGTGAATAATGTAAGACTGTCGAAAAACTCTTGTAGGGGCGAGCATTGCTCGCCCGTGCCCGTTTGTCGGTGAAAAAACCTTCCGGGAAAACGCATTGCTGCGTCAAGCTGGCGGGCGACCAATGGTCGCCCCTACACATTCAATAGGTCAGGAATGCGATTCTCTGACACACTGACATTATTTGTGAATAATGTGATATTATAATTCGATTTGAAAAACGCAGACGACGGCAGCGGTAAGACGCACTGCCAAAAATCCTGCCCCATATTTGTCGATTGTGCCAAACGAATAAAGTTGCAATCAGATTTGACTTTTTGTATACTATATCTATATATACTATACAAAATAATCAGAAATATTATAAAAATTCTGGTTGGAAAGCGGGCCGGGTGTTGAAAAAGATTAGGATACAGCGGGTGAGCATCTTTGATATTGTCGCCACGCTGGTGTTGGCGGTGGTGCTCGTCGCGTTCGCGGTGCAGGGCACGGGGGAGTTGGCTCAAATGCAGACCGCCACGGACGATTACATCCAGTGCGAGACACTGGCCCGGCAGCTGCAAAGCGGGTCGGACTACCTGATCGAGCAGGTGCGGATGTACACCGCCACCGGTCAGCGGGAGTACATGGACAACTACTTTGAGGAGCTGAACACGACCCGCCGCCGCGAGAACGCTTTAGAGTATTTTGCAGAGCATTACGGCGACAACGATGCTTTTACGCTGCTGAAATCCGCCATGACAACGTCGCAAAATCTGAGCTATACGGATCGGTATGCTATGCGGCTTGTGGCGCAGGCCACGCTGGCGGACGAGTCGAGCTGGCCGACGGAAATCCGGTCTGTCTCGCTGCATGACAGTGACATAACGATGACAGACAGCGAGAAGATGCGCAAGGCACAGCAGTTGGTTTGCAACGACCAATATCAAAATATGCGCGATGATGTGAACGAAAAAATCACCGAGAGCATGGACAGCCTGATTGCGCTGACACGCAGCCGCCAGAACGGAGCCGAGGCCGTTTTCACCGGCGTGTACCGTAAAATTGAGCTGTGCGCGGCGCTGCTGGTACTGCTCATGCTGGAAATCTGCATGATAACGCGCCATTTGGTGGTAAAACCGCTGATGGACTACGGTCAGAGCATCCGGCGCGGGGAGATTTTCCCGGTGGTGGGGGCGGCAGAATTGCAGGACCTGGCACTGACCTACAACGAGGTCTACCGCGAAAACCAGGAGACGCAGAAGATCATCCGCCACGAGGCCGAGCACGACGCGCTGACCGGCGCACTGAACCGCGGTTCGTTTGAAAAGATCCTGAATATCTACGAGAACGGCGAGAAGCCGTTTGCAATGATTATCTGTGATATTGACATTTTTAAACATGTCAACGACACTTACGGCCATGCGGTGGGTGACGAGATCCTGAAAAAGGTCGCAAACCTCTTGCAAACGACCTTCCGCAGCGTCGACTATGTCTGCCGCATCGGCGGTGACGAGTTCGCCGTTATCATGGTGGATGTGAATCAGGAATTGAGTTATACCATAAGTGAGAAAATCACGGTGATCAACAATCAGCTGTACTGTCCGACGGACGACCTGCCGGCCATCTCGCTGAGCGTGGGCGTGGCCTTTACGGATCGCGCAAACCCCGGCGAGAGCATCTTCAAGGATGCTGACAAGGCGCTGTACCGTGTCAAGCAGAACGGCAAGCACAGCTGCGGCTTCTATTAAGTGCGCACGGATTTTGCGCAGCTGCGCCGTCTGCCGGACCTGCTTTTCCCGCGGCGCTGTCCGTTTTGCGGGTCATTGCTGGGGCCGGACGCACTGCAGGGCACGGTTTGCCCGGCCTGCGTGCCCGAGGAAATGCGCTTACAGCACATTCCGGCGCGTCTGCCGGAGGGCGAACATGATTTTTACGCCGTGCGGGAGGCTGCTGCGGCGTATTATTACGAGGATATTGTACGTACAGCCGTTTTGCGCTGCAAGCGGGGCGGCTGCTTTTGGTATGCCCGGGAGCTGGCGGACCGTGTGGCCGTGCTGGTGTTCGGTGCACTGCCGGCCAAACAGCCCGGAAAAATGCCGCAGTATGCGGGTGTGACCGCGCTGCCGCTGTACAGCTGCATTGTGCCGGTGCCGCCCCGCCAGCCGCTGCCCGGTATGCCGGGTCTGCCGCTGCTGCTGGCGCGTCGGTTGGGTGCGGTGCTGGGGGTCCCGGTGGAGACACCGCTGTACATCAAGCGCCGGGGCCGCCCGCAGAAGGAGCTTACCCGCGAGCAGCGCCTGCAAAACGCCAGGGGCGCGTTTGGTTGCCGCCTCGGCACAGACCTGACCGGCAGGCGGGTGCTGCTGATCGATGACATTATCACAACCGGTGCGACGGCATCGGCGTGTGCGCTGGCACTTTTGGAGGCCGGTGCGGTGGAGGTGACCGCTGTGGCGATTGCCGCGGCGGAGGAGTTGCCCAAGAGCCGGAAAAAGCCCCCAGAGACAAAACCATAAAAAGACCGAAGCGGCGTGCCCGGAAATCGTGGGCGTACTGCTTCGGTCTTTTTCATAGCTTATACGAGCTTATACGGGGGCATCTCCGCACCATCCGGTATGCCGTGCCTGCCCCGCCCAACGCCAGCCCTGCCAAAAATAGGGTGAAAAATTTGGCGGTTTTGCCACGCGCATAAAATCTGAACATCCTGTATAATAAAGACACGGATCGATTTTCTGCTGTAAAAAGGAGAAACCGCGATGACAAAGCAAAAATATATCATGGCGCTGGACGCGGGCACCACGTCCAACCGCTGCATCCTTTTTGATGCCCGGGGCGAGATGTGCAGCGTCGCGCAAAAGGAGTTTACCCAGTATTTCCCCAAGCCCGGCTGGGTCGAGCATGACGCCAACGAGATCTGGACGACCCAGCTCGGCGTGGCGCTGTCGGCCATGAACGAGGTCGGCGCGTCGGCGGAGGACATTGCCGCCATCGGCATCACCAACCAGCGCGAGACCACCATCGTCTGGGACCGTGACACCGGCGAGCCGGTTTACCACGCCATCGTCTGGCAGTGCCGCCGCACAAGCGAGTACTGCGACGAGCTGAAGGCCCGCGGCCTGACCGACCTGATCCGGCAAAAGACAGGACTGGTCATCGACGCCTACTTCTCGGCCACAAAGCTCAAGTGGATCCTGGACAACGTGCCCGGCGTGCGTGCGCGTGCCGAGCGTGGCGACCTGCTGTTCGGCACGGTGGAGACGTGGCTCATCTGGAAGCTGACCTGCGGCAAGATCCACGTGACCGACTACTCCAACGCCAGCCGGACGATGATGTTCAACATCCACACACTGGACTGGGACGACGAGATACTGAAAATTCTCGATATACCGCGCTGTATGCTGCCGCGTCCCGTGCCCAACAGCGAGTTCTACGAGTACGCCGACCCGATGCACTTCGGCGGCGAGATCAAGATCGCGGGGGCGGCGGGCGACCAGCAGGCCGCGCTGTTCGGCCAGACCTGCTTTACCAGGGGCGAGGCCAAGAGCACCTTCGGCACGGGCGGTTTTCTGCTGATGAACACCGGCGAGAAGCCGGTATTCTCCCAAAACGGGCTGGTCACCACCGTGGCGTGGGGGCTGGACGGAAGGGTAAATTACGCGCTGGAAGGTTCGATTTTTGTGGCGGGCGCAGCTATCCAGTGGCTGCGGGACGAGCTGCATCTGCTGGAGGATGCCCGCGACAGCGAGTACATGGCGCAGAAGGTCAGGGACACGAACGGCTGCTACGTCGTGCCTGCGTTCACCGGTCTGGGTGCGCCGCACTGGGACCAGTACGCCCGCGGCACCATCGTGGGCCTGACCCGCGGCGTGAACAAGAACCACATCATCCGCGCGACGCTGGACAGCCTGTGCTACCAGATCAACGATGTGCTGGCCGCCATGCAGGCGGATTCCGGCATTGACCTGACGGCGCTCAAGGTGGACGGTGGCGCGTGCGCGAACAATTACTTACTGCAGACGATGGCGGACATCAGCAACCTGCCGGTCAAGCGTCCCTGCTGCGTGGAAACGACGGCGCTGGGCGCGGCGTATCTGGCCGGGCTGGCCGTCGGCTATTGGAGCAGCACCGAGGACGTGCTGCAAAACTGGTCGGTGGACCGTGAGTTTATGCCGGGCATCCCCGACGATGAGCGCACCAGACGGCTGAAGGGCTGGAATAAGGCGGTGCGGTGCAGCTACGGCTGGGCGAAGGAGGATTGACCCCCAAAAGCCTTCCCCTTGGGGGGAAGGTGGCCCCGCAGGGCCGGATGAGGGGAGAACTTACGGAAGAGGTCTTTTAAAAGCGTGCCTCCCGGTAGGGGCCGGACATGTCCGGCCCTCTGCCAAAAGGCAAAATTATGCTTGCGGAAAGGCCTGACCTGCGGCAGCGGCAAGGCCCCCGGGCGGATATGGAATCCGCCCCTACGCTGTAGGGGTCGATGCCCGCATCGACCCGGAGGGCTTCCGGCACCGCACATGCTCTGCAAACCAACAACACGAGGTATCAATATGTACGACATCATCATTATCGGCGCGGGCGTGTCCGGGTGCGCCTGTGCGCGGGAGCTTTCGCGGTATGACGCGAAAATTCTTGTAGTAGAGAAGGAGGAGGACGTTTGCTGCGGCACGTCCAAGGCCAACAGCGCCATTGTCCACGCCGGGTACGACGCGGCTCACGGCAGCCTGATGGCCAAGCTCAACGTCGAGGGCAGCCGCCGGATGCCGACCCTTGCGAAGGAGCTGGATTTTGCCTACGACCGGTGCGGCAGCCTTGTCGTCTGCCTGAGCGACGAGGACCGCCCCGCGCTGCAAAAGCTCTATGAAAACGGCATCGCCAACGGCGTGGAGGGGCTGCGCATCATAGAACGGGACGAGCTGGTGGAAATGGAGCCGAACATCTCGGACGCCGCCGTCGCCGCACTGTGGGCGCCCACGGGCGGCATCGTCTGCCCGTTCGGTCTGACGTTTGCGTTGGCGGAGAACGCCGCCAAAAACGGTGTGCAGTTTCGGTTTGACACCAAAGTTACGGGCCTGCACCCGCTGGACGGCGGCGGAACCGGGTGGGCCGTCGAGACCGACCACGGCACGCTGGAAACGCGCTGCATCGTCAATGCGGCGGGCGTATACGCCGACACGCTGCACAATATGGCCGACGCGGCGCACCCCATGACCATCACGGCCCGGCGGGGAGATTACTTCCTGCTTGACCACACGGCGGGGCAGCATGTGCGGCACACGGTATTCCAGCTGCCGGGCAAATACGGCAAGGGCGTGCTGGTAACGCCCACGGTGCACGGCAATCTGCTGGTCGGGCCGACGGCCATCGACGTGGACGACAAGGAGGCCACGGCCACGACGGCGGCGGGCCTGGACGAGGTGCGGGAAAAATCCGGCCTCGCGGTCAAGGACATTCCGCTGCGCCAGACCATCACGAGCTTCGCGGGTCTGCGCGCCCACGAGGCGCGGCACGACTTCTTCATCGGCGAGATCGCGCCCGGCTTTGTGGACTGCGCGGCCATCGAGTCGCCCGGCCTGTCCAGCGCCCCGGCCATCGGTGCGATGGTCGCGGACATCGTGCGCGGCAGTCTGCACTTACACAATAAGCCCAATTTTGACCCGACGCGCAGGGGCATTCTGGACCCCAAAGCGCTGGATCTTGCAGCGCGGGCGGAGCTTATCCGACAAAACCCGGCCTACGGGCAGATTATATGCCGGTGCGAGAGCGTGACCGAGGGCGAGATCATCGACGCCATCCGCCGCACGCCCGGCGCACGCAGTCTGGACGGCGTAAAGCGGCGCACCCGCGCGGGCATGGGCCGCTGCCAGGCGGGCTTCTGCAGCCCGCGCGTCATGGAGATCCTGGCGCGGGAGCTGGGCGTGCCGCAGAGCGAGATCACCAAGTCCGGCGGTGCGTCCAAAATCATCGTCGGCACGAACAAGGATAGCCTGTGAAAGGGGGCGTCTGCCATGAAAAACGTTGATCTGGTCATTATCGGCGGCGGCCCGGCGGGGCTGGCCGCGGCGGTGGCCGCACGCAAAAGCGGCGTGCAGGACATCCTGATCCTGGAGCGCGACAGCGAGCTGGGCGGCATCCTGAACCAGTGCATCCACAATGGCTTCGGCCTGCATACCTTTAAAGAGGAGCTGACCGGCCCCGAGTACGCGGCACGGTTTGTGACGCAGGTACGCGAATTGGGAATTGAATACAAGCTCAACACGATGGTGCTGGATCTGGCGGCGGACAAGACCGTCACCGCCATGAACAAGACCGACGGACTGTTTCAGATGCACCCCAAGGCGGTCATTCTGGCCATGGGCTGCCGTGAGCGCCCGCGCGGCGCGCTGAACATTCCGGGCTACCGGCCCGCGGGCATCTTCACCGCGGGCACGGCGCAGCGGCTCGTCAACATGGAGGGCTGCCTGCCCGGGCGGCGGGTCGTGATTCTGGGCAGCGGCGACATCGGCCTTATCATGGCACGCCGCATGACGCTGGAGGGGGCAAAGGTGCTCTGCGTGGCGGAGCTGATGCCGTACTCCGGCGGCTTAAAGCGCAATATTGTGCAGTGCCTCGATGATTTTGGTATTCCGCTGAAATTGAGCCACACGGTAGTGGACATTCAGGGCAAGGAGCGCGTGACCGGCATCACGCTGGCGCGGGTCGAAAACGGAAAACCCGTCCCCGGCACCGAGGAGCACTACGACTGCGACACGCTGCTGCTTTCCTGCGGGCTGCTGCCCGAAAACGAGCTGAGCCGCGCCGCGGGCGTGGCGCTGAACCCTGTCACCGGCGGCCCGGCGGTCAATGAGAGCCTGGAAACGAACCTGCCCGGCGTCTTTGCCGCAGGCAACGTGCTGCATGTGCATGACCTGGTGGATTATGTGTCGGAGGAGGCCGCTGCGGCAGGTGCGCACGCGGCGGCATACATTGCGGGCGGCGGGGCCGCGGCGGGCCGCACCCTGCCCGTGCGGTGCGAAAACGGCGTGCGCTACACCGTGCCGACCACCATCCGCCCCGACTGCGCGGGGGATACCGTGACGCTGCGGTTCCGCGTGGGCGGCGTGTACAAAAATAAAAAAATCGCGGTGTACCGCGGTACAGACTGCATCTACAGCCGCAAGCGGCCCGTGCTGGCCCCCGGCGAGATGGAGACTGTGCGGCTGAAGGCCGAGCTCCTGCGCGGCCCGGGCGACGCCGTGACGGTAACGTTGGAGGAGGGCTGACGATGGAAAAACGTGAACTAATCTGCATCGGCTGCCCGATGGGCTGCCCGCTGACTGTGACGCTGGACGGCGGCGCGGTGGTCACTGTGCAGGGCAACACCTGCCCGCGCGGCGACGCCTACGCCCGCAGGGAGGTCACCGCCCCGACGCGCATTGTGACCACAACGGTGCGCGTTACCGGCGGCACCCTGCCCGCCGTGAGCTGCAAGACCCGCAGCGACATCCCGAAGGAGAAAATTTTTGACGTTGTCCGCGCGCTGAAAAGCGTCGTGGTGCCCGCCCCCGTACACATCGGCCAGATTCTGCTGCCCGATGCAGCCGGGACCGGCGTGGATGTGGTGGCGACGAAGGACGTAGCCGAGGTGTAGATTCATCCCGTTATGAAAATAACTTTCCAAAAAAGTTAAATTTTCAAAGAAATTTGGGCAAAAATCAATGGTGTGTTTGAATATTGCACAAAGAAACCGTCGTTTTTTCGGCTTTTCGACAATTTTGCTAAAATCACTTTCTTTTTTGTGAAGAATATGTTAATATGAGATTAACAAAGTGTCGCGGCTGCGGAACCAGACGGCCCGGCGCCGAGTTGGGAGAGACCCACTCACAATTTTTGGAGGAATGCTTTTATGATGAAGTATCTGCAGAAGCTCGGTAAAGCCTTAATGCTTCCCGTAGCTGCTCTGCCCGTCTGTGGTATCCTGATGGGCATTGGTTACGCTCTGGCTCCCGCCGTTATGGGTGCCGAGGGCCCGACCTCCGGTGCTGCTTACACCGTAGGTTTCCTGCTGATCAAGGCCGGCGGCGCCCTGATCGACAACATGGCATGGCTGTTCGCCATCGGCGCTGCCGTGGGTCTGTCTGACGACCACGACGGCACTGCCGGTCTGGCCGGTCTGGTCAGCTTCCTGATGATGCAGCAGCTGCTCAGCCCCGGCGTTGTCGGCGCTGTCCGCACGCTGGAGGAAGGCACCGTCGATTACATTGCTTTCAGCAAGATCGCCGGCAACTCCTTCATCGGCATCCTGGCCGCCATCATCGGTGCTGCCTGCTACAACAAGTTCAAGAACACCCAGCTGCCTGACTGGCTGGCATTCTTCAGCGGCAAGCGCAGCGTTGCTATCGTGACCGCCGTTGTTTCCATCGTGGTTTCCGTTGTTCTGCTGTTCGTCTGGCCCATCATCTTCGGCGCTCTGGTTGCCCTCGGCAACGGCATTGCCAAGATGAGCGGCATCGGCGCCGGCATCTACGCTTTCCTGAACCGTCTGCTGATCCCCACCGGCCTGCATCACGCTCTGAACAACGTGTTCTGGTTCGACACCATTGGTCTGGGTGATCTGAAGCACTTCTGGGCTGGCGATGTCACCGGTCAGAATGGTGTCAATTGGGACCTCGGCATGTACATGTCCGGCTTCTTCCCCTGCATGATGTTCGGTATCCCCGGCGCTGCTCTGGCCATGGTCCAGACTGCCAAGAACAAGAAGGCTGCTATCGGTCTGGTTGTTTCCGCTGCTATCTGCGCCTTCGTCTGCGGCGTTACCGAGCCGTTCGAGTTCGGCTTCATGTTCCTCTGCTTCCCCCTGTATGTTGTCTATGCTGCTCTGTACGGCATCTTCACCATCATCACCTACTACACCGGCTTCCGCGCAGGCTTCTGCTTCTCCGCCGGTGCTACCGACCTGATCTTCTCCGCCAGCCTGCCCGCTGCTGCTAAGACCTGGATGATCATCCCTCTGGGCATCGCCGCTTTCGTTGTCTTCTACCTGGTCTTCAAGTTCGCTATCGTCAAGTTCGACCTGAAGACCCCCGGCCGTGAGGACGAGGATGCCGAGGCTGCTGAGGCCAACATCACCCTCGCCAACAACGACTTCACCGCCATCGCCTCCGGCGTTCTGGCTGCTGTCGGCGGCAAGGGCAACGTTGCCAACGTTGACTACTGCGCCACTCGTCTGCGCTTTGAGGTCAAGGACAGCACTGCTGTCAACGAGAAGGCCGTCAAGGCTGCCGGTGCTGCCGGTGTCATCCGCCCCAGCAAGACCGCTTGCCAGGTCGTTATCGGACCCAAGGTCCAGTTCGTCTACGATGAGCTGAAGAAGATGCTGTAAAAACAGGCATCACCGGATAAAGGTCTGGTTCCCTTTATCAACTCCGCCGCGGGCGGGCGATCAGCCCGTCCGCGGCTTTTTCTGTGATTTGCTGCAAAACGGTACAAAATCTTGGTACAAATCACATAAACCGGTCATAGTATCCCGCCCCATGGCGTGGTATAATGAAAAATAGGAAAACTGGGGCAACGCACCCCGAAAAGATCAGGAGGTATTTTCTTATGAAGATCATCCGTGCAAAAGATTACAAGGACATGTCCCGCAAGGCCGCCAACATCATCTCGGCCCAGGTCATCATGAAGCCCAACTGCGTGCTGGGCCTGGCCACCGGCGGTACGCCCGTGGGCACCTACAAGCAGCTGGTCGAGTGGTACAACAAGGGCGACATCGACTTCTCCGAGGTCACGACGGTCAACCTGGACGAGTACCGCGGCCTGCCCAAGGAGCACCCCGAGAGCTACTGGAGCTTCATGCACCGCAACCTGTTTGACCATGTCAACATCCGTCCCGAGGCCATCAACCTGCCGGACGGCACCAACATGGACGCCGACGCCGAGTGCGCCCGCTATGACGCGGTCATTCACAATGTGGGCGGCGTTGACCTGCAGCTGCTGGGCATCGGCAACGACGGCCACATCGGCTTCAATGAGCCGAACGAGGCATTCGAGCTGGGCACCCACTGCGTTGACCTGAAGGAGGAGACCATCGAGGCCAACAAGCGCTTCTTCGACGGCAACGCCGACCTGGTCCCCAAGCAGGCCTACACCATGGGCATCAAGACGATCATGCAGGCTCGCAAGGTCCTGATGGTCGCCAACGGCAAGGGCAAGGCCGACATCGTCAAAAAGGCGTTCTTCGGCCCCGTCACGCCGGAGGTCCCCGCCAGCATCCTGCAGATGCACCCCGACTTCATTCTGGTCGGCGACGAGGAAGCCCTGAGCGAGATCTGATTTGCGGAGGAACACTGCAATGATTATCAAAAATGCAAAAGTCTACAGCGACGGCTGCCGCTTTGTGGAAAAGGACCTCATCATCCGCGATGGCCGCATCGTCTTTGGCGCGGCCCCGCAGGAGGGCGAGGATGTCATTGACGCGGGCGGTGCCTATGCGCTGCCGGGTCTGGTGGACATCCATTTCCACGGCGCAGTCGGCCACGATTTCTGCGACGCCGACGAGGCCGGCCTGCAGGCCATCGCTGATTTTGAGGCGAGCAAGGGCGTGCTGGCCATCTGCCCCGCAACCATGACGTTCAGCGAGGAGATCCTGAACGGCATCATGGACGTGGCCGCGGCCCACAAGAACGAGCGCGGCGCGGATCTGGTCGGCATCAACATGGAGGGGCCGTACATCAGCCCCAAGAAGGTTGGTGCGCAGAACCCGAAGTACGTCATGGCCGCCGACGCGGGCATGTTCCGCCGCCTGCAGGCGCGCAGCGGCGGGCTGATCAAATTGGTTGACGTCGCCCCCGAGGAGCCGGGCAATCTGGATTTCATCAAGGAATGCCGCGATGAGGTGCGCATTTCGATTGCCCACACCTGCACCGATTACGATACGGCCAAGGCTGCGTTTGCGGCGGGTGCATCCCACATGACCCACCTGTACAACGCGATGCCGGGCATCACCCACCGTGCGCCAGGGCCGATCATTGCCGCGCTGGAGGATGGTGCCGAGGTCGAGCTGATCACCGACAACGTCCATATTCACCCGGCGATGGTGCGGTTCACCTTCAACACCTTCGGGGCGGATCGTGTGATTTTGATTGCGGACAGCATGATGGCCTGCGGTCTGCCTGACGGCCAGTACAGTCTGGGCGGCCAGGCCGTCACGGTGCGCGGACCCCGCGCGACGCTGACCGAGCAGCCCGGCACGATTGCGGGCAGCGCGACCTGTCTGTTTGACTGCATGAAGCGTGCGGTCCTCGACATGGGCGTGCCCCTTGAGAGTGCCGTCCGCGCCGCGACCCTGAACCCCGCCCGCAGCATCGGCATTGATGCCGATTACGGCAGTCTCGACGCAGGCCGCTACGGCAACGTCGTGCTGGTCGATGATAAGCTGGATATTGTCAAAGTGATCCGCCACGGAGAGGTTATCGGCTAAAGGATTAGCGGCAGCCTCCCGGGAACTCGCTTTCTTTTGGCAGCAAAAGAAAGCTTGCAAAGAAAACTGCCGCTGTTGCGAATGCAGCGGACCCCGCCTTAGGGGCTGCACGCCCCTAAGAACCCCAATAAGGAAGTCGGAAGGGCCGATGGCTAAACGGACGCAGTATTACTGTCCGTTCTTAACGCCATCGGCCCTTCCTCCACTTTTGAGTCGGGAGTTCCCCCGAACCTCCGCAGGGGGAGGTGGAGGCCCCCTTGTCAAAGGGGGCTGGCCGCGTTAGCGGACTGGGGGATTCCGACGGGCTGTGCGTGGCCGCTCATTCCCGGGCAACCTTCGCACGCGAAAAGGGGCCGGGCTGACGCCCTCCCTCGCCCCTCTCGTCCGCGACCCGTTTACGGCAGTCCGTAGGGGCCGGGCATGCCCGGCCCGCAGCCTCGCCATTACCACCCCTTTTATCCTTTGCATCGTAGGGAGGGGTCTTGACCGCTTGACGGCGCACAACGAGCGCCGTCAGCCAGCAAAGCTGGCCCGCTCATGCGGTTGTTTGCCCTGCAGGGGCAAACATTGTTCGCTCCCCGATTTCGCTCCGCTCAACCGTGGGCCCACGCTCACAACCCCGCACCTCCGCGGGGCGTCGGGGACGCCGCCCCCTACAACACAATCCGCAGGGCTTCTCATTACCGCAGACGTCCGCGGCGGCCTGGGGGCAGGCCGCCCTACATCCCACTTTACCACATTCCGTGGGGCGGGCCTTCGCCCGCAACTCATTCACGCCACCCTGTAGGGGCCGGGCATGCCCGGCCCGCAGCCTCGCCATTACCACCCCTATTATCCTTTGCATCGTAGGGAGGGGTCTTGACCGCTTGACGGCGCACAACGAGCGCCGTCAGCCAGCAAAGCTGGCCCGCTCATGCGGTTGTTTGCCCTGCAGGGGCAAACATTGTTCGCTCCCCGATTTCGCTCCGCTCAACCGTGGGTCCACGCTCACAACCCCGCACCTCCGCGGGGCGTCGGGGACGCCGCCCCCTACAACACAATCCGCAGGGCTTCTCATTACCGCAAACGTCCGCGGCGGCCTGGGGGCAGGCCGCCCTACATCCCACTTTTCCATATTCCGTGGGGCGGGCCTTCGCCCGCAACTCATTCACGCCACTCTGTAGGGGCCGGGCATGCCCGGCCCGCAACCCTGCCATTACCACCCCGTATCCTTTGCATCGTAAGGCGGCAAGCCACGGGGCCTTTGCATAACCGCCCTGCCCCCTCAACCAAAAAAATAACCTGCCTGTGACCTCTCGCAGGCAGGTTATTTTTTTTGTTCCTTTTCTTCTAAGAAAAGGGACAAATCCCCGTCTCGTAAAAATTACTTCCGGTCAATCGCCACAACCACGCCAGCCAGCGCCAGCAGGGCCAGCAGGTTCGGCACGGCCATCAGGCCGTTGAACAGGTCGGCCAGCGCCCAGACCAGATCGACCTTCAGGGTCGAGCCGACCAGAATGAACGCAACTACAATAATGCTGTACACCGGCAGCAGCTTTTCGCCGAACAGCGCCTTGAAGTTCGACTGGCCGAAGAAATACCAGCCGATGATCGTCGAAAACGCGAAAAAGAACATGCACACCGCGATGAAGATCGGCCCAAAGCCGCCGAACGCCTGGCTGAAGGCGGCCTGGGTCAGCGACGTGCCGGTCATGCCCTGCGGGATCAGGCCGGACGTGATCAGCACCAGGCCGGTCAGCGTCAGCACAACGAACGTGTCAACGAACACGCCCAGGATCGCCACAGCGCCCTGGTCCTGCGGGCGCTCGACCTTGGCCAGCGCGTGGGCGTGGGGCGTCGAGCCAAGGCCCGCCTCGTTGGAGAACAGGCCGCGGGCTACGCCGAAACGCATGGACTGCTGCACGGTCACGCCTGCAATGCCGCCCGCCATGGCCTGCGGCTCAAACGCCAGCACAAACACCTGCGCCAGCGCGCCGGGCAGCGCCTTGGCGTTGATGACCAGAATGGCGATGCAGCCCAGAATGTAAAATGCCGCCATGATCGGCACGACTTTTTCCGTTACAGCGGCAATTCTCTGCACGCCGCCCAGGAAGATGAACGCCGCAATGGCCGCCACCACGACGCCCACCGCCAGCCGGTTCAGGCCAAAGGCGTTGTGGAACGCATCACCGATGGAGTTGGACTGCACCATGTTGCCCATGAAGCCCAGCGCCAGAATGATGAGCACCGAGAACACCGTGGCCAGCACCTTGCCGACCTTGCCCTTGAACGCGGCGCGGATATAGTACGCCGGGCCGCCCGTGACATGGCCGTTCACCGTGGTCTTGTAGTGCTGCGCCAGCACGGCCTCGGCGTAAATGGTCGCCATGCCGAAAAACGCCGACACCCAGGTCCAGAACAGCGCGCCCGGGCCGCCGCTGACCAGCGCCGTGGCACAGCCCGTGATGTTGCCGGTGCCGACCTGCGCCGCAATGGCCGTCGTCAGCGCCTGAAAGCTGCTCATGCCCTCGGCGTCCGCCTTTTTGCCGCGCAGCGTAAAGCCGCCGAACACACGGCGGAAGCCCTCGCCAAAGCGGCGCACCTGCACGCCGCGCAGCCGCACGGTAAAGTACACGCCCGTGCCGACCAGCAAAAACAGCAGCAGCGAGTTCCACAGAACATCGCTGAACTGCTCAATAAACGTAGTAAATGCCGCCATACTGACCCCCATAACTTTTACATCCAAAATCCCCGCCGCAATGCGGGCGACTTATTTACTATACTATGAATCTGAAGTAAAGTCAAGTGTGTTTGTGTGGCGCACACACTGGCGGCTGTGTCCGGTAAATAGGCGCTTGCGGGAAGCCCGCGGGCCGGGCATGCCCGGCCCCTACAGGCAGTCCAAACTTCGCCGCAAAAAAATTTCAAAAGACCCCGCCCGTGTCACAACTCGGACACAACCGGGTGGTATGATGGCGAAAACGGAACCGGAAAGGAGACAAACCATGAGAAAACTCGTCCTTCTGCTGGCCGCCGCGCTGGCCCTGACCGCCTGCACCGCCGCACCCGAGGTATCGTCCCCCGCCGAAGCTGCCCCGCCCGCCGAGACCGCAGCCATCGGCGAGGCCGCGGCGGCGTTCCCGGTGGGGACGCTGCAGATGGCCATCCCGGAGGTGATGGACACAGGCACCGCCTCCGTCGAGATCACGTTCACGGGCCTTGAGACAGAGCCGATTTTGAAGCTCGACTACGCGGCGGGCGTGCAGACAAAGCTCTGTGACATCGACCTGTCGCGGCAGATCCCGGTAGCCATCATGCAGCACGGGGACACGGTGGAATACTTCTGGGACTCCGAGGGCGGCACCGTGTTTGCCCACACGGCCATTCGCCCCGACGGCAGCGTTGAGGAGCAGACCATCCCGGAAAAATTTTACCCCAACTTCTACGACGAGTACGCGGCGTATGACATTTGGGGCACGACCTGCAAGCGGCTGGACTGGCAGACCGGCAAGCTGACCACCGCGTCGCTGCCGTTTGTGCAGCTGGACGGCACCTGCGGTGCGATTGGCAGTAAGGTGCTGCTGACCCGCGTTGTATCCGATACGCCGCTGCCGGAGGGCGAGGGCAACGAGGAAATGCGGGACGCCGTGCTGCAAAACTCGCTGCGGGAGTATGACCTCTACGACCCGGCGACGAACACGATTGAAAAGGTGTTCGACGAGCCGTACTACCCCGAGGAGCACAACGAGCTGAGATCCTATCTGGGCTACTGCGGCGACAAGCTGTATTTTGGGGTCACCTACACGGACAGTGCGGCCGCGTTCAGCACGCGGAACACGCTGGTCAGCTATGACCGCACCGCGGGCACCTGGCAGGAGGAATGCAGCGCCGACTCCAAGGGCGGGGAGTACAGCAATTTCTGGCCGCTTTTGCAGGACGGCCAGCTCAGGCTGATGGTGCTGTGGCGGGGAACGGACACCCTGACGCTTTACAGCATCGACAACGGCGCGCGGTACGAGGTCCCCTATGAGGAGGCCGGGTCCGATGCCACCGGGAACAGGAATTTCCCGATAGCCCTGACCGACGATGGCCGTATTTTGGTGACGGACGGGTACATTGACCGCAGCGGCGTGGCCGCCAGCCGGTATGCGCTGATCGATTTGGGCGCGTATCTGGCGGGAAGCCGGGAGTATACCGCGGTGGAGATGTGGACGGAGTGAGGCGGTAAAATGCGGACCGCCGGTTATGGGCAATTTGTAGGGAGCGGTCTTGACCGCTCCGGGGGCCATGCGTGCGGGCACGCACCGTCCCACACACCCCCGCACGTAGGGGCCGGGCATGCCCGGCCCCTACAATTCGATAAAACCAAAACGAGCCGCCCCAATCGTCGGGACGGCTCGTTTTTATGCGAATAAATTACTTATTCTTCTTGCTGGCGGCCTTCATGCGCAGGTCGTGGTCCAAGATGCGCTTGCGGATGCGCAGGTTCTCGGGGGTGACTTCCAGCAGCTCGTCGGGCGCCAGGAACTCAAGGCAGCCCTCGAGGCTGAACTTGGAGACAGGCACCAGACGCAGGGCGTCGTCGCTGCCGGAGGCGCGGGTGTTGGTCAGGTGCTTCGTCTTGCAGACGTTGACCGTGATGTCCTCGCCCGTCGGGGTGTAGCCGACGACCTCACCGGCGTAGACCTTCTCGCCTGCGTTGACGATCAGGGTGCCGCGCTGCTGGGCGTTGAACAGGCCGTAGGTGACGGCGTCGCCGGTATCAAAGCTGATGAGGGAGCCGGTGGAGCGGGTCTGGATGTCGCCGCACCATTCCTCGTAGCCGTCGAAGATCGTGTTCATGATGCCTTCACCGTGGGTGTCGGTCAGGAACTGGCTGCGATAGCCGAACAGGCCGCGGCTGGGCATACGGAACTCGATGCGGGAGCGGCTGTTCATCATCTGCATGTTCATCAGGATGGCCTTGCGGGCGCCCAGTGCGGTCATGACGTTGCCCTGATAGGTCTCGGGCACGTCGACGACGACGCGCTCCATAGGCTCCATGACCTTGCCGTTCTCCTCGTGGGTCAGAACGTGCGGGGGGCTGACCTGCAGCTCATAGCCCTCGCGGCGCATCGTCTCGATCAGGATGGACAGGTGCATTTCGCCGCGGCCCATGACGCGGAAGGAATCGTTCGTGGCGGAATCCTCGACCTTCAGGGCGACGTCCTTCAGCAGCTCGCGCATCAGGCGGTCACGGATCTGGCGGGAGGTGACGTACTTACCCTCCTTGCCGGCAAACGGGGAATCGTTGACCGAGAAGGTCATTTCCACCGTGGGATCGTTGATCTTGACAAAGGGCAGGGGCTGCACCTTGCTGGGGTCGCAGATCGTGTTGCCGATGGAAATATCGGGCAGACCTGCAAATGCGACGATGTCGCCGGCCTGGGCGCTCTCGATCGGCTCACGGCCATTGGCCTTGAAGTCGAACAGCTTGGTGATGCGGCCGCTCATGTGTACGTCGGGGTTGTGCCAGTCGCAGACCTGGATCGGGCTGCCGACCTTGATGACGCCGTTCTGCACGCGGCCAACGCCCATGCGGCCCACGAAGTCGTTGTAGTCAACGCTGGAGACCAGCATCTGCAGCGGCTCGTCGGGCTCGCCCTCCGGCGGCTGCACATATTTCAGGATAGTGTCAAACAGGGGCTTCAGGTCCGTGCCGGAGGCGGGATCGGTCCAGTCGTAGCTGGCCGTGCCGTTGCGCCCGGAGCAGAACACCATCGGGCTGTCCAGCTGCTCGTCGGTAGCGCCCAGGTCCATCAGCAGCTCCAAAATCTCGTCGATGACCTCGGCAATGCGGGCATCAGGACGGTCAATCTTGTTGACGGCGATGACCAGAGACAGGTTCTGCTGCAGAGCCTTCTGCAGAACAAAACGGGTCTGAGGCATGCAGCCCTCGGCTGCATCGACCAGCAGCAGAACGCCGTTGACCATCTTCAGCACGCGCTCGACCTCGCCGCCGAAGTCGGCGTGGCCCGGGGTGTCGACGATGTTGATCTTGACGCCGTTGTACTCGCAGGAGCAGTTCTTGGCCAGAATCGTGATGCCGCGCTCACGCTCGATGTCGCCGGAGTCCATGACGCGCTCGGCCACCTGCTGGTTGGCACGGAAAGCACCGGACTGCTTCAGCATCTGGTCGACCAGGGTGGTTTTGCCGTGGTCGACGTGCGCGATGATCGCGACGTTGCGGAGATTTTCCTGAATCATATACGTTCCCTCTCAAATTGAAAATGCCGATATACTGATATTTGCAGGGGCAAGGCCCCAATATCCACATACTATCTTATAATACGCTATAATGTGGTATTTGTCAAGAATCGCAAAACGCAAAAATGTGTGCTATAATATGGATTATTATAGTGATATTTTACACTAATTAAACCATACGGCTTTACATTCTCCTTGGCCCCCTCTGAGCGGTGGCCCGGAGGGCCGGAGGGAGAGAACCCTGCTATTGCCCCAAGCTACAGACGATGGCGAAGCTCTCTCCCCCAGCCGCTGCGGCGGCAGCCCCCTCGCAGAGGGGGCCAAGGAGATAGAGGGGAGAACCACTATGGCAAACAACACGGTACGCCACATCAACATCATCGGCCACCAGAACCCGGACACGGACTCGATCTGCTCCGCGCTGGCGTATGCCTGGCTGAAAAACCGCGGCAGCCTGACCGGCCTGTATGAGGCCCGCCGCGCCGGACATGTGAACCGGGAAACGCGGTTCGTTCTGCAGCACTTCGGCGTGGAGCCGCCGCGGCTTTGCACCGACGTCAGCCCGCAGATCAAGGACATCGACATCCGCAAGCAGGCGGGCATCGACGGCGAGATGAGCCTGCGTGCGGCCTGGAACCTGATGCGCGACGTCGAGATAGACACGCTCTGCATCGTGGACGGCGACAACGAGCTGCAGGGGCTTATCACCATCAAGGACATTGCCGACGCGAACATGGACCTGTTCGACACGGCAGTGCTGGCCGCGGCCAACACCCGATGCACGAACCTGCTGGAAACGCTGGAGGCTGAGCTGGTGGTCGGCAGCGCCGACGCCCACATTGACAGCGGCAATATCTGCATCGGCACCAGCCCGGAAATCATGGAGGAGCTGGTCAAGCCCGGCGACCTTGTGCTGGTCTCCAACCGGTACGAGACCCAGATGTGCGCCATCGACTGCGGCGCGCAGGCCATCGTTGTCTGCTGCGGCTCCGCGGTGCCGCGCACCATCGTGGCACGTGCGCAGGAAAAGGGCTGTGCCGTGCTGGCGACCCCCTACGATACCTACGCCGCCGCGCGGCTCATCTCCACCGCCGCGCCGGTGCGCCACTTTATGCGCACGAAGGAATTGCTGAAATTCAGCGTAAATACGCCGATTGAGGACGCCAAAAAGGTTATGGCCAGCGTGCGTCACCGCTATTTCCCGATTCTGGATGAGAACGGCAAGTACTGCGGCGTCGTCAGCCGCCGTAACCTGTTGAACCTGCACCGCAAGCAGGTCATTCTCGTTGACCACAATGAGCGCACCCAGGCCGTGGACGGTCTGGAGCAGGCGGACATTCTGGAGATCATCGACCATCACCGCATCGGCAGTCTGGAGACCACCGGCCCGGTCTATTTCCGCAATGTTCCGGTGGGTTGCACGGCCACGATTTTGTACCAGATGTACGGCGAGCAGGGCCTGACGCCCAGCCGCGAGATCGCGGGCCTGCTGCTGTCGGCCATTCTGTCCGATACGCTGGTGTTCCGCTCTCCGACGTCCACCCCGCAGGACGAAGCCGCCGCCAAGGCGCTGGCCGCGCTGGCGGGCGAGGACATCCAGTCCTACGCCGAGCAAATGTTTGAGGCAGGTGCCGACCTGACGGGCCGCACGGCGGAGGATGTGTTCAGCTCGGACTTCAAGGCGTTCAGCCGCGGCGACGTCAAGTTCGGCGTCGGCCAGTCCACCTACATGACCGACAAGTCCCGCGCCGCCGCCGAGGCGCTTGTGCAGCCGTTCCTGCCCGAGGCGAGCCGCCGCGAGGGTCTGCCGCTGATCTTCTACATGTTCACCGACATGAAGACCCAGAGCACCGACCTGATGTTCTACGGCCACAACGCCGAGGAGATCATCCGCGATGCGTTCCACGTCGAACCGGAGGGGAACATAGCCAAACTGCCCGGTGTCGTCAGCCGCAAGAAGCAGCTCATCCCGCCGCTGCTGGCAGCTTTGCAGGCGCGGCAGTAAGGGGAAAATGCCCGCGAAGCCGCGCCATTGGCAGACAGGCAGGGGCGGATACAGAATCTGCCTTTATGTGAATACAAGAACAGACGCACAGCCGTGAAAAGCTGTGCGTCCGATTTTTTATGCCAATTTTTTGACTGCCTTGCTTACCGGTCTGCTCATTGCCGTCAGCACCGCCGCCGGCACAAAGCTGGCGGCGAGATACACCGGGAACATCCCGGCCAGCGGCAGTCCGTGCCCCTGCACAAACGGCAGGAATACCAGCGTCAGCAGGACATGATGCACCAAGTACACGCCGTAGCACCAGCCCGCCAGCCGCCGCAGGGCGGGGCAAAGCGGTGCGGGTACGTGCTGCCCGGCGGCATAGACTGCCCAGAACAGCACCGACGCCAGCACCAACAGCACGGCCAGACGCGGCACTTCGTCCACCCACAAAAGCGGGCAGACCGCCAGCCCGATATACAGCCGATAGGACGGAAGAGCGTTCTTTTTCAGCAGCGTGCCGAACCACACCCCCAGCGCAAATGCGGGCAGGCGGCCCAGTACCGTATGCCCGGCCTCCCACGGAGCGGGGCAGACGAGCGGCCAGACAACGGCCAGCACCGCCATGCAGAGCGCCAGCACCCGGCGGTGCGCTGCGGTCCCCATGCACCGGAGCAGCAACGGGAACACGAGATACAAAATCAGGATAACGCCCAAAAACCACTCGCCGATTTTGTAGAAAGTGACCGTCACGGGCGCTAAATACCCATCCAGCCCCAGCACTGAAAAAATCACACGCCAGCGTGGAATATCGGCGTTGTTGCCGTGCAGGACCTCGCCGTACAGGAACAGCGCGCCAAACCCCAGCCAGAACGCCGGGTAGGTCGCGGCGGCGCGGCCCACAAAGTAGCGCCGGGCGTCAAACCGTCCCTGCCATTGCAGGCAGAGCGCCGCACCGGACAGCAGGAAAAAACACGCCAGCCCGACCTCGACCCAGTCGGCCATGCCGCGGCCAATCAGCGCCGTCGGCACGGCAAAGCCCAGGCGCGCGGCCTCGATGCAATAGTGGTAGCACAGCACGGGCAGCAGCGCGGCCAGCCGCACCACATCCAGGCCGGGACGATAATTTTGGGGCATCACGCCGCGACAGCGCCGAAGGCGGAGACGCCCAGCACGCTCAGCGCGCCCATGATGCAGCCTGCCAGCAGCACGCCGCCCATGCAGGCGCGGACGCTGGACTTAAAGTCCATGTCCAAAAGGCTGGCGGCCAGCGTGCCGGTCCACGCACCCGTGCCGGGCAGCGGAATGCCGACGAACAGCAGCAGCGCCCACGGCAGGCCGCGGCCCGCCGTGGCCTTCAGCTTCGCGCCGCCCTTGTGGCCTTTTTCGAGGCAGAAGGTGAAGAACTTGCCGATGACCGGCTTATCCGCACCCCACTCCAGCACCTTGCGGGCAAAGAAAAAGATGAACGGCACGGGGAGCATATTGCCGATGATGGCGATGACGTACACCTGCCACAGCGGCAGGCCCATGGCCACGCCCACGGGAATCGCGCCGCGCAGCTCGATCAGGGGGACCATCGAAATCAAGAACACACTCAGGTATTTTGTCAGCATTTGAAAACCTCGCTTATACGTTGAAACAATAGTACAGACAAATTTAATTATACAAAATATTTATGCGCCTGGCAAGGGGGGAACGTGTAAAATTGACGTAAAAATGAAAAAAGCCGCCCCGGCGAGGGGGCGGCAGCGAAAATGTGCGGTAGGGGCCGGGCATGCCCGGCCCGGCGGTGTATGGCAGACGGGCGTATGCGGGAAAGTCTATTTCCGGGATGTTTGTAGGGATGGGTCTTGACCCATCCGCACATCTGGCCGCGCGCAGCGCATAAAATCGCGCCGAATGGCGCGCGGTTTTCCCGTCGCGTCGTGCTTTTGGCAAGGCAGCACGGAACGGTCAAGACCGTTCCCTACAAACCAACTGTCCGTCAGCGGGCAATAACGGCAAGCTCGCCCCTCATCCGGCCTCGGTCGGGGCCTCGGCCACCTTCCCCCGAGGGGGGAAGGCTTTTGGGGGACACCCCGCAATTCCACAATCAATCCAGCAGATTCGTCATGCTTTTCAGGCTGACACCCAGCGTGGACGCATTATGCAAAAGCGCGGACGTGGCCGGGGGCAGGATGCCCATGGCGCCCAGGACGATGAGGGTGCTGTTGAAGCTCATGATAAAGCGGTAGTTGCTCTTGGTGCGCTTCTGTAGGCCGTTGGCGATGGACTTCAAGATCACCAGCTCGCGCAGGCTGTCGGCGGCAATCGTGACGTCGGCGATTTCCCGGGCAATGGCCGCGCCGTCGCTGATGGCAATGCCGACGTCGGCGGCGGACAGGGCGGGGGAGTCGTTGATGCCGTCGCCCAGCATGATGACGGTGTGCCCGGCGGCCTTCTCCTGCTCGACAAAGTTGGCCTTGTCCTCGGGCAGGACCTCGGCGTAGTAGTGGTCCACGCCGACCTGCTTCGCAATGACCGACGCGGTGCGGTCATTGTCGCCGGTCATCATGACGGCCTTGCGGATGCCAAGGCCGCGCAGCTGTTTCAAAACCTCGGAGGCTTCCTCGCGCAGCGGGTCGGCAATGCAGATGACACCGGCCAGCACACCGCCGATGGCCAGATACAGGTGGGAATATTCCGGCGGCAGCGCGTCGAATTTGCCGCACTCGTTCGTCGGAATATAGCAGCCCTCGTCCTCAAAGACAAAGTGCTGGCTGCCGATAACGGCCTTCTCGCCGCCGATCTGGCTGGCAATGCCGTGGGCGACGACGTACTGCACCTCGCTGTGCATCTCGTCGTGGCGGATGCCCTTTGCGGCAGCGGCCTGCACGACGGCGTTCGCCATCGAGTGGGGGTAGTGCTCCTCCAAGCAGGCCGCGATCTGTAAAACCTCGTCCTCGGTGCGGGTGCCGAACGGCACGACCTGCACAACGGTGGGCGTCGCGTGGGTCAGCGTGCCGGTCTTGTCAAAGACGATGGTATCGGCGTTGGCCAGAGCCTCCAGATACTTGCCGCCCTTGACCGTGATATGGTAGCTGCCGCACTCACGCATGGCGGACAGCACGGCCAGCGGCATCGACAACTTGAGCGCACAGGAAAAATCGACCATCAGGATCGAGATCGCACGGGTCGCGTTGCGGGTCAGCGCGTAGGTCACGGCGGTGCCCAGCAGGCTGTATGGGACCAGCTTGTCGGCCAGCGCGGCGGCGCGGGTCTCGCTGGCGGATTTCAGCTTCTCGGAGTTCTCGATCATTTTGACGATCTGGTCGTAGCGCCCGTTGCCGGCCTGCTGCTCGACGGTCACGGTGATCTGGCCCTCCTCGACGACGGTGCCCGCGTAGACGACGGCCCCCTCGCTCTTGCGGACGGGCTCGGCCTCGCCGGTCAGGGATGCCTGGTTGACGCTGGCCTCGCCGTCCAGCACCCTGCCGTCCAGCGGGATGACGCTGCCGGTGTGTACGACGATGGCGTCGCCCGCGCACACCTGCGAGATCGGCACAAGGACCTCGCCCTCGGCGGTCTGCTGCCAGACGCGGTCTACGTTCAGCGACATGCAGCGGGCCAGGTCGCCCAGCGATTTCTTGCGGGTCCATTCCTCCAGCAGCTCGCCCAGGCGCAGCAGGAACATGACGGAGCCTGCCGTGGCGAAATCGCCGCGCAGCATCGACACGCCGATGGACAGCGCGTCGAGGACCTCGACCTCGAGCTTGCGGCGGAAAACGCACCGCAGACCGCGGAAAATATAGGGCACGCTGCGCACCAGCGTGTAGACCATGCGCAAGGGTGCTGGCAGGAACAGCTTGCGCGCAAAGTGGAAGATCGTCATATTGACGAGCTTTTCCTGATATTCGCGGTTGACGGCGCGGGGGCTGTTGGCGGGCACCTCGGCCAGGGCCTCTGTGTCAAAGCGGAAGGCTGCCAGGCCCCTGACGATGCCGGCGCGGCTCTCGGTATAGACGATGACGACGTCGCAGGTGCGCTCATACACGGCGGCGGTGCGCACGCCGGGCAGGCTGGTCAGATAGTCCTGCAGCTGGTCCGCCTCGGCCAGCGACATCCGCGGCTTACGGAGATGCAGGCGGATGCGCCCGCGGCTCTCATGCAGAATATTCCATTTCATAATTACTCTCCCGGTAAATAAAAAAGGCTTCCCCCGAGGGGGAAGCTGCCGCCAACGGCGGCTGATGAGGGCGGACTGTTCCGCAGTATCCCGTGAACGGGTGGCTGCGGCGAACACGCACCTCATCCGACCTCGCTTTGCTCGGCCACCTTCCCCGCCCGCGGGGAAGGCTTTTGCAGCAGCGAAAACTTACTCAGCCTTCTCCTCGGCGGTGTCCTCCAGAACGGCGTCATCCTCGGCGGCGCGCTGCTCGTTGATCTCCTTGGCGTCGGCCAGGATGTCGCCGCAGTTCTCCTGCAGGGTGGTGGCGGTCTTCATGACCTGGTCCTTCATGCGCAGCACAGCGGCGGTGCACTGGGTATACAGCTTCTTCGCATCCTTGCTGGTCAGAATCTCAATACCGGCGGAGCCAAACAGAGCGCCGCCTGCAAACAGACCGATCTTTGCCCAATTCATAGTTCAAATCCCCTTTACTGTAATATGCTTGCGATGGTGTATAAAATGTGCCCCATCGGGCGAACCTATAAGGTTTACACATAATTCTACAACGGTTAGCCACGACGGGGGTAGGCTGAAAAGGCATACGGTGCGCAGAATGGATTTTTTTGCTAAAAAACTCCCTGGCCCCTCTGCGAGGGAGGCAAGAAGATATTACGCGGTGTGGCTGCTTGCCGTCGGGCACGCCACCCGCCGCAGCTCGGTGGGGCGGCGGCCTGTGTGGCGGCGGAAGGCCGCGGCAAAGCGGCTCGGGTCCTCATAGCCGACGCGGTGCGCGATCTCGGCCACGGGCAGGTCGCTCTCCTGCAAAAGCCGGGCGGCGGTGTCCATCCGCAGCCCGCGCAGATAGCTGGCCACCGGCACGCCGTACAGCGCCTTGAAGCAGATCTTCAGCGAGCTTTGGGACAGGTGAAATTTTGCGGCCAGCTCGGGCAGGGTGATGCGGCTGCCCTGGTGGGTCAGCAGATAATCGTGCGCCTGGCGGGTGTGCTCCAGCTGCAAACGGTCAAAGTAGGGCGTGCGGGGCGTGTCGGCCCCGGCATAGCGGCTGACCAGCTCGTCCCAGTGTTCCAGCGCGGCGGCGGCCACGAGGGGGGTCATACATGATGCCGCTGTTTTTTTCGATCTCGCGGCGGCAGGCAGCGCTGGTCATGGCGGGGCGGTAGCTGCGGCTGCTCATCATCGCATCTATGGAGTCCGCCACGGCAATGACGCGCGACCCCGGCGGGATGTCATGCCCCGACAGCCCGTCCGGGTAGCCGCGGCCATCCCACCGCTCATGGTGATGGCGCACCAGTATGGCGATTTCTTTAAAATCGTCGATTTTGCGCAGGATTTCATATCCGGTCACGGGATGGCGGCGCATTTCCTCCCATTCGGGCCGGGTCAGCGGCCCGGCCTTGCGCAGGACGGAATCCGGCACGGCGATCTTGCCGATGTCGTGCAGGTGGGCGGCCATGTGGATGCGGGTCGTCTCGTCCTCGTCCAGGCCGAGGGCGGCGGCGAGCACCAGCACCATGTCCGCCACCCGGTCAGAGTGACTGGCTGTGTAGGCATCGCGCGCGTCCAGGGCGGCGACGATGCTCTCGATCAGGTCATGATATTGCATCAGATGGCTTGCGTTGTGCAGCGCGGTGTCCGGCTGCGGGATTTGGTTCGCCATGAACCGCGCCCCCTTTCCAAGGCAGTGTTAACATAGACTAACGGTTAGCTTAGACTATCTTATCGCAGCGCGCAAAATTTGTCAAGTCTGCCGCAAACATCTAGGAAGATTTGTACGAGTGTGGTAAAATGCGAAGAGCTTTTAAGGAGGATTCCGCCCATGAAAAAACCAACCTCCGGCACGACCGATCTGACGACCGGGCGGCCGCTGACCCGCATATTGGTTTTCGCGCTGCCGCTGGTGCTGGGCACACTGTTCCAGCAGCTGTACAGCTTCGCCGATACCGTCATCGTCGGGCGGTGCCTTGGCACCGACGCGCTGGCGGCGGTGGGCAGCACCTACTCGCTGAATTTTTTGATTTTGGGCTTTGTGCAGGGCGCGTGCGTCGGCTTCGCCATCCCGGTGGCCGAAGCCTTCGGTGCGAAAAGCCGCGATGACCTGCACCGCTACCTCTATAATGGCGTACTGCTCTGCGTGGTACTCAGCGTGGTTTTCACGGTGGCGACCACGCTGGGGGCTGCGCCGCTGCTGGCGCTCATCCACACACCGGTGAATATTTTTGCCGACGCAGCGCTGTATATTCGCGTCATCTTCCTTGGCATCCCGGCAACGGTCTTGTACAACTACTCGGCCAGCGTGCTGCGGTCGCTGGGAGATTCGCGCCACCCGTTCTATTTTTTGCTGGGGGCAAGTTTGCTGAATATCGGGCTGGACTGGCTGCTCATCGTGCCCTGCGGCATGGGCGTCGACGGCGCAGCCATCGCGACGGTGGCAAGCCAGCTGCTCAGCGGCGTGCTGTGTACGTGGTGGTTCTTTGCGAAGGTCGAGAACGTGCATTTCACGCGGGACGACCTGCGATTTTCTGCGCCCCACGCCAAGCGGCTGGCGGTCATCGGGCTGCCGATGGGGTTTGAGTATTCGGTCTCGGCTATCGGCGCAGTCGTCATGCAGGATGCCATCAATCTGATGGGCAGTGTCGCGGTGGCGGCGCAGACGGCAGGCGAGAAGATCCGCCAGATGTTCACTCTGCCGATGGAGAGCGTCGGCATGGCGATGGCGACCTATGTCGGCCAGAACCACGGTGCACACCGCACCGACCGCATCAAGCAGGGCGTCCGCGACGGCTGTCTGGTGCAGCTGGTCTACTGCGCGGCGGCGTGGGTGGCGATCTATTTCTGCAAGCCCTACGCCGTGGGGCTGGTGCTGGGCGACGCCGACCCGGCCGTGACGCAGGGCGCGTTGGAATATCTGACGGTCATCAGTGTGCTGTTCTGCTTCCATGGGCTGCTGATGATCTTCCGCAACACGCTGCAGGGGCTGGGCTACAGCACGCAGGCGGTCATTTCCGGCGTGGGGGAGCTGGTTGGCCGCAGCGTCGGTGGCTGGCTGGCGGTGCATAGTCTGGGCTATTTCGGCATCTGCATCGCCAACCCGATCGCATGGGCGTTCGCGCTGGCGTACTGTGTGATAATGGTGATGCGGATGTTGAAAAAAGAGGACACGCCCGAAGTGAACGCGTAGGGGGCGGCGTCCCCGCCCCGCCGCGGAACGTTGCGGCAGGCAAACGGGCAATACCGACAAACCCGGCAAACCCGCCCCTCATCCGGCGCTTCACGCCGCCTTCCCACATGGGGGAAGGCTTTGAAAAAAATGTTCACCGCCCCAAATTCATCATCGATTTCAGCCGTTCCCTGTGCCAAACGGGTGTTTATTTCTCCCTCTTGACAAAAGCGGTTAGTCTATGCTATCTTGTCATTGGTTAGCTTGCGCTAACCTTGAAGTATCGCTTTATCCCATTCCGGGCATACTGAAAAAGCAGTTTATAGAGAAAGGACTTTGTACCATGAGCTATCTGGAAATTGAGAAGGTCATTGGCCGCGAGATCATCGACTCCCGCGGCAACCCCACCGTCGAGGCAGAGGTATGGCTGGCCGACGGCACGATTGGCCGCGGTGCTGCCCCCAGCGGTGCGTCCACCGGTGAATTTGAGGCTCTGGAGCTGCGCGACGGCGACAAGAGCCGCTTCGGCGGCAAGGGCGTCAGCAAGGCTGTTGAGAACATCAACACCACCATCAACGAGGTTCTTGCCGGCATGGATGCCTCCGACATCTACGCCGTGGACGCCGCTATGCTGAAGGCCGACGGCACCAAGGATAAGTCCAACCTCGGTGCAAACGCCATTCTGGCGGTTTCCATCGCGGCGGCCCGCGCGGCGGCCATCTCGCTGGATGTGCCCCTGTACCGCTTCTTGGGCGGCGTGTCCGGCAACAAGCTGCCCGTGCCCATGATGAACATCCTGAACGGCGGCGCGCACGCGGCCAACACCGTGGACGTGCAGGAGTTCATGATCATGCCCGCCGGTGCGCCCAGCTTCAAGGAGGGTCTGCGCTGGTGCACCGAGGTGTTCCACGCCCTGCAGGCGCTGCTGAAATCCAAGGGTCTGGCCACCTCCGTCGGTGACGAGGGCGGCTTTGCACCCGACCTTGCCAGCGACGAGGAGGCCATTCAGTATATCCTTGAGGCCATCGAGAAGGCCGGCTACCTGCCCGGCAGGGATTTTGTGCTGGCCATGGATGCTGCCTCCAGCGAGTGGAAGGGCAGCAAAAAGGGCGAGTATAAGCTGCCCAAGTGCGGCAAGGTCTTTACCAGTGAGGAGCTGGTCGAGCACTGGAAGCAGCTGGTCGAAAAGTATCCCATCTACTCCATCGAGGACGGCCTCGACGAGGAGGACTGGGAGGGCTGGCAGCACATGACGAAGGAGCTGGGCGGCAAGGTCCAGCTGGTCGGCGACGACCTGTTCGTCACGAACACCGAGCGTCTGTCCAAGGGCATTCGCTTGGGCTGCGGCAACTCGATCCTCATCAAGCTGAACCAGATCGGCTCGGTTTCCGAGACGCTGGAGGCCATCAAGATGGCACACAAGGCCGGTTACACCGCCATTGCGTCCCACCGCTCCGGCGAGACCGAGGACACCACGATTGCCGACCTGGCCGTTGCGCTGAACACCTGCCAGATCAAGACCGGCGCCCCCAGCCGCAGCGAGCGCGTCGCCAAGTACAACCAGCTTCTCCGCATCGAGGAGGAGCTTGGCAGCGCCGCGCAGTATCCGGGATTTGGGGCGTTTAACATTAAAAAGTAAGTGCTAGAGAGGAGAGAAAATGCCGCGGGCGGATGCTCGCATCCGCCCCTACAAATCAAAAACTGTTGCCCAAACAACACACAAAGCCCTGTAATTCTGGTATAATACTCAAAGCCGGGCGAAATGCGCCCGGCGGTCCATACATTAAAAGAGGTGCACAATGACAGATTTCAAACAGTGGGAAGGCTTTGAAGGCCGCATTTGGAAAGAGGAAGTCAACACCCGTGACTTCATCCAGAAGAACTACACCCCTTACGACGGCGACGAGAGCTTCCTCGCTGGTCCTACCGACGCTACCAACAAGCTGTGGGGCGCGCTGCAGAAGCTGCAGAAGGCCGAGCGCGCCAAGGGCGGCGTGCTGGACATGGAGACCGAGGTCGTCTCCGGCCTGACCGCCTACGGCCCCGGCTACATCGACCCCGAGCTGAAGGACCTCGAGAAGGTCGTCGGCCTGCAGACCGATAAGCCCCTGAAGCGCGCCTTCATGCCCTACGGCGGCATCAAGATGGCGGAGCAGGCCTGCACCACCTACGGCTACCAGCCCAGCGAGAAGCTGCACGAGATTTTCACCAAGTACACCCGCACCCATAATCAGGCCGTGTTCGATGCCTACACCCCCGAGATGAAGAAGGCCCGCCACAGCCACATCGTCACCGGCCTGCCCGACACCTATGGCCGCGGCCGTATCGTCGGCGACTACCGCCGCGTGGCGCTGTACGGCATCGACTACCTCATCAAGGCCAAGCAGAACGACTTTGCCAACTGCGGCGACGGCACGATGACCGAGGAGGTCGTCCGCCAGCGCGAGGAGATTTCCATGCAGATCTCCGCCCTGAAGGGCATGAAGGAGATGGCTGCTGCCTACGGCTTCGACATCTCCCAGCCCGCCGCCAACGCAAAAGAGGCCGTCCAGTGGCTGTACTTCGGCTATCTGGCCGCCATCAAGACCCAGAACGGCGCTGCCATGTCCGTTGGCCGTGTGTCCACCTTCCTGGACATCTACATCCAGCGCGATCTGGACAACGGCACCCTGACCGAGAGCGAGGCCCAGGAGCTGATCGACCACATGGTCATGAAGTTCCGTATGGTCAAGTTCGCCCGCATCCCCAGCTACAACCAGCTGTTCAGCGGCGACCCCGTCTGGGCGACCCTCGAGGTCGGCGGCATCGGCATGGATGGCCGCTCCATGGTCACCAAGAACGACTTCCGCTTCCTGCATACGCTCGAGAACATGGGCCCCGCCCCCGAGCCGAACATGACGGTGCTGTATTCCAGCGCCCTGCCCAAGACCTTCAAGGACTATGCGTCTAAAATCTCCATCGACACGTCCAGCGTCCAGTACGAGAACGACGACGTCATGAAGCCTGTCTGGGGCGATGACTACTCCATCTGCTGCTGTGTTTCCGCCACCCAGACCGGCAAGGAGATGCAATTCTTCGGCGCACGTGCGAACCTCGCCAAGTGCCTGCTCTACGCCATCAACGGCGGCGTCGATGAGAAGCTCGGCGAGCAGGTCGGCCCCGCTTACGCCCCCATCACCGCCGAGTACCTCGACTACGGCGAGGTCACGGCCAAGTACGACGTCATGATGGACTGGCTGGCCGGGCTGTATGTCAACATCCTGAACCTCATCCAGTATATGCACGACAAGTACTACTATGAGGCTGCCGAGATGGCCCTGATCGACACCGATGTCCGCCGCACCTTCGCTACCGGCATTGCCGGCTTCAGCCATGTGGTCGACTCCCTGTCCGCCATCAAGTACGCCAAGGTCAAGTGCATCCGCAACGAGCAGGGCCTCGTCACCGATTACGAGATCGAGGGCGACTTCCCGAAGTACGGCAACGATGATGACCGCGCCGATGACATCGCCGTCGAGCTGCTGCGCAGCTTCCTCGAGAAGATCAAGCGCCGCCACACCTACCGCAACTCCGAGGCTACCACCTCTATCCTGACCATCACCTCCAACGTCGTCTACGGCAAGGCCACCGGCGCTATGCCCGATGGCCGCAAGGCGTACACCCCGTTTGCCCCCGGCGGCAACCCGAGCTACGGCGCCGAGACCCACGGCCTGCTGGCGTCCCTGAACTCCGTTGCCAAGCTGCCCTACCACTGGGCACTGGACGGCATCTCCAACACCCAGACCATCAACCCCGATGCCCTGGGCCACAGCGAGGACGAGCGCGTCACCAACCTGGTGCAGGTCATGGACGGCTACTTTGACCAGGGTGCCCACCACCTGAACGTCAACGTCTTTGGCGTGGAAAAGCTGCTGGACGCCATGGAGCACCCCGAGAAGGAGGAGTACGCCAACTTCACCATCCGTGTCTCCGGCTACGCGGTCAAGTTCATCGACCTGACCAAGGAGCAGCAGCTCGACGTTATCGCACGTACCTGCCACAAGGTCCTGTAATTTTGTAAGCAGAATAGGGCCCGCAGCCGCGGCTGCGGGCCTTTTTTGTGGTATACTGTGTTATACCACCCGGTAGGGGCCGGGCATGCCCGGCCCGCAGGTTTACGCAAGCTACCCGTTCACGTTTTACAGCACCCCTTTTCAAATTGCATTGTAGGGAGGGGTCTTGACCCCTCCGCGGCGGCCAGAGGGCTGGCCGCCCTACAAGCGCCCGCAAAAGGAATGCGCAGGGGAGGGATTTATCCCTCCCGGGACATGTGCGGCGGCCGCGGGGCGTCGAGGACGCCGCCCCCTACCAATTCATTTTCCCGATAAACGGAGGCAAACTTATGTCCGAAACTCTAGGCTACATCCATTCTGTTGAAACCTTCGGCCTGGTCGACGGGCCGGGCGTGCGGTATATCATCTTTTTGCAGGGCTGCGCCATGCGCTGCCAATACTGCCATAACCCCGAGACCTGGGCGTTTACGAAGGACACCGCCAGCACCCCGCAGGAGGCATTTGCTGCCGCCTACCGCTACCGCAACTACTGGCGCGGCAACGGCGGGCTGACCATCAGCGGCGGCGAACCGCTTTTGCAGCTGGACTTTGTCAGCGAGGTGTTCCGCCTGGCCCGCGCCAAAAAGGTGCAGACCGCGCTGGACACCAGCGCCCAGCCCTTTGCGCCCGACAACGCCGAATGGATGGCCCGCTTTGACCGTCTGCTGGAAAACACAGACCTCGTCATTTTGGATTTAAAGGAAATTGACGACGAGAAGCACAAAAAACTGACCGGCCACAGCAACAAAAACATTCTGGCCATGGCGCAGTATGTGGCGGCAAGGGGCGTGGACCTCTGGATCCGCCATGTGCTGGTCCCCGGCCTGACTGATGACGCCGACGGCCTGCGGCAGCTGGATGCCTTTATTAAAACGCTGCCCACCGTGCGCCGCGTAGAAATTCTGCCCTACCACACGCTGGGACTGTTCAAGTGGCAGAACCTCGGTATCCCGTACCCGCTGGACGGCGTGTGCGTACCCACGGCGGAGGAGGTCGAAACCGCGGAGCAGCTTTTGCATGTGCGCGATTATCCCGATGCGCCCAAGGGCAGCACCGCAAAGTAATTTCTACAAAAATACTGGGGATTATTTTGGGAAAATGCTTGACATCACTGCTGCAATATGGTAAAGTATATGCGTGGTTAGTGTCTACTAACCATAACCAACCTCGAACCGTCAACCGGCTGTTTGCCTCTCCGGTGCGGTTCCTGCCAATAACAGGCTGCGCCTCCGTTTTGGCGTTTTGCTCTGCGCCTTTTTAGCGGTCTGCTTATTGCGTTTGCCCCCATCGTTCTCTGCTCCGGACGGTGGGGGATTTTTTTGCGCGAAGCGCAAAAAAATTGCAGCATCACGGCCACGGGAAACCGCTGCCGCCCCTTTTGCGGTTTGTATGTAGGGCGGGGTGCCCTCACCCCGCCGCGGGGCGTCGGGGACGCCGCCCCCTACAGTGGCGAACCGTGAACTTTCCCGCTATGGCAGACGTCCGCAAAAAGGTCATCCCTCCCGGGACTATTGCAACCCTGTAGGGGCCGGGCATGCCCGGCCCGCGGCCTGACGAAAGCGCCCGTCTGCGGGAACTACCCCGGGCGGATATAGAATCCGCCCCTACGGGAAACCGCTGCCGCCCCTTTTGCGGTTTGTATGTGGGGCGGCGAACCGCGAACTTTCCCGCTATGGCAGACGTCCGCGGCGGCCTGTGGGCAGGCCGCCCTACGCATAGCCAGCAAAGAGCTGCCTGACCTGCGGGGCGTCGGGGACGCCGCCCCTACAGTGGCGAACCGCGGGCGTACATCCCGCAAACCCATCTTTCAACAACAACCGCCGCCCGCCGTGGAAAACTTCCCCGGCGGGCGGCGGTTTATTGCGCGTAAATAGAGTTTACTTGCTGATCCTGTCGATCACGGCCAACTCGTCGGGCGTGAACGTCGTGTGCTCCACGGCCTTGATGTTGTCCAGAATCTGCTGCGTTTTGGAGGCACCGATCAGAACCGTTGTGACCTCGTCGTGGTGCAGCAGCCAGGCAAGGGCCATCTCGGCCAGGGTCTGACCGCGCTGCCGGGCAAGGTCGTTCAGGGCGCTGATCTGCGCAAGGCGCTCCGGCGTGATGTCCTTCTCCTTCAAGAACCGCCCGTCGGTGTGGACGCGGCTGTCGGCGGGGATGCCGTGCAGATAGCGGTCCGTCAAAAGCCCCTGCGCCAGCGGGCTGAAGGTGATGATGCCCTTGTGCAGCTTCGCGGCGGTATCCTTTAACCCGTTGTGCTCAATCGTGCGGTCAAAGATCGAATACCGGTTCTGGTTGATGACGAACGGTACATGCAGCTCGTCCAGAATGGCCGCGGCCTTTTCCAGCGTCGGGCCGTCGTAGTTGGATAGACCGGCGTACAGCGCCTTGCCGCTGCGCACGGCCTGCGCCAGTGCGCCCATCGTCTCCTCCAGCGGGGTGTTGGGGTCCATGCGGTGGTGGTAGAAAATATCCACATAGTCCAGCCCCATGCGCTGCAGGCTCCGGTCCAGGCTGGCCAGCAGATACTTGCGGCTGCCCCAGTCGCCGTAGGGGCCGTCCCACATCAGGTAACCGGCCTTGGTGGAGATGATCAGCTCGTCGCGGTAGACGCCGAGGTCGTCCCGCAGAATTTTACCAAAATTCAGCTCGGCAGCGCCCGGCTCGGGGCCGTAGTTGTTGGCAAGGTCAAAGTGGGTGATGCCGTGGTCAAACGCCGTGCGGCAGAGCGCGCGCATATTCTCATACGGGGCGGTGTCACCGAAATTATGCCACAGCCCCAGCGAGACAGCGGGCAGCATAAGGCCGCTGGCCCCGCAGCGGCGGTAGGGGATGACCTGATAGCGGTTTTGTGCGGCTTGGTACATGGGGAAAGCCTCCTTTGTTTTTCTTTCATTATAATATCCGCGGCGGGTGCAGACAATGTGAAAGCTGCACAAAAAGCAACATCAAAATTCGACACTTGACATAAATCCGATTTCGGACTATAATGAAATCCGAAATCGGATTTTAAAGAGGAAAGAGAATGGAAGAAAAGGAATCCCAGGCCCGCGCCCTGCTGGACAAAACGAACCGCCAGTTCAATGAGTGCAATGCCCTGTACCACGCGGCGGCGCAGCGGTGCGGCCTGTCGGACGCAGCGTTCTGGACGCTGTATGCGCTGGTGACGTCGTGCGAGCCGCTGACCCAGAACCGCATTGCGGCGGACTGGGGCATCCCCAAGCAGACGCTGAACTCCGCCGTGGCGGCTATGGTCAAAAAGGGCCTGCTGGCGCTTTGCCCGGGAAAAGGAGCCCACAGCGGAAAGATCGTGACCCTGACCGCCGAGGGCCGTGCGCTGGCCGAGCGCACCGTCGTGCCGGTCATCGCCGCCGAGGAAAAGGCCATCCGCGCCTTTGGCCTTGCAAGCGCCGAGGAAATGCACCGTCTGGCGCAGCGGCATCTGGAATGCCTGCAGCGGGAGTTTGAAAAAATTGCGCGGTAGGGGCCGGGCATGCCCGGCCCGCAGCATAACGGAAACAGAGAGGTAAAGGCAAGGTGCAGGGCCGGACATGTCCGGCCCCTACGCGCGTGCCTGCCGCAAAAACAGGAGCATTTATGTCAAAATCAAACCAGATCCAGCTGTCCGACCACTTTACCACGGGGCGGCTGCTGAAATTCACGGCGTCGCCTATTATCATGATGATCTTCACGTCGATCTACACGATTGTGGACGGCTTCTTTGTCTCGAACTGCGCGGGCAAAACGGCGTTCACGGCGCTGAACCTCATTTACCCCTATCTCCAGATGCTGGGCTGCCTCGGCTTTATGATCGGCACGGGCGGCAGTGCGCTGGTCGCCATGACGCTGGGCATGGGCGATGAGAAGCGCGCAAACCGGCTGTTCAGTATGCTGGCCGTTGCGACTGTGGGCATCGGCGCGATTTTCAGCGCCATCGGCCTGGCACTGCTGCGGCCCGTGGCGCTGCTGCTGGGCGCAACGCCCGAACTGCTGCCCAACTGTCTGCTGTATGGCCGCATTTTGCTGACATTCCAAACGGCGTTCATGCTGCAATATCTGTTCCAGAGCTTCTTTATTGCCGCGGAAAAGCCCAAGCTGGGCCTGTTCTTCACGGTGGCGGCGGGCGTGACCAACATGGTGCTGGACTCCGTGCTCGTTGGCGTGGCGGGTCTTGGGCTGGCCGGTGCGGCGTCGGCGACGGTCATCAGCCAGATGGTCGGCGGTGTGGCGCCCATTTTCTACTTTGCTAAGCGCCGTCCCGGCTGTCGCCTGTATTTCACAAAGCCGCTGTTCAGCCTGCGGGAGCTGTTCAAAGCCTGCACCAACGGCATCAGCGAGCTGATGACGAATATCTCGATGTCGCTGGTCGGTGCGCTGTACAATATGCAGCTGCTCAAGCTGTTCGGCGCGGACGGCGTTGCGGCCTACGGCGTGCTTATGTATGTGGGCTTTGTGTTCGCGGCGGTGTTCATCGGCTATTCTCAGGGCACAGCGCCCATTGTCAGCTACCACTTTGGCGCGGACAATAAGGACGAACTGAAAAACCTGCTGCGCAAAAGTGCGGGCATCATTGCGGTGGCCGGTGTGGCGATGCTGACTTCCAGTGAGCTGCTGGCCGAGCCGCTGGCCAAAATCTTCGTCGGCTACGATGCGGGGCTGCTGGCGCTGACGACCCACGGCATGAAGCTGTACTGCATCAGTTTTATCCTGTCAGGCTTCAACATCTTCGGCTCGGCGTTCTTCACGGCACTGAACAACGGCGCAGTGTCGGCGGCTATCTCCTTCCTGCGCACGCTGCTGTTCCAGGTCGTGTCCATCCTGACCCTGCCGCTTATCATCGGTGTGGACGGCATCTGGCTTGCGGTAGTTGCCGCCGAGGCCATGGCGCTGGTATGCACCGGAGGGTTTGTTGTGAGGGGGAGAAAGAGGTATGGGTATCTGTAAATAAAAAAAGAGGGCGCGAAAGCGTCCTCTTTTTTGCGTCTCTAAGGCTTCCCCCCTCGGGGAAAGCTGCCGCCCGCAGGCGGCTGATGAGGGCAGAGCTTGCCACTGCATCTCGTGAATGGGTAATTGCGGCACACTCGCCCCTCATCCGGCCTCGGGCGGGGCCTCGGCCACCTTCCCCCGCGGGGGAAGGCAACCTGGCTTATTCCTCTTCCTCCTCCAAAATCTCCTGCGCGACCTCGCCGCGGCTCATGCGGGTGTCCATGGCGCGCTTTTCGATCAGGCGGTGGGCGTCGGTCTCGGTGTAGCCTTTTTTCTCAATCAAATAGCACTTTGCGCGGTCCACCAGCCGCAGCTGGGCGATTTTGTCCAGCAGCTTTGCGTTCTCGGTCCGCAGCACGGCCAGGCGCTTGTAGCTGCTGGCCGCGATCTGCACGGCCTGCCGGAACTGTGCGCCGGTGAACGGCTTGGCCAGCACAAGCACGCCGAAATCCTGCAGTTTATCCGCAATCTGCTCCGCGGTGCCGGTCTTGGCCAGAAGGATGACGCCTGCGTCGGTCTTTTCCACAGCGTCGGTGCCCAGCTCGTGGCCGAACTCATCGGGCAGGGGCGTGTTGATGATGACGACCTCAAAGCTGTTGGTATCCATGCGGCGGCGCGCTTCGCCGCCGCTGGCGACAATCGTGGGGCGGGTATAGCCCAGCTCTCCGATATGCCGCGCCAGATATTCATTGGCGTTATTCCCCGCTGAAACGATCAGGGCTTTTGCCATAGGCTGCCCTCCTTTCCTGATAATTTACGATGAAGCTTTCGGACAGGTCGTAGGGCGGGGTGCCCCCACCCCGCCGTGGGCGTGTGCCGCACGGAAAAGTTTTCTCTCCGGGCACACGGGCACGGCGGCCTGAGAGCAGGCCGCCCTACGTACTCCCGTAAAATCAAATGATCAGGAAGCTGTGCGCTCTTTCCCAGCTCTCGGTGTCGGGGGCACCCTCGGCGTCGTGGCAGAGCTGGGTCTGGTACTCAAAGTACTTGTTCATCAGGGCAACGGGCAGCTCACGGCTGATAAACTCGCTCTGCCCGGCCACGGTGATGGCCTCGCGCAGGGTGCGGGGCAGGCTGTCCAGACCCGCCGCGGCGCTGGGATGGAACAGGTTGCGGTTCACGGCCTCGGGCAGGGGCAGGCTGTGTTCGATGCCGTCGAGACCGGCGGCCAGGATCAGGCCGATGACCAGATACGGGTTGCCCGCGGGGTCGGGCCCGCGCAGCTCAACGCGGCAGAACTCGCCGTGGGCGCTGGGCAGACGCACGAGCTGGCTGCGGTTCTGGCGGCTCCAGCTCACGTACAGCGGGGCCTCGTTTGCGCCCAGCCGCGCGTAGGAGTTGGGCACAGGGTTGCAGAACGCCGTCAGCTCCCGCGCGTGGGCCAGGATGCCCGCCACAAAATGTCCGGCCTCGCTGTCGGGCGTAAAGGCACCGTCAAACAGGTTCTTGCCGTCCCGCAGCAGCGAGACATTGACATGCAGACCGCTGCCCGGCTGGTTGGCCAAAGGCTTGGGCATGAAACTGGCAAACAGACCGTTGCGGGCCGCAATGGCCTTGACGGTGCTCTTGAAGGTGTTCAGATTGTCGGCGGATTTCAGCGCCGTCGTGTAGCGGAAGCAGACCTCGTTCTGGCCGTGGCCGCTCTCGTGGTGGCTGTGCTCGGGGTGCAGGCCCATTTCCTCAATGGCAAAGCAGATCTCCCGGCGGATGTTCTCGCCCTTGTCCAGCGGCGGGATGTCAAAATAGCCGCCTATGTCCAGCGGAATGCGGGTCGGGCTGCCGTGCTCGTCGGTCTCGAACAGGTAGAACTCGCACTCGCAGCCGACGTTGCAGACAAGGCCCATGGCGCGGGCACGCTTGATGACGGATTGCAGGTAGCCGCGGCAGTTGCCCTCAAATGGCTTGCCGTTGGGCAGGGTGATGTCGCAGTACATGCGGATGACGCGGCCCTCGGTGGGGCGCCACGGCAGCACGGTGGCGGTGTCCGGGTCCGGCCAGAGCACAAGGTCGCTCTCCTCGACGTTCATGAACCCGGCGATGGACGACCCGTCGAAGCTGACACCCTCGGCAAAGGCGCGGGGCAGCTCACTGGCAAAAAGCGAAACGTTTTTCTGGTTGCCGAAAATATCGCAGAATGTCAATTTTGCGAACTTAACATCGTTGTCCTCAACAAAATTGAGAATGTCCTGTGCGGTGCGTTTCATAGGAACCTCCTGTAAAAGCCTTCCCCCAAGGGGGAAGCCGCAGATACTCGAAAGGCCCACCTTGAGCGGGCGGGCCTTTCGAGCTGGTGTAAGAAATAGGAAAAGGAGAATGGCGATTGTAAAAGGGTGTAACCTTACACCCGGCTGCGTCTTCACTGTGCGGGGCGGGGGCGCGGCCGGTAAGGAAAATGGCGTGGTGTGGGCGGGCTGCTGCTTGCGGGGAAACAACCCATCCCGTAGGGGCGCATCCTATATGCGCCCGTCAACCGGCAGCCCCTTGCGGGCGGATACGGGACCCGCCCCTACAAAAAGCGCGGGAGAAAATCACTCGGTATAGAACAGCATACGGCTGTAGCAGGGCAGGGGCCAGTAATCCTCATCGACGATGCTTTCGGCCTCGTCGGCGGCGGCACGCAGGGCATCCATCGCGGGGATGACCTCGTCGTGGAAGGCGTGCGCCTTGGCGGCCTCGTCGTCCATGGCGCTGACCTTGTCGGTAGCGGCCTGCAGGGCGTCGGTGGCGTCGGACATCTCGTCGGTGTACTTGCTCAGGGCGGTCAGGACCTTCGTCTCGGCCTTGGTGGAGATGCCTTCCACAGCGGCGGTCTTGGCGGCGGCTGCGCCGGCGACCTCGCCCATGTAGGCGGTGGCGGCGGGGATCAGCTGCTTGTTGGCGATCTTGAGCATCGTGCGGGCCTCGATGTTGAGGATCTTGGAGTAGTGCTCCATCTCGACCTCGTAGCGGCTCAGCATCTCGGTCTTGGTCAGGACGCCGAACTCCTCCATCAGGGCAATGTTCTTATCTTCCTTCAGCGCGATCATCGCGTCGGGGGTGCACTTGCGGTTCGGCAGGCCGCGGCGCTCGGCCTCGACCTCCCATGCCTCGCTGTAGCCGTTGCCATTGAAGATCACGCGGCGGTGCTCGTTCAGCGTCTTTTTGACCCAGGCGGCAGCCGCGCACTCAAAGTCGGCGGCACCGGCGGTCTCGGCCACGAACTCCTTCAGGCTCTTGGCGACGGCGGCGTTCAGGATCGTGTTCGCGTCGGACAGGTTCTCGGCGGAACCAGGCATACGGAACTCAAACTTGTTGCCGGTGAAGGCGAACGGAGAGGTACGGTTGCGGTCCGTGGTGTCCTTGCTGAACTTGGGCAGGACATCAACGCCCAGGTCCATCTTCATCTTGACGGGGCCGGCATAGGGGGAATCGGTGCAGATGGCATCGATAACAGCCTCCAGCTCCTCACCGACGAAGATGGAAATGATGGCCGGGGGTGCCTCGTTGGCGCCCAGACGGTGATCGTTGCCCGGGGTGGCGACGGAGGTGCGCAGCAGGTCGGCGTAATCGTCAACGGCCTCGATGACTGCGGACAGGAACACCATGAACTGCAGGTTCTCCATCGGGGTGTCGCCGGGGTCCAGCAGGTTCTCGTGCTTGGTGCCGAGGGACCAGTTGTTGTGCTTGCCGCTGCCGTTGACGCCCTCGAACGGCTTCTCATGCTGCAGGCAGACCAGACCATGCTTGTCGGCGATCTTCCTCATCATCTCCATCGTCAGCAGGTTGTGGTCGATGGCGACGTTGGTGGTGTCGTAGATGGGGGCCAGCTCATGCTGGCAGGGGGCGACCTCGTTGTGCTTGGTCTTGGCGGGAATGCCCAGCTTCCACAGCTCCTCGTCCAGCTCCTTCATAAAGCCGGAGACGATGGGGCGGATCGTGCCGAAGTAGTGCTCCTCCAGCTCCTGGCCCTTGGACGGGGCAGAGCCGAACAGCGTGCGGCCGCACAGCACCAGATCCAGGCGCTTCTGGTAGTCCTCCTTCTTAATCAGGAAGTACTCCTGCTCGGGGCCGACGGTGGTCACGACGCGGTCCACGTCCTTGCCGAACAGCTTCAGCACCTTGCAGGCCTGGTCGGAGATGGCCTGCATCGAGCGCAGCAGCGGGGTCTTTTTGTCCAGTGCCTCGCCGGTGTAGGAGCAGAACGCAGTGGGAATGCACAGCGTATCGTCCTTCACGAAAGCGTAGCTGGTGGGGTCCCAGGCGGTGTAGCCGCGGGCCTCGGCGGTGGCGCGCAGGCCGCCGGAGGGGAAGGAGGAGGCGTCCGGCTCACCCTTGATGAGCTCCTTGCCGGAAAACTCCATGATGGCGGTGCCGTCCGGCTGGGGGCTGACAAAGCCGTCATGCTTCTCACTGGTGATGCCGGTCAGAGGCTGGAACCAGTGGGTGTAGTGGGTGGCGCCCTGCTCAATGGCCCAGCGCTTCATGACGCTGGCCACGACGTTGGCGACCTCAAGGTCCAGCGGCTGGCCCTTCTCAATCGTCGCCTTGAGGCTCTTGTAGGTCGAGCTGGGCAGACGCTCGCGCATCTCATGCTCGTTGAAGACTTTGCTGCCGTAAAGTTCCATAACGGTTGCTGCCATACTTCTTACTCCTTTATTTCCTCTATTTACAGAAAAAGGACGCTGCGAAAACACATTCGCAGCGCCCTTGCTGTTATGCCTCTATTATACGGGGTAAGCGGACAAAATGCAACTGGCAATCTGACGAAAGAGACAACGATTTTTTGGTTGAAATACGGCAATACTGTGAACTGTGCGCAAGAGACGGAATGTGGTATACTAAGAGCAGGTCGGATGGCCGCAGGTGCAACGACTGCTGCGCAGCGCCGTAGGGGCCGGGCATGCCCGGCCCGCTGCTGTACGGCATTGCAGCGATAACGGATAGGTTGAGGGCCGGACATGTCCGGCCCCTACAGGGAGGCAGGGGCTCATTATGGAAATCGAACGCAAATGGATGGTCACGGGCTGGCCGGAGGGGCTGACCCAGACCTCGGACTATCAGATGGATCAGGGCTACGTCAGCGTGCGCCCCACGGTGCGCATCCGGCGCGAGGCCCTGCAGGGCGGGCGCACGGCGCTGGTGCTTTGCTTTAAAGGGGCGGGCACCCTGAGCCGCGAGGAGATCGAGACCGAAATCGACGCCGAGCTGTTCGCAAAGCTCGAGCATTTAATAGGTAAGCCCCTTATCCGCAAGGAGCGCCGCGGCTATCGGCTGCCCGGCGGGCTGACGCTTGAGGTCAACTGCGTGGATCCCGACCTGCCCACGGCCTTCTGGTACGCCGAGGTCGAGTTTGAAACCGAAGCCCAGGCTCTTGCCTGGGACCCCGCCGCCGCGGGCCTTGCCGACTACCTGCACGACGAATGCACCGGCAAGCCCGGCAGCAGTATGGGGGAGTACTGGCTGCAAACGCGAGGCGTTTGCAGCAAATAATAAATAAGAAATAATAAATAATAAAGGCTGTAGGGGTCGATGCTTGCATCGACCCGGAAACCGTATGGCTGCCGCAAACTGGCGGGGCGATGCGAGCATCGCCCCCCACAGGCATTTTGTTTTCACCCTTCGGGTGAAAACTCCACCACATTTATTATTTTTTATTTATTATTTATTATTTGCCTACCGCCGCACATGCCGCACACATAGATTTTGTAAAATCTCCGTCCCCACCTTTACAAACGCCCTTGAAACGACTACAATGTTAGTATATTTACTACAACAGGAAAACCTGAAAAGGAGCAATGGAATGAAACGTGTTCTGCTTGTGATCGCAGCGCTGCTCTCCCTGACAGTGCTGCTGGCGGCCTGCAAAAAGAGCGGCGATACCATCTCGACCCCCGCCGCGGAAAGCACACCCGCGACTGTGGAGGCGACCCCCGCTCCCACCGAGCTGCCCCCCTATGAGGCCAACGTCCTGACCGGTGAGCCGAAGGGTGCTGACTACCCCGAGGGCCAGCGCATCACCGCCGTGATGGTCAACAACATCGTGGCGGCCCGCCCCCAGCGCGGTCTGTCCAAGGCCGACATCCTGTTTGAGATCAAGGTCGAGGGCGGCATCACCCGTTTCATGCCTGTCTTTACCGATTATAAGACCGTCGGCGAGGTCGGCCCCGTCCGCTCGGGCCGCGACCAGTTCTTCCGCCTGATCCTGCCCTGGCAGGCGCTCTATATCCATGAGGGCCAGTCCGTCGTCATGCAGCAGTACGCCATCGACTACGACTACGGCAAGCTGAACAACAACGACGGTGCCAACGGCTACCGCGATTATGGCCGCGTCAACTGGGCCGGCAAGAGCTACAACGCCGGTTCTCTGGCGCTGGAGCACACGATGTACACCAACGCCGACAACATCGCAAACTATATCAGCAGCCAGAACGTGGACATGAACCGCACCTACAACTCCACCTTCTTTAACTTTGTGGATTACCGCCTGGGCACGACCCGCGACCTGTCCAACAGCCTGGACAGCGCCTACAGCGATAAGTACGGCCCCGTCGTCTCCGACGGCCAGTATATCGAGATCGAGCACAGCCAGTCCTACAAGACCCGCTTCATCTACGACGAGTCCGCCAACGAGTACAAGATGCAGCAGAACTACTCCGACGGCCAGTGGCGCGATACCGTGGACGAGGCCGCCGACAACAAGGTGCTGACCTTCCCCAACGTCATCGTGCTGTACACCGACATCCACACCTACCCCGGCCACGAGGCCAAGGACCTGCAGTACGTTGAGTACGCATGGGGCGGCATCGGCTACTACTGCTACGGCGGCAAGTGCGAGAAGATCTACTGGCAGAAGGGCACCCCGCTGGAGGCCCTACGCCTGTACTACCTGAACGAGGACGGCACCTGCAGCGATACCCCGCTGGAGGTCAACATCGGCAAGAGCTATGTGGCCGTGACCGACGTAGACTTTGCCGGGAACTTTGTCCACAGCACGCTGGACGGCGTCAACCTGTCCACCGCCACGACCCAGACCTACGAGAAGAGCTATGTCGAGGACGACGCCAAGGCCGGTGAGACCCTCGGCTCCTCCACCGACGACCTGACCGCAGCCGCCACCGGCAGCGGCGAGGCTGAGACCAACGAGGCTCCCGCGCAGGAGAAAACGCCCGCTGACGAGGGGGCTCCCGCAGAGAACACCGAGGCCCCGGCGGATGAGGCCCCGGCGGATGAGACCCCGGCGGATGAGACCCCCGCGGAATAATTGAACCTGCCCGTACAACGTGGCTCGCCCGGCGGCGGGCCGCGTTGTTTGTTTACAGAAAGGTATTGTATATGAGGAAATTGCAGGCATGGGGCGGCGCTGCGGCGCTGCTGGCTGCCCTGCTGCTGGGCGGCTGCGCCCGGCAGGATACCGTGACCGCCACGCCGGAGCAGGCAGCGACCCCCACCCCGGAGGTCACTGCCGAGTCGACGCCCGAGCCCGCGGTAGGCCTGAGCACCAACCCGCTGACCGGGCTGGACGATGCCGACTACACCGGCAAGCGCCCCGTGGCCGTGATGCTGCGCACGCTGGACGGCGCACAGCCCCAGTGGGGCATTGCGTCTGCCGATGTGCTGATCGAGGGCGTGACCGAGGGCAACACCGCGGGTCTGATGGCGCTGTTTGCCGACGTGGACCGCATCAGCAAGGTGGGGCCGGTCGGCCCGGGCCGCGACCTGTTTTTGCAGGCCGCGTTGCCGCTGAACGCGATGCCGGTCTCGATTGACAAGAACGTCTACGCGGCAAACCTGCTCAACACGCTGACGTATCAGGATCTGGACGGCTACCACGTCGGCAAGACGGCGTTTGCCTTTGACCAGGGCCGTCAGGACGCAGGCTACCGCGAGGAAAACTGCTGGTACACCACCGGCGAGCTGATCCGCAGCGGTGCGGCCAGCTACGGCACGGCGCTGGAGGGCAGCAACACCCCGCTGTTCCGTTTTGGTACGCGGGAGGAGGTTGCCCCCGAGAACCGCAGCGGCATGAGCCTGACTGTGACGTTCTCGAAATCCGACAGCGAGCAGCTGAACTACAACACCGGCACCGGCCTGTACGAGAAGCTGAACGCCGACGGAAGCCCGATGACCGACGCCGACAACGGCCAGCAGGCGGCGTTCACCAACGTGTTTGTGCTGTATGCGTCCAGCGGCATCAAGGATGACGGCTACACCCGCCAGTACGACATGACCGGCGGCACCGGCCTCTACCTGCACGGCGGCGCGTGGGAGCAGATCTCCTGGAGCAAGGAGGACGCCACCGGGCCGTTCAGCCTGACCGCCGCCGACGGCACGCCGCTGACCGTGGCCCCGGGCAAGAGCTTTATCGCGATTTGGGGCGGCTACTACGGCCAGGCCCTGCGCCTGACCGCCGCCGACGGCAGCGAGCAGACCCTGCCCGAAAAGCCCGCCCTGCTGGCAAGCGGCGTCACTGATGAAGCCGCTGCCGCCGCCGAGGCCGCGCTGTCGAACGCGCAGAAGCTCATCGATGCGCAGGCTGCCATTGACCAGGCCAACGCCAGCCTGGCCGAGGCACAGACTGAATTGCAGGACGCCCAGGCCGCCCTGGACGCCGACAGTGAGAACGCCGACCTGCTCGCCGCCCGCGATGCCGCGCAGGCAAAAATCGACGAGCTGAACCAGACCATCGCGGACAATCAGGCGTATCTGGATGCGAACGCCCCGCAGCCGGAGGCAACCGAAGCCCCGGCGGAATGATGAAGGTGAGCGGCAGCCGCAAACGGCCAGAGCCCCTCCGGCCATCGCTTTCGCTTGGCCACCGCCCCTGAAAGGGGAGGCTTCCTCGCGGGCGAAGCCCGCGCAAAAAGGCGCCCCTTTCAGGGGAGCTGGCCGCGCGAAGCAAGGCCTGAAGGGCTTTGACGGGCCTTCCCATGACCGCCCGCTGCAAAAATTGCCGCCCTGTAGGGGCCGGGCATGCCCGGCCCGCGGCCTTCCCATAACCGCCCGTACACCATCCATAACCGGGCCGGACATGTCCGGCCCCTACCGCCCAATAACCCAAAAGGCACCTGCTTTTCCACAAGTACTGTAGGGAGGGGTCTTGACCCCTCCGCCGGGCGTTGAGGGCGCCGCCCGCTGCAAAAATTGCCGCCCTGTAGGGGCCGGGCATGCCCGGCCCGCGGCCTTCCCATAACCACCCGTACACCATCCACAGCCGGGCCGGACATGTCCGGCCCCTACCGCCCAATACACCAAAAGGCACCTGCTCAACCCCGAGCAGGTGCCTTTTTATATCCCATTATTTAGAATTTCTTCGGTTCCTTCTTTGCAAAGAAGGAACAAAACTTCCGTATCCCCGTAAATTACTCCATCCCGTCCAGATACCCGTGGGGCACAACGTCATACGCCTCGGCCAGATGATCCCGCATCCACATCTCGGCGTCCAGGCGCACGCTGTAGCCCGCGCCCGGATCGGTCATCCACTCCTCCGGCTTGCGGAAGGGCAGGGCGTGCTGGGACAGCATGTTCATGATAACGCCGCCGTGGGTCACGCAGGCGGCCTCCTCGGTGTGGGTGCGCAGCATGTACTCAAACATCTTCATCAGCATCGACGACGTGCGGTTGAAGAACATCTGCCGGTCCTCCGCGCCCGCGGGCACCGTGCGGCTCGTCGGGTCCATCCACTGGGCAAACTCCGGGTCCTTCACCAGCTCCTGCACAGCGCGGCCCTCAAACTTGCCAAAGGCCATCTCTCGCAGGTCGTCCAGCTCGATCTGCCGCACGCCGGGAAACAAAATCTCCGCCGTCTCGGTGGCGCGCTTCATCGGGCTGGTGAACACCAGCGGCACGACCGGATAGTCAAAATCCTTTTTCAGCGTTTTCAGCTGGGCGCGGCCCTCGTCGCACAGGGGCAGGTCGCTGCCGCTGCCAATGTACAGCCCTTGCAGATTGCCCGCCGTCAGGCCGTGGCGGATCAGATGCAGTTTATAATATTTCACGTTATAATCTCGCTTTCCATAACATTGTTACTTAACAGCATACCCTAAAATCGTGTCCTGCGCAACCGTAAATTATTACAATTTGGTTACAACACACACCTGCCGCGCCGCTTTGGCAAATTCTGCCCACAATATTTATAGCTGTACTCGCTGTATAATGACTAAATGTAGGTGCAGGGTGTCGGTTCGGCGCAGTGACGGCATTTTCGGCACAAAATCTGTCAATTTTTTGGGTTTACAAAGCGTTTTTCACCCGCTATAATATACAGCGTGTAGAAAATATGCAAGGGGCACCACTGCGGCCCGGCACCGTGCCGGTCATGCGCCCCGGAACAGGATTGCGGACCATGGGGATCGAATTTAACCGGATCATTACGCTGCTGCGCAAGGAGCGCGGCATCACCCAGAAGCAGGCGGCGCAGGACCTTGGCATCAGCCAGGCCCAGCTCTCCCATTACGAGAAGGGCATCCGCGAGTGCGGCCTTGCCTTTGTCGTGCAGGTGGCGGACTACTACGACGTCAGCTGCGACTACCTGCTGGGCCGCAGTGCCGAGCGCAGCGGCCAGACCATCACGGTGGAGGAGCTGCCCGAGGGCAATTCGGCCACCGGCGGCAGTGTCTACCGCGGCAGCGTCCTGCCCACGATGTACAAAAAGCTCATCGAGAACTCCCTCGACATCCTCTACGACAAATTGCAGGAGAGCAGGGATAAGCAGCTCGTTGTCGGCGTCAGCAGCTACCTGATGCTGGCCGTGTACAAGATGTTCCGTCTGCTGTACGAGGCATCGCCCAAAAATGTCAGCGGCATGTTCCGCGTCGGCTCCGCCCGCTGGGACCGCAGCGCCGACGCCGCCATGAGCATGGCCGAGGGTGACCTGGCCGCCGCCCTGACCGGCGAGGACGGCACCCGCGACAGCCTTGAGCCTGCAACGCTCGCCCTGAGCACCGACCAGCTCGCCCGCGACTACCCCCGCCACGCCACCAGCCTTTTCAACCTCGTCAAAAATGCCGAGGAAGCCATGCGCGGGCTGAAAAAGGCGGAGTAAAACCAAAAATAAGAGCCTGTGCAGTTCGTCCGCACAGGCTTTTTTTGTATAAGCGGGGATATAACAGGGAGAGCGGGCCTTACTTGCCCAGTGCCTTGCGGCAGACGGGGCAGACGTATTTGCCGTGGAGCAGCACGGCGTCGGGAGAAATGTCGCCGCAGAAAACGCAGCTGCCCTGCGCGTGGTACTTGCGCATAATGATGGAATCCCCATCGGTAAAAATCTCCAGCGGGGTATCCGGAGTAATATCGTAGGTGGTGCGGAGTTCCTTGGGCAGGACAACGCGGCCCAGACTGTCAATGCTGCGAACGATACCGGTAGAAATCATCTTTCTAACCTCCTGTAATACGTTTCGGCGTGTTGGGCCAAAAAACGGTGCCCAAGCCGAAGGCTTCGAACCTTACGACCTTATTATACGGCTTATTGGAAGCGTTGTCAATATTTGGCAATCGAAAAAACCAGGCTTTTGCGTATATTTTTAGAAGACTGCAAAATAAAATCACAAAAAATCAGAAAAGGATGCGTTTTGTCACAACTTTGTCACATCACAATGGTATCGTTTAAAAAACGTAAGCGGAAAGGAGGGCGGCCATGGCAGGAACCGGCACACCCCCGCGGGAAAAAGCCAGGATCTACCGCACCGGGCGGCCCGACAGGCTGTGCTCGCTGCTGTTTGCGGTGGCGGCGCTGATTTTGTGCGCAGGCATCGGCGCGGTGCTCTGGCACGAGTGGCAGGGCACCCGGCCCACCGCGGCAGAGCAGGCCGAGGCGGACGAGATCGAGCGGGCAGACGGCGGCGAGGAGGAGATCGCCGCCGTGACAGAGGAGGCGGCGGACGGCAAAATCGTTGTGGCCATCGACCCGGGACATGGCGGCGTCAACCCAAGCGTCGGCAGCGAGGATGCGGGCAGCCTCGGCAGCGGCCTGCGCGAGGCGGACGTCACGCTGAAAACCGCCACGCTCGTCTATGACAAGCTCGCGCGTGATGGCCGTTTTGCTCCGATGCTGACCGCCAACGGCACCGAGTACCTCAAGCCCAGCCGCCGCGCGGCCCGCGCCCAGGCAGCCGGTGCGCAGCTGCTGCTCTCCATCCACCTGAACTACGACGCCGACAGCCGCGTTTCCGGCTTTGAGTGCTGCCCGGCTACGCCGCAGCTGTCCACAAATGCCGACAGCCTGCGCTTTGCGCGGCTGGTCGCGGAAAAATTCGGTGCAATGGGGATGGAGCTGCGCGGCATCGACGGCGCGCGCTACATCTATTTTGACGACAACGACAACCGTTACATACGCGAGTCCAACGACACGACAGTGCTCTCCGACCCGACGTTTACCGTGGTGCAGAAATGTGGCTGCCCGGCGGTGCTGGTGGAGGAGGGCTTCATCACAAACGCCGGCGACGTTGCCCTGATCGCCACCGACGCAGCCTGCGAGGCGGCGGCACAGGCGTACTATGAATGTATCCTGACCTACTTTGACCTGACATAAAAAGCGCGGTGCACCCCGGCGGGCGCATCGCGCGTACTTATTATATAAGGATGCCGCTGCAATGGTCGATCTCATGCTGGATGATCTGGGCCGTCCAGCCGGTGAAATTCCTGACGTGGGTCTGCATCTGACGATCCTGCCACTGCACCTTAATGGTGCGGTGCCGCCTGGCCCGGCGCTGCCCCTGCAGCGACAGACAGCCTTCCTCGGCCAGGTACAGCCCCTTGCGGTAGACGATGACCGGGTTGAACATCTCGCAGGGTGTGCCGTCGTTGTCAAACACGATGATCGCCTTGTTGATGCCAATCATATTGGCGGCCATGCCGACGCAGCCGTCCTCGTGCGCCTTGAGTGTATCCAGCAGATCGTCGGCGACAGCAATGTCGCCGGCATCGACGGGCAGCGCCTTCTGCGCTAAAAAGACCGTGTCGGTCATCAGGGGACGAACCATAGGGAAAAACCTCCTGCCTATACTAAGGCAATACCGCATAATTCTAAGTGCCGATACGGCGAGCGAGGTGCGGCAGCTGCTAAGCCAAAAGCGCAGATAATACTGGATGTCTTATCGAGCATTTTGGCAACGCAGATGCCGTGCCGCAGCCGCCGGAGCGGTGCTTAAGCCGTAAGGCGGGAATTATGCGGTGTTGCCCTATATAAATAGTATAGCGCAGGGCAGGGCCGCCGGTCAATAGGGCAGCGGCCCCAGATACCCGCCTGCGGCGCGGCACTGGTGCAGCACCGCGCGGCAGGACTCGTCGGCGCGGCGTAAGTACTCCTTCTTGCGGATCAGGTCGCGGTGCTGCTGCTCCTGCATCGCGCGGAAATGCGGGCAGGACTTGTGACACCCCGGGCAATACGCATGGCAATTCTTCTGGCAAGGAAGCATAGGAAACGCTCCTTTCATGAAAATCAGGTATCGAATGGAAAACTGACACAAGATATAGTAGGAAAGAACCGTTCTTCTGCCTACAGTATACACCATCCACCCTGTCACATCAAGGGGAAACATGTAACGCTTGTGTAAAGATTGCGTGAGAGAGTAGCTCTTGATCAGCAGCGCCCTGTCAATCTCTCACCACTCCGTAGGGGCCGGGCGTGCCCGGCCCGCGCGCTTTCCCATAACCACCCTCTAACCTTCCACATCGTAGGGAGGGGTCTTGACCCCTCCGCCTGCCCGTTCCCGGCCAGCACCCGCTCCCCTCTACACCACCCCGTAGGGGCCGGGCATGCCCGGCCCGCAACCTCCCCGCCGCCTGCCGTCACTCTTCCACCACCACCCACCACCCCCATAATTTGTGCCCGCCAACCGCCGCCACCCCAATATACACCTTGCCCAAACTTCACCCTCAAACTTTGTCGAAAAAATCAAAAAAACTTGCAAAAACCTGTTGACAAAGGTCATACTACTTGCTATAATAATCAAGCTGTCTCGCGAGCCCAGCCCGCGGCGGCAGCCGCTGGAGCCTTTACCTACAGCTTGTACGCCGTTTTTTGAAGAAAACTTCTTCAAAAAACTTTCAGAAAACCTCTTGACAAACGAGAGAATCTGATATATAATATACAAGCTGTCACGGAGACGCGACAGCGCAGCAGGACCTTGAAAATTGAACAAAACTGAAACTTGTGGAACCTTGATCGTGGGTTTGGAAACCCACGTTAATCAATTCCAAATTTACAAGTAATTCATACAGGACGCAAGCGATTGTGTCTGAGTGATTACAGAGATTTAACGCTTTTAAATGGCGATTAAATACCATTTATAAAGAGTTTGATCCTGGCTCAGGACGAACGCTGGCGGCGCGCCTAACACATGCAAGTCGAACGGAGTCAAGAGAAGCTTGCTTTTTTCTTGACTTAGTGGCGAACGGGTGAGTAACGCGTGAGTAACCTGCCCTGGAGTGGGGGACAACAGTTGGAAACGACTGCTAATACCGCATAAGCCCACGATCCGGCATCGGATTGAGGGAAAAGGATTTATTCGCTTCAGGATGGACTCGCGTCCAATTAGCTAGATGGTGAGGTAACGGCCCACCATGGCAACGATTGGTAGCCGGACTGAGAGGTTGATCGGCCACATTGGGACTGAGACACGGCCCAGACTCCTACGGGAGGCAGCAGTGGGGGATATTGCACAATGGGGAAACCCTGATGCAGCGACGCCGCGTGGAGGAAGAAGGTCTTCGGATTGTAAACTCCTGTCGTTAGGGACGATAATGACGGTACCTAACAAGAAAGCAACGGCTAACTACGTGCCAGCAGCCGCGGTAAAACGTAGGTTGCAAGCGTTGTCCGGAATTACTGGGTGTAAAGGGAGCGCAGGCGGACCGGCAAGTTGGAAGTGAAAACTATGGGCTCAACCCATAAATTGCTTTCAAAACTGCTGGCCTTGAGTAGTGCAGAGGTAGGTGGAATTCCCGGTGTAGCGGTGGAATGCGTAGATATCGGGAGGAACACCAGTGGCGAAGGCGACCTACTGGGCACCAACTGACGCTGAGGCTCGAAAGCATGGGTAGCAAACAGGATTAGATACCCTGGTAGTCCATGCCGTAAACGATGATTACTAGGTGTTGGAGGATTGACCCCTTCAGTGCCGCAGTTAACACAATAAGTAATCCACCTGGGGAGTACGACCGCAAGGTTGAAACTCAAAGGAATTGACGGGGCCCGCACAAGCAGTGGAGTATGTGGTTTAATTCGAAGCAACGCGAAGAACCTTACCAGGTCTTGACATCCGATGCATAGTGCAGAGATGCATGAAGTCCTTCGGGACATCGAGACAGGTGGTGCATGGTTGTCGTCAGCTCGTGTCGTGAGATGTTGGGTTAAGTCCCGCAACGAGCGCAACCCTTATTGCCAGTTACTACGTAAGAGGACTCTGGCGAGACTGCCGTTGACAAAACGGAGGGAGGTGGGGATGACGTCAAATCATCATGCCCTTTATGACCTGGGCTACACACGTACTACAATGGCGTTTAACAAAGAGAAGCAAGACCGCGAGGTGGAGCAAAACTCAAAAACAACGTCTCAGTTCAGATTGCAGGCTGCAACTCGCCTGCATGAAGTCGGAATTGCTAGTAATCGCGGATCAGCATGCCGCGGTGAATACGTTCCCGGGCCTTGTACACACCGCCCGTCACACCATGAGAGCCGGGGGACCCGAAGTCGGTAGTCTAACCGCAAGGAGGACGCCGCCGAAGGTAAAACTGGTGATTGGGGTGAAGTCGTAACAAGGTAGCCGTATCGGAAGGTGCGGCTGGATCACCTCCTTTCTAGGGAGTCAGACAGTGTGATTTAGCTGGTCTAAATGACACTGGACAGGAAAGCAAGTTTCAGTATTGTTCAATTTTGAGGGCCCTGCTTTTGGCCTCAAAAGGCCAAAAGTCGGCGGAGCGATGAGCGAGCCGATAGCCTTGTTTAGAGGGAGCCGAACAGGCGACCATGAATAAAGGCTACAGATAACCTCAAAAGCATAAGGGACAGCGACACCCGAAACGTGAAAACGCGGGGGTATAGCTCAGTTGGGAGAGCACCTGCTTTGCAAGCAGGGGGTCAAGGGTTCGAATCCCTTTATCTCCACCATTTGGGCTGATAGCTCAGCTGGTTAGAGCACTCGGCTGATAACCGAGAGGTCGATGGTTCGAGTCCATTTCAGCCCACCACAGGTTGCCTGTGAGGGCAACCCACAAATCCCTTTATGGAGCTACGCAAGTAGCTGATGTACCTTGAAAACTGAATATAGAACTGCGAAATGAGATTTTATTAGCTATGTAAAATTCCTGATTTTAAATTAAAATCTATAATTTCACCAAGCGGAACTGAAGAACGCAAGTTCGACAGTAAATGGTAAAATCTCGTTGGCAAATGGAGAATCTGAAATAAGATATGTTTTGCGAGAGCAAGACAACGGTCAAGCTAAAAAGGGCGCAAGGAGAATGCCTTGGCACTGGGAGCCGATGAAAGACGTGGTAAGCTGCGATAAGCTTCGGGGAGGAGCAAACATCCTTTGATCCGGAGATTTCTGAATGAGGAAACTCACCAGAGTTCATACTCTGGTATCCTGTACTGAATCCATAGGTACAGGAGGGGAACCGCCTGAACTGAAACATCTAAGTAGGGCGAGGAAGAGACATCAAACGAGATTCCGTTAGTAGTGGCGAGCGAACGCGGAAGAGGGCAAACCGGAAGGAGAAATCCTTCCGGGGTATGGACCGCTTTTAGGACTTAAGCTGTTAATCGAATGGCATGGGAAGGCCAACCAAAGAGTGTGAGAGTCACGTAGATGAAAACGGCGAGAGCTGCGCGAGTTCCAGAGTACGGCCAGACACGTGAAACCTGGTCGGAAGATGGGGGGACCACCCTCCAACCCTAAATACTACCCAGTGACCGATAGCGTATAGTACTGTGAAGGAAAGGTGAAAAGGACCCCGGGAGGGGAGTGAAATAGAACCTGAAACCTTGTGCCTACAAGCACATAGAGCACATCAACGTGTGATATGGTACTTTTTGTAGAACGGTCCGGCGAGCGATTGTATGTTGCGAGCTTAAGGTCTTAAGGACTGGAGGCGTAGCGAGAGCGAGTCTGAACAGGGCGTTCAGTAACATGCAATGGGCCCGAAACCGGGTGACCTACCCATGATCAGGCTGAAGTGAAAGTAAAATTTCATGGAGGGCCGAACCGACCTCCGTTGAAAAGGCGGCGGATGAATTGTGGGTAGCGGAGAAATTCCAATCGAACTCGGAGATAGCTGGTTCTCCCCGAAATAGCTTTAGGGCTAGCCTCATATTAGATACCCGGAGGTAAAGCACTGAATGGCCTAGCGCCCGAGAGGGTAGCGAAGCCTATCAAACTAAGAATGCCGGAGTATTGATGTATGGGAGTCAGACAGTGTGAGATAAATCTCATTGTCAAAAGGGCAACAGCCCAGATCTACAGCTAAGGTCCCAAATTGTATCTAAGTGGAAAACGATGTGGAAATACGCAGACAACCAGGATGTTGGCTCAGAAGCAGCCACTCATTTAAAGAGTGCGTAATAGCTCACTGGTCGAGCGTCTCTGCGCGGAAAATTTAACGGGGCTAAGATACAAACCGAAGCTTAGGCTGCATCGTAAGATGCGGGGTAGGGGAGCGTTGTGTAAGCGGAGAAACAGTAGCGTAAGCGGCTGTGGAGTTTACAGAAGTGAGAATGCCGGAATGAGTAGCGCGAATGTGGTGAGAATCCACATGGCCGGAAACCTCAGGTTTTTGGAGGAAGGTTCGTCCGCTCCAAGTTAGGCGGGAGCTAAGGTCAGGCCGAAAGGCGTAGCCGATGCACAGACGGTAGAGATTCCGTCCCCACCGAAAGATTTAAGCACAGGGACACTTTTTGAAGGTCGGAGCCAGGTGTTGGTTCTGGTAGTGATCGAGGGAAATTTAGTACCGAAGTCTGGCTGGATAAGAGGCGAGAAAAGCTGTGTGTATATCTAAGGTGCCCGTACCGCAAACCGACACAGGTAGGTAGGAAGAAGATTCTAAGGCCAACGGGAGAAGGGTTGTTAAGGAACTCGGCAAGTTGACCCCGTAACTTCGGAATAAGGGGTGCTCACGAGAGTGAGCCGCAGAGAATAGGCCCAGGCGACTGTTTACCAAAAACACAGGTTTGTGCTAAATCGAAAGATGACGTATACGAGCTGACGCCTGCCCGGTGCTGGAAGGTTAAAAGGAGATGTGCAAGCATTGAATTGAAGCCCCAGTGAACGGCGGCCGTAACTATAACGGTCCTAAGGTAGCGAAATTCCTTGTCAGGTAAGTTCTGACCCGCATGAAAGGCGTAATGATCTGGGCACTGTCTCAACAGCCCGCCCGGCGAAATTGTAGTACCGGTGAAGATGCCGGTTACCCGCGACAAGACGGAAAGACCCCATGGAGCTTTTACTGTAGCCTGATATTGGGTTTCGGTGTTGCATGCACAGGATAGATGGGACGCTAGGAAAGAAGCGCTTTGGCGTTTCTGGAGCGGACGTTGGGATACCATCCTTGCGACATTGGAATTCTAACCTGCGCCTCTGAATCGAGGCGGGGGACATTGTCAGGTGGGCAGTTTGACTGGGGCGGTCGCCTCCTAAAAAGTAGCGGAGGCGTTCAAAGGTTCGTTCGATCTGGACGGAAACCAGATGATTGAGTGCAAACGCATAAACGAGCCTGACTGCGAGACTGACGGGTCGAGCAGAGACGAAAGTCGGAGTTAGTGATCCGGTGGTATGTGAGTGGAAATGCCATCGCTCAACGGATAAAAGTTACCCTGGGGATAACAGGCTGATCTCCCCAAGAGTCCACATCGACGGGGAGGTTTGGCACCTCGATGTCGGCTCATCGCATCCTGGGGCTGAATTCGGTCCCAAGGGTTTGGCTGTTCGCCAATTAAAGCGGTACGCGAGCTGGGTTCAGAACGTCGTGAGACAGTTCGGTCCCTATCTGTCGTGGGCGCAGGATATTTGAAAGGCGCTGTCCCTAGTACGAGAGGACCGGGATGGACGAACCTCTGGTGCACCAGTTGTCACGCCAGTGGCACAGCTGGGCAGCTATGTTCGGATCGGATAAACGCTGAAAGCATCTAAGCGTGAAGCCGGCCTTAAGATAAGATATCCCACTGAGTCAATCAGGTAAGACCCCTTGAAGACTACAAGGTTGATAGGCACACAGTGTAAGCGGAGTGATCCGTTCAGCTAGCGTGTACTAATAGGTCGAGGGCTTGACCCCATCTTGATCAGATACTCTATTTGCTAAGAAAGCAGTTCGATATTCAGTTTTGAGGGTACATCCTCAAGAAAAGAGAAGCATGACAAGCGCCATGTGAATGGCCGGTGTCGATGACGGTGAGGTTCCACCTGTTCCCATTCCGAACACAGAAGTTAAGCTCACTTGTGCCGAAGATAGTTGGCTGGAAACGGCCTGTGAAAATAGGTAGATGCCGGCTTCTCTTTTTTATTATGGCCCGTTGGTCAAGCGGTTAAGACAGCGGCCTCTCACGCCGTTAACGTGGGTTCGATTCCCGCACGGGTCACCAAGAAGCACTACTTCATTTGAGGTAGTGCTTTTTTCTTTGTATGTGCTTTTTAATAGGTGTCGGGCGTAAAAGGTGACCCGTGCGGGAATCGAAAAGCCCGGGCCCCGCGTCCAGCGTACCGCGGGGCAAAAACAGCCCCGCGGGCTGTTTTTAGGGCGCGGGTGCTTTACTTTTTACGCACCACAGTTGAAATTGATTCATATCCCGCAGTTCCTGCGGCCCGATGACATTTACATAGCTGCCTTGGCTCAGCAGCCACATCAAAATTCCTTTTCCGAAAGTTTCTGCCTTTACTTTATAGCCGCCTTCGATTTGTGTGATTTCTGCAGTTGGCAGTTTGTCAAGTACGGACTCAATCGATGGGCCGCTGTATACAAACTCTACTGTTTGGGGAACACCGCCATACATAAAAACATTGCGGCTCTTATACTCACCCTCCTGGAAGCGGTCTTTGTAGGGAATAGCAAACTTTTCTTCCAACACGTCAATGGCTTTTATGCGGTCAAGCCGGTATACGGTTGGGTAGGTATCGTTTGGCCTTTCAAAGGTCTGGCGCTTGGCCTTGTCGGCAATAAAAGCCATGATGTAAAAATAGTATTCCGAGAACAACAGTCCTACCGGCTCAATTTTCCGCACGACCTCGCTGTTATCTTTGCGCAGGTAGGTGATTTGCAGTACATTCTGTGTCTGGATGGCCTGCGCCGTCTGCCATAGCACGTCCATATCCGGCGAACGATGGGCAGGCTCATGGTAGTTGAACAGTTCATTCGAGATAAACGGCTCGATGGATTTTACTTTTTTGGGGGAAACGCAATGGTTCATTACTTTATTTACCAGCGATTTCAATTCTGCCTTGTCAAACGCTCGGCTTTCCAGCAGAATTTTGCAGATGGCCAGCATTTCACCCTCGCTGATGTGGGTGACCTCCTCCGTCACCAAGCGATAGCCGTTTGCGGCTCGGTCAAACTCCACACTTTGGATAAGTCCTTGGCTCGTTGTCTGCTCTGAGAGAAAGTCACGGATACTATCCAGATCGCGCTGGATAGACTTTTCGTTGACACAAAATTGCTCTGCGGCCTCTTTTTTATTGATGACCTGTCCGTTTTGCAGCGCTTGGTACAGGTCGAGAACACGATTACTCTTTGACATTTCATCACCTATAATTCGACATTCCTTGCTTGAGTGTATTATAGCACATCACAAGGTAAGACTCTATATTTTTTGATGGGTTTATACAAAATGTTTTTTCAACAAGTCGAACAAATTGTACCCCTGTACAAAACAGGCGGTCACCGCCATAATTCCCATCACAGCACACAGGATAAGCACTATGATCAGTATTGCGGTAATAACTTTTGCTGTATATCTGAGGGCTATAATTAAATCGCGGCAATGAAGAAATTTGAGGACGATAACCACTGCAATTATAGCGAAATATGCAATTATAAAAGCATCTGTATTAAATGTTGGCATTTACGCACATCATTTTTCTCAAAAGTAAAAAAAGGCTCCGCGCCTTTCGGAACGGAGCCTGGAAGAGATTATCCGAAAATGTTAAAAAGAATTTGAGAGACCGCGCCACCGACTGCCCCGACCACAGAGCCGACAGCACCGCCTACCACCTTGCCGGGAAGCCCCAACAGAAAATCGCCAATCTCCCCGCCTGTTTCAATTCCGGCATCAAGGCCTACGCCGATACTAAAGAGAATATCGTCAAGGACCGTTGTGCGGTGGTCATCGTCATCGTCGTTGTGCGCCCAGTTTTCGGAATCCTCGTTCAGATTTTCTACCAGCACAAGCCGTTTTTCTGTAGGCGTGTGACGCAGAATAAAATGCAGAAGCTTCATTAAGTTGTAGGGGCTGCGCTGGTCGTCTTCCTCAGTGTAGCCTGCGCAGTAGCATACGACCTTCAAATCAAGACCAGTATTTTCCTGTATACGCTGGCGGACGGATTCGGCCTTGCGGTTGAGAAAATCTTTCAAGACCTCGTCCGGCTCATTGCTGGCATCGTTCCAGTGGCGGCCCTTCATAGCCATGTCGGACTGATTCAAACCAATCAAGATACGCTGCTCAGCCTCGTCGCCCAAGCCGGGGAGTAGAACCTCGTTGGCGAGCGTATAGATAGCCGCAAGGTCTTTTGTGGATGCGTCCAACACAATCAGCACCATGTCGATAACCTGGCGGTTGTCCTCATCGGTTTCCGCCAGTTTAGCTTTGATGGCTGTAGCAATTTCGATGTCGCGCTCCACACCGTCGCCCAAGCCCGGTGTATCCCAGATGGTCAGGCCGCCCAATTCGTACTTTTCAATGCAGGCGGTCTCCGGGTCAACGCCAACGCCGACCTTGGCAACCTGCATATTGAACATTGCGTTGATGGTGGAGCTTTTGCCGCTGCCGGTAGCACCAACCAGTAGCAGGTTGACATTTTCTTCCATAAGGCTTTCCACCTTTTGGGTAACAGGATCGTCCTCGCCAAAGTTTTCAATCAAATTGTTGAGAAGGGCATCAAGGTTAGAATTGTTCTGCTTATCCATGTTTTTTTACCTCCGTATTTGTTATGTGGTTGGCTTGTACTTTAATCATAACAGGCAGAATGGACAGCAGGTGTCCATCTCAATAATTCTTGCATTTTTATTTTGTTTGGGTTACTATATAAATGCAAAAGGAGGGGTTTCACAATGCTGATGATGAAAATCGAAATGAACGCGGATAAGATTCAGGCAGAACAGCGCTACACGATGTCTGCCATCAACCGCACCATTGAGTCTGCATTTGCCCAGATGCAGCTACGCAAAGTGGAAGATGCCTCCGGTGCTTTACTCTACCGTGACAGCGGCAATGCCCGCGATTACGGACGCTTTGGCAAGGTGGTCAACACACTGAAAAAGCAACCGTGGTTTATGGAGAATGTGTCGGTATGGCGCTTGTATGACAGTGAGGATTCCGATAATCTGAACGATTGCAGCGAGGAAGATTTGCTGCTGCATTATCGCCGTAAACAGCAGGTAGGTGGCTGATGTGGAGCGGCGCTATCTGAAAGCAATCAATTTCGATTTGGATACGCATAAACTGCAAGCAAACTATCCGGGAGCAAACTACCGCAATGCTTATTACGACTTGCGGCGCTTCTTTGAGAAGCACGGCTTTGAGCATCGGCAGGGCTCCGGGTACATTTCGCTTACCAAATTGGCAACGGCAGACATCTACGATTTAATGGATGATTTAACGCAGGCATTGCCTTGGATAGGTGATTGCGTAAACAAAATTGATGTGACAAACATCGGTCAGCAGCATGATCTGATAGACCTTGTCCGTACTGAACCATTGGACTTGGATGCGGAAATGATTTTACAAGAACCAGCAGAATAATGACAGCGGCAGCTTTCGTGGTAGGAAGCTGCCGCTATTCTGTTATCTTGCTCTATCTGTGCGACTACGGACGGTGCTTCTCTGATTAGCTTTATTGTAACTATACTTGTTTTTGGCATCTACAAGCTGTTCAGCGAGCTGTATGGCTGCATCATCGACACGGCTTTCGTGGAGCAATGCCTGTTCTCGTTCAACCGCGATGATTGGTCGTACAGCAGTACACTGTTGGTAAACAGCAGCCGCATCTTCCGCATGGATCGCATTCTCAATTTCAAGGTACTGTTTTGTGCCGATAGAAAGCTGCTGTGTATGGATTTCCCTTTGTGTGGCCAGTTTCTCCTGCATTTCTTCCAGTTTGTCCAGATAACTGCCAAAGCGCTTGGCTTCGCCGTTGTTCTTGCAGTCGAGGTTATGCAAAATCATTGCCTGACGGCTGCGGAGTTCTTCGATTTCCTCGGTCAGCGCGGCGATTTGCTCGGCAAGCTGGCGGCGCTGGTTAATTTGCAGCGGAGACAGAACATTACGGTTCACTTGCAGATTCTCCTGCTCAGATTTCTTGTCAGCAAGTTGTTGCGTTACCGCATGATAATCTTGCAGAATCGGGCGGTAATAGTTGACCTGTCGTTTCCATGTGTCAGCCCGTTTGCGGTTCACCAACAGACGGTATTGCAGCATTATCAAACTGCTGCGCAGCCGTTCCAGCGTTTCCGCAATATGCTCTACAGTGTTTTCAACGACCTTGGACAGCTTGGCAAGCTGGGCTTTCAGTTCCCGCAGCAGCTTGTTGTCCGCGCGGATTTGGCGGTTTAGTTCGCAGCGGTCTGCCTTGATGCCCTGCAACTCAAGGCTGCGGGCTTGGCTGCCCTCATGCACTGTGGGCTGCTCGTCCAGTCCCAGCGCCGCGTGGCTTAGGTGGGTCACACGGGCAGATTGCTGCTTTTCTTCCAGTGCGCGGTTCACGGCATCTGCCCATGCTTCTCGCCAATCCAGCACTGCCGTGGCAACCGCTTGGCTGTACGACTTGAACGCTGATTTGTCCATCGTCTGCAAATACTGCCACGCTTTCCGCTGCGATTCTTTGCCAAGATTGAACCGCAGATTGGTCGTCCGTACCTCCGGCACGGGTTTACCCTCGGAGCATCTGGCGGTAGGCCATGTACTCGTACCCCTTGGCAGCAGCGCAGATGTCGTCCACAATGGTGAACTGTTCCGGGTCATAGCTGCCAAAGTGCTTGATCAACTGCCCGCCGCCGCCCACAATCGTCAGGTGTGTGGTGGCTGGGTCATACTCGTAACTGCGCAAGGCTGCAAACAGTTCGGCTACATAGCTGGCTGCGACCTCGCGAATACAGGCGAGGTAATCGACATCGATTTTCGCTGTGCCGGTGCGCAGAACCTGCTCCACCGTGCTGTCACTGATTTTGCTGCCGAAACGACGGAGCACCGCTTCTTTAGCGCGGATCATGCACTGGTTCACACCGATTTTCTCCGTCCAACAGCGGTTCTCCTGTGGCTGAGAATCCGTCAAGTAAAGCAGATTCATTGTGCCGTTGCCGATGTCGGCCAACAGATGCTCCCCCTCAAAGTCTGCCAATTGCTTGACCAATGTGGTGCGTAAAAGTAAAGCGCCCGGGAGATTCCGCGCGGGCGGAAGCTGATGTGGCCGGGGTGTATGGCGGGAGCACGGGTTGCCGGAGTTAGCACAGCAACTTTCGGAAGCGTGCGGGCCGGGCATGCCCGGCCCTTACGGCGAGCTTAAAGAAATAGGGATGCCAGCGGGATAGGAATCCCTCCGGCGCTGCGGCGCCACCTCCCTTTGACAAGGGAGGCAGGGGGGCGGTCTGCAATATAATTGAATTGAAATTAGGGTCCACCACAGACACCTTGCATGAAAATACAGGGCGTTTTTTATTGCGAATCTCCCGAAAACCGTCGCCCTTGCCCCTTGCATAATTGCGCAGTTAGCCTTATAATATACTATAAGTGTATTATAAGGAGGGGTGTGCCACGCTGCAGACAAAACCACAAAAACAGGTGCTGGGAATCCTGGGAGGGTTGGGACCCGCGGCCAGCTGTTATCTGTATCAGATGCTGATCGACCACACACCCGCGACGTGCGACCAGGACCATATCGACATTGTCATCTCGTCCCGCGCGTCGACACCGGACCGCACAGCGTTCATCATGGGTAAAAGCAAGGATGACCCGTTTGCTGTGATGGAGCAGGATGGCTTCAGCCTGGTACACTACGGCGCAACGGTGCTGGCGATTCCATGCAACACAGCGCACTATTTTTATGACCGCCTGGCCGAGGCACTGCCCGTGCCTGTGCTGAATATGCCGCGGCTGACTGTAGCGGATGCTAAGGCGGCAGGCTGCACAAAGCTGGGCATTCTGGCAACGGACGGCACGCTGGCCGCCGAGACGTATCAGCTCGCCTGCCAGGCGCAGGGCATTGATTGGGCGGTACCGTCGGAGGAGCACCAGCAGGAGGTCATGTCGGTCATTTATGACGACATCAAGCAGGGCAAACGCGCCGATATGGCAAAGTTCGGCGCGGCGGTGCACGATCTGAAAAAGCAGGGCTGCGACATGGCCGTGCTGGGCTGCACAGAGCTGAGCCTCGTTAAACGGGACGAGCACTTGGGCAAGTTCTTCATCGACAGCACCGAGGTGCTGTGCAGGCACGCGCTGGAGGCGTGCGGGGTGAAGCCGATAGGGTTCTAAAGGTGCGGGGCGGCGGCCAGAGGACTGTCCGCCCTACGGGGGACACAGAGGCAACCCGGAATGCCCATTACTGCGGCATACGGCCAGAACCCTTCCGGCCATCGCTGCGCTCGGCCACCTCCCCTGAAAGGGGAGGCTTGCGGGACGTCGGGGACGCCGCCCCCTACAAGGCACGTCATAAACGTAAAAAGCACACCACACAGGTTTGTTTATATAAGGAGAGAAATCACAGATGAATCAGAAAAAATTCTACATTACAACGCCGATCTATTATCCCAGCGATAAGCTGCACATCGGCCATACCTACTGCACCGTCGCTACCGACGCTATGGCCCGCTACAAGCGGCTGCAGGGCTACAACGTCAAGTTCCTGACCGGCACCGACGAGCACGGCCAGAAGATCGAGCTGAAGGCCAAGGAGGCCGGTGTTACGCCGCAGCAGTTCGTCGATAACATCGTCGAGGGCCCCAAGGGCGTCAAGGATCTGTGGAAGCTGATGAACATCAGCTATGACCGCTTCATCCGCACCACCGACGACTACCATGTTGCCGCCATCCAGAAAATCTTCAAGAAGATGTATGAAAAGGGCGACATCTACAAGGGCAAGTATGTCGGCAAGTACTGCACCCCCTGCGAGAGCTTCTGGACCGAGAGCCAGCTCGTCAACGGCTGCTGCCCCGACTGTGGCCGCCCCGTTGTGGACGCCGAGGAGGAGGCCTATTTCTTCCGCCTGTCCAAGTACGCGGACCGCGTGCGTGACCTGCTCGTCAACACGGACTTCCTGCTGCCGCGCTCCCGCGTCAACGAGATGGTCCACAACTTCATTGACCCGGGCCTGGAGGACCTCTGCGTCTCCCGCACGAGCTTCAAGTGGGGCATCCCTGTTGACTTCGACCCCAAGCATGTCGTGTACGTCTGGATCGACGCACTGTTCAACTACACGACGGCGCTCGGCTTCATGAACGACAAATATCCCGACAGCGACTACGAGACCTTCTGGCCTGCCGATGTGCATTTCATCGGCAAGGAGATCGTCCGTTTCCACTCCATCATCTGGCCCGCGATGCTGATGAGCATGGACATGCCCCTGCCCAAGCACGTCTACGGCCACGGCTGGCTGCTGCTGGACGGCGGCAAGATGTCCAAGTCCAAGGGCAACGTTGTTGACCCGTATCTGCTGGCCGAGCGCTACAGCGCCGACGCGCTGCGCTACTTCCTGCTGCGCGACTTCCCCTTCGGCTCTGACGGCAACTTCTCCAATGAGCTGCTCATCAACCGCATCAACATGGATCTGGCCAACGACCTCGGCAACCTGCTGAGCCGCACTACCGCCATGGCCGACAAGTACTTTGGCGGCAATCTGCCCATTGAGCAGGACGAAGGCCCCGAGGACGCCGCGCTGCTCGAGAAGGCCAGGGGTCTGCGTGACCGCTATGAAGCCGACATGGAGGCGTATGCCTTCCAGAATGCGCTGGCTGACGTGTTTGAGGTCATCGACAACGCAAACAAGTATATCGACGCCACCGCGCCGTGGGTGCTGGCCAAGAGCGAGGACTCCAAGCCCCGTCTGGCCCGCGTGCTGTACAATCTGGCCGAGACGCTGCGCATCTGCACCGTCCTGCTGCAGCCGTTCATGCCCACCACCTGCGAGAAGATCTTTGCCCAGCTGAATGTGGAAGCTGACGGCAAGACCTGGGACAGCGCCGCCGCCTTCGGCACGCTGCCCGCCAACGCTACCCTGCACAAGGGCGAGAACATCTTCCCCCGCATCGACGCCGCCAAGGAGCTGGCCGAGCTGGAGGCCCTGGAGGCTGCCCAGAAGGCCGCTGCCCAGGCTGCCAACGCCCCTGCCGAGGAGAAAGAGGAAAAGCCCGCTGAGAGCGGCGCGGCGTCCGCGGAGCTCATCGGTGAGCATGAGGAAGAAATCACGTTTGATGACTTCTGCAAGGTCGAGCTGCGCGTGGCCGAGGTCCGCGCCTGCGAGCGCATGAAGGAGAGCAAGAAGCTGCTGCACCTGACCGTGTTCGACGGCGAGCGCGAGCGCTGCATTTTGTCCGGCATTGCCAAGTGGTTTGCGCCGGAGGATCTGATCGGCAAGAAGATCGGCATCGTCGCCAACCTGGCCCCGCGCCCGATGATGAAGGGCAAGTACGTCAGTGAGGGCATGATTTTTGCCGCTGACACCGACGTGGACGGCGGCTGCTCCATCGCGTTCTTCCCCGACAGCACCCCCGCGGGCGCACGCATCCACTAAGGTGAAGCATGCAGAAATCTAAACTCGACCAATTCTTTTCCATCCCGGCGGCAGCGGTCCTGATGGCCATTGTCTGCAATGTGCTGTGGGGCTCGGCGTTTCCGTTCATCAAGCTGGGCTACCGGCTGTTCGCCATTGATTCTGCCGATACCGCGTCGATTTTGTGCTTTGCGGGCGTCCGCTTCATGATAGGCGCGGCGCTGGTCTGGCTGGCCGGTCTGGCGCTGAACCACCGTCCGCTGCCGATGCCGCGCGGCAAAACGCTGGCCTCGGCCTGCGGGCTGGGCCTGTGGCAGACCGCGGCGCAGTATTTCTTCTACTACTCCGCCGTCGCGCTGCTGACCGGCGCTATGGGCGGCATCCTGAACAGCACCCAGAGCTTTATGGGCGTCATTCTGGCGCACTTCCTCTACGGCAATAAGGATCGCCTGACCCCGCGCAAGGCGCTGGGCTGCGCGCTCGGATTCGGCGGTGTGCTTGTCGCCACGCTGGGCAACCACGGCGGCGGCAGCGTCAAGGGCATGGTCTTTATGCTGATCGCGTCGGTCATCTTTGCGCTGGCCGGGCCGTGGAACAAGGCCGTCACCCAGCACGCGGACAGCTTCTCGGTCAGTGTGCTCAACCTGGGCGTCGGCGGACTGGCGCTGGCTGTTCTGGGCTTTGCGATGGGCGGCGGACTGCACCCGCAGAGCGCCGCCGGTATCCCGGTGCTGCTGTTCCTTGCGTTCATCTCGGGCGCGGGGTATGTTATATGGGCGCTGCTGATGAAGAACAACCCGGTGTCCCGCATCGCGGTGTTCGGCCTCATCATCCCCATTATGAACGTCCTGCTGTCGGCGCTGCTCAACGGTGAGCCGCTGTTTGAGTGGAACTATCTGGCCGCGCTGGTGCTGGTCTGCATTGGCATCTTCCTGGTCAACCGCGCCCCGCAGACGCAGGAGACAAAGGCATGAACAACATTTTTGACACCCACGCGCACTATTCCTCCCGCCAGTTCGACGCAGATCGCGCCGAGCTGCTGACGGCGCTGCCCGCGGGCGGCGTGGTCGGTGTGCTGGAATGTGCCACGCATTCCGGCGATGCTGCGCAGGTTTTGGAGCTGGCGCACGCCGCGCCCTACTTCCACGCCGCGCTGGGCATCCACCCGGAGAGCCTGATCGAGGAGGACGCCGCCACGGTGGCCGTCTACCACGGGGACTGGCGTGCCGAGCTGGCCGCCATGCGCCCGCTGTTTGCGGACAAGGCCGTTGCGGCGGTGGGGGAGATCGGGCTGGACCATCACTGGCCCGTGCCGCGGCAGGAGCAGTACGACCTGTTTGAAGCACAATTGCAGCTTGCCAAGGAGCTCGACCTGCCCGTGTCGGTCCATGACCGCGAGGCCCACGCCGAAATGTACGAGCTGCTGCGCAAATACAAGCCCCGCGGCGCATTGCACTGCTACAGCGGCAGTGCCGACGACGCGGCCTGGCTGGTGGAGCAGGGCATGTACCTGGGCTTTGGCGGCGCCGTGACCTACAAGGGCGCGAAGCGCGCGGCCAGGGTGCTGGCGGCCATCCCGCATGACCGGGCCTTACTGGAAACCGACTGCCCCTACATGGCCCCCGAACCGGTGCGGGGCACCCGCAACGACAGCCGTAACATTGTCCATGTGGCCGCGTACATCGGCACGCTCTGGGATATGGACGCCCAGGCCGTGCTGGACCAGACCGCGGCAAACGCCAGGGCTTGCTTTGGCGTGTAACCTTTTTGGTATATTCGGTATGGCAAAAATCTGTGGGGGCGAGCATTGCCCGCCCCTACATGACAACATGCCGCGTATGTATAAACAAATTTTTCAGGAGTGACTTACTATGAAAGCACGCATCCCTAAGCATCGCGAATTTATCATCGATTTCCCGCAGGATATGGACCAGGCCAAGGCTGACGAGGGCTGGAACAAGCTGAACGAGATCGTCGAGGAGTACAAGAAGGCCCACAACGGCCAGAGCGTCTACTCTGCGACCTTCATTGAGGACTGCGAGCCTGCCGTCAAGAAGCTGCAGGAGGAGTACGGCTTCAAGTACACGATCCAGGAAATCAAGTGATTTGCACCGGCGGACAACTGCGTCCGCCGGTTTTTGGTTTACACGCATGTAGGAGAAGGGGAGGACAAGATGGCCGCAAAGACTGTGATACGCCCGGCGGCGGAGGCGGATATTCCCGCCATTCTCGCGCTGTACCGCCAGCTGGACAGCGCTTTGGTAGCGATGCAGCCGGAGTTTTTTTGCGAGGGCCCGCGGGAGGAGGACGAGATCCGCAAGGCCATCCGTGCCGACGACGCGGATTTCCTGCTGGCGGAGCGCGGCGGCGCAGTTGTCGGCTTTGCGCTGGTCGGCTACGCGGGCTGGACGCCGGAGTTCAGCTGCGTTTTGCCCCACCGCTATGCGCGGCTGGAAGATCTGGCCGTGGACGAGGCAGTGCGCGGGCAGGGCGTCGGCAGCGAGCTTTTGGCCGCCGCCAAGCGCTGGGCACGCAACCGGCGCTTGGAGTACTTAGAGCTGAACGTGCTGGCCCAGAACGAGAACGCTATCCGGCTGTATGAGTCGCAGGATTTTGTCGAGGCGACGAAGGTTATGCGGTGTATGCTGTGAAAAACGCTCTGTAGGGGCCGGGCATGCCCGGCCCGCAGGTTTACGGTTGCACCCCTTTCGCGGTTGATTTGCAGGGCGGGGCTTGACCCCTTTGCGGGGCGTCGGGGACGCCGCCCCCTACAGGCATAACCCGCAAAGTTTCTCACTCCCGCAAATGGGCACGGCGGCCAGAGGGCTGGCCGCCCTACGGCCCCACTTGAAAATCCGTGCGTAGGGCGGGGTGCCTCCACCCCGCCGAAGCCTGCCGTCAAATCCCTTTCATGGTTCTTCCGCGGGGCGTTGGGAATGCCGCCCCCTGCAGTCGTTGCCGCCAAATCCCTTTCACGGTTCACTCGCAGGGGAGGGATTCATCCCTCCCGGGTTGTGCGCCCATATTGCTGCACAACACAAAAAAGCCGGGGCGAACATTTCGTTCGCCCCGGCGGTCTTACTTCTTCGGAGTCATAGCCTCATAACCCTTATTCGTTATTTTTCGGACTGTTTCCGCATCGTCATGGGAATCATCCTATCTTTACGCGAATTTTGTTTGCCCTTTCAAGACCTTAACTAACTGTTCATTGGACTTACCCTCTGGTTCGTTATTTGCTCAAAAGCATTTGTGGAACGGAGTAATGTTCGTTATTAAGATCGTTCTTGGGGTAGTGGGTCTGATGCCGAGGACCAAAGCCTCTTAACTCTTGTACATTGGAGTATCTCCTTATGGATCAGGTGAAGTTCAGGTACATCCTGTTCGGCGGAGTGGTGACGGTCATCTCTACCAGCCTTCTTTCATCCTAATCTATATCTCATGCGGGGGTCTGTGTTTTGACGGCCCCTGAGTCTGCTAAACAACTGCTAAGCAACCGTGCATCGCTGTTTTTAAATCTTTTACAAGTTATGACTTGCGGCTTCGGATGCGGTTCTTGCGTTTTCAGCAGGCCCAGGCCCGCCGGTGATGAATGGGATCTTTGAAGTTTGCCATTGGACTTGAGCCTCCTTCCTTACGAAATACTGCCGGCGGCCTTTACAATTTCTTTCCGGTCTCTTCCTTTGCCCTCGTGCTGCTGGATCGGAGTCCCTGAAGTGCTTCCTTTTTCACTCCCCGACTTTGGGCAGCTTGCGGAAAATCTTCTTCAGGATGTCGATCTGTTCACGATGAGACTTTGCTGAAGAGCCTTTTGGAAAGTGGCTTCGCTTGGAGTTCTTATCTCCTTATCTCCGGCTGTTTTCTTTCTGTGACTATACTATACCACAGCCCCATGGATTCGTCTATTCGCAGACCGCACAACCTTTATATGCAATATTTGTGCATAATCAGGATTGAATAACACATAGTAAAAGTAGTATAATAGATATGTTGGGCGCGTGTACGCCAAAGCAAAGCCGCCGCTTCTTTTCCCAAGAAGCGGCGGCTTTTTGTTGTATTGGCTTCCCCTTTGGGGGAAGCTGTCAGTGGCCCCGACCACTGACTGATGAGGGGCAAGTCTGCCATAGTCACCCGTTTGCGGGCAGCTACAAAAAACTCGCCCCTCATCCGGCCCTGCGGGGCCACCTTCCCCCAAGGGGGAAGGCTTTGGCTTTACTTTTACATCGTCTCCGGTGCGTTCACCTTGAACATCGTCAGAATGTTGTGGATGACCCCGCGCACGGCCAGGCAGAGCGCGATGCGGCCCTGCTGAACGGCACCCTCGGCATCCAGGATGCGGCAGGCGTTGTAGAAGCGGTGATACGCAGACGCCACGTCGATGCAGTAGCGGGTGATGCGCGCCGGGTCGTACTTCTCGGCGGCGGCGGCGATCTCGGCGGGGAAGGCGGCCAGCAGGCGGATCAGCGCCTGCTCGGCGGGGTCTGCCAGCACGCTGGCGTCCACGGCGTCCGCGCCCTCAAACTTCACGCCCTCGCTCTCGAGCTTTTTCAGCACCGAGCAGATGCGCGCGTGGGCGTACTGCACATAGTAGACCGGGTTCTCGCTGTCGTTGCGCACGGCCAGGTCCAGGTCAAAGTCCAGCGTGGACGAGCTCTCGCGCTGGTTGAAGAAGAACCGTGCGGAATCAATGGGCACCTCGTCCAGCAGGTCGGTCAGGGTGATGGCCTTGCCGGTACGCTTGCTCATGCGCACGGGCTTGCCGTCGCGCATCAGGTTGACCATCTGCATCAGCACGATGTCCAGACGGCTGCCGTCCAGCCCGATAGCGTCCATCGCGCCCTTCATGCGGGCGACGTGGCCGTGGTGGTCGGCGCCCCAGACGTCGATGGCCTTGTCAAAGCCGCGCACGGCCAGCTTATTGTAGTGGTAGGCAATGTCGGCGGCAAAATAGGTCGGGATGCCGTTGGCGCGGACGAGCACCTCGTCCTTGGCCTCCTCCTCGCTGCCGTCGTCGGTCTTGCGCTTGTTGACGACGCCGTACTTGGCGGCGTACTGGGCGCTGCGGTACATGATCGCGCCGTCCTCGGCCTTGTAGCAGGCGCCGGTCTCCAGCAGCTTGTCCACCACGGCCTTGACTGCGCCGGAACTGTGCAGGTCGCTCTCGTGGAACCAGACGTCGTACTGGATGCGATACTTGCCGAGATCGCGCTGCAGCCCCTCGATGTTCTTCGGCAGAGCGTCGGCGACGATGGCCTTTTTCAGCTCGTCAAAGTCCTTGTTGACGTAAGCGTCGCCGTGGACCTCGGCAAACTCCTTGGCGCGGGCGATGATGTCCGCGCCCTGGTAGCACTCCTCAGGCAGCGGGCAGGCGTCCTCGCCCTTGTACAGCTGCAGATAGCGGATGGCCAGGCTCTTGCCGAACTTCTCAATCTGGTTGCCCGCGTCGTTGATGTAGAACTCGCGGGTCACGTCGTAGCCGGCCCAGTCCAGGCAGGCGGCCAGGCCGTCGCCCAGTGCGCCGCCGCGGGCGTTGCCCATGTGCATCGGGCCGGTGGGGTTGGCGGAGACGAACTCGACGTTATACTTCTTGCCTGCGCCCGCGTCGGTGCGGCCATATTCAGGGTTGGCGACAGCGGCGCGCACGACGCTGGTGAACCAGTCCTGGCCCAGGAACAGGTTGATGAAGCCGGGGCCGGCGACCTCAAAGCGGTCAAACAGGCTGCCGTCCAGCTGCAATTTCGCGGTAATGGCTTCTGCGATCTGGCGCGGTGCCTTGTGGAAGGCGCGCGCACCGGCCATGGCCACGTTGGACGCAATATCGCCGTTTTTGACGTCAGCCGGGATCTCGACGATGAAGTCGGGCAGTGCGGCCTCGGGCAGGGTGCCGTCGGCGACAGCCGCCTTGACGGCGTCGGTCAGCAGCGTGCGCGCCTGTGCCAGCGCCGCCGCCCGCGGGTTGTAGTTTTTATAATCCATGATGAACCTCCTGTGGGGGATTTTCTATATTATAACGCGGTAGGGGCCGGGCATGCCCGGCCCGCTGCTTTGCCTTTACAGAGCGCTTTCCGGTAGGCCGAGGGCCGGGCATGCCCGGCCCCTACGGGGCAACGCGTTTTTAAGCTTCCGGCAGCTTATCGACCGTAATGTCAACCAGATTCCGGCTGATGAAATTCTCGGCGCCGGAATCGAGGGTGTAGCTGAATTTCAGCCTGCCGCCGTTCTCGTCGAGCCGCTGCTCAATGACGTCGGCGGCCACGCCCAGACTGATCGAGCCGTAGCCGGTCTCGTAATGGCAGAGATGGCGCGTGCCCTTCTCGATGATGAGCTGGCTCGACTGCTTGCCGAACCGCAGCATCGAGACCTTGCGCGCGTCCTCGGCCACCTTGACCGTCGTTGTGCAGCCCTCATAGCCGGTGGTCTCGGTCTCCTTGTAGACAATATAGTAGGCACCGTCCTTGTGGACGAGCGAGCCGCGGGTCATCAGCTCCACGGTATCCGTGTCGCCCCGCTGCTCCATCGTGCCCTTGATGGTGATCAGATAGTTTTCTTCCATGGTGTACCTCTACGCTAAAGCCTTCCCCCGAGGGGGAAGGTGGCCCGCAGGGCCGGATGAGGGGCGACCTTCCGTCATTGCTCGGTAAATGGGCGGCCACGGCAACCCGCCCCTCATCAGTCACCTTCGGTGACAGCTTCCCCCGAGGGGGAAGCCTTTTTTCCCCTAGTACGTCTCAATCGCGATTCTTTCCACCGTTCCGCCGGCGTACTCGCCCAGAAACGTGTGTGCCAATTCGTCAAAATTGTCGGGGGTGTCGCTGACAAAATACCGCGCGGTGCCGCCTGCTTTTTTGCCGTTCAGCAGCCCTAAATCGTCCAGCGCCGCCGCGGCGGCCTGCGCCGTGACCTTGCCGGAATCGACAAGATGCACCTCGTCGCCCATAAAGTCCCCAATCATCTTTTTCAACAGGGGATAGTGGGTGCAGCCCAAAATCAGCGTGTCAACGCCCGCGTCCTTCAGCTCCTGCAGATACTCCGCAATGATCAGCTTTGTGACCGGGTTGCCGTCGTTGAAATAGCCGTTCTCGACCAGCGGCACAAACATCGGGCAGGCGCGGGCAAAAATCTGCACGTCGGGCATCATGTCGCGGATGATGGCGGCATACGACCCGCTGCGCACCGTGGCCGCTGTGCCGATGATGCCGATTTTGCGGTTCCGCGTCGCGTCCACCGCCGCGCGGGCCGTGGCACCCACAACGCCGGTAAACGGTACGGGCAGCCTGGCGGCCTCCTCCGGCGGATAGGTCGAGGACACCGTGCCGCAGGCGGCAATGATAAATTTCACGTCCTGCTGCAATAAAAAGCGGATGTCCTGCCGCGCGTACTGGACAATGATGTCCCGCCCGCGGCTGCCGTAGGGCACGCGGCCCGTGTCACCGAAGTAGACGATGTCCTCACCGGGCAGCACGCGGCGCAGCTGGCGCACGGCGGTCAGCCCGCCCAGGCCGCTGTCAAACACGCCGATGGGCCGTGTGTCCATCAGTAGGCCCCCTTCCGGCGGTGGACGGCCAGCGTCAGCAGCTTGTCGACCAGCGCAGGATAGCTGTAGCCCTCGTGCTCCATCAGCTTGGGGTACATGCTGATGGACGTAAAGCCCGGCAGGGTGTTCAGCTCATTGCAGAGCACCCGCCCGGTGCCGCGCTCAACGAAGAAGTCGCAGCGGGACAGGCCGGAGCAGCCCAGCGCCAGATACGCCTTGCGGGCCTCGGCGCGGACCTCGTCGAGCTTTTCCTCGCTCAGATGCGCGGGAATGACGGTCTGGGACACGCCGTTTTTGTACTTGTCGTCGTAGGTGTAGAACTCGGCCCCGGCCAGGATCTCGCCCGGGCGGGTCGTGGAGACGGTGGACGGGTCATCGGGGTTGCCGATGGCGGCGCACTCGACCTCCTGCGCGTCCACGAACTCCTCAAACACGACTTTGTCGTCCTCGCGCAGGGCGATTTCGACGCCCTTTTCCAGCGCGGCGCGGTCCGCAGCCTTGGAGATGCCGACGCTGGACCCCGCGTTGGCGGGCTTGACGAAGATGGGGTAGCCGAGCTTTGCCTCGATGCCGTCCAGCACCACAGGGCCGTTCAGCTCCAGATCGGCGCGACTGGCGGCGACCCACTTGCAGTGGGGGACCCCGGCGGCGTCCATCAGGGCGTTGGCGACGGCCTTATCCATGCAGACGGCGCTGCCCAGCACGCCGCAGCCCACGTAGGGGATGCGGGCCAGCTCAAACAGGCCCTGGATCGTGCCGTCCTCGCCGTTTTTGCCGTGCATGACGGGTGCGCAGATGTCAATGTGGACCAGCTCCGCCCTGCCGTCCTGCAGCAGCCAGATGCCGTGGTCCTTCCGGTCCGGGCTGAGCACGCAGGGCGTGCAGTCGCCCTGCTCCCAGCTGCCGTCGGCCATAGTCTCGGGCGTGGGGCGGCAGGCCAGCCAGCGGCCATCCTTCGTGATACCCACGGGGAAAACCTCATATTTGTCCGCGCAGGGCTTCTGACCCAGTGCGCGCAGCCAGGCCGAGGCCGACACGCAGCTGACGTCATGTTCACTGGAAACGCCGCCGAAGAACAGTGCGACGCGCAGCTTGGAATTTGTATTCATCAAAAAGACTCCCTTTGTTCAATGTGGCCGTGCCCTTTGGGCACACTACAAGTCTTCAGCTTATTATCATAACATATTATGCGTGCGTTGGCTAGATTATTTTTGGAAAATTTCTGAACCGGGAACGGCAGCCTCCCGGGAACTCCTACTTTCTTTTGTGACCAAAAGAAAGTAGCAAAGAAAAGTCCCGCTGTTGCGGATGCAGCGGACCCCGCCTTAGGGGCTGCACGCCCCTAAGAACCCCAAAGCGGAGGTCGCAGAGGGCGCGGGCTAAACGAAAGCAGTATTACTTTTCGTTCTTAACGCCCGCGCCCTCTGCTCCGTTTGTAAACTCGGGTGTTCCCCCGAACCCCCGCAGGGGGGAGAGGAAGGCCCCCTTGTCAAAGGGTGACTCCCCGCTGCGCGGGGAGATGTCGCGGAGCGACAGAGGGGCCCGGGCCCGAAGGGCTGGCCGCGCTAGCGGCCTGGGGGATTCCGACGGGCCTTGCGCCACCACCCGTTCCCGGTCAATCACCCGCCAACTTGAAGGGGCGGGCTGCCGCCCTCCCTTGCCCCTCTCGTGCACAACCCATTTGTGGCAGTCCGTAGGGGCCGGGCACGCCCGGCCCGCGGCCTTGCCATTACCGCCCGTTTATCATTTGCATCGTAGGGAGGGGTCTTGACCCCTCCGCCGCCTCCCGGCCAACTCCCGCTAACAGGTAATCCGTAGGGGAGGAATTCATCCCTCCCGCGCACCTTCCGCCGCCGCTCACTTCCGCGGGGCGTCGGGGACGCCGCCCCCTACAGCGGCAACCCGTAAGGCTTCTCATTGCCGCCAACCTCCCGGGGGACTCTCACCCCGCCGCAACTCTCACCCAAAAAACAAAAACCGGCCCGCCACACCCGGCGGGTCGGTCAGTCGTCCAACCTGATTTTATAACGCTTGATCAATGCGGCCTGGTCCAGCAAAAAACGCTTCTGGCTGGGGGTGAAGCTGCGGTAACACGTCAAAAGCTGGCGCTCGTCATCGACGGCGGGGGGCTCGTGCCCCAGCAGATAGTCAATGCTCACGCCAAAATAATCCGCGATCCGCCGCAGCGTGTCATAGTCCGGCTCACGGATACCCTGTGCGTAGTTGCTCAACGTGGACGCACTAAGGCACAGCTTGGGTGCAAGGTCTTTGAGCTTGATTTCCTCGCAATCAATTAGATAGCGTAATCTTTCGTTAAAGTTCATAAAAAGTGCCCGATTTCTATAAATTCTAAGCTAGAGAATAGCAAAAAAACACAAAACGAGTTTTTACAGCACGTTTTGGCTTGACAAAACACGAACTGTGTTATAAAATGACGATATGAAATGCCGATGAGGTCTTGAAGTGTCGGCACAAAGACAAAACACTGGAGGAAAACAAGATGTTCAAAAAACTGAAAGACAAAAAGGGCTTCACCCTCGTCGAGCTGATCGTCGTCCTGGTCATCCTGGCCATCCTGGCCGCTCTGCTGGTTCCGGCTCTGACTGGCTACATTGACAAGGCAAACAACGAAAAGATTATTGCTACCACTCGTCAGGTTGTTGTTGCGGCCCAGACGGAGGCTTCCGAGGCTTACGGCAAGAACTCTGCTGGCAAGCTTGCTGACGCTGATGTTACGGTCAAGACCGGTACGGCTGATACTAGCAGCCCTGTCCACATTGCTGATATTGTCAAGCTGGCAGAGGTTGGTTCCGTTGGTAGTGATAGCGCCTTCACTGGTACGAATGGCGTTACCTCTGTTTCTGTTACGATGGCTGCTGCTGATGGCAAGGTCACCAGTGTTATTGTCGAGCAGAGTGGCAAGAAGTGCACCTACACCGCAACGCCCGCGGACGGCGCAAGCCCGTACACTGTTACGAAGTCTGGTTCTTAACCGAGTATTAGTTTGAAAATTACGTCCCACCACCTCCCGTGGTGGGATTTTTTGTTGCCGCCTACCTTATTATACCCGCTGCAGCGCTGCCGGGAGAGTTGTAGGGAGCGGTCTTGACCGCTCCGAGGGCCGTCAAAAAATTGCATCCCTGCCTTATTGCGTGCGTAGGGGCGACCATTGGTCGCCCGCCCGCTTACCGCCGCAACGCATTTTCCGGGACGGTTTTCTTGCAAGGCAAACGGGCACGGGCGAGCAATGCTCGCCCCTACAAGCGTTTTTGACAGTTCCGCGGAGGGGTCAAGACCCCTCCCTACAGAGCAAAAGGAAAAATCCGCATCAAAGGAAACGTGCCCGGGAGAGATAAATCCCGCCCTTGCGCACAAGAGGCAAAGCTGCAATAACGGCAAAGCTGCGGGCCGGGCGCTTGGCGGCGCACAACGAGCGCCGCCAGTTTGCAAGCAAACTCGCTCGTGCGGTTGTTTGCCCCGCAGGGGCAAACATTGTTCGCTCCACGCTCACAACCCCGCAATGCCCGGCCCCTACGCCTCTGTATGCCTTAACGCCTTTCACTCCTATCTCCTCACTCCTCACTCTTTTCAGGTGCTCACCATGCCCCAAACTCCAAAGCTGTCTCCACAACAAAAGGTCGCGCTTGTGGAAAAAATCAAAGCAGGCGAGATTAGCCGCCAGGCCGCGGCGCAAAGCGTCGGCGTCAGCAACACCACCGTGCGCCAATGGCTGCGCATCTATGAATCCGAGGGTGCAGACGGCCTTGCACCCCGGGAAAAGTCCCGCCACCTTACCGCCGAGGAAAAGCAGGCCGCCGTGGCGGAGTACCTCGCGGGCGGGGTCTCGCTGTTTGACGTCTGCAAAAAGTACGGCATCCGCAGCCCGCAAAACCTGCAAAAGCTCGTGGAAAAGGCGCAGGCGGGCGGCGAGCTGCGCGGCTACCACGGCGCGTCCCGCCACAGGGGCGGCGCGTACACCACCGCCGCGGACCGGGAAAAGATCGTGCGGGAATGCCTGGCCGACGGCTGCGATTATGGCGCAGCTGCGTTAAAATATAACGTCGATTACAAGGCGCTGGTGCATTGGGTGGGGCAGTACCGTGCGGGCGCGGCCCTGCACGACGCCCGCCACAGCAGCGAGGGCACAAGCCGCGCCAAGGGCCGCGCCCGCACCGTGCCGCCGATGCAGCGGATGGTCATGGTGCTGGACTGTCTGGAAAACCGGAAAAATTACGGCGCTATGGCGCAAAAATACGCGATAGCCTACCACCAGATCTACCGCTGGGTGCAGCGCTATCTGCAGGACGGATGGCTCGGCATGAATGACCGCCGCGGACCCGCCGACGACCCCGACCCGGCGGGGGAGTGGGGGAAGATTGCCCCCGCCGGTGAGGCCGACGCGGAGCAGTGGGTAGCCAAATGCAAAGGCGTACCGGAGGCTTTGCCTGCCATGCTGCGCCGCGCCGGGTACAGCTGGATGATGATTGCAAAAATTTTGTTTGATCTGGCGCGGATGTAGCAGCCCCAAAGCCTTCCCCCCTCGGGGGAAGGTGGCCCCGCAGGGCCGGATGAGGGGAGAGCTTGCCGCGGCAGCCCGTGTACGGGTCATATCGGCAAGCCCGCCCCTCATCAGTCAGCGGGCGAGGCCGCTGACAGCTTCCCCCAAGGGGGAAGCCGCTCGACGGAAAAAATCTGCAAAAACCATATTGACATGCACGTGCTTTTTTGTGGTAAACTAATCGTTGTAAAAAAAGCAGCAACCGGCAGTAGGCCGTCGGCTCACCTTGAGGGTTTGCAAAAGCCCCGGGTCATACCATGATTACGCACAACAGGTGCGCAACTTCGTATGTTCGGCGGCTGCTTTCAATGGCAGCCGCTTTTGTCATTATCATACACTTGTGGGAGGTGTGTTACAATCGCCAGCAACAGCAAATCCAACGAACTGGAGATCAATGAGCAGATCCGCGACAAAGAAATCCGCCTGATCGGGGCAGATGGCGCGCAGATGGGCATTATGAGCCCGCGCGACGCACTGAAGATGGCCATCGACAAGGATCTTGACCTCGTCAAGGTCGCACCGCAGGCCAAGCCGCCGGTGTGCAAAATTCTTGATTACGGTAAATACCGGTTCGAGATGCAGAAAAAGGAAAAGGAAGCCAAGAAGAACCAGAAAGTGGTTGAACTCAAGGAGATCCGCCTTTCCCTGAACATCGACACCAACGACTTCAACACCAAGGTGAACCAGGCTGCCAAGTTCCTGCAGCAGGGTCACAAGCTCAAGGTGAGCATCCGGTTCCGCGGCCGTGAGATGGCACATACCAGCCTGGGTCTGGATGTCCACAAGCGTTTTGCCGAGGCGTTGGAGGGCAAGGCCGTCATCGACAAGCAGCCCAAGCTTGAGGGCCGCAGCATGATGATGTTCATGTCCCCCGTTCCCAACAAGTAAGAAAGTAAACTCTCTAGGAGGAAACAACAATGGCTAAAATGAAGCTCAAGACCCTTTCCGGCGCCAAGAAGCGCTTCAAGATGACTGCTTCCGGCAAGATCAAGCGCAATGCGTCCAAGCGCCGTCACATCCTGACCAAAAAGACCACCAAGCTCACCCGCGGCCTGCGTATGCCCAAGTACGTCGACAAGACCAACGAGGCTGCTGTTAAGAAAATGATGCCCTACGGTGGCTAATCACTAAGACATTTAAAGGTCAGTTACTACCAGTTACAGACAAAGGAGATATAAAACATGGCTCGTATTAAAGGCGCTACCATGACGCACAAGCGTCGTGCTAAGACTCTCAAGCTCGCAAAGGGTTACTACGGTGCTAAGTCCAAGCACTTCCGCATGGCCAAGCAGGCCGTTATGAAGAGCGGCAACTACGCTTTCGTCGGCCGTAAGCAGAAGAAGCGCCAGTTCCGCAACCTGTGGATCACCCGCATCAACAACGCTGTTCGTGCTCAGGGTATGAACTACTCCACCTTCATGAACGGCCTGAAGAAGGCCGGCGTCGAGCTGAACCGCAAGATGCTGTCTGAGATGGCCATCCACGATCCCGCCAGCTTCAACGCTCTGGTCGAGACCGCCAAGAAGGCTCTGTAATAGCTTGCATAAAAGACTCGCGCACACGCGCGAGTCCTTTTGTGTTTAAAGGGGAAAATGGCAAAAAAGCGAGCAACCAAGGAAAGCTCTCCCCTCATCCGGCCTGCGGGCCACCTTCTCCCCCAAAGGGAGAAGGCTTGAGGCTGTGGAGCCTTCCCCTTCGGGGGAAGGTGTCGGCGGCCCGACCACCGACGGATGAGGGACGGCCTTCCGGCAGACTGCCGTTTCCCTTTATTCATACAAATCAGTTGATTTTATCCAAAAGGGGCGCTACAATGGAAACGATCACAAGCCGCGAAAACGCTAAGATCAAATACGCCTGCGCGGTGCGCGACTCAGAAAAGCAGCGCGCCGCCGACGGGCTTTTCTTTGCCGAGGGGCCGAAGCTCTGCCTGGAACTGGCCAAAAGCTGCACGCCGCGTGCGATGTACGCCACGGCGGCGGCGCTGGCCAAAACGCCCGAGCTGGCCCAATTCGACCCCGCCGAGATCGCGCCCCATGTGGCCGAAAAATTAAGCGGCACCAAATCCAATCAGGGCGTGTTTGCCCTGTTTGAAACGCCCGTGCCGCCCGCGGACACGCTGGACACGGCCCGCCGCATTTTGATGCTGGAGGGCGTGCAGGACCCCGGCAACGTGGGTACGCTGCTGCGCAGTGCCGCCGCGTTCGGCTTTGATGCCGTCGTGCTGGGGCCGGGCTGCGCGTCGCCGCTGTCGCCCAAGACGCTGCGGTCCTCGATGGGCGCGGCGGGGCGGCTGCCGACGCTGCACAGCGACGATCTGCCCGCCGCGCTGGCCGCCCTGCGTGCCCGCGGCGTGACGACGCTGGCGACGGCGCTCTACCGCTCCCGTCCGCTGGACGAGGCCGGGAACGATTTCCCGGGCGGGCTGTGCGTCGTCATCGGCAGCGAGGGGCAGGGCCTGACGGACAGGACCGTCGAGGCCTGCGACATGGCCGTCCGCATCCCGATGACAGACCGCGTCGAGAGTTTGAACGCGGCAGTGGCGGGCAGCGTGCTGCTGTGGCATTTCAGGGGTGTGTGAAAACGCAGATACAGGCGTAAGGGGAGGCGTCGGCAACCATGGACAAAACACTTGTCTGGCTCTGGCTGGCGGATGCCGTCGGCTCGGGCTGTCAATATGCACAGGAGCTGCTGGAACTCTACCCCGACCCGGTCAAGCTGTACGACCTCCTGCGCACGGGCAGCGAGGCCCCGCCCGCCTGCCTGACGCCCCACGCGCTGGCACAGCTGCGGGACACGACGCCCTTTGATTATGAGGAACGGCTCGACCACTGCCTGCTGTCGGGCATCGACGTACTGACGCCCGACGAGGGCGTATACCCGGACCGTTTGCGGGACCTGCCCGACCTGCCGCTTGCGCTCTACGTGACCGGCGACATCGCCTGCCTGAACGGGCGGCGGTACGCGGGCATGGTGGGCACGCGGCGGCCCAGCACCTACGGGCGGCAGGCCGCGTTTGACCTGTCACTGGCGATGGCGCGGGCGGGCGTCGTGCTCGTCAGCGGACTGGCCGACGGGCTGGACAGCGAGGCACACCGCGCCGCCGTGCAGGCTGATGTGCCGACGGTTGCCTTTCTGGGCACGGCCATCGACAAGACCTACCCGGTCTCCAACGCGAAGCTGCGCACCGCCATTGAGAAGGGCGGCGGCGCGGTCTGCAGCGAGTATCCGCCCGGCTACAGCGGGCGCACGACGGGCACTTTTCTGGCCCGCAACCGGCTCATTGCCGCGCAGAGCGAGGAGCTCTGCGTCGCCGAGGCCCGCACCCGCAGCGGCACGCTGAACACCGTCGGCCACGCCGAACGGCTGGGCCGCCCTGTGCTGGCCGTGCCGGGCAGCATCTACAGCGCTTTGAGCGAGGGCACAAACGAGCTGTTGCGCACCCACCGCGCCGAGCCGCTCTGCAAAGCCGCGGACGCGCTGGATATACTGGGTATTGGCGCGGAGACCGCCGCCCCGGCGCAGCAGCGGTTTGACCCGGCCACGGTCAGCGCCGATGCGCAGGCCGTCTACGCTGTGTTAAAGCCCACGCCCCAAAGCATCGACGCCCTGTGTGCCGCCGCAAGCCTGCCCGCCGGACGGGTGCTGGCGGCGTGTACCGAGCTGGAGCTGATGGGCGGAGCCCAGGCGCAGCCCGGAAGGCGGTACATTGCATTATAAGATAATAGATGAAGGCAGTGGCAAGGTGCCCGGGCGGATATGGAATCCGCCCCTACGGCTGTAGGAGTCGGCGTCCTCGACGACCCGGGGCGCTTGCGGCGGCGATAAGCTGGCGGGCGAACAATGTTCGCCCCTACAGGCAACGCTCGGAAGCATGCGTGTCATCTAAATTTAAACATTGAGGTAACTTATGCCAAAATTAGTCATCGTGGAATCCCCTGCCAAGGCCAAGACCATTGGCAAGTATCTGGGCCGCGGCTACAAGGTCACGGCCAGTATGGGCCATGTGCGCGACCTGCCCGCCAGCACGCTGGGCATTGATGTCGAAAATGGCTATACACCGAAATATATCACCATCAAGGGCAAGCAGAAGCTCGTCAAGGAGCTGAAGGCCGAGGCCAAAAAGTGCGACGGCGTCCTGCTGGCAACCGACCCGGACCGCGAGGGCGAGGCCATCAGCTGGCATCTGGCGAACATTCTGGGGCTGGACCCCAGCGCACCCAACCGCGTGACCTTTGACGAGATCACGAAGAAGGGCGTCAAGGAGGGCATGGCCCACCCGCGCGCCATCAATATCGACCTGTTCAACGCCCAGCAGGCCCGGCGCGAGCTGGACCGTCTGGTCGGCTACAAATTGAGCCCGTTCCTGTGGAAAAAGGTCCGCCGCGGCCTGTCCGCGGGCCGCGTGCAGAGCGTGGCCGTGCGGCTGATCCGGGACCGCGAGCTGGAAATTGAAAACTTCAAGCCCGACGAATACTGGAACATCGACGCGCTGCTCAACCCGCAGGGCGAGAAGGGCGAGTTCACGGCCCGCCTGGCCGCCACCGCCGACGGCAAAAAGCTGACCGTCACCAATAAGCAGCAGGCCGACGGCATTCTGGCCGCGCTGGACGGCAGGGACTATACCATCACGAAGATCGAAAAGGGCAAGCGCCGCCGCCAGCCCTCGCCGCCCTTCATCACGTCCACCTTGCAGCAGGACGCGAGCCGCGCGTTCGGCTTCTCGGCCACCCGCACGATGCGCGCCGCCCAGACGCTGTATGAAGGCGTGGACATTGCGGGCCACGGCACGGTGGGTCTTATCACCTATATGCGTACCGACTCGCTGCGCATTGCCGCCGAGGCTCAGGCCGCGGCCAAGACCTTTATTGCGGAGCGCTGGGGCGACAACTACGTCTGCAAGACCGCCCGCAAATGGAAAAGCCGCTCCGCCACCGCCGCGCAGGACGCCCACGAGGCCATCCGCCCGTCTATGCCCGAGCTGACCCCCGACGAGGTCGAGCAGAGCATCAGCGGCGACACCGCAAAGCTCTACCGCCTGATCTGGAGCCGCTTTATGGCCAGCCAGATGGCCGACTGCATTCAGGACACCGTCTCCGCGTCCATCACGGCAGGGGACTACCTGTTCCGTGCGTCGGGCTTCCGCGTCTCGTTCGACGGCTTCACCGCGCTGTACGAGGAATCCACCGACGACGCCAAAAAGAAGGAGACCGCCCTGCCCCCGCTGGAGGAGGGCCAGACCCTCAAACTCAAAAAGCTGACGGCGGACCAGAAGTTCACCCAGCCGCCGCCGCTTTACACCGAGGCCACGCTGATCCACGCGCTGGAGGAAAACGGCATCGGACGCCCGTCCACCTATGCGCCCATCATCACGACCATCGTGGACCGCGGCTATGTGGAGAAGGACCAGAAGAAGCTGAAAACCACCCCGCTCGGCCAAGCCGTCAACACGGTCATGATGGAGCAGTTCCCCGACATCGTCAACGTGAAATTCAGCGCTGACATGGAGAAAAAGCTCGACGTTGTCGAAGCCGGCCAGGCGGACTGGGTCAAGACCATCGACGACTTTTACCAGGGCTTTGAAAAGAGCCTGGAGCAGGCCGAGAAGAACATGGAGGGCAAGCGCATCAAGGTCGAGGACATCCCCACGGATGAGATCTGCGAAAAATGCGGGCGGCCCATGGTCATCAAATCTGGCCGCTACGGCAAGTTTGTGGCGTGCTCGGGCTTCCCGGAGTGCCGCAACGCCCACCCGCTGGTCAAGGACACGGGCGGCCTCTGCCCGCTGGACGGCGGCCACATGCTGGTGCGCAAGAGCGCCAAGGGCCGCGTCTACTACGGCTGCAGCAACTACCCCAAGTGCAACTATATGACCTGGGACGAGCCGGTGCCCGAAAAGTGCCCCCAGTGCGGCAGCACCCTCTTTAAAAAGAAGGGCCAGCTCTACTGCGCCAAAGAGGGGTGCGGGTTTGTGAAGGCGATTGAGAAGAAATGACCGCTTTCGGCACTTCTGTAGGGGTCGATGCCTGCATCGACCCGCGGACAGGCTGCCGACTTGCGGGCGGATGCGAGTATCCGCCCCTACAACCTGCGGAAAACAGAGACGTTACGGAGAAACTATGCAAGTGAAAATCATCGGTGCCGGTCTGGCCGGCTGCGAGGCGGCGCTTTGGCTGGCGGACCGCGGCGTACAGGTCGAGCTGTACGAGCAGAAGCCTGCAAAATATTCCCCGGCCCATAAAAGCGCGGGCTTCGCGGAGCTGATCTGCTCCAACTCGCTCAAGGCCGAGCGCCCCGACTCCGCGTCGGGCCTTTTGAAAATTGAGATGAAGATGATGGGCAGCCATCTGTTGGACGCCGCCGAGACCGCCCGCGTGGCGGCGGGCAGTGCGCTGGCCGTGGACCGCGATGTGTTTTCCACCGCCGTGACCGAAATGGTGGAAAAACACCCCAACATCACGGTCCGGCGCGAGGAGGTCACGGCGCTGGACGAGAGCGCACCCGTGCTCGTCGCCAGCGGCCCGCTGACCGAGGGCGCACTGGCACAGGCCGTCGCCGCGCTGACCGGCGACCATCGGCTGAGCTTTTATGACGCTGTCGCGCCCATCGTGACCGCCGAGAGCCTTGACTATGACAAGGTTTTTGCCGCGTCCCGCTATGGCCGCGGCGAGGCGGACTACCTGAACTGCCCGTTCAATAAAGAGGAATACGAGGCGTTCCACGCGGCGCTCATTGCCGCCGAGCGCGCGCCGCTCCACGACTTTGACGGCGACCTGACCGTCTACGAGGGCTGTATGCCGATTGAGGTCATGGCCGCCCGCGGCGCGGATACGATCCGGTTCGGCCCCCTGCGCCCCGTCGGTCTGCGCGACCCGCGCACCGGCCACCGCCCCTGGGCCGCCGTCCAGCTGCGCGCCGAGAACACGGCCCGCACGCTCTATAACCTCGTCGGCTTCCAGACCAACCTGAAATGGGGCGAACAGAAACGGGTGTTCAGCATGATCCCCGGCCTGGAGCACGCCGAATTTGTGCGGTACGGCGTCATGCACCGCAACACCTTTTTGGAGAGCCCGAAAGTTTTGACGAAGCAGCAGTTCTTGAAAGAACATCCCAACGTGTTTTTTGCAGGGCAGATCACCGGCTTTGAGGGCTATATGGAGAGCGCGGCGTCCGGCTTGCTGGCGGCGCACCAGATGCTTGCACGGCTCAAGGGCCGCGAGCTGCCGCCGCCCCCGGCGGCAACGATGTGCGGCGCGCTGCTGGACTACATCACGACGCCGAACAAGGACTTCCAGCCGATGGGTGCGAACATGGGCATCCTGCCCCGCACCGAGGAGATCAACACCATCCGCGACAAGCGGGAGCGCTACATGGCGCTTTCGCAGGCCGCGCAGGACGCCATGCAGGCGTGGGTAAAGGAGTACGAAGCATGAAAATTTTAGTGGATGCCATGGGCGGCGACAACGCCCCGCTGTGCGTTTTGCAGGGCGTGAGCCAGGCCGCGGCGGAGTTCGGCGACGGCATGGAGCTGGTGCTGCTGGGTGAGGAAAAAGCCATCCGCGACTGCGCAAAAGAGAATAAAATCGACCTTGCACCGTTTGAGATCCTCAACTGCACCGAGACCATCGACATGCACGATGACCCGGTCAAGGCCGTGCGCCACAAAAAGGATTCCAGCCTTGTGAAGGGTCTGACCATGCTGAAGAACGGCGAGGCCGATGCCTTTGTCAGTGCCGGCTCCACCGGTGCGCTGCACGTCGGCACCAGTCTCATCGTGCGCACGGTCAAGGGTGTCAAGCGCCCGGCGCTGGCCACCCCGATGCCCGGTGCCAAGCAGAATTTCCTGCTGCTGGACTGCGGTGCGAACGTCGAGTGCCGCCCCGAAATGCTGAACGCCTTCGGCACGATGGGCAGCGTCTACGCCGAGAAGGTCATGGGCCGCGAAACGCCGAAGGTCGCGCTTGTCAACAACGGCGCGGAGGACACGAAGGGCACGCCGACCTACCGCGAGGCCCACAAGCTGCTGAAGGCAAACCCCTGCATCCACTTTGCGGGTAACATCGAGCCGCGCTACATCATGGACGGTGACGTGGACGTCGTCGTCTGCGACGGCTTTGTCGGCAACGTCGTGCTGAAATTGACCGAGGGCGTCGCCAAAACGCTGCTGGGGATGCTGAAAAAAATCTTCTTGCAGAACCTGATCACCAAGCTCAGCTATCTGGGCATCAAGGGCGGTCTGGGCGAGCTGAAACGTATGATGGACTCCGAGGAGGTCGGCGGCGCACCGCTGCTGGGCGCCGCGAAGCCGGTCATCAAGGCGCACGGTTCCAGCCACGCCAAGGGCATCAAGAACGCCATCCGTCAGGCCAAGCTCTGCGTCGCCAACGACCTGTGCGGCACGATGGAGAAGGCGCTGGCAGAGGTGGCTGCACAGAAGGAAGAAGCAGACGCTTAAAAGGTAAGCTGCCCTGTAGGGGCCGGACATGTCCGGCCCGCGGCATAAAAAATACTGCCCGTAAAAGGGCAATCGAGATAAGGTTGAGGGCCGGATATGCCCGGCCCCTACGGACTAGCCGGAAAGGTGAAAGAATATGGCTCACAAACCGGAAGAACTGCAGGAGGTCCTGCACTATACATTCAAAAATCCTGCGCTGCTGCGCATTGCGCTGACCCATACCAGCTATGCCAACGAGAGCAAGGTCGCCACGACCCACAACGAGCGGCTGGAATTTCTGGGCGACAGCGTGCTGTCCGTCGTTGTAGCGGACTATCTGTTCCACCAGTCGGGCCGCCCCGAGGGCGAGCTGACCCGTATGCGCGCCAGCCTCGTCAGCGAGGATGCACTGTTCCAGTTCGCACAGGAAATTCAGCTGGGTGAGTATCTGCGCCTTGGCCACGGCGAGGACCTTGGCGGCGGACGCAGCCGCCCGAGCGTTGTCTCCGATGCGTTCGAGGCGGTCATTGCCGCACTGTATCTGGACGGCGGCATGGAGGCCGCGCGCAATTTCATCCTGCCCTTCATCACCGAGGGCAAGACCGCCGAGGACGACTACAAGACCCGTCTGCAGGAGGTCGTCCAGCAGGACCCGTCCGCCGTGCTGAAATATGAGGTCACCGGCGAGACCGGCCCCGACCACAACAAGCAGTTTACGGTCTGCGTCTGGCGCAACGGCGAGCTGCTGGCCGAGGGCCGTGGCCGCAGCAAAAAAGCCGCCGAACAGCACGCAGCAAAGGTGGCGCTGGAAAAATTGCAATAATATTGCCGTTTAATGATGCTCTGTAGGGGCCGGGCATGCCCGGCCCGCGGCATAAAAATCGCAGCCCGTTTACGGGTATACAGGGCGGGGTTGAGGGCCGGGCATGCCCGGCCCGCGGCATAAAAATCGCGACCCGTTTACGGGTACATAAGGCGAGGTTGAGGGCCGGGCATGCCCGGCCCCTACGACCATTTTAAGAATTTTGAAAGGTACCATGGAATGCGCCTGAAAGAACTGGAAATCAAGGCTTCAAATCCTTCCCCGACAAGACAAAGATCGAGATCGGCGAGGGCATTACCGGCGTTGTCGGGCCGAACGGCTCGGGCAAGTCGAACATCTCCGACTCCATCCGCTGGGTGCTGGGCGAGACCAGCTCCAAGCAGCTGCGCGGCAGCGGCAAGATGGAGGACGTCATCTTCGGCGGCACCCAGTCCCGCGGTGCCATGGGCTATGCCTCCGTCGCGCTGACCATCGACAACAGCGACCACGGTCTGGACATGGACGCCGACGAGGTCACGATCGGCCGCCGGTACTACCGCAGCGGCGAGAGTGAATACTCCATCAACGGCCAGAACGTCCGCTTAAAGGACGTGTACGAGCTGCTGCTCGACACCGGCATTGGCCGCGACGGCTATGCCATCGTCGGGCAGGGCCGCATTGCCGAGATCGTCGGTGCAAAATCAGCGGAGCGCCGCGAAATTTTTGAGGAAGCGTCCGGCATCGCCAAGTACCGCTACCGCAAAAACGAGGCCGAGCGCCGCCTGGACGCCGCCGAGGGCAACTTAGAGCGCCTGCGGGACATTCTGGGCGAGCTGGAAAAGCGCGTCGGCCCCCTGAAACGCGACAGCGAGAAGGCCCAGCAGTTTCTGGAATTGAGCGAGAAGCGCAAGACGCTGGAGATCACACTCTGGGTCGATGCCATCCGCCGCGCCAACGACTCGCTGCGCGACCAGCAGCGCAAGTACGAGGCCGCCCAGGCCGACTATGACCGCCTGAGCCGCCAGCTGGACGAGTTTGACGAAAAAAGCGCGTCCCTGCGTGCCGAGGCCCAGCAGCTGGTGCTGGCCGTCGAGCAGGCCAACGCCGACATCCGCGCCATCACCGAAGCAAACGCCGGCAGCGAGAGCGAGATCGCCGTCCTGAAAAACGAGAGCGAGCACAGCCGGTTCCGCATCGACGAGGCTACGTCCGAATTGGAGCGCGCCGGGCAGGGCCGCGAGAGCATCGAGCGCGAGGCCGCGGACCACCGCGCCGCCATCGAGACGCTGAAAAGCGGCATGGCCGGGCTGGACGCCCGCGTGGCCGAGCTGCGCGAGGCCCTGCGTGCCCTTGAGGAAAAGGCCGCTGCCAGCGGCGAGCGCCGCGACGTCATTGACGCCGCCATGGCCCGCCTGCAGGACACCGCCACCGCCGCCAGGGTCAGCGCCGCGTCGGCGCAGTCGGCAGGGGAGGCTGCGGCCAACCGCCTGGCCGAGGCGCAGCGCCAGGCCGAGGAGCTGAAAGCCGGCGCCGCCGCCACCGACGAGGAACGCCGCCGCGCCGAGCGCCGCTTTAAGGACGCCGAGGAGGCCGTGACCCGCAACGACAACATCAAGGCGGGCCTGAAGCTGAAATTGGACAGCCGCCGCCGTCAGCAGGCCGAGGCTGCCGACAACCTGCAGAAGGCGGACCGAGAAAGGTCCGCCGCCGCCCAGCGCATCCACATTCTGGAAGATCTGGAGCGCAACATGGACGGCTACCAGCAGAGCGTCAAGGCCGTCATGCGGGCGGCGGGCGGCGGGCGGCTGCGGGGCATCATCGGCCCCGTGGCGGGCATCATCACCGTCGAAAAGGGCTACGAGACTGCCATTGAGACAGCGCTCGGCTTTGCGCTGCAGAACATCGTCGTCGAGGACCAGGGCTGTGCCCGCGCCGCCATCGGCTTTTTGAAGGACGAGCGCGCAGGCCGCGCTACGTTTTTGCCGCTGGACACCGTGCAGGGCTCCCGCTTCACGGGCCGCCTGACCGGCACGGCGGAGGTCGCCGCCGACCTGGTCAGGACAGACCAGAAATATCAGCATATCATCGACAATCTGCTGGGCCGCATCATCGTGGTCGAGGACCTGACCGAGGCGTCCGCCGTGGCGCGGAACCTCGGCTACCGGAACCGCATCGTCACGCTGGACGGCCAGGTCATCAACGCGGGCGGCTCGTTCACCGGCGGCTCCACCGCCCGCAGCGTCGGCGTGTTCAGCCGCAAGCAGGAGCTGGACGAGCTGCGCAGCAAGCTGACGAAGCTCGAGCAGAAACGCACCGAGGCGGAAAAGGAATTGGCCGCCCGCAAGGCCGAGGTGGACAACCTCTCGGCCCAGCTGGCCGGTGCCGAGGGCGAGGGCATGAACGCCGCGACGGAGCACGTCCGCGCGAACCTTGAGCTCGAGCGCCTGACGAAGGCCGCCGCCCAGTACGACGAGACGGCCCGGAGCATCGAGGCCGAGATCGCCGCCCAGCAGGCCGCCGTGACCCGGAACGAGACCGCGCGCACCGAGGCCGAGAAGGCCCGGACCGACGCCGAGGCCGAGCTGGCGCAGTACACCGCCGAGCTGGCCGCCTTGGGCGAGAGCACGGGCAGCCTGACGGCAGAACGCGAAAAAATCACCGGTGAGCTGTCCGAAAAGCAGCTGCAGCGCCTGGCGGACGAGAAGGACGTCGGCCTGCATGAGGCCGCGCTGGAGGGCTTGCGGAGCCGTACCGGCGAGGCCGACGCCCGCGCCCGTGAGCTGCAGACGGCGATTGAGGCCGCCAAGGCAAAAATCGAGGCCAACGCGCTGAAAATCGCCGAGATGGAGCGCGTGCGCGGCGACAACCAGCAGAAAATTGCCGCCGCGGAGGAAACGATCCGATCTGCCAACGCGGCCCGCCTCGAAAAGGAGGCTGCGATCTCGAAACTGGGGCAGGACAACCGCGCCCTGACCGACGAGCGCGAGCGGATGAGCGGTGAGATGGCCCGCCTGGCCGAGCGCCGCACCGCCGCCGAGACCGAGCTGAACGACACCAACAGCAAGCTGTGGGAGGAATACCAGCTGACCGAGAGCGAGGCCCGCAGCCAGTGTGTGCCGTTTGAGAGCCTGACCGAGCTGCGCCGCAGCGTGACCGAGGTCCGCGGCAAGATCCGCGCCTTGGGCAACGTCAACGTCGGCGCGATTGACGAATATAAAGAGGTCAAGGAGCGCTATGACTTCATGAAGGCGCAGGTCACCGACGTCGAAAAGGCGAAGGCCGAGCTGACGAAGATGATCGCCGAACTGTGCAGCGAGATGCAGGAGCTGTTCACGGCGAGCTTTAAGCAGATCAACGCAAACTTCCAGCAGATTTTCAAGGAGCTGTTCGGCGGCGGTCATGCGCGGCTGTACCTGTCGGATGAAGCGAACGTGCTGGAATCCGGCATTGAAATTGAAGTCTCGCCCCCGGGCAAGGTCATTAAGAACCTGTCCGCGCTTTCCGGCGGCGAGCAGGCGCTGGTCGCTATCTCGATCTATTTCGCCATCCTGCGCGTCAACCCCGCGCCGTTCTGCTTCCTCGATGAGATCGAGGCCGCGCTGGACGACGTAAACGTCGCGCGCTATGCGCAGTATCTGCGCCGCATGACGGACCGCACCCAGTTCATTGTCATCACCCACCGCCGCGGCACGATGGAGGCCGCCGATGTCCTCTACGGCGTCACGATGCAGGAGGACGGCGTGTCGAAGATTTTGCGCTTGGATCTGGATAATGTGAGCGCGGACCTTATTACCTGATGGCATCTAGGGGCCGGGCATGCCCGACCCGCCGCATAAATACGACCACCCGCCAATGGGGAGCCACACAAACCCGCGGGACGGCAAATCAAAAGTAAGGAGGGCCACGATGGGCTTTTTCAACTTTTTCAAACGCGATATTTCCGAGGAGGAATTTCAGGAGCAGCAAAAGGTCAAGCGCGGGCTGGAAAAGACCCGCACGGGCTTTTTCCAGAGCATCGTCAATACGCTGACCAACGCGCAGATCGACGATGATCTGTACGACCAGCTCGAGGAACAGCTCATTCTGGCCGACGTCGGCCCCGCCTGCGCCGTGCGTCTGGTGGACGAGCTGCACGACGAGGTCGAGGAAAAACACCTGAAAACCGGTCAGGAGGCGCTGGACGCGCTGCGTGGCATCATCTGCCAGGAGCTGACCCCCCGCTACCCGATGGATCTGGACGGCAAGCCCGCCGTCATTCTGGTCATCGGCGTCAACGGCGTCGGCAAGACCACGACGATTGCCAAGCTGGCCGGCCTGTACAAAAAGCAGGGCCGTCGCGTCATGCTGGCAGCGGGCGATACCTTCCGCGCCGCCGCCAGTGAGCAGCTGGAGCTCTGGGCCGAGCGTGCCGACGTGCCGCTGGTTCAGGCCGGCATGGGCGCGGACCCGGCGGCGGTCATCTTCGACGCCGTCAAGAGCGCCAACGCCCGCGGCTACGACATGGTCATTGCCGACACCGCCGGACGTCTGCACAACAAGAAGGGCCTGATGGACGAGCTGTCCAAAATCTCCCGCAGCGTCAAGAAGGCCAGCCCCGAGGCGAGCCTTGAGGTGCTGCTGGTGCTCGACGCCATCACGGGCCAGAACGCCATCAGCCAGGCCGAGGAGTTCTGCAAGGCCGCCAACGCCACCGGCGTGGTGCTGACCAAGCTCGACGGCACGCCCCGCGGCGGCTGCGCGGTCTCTGTGTGGGAGAACCTCGGTCTGCCCATCCGCTTCATCGGCGTCGGCGAGAAGATCGACGACCTGATGGAATTTGACGCACAGACCTTCGTCGAAAGCTTGCTGCCGGAATCCGCCCTGCAGAAGGACGGAAAAAAAGAGGAAGGGGAGAGCGAAGCATGATCGTTTGCGCCGCCAGCAACAACGCGGGCAAGCTGAAGGAATTGCGCCGCATTCTGGAACGCATGGGCCATGAGGTCAAGAGCCTGCGGGAGCTGGGGATCGACCTTGACCCCGAGGAAACCGGCACGACATTTGCCGAAAACGCCCGCATCAAGGCCGAGGCGTTCTGCAAGGCCAGCGGCCTGCCCACCGTGGCCGATGACTCCGGCCTCTGCACTGACGCGCTGCACGGTGCGCCCGGCGTCTACAGCGCCCGCTACGCCGGGCATCACGGCGACGACGATGCGAACAACGCAAAGCTGCTGCGGGAGCTGGCCGACGTGCCGGAGGAACAGCGCAGCGCAAAGTTCGTGTCGGCGGTCTGTTTCATGCTGCCGGACGGACGCGCACTGGAGGTCGAGGGCGAGTGCCCGGGCCGCATTGCGTTTACATTGCAGAACGGCGACTACGGCTTCGGCTATGACCCGCTGTTCATCCCCGACGAGTACGGCGCACCCGACGGCAAGCGCCCGAACACCGAACGCCGCAGCTACGCCCAGCTCACCCCCGACGAGAAGGACGCCATCAGCCACCGAGGCCGGGCGATGGAGAAGCTGGAAGCGAAATTGCCGGCGTTTTTGGGGTGACATGTAAATGCCTTCCCCTTTGGGGAAGCCTTTGTAGGGGCCGGGCATGCCCGGCCCGCAGCATAAAAGCAGCAACCCGTTTAAAAGGAAACCACACAGACTAGAGGGCCGGGCATGCCCGGCCCCTACCGAGATATATACAATAAAAAGGAGATAATTTATGGCACTTACCAGCAAACAGCGCGCGGCTCTGCGCAGCGCGGCGAACACGATGGACCCCGTTTACCAGATCGGCAAGGGCGAGATCGACGACACCCTCAAGCAGGGCATCGCCGACTGCATCGCCGCACGCGAGCTTATCAAAGTAAAGGTGCTGGAAAACAGCGAATATTCCGCCCGCGAGGCCGCCGACATCCTGTGCGAGGCGCTGGACTGCGAGTGCGTGCAGGTCATTGGCCGCAAATTCGTGCTGTTCAAGCAGAAGAAAAAGGAAAGCGCCTACACCGCCGTGCTGGCAAAATGAAAACACTGCTCTACGGCGGGACGTTCGACCCGCCCCACAACGGCCACATGAACAACCTGCGCGCCGCGCTGGCACTGGTACAGCCGGACCGCGCCCTCGTTATGCCCGCGGGCACGCCGCCCCACAAGCACGCCAGCGCCACCCCGGCAGAGCTGCGCCTGCAGATGTGTGCCTGCTTTACAGCGCTGTCCCCGGCGGTGCAGGTCAGCGATTGGGAGATACGTCAGGGCGGGCGCAGCTACACCGTGCACACGCTGGAATGGCTGCGCAGCCAAGACCCGGACGGCGCGCTGTACCTCTGCGTCGGCAGCGACATGCTGCTGACGTTTCAGGAATGGTACCGCTGGCAGGATATGCTGAAAATGGCTGCCCTCGTCGTCGAGAGCCGCACCGGCACCGATGAGGCCGCCCTGCACGCCGCCGCCGCAGAACTGAAAAAGGCCGGGGGCCGCGTTCTTTTTGCCCGCGCCGAGAGCTACCCCTGCGCGTCGAGTGACATCCGCAGCGGGAAGATCCCGCGGGAGCAGTGGCCGGAGGTGCTGCCGCCGGAGGTGCTGGCAGTGATAAAGGAGCATCGGCTGTACGGGAGCCTGTAGGGCGGCCTGCCCCCAGGCCGCCGCGGCGGGGTGAGGGCACCCCGCCCTACGCATGACCCGAAAAGGCTGCTCTGTAGGGGCCGGGCATGCCCGGCCCGCAGCATAAAAATACACCACCCGTTCAAGGGCAATCATGGCAAAGTGGAGGGCCGGACATGTCCGGCCCCTACAGCCAGTCAGGAGAAGGAAAAACGCCATGGAGTACTCCGAAGCCAAGAAGTTGGTCAAGGCCCGCCTGAGCGAAAAGCGCTGGACGCACACGAAAAATGTAAAAAAAATGGCTGTAAAACTTGCCAGGCGCTGGGGCACAGACCCGGAAAAGGCCGCTATGGCGGCAATTTTGCACGATTCCGCCAAGGAACTGCCCAAGCAGGAGTTGTTGCAGATTTTTGCCGATAATGCTATAATAGCAGAAAATGCCCCCGCGCGTCCGTCGCCGGTCTGGCACGGCATCGCCGCCGCCATCCTGGCCGAAACGCAATGGGGCATCACCGACCCGGAAATTTTATCTGCCATCCGCTGCCATACTACCGGCAAGCCGGGAATGTCCAAGCTCGATAAGATCATCTATTTGGCCGATATGACCAGCGCCGAGCGCGACTGGCCCGGCGTAGACGACCTGCGCGCGCTGGAAATGCAGGATCTGGACCGGGCTCTTTGCGACGCACTCAAGCGCAGCATTGATTTTGTGGAAGAAAAGGGCGGCTCGCTGGACCCTGAAAGCGTCGCCGCTTATGAGTATGCAAAAGCACACCTTGAATAAAAACACTCCACAGAGCAGGGAGGAAATGTAATGAGCGAACCGCGTAAGCTGTATACCGGCAGTGCATCGGGCGGGCTGGATCAGGAGCAGTATGAGGCTGCCCGCCGCCGCGCCCAACAGCTGGCCGAACAGAATGCCCGCCGCCGCACCGTGCAGCAGCCCATGCGCACGGCCCAGGGACGGCATATCAGCCAGCGCCCCGTTGTGACCGAGCAGCCGGCCCCCGCACCCGAGCCGCCGGTACAGGAGCGTGCCCAGCAGGCTGCGCCCGCACCGGAAAAGCCCCGTGAGCTGACCTACGCCCAGCGGCAGGCCATGGCCTACCGCGCCGCTGCCGAGCGCAGATACGGCGATACCTTGCAGTTTCAGGTGCAGCGCCCCCGCCGCACCGTGAACCGCCCGCCGGAGCCGGAGCAGCGCACCCGGCAGGCTGCCGCCCAGCTGTATGAGCAGCCCGCGGCCCCGCGGCAGGGGCGACAGCCCGCCCCGCGCCCCCAGGCGCAGGCCCCCGGTGCCCCGGCCTCCGTCGGCGGCATCCGGCTGGAGGAGGCTGCCGCGCAGCCCCGCCGCGCAAAGCATGCGGATGCCCCGCAGCCCGCAGCCCATAAGCCCCGCACCGCCGCAGGCGGCAATGGCGGCAGCCGCAAGCCCCCGCGCGATGAGGACGATGCCCCGCACAAGGCAAAGGGCAGAAAGTCCGGCAAAAAGGGCGGCAGCGGCAAGGGCGGAAACGGGAAAAAGAAGAAAAAGATCCGCTGGTGGCAGATCCTGCTCATCACGCTGCTGGTCATCGCGCTGATCTTCGGCGGTGCGTTCGCGCTCATCATGGGGGCCATCACCCCGGCGGGCGGCAACATCAAGCTGAACCAGCTCATCAACACGCCCAAGGAATTCCAGGGCAAGGAGTTTAACATCCTTGTCACCGGCGTTGACCGTTCGTCCACCGGCGATCTGTCCGCAGGTGCGGCCAATGACTCCAACGTCAACGACGGCATGACCGATATGATTTTGTACGTCCATTTCAACAATGAGACGGGCGAGATGAAGATGCTGCAGATCCCGCGTGATACGATGGTCACGACGGACGCGAGCGTCTCCGGCAACTTCCGCATCAACGGTGTGGCCAAGACCCAGGGCAGCGACGGCAACAACAACATGGCCGCCCTGTGTGAGCTGGTCGCAGACCAGTACAAGCTGCCCATCGACGGATTTATGACGATCCGCCTGGAAATGCTGACCGAGCTGGTAGACCTGTTCGGCGGCGTGGAGATCAACGTCCCCATGGATGTAGACTACGCCGCGCTGGGGCTGGGAGACAGCGTCATTCACGCCGGCTACCAGACGTTGAACGGTGCGTCGATGGAGTTCCTGCTGCGTGCGCGTAAAATTTACCCCGACGGCGACATTGGCCGCCTGAACATGCAGCGCCAGTTCTACGCGGCGCTGTTCCGCAAGCTCAAGAGCATCGGCAACATCTGGGACGTCGCCAAGTTGACCCCCGCCGTGCTGAACTATATGGAGACGAACCTCAGCGCGTCCGACCTCATCAGCTTTGCCATCAGTATGCTGAAAATTGATTCCAGCAAGATCATGATCTGCCAGATGCCGGTCATCAGCGGCCCGCAGTACAACGGCCAGTCGCTTTTGTACCCCGCGCGGCAGGCGGATGCGGACCTGCTGAACCAGTACTTCCGCGAGAACACCGGTCCCGTCGATGCCAGCCAGCTGAACCTGTGCGACAATGTCATTGACCTGTCCGGCTACACGGCCACCGACCCGAAGATCCAGCAGATGGGCGGTCTGATGGCCGAGGCGGACGACGCGCAGAAGGACCCAAATCAGAACCTCGACGGCTCCAACCAGGTCACCGACATCATGGCGTCCGAGTCCACGGCGGAGAGCGAGAGCACCGACACGGATTCCACCGATACCGAGAGCCAGCCGGCAGCGTAATACAGAAAAACTTCGGGTAAAGGCGAAGCTCTCTTCCTCAGCCGCCTGCGGGCGGCAGCTCCCTCGCAGAGGGAGGCAAGGCCCTTGGCCCCCTCTGCGAGGGGGCTCCCGCCGCAGCGGGTGGGGGAGAGAACCTCCCGCAGCCCGAAACCTACCCCTTTAAGGAGAACATCTATGGAAAGCAAAGAACTTGCCATTCGTCTGGCGCGTGCGCTGGACGCAAAGAAGGCCGTCAACGTCCACATTCTGGCCGTGGAGGACCTGACCACCGTCACCGAATATTTCGTCATTGCCACGGGTATGTCCACCACCCATGTCGGCGCACTGGCCGATGAGGCCGAGTTCCAGCTGGACCGCGAGGGCGTCAAGGTGCTGCGCACCGAGGGCCACGACGGCAAGCGCTGGGTGCTGCTGGACTACGGCAGCGTCATCGTCCACGTCTTTACGCAGGAGGCTCACGACTACTACGACCTCGAGCACCTCTGGGCCGACGCCACGGTGGTTCCGGCATCCGAGTGGATGCCGGAGCAGCCCGAGGACGAGCAGTAAAAATGCGGAATGGCTTCCCCCTCGGGGGAAGCTGTCAGCGGCCCCGACCACTGACTGATGAGGGCAGACTTTCCCGCGGCAGCCTATAAACGGGCAGCGGCGGCACACGCGCCCCTCATCCGGCCCTGCGGGGCCACCTTCAGTCTACGCGCTAAGAGCCGCCTTCGGCGGTTGCGCTCTGACACGCGCCTGCGGGCGCAGCCCCTCGGGGGAAGGCTTTAAGAAGGTTACGACCCATCAAAAATTTATCTGTGGGGAGAAATTTATGAAATACGACTTTAAAACAGTTGAGGCCAAATGGCAGAAGGTCTGGGAGGACGAGGATACCTTCCATGCCGAGATCGACCATTCCAAGCCGAAATTCTACGCGCTGGTCGAGTTCCCGTACCCGTCCGCCGCGGGCCTGCACGTCGGCCATCCGCGCAGCTACACCGCGCTGGACATCGTCGCGCGCAAAAAGCGTCAGTGCGGCTATAACGTCCTGTACCCCATGGGCTGGGACGCCTTCGGCCTGCCTACCGAGAACTACGCCCTGAAAAACCACATCAACCCCGAGATCGTCACCGCCCAGAATGTGGCCCGCTTCAAGAGCCAGCTCAAGGCGCTGGGCCTGTCCTTTGACTGGGACCGCGAGATCAACACCACCGACCCCGAGTACTATAAGTGGACGCAGTGGATCTTCATCCAGCTGTTCAAGAAGGGCCTTGCCTACAAGAAGGAGACCACCGTCAATTACTGCACCGGCTGCAAGGTCGTTCTGGCCAACGAGGAGGTCGTCAACGGCGTCTGTGAGCGCTGCGGCAGCCCCGTTGTCCAGAAGAACAAGAGCCAGTGGATGCTGAAGATCACGGCCTACGCAGACCGCCTGATCAACGACCTGGACGACGTCGATTACATCGACCGCGTCAAGACCCAGCAGCGCAACTGGATCGGCCGCAGCCACGGTGCCGAGATCAACTTCGACACCACCGCGGGCGACACCCTGACGGTCTACACCACCCGCGCGGATACGCTGTTCGGCGCGACCTACATGGTCATCAGCCCCGAGCACGCCTTCATCAAAAAGTGGGTCGACGCGGGCCTTATCCGGAACGCCGACGCCGTCGCCGCCTATCAGGAGGAGGCCGCCCGCAAGTCTGACTTCGAGCGCACCGAGCTGAACAAGGAAAAGACCGGCGTTGTCGTCGAGGGCGTCAAGGGCATCAACCCCGTCAACGGCAAGGAGATCCCCATCTTTATCTCCGACTACGTCCTGGCAACCTACGGCACTGGCGCCATCATGGCCGTGCCCGCCCACGACACCCGCGACTGGGAGTTTGCCAAGAAGTTCGGCCTGCCCATCATCGAGGTCGTCAAGGGCAATACCCCCAGCGACCTCGACAAGGAGGCGTTCACCGATGTGGCCACCGGCACGCTGGTCAATTCTGATTTCCTGAACGGCCTGTCCGTTGAGGATGCCAAGAACAAGATGTACGCCTGGCTCGAGGAGAACGGCAAGGGCCACAAGCAGGTCAACTTCAAGCTGCGCGACTGGGTGTTCAGCCGCCAGCGCTACTGGGGCGAGCCTATCCCCATGGTCTATTGCGACAAGTGCGGCTGGGTGCCCCTGCCCGAGAGCGAGCTGCCCCTGCGCCTGCCCGAGATCAAGGACTTTGAGCCGGGCGAGAACGGCGAAAGCCCGCTGGCGCGCCATACCGAGTGGGTCAGCACGACCTGCCCCTGCTGCGGTGCCCCCGCCAAGCGCGAGACCGACACCATGCCCCAGTGGGCCGGTTCGAGCTGGTACTTCCTGCGCTACTGCGACCCGAAGAACCACGACGCCATCGCCAGCAAGGAGGCGCTCGAGTATTGGAGCCCCGTGGACTGGTACAACGGCGGCATGGAGCACACCACCCTGCACCTGCTGTACAGCCGTTTCTGGCACAAGTTCCTGTATGACATCGGCGTTGTGCCCACCAAGGAGCCGTACCAGAAGCGTACCTCCCACGGCATGATCCTGGGCCTGAACCCCCATGCCTTTGAGAACCAGCCCGATGCCGAGCGCAAGCGCCTGCTGGCCGAGTACGGCGACGAGAAGGGCGCGCGCAAGGCCCTTGTCGAGAAGTACGGCGAGATGGCCGAGCACCCCATCGTCAAGATGTCCAAGTCCCTCGGCAACGTCGTCAACCCCGACGATGTGGTCAACGAGTACGGCGCCGACACGCTGCGCCTGTATGAGATGTTCATCGGCGACTTTGAGAAGGCCGCCCCGTGGAACACCTCCTCCATCAAGGGCTGCAAGCGCTTCCTCGATAAGATCTGGTCGATGAGCGAGAAGCTCGTTCCCGGCGAGGGCGTCCGCCCCGAGCTGGAAGCCGTTGCCAACCGCACCATCAAGAAGGTCGGCGAGGACATTGACGCGCTGAAGGCCAACACCGCCATTGCCCAGCTGATGATCTACGTCAACGCACTGAGCGATCAGGGGGGTGCGACCAAGGCCGAGTACGAGCTGCTGCTGCAGCTGCTGAACCCGTTTGCCCCCCACATGACCGAGGAGCTGTGGCAGCAGCTGGGCCACACCGAGCAGCTGGCCTACCACGCCTGGCCGACCTACGACGAGGCCAAGTGCGTCGAGCAGACGATTGAGATCGCCGTGCAGGTCAACGGCAAGGTCAAGGCCCGCATCAAGGTGCCCGCCGCCATCGAGAACGCGGACGCCATCGCCGCCGCCAAGGCCGAGCCCGCCGTAGCCGAAGCCATCGCCGGTAAGACCATTGCCAAGGAGATCTATGTCAAGGGCAAGCTGGTCAATATTGCGGTCAAAGGCTAAAATTTTATAAGCACTCTAAGGCAGAGCGAAGGCTCTGCCTTTTTTGTGTTGCAGAAGTCATTCCGTTAGAGCGGCTTCCCCCTTGGGGGAAGCTGTCAGCGGCCCCGCCCGCTGACTGATGAGGGGAAGCTTACCCACAGCAGTCCGTAAATGGGCGGCAATGGCACACCTGCCCCTCATCCGGCCCTGCGGGGCCACCTTCCCCCAAAGGGGAAGGCTTAGGGTTCCCCCTACATCCATTGTTTACAAAACGCCCAAACTACGCTATAATAAAACCAACAAAAACTTTGACGAAAGCAGGTCCTACCATGCTCATCAGTCTGATCGTACCCTGTTACAATGAAGAAGAAGCGATGCCGCTTTTTTATAAAGAAGCCTCCCGCGTGGCGGCGGAGATGAAAGCCAGCCACGGCGCGGAGTTTGAGTTTATCTTTGTGGACGACGGCTCCCGCGACGGCACGCTGCGCGTCGCGCGCGAGCTGCACGCGCAGGACCCCCGCGTGCGGTATGTCTCGTTCAGCCGCAACTTCGGCAAGGAGGCCGGTATCTACGCGGGTTTACAGGCCGCCAAGGGCGATTACGTCGCCACGATGGACGCCGATCTGCAGGACCCGCCCGCGCTGCTGCCGCAGATGCTGGACACGCTGCTGACCGGCGAGTACGACTGCGCCGCCACCCGCCGCACGACCCGCAAGGGCGAGCCGCCGCTGCGCAGCTGGTTTGCCCGCAAGTTCTACCAGATCATCAACAAGATGTCCGATACGGAAATTGTCGACGGTGCGCGGGATTTCCGCTTGATGAGCCGCAAAATGACCGACGCTGTGCTCAGCATGGCCGAGTACAACCGCTTTAGCAAGGGCATTTTCAGCTGGGTCGGCTTCAAGACCAAGTGGTTCGACTATGAGAACATCGAGCGCGTGGCCGGCACGACCAAGTGGAATTTCTGGGGCCTGTTCAAGTACTCCATCGAGGGCATCGTCGGCTTCTCGACCACGCCGCTGCTGATCGCGGCGGGGGCGGGCGTGCTGTTCTGCATCCTCGCGTTCATCGGCATCCTCTTTGTCGTCGTCCGCGCGCTGATGTTCGGCGACCCGACCTCCGGCTGGCCCAGCATGGTCTGCATCATTCTGCTGTGCAGCGGCGTCCAGCTGTTCTGCACCGGCATTGTGGGCGAGTACCTCGCCAAGACCTACCTGGAGGTCAAGCACCGCCCCATCTACATCGTCGCCGAGACCGAAGAGGACAAAAAGTAAACGATGGACTGGCAGAAAAAAGTGAGCCTGTGGTGGGCGAAAAACTTCCGCCCGCTTGTCGTGGCGCTGCTGGTCGGTTGCGGCGTACATTACACGATTTATGCTAACCAACTCGGCAATTTTGATGCCGTGCACATCGGTGCACTGTACACTGCCGATGGCTGGCCCGAGCATCTGTATTGGGAGACACAGCAGGGGCGTTGGGCGCTGCGCCTGGTGGATATGCTGCGCGGCGGCATCAATCAGCCTGCGCTTTCGGCATTGCTGATGCTGTTCCTCTACGCATTGGCGGGAGTGCTGCTAACGGATTTGTTTGCTGTGCGCAGCCGTGTGGCAAAATATCTTATCCCGCTTACACTGGTCTGTGCGCCCTATGTAGCGGAAGTTGAAACCTACCACTATTGCAGTGTGTCCTATGCGCTGTCTTTCCTGCTAGCGGTGCTGGCCGTGCGATCCGCCGTCTGCGGCGTGCGGTTTGTATGGGTGATGGGTACGGTCTGCCTGGCGTTCGCGCTGGGAATGTATCAGGCCAATCTGGGCACAGCGGCGGGCTTGTGCGTCATGCTGCTGCTTCTGGCCGTTCTGCGCCGCCCCGGCGAATGGCAGGCCACCGGCCTGACTGCCCTGCGCATGGTGTTGATGGGCGGCAGCGGTGCGGCGCTGTATATGCTGATTTTAAAATTGTTCCTGCGGCTGTACGATGTGGGCCTATCCGGCATCAACGGTATCAACACCGTGGGAATGGGGACACTGCGCAATCTGCCGTTTGGCTTGAAAAACGCCTACTTTGATTTTTACGCCTACTTCTTCACCCACGGCATTGCCCAAAACCACTATGGGCAGATCGCGGGCTACCTGCTGCTGTTTGTGCTGGCGGCACTGGCCGGGCTGCGGTGGCTCGCCGTGCTGCACGACCGCAAGGCCGCCGCTGCGGCGGTGGTACTGGTGGCCCTGCTGCCCGCCGCAGCCAATGTGACTGACGTTATCAACACCGGGGCCACTGTGGCGCTGCGGATGGCGGGCTCGCTGGCCATCGTGGTGCCGTTTGCCATCGCCGTGATCGACGCGGCTCCCGCACTGACGGAACGGGCGTTCTCCTGGGGAATGGCGCTCTGCACGGCGTTTTGCGCGGTGCTGCTGCGCGGGTTTGCCGTGCAGGTCAACAACGACGCGGCGGTCATGCTGAAACAAAAGACCACAGTTGTGAACCTCGCCAACCGCCTGTGTACCCGGCTGGAAGAAAACGCCGACTACCAGAACGGCGCCGAGGTCGTGATCCTGGGTGAGCCGAAGCGCGGCGCGTACCCGGAGGAATCCCCGCTCAAGCCTATGGCCGGGAAATTGGCGCAGTTCGGCCCGCTCTCCTTCGACCCGACGTTCAATGCCCACGGCTGGTATGTGCTGGTGTGGGACGAGCTGGGCGTCCAGCTCAACGAATGCGCGGACGAGACTGTCCGCGCCATCAGCAATTCCGACGCGTTCAAGGCCATGCCCAACTACCCGGCAGATGGCTGTATCCAGACCATCGACGGCGTTGTCACGCTGAAGGTGGCAGATTTTCCGTTTTGAGAGCTGATAATGATGCGTGATATGACCAAGGGTGCCCCGCTGGGGCACCTCTTTCTGTATGCGGTGCCGCTGCTGCTGGGAAACTGGCTGCAGCTGGCGTACAATGCGGTGGATTCCATCATCGCGGGGCGGTTCATCGGGCAGGACGCACTGGCTGCCGAGGGCGTGGCCGGGCCGGTCATGAATCTGGTGATTTTGGCCATCAGCGGCCTGTGCATCGGCGCGGGCGTACTGATGAGTGAGGCGTTCGGCGCAAAGCGGACCGCCCGCTTAAAAGAGACGTTGGCAACGACGCTGCTGTTCGGCGCGGCGCTCTGCTGTGCCGCCGCGGCGCTGGGCTGTGCGCTGACGCCGTGGGTCCTGCGCGCGCTGGCCGTGCCGGACTCGATTTTTGGCATCACCGGCATCTACCTGCGCATCACGTTCCTGGGCGCGCCGTTCACGTTTTTCTATAACGCGCTGGCGGCGGGCCTGAAAAGTGTCGGCGACAGCAAAACGCCGCTGAAATTCCTGGCGTTCTCCGCCGTGCTCAACGCGGTGCTGGATCTCATTTTAATTGGCGGGCTGGGCTTTGGCATTGTGTGCAGCGCCGTGACCACTGTCGTGGCCGAGGCCGCCAGCGCGCTGCTGGCCGCCGTCTACATGGCACGCCGCGTGCCGGAGCTCTGCCCCGGGCAGGGGCAGTGGCGCATCCGCCGCGACCTGCTGGGGCCGATTTTGCGCTACGGCGCGGTGACAGCGGTGCAGCAGGCCGTGCAGCCGATCTGCAAGGTGCTCATTCAGGGGCAGGTCAACGCGCTGGGGGTCGGGGCTATCGCGGCGTTCAACGCGGTCACGCGGGTGGACGATTTTGCCTTCACGCCGGAGCAGAGCATTGCCACGGCCATTACGACCTACATTGCCCAGAACCGCGGTGCCGGGCAGACCGCCCGCATCTGCCGCGGCTTTGCGGTGGGCCTGCGGCTGGAGCTGGGCTATTGGCTGCTGATGGGCAGCCTGACGCTGCTGCTGCGCCGGGGCATCCTGTCCCTGTTTGTGGCAGGGGAGGGGGCCGCCGACGTCATTGCACTGGGCAGCACGTACCTGGGCTGGATGGCGGTGTTCTACGCCCTGCCCGCGCTGACGAACGGTTTCCAGGGCTTTTACCGCGGCATGGGCAAGATGACGACGACGCTGATCGGCACCTGCATACAAGCGGGGCTGCGCGCTGCCGCTGCTGCGGTGCTGGCCCCGCGGGTGGGCCTGCCCGGCATCGCCTTGGCCTGTGCCTTCGGCTGGTGCGTCATGCTGGCATTTGAGGTGCCGTACTATTTTTGGACGTGCAGGGAGTTATAAGGCTTCCCCCGAGGGAAAAGGCAAAGAACGGCGGTCAGGGAACTGGCCGCTGCTTTTTTATTCTGTAAAAATTCCCCAATATCCCGCGTTTCCGATTGTAATTTCTTCGACAAAATGCTACACTAATACTGTCTATCCACAACATAAAATCTGCCCAAGAGAGGTAACGCACCGTGCCAGAAGAACGCAAAGTCTACCGCCGCCCTGCCCGGACGGCTGCGCCCGCCCCGCAGGCCGGGCAAGCGGCCCCGCGCCCCGACGCGCCCCCGCCGCCGAAGAAAAAGAAACGTCCCGGCGCCAAACGCCGCCGCAGCCGCCTTGTGCTGGGGCTGTGTTTGCTCTGCCTGCTGGTCGTGGTCATTGTGTCGGTGGTGCTGGTGCGCTGCTCGGCAGAGGAGGTAGGCCCCGCCGAGGCGGACTTCGGCACGCCCGCCGCGGCCTGGCAGAAGAACGATCTGGGCTACTACTTCAACACAAGCGGCCGGGCCATGCCCGCCGCGGTGCTCAAAGGCATGGACGTATCCAAGTTCCAGGGCGAGATCGACTGGGAAAAGGCCAAGGCTGCCGGCATCGACTTTGCCATCATCCGCTGCGGCTTCGGCGGCGAGTGGGACGGCCAGGAGGAAAACTGGGCGCAGGATGACCCCCAGTGGCGGCGCAACGCCGACGAATGCACCCGGCTGGGCATCCCGTTCGGCGCGTACCTTTATTCCTACGCCACGACGGTGGAGGAGGCCCGCAGCGAGGCCGACCACGTCGCGCGGCTGCTGGGCCTGACCGCCCCGCCGCAGGAGGGGCTGGACGACTACACCGCCGCGCCCTACCGGCTGAGCTACCCGGTCTACTACGACCTCGAGGATAAGTACATCAGCGGCGTTTTCCCCTCCGAGATGGCCGAGATCACGCAGGCGTTCTTTGACCGCCTGACCGAGTACGGCTACACCGGTGCGCAGGGGCTGTATGCCTCCCGCAACTGGGTACGCGCCCGCATGACGGATCCCGCCTTTGACAAATGGCGCGACAACCTCTGGATCGCGCGGTTCTCCGACGATCTGGACTACGCGGGCACCTACGATATGTGGCAGTGCACCTTCAGCGCCCCGGGCGCGGACTACGGCGTCCAGAGTGAGACAGTCGATCTGGATTTTGTCATGAGACCGTTCAAATTTACCGGTGTATCCGCCTGCAACGGCAAGACCGCCGCGCCGGTGTTCCTGAACGATACCTACACCGACGAGCTGCACATGGACGGCAAGGACGCCTACGCCACGCTGGCGACGAACGAGCCGGGCAAGGAGGACGGCGGACGCAGGGTCTACTGGACGACGAGCGACAAGACCGTGGCCACCGTGGACAAAAACGGCACGGTCCGCGCCCGCACCGACAGCGGGGAATGCACGATCACGGCCACGCTGGCCGATGGCACCGAGAGCCTGACCTGCCGCGTGCGGGTCGGGGACATCACGGTCCCGATCTTTGCCACGGCGGGCCTGCGCGGGGACCGCGCCACGCTGGCGGACGCCGCCGCGCTCAAGGGCGCGACCCCGGATTCCATCCTGCTGGACGCGGGCGACAGCCTGCACGGCACCGAGAGCGCCAGCCTGACAGGCGGTATGGATATGCTGTCGGCGTTCTCGGCGGCGGGGTATGACCTGCACGCCATGGCGCTGACCGACTTTGCCTACGGCACGACCCGCCTGGTCAGCGATGCCAACATGGGCAGCGGCCCGTCGCTGGCGTCCAACCTGCTGAACAACGAGGGCACCGCTGTGTTCTACCGCTCCACAAGCTGGAGCCGCAACCGCGTGACCAATGGCCGGTACACCGTCGTGGAGCGCGCGGGGTATAAAATCGGTTTCTTTGTGCTGAACGACCCGGCGCAGGCCGCGGTCATCTCGGCGTCCAACGGGGAGTTCATCACGGCCCGCGACTGGAACGACACCGCCGCCGAGCAGATCACCGCCCTGCAGAACGCCGGGTGCGATGCCATCCTTGCGATTGTCTCCACCGCCCCGGCGGGCGACTGGCAGAAGGCCCTGCTGAGTCAGGGCGTGACGGCCATTATTGACGGCACAACGGCGGAAAACGGCACGAACGTGCTGGGCGCGGACCTGGGTCTGACCGGCGTGGCGCAGCTGGACCTGGTCTTTACCCAGGGCGGCGGCTGCCGCGTCGAGCTCCGGCAGCCTGTGGCGGCTGCCGAGATGGAGAGCCGCCGCGCCACCTGGCTGGCGATGAGCACCGCCGACGCCGCGCAGGCCGACACCGCTGCTGATGCCGCCGACCCCGGCAAGGACACCGAGGCCGTGGGCGGCAGTGACACCACCGCGCCCACCGAGACGGCAGACGAGGCCCAGCAGGCCGGTGCGGACGCCTATACCAGCGCCGCGGCAGAGATCGCCACGCTGGACGCCGACGACCAGAGCATCCTCTACACGCCGCTGTTCACCTACGCGGCGAACCCCGACGCCAACAAAACCATCAGCTTCGGCAACTATCTGGCGGCGCTCTACGCCGAGATCGTCACAAATGACCCGGCCACGGGGCTGCCGGAGGGTGCGTCCGTCGAGGCGTTCGCGGGCGGTGTGACCGAGCCGGAATACGGCGAGATCACCCGCGGGGATTTGATGGCCGCCCTGCCCGCGACAGCGCGCATTCAGCTGGTCAGCACCACCGCAGAAGCCGCCCGGGCGCTGGCCGACGGCGGCACGGTCAGCCGCGTCTACCAGAACAGTCTGACCGAGTACGCCCCCGAGGGGGATGTAGTCTACATCGTCACCGACACGGCGACTCTGGCCGGTCTGGGTGCGGAGTACACGGTCCTGCGCGATTACGGCGATGTCTTTTGGAGTGTTCGGATGAACATCAACGACCTGACCGCCAACTTTACCACAGAGTTTGTGCTGCCGGAGGCCCCGCAGTACGGAGTCGGGAGACGCGGCTAAAGGATTAACGGCTGCCTCCCGGGAGGTTGTTCTTTCTTTTGGCAGCAAAAGAAAGTAGCAAAGAAAATTGCCGCTGTTTCGACGCGGTGCGGGGTTGTGCGCGTGGGGCCACAGTTGAGCGCAGCGAAACTGGGGAGCGCACAATGATTGCCCCCGCGGGGCAATCAACCGCAAGAGCGGGTTTGCGCAGCAAACTGGCGGCGCTCGTTGTGCGCCGCCAAGCGGGACCCGCGACTTAGGGGCTGCACGCCCCTAAGAACCCCAAAGTGGAAGTCGGAAGTCTCGGCGGCTAAACGGACGCAGTATTACTGTCCGTTCTTAACGCCGCCGAGCCTTCCTCCACTTTTGAGTCGGGTGTTCCCCCGAACCCCCGCAGGGGGAGAGGGAGGCCCCCTTGTCAAAGGGGGCTGGCCGCGCTAGCGGCCTGGGGGATTCCGACGGGCTTTCCGTCGCCGCCCATCCCCGGGCTTCACCCGCCAACTTGGAAGGGGCGGGCTGCCGCCCTCCCTCGCCCCTCTCGTGCGCACCCATTCACGGCAGTCCGTAGGGGGCGGCGTCCTCGACGCCCCGTCAACCTCACGGCAACTCTCGTTCTCCCCGCAACATCCCCAAATAAAGGAGGTTCTCCCACATGAAGCTCACATTCTTAGGCGCTGACCGGGAAGTGACCGGCAGCTGCACACAGCTGGAGGCGGCGGGACACCGCTTTCTGATCGACTGCGGCATGGAGCAGGGCCGCGACGTGTATGAGAACGCAGACCTGCCCTGCGCGCCCGGCACCTATGAGGCACTGCTGCTGACCCATGCGCACATCGACCACTCGGGCCGTATCCCGTACCTGTACAAAAACGGCTACCGCGGCCCCATCTATACCACCGATGCGACCCGCGACCTCTGCGCCATCATGCTGGAGGATTCCGCCCACATTCAGGAGCAGGAGGCCGAGTGGAAAAACCGCAAGGCCATGCGCAGCGGTGCCGAGATGATCGAGCCGGACTACACCGTCGAGGACGCGCAGAACGTCATGAAGCAGTTTGTGCCCTGCCCCTATGAGACGTGGCAGACGCTGTTCGACGGGCCAACCGGCAAAATCGAGATGCGCTTTACCGATGTGGGGCACCTGCTGGGCAGCGCGTCCGTCTCGCTGCGCATTGCGGAGCCGGGCCGCACGCCGGAGATCATCGTTTTCTCGGGCGACATCGGCAACACCCATCAGCCGCTTATCAAGGACCCGTCCAACCCGGGCCACGCGGATTACCTTGTTATGGAATCCACCTACGGGGACCGCAGCCACGGCCCGAAACCGGATTATATCGGCGATTTGAGCGCCGTGCTGCAATCGACGTTCGACAAGGGCGGCAATGTCGTCATCCCCAGCTTTGCCGTGGGCCGCACGCAGGAGCTTTTGTATTTTATCCGCCAGATCAAGGCCGAGGGCCGTATCAAGGGCCACGAAAACTTCCCGGTCTTTGTGGACAGCCCGCTGGCGAGCAAATCTACCACGATCTTCCGGGAAAACTTTGCCGAGTGCTACGACGACGAAGCCCTCGCCCTGGTGCAGAGCGGCCGGAACCCCCTGCAGTTCCCGGGTCTGCACGTCAGCGAGACGAAAGAGGAATCCATGGCCATCAACGGCGACCCGACGCCCAAGGTCATCCTCTCCGCCGCCGGCATGTGTGACGCGGGCCGCATCCGCCACCACTTAAAATATAACCTCTGGCGGCCCGAGTGTACGGTGCTGTTCGTCGGCTACCAAAGCCCCGGCACCTTAGGCAACGCGCTGGTCAACGGTGCGCAGGAGGTCAAGCTTTTTGGCGAGCCGGTGCAGGTCAAGGCCCGCATTGCGCAGCTGGGCGGGCTTTCGGGTCACGCCGACAAGGACGGGCTGGAAGCCTGGCTCCGCGCCTTTGACGAAAAGCCGAAGTTCGTCTTTGTCAACCACGGCGAGGACGCCGTCGCCGAGCACTGGGCCAACCATCTGAAGGAGGAAGGCTACGAGGCCGACGCCCCCTACAACGGCTCGATCTGGATCGCCGCCGAGGGCCGCGTCGCCTGCGCCGAGGTCGGCAACACCCGGAAGATCATCAAGACGAAATCCGCCGAGACTGTGCGCACCAGCGCGGCCTATGACCGGCTGGCCAACATGGGCCAGCGCCTGCTGGAGGTCATCCGCCACAACCAGGGCGGGGCCAACAAGGACCTTGCAAAATTTGCCAGCCAGATCGCTGCGCTGTGCGACAAATGGGATCGATAACATTGACAAAAGCAAAAGGAATATGGCAGACGCTGCCCGCACCCCTGCGCGGCGCGGCGACCCTGCTGGCAGTGCTGGCGCTGGCCGCGCTGCTGACCACGGTGCGGCACAATGCCAGTGCCTACCTGACCGGCGTGTGGGATACAGGCTCCCAGACGCTCGTCTATGGCCGCATCCACCAGATGGAGCAGGGGCAGTACGCCCCCGGCGGCTTTCTGGGTGTCTACACCGACGATTGGAGCGACGACACGAACCGCGCACTGTTCCGGGACGACACCCCCACCGACGCGGCGGCGTTCCACCCCTACACCCACCAGTCGGGCTTGCAGGGCTGGCTGTTCGGCAGGGTCAACCGTCTGCTGCGGCACTGGCTGCCCGACGGTCTGACGCGGGAAACCGCCCTCTACTGGCTGAACAGCACGCTGTTCTACGCGGCGGAGCTGCTTGCGGCGCTGGCCGTGTGGGAAGAATTCGGCCCGCTGGCGGCAGCGTTTGGGTTTGCGTCGGTGCTGCTGGCCCCCTGGCTGCAGCGCGGCATGAAGGACTTGTACTGGTGCCTGTGGACCTGGCTGCTGCCGCTGCTGGCGGCGCTTTGGCTCTGCCATTGCACCCGCGTGCGCGGCAAAACGCCCCGCGGGTGCTGGCCGCTGGTGGCCGCCGCCTGCATGGTGCGCTGCATGTGCGGGTTTGAATTTATCACAACATTTTTGATCCTGTGTGAGATCCCGCTCTGCTACGCGGCAGCCAAGGCGTATTTTGTGCGGCGCGACCCGCACGGCGCGCTCGTCTGGCTGGGCCGCACCGTCGGGGCGGGTGTCTCGGCGCTGGGCGGTGTGACTGCGGCGCTGGCGCTCTGGTTCGCACAGGAATGGCTCTGCTTCGGCAGCGCGGCGGACGCCTGGCAGAACATGACCCGGGCCGTCACGGACCGCGTCAGCCTGACGGACAGCGCGGTGCGGGATGTGAACGTGTTGCAGGTGCTCGCGCAGTATTTCCGTGAGAGTACGGAGCCGCTTTTGCAGCTCGGGCCCGTCAGCATCACGGCATGGCAGCTGCTTCTGTTTGCGCTGCTGGTCGGCGCGGTGAGCGTTGTTGTCTGCCTGCGCCGCGGCACGGCGGCGCAGCTGGTGCCGCCGTGCATCGTCTGGGGGCTGGGGCTGGCGGCCCCGGCGTCCTGGATGGTGCTGTCCAAGGCGCACGCTGCGATCCATACCCACCTTGTACCGATGCTTTGGCACTTTGCGTTTGTGCCGATCAGCTGTATGCTGCTGCCGGTGCTGGCAAAACTCATGATCCCGGGGAGGAAAAAAGACCTTGTGGCATCCCATTAAACACTACAAAACGATCCGCCATCACAAAATGCTGGTGATGAAAAACTGCTTCCGCTGCGGGCTGTACTGGCAGGGCCTGACCCACGATTTAAGCAAGCTGGCCCCCGTGGAGTTCTGGGCCGGGGCCAAATACTGGCAGGGGACGTGCAGCCCCAACAACGCCCAGCGCCAGGCCGAAGGCTACAGCGCCGCATGGCTGCACCATAAGGGCCGCAACAAGCACCATCTGGAATACTGGATCGACTACGCGCCGGACGGCGACCACGCCATGGCCGGTATGCGGATGCCCGCCCGCTACGTGGCCGAGATGGTCTGTGACCGCATTGCCGCCAGCAAGAACTATAAGGGCGACAAGTACACCGACGCCGCGGCGTGGGAGTACTATGACCGCAGCAGGGACCACTACATCCTGCACCCCGAGACCCGCAAGGAGCTGGAGACCTGCCTGCTGATCCTGCGCGACGAGGGCGAGGACGCCTGCTTCCGGTATATCCGCACCGAGCTGCTCGGCAAAAAAGCATAAGAAAAAGACCCCCGCAGCGTCAGTGCTGCGGGGGTCGGTGTTTTATGTAGGTTGAGTTCCGTCATTCCCGGCGGGAACGTCTGCATCGGAGGTGTTCTCCGGGGGCGTGGGTGTCGGCTCCGCGGTCGGCTCAGGGGGTGTCGGTGTCGGCTCTGTAGTCGGCTCAGGGGGTGTCGGTGTCGGCTCTGTAGTCGGTTCGGGTGTGGGACTCGGCGTTGCAGTCGGCTCAGGTGTCGCGGTCACCTCAGGTTCCGGGGTGGCCTCGGCCTCGGCCTCACTGCTGGCCGGTATCTCGGTCGCCTCGGGCTCGGGCGTGGCCGTCGCCGTGGCGGTGCTGGAGGAGCTGACCACCGGCACCGTGTAGACCACGGCGTCCTTGTCGCCGGTGTGCTTCGGGATCGTCGTCAGCGCGGGGCGGTCATCCTCGGTAATGTAGCTGTGGGTGCGGATGTAGTTGAACAGCGCGTCCATCGCCGTGCGGGTCAGATGAATGCCGTCGCTCGTCTCTACATAGCCGCTCTTGGCGTAGCCGGTGACGGAATCCTTCAGCACCTCGGCACTGTTCAGGAACTTCCAGCCCTTCTCCTGGCACATTTCGACGAGCGCTTTGTTGTACTCGTCCACCTGGGTCTGGGTCAGGCTCTGGTTGGAGTGCTGCTGCCCGATGGGCGGGATGGCGTTGACGATGATGTCCACGCTGGGGTAGGCGGTGACGATGGCCTCGATGCCGGTCTGGTAGTTTTTGACGAAGTCCGCGGCCTTATAGCCGGGGTTCAGGTCGTTCGTGCCGAAGGTCAGGATGACCCGGCGCGGCTGCAATTTCGCCACGGCCTGGGGCATTGTGATGTAGCCGGACGAAGTGCTTACCTGCACGCAGGCAAAGGTCGCCAGGCTCTTGGCGGTCATGCCCACCGAGCCGATGGCGTTGTCGTAGCTGCAATAGTCGAACATGCGGTACATGCGGGCCGTGTTGCTGTCGCCCAGAAACAGCGTCTCGTCCACATAGCTGTCGCCCGCGTCGGCGGCCTGCTCAAGGATCGTCGAGGTGTAGGCCTGGGTATCAATGGTGTTTTCCTCTTTATTATAGCCGCTCTCGACGACCATGGACGCGCTGTCCACGGTGGACACGCTCTGGGCGTCCGCGCCGCCGAGGTCGATGCCGCCGATGAGCACCAGCGAGATGCCGACGCTGACCAGCAGCATGACGCTGCACAGAGCCAGCACCAGATACATCTTGCTGCGCATATCCAGCGCTTTTTTCTTTTGTGATTTGGTTTTGCCTGCCATGAAAGGCTCCTTTCGCGTGGGAGCATGGAGTGTTTACACAATATGTAAATTCATTTTACACCATTTCCCACCGGAACGCCAGTCTTTTTGCAATTTTTACATAATTTGCCGCAAAACAAAAACCCCGCCGAAGCGGGGGTAAACAGAAATGAGGATAGCTGTGTTAAAAGGCTTCCCCCTCATCCGGCCCTGCGGGGCCACCTTCAGTCTACGCGCTAAGAGCCGCCTACGGCGGTTGCGCTCCGACACGCGCCTGCGGGCGCAGCCCCTCGGGGGAAGGCTTTGGGAGAATCACTCCTTCGGCAGCAGATGTGCCTTCTCAAGGGCGGGGCGCAGGGCGACGTACAGGACAACGGCGCAGACGGTGGAGAGCAGGGAGTTGACCAGCGTCACACCGCTGGCGATCTTGGTCACGACGGAGACGAACTCCGCGGGCTGGCCAAAGATGTACAGGTTGCGGAAGTAGCCGATGAACGGGTCGGTGAACACGTTGACCAGCAGGCCGCTGAAGGCCGACGCCGTGACGGCGGCCACGTACTTGAGCTTGTTGTCGGTGGGGAAGGTCCTGAGGTGGATGACCTTGTGGGACACCGCGCCGCAGACCAGACCGATGATGAATTTCAGAATAAAGGTCGTGATAGCGTAGCCCGGGTCACCGGCGACAACGTCGGCCAGCGCCAGGCCGATGGCACCGGCCAGACCGCCGGACACACCGTCCAGCAGCATGGCGGTCAGCGCCGTGAAGGTGTTGCCCAGATGGAAGCTGGACCCCGTGCCAAAGACGTTCGGGATGCGGAAGAACTCATACGCGACAAAGCTCATCGCGGCCATGATGCCGATGATGCTGATTTTCTGCACGGTGAATTTCGTTTTGGTCAGCGCTGCGATCAGCAGTGCCAGGGCTGCTACGACGAACAGCAGCAGCCACATCGTTGCGGTAGACATAGTTTCGTACACCTCTATTGACATTTTCCTTCCGGGAAGGTATGTTTTTATTATACTGATTTCTGGCTCTGAATAAATGCTCAGTTTTTAAATTTTTTATGGGGCCAGTGTGGAGGACTGCCATGATAGAGTTGGATGCCGACCAAAAAACGCCGCTGTATGAGCAGCTGTACGCCGCCCTGGCGGATGAGATCCGCACCGGCCAGCGCGCACCCGGAACGCCGCTGCCGGGCCGCCGCACGATGGCTGCGCAGCAGGGCGTCAGCGTCAACACGGTGGACGCCGCCTACCAGATGCTGGCCGCCGAGGGTCTGGCCGAGCCGCGCCCCCGCAGCGGCTTTTATGTGCAAAAGACCTACGGCATGCTGCACAGCCGCGCCCGCCGCGCCCCCGCCGCCCCTGCACCGCAGCCGCCCGCCGCGCCGCAGCCGGTCTACGACCTGTCCACCGGCAGCGTGGACACGGCGCTGTTCCCGGCGCGCAGCTGGGGACGCATCCAGAAGGAGCTGCTCTACCAGCGGCCCGAGCTTTTACAGCGCGGCGAAATGCAGGGCGACGCCCCGCTGCGCACACAGATCGCGGAATATTTGTCGGTGTACCGCGGTGTGGAATGCACGCCGGAGCAGATCGTCGTCGGCGCGGGCATTGAGTATCTGCTCGGGTGCCTGGCACACCTGTTCAGCGACGGCATGGCGGCCATCGAGAACCCCGGCTACTTCCGCACGCGGACGGTCCTGCAGAACAGCGGCATTCCCTGCACGCTGGTGGACATTGACCGCGAGGGTCTGCCCGCCGACGCGCTGGAAAAAAGCGGCGCAAACCTCTGCTATCTGACGCCCAGTCATCACTTTCCGACGGGTGTTACGATGCCTGCGACCCGCCGCGCCCAGCTGCTGGCCTGGGCAGCGGCCCGGCCCGGGCGGTACATTTTGGAGGACGACTATGACTCGGAATTTCGCTTCGATACGCGCCCTCTGCCCAGTTTGCAGGGCATGGCGGGCCCGGACGGCCCGGTGGTCTACCTGACGACGTTTTCAAAAAGCCTGGCCCCGGGCATCCGCATTGCCTGCATGGTGCTGCCGCAAAGCCTGCTGGCGCGCTATCGCCGGGATTTTGCGACCTACGCCAACACGGTCAGTCGCTTTGAGCAGCAGACGCTTTGCGAGTTCATGGCGGGCGGGTATTTCACGCGGCATCTTGCCCGGATGCGCCTTGCCTACAAGCGCCGCATGGAGGCGTTTGCGGCAGCGCTGCGCGCGGCGCTGCCGGGCGTGGAGCTGGACGGTGTACACAGCGGGCTGCATTTTCTGCTGACGCTGCCGGGGGCCGGCGGCGAGCGTGCCATGGTCGCCGCCGCGGCACAGCAGGGCGTGCGGCTGCGCGGCCTGAGTGAGTATTATCTCGCCCGGCCCGAGCTCTGCCGGGCGGATACCGTGGTAGCGGGGTACTCGGCCCTGAAGGAGGACGATGTGGAGAAGGTGGCGCAGGCGCTGGCGAGGGCGTGGCTATCGTGAATGCCCTGTAGGGGCCGGGCATGCCCGGCCCGCAGCCTTGCCGTTGCCGCCCGTTTATCTTTTGCATCGCAGGGAGCGGTCTTGACCGCTCCGCGGGGCGTCGGGGACGCCGCCCCCTACAGCGGCGATCCGTAAACCTTCCGCCGCCGCCAACCCTGCGCACAAACAAAAGCCGCTGCCCATGTGTAACCACAGGCAGCGGCTTTCTATTTTTCAATCAAGGCTTATTCATACAGCGGGAACTTCTTCGTCAGCTCCTCGACCTTGCTGGCGACCTCGTCCTTCTTGTTCGCAAAGTCAAACACGCAGTCTGCAATGCAGTCGGCGATCACCTTCATCTCGTCGGGACCCATGCCGCAGGTCGTGACGGCGGGGGTGCCGATGCGCACGCCGCTCGTCACAAACGGGCTGCGCTTCTCGCCGGGGACGGTGTTCTTGTTCGCGGTGATGTGCACCTCGTCCAGATTGTGCTCCAGCTCCTTGCCGGTGCAGTCCTCGTCGGTCAGGTCGATCAGCAGCAGGTGGTTGTCCGTGCCGCCGGAGACCAGCTTCACGCCGCGGGTGGTCAGCTCGGCTTCAAGCGCCTTCGCGTTCTCAACGATTTTGCGGGCATACTCCTTGAACTCCGGCTTCAGCGCCTCGCCAAAGCAGACGGCCTTCGCGGCGATGACGTGCTCCAGCGGGCCGCCCTGCGTGCCGGGGAAGATGGCGGAGTTGATGCGCTTGATGATATACTCGTTGTTCGTCAAAATCAGGCCGCCGCGGGGGCCGCGCAGCGTCTTGTGGGTCGTGGTGGTGACCACGTCGGCGTAGGGTACGGGGCTCTGGTGCTGGCCGCCTGCGACAAGACCCGCAATGTGCGCCATATCGACCATCAGCATCGCGCCGTAGCCGTGGGCGATCTCGGCCAGCTTCTCAAAGTCGATGGCGCGGGGATAGGCCGATGCACCGGCGACCAGCAGCTTGGGGCGGACCTTCGCGACCTGCTTGGCCAGTGCGGCGTAGTCGATGCGGCCATCCTCGGCGGAGACACCGTAGGAGACAAAGTTGTAGTTCTTGCCGCTCATGTTCACGGGGGAGCCGTGGGTCAGGTGGCCGCCCTGGGACAAATCCATGCCCATGACGGTGTCGCCGACGTTCAGCAGCGCAAAGTAGACGGCCAGGTTGGCCTGTGCGCCGGAGTGCGGCTGGACGTTGGCATACTTCGCGCCGAACAGCTTGCAGGCGCGGTCAATGGCGATCTGCTCGACCTGATCGACGTACTGGCAGCCGCCGTAATAACGGTGGCCGGGGTACCCTTCCGCGTACTTGTTCGTCAGCACGCTGCCCATGGCCGCCATGACGGCGGGGGAAACAATGTTCTCGCTGGCAATCAGCTCAATGTTCTGCCGCTGGCGGCCCAGCTCACGCTGCATAGCCGCGCCCAGCTCGGGGTCGTAGCTCTCCACAAAGCCGATGGTGTCGATGATGTCCTTGTACATACTGCTTTCCCTCCTAATGTATATGCTGTCCACGGCGGGAAACGGCTGCGGGCGGATTCTATAGGCGCCCGTCGTTTCCGCCGCCGAGCATCTCCCTTACAGCGTCCCCTTGGTGGACAAAACGCCGTCGATCCGCGCATCTCTGCGCGTCGCGGCGTCCAGCGCCTTGGCAAACGCCTTGAACATGGCCTCCAGCTTATGGTGGTCGTTCTCCCCGTAGAGTACCTTCAGATGCAGATTCATCATGGCGCTGTACGATACGGCGTAGAAAAACTCCCGCGCCATCTGGGTGTCCATGCCGCCGCAGCTCTGGCCTGCAAAGCTGGCGTCGTACACAAAGTAGGGCCGCCCGCCCAGATCGACGGCGCAGAGTGCCAGCGTCTCATCCATCGGCAGCATGCAGCTGCCGTACCGCACCAGCCCGGCCTTGTCGCCCAGCGCTTCTTTTATGGCCGTGCCCAGCGCAATGCCGATGTCCTCAATTGTGTGGTGGCAGTCTACGTCCAGGTCGCCGCGGCAGGTGACGCTTACATCAAACAGGCCGTGGCGGGCGAAGCCGTCCAGCATGTGGTCAAAAAAGCCGATGCCCGTGTGCAGGTCGGCCCTGCCGGTGCCGTCCAGGTCAATCGTCAGCGTGATCTGTGTCTCCCGCGTATTGCGGGTGACCGTCGCGATGCGTGCCATAGGAATCCCCCCCCTCTTTAGTGCTTTAAACTAACTATAGCACGTTGGGGCGTGTGCGTCAACATTTTCTTAGCCTTCCCCCTGGGGGGAAGGTGGCCCCGCAGGTTTATAAAATTCGCCCCAATTTATTTACGAAATCGCAACACTTTTCCCGGCGGCAGGCGCTACAATAGAATTATGATTCAAAAGTGTCTTTTTTGAAAGGACAAGCACCACCATGGCAAAAATAATCGGAATTGACCTGGGGACTACCAACAGCTGTGTGGCGGTGGTCGAGGGCGGCAAGCCCGTCGTCATCCCCAACGCCGAGGGGCAGCGCACGACGCCCTCTGTCGTCGCGTTCACCAAGGTGGGAGAACGGCTGGTGGGCGAGCCCGCCAAGCGCCAGGCCGTGACGAACGCCCCCCGCACCGTGTCCAGCGTCAAGCGGCTGATGGGCAGCGAGACCCGCGTGCCCATCGACGGAAAATGCTACACGCCGCAGGAGCTGAGCGCCCTCATCCTGCAAAAACTGAAGGCCGATGCCGAGGCGTATCTCGGTGAGCCTGTCACCGAGGCGGTCATCACCGTGCCCGCCTACTTTAACGATGCCCAGCGCCAGGCCACGAAGGACGCCGGGCGCATTGCCGGGCTGGACGTGCGCCGCATCATCAACGAGCCGACAGCCGCGGCGCTGGCCTACGGGCTGGACAATGGCCGCACCCAGACCGTCATGGTCTACGACCTCGGCGGCGGCACATTTGACGTGTCGCTCATCCGCATCGGCGACGGCATCGTGCAGGTGCTTTCGACCTGCGGCGATAACTTTCTGGGCGGCGACGACTTTGACGAGCGCATCGTCAACTGGCTGGCAGACCGGTGCAGGGCCGAACACGGCGTGGACCTGACGAATGACCGCGTGGCGATGCAGCGCCTGCGCGAGGAGGCCGAAAAGGCGAAAAAAGCGCTTTCCAGTGCGAAGCAGACCGACATCAATCTGCCGTTCCTCACGATGGCGGCAGACGGTGCGCTGCACCTGCAAACTACGCTGACACGCGCTAAATTTGAGGAGCTCTGTGCCGATTTGATCGAGCGCACCGCCTTGCCCGTGCGCAACGCCCTGAGCGACGCACGCCTTTCGGCCAGCGACCTGGATCAGGTTTTGCTGGTCGGCGGCTCGACCCGCATCCCAGCGGTGCAGGCCAAGGTCGTGCGGATGACCGGTCTGGAGCCGTCCAAATCGCTGAACCCCGACGAGTGCGTTGCACTGGGCGCGGCGGTGCAGGCCGGACGTCTGGGCGGCGAGATGCTCTCCGGCCCCGGCGAGGATCTGCTGCTGATGGACGTGACCCCGCTGACCCTTTCCATCGAGACCGTCGGCGGCGTGGCAACGCATTTGATCGAGCGCAACTCCACGATCCCGACACGGTTCAGCAAGGTATTCACCACCGCGGCGCCGTTCCAGAAAACGGTGCAAATTAAAGTGCTGCAGGGCGAGCGCGAGTTTGCCAGGGACAATAAGCTGCTGGGCACCTTCACGCTGCGCGGCATCAAGCGCGCCTGGGCGGGCGTGCCGAAGATCGAGGTCACGTTTGACATCGACGCCAACGGCATTGTCAAGGTCAAGGCGCGCGACATGGACACCGGCAAGCAGCAGAGCATCACGATCTCGGGCACATCGAACCTGACCGAGGACGAGATCAAACGCGCCAAGGAGAACGCCGCCGCCTTTGCCGGGCAGGACAAGGAGCGCAAGGCCGCGCTGGAGGCGCTGAACGCCGGCGAGGCCGCGCTTTACCGCGTGAACACCGCGCTGGGCAGCAAGGCCGGCAAGGCGCTGGACCGCGAGACTCGTACTAAAATCAAAGAAGCAGAAAGAACGCTGGAGCGCGTTCTGAAGCACAAAAAGGCCGACAAGCTGACCCCCGTGGACGTGAATGCCATCAACACCGCACGGGAGGCGCTTTCCGCTGTGGCCGCCCCGCTGGTGGCCCGGTGGGAGAGCGAGAAGGCGTAAAACGAGGCGGCAGCCGCAGGGTCCCCGGAGCGGTGCAAGCATCCGCCCGTGCCCGTTTGCGGTACTATTGAACAATGCCTTTTCCCCGCTTGCGCGGGGAATTTTTTTGTGCTATACTACCCAACATAGTACTTTAATGGGTTAAAGAGGAAAAGAAAAGTGAAAACGATTCGTTACGCCTTTGTGCGGTCCCTGCCCATCATGGCGGGGTATATCGTGCTGGGGCTGGGCTTTGGTGTGCTCTTGCAAAGCAAGAGCTACGGCGCGGGGTGGGCGCTGGTCATGAGCGGGCTGATCTACGCGGGCAGCATGCAGTATGTCGCAATTGACCTGCTGGCGGGCGGCGCGTCGCTGATCTCGGCGGCGATCATGACACTGATGGTCAACGCGCGGCATCTGTTTTACGGAATTTCGATGCTGGAACGCTATAAAGACACCGGCGCGGCCAAGCCGTACCTGATTTTTGCGCTGACCGACGAGACCTATTCCGTCGTGTGCAGCGGCGGCGTGCCCGAGGGCGTGGACCGGAAAAAATACTATTTCTGGGTGTCGCTGCTGAACCAGCTTTACTGGATCGCGGGCGGCGTGGCGGGCGCACTGCTGGGCAGTGTGCTGCCGTTTGACACGACGGGCATCGACTTTTCGATGACAGCGCTGTTCCTCGTTGTTATGACCGAGCAGTGGAAGGCCAGCCGCGACCATACCCCCGCGCTGGTGGGGCTGGGTGTGTCGCTGGTCTGTCTGCTGGTTTTCGGCAGCAGCGATTTCCTGATCCCGTCCATGGTGGGCATCACGGCAGCCTTGACGGTGCTGCGCGGTTTTATGCAGAAAAAGGAGGCCGACCATGCCGTTTGATGTACACGGTGCGCTGCTTGTGGCCGTTGTGGCGGGCGTGACAGCGCTGATCCGGTTCCTGCCGTTTGTGGTGTTCGGCGGCGGGCGGCCCACGCCGAAATTTGTGGTGTATCTGGCCGGGGTGCTGCCCTGCGCCATCATGGCGATGCTCGTCGTCTACTGCCTGCGCGGCGTGGACCTGCTCGGCCCCACCCACGGCCTGCCGGAACTGCTTGCCGGGGCCGCCGTGGTGGGGCTGCACCTGTGGAAGAAGAACACGCTGCTCAGCATTGCCGTGGGCACCGCCTTGTATATGGTGCTGGTGCAGGCGGTGTTTGTGTAACCAGAAAAAATGCGCGTCCCCAAAACCTCTTGGCCCCCTCTGCGAGGGGGCTCCGCCCGCAGGCGGTGGGGGAGAGAACCTAGCGGCAATCCGAAACATTTCGGGCTGTGGCAAGGTTCTCTCCCTCCGGCCCTACGGGCCACCGCTCCCCCTCTGGCGCAAGCGCCACCTCCCCCGTATCGGGGGAGTCTGTCTCGCAGAGGGAGGCAAGAAAAAAGGCCGGAGCTTACGCTCCGGCCTTTTGGGTATGCCTGTTTTTGACATCATGTGCCCACGCGATGAATTTTGTGCGGTTGAAGAACAGAATCCCCACAAAGCTGAACAGCACAATGCCGGTCAGCACGGTGAACAGCCAGTTGCCCTCCAGCATAAAGCTGCCTGCCGCGCAGGTCAGCAGGGTGGGGAAGGGCAGACTGATGAAGATGGCCGCTAAAAACTGCTTCGGGCGCATCCCCGCGTTGGCGGCGGCATAGGGAATGATGCCGTTGGGCAGCCCCGGCGTGATGAACGCCAGAATTGTGTAAAACCAGGGGTCCTTGCTGCTGCGCACGCTGTCCAGCAGCTTCGCAGCCTTGGGGTTGTCGGCGACAAGGCGGCGGATGACCGGCACGAGCCGCCGTGCAATGAGGTAGACGCTCATGTTGGCGACGGCGGAGGCCGAGAAGCTCGTCAGAAAGCCCATCCACGGGCCGTAGGCCAGCCCTGCCGCCAGCTGCACCGGCATGGCCGGAATGACGAGCGACAGCACCTGCACGACGGCCAGGAACCACAGCGTCAGAAAGCTGCGCAGCCGCCCCTGGCTGGCCAGGTATTCGCTCAGCGCCTGCTCATCCCCGGCAGAAAACGCGGACCAGAGCCCGGGCAGCAGCAGGCGGAACGTCTCCACGATGAGCAGCACCGTGAACAGCACCACCGCCGCCACGACCAGCATCGCCAGCCGCTTTTCTCTTTTATTGGCATGTTCGGACATGAAATAGTATCTCCTTGTGGTTAAAAAACAGAGAATACTATACCAAAAACAGCGGAGAAAAGCAAGAAAATTTTGGGGCCCCTTCGCTGGTCATGTGTAGGGGCGGGATTCATCCCTCCCGTGAACGCTGCGGCAGCCGTGAACGACCCGGGAGAGTCAAGACCCTCCCTTACAAACCGACACTCACGGCTGCTTTGTAGGGAGCGGGCTTGACCGCGCCGGGGCGATTACGGCGGACGGGTGTTTGTGGGCAGGCCCCGGGCCGGGCATGCCCGGCCCCTACTGTGCGCAAAAAAATCCCGGTGCATACTTGCACCGGGAAAATACCGATTTTATCGCTTCTCCAGCGGAACGTACTCCTGCGGCTTGCCGAGGTACTTGTAGGCGGGGCGGATGATGCGGTTCGCGAACTCGACCTCCTCGACGCGGTGGGCACACCAGCCGGGCACACGGGCAATCGCAAACAGCGGGGTGTACAGGTCCTCGCTGATGCCGAGCATACGGTAGATCAGGCCGCTGAACAGGTCCACGTTGGCGCAGACCTTCTTCGGGCCGTGCTTTTCCTCGGCAAAGACCTGCGGGGCCAGGCGCTCAATGCTGCACAGCAGCTCGTACTCCTCGTCGTAGCCCTTCTTGTAGGCCAGGCTCTTGGCGTGGGTTTTCAAAATCTGCGCACGGGGGTCGCTCATCGTGTAGACGGCGTGGCCCATGCCGTAGATCAGGCCGCTGCCGTCGCCGCGCTCCTTGCGGAGGATCTTGCGCAGGAACTCGCGGACCTCGTCGTCGTTGGACGGGTCCTCGACATTTTCCAGAATGTAATCCAGCTGGTGCATGACCTTCAGGTTCGCGCCGCCGTGCTTGGGGCCTTTCAGCGCGCCGATGGCCGAGCTGATGGCCGCATAGGTGTCCGTGCCGGAGCTGGACAGCACGCGGCAGGTGAAGGTCGAGCAGTTGCCGCCGCCGTGGTCCGCGTGGACAAGCAGGCAGAGGTCGAGCAGACGCGCTTCCTCGTGGGTGAACTTCTGGTCGGCGCGGTAGGTGCTCAAAATATGCTCCGCCGTGCTCTGGCCCTCGGTGGGCAGGTGGAAGTACATGCTGGACCGGTCATAGACGCGGCGCTTGATCTGGTAGGCGTTGACCATCATCGTGGGCAGCTCGGCGATCAGGTTGATGCTCTGGCGCAGGATGTTGGGCAGACTGTTGTCCTCGGCGTGCTCGTCGTAGCTGTACATGGCCAGCACGCTTCGTGCCATCTTGTTCATCAGGTTCGGCGACGGCGAATTTAAGATCATGTCGTCGGCAAAGCCCTGGGGCAGCTCGCGGTGGTGCTCCAGCAGCTTGCGGAACTTGGCGTACTGCTCCTGCGTGGGCAGGGAGCCGAACAGCAGCAGCCAGATGACCTCCTCAAACATGAAGCGGTCATGGGCGTCGGCCTCGGCGGCCAGCGTGTCAATGTCGATGCCGCGGTAGACCAGGCGGCCCGGAATGGGCACGATGGTGCCGTCCTCCTTCTTGTCATAGCCGATAACGTTGGAAACGTTCGTGATGCCGGCCAGCACGCCGGTGCCGTCCAGATTGCGCAGGCCGCGCTTGACGCCCATCTGATCCGCCAGATGCGGGTCAAGGGTGGCGTTGTGTTCCAGATATTCGTGGCAGAGCAGCTCAAGCTCATCCGGCTCCAGGGCCGGGACGTCCGGGTAATACATCATGCGTACCCCTCTCTTTGACCAATTTTATATACTTTGCATACTTATACAGGCGCATATCACTGCTGGCTTCCCTTACCAATATGCCTGATAGATTGATTTTATAGCATTTCCGCAAATTCGTCAAGAAAAACTTAAAATTTTTCTAAATTTTTCGGGATGATGCTTTAAAAAATTAAGCTGGCGGCCAAAAATGTGCCTATTGTGTAAAAATGCGGATTGACAACCGGCCCTAAACCGGGTAGTATGTTAGGTATACCGCAGAAAATGCAGAGTAAGACAGGGAAAGGGGAAAAGTACTATTTATGAAAGCAGTTCTGATTCCGGGCGACGGCATTGGCCGTGAAATTGCCGAGAGCGTCCGCGAGGTATCCGCCGCACTGAACACCGGCATTGAATGGCAGGAGTTTGCTGCCGGTGCCGAGTACGCCGCCGAGAGCGGCGAGCTGATCGCCCCCGGCACGCTGGATGCAATCGAAGCGTGCGGCTGGGCACTCAAGGGCCCCACCGCCACCCCCATCGGCAAGGGCTTCCGCAGCATCAATGTGCAGCTGCGCCAGCGCTTTTCCACCTATGCAAACCTGCGCCCGGTACACACGCTGCCGGGCGTACCGACCCGCTTTGACAATGTGGACCTTGTCATCGTGCGCGAGAACACCGAGGATCTCTACAAGGGCATCGAGTATATGCTGAACGACGAGATCGCCAACGGCGTCAAGCTCATCACCCGCCCCGCGTGCGAGAAGATCTGCCGCTTTGCATTTGACTATGCCCGCAAAAACGGCCGCAAAAAGGTCACGGCAGTCCACAAGGCCAACATCATGAAGCTGACCGACGGCCTGTTCCTGCGCACCTTCCGCGAGGTCGCCGCGGAGTACCCCGAGATCGCCGCGGACGACTGCATCATCGACGCTTTGTGCATGAAGCTGGTGCAGAAGCCCGAGCAGTTCGACGTGCTCGTCGCGCCGAACCTCTACGGCGATATTATCAGTGACCTGTGCGCCGGTCTCGTCGGCGGCCTGGGCTTTGCGCCCAGCGCCAACATCGGCGACAGCACCCGCATCTATGAGGCCGTCCACGGCTCTGCCCCCGACATTGCCGGGCAGGACAAGGCCAACCCCAGCGCCATCCTGATGGCCTTTGCCATGATGCTGAACGACCTTGGCGAGACCGACAAGGCCGCCAAGCTCAATGCCGCCATCCTGGCCCAGGTCGAGGAGGGCAAGGTCGTCACTGCCGACATCGGCGGCACCGCGGGAACGAAGGGGTTTACCCAGGCAATCATCAGCCGACTGGCAGAGTGAGCGGTGCTCAAATAATAAAGAATAAATAAAAAATAATAAATGCGGTGGATCGCGTCGCTGGCGCTCCGCTCAAAAAAATGTACATCGTAGGGGCGCATTCTATATGCGCCCGCAAGGCGGCTGCCTGCGTCCGGGCGGATATGGAATCCGCCCCTACGTTTTTGTTTTCGACCAACGGGAGAAAACTCCACAATCTTTATTATTTATTATTTTTTATTTCTTATTTGCAAAAACGGAGGTTTTCCCATGAAGCTGCACGACACCGGCGTATACCTTGTAAACGGCGTGCCTCAGACTTCCGCCCCGGCGGGCGTCACCGAGGCAGACGCCAAAAAAGGCACCATCGCCTACGGCATTTTGAAGGCCCATAATACCGGTGACTCCATGCAGGACCTGCGCATGAAGTTCGACTCGATGACCAGCCACGACATCACCTATGTCGGCATCATCCAGACGGCCCGCGCGTCCGGCATGACGGAGTTCCCGCTGCCCTACGTCATGACGAACTGCCACAACAGCCTCTGCGCTGTCGGCGGCACCATCAACGAGGACGACCACCAGTTTGCCCTGTCCGCTGCCCACAAATACGGCGGCATCTATGTTCCGCCGAACATGGCCGTCATCCACAGCTACAACCGCGAGATGATGTCCGGCTGCGGGCGGATGATCCTGGGCTCTGACTCCCACACCCGCTACGGCGCCCTCGGCACGATGGCCGTCGGCGAGGGCGGCGGCGAGCTGGCCAAGCAGCTCGTGGGCCGCACCTACGATATGAGCTATCCCGGGGTCGTTGCCATCTACCTGACCGGCAAACCCGCTCCGGGCGTCGGCCCGCACGATGTCGCGCTGGCGCTGGTTGCCGCGACCTACGCCAACGGCTATGTGAAGAACAAGGTCATGGAGTTCGTCGGCCCCGGCGTGGCAAACCTGAGTGCCGACTACCGCAACGGCATCGACGTCATGACCACCGAGACGACCTGCTGGTCCTCCATCTGGCAGACCGACGATACCACGAAGGAATATTTTGTGCAGCATGGCCGCCCCGAGGCTTATAAGGAATTGAAGCCCGCCGACGTGGCCTACTACGACGGCTGCATTGAGCTGGACCTCTCCACCGTCGAGTGCATGATCGCGCTGCCGATGCACCCCAGCTATGCCTACCCGATCCGCGAGCTGAAGGCCAACGCCAAAGAGATCCTGCAGGCGGCGCAGGACCAGGCCAACAGGCAGTTGGGCGGCAAGGTCGAGATGGACCTCGTCGGCAAGATCTGCGACGATGGCCGCATCTACGTTGACCAGGGCGTTGTGGCCGGCTGCTCCGGCGGCACGTATGAAAATATCTGCGCCGTGGCGGACATCATCAAAGGCAAGAGCTGCGGCAACGGTGAGTTCAAGTTCAGCGTCTACCCCGACAGCATGCCGACTTATCTGGAGCTGGTCAAAAACGGCGCTGTGGCGGACATTGTCTCCGCCGGCGGCATCTTCCGCGAGTGCTTCTGCGGCCCCTGCTTCGGCGCGGGCGACACCCCGGCCAACGGCGAATTCTCCATCCGCCACACGACCCGCAACTTCCCGAACCGCGAGGGCTCCAAGCCCGGCGAGGGCCAGATCAGCGCCGTCGCCCTGATGGACGCCCGCTCCATTGCGGCCACCGCGGCCAACGGCGGCTACCTGACCGCCGCCAGCGAGCTGACCGACGTGGAGTACACCGTGCCCGACTACCACTTTGAGCAGGGTGTCTACGACAAGCGCGTCTACAACGGCTGGGGTCATCCGGAGCCGGACTACGCGCTGAAATTCGGCCCGAACATCAAGGACTGGCCCGAGCAGCCCGCCCTGACCGACGACCTGCTGGTCAAAATTGTCAGCTACATCACCGACCCCGTTACGACCACCGATGAGCTGATCCCGTCGGGCGAGACGTCGTCCTTCCGCTCCAACCCGCTGCGGCTGGCGGAGTTCACCCTCTCCCGCAAGGACCCGGCCTACGTGCCGAACGCCAAGGCCGTGAAGGCGCTGGACGAACAGCGCAAGGCAGGTGAGCTGCCCGCCGAGGTTGCGCGTGTCTACGACGATTTGAAGAAGCTGGGCTACGCGCCCGATGCGGCCAACACCAACATTGGCTCGGCCATTTTTGCCAACAAGCCCGGCGACGGCTCCGCCCGTGAGCAGGCCGCCAGCTGCCAGCGCGTGCTGGGCGGCGCGGCCAACTTTGCCTGCGAGTATGCCACAAAGCGCTACCGCTCCAACTGCATCAACTGGGGCATGCTGCCGTTCCTGGTGGAGAACCCCGGCGCGCTGGACAACGGCGATTACGTCTACCTGCCCGGCGTCCGCAAGGCTCTGCTGGAGGCCGCGGACGAACTGGACGCCGTGGCCGTCAAGCCGGACGGCGGTCTGGTGAAGTTCACCGTCAAGCTCGGCGCGATGACCGACGCCGAGCGCCGGATCTTGGCGGACGGCTGCCTGATCAATTATTACAAGAATAACTAAAGAAAAGCTGCTCTGTAGGGGCCGCACATGTGCGGCCCGCGGCTTTCCGCAAACACTCGTCTGCCTTATACGGCAGGGCCGGGCATGCCCGGCCCCTACAGACTCGATAAATTAAAAAAGCTGTCCGCAGAGGAAGGTTCTCCTGCGGGCAGCTTTGCTTGCATACCGTCGAAATTTCTGCTATAATACAAAAGCCGCCTGTTTCACAACAGACGGCAAGGCGCTGCACACAACGGCAGGCGGTTGGCCACACTTCCGTAAAGGAGGTGAGACCATGCGTTTTACATTTACGTTCTATATCGGTCGCAAGACCTTTACTTTGAGCTTAGTTGTAAAAAGCAATAACCGCCACCCTGGCCGGTGACGGTTATTAGTTTGAGCTTTTAACTTTCACCTGAAAGGGCCAACCGCTTGTCGCAGCGCCTTTTCTATAGTTATTATACCCCACTGCCGCGGCCATGTCAAGCGTGCCTTGCACCCCGCGGCATTTCGTGCTACAATAGACGTACCATTAAAAAACAAAGGACGAAAAACAATGAGTGCGATTTTAGCAGTATGCGGTGATACCTTCTGCGCCATGGTCAGCGATGGCCGCTATGTCGAGGAACCCATCACCGGCGAAAAGCCCCATATCCTCAAAAACGACCTGCCCAAGGTCCGCAAGATCAACCGCAACGTCGTGGTCGGTTTTGCGGGCGACACGCTGGCCGCCGTGCAGATCATCAACGCGGTGGATGAGTACCAGACCCAGTACCTGACGCTGGAGAAGGTCGTCAAGATCCTGCGCGAGAAGGCCGCCACGGTCTCGGTGCAGCCGGTGGGCGTGCGGCTCATCGTGGGTGGGCGCAACCGCAAGGGCGTGTTCACCATGACGATGATGGGCAGCGTTGACGGCTACGAGCCGCAGACCCAGGCCGCCCGCAAGGGTGCCTACCTCATCGAGGGTGCCTGCTCCCACACCGACGTGGCCCCCTGGCTCGAGGAGGAGGTCAAGCCGCAGGCCGCCAACTGGCACAGCCTGGACGATGTGGCCCATACGCTGGACGGCTGCATTGCCAAGATGGCCAAGCTCGACAAGAGCATCAACACCACGTATTTCCGTCAGCTTGTAATGTGAATTTGACGATAAAAGGAGAAAAACTATTATGAAAATCGCTCTGATCAATGAGAACAGCCAGGCCGCCAAGAACGCCCTGATCGAGGCCACCCTGCGCAAGGTCGTCGAGCCGATGGGCCATGAGGTCGTCAACTACGGTATGTACGCAGCCGATGATGCCGCCCAGCTGACCTACGTTCAGAACGGCATCCTGGCCGCTGTGCTGCTGAATTCCGGCGCAGCGGATTATGTCATCACCGGCTGCGGCACCGGTGAGGGCGCTATGCTGGCCCTGAACAGCTTCCCCGGCGTCATCTGCGGCCACGTCGAGGACCCCGTTGACGCTTACACCTTTGCCCACGTCAACGACGGCAACGCTGTGGCTCTGCCCTTTGCCAAGGGCTTCGGCTGGGGCGGCGAGCTGAACCTCGAGTACATCTTCGAGAAGCTGTTCGGCTTCGGCCACGGCCAGGGCTACCCCAAGGAGCGCGTTGTCCCCGAGCAGCGCAACAAGAAGATCCTGGACGGCGTGCGCGCCATTGCCTTCCGCGACCTGTCCGACATCCTGAAGGATCTGGACCGCGACCTCGTCAAGGGCGCCTTCGCCGGTGAGCACTTCGCCGAGAACTTCTTCTCCGCCTGCAAGGACGAGAAGCTGGCCGCCACCGTCAAGGAACTGATGGCGTAAGCCCTGCCGTAAAATAAAAGAACTGCCGACTCCCGACAAGCTGTAGGGGTCGATGCCTGCATCGACCCGCCAGTTGCCTGGAGTCGGCTTTTTATTTGTGTTACCGCATATTCGTAGGGGGCGGCGTCCTCGACGCCCCGCCGGGTGCGGCCAAAAAGTGATGCGATGCTTTAAGCAAAAGTAATCTTCTGCGCAGCGACGTCTACACAGGCCCGGACGCCAAAGGGTAGAATACACCGTGGCGCGGCATGCCCGATGTTGAGGTTGCAGACGACAGGCAGCGCCGGGTCGTCGATGACCTCGACCAAAAGCTGCTTGTACACGTCCTCGCATTGGCGGTCCATCGGTTTGCCAATCAGCACGCCGCTGACGGCACGGAACACCCCGGCGTTTTTGAGATGCGTCAAAGCCGCGCGGTATTTTTCTGGCGGCATCCGCTCCTCGCTGGTTTCCAGCAGCAAAATTTTCCCCTGCCAGTCCTCGGCCGTGGGAAAAAGGCCGTATTTTTGGCACAGTAGCGGCATATCTGCATACCGCGTACCATCGAAGAAATCATAGAAAGTGTCAATGCAGCCGCCGAGAATTTCCCCGGAAAATGTAGGACTGCCCTGCAAAAGCTGAAAGCCATCATCGGGGTGCGCGGCGGGGGCAATACCGATTTGTGAAGGGCTGAAATCCGTGCGGCTCTCGTACCAGACGTCGCTGGGCGTGACCGCGCGGATCGTGCCGGTGCGCAGCAGCTCCGCAAAATAGCGCTCGGTGTAGGGCAGCATTGCGGGGCCTAATTCGCAGACGTCCGGCAGAAACGCCTGCCCATAAAATGTCGGCAGCCCGACCTTGTGCAGCATCATGTGGTTGACCGTTGTGTCGGAAAAGCCGAGAAACACTTTGCCGGTGACGGCCCTGCGCAGTTCGTCGTGGTCGAACAGATAGGGGAGCAGCCGATAGGTGTCGTCCCCGCCGATGGCGCAGAGGATCATGTCAATCCCCGGGTCGCGGAACGCCTGCAGCAGGTCAGCGGCCCGCGCCTCTGGGTGTGTGGTAAGGTAGTCGATGCCGCGCAGGGCATTTGGCATAAACTGCACGTTTACGCCGTACCCGGCCAGTCGCTTCAGCCCGATTTCGACTTCATGCTGCGCAAACGCTTCCCCTGCCACGCCGCGTGACAGACTGACGATAGCGATATTTTTTATCATGGCGATACCTCCCGAACACTGCCGTGTGAATGTACACCAGTATACCACAGGCGGCAGCAGTGCGCACGAAATTTTTTCTCAAATTGCCGAAATTTACCGTTGACTAATCCGTTCCCAGATGGTAAAGTAACTATAGGTGCGAATAGCGCCGTGTAGTAAAAATTCAAACAAAGGTGAGGTGGTTGTCACAATGGATACCCCCAGTCCCAGTCCTGTGTACCGATGTATCTTGAATAACGGCAGCCACCACTTTTTTGTCAGGCAAACCAAAGCAAACTGTACGCGGAAATAAGCGCACGGTGTTGCTCTGCTTTGCATTGCCTAAAATTAAATGTGCCTGGCTGCCGCCTGAAAAGGAGGCAGCTTTTTTATGTCTGATACCGCGATCCTGACCCTCCGCACGATGCTGGCCAACCTGGACGATGCCAAAAAGTACCAGAGCCTGCGCGATGTTATGTCCACTCTGCCCGCGCCCGACCTGGCCGCCGTGTTCGAGGACCTCCCGCCCGAGAAGCTCCCCGTGCTGTTCCGCCTGTGTCCCAAGGACCTGGCGGCGGAGATTTTCGCCGAGCTTACCCCCGAGACCCAGCAGGACCTTATCGACGGCCTGACCGATAAGGAGCTGAAGGCCGTTGTGGATGACCTGTTCGTCGATGATGCGACGGATCTGGTCGAGGAAATGCCCGCCAACGTCGTCAAGCGTATTCTGGCGCAGGCAGACCCCGCGACCCGCCGCATGATCAACGAACTGCTCAAATACCCCGAGGACTCCGCCGGCGGCGTGATGACCACCGAACTGATGGAGCTGCGCCCCGACTGGACGGTGTCGCAGGCCATGGCGGCCATCCGCAAGAACGGCTTTGACAAGGAGACCATCAACAACTGCTACGTCACGGACCGTGACCGCACCCTCATCGGCGTCGTCTCGCTGCGCGCGCTGGTCCTGTCCAAGGACCCCGACAACGAGCTGATCCGCGACATGATGGACGACAATGTCGTCAGCGTCAGCACGACCACCGACCAGGAGGACGTCTCCCAGATGTTCGAGAAGTACGGCTACCTGGCCATTCCCGTTGTGGACAACGAGAAGCGACTGGTCGGTATCGTCACGATTGACGACGCTATTTCGATCATGCAGGACGAGGCCAGCGAAGATATTGCCAAGATGAACGCTATGGGCCCGTCGGACAAGCCTTATTTTAAACAGTCTATGTGGGAACTGTACAAAAACCGCGCGCCGTGGCTGCTGTTCCTGATGATTTCGTCCACCTTCTCCAGCATGGTCATCCGCGGGTATGAGGATGCCCTCGCCGCCGTGACCGTGCTGACCGCCTACATCCCGATGCTGACCGACGCGGGCGGCAACGCGGGCAGCCAGAGTACTTCCACCATCATCCGCGGCATGGCCGTCGGTGATATTGAGCCGCACGACCTGCCGAAGATTCTGTGGCGTGAATTCCGCATTGCCATCCTCTGCGGCGGCACGCTGGCGCTGTGCAACTTTGCCAAGCTGATCTTCCTGGACGGCATCGCGCCCCCTGTAGCGGCAGTCGTTTGCCTGACGCTGATCTGCACGGTCATTCTGTCCCAGCTCATCGGCGGCCTGCTGCCCGTCATTGCGGAAAAGCTCAACTTTGACCCCGCCGTCATGGCGTCGCCGCTTATCACGACCATTGTCGATACCACGACACTGCTCGTCTACTTCAACATCGCGCGGGTGCTGCTGAAAATTTAAATTTTAGACACCGTGTTCAATATTGTAAATTGTACCGCACCCGGTTGGTGTGGTACAATTTTTTTAGAGATAAAGCCTTCCCCTGAGGGGGAAGGTGGCCCCGCAGGGCCGGATGAGGGGCAAAGTTACCGCAGTGACCCGCTGGCGGGTAATAACGGAAGGTTCGCCCTCATCAGTCAGCGGTCGGGGCCGCTGACAGCTTCCCCCCAAGGGGAAAGCCGCGTACCCGCGTGCTCTGCGCCCCGCGGGTCGATGCGAGCATCGACCCCTACAGGAGAGCGGCATTTTACATCCTTACAATCGGGAGTTTTCATCATGAACATGCAGGATTTTTATACCGGGCACGCTTTTGATGCGTATGAGTTTTTCGGTGCGCATACCTATTTCGGCGGCACGCATTTTGCCGTGTTGGCACCGTCCGCACAGCATATCGCCGTTGAGACCGAGATCGGTACCTTTGATCTGCACCGCACCCAGTCCGCCGTGTGGGAGTGCGACGCCCCCGGCGTGCAAGCGGGGATGGTGTACCAGTATTGGGTGCGCGGCGCGAACGGCCAGAGCGTGGCCCACTGCGACCCCTACGGCACGGCCATGACGCTGCGCCCCGACGGACGCAGCATCGTCAGCGATGCCCCCAAGGGCTTTGCCGATGACAAATGGATGCAGGAACGCACAAAATGCTTTGATAAGCCGCTGAATATCTACGAGGTCCACGCCGGCAGCTGGCGGCAGAAGGAGGACGGCAGCTGGTACACCTACGCCGAGCTGGCCGACCTGCTGCCCGCCTACTGCAAGAAGAACGGCTTCACCCATATCGAGCTTATGCCCCTGGCCGAGCACCCGTTTGACGGCAGCTGGGGCTACCAGACCACCGGCTTTTTGCGCCCACCAGCCGCTACGGCACGCCGGACGAGCTTGTGGAGTTTGTCAACGCCTGCCACAAGCAGGGAATCGGCGTTATCCTGGACTTTGTGCCGGTCCACTTTGCCGTGGATGCCTACGGTTTAAAAGAATTTGACGGTACGCCGCTGTATGAGTACCCCGCCGCCGCGGTGGGCCAGAGCGAGTGGGGCAGCTGCAACTTTATGCACTCCCGCGGTGAGATCCGCTGTTTTATCCAGTCCTGCGCCGACTACTGGCTGCGGGTGTTCCACGCCGACGGCCTGCGCATGGATGCCGTGTCCCGCCTGATCTACTGGCAGGGCGACCCGAACCGCGGCGTCAACGGCTCGACGCTGGAATTCCTGAAGGGCATGAACGCCGGTTTGCAGCAGCGCCACCCCACGGCCATTCTGATCGCCGAGGACTCTACGAGCTTCCCGAAGGTCACGGCCCCCGTCGAGTACGGCGGCCTGGGCTTTGACTACAAGTGGGACCTGGGCTGGATGAACGACACCCTCGACTACTTTAAAAAGACGAGCGACGAGCGGCGTGAGAATCTGGGCAAGCTGACTTTCTCGATGATGTACGCCTGGAACGAGCACTACATCCTGCCGTTCAGCCACGACGAGAACGTCCACGGCAAGGCGACCATCGTGCAAAAAATGTACGGCGAGTACGAGGGCAAGTTCCCGCAGGCGCGGGCGCTCTACCTGTACATGGCCATCCATCCGGGCAAGATGCTTGACTTTATGGGCAACGAATTTGCGCAGCTGCGCGAATTTGATGAGAGCCGCGAGCAGGACTGGATGCTGCTCAAGTACCCGAACCACGACGACTTCCACCGCTATCGCAGGGCGCTGAATGAGGCGTATCTTGCCAACGAGGCGTTCTGGAGCCGCGAGTACGACCCCGAGGCGTTCCGGTGGCTGGACTGCGCCCACCCCGAGCTGGACGCCTGTGCTATCTGGCGCGACGGCCATGACGGCGCGGTGCTGGCGGCATTCAACTTTGGCGACACGGAGCTGGCTGACTACACGCTGACCCTGCCCCGCGCGGGCAAGCTGACGAAGCTGCTGGACACCGACTGGCAGTGCTTCGGCGGCCGGACCGAGAAGCCGAAGCGGCTGGTCGGCAAGGCCTGCGGGGGTGAATTGAAGCTGACCCTGGCCCCGTTCAGCGGGCAGCTGTTTAAGCTGGTGTAATTGCATACAAACAGGCCGCGCCTTTCCCGATACAGGATGGGCGCGGCCTTTTGCTGTACTGTAGGGGCCGGGCATGCCCGGCCCGCAGCTTTGCCGCTGCAACCCCTTTCGTGGTAGATTTGTAGGGAGGGGTCTTGACCCCTCCGCGGCGGCCAGAGGGCTGGCCGCCCTACAAGCTTCCGCAAACGGGGAGTGCAGGGGAGGGATTCATCCCTCCCGCGGGGTGTCGGGGACGCCGCCCCCTACAGGCGGAACCCGCAGGCGCTTCTGATGCCGAAAGTGCGCATTGACGTTAAACCCTCCGGGTAGAATGGCTTCCCCCGCGGGGGAAGCTGTCAGCGGCCCCGCCCGCTGACTGATGAGGGGCGAGCCTGCCATTATTGCGTGTTTACGGCTTGCGGCGGTAAGCTCTCCTCTCGTCCGGCCCTGCGAGGCAACCTTCTCCCCCCAAGGGGAGAAGGCAAAGAAAAATTCACCGCCCCCAATACTCCTCCACGATCTCCCGTTCCACAAACGGTTCCTTGATTCCGCCGCGCTCTATCGTTGTCTCGTGGCCCTTGCCTAAGATTGCGATAATATCCCCGGGCTGGGCGTGGTCGAGGGCGTAATAGATCGCCTGTCTGCGGTCCGGTATCTCGGCAAACGGCGTGGCCGGGTTGCCAAGGCGCAGCCCGGCGCGGATGTCCGCTAAAATGTGCTCCACGGGCTCGCCGCGGCTGTTATCCTCGGTGATGATGCAGAAATCCGCCAGCCGTGCGCAGACCGACCCCATGCCGAACCGGCGCAGGCGGCTGCGCGCGCCGCCGCAGCCGAACACCGCGACAAGCCGCGTCGGGCGGTAGGCCCGCAGCGTGCGCAGCAGGCACTCGGCGGCGGCCTCGTTGTGGGCGTAGTCGATGACCACCGTGAACGGCGCGTCCAGCGGCACCGGCTCGACCCGCCCGCACACGACGGCCCCGGCCAGCCCGGCATGGATCGCGTCCTCACCCGCGCCCAGCACCCGCGCCGCCGTCAGCGCGGCCAGCGCGTTGTACACGCTGAACGCCCCGGGCATGCCCACGGCGTACCGTGCGCCGTCCACGGTAAACGCCGCGCCCAGCCGCCCGCCCGCGCGGGTCAGCGCAAAATCGGCGTCGGCGCGTACATCCGCCGGGCAGCCGATGCCGTAGGTCACGGCGCGGCAGGGGAGACCCTGAATAATTTTCCCCACATGCGGGTCATCATTGTTGAAAACTCCCACGCGGCAGCGGCGGAACAGCGCCCGCTTCCAGAACAGATACTCCGCAAAATCCGCGTGTTCGTCGGGGCCGATGTGGTCGGGCGACAGGTTCGTGAACACCCCCACCGCAAATTCGATCTCCGCTGCACGGTCAAATTTCAGTCCGAGGCTCGAAACCTCCATGACGCAGGTGTCGCAGCCGTCGTCGGCCATGCGGCGCAAAAGCAGCTGCAGATCGCAGCTTTCCGGCGTTGTATGGTTCAAATCATGCCGGTGCCCGGGCCAGCAGACGCCGTTGGTGCCCACCAGCCCGACCCGCCGCCCGTCGGCCTGCAAAACGGCTGCCAGCAGGTGGGCCGTCGTCGTCTTGCCCTTCGTGCCGGTCACGCCGATCATCGTCATGGCGCGGGCCGGTTCGCCGTAGAGCCGCGCGGCCAGCGCCGCCATGGCCCGCCGCGGGTCGCCCGCCAGCAGCACGGCACACCCGGCGGGCAGGCCGGGCACATCATGGGTGCAGAGCACCGCCGCGGCCCCGGCAGCGACGGCCTGCGCCGCAAAGTCGTGGCCGTCGGCGTGCCGCCCGGGCAGACAGACGAACAGCGCCCCCGGCCCGGCACAGCGGGAGTCACAGCAGACGGACGTGATTTCGGTCAGGGCATCGCCGCGCAGAAGCCGACAGCCGGTGTTTTGGGTAAGCCGCCGCAGGTCCATTCAGCATCACGCTCCAAAAAATTGCTCATACCAGATCAAAAAGCTGTATACGCACCAGATCTGCCGCCAGCAGTCGCCGCCGTGCAGGTGCTGGTTCAACATACTATGCAGCGCGCGCGGGTCAAAGAACTCCGCCGCTGCCGGGCGGCTGAACACGGCCCGCACCCGGCTGGTGTAGGGCTCCTGCCGCAGCCAGTCCCGCACCGGCACGGGAAAGCCGAGCTTTTTGCGCGCGGCGCTGGCGGCGGGCAGCGTGCGTGCCGCTGCCCGGCGCAGGGCGATTTTCGTCGTGCGCGCGTCGGCCTTGGCGGCAGCGGGCAGCGCGGCGGCCAGCGCCCAGACCTCCCGGTCCAGAAACGGCACCCGCAGCTCCAAACTGTGCGCCATGCTCATCTTGTCGGCCTTGAGCAGGATGTCCCCGGCCAGCCACAAATTTAAATCCACCTGCTGCATCCGGGTCACGGGGTCCAGTCCCTCGGTGGCGTCCCAGATGGCCTCGGTCAAAAACATCGGGTCGCCGTCCCCGGCGTAATCCGCCAGCAGGCGGCGCTTCTCGCGCTCATTGAACAGGGCTGTGGGGCCGAAATACCGCTCCTCCAGGCTCATGCCGCGCCGCACGAGAAAGTTCACCCCGCGCGCGGGCGGCAGCAGCGACGCCGCCGCCCCCAGCCCGGCCCGCAGCCAGGGCGGCAGGCGGTCATACCACCGCGCCGTGAAGGGGTCGCGGTAGATGTTGTACCCGCCGAACAGCTCGTCCGCGCCCTCGCCCGAGAGCACGACCTTGACGTCCTTCGCGGCCTCGCGGTTCAAAAAGTAGAGCGCCACGGCGGCAGCGTCGGCCAGCGGCTCGTCCATGTGGTACTGTACGGCGGGCACGGCGTCCCAGAACTCGCCGGGGCTGATGCGCCGCACCCGGTTGCGCACGCCGAGGCTGCGTGCCAGCGCCCGGGCGGGGAAGGACTCGTCGTACTTCGGCTCGGCGTAGCTGATCGTGTAGGTGCGCGCGGGGCGGGCCAGCGCGGTCAGGTAGGCCGAGTCCACGCCGCCCGACAGGAACCCCGCGACCTCGACGTCGGCGACCTTGTGCGCCGCCGCACTGCCGCGCAGGACTTCTTCGATCTCGGCAGGGGAGACCGGCGCGTCGCCGGGCAGGAAGGCAGGCTGCACCCACCGCGTCGTGCGGACGATGCCGTCGGAGAACTCGAGAAAATGCCCGGGCAGCAGCTTCTGCACGCCCGCAAAAAACGTGTCCCGCCCCGGGGAATACTGGCAGGACAGGTAGAGCGGCAGCTGCGCGGTGTTGAGCCGCTTGGCAAACGACGGGTGGTCTAAAAACGCCTTGATCTCGCTGGCGAAAAGCAGCGTGCCGTCGGCGCAGCGGCAGTAGTACAGCGGTTTGATGCCGAACATATCCCGCGCACAGAACAGCACCCCGGCGCGGCGGTCCCACAGCGCAAACGCGAACATCCCGCGCAGCCGGGGCAGCAGCTCGCGGCCCCACTGCTCCCACCCGTGCAGCAGGACCTCGGTGTCGGTGCGGGTGGCAAAGGTGTGGCCCAGCGCCGTCAGCTCGGCGGTCAGCGCACGGTAGTTGTAGATTTCGCCGTTGAAAACGACGACTAAGTTTTTATCCTCACTGTACAGCGGCTGTGCGCCGCCCTCTAAGTCGATGATGGCCAGACGGCAGTGGCCGAGCGCCGCGGGCCCCTCCACAAAGGTGCCCTGCCCGTCGGGGCCGCGGTGGGCAATGCGCGCCAGCATGGGGGCCAGCGCCGCTGCGTTCGCTGCGCCGTGCCCCGCGATAAAGCCTGCGATTCCGCACATGATTTTGCGTCCTTTCCCGGCAGTGCAACCTGCCGTTACTGCTTTGTCAGCTTAACTTGCTGGTATTTTACCATGTTCTGTGGTAGAATCATGTCAGAAAAGAGGAAAGAGGGCGAGCGTATGACACTGGGGCAGAATATCCAGAATGCGCGCAGGGCGCAGGGGCTGAGCCAGGAGGCACTGGCTGAAAAAATCGGCGTCAGCCGCCAGGCGCTGGGCAAATGGGAGAAGGATACCGCCCTGCCCGGGCTGGACAATCTGCAGGCGCTGGCTGCGGCGCTGGGCATCGGCGTGGACGCACTGCTGGGCGCGGAGAACGCCGACCCCGCCGTGCCCGCCGTGACGCTGGACGCGCTGCGGGACCTGCTGGCCGCCCGCGATGCCGAGGAAAAGCGCCGCCGCCGCTTGTGGGGCTGTGCCGGGGGCGCGGCGTTCATCGTACTGGCCGGGCTGCTGGCGGGCGTGGCGCTGCAATATGAGCGGCAGATCAGCGCGCTGAACCAGAACTATGCGGCCATCCAGTCCAGCTACGCCGCCCAGCAGGCGGAGCTGTCGGCGCAGATTTCGGAATTGCAGGACGCCGTCCGGATGGGCGAGGCCACGGTTCTGGACTGGCGCTGGATGCCCGTGGACAAGCTGCACCGGGACGCCGATAAAAGCTGGATGCCCGTGCAGGTGCAGGTCACGCCCCGCACGACCCGCGACGGTGCGACGGCCCGGCTGGCTGTGCGCTGCGGGGACGATACGCAGCTGTACGAAATGACCGCCGCGCCCGACGGCAGCTTTGCGGCGGACGGTATCGTTTTTACGGTGGGCAGCACCTATGAATTGAGCGTGCAGTGGACGGCTGACGGCGTGACCACCAACGAGACGCTGGGGACCGTGGATTTCAACGACGAGATGACCGAGCCGCAGATCATCTGGGGCGCGGTGGGCAGCAGCCTGGACTTTGGGTATTCCGTGCGGCGGGTCGGCAATAAGCAGTACCGCCTGACCCTGACCTGCTACCCTGTGGAGGTGCAGGTGGACGCCCCGCCGTGGATGCAGCCTGCGCAGGTGGAGATCGACCTGCGCCTGAACGGCGACGCCGGGGAGCCGACAGCCACCGCCGTACTGGATTGTGAGGGCGAGTCCAGCTATGGCAATTCCTCCCGCACCGAGAGCGTCTGGAACGGCACATTCTACAGCGATGACGTGGTAAACGGCTGGGAGTACGACGGCGAGACGCTGCCGAAGTACGTTGTGCGTGTGACAGACACGAATGGAAATGTCTGGACGGAGGAAATGCCGCTGAGCAAACGGTGACCTGTAGGGGCCGGGCATGCCCGGCCCGGAGGTTTGCCATTGCAACCCCTTTCATGGTTTGCTTTGTAGGGAGGGGTCTTGACCCCTCCGCGGGGCGTCGAGGACGCCGCCCCCTACAGTGGCAACCCGGAAGCTTTATTGTTGTCGCTAACGTCCGCGGCGGCCAGAGGGCTGGCCACCCTACGACATGCCCATTCACACAATCACTACATAATTTCCCCCCTGCCGCATACACTTACGGCAGGGGGGATTTGTATGCCGCGGATGCTGCCGGTGCTGCTGGGCGGGGATGCCAATGTCTACGGCATGGCCCGCAGCTTTTATGAATGTTATGGCGTGCGCAGCCTGGCCATCTGCCGCCGCGCCCTGCCCGCGCTGGCGCACAGCCGTCTGGTGCGGGTCGCCGTGCAGGACCCGGCGTTCGGGCAGGACCACGTCTTTACGGCCACGCTGCTGGGGCTGGCGGCGCAGTACCCCGGCGTGCCCAAAATTCTCATCTCCTGCGCCGACGACTACACGGCCCTGCTGGCCCGCCATGCCGACGCGCTGCGCGGGGCGTACCGCTTTGCCTGCCCGCCGCCCGCGGCGCTGCATCTGGCCGATAAGCGGCAGTTTGCTGCGGCCTGCCGCGCCGCAGGGCTGCGCACACCGCAGACCGTGACGCTGTGCCCGGCGGACGCCCTGCCGCCGCTGCCGTTTGGCTGGCCGGTCATCGCCAAGCCCGCGGACCAGGCGGCCTACGCCCGCTGCGATTTCCCGGGGCGGCGCAAGGTGTATCTCGTTCAGGACGCCGCCCGGCTGCGGGAGCTCCTTGCCGCCGCGGCGCGGGGCGGTTATTTTGGCAGCTGGCTCGTGCAGGAGTACATCCCCGGCCCGGACACGCGGCTCGGGGTCGTCAACGCCTACTGCGCGGCGGACGGCAGTGTGCCGTGGCTTGTGCAGGGGCAGCCCCTTTTGCAGGAGCGCACGCCCGAGGGCATCGGCAACTACGCCGCCGTGCTGGTGGAGCCGTCCCGGCAGGACGCGGCGCTGCTGGATGCCCTGCGCGGCCTTTTGCAGGCGGCGGGCTGGCACGGCTTTGCCAATTTTGATTTGAAGTATGACCGCCGCGGTGAGCCGGTTTTATTTGAGCTGAACCCCCGGCAGGGCCGCGCGTCCTATTTTTGCGACGCCGCGAACGCACCGCTGGCCGTGCCGCCGGTGCAGGACCTGCTGTACGGCGGGCCGGTCACGCCGCCGACGCTGCGCCCCGCCGTCTGGTACACCGCGCCGTGGTACGCCGTGCGCCGCGCCTGCCCGAACAGGCTTGCCCTGCGCCGTGCCGACACCCTGCGGCGGCGTGGCCGTGGCCGCGCCCATCTGCTGGCAGCAGGAGAGGGGCTGCGGCGCAGCGTATGGTTTGCGGCAAGGCAGGTCGGTTATTGCCGCAAGCTCCCCGGGTCGTCGGGGACGCCGACCCCTACGCCGTAGGGGCGGATTCCATATCCGCCCGCAGGGTCAGCGCCGCCGCAGGCTCCCCGGGTCGTCGGGGACGCCGACCCCTACGCACCGAATTTCTCACAAGGAGGGCAAACACATGTGCGGCATCGTCGGCTTTACCACGCCCGGGCAGGACCCGGCGGCGGCCAAACAAATCGTGCAGGGCATGGCGGACCTCATCCGTCACCGCGGCCCCGACGGCGAGGGCTGCTACGCCGACGGCACCGCGGCGCTCGGGCATCGGCGGCTGTCGGTCATTGATCTGGCGGGCGGCGGCCAGCCGATGCTCAATGAGGATGGCACGCTGGTGGTCGTGTTCAACGGCGAAATTTACAACTACAAGACCCTGCGTGCCCGATTGCAGCAGCGCGGCCACACGTTTGCCACGGATTCCGACACCGAGGTCCTGCTCCACGGGTATGAGGAATGGGGCCGCGGCCTGCCCTGCCGCCTGCGCGGGATGTTCGCGTTTGCGGTGTGGGACCGCACCCGCGGCACGCTGTTCTGTGCGCGGGACCTGTTCGGCATCAAGCCGCTCTGCTATTATAAAAAGGGCGAGACGCTGCTCTTTGCCAGCGAGATCAAGGCGTTTCTGGCTCACCCGGCCTTTGAAAAGCGCCTGAACGAGGCCCGTCTGCCCGACTGGCTGAGCATGGAGTACCTGCCCGACGCCGAGACGCTGTTCACTGGCGTTTATGAGCTGCCGCCCGCCCATACGCTGACCTGGCAGGCGGGCCGGGTCACGCTGGCCCGCTATGCCGCGCCGCGGTTCCGGGCAAAGCGGGGGCGCAGTCTGCGGGCTTGGGCGCGTGAGATCGGGGACGCTGTCGCCGAGAGCGCCGACGCCCACCGCATTGCCGATGTCGAGGTCGGCTGCTTTTTGTCGGGCGGGGTGGACTCGTCGCTCATCACCTGCGAGATGGCCCGCCGCCAGCCCGCCGTGCAGTGCTTCTCGGTGGGCTACGCCGAGGAAGCGTATTCCGAGCTGCCTGCCGCCCGTGCCGCGGCGCAGGCGCTGGGCGTGCCGCTGACCGAAACCACCGTGACCGCAGAGGATTTTTTTGCGGCGAACCGCGCCATTCAGTGGTATCTGGACGAGCCGATGCCCAACCCGGCGGAGGTGCCGCTGTATTTCCTGTGCAAGGCGGCGCGGCAGCGGGTCAAGGTCGTGCTCTCGGGCGAGGGCGCGGATGAGCTGTTCGGCGGCTATCCGCTGTACCGGCAGGCCGTCTGGGCCGAACGCTGGCAGAAAATGCCCCGGGCCGTGCGGCGGGCGCTGGCGGCCCTGCTGCCCGGCTGCGGCCTGCTGCACCGGGGCGCACTGCCGCGCTGGCAGCGGTCCGCCCGGGCCGACTATGTCTTTGAAACAACGCAGGAGCGCGATAAATATTTGAAGCGCGACTACTGCGCCCCGACCCCCGCGCAGCGCTGCAAGCCCTATTTTGACGCGGTGCGCGGGCTGGATGAGCCGACGGCGGTGCAGTGGGTCGATTGGCAGACCTGGCTGCCGCGGGACATCCTGCGCAAGGCGGACCGCATGAGCATGGCCCACAGCCTGGAGCTGCGGGTGCCGTTCCTGGACCGGCAGGTGCTGGCCGCGGCGCAGGCCCTGCCCCGGCGGTACCGCTGCACCGGGCGGCGCGGAAAAATCGCCTTGCGCGCCGCCGCGGCCCGCCGCCTGCCGCCCCAACTGGCCGACGCGCCGAAGCGCGGCTTCCCCGTGCCGCTGGCGGACTGGCTGCGGCAGGAGAAATATTACGCGCTGGTCAAGGCCAAGCTCACCGGCCCGGTAGCCGAGCGCTTTTTTGACACGGGTGCGCTCTGCGCCCTGCTGGACGCCCACCGTGCGGGAAAAACCAACGCTATGACGAAGCTCTGGGCGTTTTACTGCTTTATTGAGTGGTATGAGGTGTATTTCACGGGAAAAATCCCGCCGGATTTGTAAAAAAGTTTTTGCAAAATGCTTGACAACCCGGCTCTCCGTTGCTATAATATCTTACGCAGTATGTCCCTCGCGGACATGAACCCGCAATAAGCGCCCGTAGCTCAGCTGGATAGAGCAACTGCCTTCTAAGCAGTGGGCCGGGGGTTCGAGTCCCTTCGGGCGCATTATGTGGTGCCTATGGCGCAGTTGGTTAGCGCGCCAGATTGTGGCTCTGGAGGCCGAGAGTTCGAATCTCTCTAGGCACCCCACCAAAGACCGTACAGGCGCGTTCCTGCACGGCCTTTTCTTTTATAATGGGTCGTCGCCAAGTGGTAAGGCACGGGACTTTGACTCCCGCATTCGTGAGTTCGAACCTCGCCGACCCAACCACAGCTCATCCTGCATGAATGTGCAGGGTGAGCTTTTTGTTTTGTAGGGGCGACCAATGGTCGCCCGCGGACGCCTGCGGCAATGGCAAGCCTTCCGGGCGGATATGGAATCCGCCCCTACGGCGTAGGGGTCGATGCTCGTCATCGACCCGGGAGGGCAGCGGCTGCCGCAAGGCCGGCGGGCGGCCAATGGCCGCCCCTACAGTCTGAAGCCCTTTTTCGGGTAGTAATGTAGGGATGGGTCTTGACCCATCCGCACCGCTGGCTGCTGTCGGCTAAGCTGCACGGAACGGTCAAGACCGTTCCCTACAAACCCGCCGAAGGCTCGCGATCATCCCGTTAGGTTTTTTCGACACCCCCGCCCCCCTCTGCGAGGGGGGCTTTAAAGCGAAAAACACCTTTTTTTCTTTAGACATTTATGCTATGATAAAATAAAATTTAGTTGCCAAAGCGGGTGTGTACACGATGACCTACGAAGAATTTGATAAGCGCTGCGACGAACTGGAAAACGCCCCACTGCAGGAGCGCAAGACCTTCTTTGCCGATGTACTGGCCGGGGAGACCGAAAAGACCGATGTGCGGATGATGGCGTTCTTCCGCTATGCGCTGCTCTTTTACCGCGATGGCGACTTCCTCGCCGCGCGGGAAATCCTGGAGCCGTTCATTATTGATTACAAAAGCTACCGGTACCGCCCGGAGATCATCGCCTGCTTCAACCTCGTCGGCGTGGTGGCCTACTATGTGCAGGAGTACGCACTGTCCCGCTTCTACATTCGTGAGGGCCTTAAAATTGCGCGGGAACACAGCGAGGTCAGCCGTTACGCCTATGAGTACAACAACCTTGCCGTGACCTATCTGGCCCAGCAGGACTACGAGAAGGCGCTTGAGGTCATCCGCGAGGCAGAGAAAAACATGCCCGTCTCCGATGAGGTGATGCACGCCTACATCTACCGTAATCTGGCGGAGATCTGCTGCCATCTGGACCGGCTGGACGAGGCAAAGGATGCCCTTGCCAAATGCCTGGCCTACCGGGGCCGGGAGATCCTGCCCGAGGAAGTGCGGATCGTGAACACGCTGCTGACCTATAAGTCGAGCGACACCGCCGGGTACAAACGCTGCTGCGCCGAGCTTCGGGAGCACCTGCCCCAGCTGCACGCGGAGGAGTTCCTGGCCTCCTGCAAGGTGCTGTTCGACTGCGGCATGGATGCCGGGGACAATGCGCAGGTCGAGTGGGTGCTGGACGCCATGGACGCCTACCTGCGCCGCGACCCCCAGGAGGCCCAGGTCGGTCTGCGGGCCGAGACCTGCCGCTATGAATACGCCAAAGCCAACGGCAACACCGCCCTGATGCTGGCCGCACTGGAAAAGAAGGAAACCTACTACGCGCTGGTGCTGGCCCGCAAGGAGGAGATCCATGTCCGGGATGCGGGCCGCTACCTGCGCATCGGCCAGCGGCTGCAAAATGCGTTGGAGAGCGAGGCCGGCGCCAACCGCACCAAGACGCGCTTTTTGGCCAACATGTCCCACGACATCCGCACGCCCATCAACGGCATTCTGGGCATGCTGGAGGTCATCCGCGACTGCCGCAGCGACGAGGCGCGGGTCGATGACTGCCTGGGCAAGATCGATATTTCGGCTAAGCACCTGCTCTCCCTCGTCAACGACGTGCTGGACATGAGCAAGATCGAGAGCAACAGCTTTGTGGTCGAGGCAAAGCCCTTCAACCTCGCCCGGACCCTTGTTGAGGTCGATGACATCGTCCGCATTCAGGCGGAGCAGAGCGGGCTGCAACTGTACACGGACCACGACGATGTGCACGACGCCGACCTGCTGGGCAGTGCGCTCTACCTGAAAAAGATCCTTGTGAACCTGTACAGCAACGCCATCAAGTACAACAAGCCCGGCGGGAGCATCACCACCCGCCTGCGGGAGGTGAGCCGCACCGCCGACACCGCGGTCTATGCGTTCACGATCCGGGATACCGGCATCGGCATGACGCAGGACTTTATTGACAACCACCTGTTTGAGGCGTTCAGCCAGGAGGACAACGCCGCGCGCTCCCAGTACGGCGGCACCGGGCTGGGTATGTCCATCGTGAGCCAGCTGGTGCAGAAGATGAACGGCACGATCACCGTCGAGAGTACGGTGGGGGAGGGCAGCTGCTTTACCGTCACGCTGCCGTTTGCTATAGACCACGACCCGCCCGCCGCCGGGCCGGAGAAGGAAGCCTCCACCGACCTGCACGGCAAGCGCCTGCTGGTTGTCGAGGATAACGAGCTGAACATGGAGATCGCCGAGTTCATGCTGAAAAGCGCCGGGGCCGAGGTCGTCAAGGCGTTTGACGGCGAGAGCGCCGTGCGCGCCTTTGCCGCCGACCCGGCGGGCTGCGATGCGATTTTGATGGACCTGATGATGCCGGTCATGGACGGCTACGCCGCGGCCAGGGCCATCCGCGCCGGCGGGCAGCCCCGTGCCGGGACTGTGCCCATCATCGCCATGAGCGCCAACGCCTACGCCGAGGACGTGAAGAAATGCCTGGATTCCGGCATGAACGCCCACATCAGCAAGCCGCTGTTCAAGGATGTCATGCTGCGCACGATTGCGCGGTTTGTATAAATCTGCCGGGGACCATGCCATGAGGTCAAGGCACAATAAGGAGACTGCTAACATGAAAAAAGCTGTGATTTTTGATTTGGATGGTCTGCTGATCGACAGTGAGGTCATCTCCCATCGACTGTATGACGAACTGCTGCACCGGTACGGTAAGAGCGTGACCGTGGCCGAGTACGCCCGGGATTACAGCGGTAAAACGGGCGTGGCCAACATGACGAACGTCATTGCCCGGTACAATCTGCCCATCACGGTGGAGGAGGGCCTGACCTGGGAGGTTGCCCGGGAAAAGGAGCTGCTGCAGGATGTGCAGCTCAAGCCCGGCGCGGCGGCCCTGCTGTCCTGGCTGAAAACCGAGGGCGTGGCCGTGGTGCTGGCAACCTCCAGCGTGCGGGAGCGCGCCGTCGAGGTGCTGACCCGGCTGGGCGTCGTGCAGTATTTTGACGACATGGTCTTTGGCACCGAGATCGAGCGCGGCAAGCCCTGGCCGGATATTTTCCTGAAGGCTGCCGAAAAAGCCCACGCCGCCCCGGCGGACTGTCTGGTTCTGGAGGACAGCGAGGCCGGCATCCAGGCCGCCCACGCCGCGGGCATCGACGTCCTCTGCGTGCCCGATATGAAAATGCCCGCGGAAAGTTATCAACAAATGACGGCGGCCATGTTGAAAAGCCTCGACGAGGTCAAGGGGTGGCTGACTGCGGAATAAGCGCGGCAGGGGCAGAGGGTCCGGGTCGATGGCGAGCATCGACCCCTACGCCGTAGGGGCGGATTCCATATCCGCCCGTGCCCGCTTGCCATACCCGCAAACACGACCCGTGTATAACCCCCTCCGCGCCTGCACATACTGTGCGCACGGAGGTGTTTTTATGAGCTATCTTGATTGTGCCCAGTATGACTGCTGCCATAACAAGGCGGGCTGCTGCTGCCTGGACGGCATCAACGTCCGCCATACCGGCCCCGGGGACGCTGTCTGCGGCAGCTACCGCAACAGCGGGGGCTGCGGCAACGTTGCTACCGACAACCAGCCGGCCTCGCCCGAGACCGAGATCCACTGCGACGACAGAGGCTGCCGCCATCTTGAGGGGCGCTGCTGCTGCGCCGACCACGTCAGCATTGACGAGTGCAGCTGCGGCCCCGAATGCGCTACCCGCGCCCCGCGGGAGACCGCCGAATAATTTTATCCCGGAACGGATGCCGTTTTCACAAAGCGGCATCCCTTTTTTATTGCTAAATCATCCGCTTTGTTGTATAATAAGACGATATAGTAGGTTTTGTCCGCCCTTTTGCGGGAAAACGTGGTGCACATGCGGGTCGTCGGGGACGCCGACCCCTACAACGCCGCAAATTTTTGAGCGGTGCGCAGCGCCGCGGCCCACCGCATTTATTATTTATTATTTATTATTTTTTATTTATTATTTAAACGAGGTGTCACTCCATGTCCGAAACTCCTGTTACCGTGCCGTTTGTCTCCTTCCGCCCGATGGAGCGGGAGCTGGATGCCGACCTGCGCGACGCGTTTGCCCGCGTGCTGGACAACAGCTGGTACATCGGCGGCAGAGAGGACGCCGCCTTTGAAAAGGCTTTTGCCGATTACTGCGGCGTCAGGCACTGCGTCGGCTGCGGCAACGGGCTGGACGCACTGGTGCTCATTTTAAAGGCTATGGGCATCGGCCCCGGGGACGAGGTCATTGCCCCGTCCAACACCTTTATCGCCACGGTGCTGGCCATCAGCTACGCGGGCGCAACGCCCGTGCTGGTCGAGCCGACGCTCGAAAGCTACAACATTGACCCCGCCCGCATCGAGGCCGCCGTGACCCCGCGCACGAAGGCCATCATGGCCGTGCACCTCTACGGCCAGTGCGCCCCGATGGACGAGATCAACGCCATTGCCCACGCCCACGGCCTCAAGGTCATCGAGGATGCCGCCCAGGCCCACGGCGCGACCTACAAGGGCCGCCGCGCGGGCAGTCTGGGGGATGCCGCCGGGTTCAGCTTCTACCCGGGCAAGAACCTGGGTGCGCTGGGCGACGCGGGCTGCGTGACGACGAACGACGGCGCGCTGGCCGAGCGCATCCGTGCGCTGGGAAACTACGGCAGCGACTACAAATACCACCATGTCTACAAGGGTCAGAACTCCCGCCTGGACGAGCTGCAGGCCGCGTTCCTGGCCGCCAAGCTGCCGCACCTCGACGCCATGAACGCCGAGCGCCGCCGCATTGCCGCGCGGTATCTGGCCGAAATGCACAACCCGGCGGTCACGCTGCCCGCCGAGCTGCCCGACTGCACCCACGTCTGGCATATCTTCGCCGTGCGCTGCGCCGACCGCAACGCGCTGGAAAAGCATTTGAACGCCCGCGGCATCGGCACGAACAAGCACTACCCGACGCCCATCCATCTGCAGGGCGCTTACGCCGAGCTTGGCCTTGGCAGGGGCGCACTGCCGCTGGCGGAGGAAATTTCCGCCACCGAGCTGAGCCTGCCGATGTTCTACGGCATGACGGACGCGCAGGTGCAGGCCGTCATCGACGCCGTGAACGAGTTTGAGGGGTGAACCATGCCGAAGGTCGGTATCGTAATTTCCAATTATAACGGCTGGCAGGATACGCTCGTCTGTCTGGACAGCCTGCAAAAGCAGACGTTCACGGACTTTGAAGTGATTTTAATCGACGATGCGTCGCCGAATGATTCCGTTGCACAGCTGCAAAATAAGCTGCCGCCGAACACGGTGTTCCTGCCGCAAGAGCGCAACGTCGGCTTTGCCGCGGCCAACAACATCGGTATGCGCCGTGCGCTGGACGACGGCTGCGACTTTGCGCTGCTGCTGAACAACGACACGTCGGTCCGCCCGGATTTCCTTGAAAAGCTGCTGGCCGAGACCCCCGCGGGGGCGGTCAGCTGCCCGAAGATGCTGTTTATGGACCCGCCCGACGAGATCTGGTTTGCGGGCGGTGAGCTGGACCCCAAGACCGGCAAGGTAAAGCACCTGGGCGGCCACAAAAAGGACGGCCCCGAATTTGCCGAAAAAAAGCAGGTCAGCTTTATAACGTTCTGCTGCGTGCTGCTGCCGCGGGCCGTGATTGAGAAGGTCGGCTATCTCGATGAGACGCTGTTTATGTACTGCGAGGACGTTGACTACTGCATTCGTCTGGCGCAGGCTGGCGTGCCGATGTGGTTTTTGCCCGATGCTGTCATCCACCACAAGGCGGGCGGCAGCGCGGGCGGGATGCTGTCGGTCTACTACATCACCCGCAACACGCTGTACCTGACCTGCAAGGGCAAAAGCGCGGCCTATGCGAAGCTGAAAACGATTCTCCCCCTCCTCACCGGCGCGGCACGCTACGCCCTGACAAAGCTGCTGGGCCGCAAAAAAGGACGCAGCTACGGCGCGTTCCGAGGCGCCGTGGATTTCTGGAACGGGAAAATGGGGCGGATGGAGGGGTAACCCCCTTGGCCGCCTTCCCTGCTAGGGGAGACAAGAAATCTGACGTAAAGGAGACATCCCCATGGATCTATCCATCCTCTTGGTCCAGTATCGCCCCGACGAGGGCGAGCTGCGGCGGACGCTGGCGTCGCTGCTGCGGCAGAGCTGCCGTGATTTTGAACTGGTCGTGGCGGATGACGGCTCCGATGAGGACTTCTTCCCGCTGACGCGCAAAATTCTTGCAGAAAACGGCTTTACCGGCGCAAAATTTGTCAAGCTCACCCCCAACGGCGGCACGGTCAAAAACGTTTTGAACGGCGCAAAACAGGCAGCCGGAAAATGGGTGTTCACTGTCTCGCCGGGGGACTATCTCTACGACGCCGACACGGTGGCGTGGCTGCTGGAGGTCTTGCGCCGCGATGCCCCGCGGGTCGCCTTTGGCCGCCTGGCCTGCTACACAGACCGGAACGGCACACCAATCCGGCGCCCCGGCGACGCGCCGTTTGACCGCACGCCCTACCGCCCCGGCGCGTATGACGCCAAGACCGCCAAGCGCAATATGCTGCTCTATGATGACGGCATCAGCGGCGCGGGGCTCGTGTATGAGCGGGAATTGCTCGTACAAGCGCTGGAAAAGATGGCGGGCCGCGTCCTGCTGGCCGAGGATTTCGCCGCGCGGCTCTTTGCCGTGGAAAACATCCCGATAGTCGGCTATGACCGCTGCATTGCGTGGTATGAAGTCGGCACCGGCGTTTCCACCAACGAGGGCGCCCGCGCCCGGATGCTGCGTGACTGGCGTGCCATGGTAGAGCTGCTGCGGGAGCTGTACCCCAAAGACCGCACTGTGCGGCTGGCGTATGAATATTACTTCAATGACCGGCACAAATCGCGGCTCGTCCGCGGGCTGGTCGGGCGGCTCATCGTGCCGCAGAACGCCCCCTTCAAAAAAGCCCAGCACGCCTGGGTCCCTCCCGTGAACGGAGATATTCAGGAATTAAAGCAGATTTACGAGTCAGCCCTTGGCCCCCTCTGCGAGGGGGCTCCCGCCGCAGCGGGTGGGGGAGAGAACCTGACGTAGCCCGAAATATTTCGGGCTGTGGCAAGGTTCAACCCTTCCGGCCCTGCGGGGCCACCTCCCCTGCTAGGGGAGGCAAGGAGTAATACACAGAAAGGCAACCACTATGATCATCCAGACCATCAGCATCAAAAGCGTGACGGCGCAGGGGATGGGCACCCTCTCGGTCTTTGAGGGCAGCCATGATGTGCCCTTTGACATCAAGCGCATTTACTATATCCACGGTGCGCCCAAGGGCACCCACCGCGGCGGCCACGCCCACAAGGCACTGCGGCAGGTGCTGTGGTGCCCCTACGGCAGCATCCGCATCCGGCTGGACAATGGCCGCGAGAAGGCCGACGTCCTGCTGGACAGCCCCGACAAGGGCCTGATCGTCGAGCACTATATGTGGCGCGAGATGATCTGGGAGAAAAAGGACTCCGTGCTCTGCGTCGCGGCGGATTCCTACTACGATGAATCGGATTATATCCGTGACTACGATGAATTTCTGGAAGCTGTCAAGGGAAAGGATCTGGACTGATGCAGTGGACGGTACGCCCCTACACCCCGGCGGACGAGGCCGAGTGGGACCGCTTTGTCATGCACGAAAGCGGCAACGGTACGTTTTTGCAGACCCGCAACTTTTTGAACTACCACCCCGCGGGCCGGTTTACGGATGCCTCGCTCATGGTCTATAACGAGCACGGCGGCCTCGGCGCAGTGGTGCCCGCGGCGCTGCGGTTGGACGGTGCAACGAGAATTTTCCGCTCCCACCCGGGCAGCACGTTTGGCGGGCCGGTGCTGCGCAGCACCTACAACTCCGCGGCTAAGTCCATCGGGATTTTGCAGGCGGTGGAGGATTATATTGCCACGCGCTACGACGCGGCGGATTTCCGCCCGACGCCCGATCTGTTCAACGGTGTCGAGAACGTCGCGCTGCAATACGCCTTCACCTATCTGGGCTACACCCAGCAGACCGAGCTGAGCACCTGGGTGCTGGTGGCGGGCCGCACGCCGGAAACGCTGCTGGCGTCCTTCCGCCAGAACAAAAAGCAGGATGTGAAAAAGGCGCTCAAGCAGGATTTAACGTTCCGCAAGCTGGAAACACGGGCGGAGATCGACGCCTTCCACGCGCTGCTTCGGCAGAACCTACAAAAATTCGGTGTTGAGCCTGTGCATACCGCCGATGAACTCTGGGAGTTCAAGACCAGCCGCCTGCCCGACATTGCCGGGTTTTACGGCGTGTTTGCGGACGAGCAGATGGTCGCGGGCGGCATGACCTTCTACTTTGCCCAGGCCAACGTGCTGCACACCCAGTATCTGGCGGCGGATTTGTCCATCCGCAGTTACAGCCCGGCGGCGTATCTCTATTACCGGATGCTCTGCCTGGCCGCCGGGATGGGCTGCAACGCCCTGTCCTGGGGCATCTCGACGGAGGAACGCGGCAAGGTGCTGAACTTCGGCCTTGTGGAGAGCAAGGAAGGGTACGCGAGCTGCCATGCCGTGAACCTCGGCTTTACAAAAACCTTTAACAAGAAGGAAACGAACGATGCAACGTGAGTTTGGCGGCTACCTGCCGCTGGAGCTGCCCCATGGGCAGGAGCTATACACCGGTGCGGGCGTGCTGCGGCTGAACTGTGGCCGCAATGCGATTGTGGCTGCCCTACGCGACGCGGGCGCAAAAAAGGTGTATCTGCCCTATTACAACTGCAACACGGTCTATGACGCCGTGACCCGCGCGGGCTTTGCGGTGGAGCGCTATCCGTTGGACGCGCGCCGTCTGCCTGTCTGCCCCGCGCTGGGCGACGGCGAGTGGCTGCTGTATGTCAACTACTTCGGCATTGCGTCGGACGACCTGCTGGCCGAGGTCAAGCGCCGCTGGCCGCGGGTGATTTTTGATAACACCCAGGCGTTTTTTTCAGCGCCCCGTATGGATGCCGACAGCTACAACGTCTATTCCTGCCGCAAGTTCGTCGGCGTGCCGGACGGCGCATACCTTGTACACACGGGACTGACCGACGGGATTTACCCGGCGGACACCAGCTGGCAGCACGCGGCGTTTTTGTTCCGCTGCATCGATGAAAGCGTGAACAGCGCCTACGGCGACAGCCTTGATAACGAGAGCCGCTTTGACGGCGAGATCCGCGGCATGTCGCCCTCGACCCGGCGCATCCTCGCGTCCGTCGAGTACGATGCTCTGCGCCTGCGCCGCCGCGCCAACTACGAGGCGCTGCACGCCGCGCTGGCCCCGCACAATGCGCTGGACTGCCCGGCCGGCGCCGATGCGATGATCTACCCGTTTTTGTGCCGGGTTGACGGCCTGCGCGGACGGCTGATAAAAAATAAAGTCTACGTCAGCCAGTGGTGGAAGTACCTGCTGGAGCTGCTGCCCGCCGACTCCGTCGAGGCCGACTACAGCCGGTACCTGCTGCCGCTGCCCATCGACCAGCGCTACACGCCCGACGATATGCGCGCACTGGCGGCGCTGGTGCTGCAGCTGAAAGAGGAAGGGGAACCCGCATGACACAGCAGCCCAAGGTCAGTGTGCTGATCTCGTTTTACAATCTGGCCCCCTTCGTGGACCAGACGATGGAAAGCGTGCTGGCGCAGAAAACCGACTTCCCCGTGGAAATCCTCTGCGCGGACGACGGCTCCGACGACGGCACGATTGAAAAGCTGCGCGGCTGGGAGGCAGCGCACCCCGACACCGTCCGCGTCTTTGTCATGGACCGCGTGCCGGGCAAAAAATATGAGGGCAACGAGCGCATCCGGCGGATGAATGCCATCCGCGGGCGGCTTTTTTACGAGGCCCAAGGCAGCTATGTCTGCTATCTGGACGGCGACGATTTTTACACCGATGACCGCAAGCTGCAAAAGCAGGCGGACATTTTGGATGCCGACACAGCCCACAAATACGTGGCCTGTGGGCATAACGGCTGCTACTACTGGCAGAGCACCGGCGAGACGAAGCCGATTGAAAAGCCCATCCGGGAATGTGAGCTGACGGCGAAGGAGTATTGGAGCTTTTTCTACATCCACACCAACGCCATGATGTTCCGCAACATCGGTCTGCAGGGCATTGATCCGTACACGAGCGGCATTCAAATCATTGATAACCTGCTGACCTACCAGTTTCTGCCCTACGGCGGGGTGTACTATATCCCGGACTGCATGTTCAACTACCGCCAGACGGAGGACAGCACCTTCCACCGCCGCAGCGTCTACCAGAATTATATCCTGAACGCCTTGATGCTCTACCAGCAAAAGACGGTGCTGCGCGGTTTGTTCGGCGCGGGGCTGGTACGCACCCTGTTTGAGTACACCCAGCTGTATGAGAACCGCCGCGACCCGAAGCTGACCGAGGAGGGGCAGACCTACCTCGAAAATATTGACCGCTACGGCGCGGGCCGCCTGCGCCGTCTTGTGAACTATAATAAGGAAAGCGCCCCGGTGCGCCTGTGGTGTGAGCTGGAAAATAAATTCTGGTTCTTTATGACGAAGGTGTTCCGCCACTATATCTGGAAGCCCAAGGTGCGGGCCCTGCTGGAAGAGGCACGTATCAAAACCGAAAAAGGGGAGTGCTGAATCATGGAAGAAATGAACGAACTGACCGCCGAAGAACGGGCCCGCATTTTACAGCATGAGCTGGAGGCCGTCTACGGCTCGTCGTCGTACAAGATTGGCCGCGCCGTGACCTGGCTGCCCCGCCATGCGAAAAAGGCGCTGGCGTACCTTGCCCACAACGGCCCGGCCATCAGCGCCAAATATCTGTATATCTACGCGAAATATCACAAGGTCGCCAACAAGGAATACGCCTACTGGGCGTGCCTGCAGAAAAAGGACTACCCCGAGGCGCTGAAAAAATGGTTCCTGGAGACAAACTACACTCACACACCGCTCGACCTCGAACACCCCAAATCCTTCAGCGAGAAGACCCAGTGGCTCAAGCTGTACGGCGGGTTCGAGGATGTCTATCCCCTCGTTGACAAGTATGCCGTGCGCGAGTGGGTCAAGGAGAAGATCGGCGAGGAATACCTTATTCCGCTGCTGGGTGTCTGGAATCGCTTTGACGACATCGACTTCGACAAGCTGCCGGACAAGTTCATGCTGAAGGTCAACCACGGCGCGGGCTGGAACATCGCCGTGCAGGATAAATCCAAGTTCGATAAGGCGGACGCCAAGCGGAAGATCGAGGGCTGGCTTAAGCTGAACTACTGCTACCTGATGGGCGGGTTGGATGTGCAGTACATCCACATAAAGCCGCGCATCATCGCTGAAAAGTTCATCGAAAACGACGGCGGCGACCTCTACGATTACAAAATTTTCTGCTTCAACGGCGAGCCGAAAATTATTTTGCATATTGAGGAGCGCTATACCGACAAGGAGGAACGGATGTTCTTTCTGGATACCGACTGGAACCAGCTGCCCTTCAACATCAATGTGCCGCTGGAACTGGACGCCAATCTGCCCCGCCCGGCGAACCTTGAAAAAATGCTGGACATTGCCCGCACGCTGAGCCAAGGCTACACTGCCGTGCGCGTCGACCTGTACTCGCTCAATGACGGCAGCATCAAGTTCGGCGAGATGACCTTCACCACCGAGAGTGGCATCTCCCGCTGGCACCCCGAGAGCGCCAACGAGTACATGGGCAGCCTGATTCACCTGCCCGGCGTCGACGACACCCCGGCGGAGGGCAACGCGTGACGCCCGCCGTCAGCGTCATCGTCCCGGTCTACAAGGCCGAGGCGACCCTCGACGCCTGCGTCGAGAGCATCCTTGCGCAGACGTTCCAGGACTTTGAGCTGCTTCTTATCGACGACGAAAGCCCGGACCGCTGCCCGGAAATGTGCGATGCCTGGGCAAAAAGAGACCCGCGCATCCGCGCTTTGCACCCGGCTAAGGCCGGGCCCGGCCCGTCCGGCGCGCGCAACGCCGGGGTGCAGGCCGCCGCGGCCCCCTGGCTGACGATGGTGGACAGCGACGACACGATAGCGCCCGACCTTGTGGAAAAGCTGCTGGCGGGCGCGGAGACCACCGGCGCAGAGCTGGTGATCTGCAACGGCTGCCCCGTGACCGAGGACGGCGCACGGCACCCGCTGCCCGCCGACGAGCAGTTCACGAAGGACACGCTGCTGGACGTAGATGCGTTCTGGGACGCCTTCCATACGCCGTGGATCAACCAGTTCACCGGCACGGCCCACCGCCTCTACGCCGCAAGGCTTTTTGACGGCGTGCGCTACCCCGTGGGCCTGCTGCATGAGGATTACTACGTGCTGCCGGATTTAATTGCACATTGCAGCGCTGTTTACTGCATGGCCTTTACGGGTTATTATGTGCTGCGCCACGCGGGCAGCATCACCGACGGTGCGCGCCATGAGGTGCGCCTGGCCATGACGAAAGGCGACATCCACCGCGCCGAATACTTTTTGCGCAACGGCTGGTATGACCGCGCCGAGGGTGCGCTGACCGACGCTGCGCTGTTTTTACACGACAACAAGCGCGCCTACGATTTGACCAAGCCCGGCCACCGCGCGGAATTTGCCGAGACAAAACGTGAGCTTTGCCGCGTGTACAATGCGCTGGCCGCCCAAAAGGGGAGCGCGTCGATGAAACTGCGGGCCGCCGCACTGAGGGCGGGGCTGGGCGTGTTTGCCATGTATGTGAGAGCGCGGGGGTGACGGGCAGAGCCCCTCCGGCCATCGCTGCGCTCGGCCACCTCCCCGCAAAGCGAGGAGCTGGCCGCGAAGCCGGCCTGAGGGGCTTTAGCCCGTTCCCGCTGCCCGAACCCCTCCCCAACAAAACCGCCAACAAAAGGAGCCCCCTCATGCCCACCGTCACCGTTATTATCCCGGTTTATAAGGTCGAGCGCTATCTCGACGCCTGTGTGGAGAGCGTTGTGCGGCAGAGCTATGCGGACTTGGAGATACTCCTCGTCGACGACGGTAGCCCGGACCGCTGCCCGGCGCTCTGCGATGCCTGGGCAGAAAAGGACCCGCGCATCAAGGTCATCCACCGGGAGAACGGCGGTCTGTCCGCCGCGCGCAACTCCGGCATCGACGCCGCCATGGGCGAGTTTTTGCTGTTCGTTGACAGCGACGACTTATTAGAACCCGACGCCGTCCGCCGCGCGGTGGACGCCCAACGGCAGCAGGACGCCGATCTGGTCATCTTCAACCTGACCTACGTCGATGAAGAGAACCGCCCGCTGCCGCAGCCGGATTTCAGCGGCTTTACGGATGAGATCCTCGACGAGGACGGCGTCTGGCAGCGCTGCTTTGCCCTGGCAGAAACGAGAATTTACTACGTTGTGGCGTGGAATAAGCTCTACCGCCGCAGCCTGTTCCAACACCTGCGCTATGCCCCGGGCAAACGGTATGAGGATCAGTTCCTGCTGCCCCACCTGCTGGCACAGTGCAAAACCATTGCCTGCCTGGCCGCGCCCGGCTACCGCTACGTGCAGCGCAGCGGCAGCATCATGGCGCAGGGGTCGAGCCGCACCTATCTGGATCGGCCCGAGTACCTGCTGGACTGGTGCGCCTACTTTACCCAAAAGGGCGATGCCCTGCGGGCCGAGGGGCTGCTGAACGACGCCATACAGAACCTTGCCGAAAAGCAGTGCTTTGACCTGTCCACACCCGCCCAACAGGCCCGCTACCGCGCCGCCTGCCGCGCCTGTGCCGACAGCTACACCGCGCTGGCCGCGGCCACGGGGCAGCGCTCGATGCGTCTGCGCGCCGCGCTGCTGCGCATCGGTCTGCCCGCCTACCAAGCCTTTTTGAAACACAAAACCTAAGGAGTTCCACGCATGGAAAAAACGCAACTGCAAAACTACCATGTCCACTACGGCCCGGCCCAGGGCTGGAGCCGTGTCGACCTGCGCGAGCTGTGGCGCTACAAGGACCTGATCTGGCTCTTTGTCAAGCGCGATTTCAACGTCATGTACAAGCAGACGGTGCTGGGCCCGGCGTGGATCTTAATTAACCCGCTCATGTCCACGGCCATGTACTGCGTCATGTTCGGCACGATTGCCCAGCTGTCCACCGACGGCGTGCCGCAGATTCTGTTCTATCTGGCCGGCACGGCGCTGTGGGGCTTCTTCTCGTCCTGCATCAACAAGGTGTCGGGCACGTTCACGACGAACTCCAACATCTTCAGCAAGGTGTATTTCCCGCGGCTGGCCATGCCGATTTCGACGGTGATCTCCGGCCTTATCAACTTTCTTGTGCAGTTTGCACTGTTTTTCATCCTGCTGCTTGTCTACCTTGCCAAAGGCGAGGTCAGCCCGCACTGGGGCATGCTGCTGCTGTGCGTGCCGCTGGTGCTGCAGGTCGGCCTGCTGGGCCTTGGCTGCGGCATCATCGTGTCCAGCCTGACGACCCGCTACCGCGATCTGATGGTCGTTGTGACCTTCGGCGTCCAGCTGTGGATGTACGGCTCGCCCGTCGTCTACCCGCTGTCGATGATCACCCACCCCGTCCTGCGCGCCGTCATGGTCATCAACCCCATGACCGCACCGATGGAGAGCTTCCGCTATATCTTCTTCGGCACCGGGCAGGTCACGGGCGTCATGTGGGCGTCGTCGCTGATCTGGACCGTTGCGCTGCTGGCGCTGGGACTGTCGCTTTTCAGCAAGGTCGAAAAGACCTTCGTCGATACGGTGTAAGGGGGCGCGAGTATGCGTGAAAATTCGTTGATGATTCGCGTCGAGAACGTGAAAAAGCAGTACCGCTTGGGGCAGATCGGCGGCGGCACGCTGCGCGGCGACCTGCAAAGCTGGTGGGCCCGCAAGCGAGGCAAGGAGGACCCGAACACCCTCATTGGCACCGACCAGCGCCTGATCGGTACGACGTTTATGGCGCTGAACGGCGTCAGCTTCACGGTCAACAAGGGCGAGGCCGTCGGCATCATCGGCTCGAACGGTGCGGGCAAGTCCACGCTGTTAAAGCTGCTGACCCACGTCACAGCCCCCACCTCCGGTGATATTGACCTGTATGGCCGCGTCGCCTCGATGCTCGAGGTCGGCACCGGCTTCCACCCCGAGATGACGGGCCGGGAAAACGTCTACCTGAACGGCGCGATTTTAGGTATGACCCGCGCCGAAATTGACGCCAAGATGGCGGAAATTATTGAGTTCTCCGAGGTTGGCGACTTTATCGACACGCCGGTCAAGCGCTATTCCAGCGGCATGTTCGTGAAATTGGCATTCTCCGTTGCCGCCCATCTGGACAGCGAAATTATGATCATGGACGAGGTCCTCGCCGTCGGTGACATGAAGTTCCAGAAAAAGTGCCTGACCAAGATGCGCCAGGCTGCCCGGCGCGACGGCAAGACCGTGCTCTACGTCAGCCACAACATGGCGACGATCCGCGACCTGTGTGACCGCTGCATTGTGCTGGACAAGGGCAAGGTTATCTTCGACGGCGACGTGGACGAGGGCATCGCGCTGTACCTCTCCACCAAGTCGCAGGAGGCATCCTTCATCGACTACTCGGGCGTCAAGCGCGACAACTGGTTCAAGCGCGACAACATCCGTCTGCAGTCCGTTGAGCTGCTCGACGCCGACAATGAGGTGCTCGAGCGCCGCAAGCCGGTCACGGTGCGTTACCGCGTCCATGTCAACGAGGCTGTCGCGGACGTGGGTCTGCGGCTGGAAATGCGCGACGAGGTCGGCAACCCGCTGGGCGCGACCTGCGTCTATGGGCTGGATCTGCAGCCCGGGTATACGACGTTCACGGCGCGGTATGATTTGAGCGTGCTGGCCCCCGGCAAGTACGGCAGCTATTTCACCGTCATCACCCAGGGCGAGGGCGGCGCGCATACGGTGGAGGACTGGGTCCCCGGCATGATGTTCCGCATGGTGGACACCCTGACCGAGGGCGAGACCGAGTGGAACACCACCGCATGGGGCCCCATCGAGCTGCCCACCGCCGCCGTGGTGGAGGTGCAGCATGACTAAGGTCGCGGCGCTCTACATCGCCACCGGCAGGTACACGGTGTTCTGGCCGGAATTTTACGAGAGCGCCGAGAAATACCTGCTCAAGGACTGCGAGGTCCACTACTTTGTCTTTACCGACGCTGCGACTCTGCCCGGGGACGACAACCCCCGCGTGCATATCTGTGCGCAGGAAGCCTACTCCTGGCCGTTTGCCACGCTGCGCCGGTTTGAGATTTTTTTGAAGCAGGAGCAAGCGCTGAAAGCGTTTGACTACATCTTCTTCTTCAACGCCAACGCCGAGTTCATGCAGCCCGTCACGCGGGAGATGCTTTTGCCCCGCGCTGAAAAGGGCGAGCACCTGCTGGTCGTGCAGCACCCGTCGTTCTACGCCAAACCGAACTATGAGTTCACCTATGACCGCAACCCCCGCAGCACGGCCTGTATCCCCTACGGGCTGGGCAAATACTACGTCTGCGGCGGCGTCAACGGCGGCGAGGCGGCGGCATTTTTGCAGCTCTGCCACACGCTGGATGCACGCATCCGCCGCGACCTGCAGCGCAACGTCATTGCGCTCTGGCACGATGAATCCCAAATCAACCGGTATATCCTGTTCCGCAAAGACTTCCGTGTGCTGACCCCGGCGTTCTGCTACCCCGAGGGCTGGGACCATCTGCCGTTCCCCTGCATCATCCGCATCCGCAGTAAGGCGCGGTATATCGACATTCCGGCGCTGCGCAAGGACGCGCCGGAGACGAAGCTCTCCCCGGCGGTGGCGCGGTGGAACCACTTTGCCATGCGCGCCGCGCGGTGGACGCAGAACCATATTTTCAAAAAAGGAAGCTGACCGATGACCGATACAAGCTGGCAAAACCGTGTGACCCTGCTGGTCAACAGCTGCGACGCCTACGCCGATTTGTGGCAGCCGTTCTTTACGCTGCTCAAGCGCTATTTTGTGCCGCTGCCTGCGGAAATCCTGCTGAACACCGAGACAAAGGACTTCACCTTTGACGGGCTGAATCTACGCTGTGTGCACAGCACCGCGCCGACCTACGGCGAGCGGATGACAGACGCCCTGCGCGAGGTGAAAACCGAGTACACGCTGCTGCTGCTGGATGACTTTTTCCTGCGGCGGCCCGTGGATATTGCGCGGCTGGCGGACATCGTCCGCTGGATGGACGCGGATCGGGACATCGTTTATTTCAACAGCGACGTGACCGCCGCGGTGTGTGATTTGGAGGTGGACCGCTACCCCGGCTACCGCCGCCTGCCCGCCGGCAACCGCTACACGCTGAATTTGCAGGCTGCCGTCTGGCGCACGGCCAAATTTGCCGCCTACTGGCAGCACAAGGTCAGCCCATGGGACTGGGAAGAGCGCTGCAACGTGCTGACCGCCGCCCACCCGCGGGATAAGTTCTACTGTGTTACGCGGGAGGATGCGCGGTTCCTCGACTACGGCTACCACGGCGGCCAGTGGATGGGCATCTGCCACGGCCAGTGGGTGGAATCTGACGTTGTGCCGTTGTTTGAAAAGGAGGGCATTGAGGTCGATTTCTCAAAACGCGGCTTCATAGACCTCGAGAACCGCCCCGCCAGCCTGAACAAAAGCGCGGACCGCGCCGAGCGCTATGCCCGCGTGCGCGCCTGTCTGGGGACGGCGTACCTGCTGCCGTATTTTGTGTTCTGCCGCCGGTGCAATCTGTATTCCAAGCGGAACCACTGCGCCGTCGATGAGGATTATTTCCACTATTTGCAGCGCAAGGCCGATTTGCAGAATAAGACCGGCAAAAAAATCTGGTTCGGGCCGATGCAGAGATAAAAAGCCGATGAAAAACCCTCCCCCTTGGGGGAGGGTGGCCGCAGGCCGGGTGAGGGGCAGCTTTGCCGAGATGACCCGATTATGGGTTGTAATGGCGAGGTCTGCCCTCATCAGTCACCTGCGGTGACAGCTTCAGTCTACGTGCTAATAGCCGCCTTTCGGCGGTTGCACTCCAACACGCGCATGCGGGCGCAGCCTTTGCATGCTAACGAAAAAAGGATATGCAACAGAAAAGCTCTGCTGCATATCCTTTTATTTTTTACCGGTAATCAATCGGCAGCGTCGGCAGGCCGTTCAGGCTCCAATCGGCTAAATTGCCGTCCTGAAACTCGTAATACCCCTGCGCGGCGATCATCGCGCCGTTGTCGCCGCAGTATTTCAGCTCGGGCAAAAAGATCTTTGCGCCGAGCTTCTGCGCGCCGTCGTTGACCAGCTGGCGCAGACGGCCATTGGCGGCGACGCCGCCGGCCAGCACGACCTGCCTGGCGTTTGTGTCCGCCGCCGCGGCCAGCAGCTTTTTGGCCAGGATCTGGTCGATGCGCTCCTGAAAGCTCGCGGCCATGTCGGCCACGTTCACGGCCTGGCCCTTCTGCTCGGCGTTGTGGACCTCGTTGATGACGGCGGTTTTCAGGCCGCTGAAGCTCACGTTGTACTTGCCGTCCACGTGGGGCACGGGCAGCTTGTACGCCTTGGGGTTGCCGTCCCGTGCCGCCGCGGCCACGCTGGGGCCGCCGGGGTAGGGCAGACCCAGCGTGCGGGCGACCTTGTCGTAGGCCTCGCCCGCGGCGTCGTCCACGGTGCGGCCTAAGATTTTATAGCGGCACCAGTCCTCGACCAGTACAATGTGGCTGTGCCCGCCGCTGGCGACGAGGCACAGAAACGGCGGCTTCAGATCCTGATGCGTTAAATAGTTGGCCGCAATGTGCCCGCGCAGGTGGTGCACCGGCACAAGCGGTTTGCCCGCCGCGTAGGCCAGGCCCTTGGCAAAGTTGACGCCCACCAGCACCGCGCCGATGAGCCCCGGCGCAAATGTCACGGCCACGGCGTCCACGTCGGCCATCGTCATGCCGGCGTCGGCCAGCGCCTTGTCAACGGTGGCACTGATATACTCCGCATGGCGGCGGCTGGCGATCTCCGGCACAACGCCGCCGTAGAGCGCCTGCTCTTTGACGCTGGTGGAGATGACGTTGGAGATGACCTTCCGCCCATCCTCCACAATCGCCGCCGCGGTTTCGTCGCAGGTGGACTCGATACCTAAAACATACATATTATCACCCTTTTTAAAGGAGTAGAGTAAAATCTCTTGGCCCCCTCTGGGAGGGGGCTCCGCCCGCAGGCGGTGGGGGAGAGAACTTTGCGGTAATACGAAAAAATTTCGGGTAATGGCACAGTTCGCTCCCTCCGCCCCTACGGGGCACCTCCCCCGCCGAGGGAGGCAAGTAGCGCGCGTTCGCGCGAAATATTTAGTGTGCCTCCAGCCACGTCTTTCCCACGCCGACCTCCGTCGTCAGGGGAACGCTGTAATGCACGACGTTTTCCATTTCTTCCTTCAAAATGCGCTTGACTTCGTCGATTTCTGCCTCGGGCGCTTCGACGATCAGCTCATCGTGTACCTGCAAAAGCAGACGCGCCTGCAATTTCTCGTCCCGCAGGCGCTGCCAGACGTGGACCATGGCCAGTTTAATGATGTCCGCCGCAGTGCCCTGGATCGGCGTGTTGCGGGCCATCCGCTCGCCGCTGGCGCGCACCTGAAAGTTCGAGCTGGCCAGCTCCGGCAGGGCGCGGCGGCGGCCAAACAGTGTCTCGACGTAGCCCTTGTCCTTCGCGTGGGCGATGCAGTCCTTCATATACCCGTCCACCTTCGGGAAGGTGTCGAGGTAGGTCTTTAAGAAAGTGTCCGCCTCCTTGACCGGGATGCCCAGATCTTTGCTCAGGGAGTACGCGCCCTTGCCGTACATGATGCCGAAGTTGATGGCCTTGCTGGCCGAACGCAGCTGCGGCGTGACCTCGCTCTCAGGGATGTGGTAGATTTTGGCGGCGGTGGAGCGGTGGATGTCCGCACCGTTCAAAAACGCCTGCTGCATGTGCTCGTCGCCTGTGATATGCGCCAGAATGCGCAGCTCGATCTGCGAGTAGTCGGCGTCCACGAGCGTCTCGCCCTCGCCCGCCACAAAGTAGCCGCGCAGGCGGCTGCCCAGCTCGGTGCGGATGGGAATGTTCTGCAGGTTCGGCTCGGTGGAGGAGATGCGCCCGGTGCGCGCCTCGGTCTGGATGAAGGTCGAGTGGACCCGTCCGTCCGCGGCCTCGGCGTTCAGCAGGCCGTCCACGTAGGTGGACAGCAGCTTGGCGTAGGTGCGGTATTTCAGGATCTCGTCAATGACCGGGCTGTAAGGGCGCAGGCTTTCCAGTGTCTCGGCGTCGGTGGAGTAGCCGCGGGCGTTTTTCTTGCGCGGCGGCAGGCCCAGCTTGTCAAACAGCGCCTCGCCCAGCTGCTTCGGGCTGTTTACGTTGAACGAATAACCGACGGTTGTATAAATATTGTTTAAGATCCCGTCCAGCTCGCTGCGCAGGCTGTCGCCGAACGCGCGGATGCCGTCGGCGTCAATCGCAAAGCCGATGCGCTCCATGTCGGCCAGCACCCGGGCCAGCGGCAGCTCCATCTCGTCCAGCAGCTTGCGCTGGCCGCTCTCGTCCAGCGCGGCGGCCAGCGTGTCGCACAGGCCCGCCAGCACGCCCGCATCGGGCGCGGCCTCACAGGCAAAGGCGGCGTGTACGCCGTACTCGGCGGCCAGGGAGTGTACCTCATAGCCGCTGGCCGACGGGTTTAAAAGATACGCGGCCAGCTTGCCGTCAAAGCGCAGCGCACTGCCGATGCCGCCGTGCTCCAGCGCCAGGCGGTAGAGCGGCTTTGCGTCGAACGCCCAAAGCTCGGCGCCACTGTCCAGAATCGCGGCCAGCCGGTCCGTGTCGGGCAGGTAGACGTCATGCCCCTGCACAAGGTACCAATCGCCGTCGGCATTCCGGGCGGCGTAGAAGCGGCCCTCCAGCAGCAGCGGCAGGGGGGACGGCTCGACGGTCTCGAGCGGTGCGGCATTCTCGGATGGGGCGGGCGCGGTGCCGCCGTTCAGGCCCCAGCGGTCCACCAGCTTGTGCATTTCCAGCGCGGCCAGCAGCTGCGCGGCGGCAGCGGGGTCACCGGGCTGGCGCAGGTAGGCGGCAGGGGTGGTCTCGATGGGCGCGTCCTTGCGGATCGTGCCCAGCATATAGGACAGGTCGGCCTTGTCGCGGTTGGCGGTCAGCTTGGCGCGCTGCCCCGGCTTGACGGCCTTGTCGTCGATGTTGTCATAGACGCCTTGCAGGCTGCCAAACTTCGAAATCAGTGCCAGCGCGGTTTTTTCGCCGATGCCGGGCACGCCGGGGATGTTGTCCGATGCATCGCCCATCAGGCTCTTGACGTCGATGAGCTGCGGCGGCTCGATGCCGTACTTCTCGCGGATGGCGGCGGGGTCCATGGGGATGGTCTCTTTGTTGGTCGCCAGCAAAACCGTCGTTGCATCGTCCACAAGCTGCAAGCTGTCGCGGTCACCGGTAGCCAGCAGCGTCGTGCCGCCCACGGCCTCGCACGCTGCGGCCAGCGTGCCGAGAATATCGTCGGCCTCCCAGCCGGCCTTGCTGACCTGCACAAAGCCAAGGTCGGTCAGCAGCTCCTTCAAAACCGGCATCTGCTGGGCCAGCTCCTCGGGCATGCCGTGGCGGGTGGCCTTGTAGCCGTCGTAGGCGGTGTGGCGGAACGTCGGTGCGCGCTCATCCCACGCGATGGCGACGGCGTCGGGCTTGTGCGCTGCCAGCAGGTTGAGCAGTATATTTTGGAAGCCGTAGATGGCGTTGGTGTAGCGGCCATCCTTCGTCGTCAGCAGCTTGATGCCGAAAAACGCGCGGTTGACCAGGCTGTTGCCGTCCAGGACCATGAGTTTCATGCGCAATACTCCTTATAAACAATCTACATTTCAGTATACCACATTTGCGGAAAATATGGTAGAATAGAATGTAAAAATCGAAAAGTCTAAAGCCTTCCCCCGCGGGCGGGGGAAGGTGGCGCGCAGCACCGGATGAGGGGGCGGGCTTACGGCCGGGACCCGGTCACGGGCGGCTGCGCGGACTTTGCCCTCATCAGCCGCCTGCGGGCGGCAGCTTCCCCCGAGGGGGAAGCCTTTTGGAAAGGAAACTTATGCAGCTACGCAACCTATCCATCCCCACCGGCGCGGTGTTTGCGCCGATGGCCGGCCTGACCGACGCGGCGTGCCGCCATCTGATGGCCGACCACGGCGCGGCCTGGACCGTCAGCGAGATGGCCAGCGCCAAGGCGCTGAACTTCCACGATGAAAAATCCCTGGCTCTGCTGCGGGACAAGCACCCCCACGGCCTGTACGCCATCCAGCTGTTCGGCGCGGAGCCGGAGTCGATGGCCAAGGCAATTCTGTTTGTAAGGGAGCAGGACATCCAATTTGACATTCTCGACATCAACATGGGCTGCCCCGCGCCCAAGATCACCGGCAGCGGCGCGGGCAGCAGGCTGCTGCTGGACCCGCCGCTCTGCGGGCAGATGGTCGCCGCCGCGCGCAAAGCGCTGGACGATGATACGCCGCTGACCGTCAAGATGCGCATCGGCTGGGACGCCGACCACCTGACCGGCGTCGAGGTCGCCAAACAGCTTGAGGCCAACGGCGCGGACTTGATCGCCGTCCATGGCCGCACGCGGGAGCAGATGTACATCCCGCCCATCGACACGGCGGCCATCGCGGCCATCAAGCAGGCCGTGTCCGTCCCGGTGCTGGCCAACGGCGACGTGACCACCGCCGACGAAGCCCTTACCTTATTAGAAGCAACCGGCTGCGACGGCGTTATGATCGGGCGCGGCGCACTGGGCGACCCGTGGCTGTTTGCGCAGGTGCGCGCGGCGCTGTTGGGCGAGGAACGCCCGCCCGAGCCGACGCTGAACCAGCGGATGACCGCTTTGCGCGACCAAATCTACGAAATGTGCGAGGAAAAGGGCGAGTGGGCCGCCATGCCCCAGGCACGCAGCCAGGCCATGCACTATATGAAGGGCCTGCACGGCGCTGCCGCCCTGCGCCGCTACTGCTCAATGCTCGAGCACTTCAGCGATGTGGATACGCTGATCGAGGCGGTGTATAGGTTGCAATAACGTAGGGGCCGGGCATGCCCGGCCCCTACCGTGGCGCTTCAAAACCGTCCCCTCGTCAATTCGTCCAGATTCTGCTCGTAGCAGGGCAGCATGTGCTCGATGAAATACTCCGCCTCGGGGCTGTGCATGGCGTGCAGGGCGGCCATCTGCTGGGCGTAGGCGGCCTCAAACTCGCGGTTGCCGCCGCGGTCCTCCTCGATGCACTTGATGACGGCGGAAAGCCGGTCCGCGGCCTTTAAAATTTTGCGCTCGGCGTCGTTCAGCACGCTGCCGGTCAGCCAGACCTGGGTCTCGGCCTGCAATTCTTCGGGCTGCAGGCTCGCCATCACGCGGGCGCTCTCGTGCTCCACGGCCTTGTACGCTGTGCGCAGGGCGTCGTTCTTGTACTTGACGGGCGTCGGCATATCACCGGTCAGAATCTCCGGTGCATCGTGATAAATGGCCGCTGTGGCTACGACCTCGGGCCGCAGGGCCGCGCCGGTGCCCGTGCAGTGCCTGCCGATCAGGCAGAGCGTGTGCGCCAGCATGGCCGTGTCGGCGGTGTGCTCACTCAGGGACTCGGGGCGGGTACTGCGCATCAGGCACCAGCGGGTGATGTACTTCATGCGGCTGAACAGCGCGCTGAACGGATAGGTTTTCATCTTCACGCGACCTCCGGTTTATGGTATAATGGGGCGTATGCAGGGGTCGATGCTTGCATCGGCCCGGGGCGTCAGGGACGCCGTCCCCTACAGCTCTACGGTAAGTATACCACAACTTTCCTCAAAGTGAGGCCCCATAAAGGGGACTATCAATATGCAAACCACAATTTTTAAACAAAAATCGAACTATTGGCGCGTCTTTGCACTCTGCTTTTTCACGGCGGTGCTGCTGTTTGCGCCCCACTGCATCGTGGATGCCGTCGCGGGCGGCGGGTACTTCCACTACGCGGGGGACTTCAACGACCAGCAGATCAACTTTTACCAGTACGCCAACGCCTTTGTCAAAAACGGCGGGTCGTTCAGCTGGGCCACCGACCTGGGCAGCGGGTTTGTCAATTCCTACTCGTTCTACCTGCTGGGCAGTCCGTTCTTCTGGCTGTCCATGGTCGTGCCCGCGCGGCTCATGCCGTGGGCCATGGTGCCGCTGCTCTGCCTGAAAATGGCCGTTGCGGGCGGCGGCGGGTATCTCTGGGCGCGCCGCTGGGTGCGGGACGAGACTTGGAGCATGCTGGCGGGCTGCCTGTATGCGTTTTCCGGGTTCAGCATCTACAACATCTTTTTCAACCACTTTCTGGACGTTGTGGCGCTGTTTCCGTACATGCTGGCCGCGCTGGACGACGCGGTCATCGACGATAAAAAGGGCGCGTTCCCGTTCTGGGTCGCGCTGAACCTTGTCGATAACTACTTCTTCTTCGCCGGGCAGGCGGTCTTTCTTATCATCTATTTCTTCTGCATGGCCGCCGGGCGGCGGTATGAGCTGGGTCTGCGCAAGTTCGTGCGCCTGGCGTGGGAGACAGCTCTGGGCTGTGCCTGCGGGTGCGTGCTGCTGCTCCCGGCGGGGCTGTCGCTGCTGCAAAATCCGCGTACCATCGACCCGTTCAGCGGGTACGGGTATCTGTTCTACGGCAAATCCCAGCAGTACGGCGCGATTTTTTACAGCACCCTGCTCATGCCCGACGCGCCCTATTTCAAGGACCTGTTTCAGGAGGGCATCCTCAAGCACACGAGCCTGACGGCCTATCTGCCGCTGGTCGGTGTCGCGGGCGGGCTGGCGTTCTGCCGCGCAAGGGAGCGCCACCCGTTCACCTACGTTTTAAAGGTCTGCGTCGCCTGTGCGTTTGTGCCGGTGCTGAACAGCGCGTTCTATGCGCTCAACTCGAGCTACTACGCGCGGTGGTACTATATGCCGATTCTGGTTTTGTGCGGTGCAACGTGCTATCTGCTCTCCCGCCCGGCGCTGGCCGAGCAGCGTCTGCCGCGGGCGCTGCGGCTGACGACCTTCCTGACGCTGACGGCGGTGGTGTTCGCCGCTGTGCCGGGCAAGGACGACGACGGCAACACGGTCTTTGGCGTGCTGGACGAGCCCGCGCGGTTCTGGGCTATCTTCGGCATGACGATGCTGGGTATCGTGATTTTTGCGCTGCTGTGGCATTTTTGCCGCCGTAAGCGGCGGTGGGGCGCGATTCTGACCGCCGCCGTGCTGGGATTCAGCCTGCTGTACGGCAGTTTGCATCTGTCTCTGACGAAGTACGCCCAGTGGGACGTGGACAGCAATCTGATTGCCGAAACCTATGATTCCGTCGAGGACGTCGCCGCCGCGCTGCCGGACGATGCGTTTTACCGCATTGACGCCTACGGTGCGCACAACAATCTGGGGCTGTGGTTCAACAGGAGCTGCCTGCAATTCTTCAACTCGACGGTTGCGCCGAGCATCATGGCGTTTTACCCCGAGGTCGGCGTCAAGCGGGACGTGAACTCCAAGCCCGACGCCGAGAACTACGCCCTGCGCGGCCTGTTGAGCGTGCGGTACACGCTGGTCGCCAAAGACAAGGAGACCGAGTGGACCGGCAAGGATCTGCCCGGCTGGCAGCGCACCGGCGAGACCGACGCCTACGCCCTCTACGAGAACGAAAACTGGGTGCCGATGGGCTTTACCTACGACTGCTACGTGACAGCGGACCAGCTGGAGCGGGTAAGCGAGGAAGAACGCGCCCAGATTTTGTGCCGCGCGATTTTGCTGGACGACGACCAGATCTCCGCCTTTGGCAGTCTGCTGGAACCCTTGCCCGACGAGGAGCTGACCAACCGCGGCGAGGATGCCTACGCTGCAGACTGTGCCGCCCGCCGTGCCGCCGGTGTAGCAGCGTTTACCGCGACGGACACCGGCTTTACCGCAAAGACCGCCTATGACGCGGACGAGCTGGTGTTTTTCAGCGTGCCCTATGACGACGGGTTCAGTGCCACGGTCAACGGTGAGCCCGCCGCGATTGAGAAGGTGGACGACGGCCTGATGGCCGTGTACGTGCCCGCGGGGGAGAACGAGATAGAATTTACCTACCATACGCCCGGATTGAAGGTGTCCGCCTGTGTGAGCGCAGCGGCGATTGTGGTGTATGGGGTGTATTTGTTGTGGATTATAAGGAAACGAAAAAGCCAGCCGGGAAGTAAGCGGTAACATTTGTAGGGAGGGGTCAAGACCCCTCCCTACGAACCTGTTGGAAAAGGGAGCCATTTGCGCGGGCGAAGCCCGCGAGAAAAGCCTCCCCATCAGGGGAGGTGGCCGCGGAGCAGGCCGGAGGGGTTCAGCCCGTTGACGGGCAGCATAGCAAAGCCGCGGGCCGGGCATGCCCGGCCCCTACGGACTGCCGTGAATCGTTGTGCACGAGAGGGGCAAGGGAGGGCGGCAGCCCGCCCCTTCCAAGTTGGCGGGTGGTTGCCCGGGAACGGGTGGTGACGTAAGGCCCGTCGGAATCCCCCGGTCCGCTAACGCGGCCAGCCCTTCGGGCCCGGGCCCCTCTGTCGCTCCGCGACATCTCCCCGCGCAGCGGGGAGTCTCCCTTTGACAAGGGGGCCTCTACCTCACCCCTGCGGGGGTTCGGGGGCGCTTGGCGGCGCACAACGAGCGCCGCCAGTTTGCTGCGCAAACCCGCTCGTGCGGTTGTTTGCCACGCAGGGGCAAACATTGCTCGCTCCCCAGTTTCGCTGCGCTCAACTGTGGCCCCGCGCTCGCAACCCCGCAACACCCGAGTTTAAGGTGGAGGAAGGCTCGGCGGCGTTAAGAACGGACAGTAATACTGCGTCCGTTTAGCCGCCGAGACTTCCGACTTCCGCTTTGGGGTTCTTAGGGGCGTGCAGCCCCTAAGGCGGGGTCCGCTGCATCCGCAACAGCGGGACTTTTCTTTGCTACTTTCTTTTGGTCACAAAAGAAAGTAGGAGTTCCCGGGAGACTGCCGTTAAAACTTTAGCCGAGAAAGGAAAAACCATGCCAAACCATGCTGAACAGCTCGCACAGGAGCTGAACTTAAACGTCAAAAACGTGCAGGGCGCGATTGAACTGATCGACCAGGGCAATACGATCCCGTTTATCGCCCGCTACCGTAAGGAAGCCACGGGCTCGATGGATGACCAGGTCCTGCGTGACCTTGGGGATCGTCTCGAATACCTCCGCGGCCTCGATAAGCGCAAGGATGAGGTCACGTCCTCCATCACCGAGCAGGGCGCGATGACGCCCGAGCTGACCGCCGCACTGTCCAAGGCGAAAACCCTCGCCGAGGTCGAGGACATCTACCGCCCGTATAAGCCCAAGCGCAAGACCCGCGCCAGCATCGCCAAGGCGCGCGGTTTGCAGCCGCTGGCCACGGCCATCTTCCGCCAGGACGCCGCATTTGACCCCGAGAGGGCCGCCGCGGACTACCTCAACGACGAGGTCCCCGATGCCGCCGCGGCGCTGGCAGGGGCACAGGATATTATTGCCGAGGCGGTCTCCGATGATGCCGCCTGCCGCGCCGAGCTGCGCCGCTACTACCGCGCGTTTGGCCGTGTCGCCAGCGCCAAGGCCAAGGACGAGGACAGCGTCTACGCCCAGTACTACGACTACGCCGAGCCGCTGAACAAAATCCCCGGCCACCGCGTGCTGGCACTGGACCGCGGCGAGCGCGAGGGCTTTTTGAAGGTCACGATTCAGGTCGACGCCGAGCGTGCCGCGGGCATCGTCAGCTGGATGTTCGCCCGCAAAAAGACCGGCGGCAAAAGCGCCGAGCTTGTGGATGCCGCCGCCCGCGACGCCTACAGCCGCCTCATTCATCCCAGCCTTGAAAACGAGCTGCGCGGTGAGCTGTCCGATGCCGCCGCCGAGGGCGCAATTAAAGTCTTTGGCGATAATCTGCGCCAGCTGCTTTTGCAGCCGCCCATCCGCGGCAAAACGGTCATGGGTCTGGACCCCGGCTACCGCATGGGCTGCAAGGTCGCTGTCGTTGACCCCACCGGCAAGGTGCTGGACACGAACGTCGTCTATCCCGTGCCGGAGTTCAAGCGCGTGGACCAGGCAAAAAAGACCATCAAGGCGATGGTTTTGAAGAACGGCGTCGAGGTCATGGCCATCGGCAACGGCACGGCGGGCCACGAGACGGAGGAATTTGCCGCCGAGGTCATCCGCGAGCTGGCCGACGAAAAGAACCTGCATTTGCAGTATATGGTCGTCAGCGAGGCCGGCGCGTCGGTCTACTCCGCCAGCAAGCTGGCCGCCGAGGAGTTCCCCCAGTTTGACGTCAACCTGCGCAGCGCCGTGTCCATCGCACGCCGCTTGCAGGACCCGCTGGCCGAGCTGGTCAAGATCGACCCCAAGGCCGTCGGCGTCGGCCAGTACCAGCACGATATGCCCCAGAAGCGCCTGAATGAGACGCTGGACGGCGTGGTCGAGGACTGCGTGAACAGCGTCGGCGTCGATCTGAACACTGCCTCCGCGCCGCTGCTGCGCCGTGTGGCGGGCGTCAGCGCAGCCACCGCCAAAAATATCGTCGCCTGGCGCGAGGAGGAGGGCGCGTTCACCTCCCGCGCCCAGCTGAAAAAGGTCAAGGGCCTCGGCCCCAAGGCGTATGAGCAGTGCGCGGGCTTCCTGCGGCTGCCCGAGGCGAAGAACCGCCTGGACGCTACCGCCGTCCATCCCGAAAGCTACGCCGCCGCCAAGGCCCTGCTGGACGCCTGCGGCTACACGGCTGCCGAGATCGGCACAGACAAGCTGGCGGGTCTGCCCGGCGTCGTCAGGGCCAAGGGGGCCGGTACCCTCTGTGAGGCGCTGGGCGTGGGCGAGCCGACGCTGAACGATATTGTGGCCGAGCTGTGTAAGCCGGGACGCGACGTCCGCGACAGCCTGCCCAAGCCGCTGCTGCGCAGTGACGTCATGGGTCTGGACGATCTGAAGCCCGGCATGGAGCTGACCGGTACCGTGCGCAACGTCATAGACTTCGGCGCGTTCGTCGATCTGGGTGTGCATCAGGACGGCCTGGTCCATGTTTCACAGATCAGCGATAAATTTATCAAGCACCCGCGCGAGGTACTCAAGGTCGGCGACATTGTGCGGGTCAAGGTGCTGAATGTGGACACCGCCAAGAAGCGCATCGCCCTGACGATGAAGGGCGTGCCCCAGCAAAACTAATACAAAACCGGCACGAACATATATAAATGTTGCATATAAAAAAAGACGGTGTTAAGACTTTAACGAGATAAGTTGTACATTTGCACCAAAACACGACAAAAACATTCAGAAAACGAAAATATTTGTTGTCAAATACATAATACATGTGAAAGCGAAAGGCCGCTGCGGGCAAAACTCGGGCATTCTGACCAAAAGCCAAAAATGAAGGATTTTCTCTTTTGTGCAGGAAATGGAAAAAATCGGATTTGTGCATTATGAACAAAGAAACGGCACATAATTATGCTATAATGCCCAATGTAAGGAGCAGATAGAGCATGGTGGCTCACCTCCTTACCGCAAGCCGTGCGCCCGGTTCCGCCTTGGACACCGGTGCTGAAGATGCGGCAGATTGCGTGGGATTATTTTGGAGGTCATTTATTATGGTGAAACAAGTCAAGGTTTCCAATTTTACCGAGGTCAAGGGAATCGTGTCTGCTGCCGCCAAGTGTTATAACGATGTCGGCGTGCATGACATGAAGGGCAGCATTGCCGATGCCAAGAGCATCCTGGGCATGATGAGCCTGGATTACAGCCATCCCGTCAAGATCGTCTGTGAGGATGAGCGCGACCTGAACAGCGTTGTCAACGCGATCAAGCAGTAAAATAGGAAGGACCGCCCCACGGTGTAAAAGCCGCGGGGCGGTTTTTGTGTGAAAGGCTTCCCCCGCGGGGGAAGGCAAGGAGTGCATCACGCCGCTGCGTAAAATTTTCTGAAAATAGAAAGTTTGAAAACACGAGAAAACAAGAGTATTTGAGAGAATTCGAGAGCAAGCACAGTATAAATTAAAATTCTTGCCAAAACCCGTTGACTCTGCTGCCCTTTTCTGCTATAATCACACTTGCGCGAAAAAGCGTCCTGCGGGGCGCTGTTAAATACCGTTATTAGACGGACGTGTTAATTTCTCAATGGAGGTTCCTACTATGAGCACGACTCTCGCTAAGCCCGCTGAAATGGCTGACCGCAAGTGGTATGTGATCGACGCCGCCGGCAAGCCCCTCGGCCGCGTTGCTGCCAAGGCTGCTGTCATCCTGCGCGGCAAGAACAAGACCACTTTCACCCCCAACGTTGACTGCGGTGACCACGTCATCATCATCAACTGCGATGAGGCTGTCCTGACCGGCAAGAAGCTGGAGAAGAAGTTCCATCGCACTCATTCCGGCTGGATCGGCGGCCTGAAGGAGACCCAGTACAAGACCCTGATGGCTGAGAACAGCGACAAGGCCATGACCTACGCTGTCAAGGGCATGATCCCCTCTAACACCATCGGCGCCAAGGCTATGACCCGCCTGCACTGCTACAAGGCTGCTGACCATGCTCATGCTGCTCAGAAGCCCGAAGCTGTTGAGATTTGAGTGAGGAGGCAATAGAAGATGTACGAAACCAAACCTTATTTCTACGGCACTGGCCGTCGTAAGCATTCCGTTGCCCGCGTTCGCGTTTACAACGGCACCGGCAAGATGACCATCAATGGCCGCGACATCAACGACTACTTTGGTCTGGAGACCCTGAAGCTGCTCGCCAACAGCCCGCTCGTTCTGACTGAGAACGAGGGCAAGTTCGACGTTGTCGTCAACGTCGTCGGCGGTGGCTGTGCCGGCCAGGCTGGCGCTATCCGCCACGGCCTGTCCCGCGCCCTGCTGCAGTTCAACCCCGAGCTGCGCTCCACCCTGAAGAAGGCTGGCTTCCTGACCCGCGATCCTCGTATGAAGGAACGTAAGAAGTACGGCCTCAAAGCCGCTCGTCGCGCTCCGCAGTTCAGCAAGCGATAATCTACAGCTTAATAATGCTAAAAAAGCCCGGAAATACGCCATTTTCCGGGCTTTTTCTATGCCTGAAATCGCCTGATTCCGATGGTGAAATTTGAGGAAATTTGACTTCAAATTAACCCATTTTGATGGGTTTACCATGGGTTTACGGCCTATTTTTGAGTCTAATGGGTGGGAAAATGGGTTTACAGAAGGTCATTTTGGAGGGGAAATTAGCCCCATATCCTTGACAGATTTTCGGCAAAAATCCGGCTGAAACGGAATGAAAAACAGTGTCAGGTTCGTTTGGCGAGTTCTGACGAATTCTGCAAAAATTTAATATCAGGTATCCTGTTACATAGAGCCTTGGCTCATTCTTTGAAAACGAGAATGGGTCGAGGCTCTATTTTTTTTTCGCCTGAAATCCGGCGAGACAAATTTGAGCAGGAGGTAACAGGTATGACGGATTTCAATCAGAAGACCCATGACACCGATGTGGGCAGTCATGGCGGACAGTCGAGGCAGATGATGGAGGTGTTTGAGAACCAGGAGTTTGGTTCGATCCGGTTGTTGCAGGAGGCAGGCAAGACCTTCTTCTGTGCAAGCGATGTGGCGAAGGCGTTGGGGTATGTGAATCCCTACGCCGCAGTGAAACGCCATTGCAGAGGTCCCCTAACGAAACGCGAGGGGGTCGTTCAGAAGGTGAATCAGTATGGGGATGCTGGAGAGCAGGTCGTTGAAATTGCCTTTATCACGGAAGGCGATGTTTACCGGCTGATCGTTCACAGCAAGCTGCCATCGGCAGAACGATTTGAACACTGGGTGTTTGATGAAGTTCTCCCGTCCATCCGCAAGCATGGTGTGTATATGAGCGATTCCATTTTGGATCAGGTGATTCAGCATCCGGAGGTCATCTACACCCTGGCACAGGAGCTTGTAGCCGAGAGGGAGCAGCTTGAGGGTATCCGCAAACAGCTGGATGCGGCACAGCCCAAGGCAGACTACTTCGACACCTTTGTAAATTCGGAGGATTGCACCTGCATCCGGAATTTCTGTAAGGAAATCGGAATCCAGGAGAAAACGGCAGTGGCTCTCTTACTGGATCATCGCTATCTGTACCGCAGTCCAAGCGGCTGGCTGATGCCTTTTGCAGACAAATCTGCAAGGGGCTATTTTATTGTCCGGGATTGCTATGGAAGAAGCGGAAAGCTGGTGCAGCAGACGAGGGTGACCTGCAAGGGAAAGAATCATCTCTTCAAGTTGTTTAAGAAATGGGGTGTGATCGAATGACGCTTTTTACAGAGGGACGCCTTCAGGCGTTTGAACGCATGATGCAGGATACCGGCAAATACCATCGACGGGAGGACAGCGAAGATCGTCCGCGCAAATGTCCGAAGAAAAAAAACGGAGCCTGCGAAAAAGGATGGTGAGCACCATGCCGGTATTCAGGGTTGAGAAAAACAGCAATTACACAACGATGTGCAATTACCACCTGCGGGATCAGGGTCTCAGCCTGAAAGGGAAAGGACTTCTCTCTATGCTGCTTAGTTTACCGGACACATGGAACTATTCGGTACGGGGATTATCTTCGATTACGCCGGATGGCGTAGATGGGGTGCTTACAGCTCTGAAAGAACTGGAACGTCTTGGGTATCTGGAAAGGAACCAGCAGCGTGAGAGCAACGGTCGGATGGGCAGAGCGGAGTATGTGATTTATGAGATGCCAAGGAAAAAAGCCGTGTTCGGAATCACCGTGTACGGAAAAGCCGTATACGGTAAATCCGGATACGGACACACCGGTTACGGAAAATCCCGCGCAATTAAGTACTAAAAGAACAAGTACTGAAACAATCAATAAAAGAGAGAAGAAGGAAATTCAGCACCAGTATGGCTCATACGAAAATGTTCTTCTCTCTGACACGGAATACGGCAAGCTCCGGCAGGAGTTCCCAGGAGATTATCAGATGCGGGTGGAACGGCTCTCTGAGTATATGGCTTCCACCGGCAGGAGCTACAAAAATCACCTTGCCACAATCCGGAGCTGGGCAAAGAGAGAAAAGCCGAAGTACAACCCGGCAGACTACACATTTGAGGAAGGAGACAGCCTATGAGCGACATGGTGCCTGAAGTTTTGAATGCGGCGTTGGATTCGCTCTTTACGCCGAAAGAACCCGGAGAGCTGGAATACCAGGGCGATGACGGACTGTTGTATTGCAGAAACTGCCATACGCCGGTGCAGTGCAGGGTAAAGCTCTGGGGCAGAGACAAGATTGTTCCCTGCCTTTGCAGATGCCAGCAGGAAGCGATGGCAGAAAAGAAACGCCAGGATGAACTGGTGGAGCGGCAGCGTAAAATCAGGCAGCTGAAAGCAACTGGGATTCAGGAAAAACATCTTCTGGAATGGAATTTTGCCGTTGCAGAAGATAATAAGGATATCCAGATGGCAAAACGCTATGTGGAGCAGTGGAAAAAGGTCAAGGCTGAAAACCTTGGCCTTTTGTTATGGGGAGATGTCGGAACTGGAAAGTCCTTTGTGGCGGCATGTATTGCCAATGCGCTGTTGGAACAGGGCATTCCGGTTTTGATGACGAACTTCTCCAAAATCCTGAACCAGATGGGAGCCATGTATTCGGAAGAGCGATACAGGTATATTGCTTCGTTTTCCAACTATTCTTTGTTGATTCTGGATGATCTGGGAATTGAGCGCAGCACCGAATATGCATTGGAGCAGGTCTACGCCGTTATTGATGAGCGGTACAAGTCCGGGCTTCCGGTCATTATCACAACCAATCTAAAGATTGCAGAAATCCGCAATCCGCAGGATGTGGCATACGCTCGTATTTACAGCAGGATTCTGGAAATGTGTACGCCGGTGCGAATCAGCGGAGAGGACCGCAGAAAGAGCATTGGAAAAGAAAAACAGCAGGTCGTTAAGGAGGTACTTGATCTATGAAGTGCAAGGCAAAAAAGGCGTTTTTCGCAGGTAAGAATGACATCTATCACCGCTGGAAGGAGGTTAAGAAGCTGAATGGCAAAAGCAAAAACCAGTATTACAACAGAAAACCGCAGTGGCTCGGCTGCCGACGCTGCGGCTAAGGAGCAGCGGACGGAGATGCCGCTTTCTGACCTGCATCCCTTTGAAGGGCATCCCTTTAAGGTGCTGGACGATGAGCTGATGGAACAGACCGTGGAGAGTATCACGCAGATCGGCGTGGTATCCCCGCTGATTGTACGGCCTGATCCAGAGGGCGGATTTGAAATTCTTTCGGGACACCGCAGGCTTCATGCGGCACAGCTGGCAGGTTTGGAGACCGTGCCGGTCATCGTCAAGGAAATGGACGATGATGCGGCAATCATCTTTATGGTGGACAGCAACTTGCAGCGGGAAAATATCCTTCCCAGTGAGAGAGCGTTTTCCTACAAGATGAAGCTGGAGGCGATGAAGCATCAGGGGGAACGTGGGGATTTAACTTCTGGCCAAGTTGGCCAGAAGTCGGTTGGAACAGTTTCAAGAGACATTGTGGCAGAGCAGGCTGGAGATAGTTCTCGCAATGTACAGCGGTTTATCCGCCTTACCAACCTAATCCCCGAAATTCTGGATATGGTGGATGAGAAGAAAATCGCCTTCAATCCGGCGGTAGAGCTTTCTTATCTGAAAACGTCTGAACAGAAAGAATTTCTGGAAGCAATGGACTATGCACATCCAGTCCGGCGTACCAGAAGAAGAAATCGCATTTATCCATGATGCGGATACCGAGGCAAAAAAGAAAGATTTGTTTGCTAAAGTCCGTACCGGGCAGGTGCGGGTGTTGTTAGGTTCGACACAGAAGATGGGCGCAGGCACGAATGTGCAGGACAGACTGGTGGCCGTGCATCATCTGGATGTGGGCTGGCGGCCTGCGGACATGACCCAGCGAAATGGTCGTATCATCCGTCAGGGAAACCGAAACAAAGAAGTGCAGGTTTATCAGTATGTGACCGAAGGAACCTTTGATGCCTACCTCTATCAGACACTGGAGAATAAGCAGATGCCGGAGCTTGCTACCATTCTGGAAGAGAACTTCCTGCAAGACGAGAAAGGCCGTTGGTACATCCCTGATGTGACCAAGGAAGGCGATCTGGTCAAGCTGCGTGAGAAGAATCTGTGGAAGGAATTTGAAGGTTACATGAACAGCAAGGGTAAGCTGAAGCTGTTCCGCTCGGAGGCTATCCGTGTGGGCTTCTCTCGCCTTTGGAAAGAAAAGAATTATAAAGCCATCGTTGATATCGCAGAACGTCTGCCGGAGCAGACCATTCAGGAGGATTCCAACCTGCTGATGTACTATGATATCAGCCTTGGGCGTGTTTGATAGGAGGGATTTAGTTTGAAATTTACGGAATCTATGCTGACGAATTATTCTCAGCCTCTCAGTGCAACTGAGGATGGACAGTGCAAGAACGCAATCCGTATGGTAGCCGATGCGTTGAAAACACTTGGATTTACCGATGATAATGCGGCCATTACACCGCTGTATACTGATACGTTTGCGTATTCTTTGCGGATGCGCCGTTCATCGGATTCGCGTAATATCAAGCTGTTCGTACAAGGTTCCTATGCAAACAATACAAATGTCCGCACTGAGAGCGATGTAGATGTTGCGGTGATTCAGGAAGAAACATTTTTGCCGGAGTATCGGAAGGATTCTGTATATCCACAAAGTGGAGCAGATTACGGATTTACTCCTGCGCCAGCGGCGGCAAAGACTTTTAAGGACGAAGTACAAGAGGCATTGAAGTGTAAATTCGGCACTGATGTTGAGAGAAAGAACAAATCCATAAAGGTTCATGGTAATACATATCGCAAGGATGCTGATACTGTTCCCTGTCGTCGATATCGTGACTATCGCCAAGATTATAGGCGTGATGCAAGTAACTTTGTGGGTGGTGTTGTTATTTATCCTGATAATGGTGGCATGATCATCAATTACCCGGAGCAGCATATTGCAAACGGTCGGAAGAAAAATAACGATACGAACCATCATTATAAGAAAATGGTGCGCATTATGAAGAAAATGCGCTATCTAATGGAAGATAGCTATATTACAGCATATAGCAGTGCAGCAAAAAATGTCAGTTCGTTTATGCTTGAATCGCTACTTTGGAATATTGAGGATTCCTGGTATCGTACCTACTGCGGGACCTACCGTAAGGTGTATGCATTCAGTCAGCTGATTGCAACATTACAAAATCGAAAGAATGATTTTGGGGGATACAAAGAAGCAAATGGAATAAAGGAGTTATGTCCGAAACCGAGTGACTATACGAATCTGTGTAACTTTATAGATCAGTTGGCTTCTTTTTACGAGTATGAGTAAGGAGATGGCAGCGAATGAACGAACGGATACAAAAACTTATAAAACCAGGAATAATCATAGCTGCTCTTACATTTGCGATTTGTTGCTTAATTAAGAAGCCGCAGGAATTTGGAGACTATACATCTAACGTTAGTTATGCTGTGACTGTGGTGACGCTCATCTTTTATATTTATGAAAAATGGGCGTGGCAAATTATTCCTTGGAATCGGCCTCCAGTTTTGAAAAAACAGTATAGCGGAACTATTCGTTATACATTTAAGGGAACAGCAGGCGAAAAACCAATCGGTATTCAGATTAAACAGACATGGTTGGGGATTGATATAAAGACTAACACGGATATAAATTCAAGTGTCACGATTACAGCAGCGATTGTGAGTGAATTCGGACAAGATATTTTGTACTACACCTATATGACAAATCCGTCTGCTGCAACGCAGAAGAGTAATCCGATTCAACATGGTACATGCAGAATGGTACTTGAAGGTGATAACAAAACTATCCGTGGAAAGTACTGGACTTCGAGCAACACAACAGGCGATATTGAATGGAAAGCAGTAGAAAAGAGGAAATGATGTAATGCACGCAACAGGTGATTTCGTTTTTGACACAATAGAAAAAGCAAATGTGCAGGTTTTGGAGAAGATCGAAGCATGGGGCTATATTTCTTATAAGGTCTTTAACCCAGCAACCGGTCGGGTGTATAAGGCAAATGAGGAACAGCTTAGCTCATCGGGCAGTACGATGCAGTATGATGAAAATTATCTGCGCTATGTTACGCTGCTCTCTAAAATCAAAAACGAAACTGCCGGTGGCTTTCTTTCTTCTCTTGCCAGCGGAATTATTCCCTTGCCGCACCAGCTCCATGTGTTGAACCGTGCAATGGAGACCAACAACATTCGCTATATTCTGGCGGATGAAGTTGGTCTTGGTAAGACGATTGAAGCTGGTATGATCATCCGTGAATTGAAGAGCCGTGGTCTTGTTAGTAGGATTCTCGTTGTTTGCCCGACTGGTCTGGTGACCCAGTGGGCAAGCGAGATGCAGGAAAAGTTCCATGAGAAATTTCAAGTAATTTTGCCATCCGATTATGATACGATTCGCCGCCTGACGGATAATGATGATGTGTATGGTCAGTTCGATCAGGTGATTTCCCCGATGGATTCTATTAAGCCGATTGAAAAACACGCCGGTTGGAGTGAGGAAAAGGTTGAAAAGTACAACGAGGAACGAATCTATTCCATCATCAACAGTGGATGGGATTTGATCATCATAGATGAGGCGCATCGTGTGGCTGGTTCCTCCGGCGAAGTGGCTCGCTACAAGCTGGGCAATCTGTTGGCACAGGCAAGCCCATATCTGCTGCTGTTGTCAGCAACACCGCATAATGGCAAAACTGAGCCGTTTTTGCGGCTGATTCGTTTGCTGGATGCGGATGCTTTCCCGAATGCCAAATCTATTGTCCGAGAACAGGTTGCTCCATTCCTGATCCGCACGGAAAAGCGCGAGGCCATTGACAATAATGGTAATCTGCTGTTCAAGAACCGTATCACGCATCTTGTGACGATTTCATGGGACGAACGCAATAATTTACAGCGGGAACTGTATGAGATGGTCAGCTCCTATGTCGCAAAGACCTATAACAAAGCACTGCGCAATCGCAAGAAAAATATGTGCCTGATCTTCCTGTTGATTATCATGCAGCGCATGGTGACGAGCAGTACTGCGGCCATTCGACAGAGCTTGGAGCGCAGATTAAATGTTCTTCTGGAGCAGCGCACCTGCGTTGGTAATTTAAGGGAAGAAGATTTGGATGAACTGAACATCGAGGATGGTGTTGAGGATGCTCTCGAAGCGATTTCTCTGGACATGGAGTTGGAAATCGAAGAGCTGAAGCAGATTATCTCCCTTGCAAAACAAGCACAGTTCCAGAACCAGGATGCAAAAGTGGAGCCGCTGTTGAATGAGATTGATGCTATTTTGAGTGAGGATCGCACACAAAAGGTTATTATTTTTACAGAATTTGTTGCTACGCAGACTTATTTGCAGGAGCTGCTTGTGAATAGAGGCTATACGGTAACGATTCTAAACGGCGGCATGAGCATTGACGAACGAAATGCTGCCATGCAGGAGTTTAAGACCAGTACCAGTATTTTCATTTCGACAGATGCCGGTGGCGAAGGTCTGAACTTGCAGTTTGCCAATATTATCATCAACTATGACCTTCCGTGGAACCCAATGAAAATCGAGCAGCGATGTGGTCGTGTTGATCGTATTGGTCAGCAGAGAGATGTGCATATTTATAACTTTATTGTGGGCGAAACAGTAGAAAACCGTGTTCGTGAAGTGCTGGAAGAAAAACTGTCCGTTATTCTGAAAGAAATGGGCGTTGATAAGTATTCCGATGTTCTGGACAGCGAAGTAGCAGAATGTGACTTTACGGATGTATATATGCGCTCCATTGGTCATGCTTCACAGGTAGAGAAGAATCTGTACCCAGTTGAGGCAGAGATGAAGCAGCAGCTTACGAATGCGCAGAAATATAAAGATGTGATCCGAGAAGAGAAAGACTTGACAAAACTTGTCGGAACAGAGTCGAATTTCGATGTAGACAGTGCGCTCCGCACAATGCTGACCTATTATGAGTGCTGGCAGGGGCATGACCCGCGTTTGATTGACCGCATCAGCATTGCAGATGAAGAAATCACACAGCATTTGAAGACGGAGTTGGTGCAGGATCGGACGGCACCGCTTATGTCCATCCAGATTGACAACTTCCCCAATGAGGAAGGCTATTTTATGCTTTGGGAGCTGTCTATCTCTGAAAAAGAGAGCGGAAAGCGGATTTTGCCGATATTTGTCAACAGCGCAATGGTATTGCGACCGATGGCAGGAAAGCGTATTATGGATGTTTTCCTCGATGGAAACAGCAAGCTCCGGGTTTCGTCTGCGTCGAATGTGGATGCGGAAATTTATTCTAAGCTTGAAAAAAGTTGCATGGATTTTGCCTATGACACATTTGTTGAATTAAAAGAGAAGCAGATGCAGCAGAATGAGGAGAGTTTCAAGAAATATATGTATGCTTTGGAGCTGAGGCAAGAGGCTGCGGAACATATTGGGATTGAGAATATCCGGAGAAGCCGCCTGCAAAAGCTGCAAAAAGAAAAGGCAAACATTGAAGCACAGCACAGGAAAGGCTCACAGGTATGTCCGGATTTTAGGTTAATTATGATGGCAAGATTGGAGGCGTAACAGATGTTTGGAGACTATGTGTTTGAAAAAACAGCTGCACAGTATACGAAAAAAATGATGCTCGTTGATGCAGATCATCTGGAAGAAAAAGCGCATTATAGCGCGGTGTTTCAGGCACATGGCTTCAGGACTGTTGTGTATACTGATGATTTGAACTTCCGGGTTAATAATACAAGCCTTCTAAATGGAGAGGAAAAGCTTGCGATTCTGGTGCAGCCGGGTGTTTATGTGCCATATGATATTCGGAAAAAATGCCGGGAGGAAGAAATTTCGTTCGAGTCATTATTTCCAAAGTTGAATAGCGCAGTTTTGCGAGAAAGCAAAAATCTGGATTTGGAACTGCTTACGCTGGCATATCAGACTGATTTTGAGGAATACCATGAACGGAAACAGACGGAAATGTTTCTTCGCCTCAAAATGTATGCTCAGAAAAATGTTGAGCTATATTTGAGAGATTTATACGAATGTGCATTAAACCAAGCGAAAAGTGTTGAAGATTATAGGGCTTGGTTTGAACTTGCGGAGAAAAAAGCAACGATTGATGTAACCGCAGCAGAACACAATGTTGACATTGATACTTCGGAATTGAATCGGGCGTTCTGCGCCTATGCGATGAAAAATTTTGGAAAGCTGTCTTCGGAAATCAACCTGGAATCACCGGTCATGGTAAGCAGTGTCATGGATTATATCCATGACCATAGTGAAAAGGCTGCCATTATCGTAATGGATGGTATGTCAGAATTTGACTGGACGATATTGAAAAGATCGTTTGCGGGAATTTGTTATCGCCAAAGTGCTGCCTTTGCCATGATTCCATCTACGACATCTATTTCTCGCCAATGCCTACTGAGTGGAAAATATCCCAGTCAGCTGATTGAACCGTGGAAGCAAAGTAAAGAGAAGAATGAATTTTACGAATGCGCAAGAAAATATGGGTATAAGGACAATCAGATAGGCTACGAACGAGGGTATGATGCAAGCTTTTCGGCGTTTGTAAAGTGTGGGGCTGTCATCATTCTTGATATTGATGAATTGGTTCATGCCCAATATCAGGGACGCATTGGAATGTTGAATGATGATACGGTGCTGATGAAACAAAATAAGCTTGCTGAGTTGACCAAAAGATTGTTGCAGGATGGCTTTGATGTCTATATTACAGCAGATCATGGAAACACGCCTTGTACAGGACTGGGACGATTGACCGGCTCTGGCGTTGAAGTCGAAACAAGAAGCCACAAAATGGTGGTCTTGAAGGATTTTGCTAATAAAGACAGTTTGATAGAACGATACGGCCTTTTGGAATATCCGAAATACTACTTGCCCAAAGATTATGACTATCTAATCTGCAATGTAGGGGATTCTTTGGATATCAAAGGTGAAAATGTAATGACGCATGGCGGGATTTCGCTTGACGAAGTGGTGGTTCCGTTCATAATCGCGAGGACGGAGGATTATCATGGCTAAAATGGTTGGTTTGTCAAGGAAACTGAAATTACCTTGGCTGAAATATACAGTTGATTTAGTGGCGGACGGCACAGCGGAATCGGAGATTAAAGATAAGCTCAATGAGTATTTGAGCTATGAGATTGATAGCCCAACGGTTCTTCGTAAGACCAGAGAGATTTTGATGAACATCTGGGTTTATGACAATCCATACAGCTCCTGCTTAAAAAGCGAGGCAGTACAGCTGATAGAAAAGTATCCGGAATATGCGGTGAGTATCAACTGGTGCATGATGTTGGCGGCATATCCGGTGTTTCTTGATATGTGCAAACTTATTGGAAAAATGTCGGAATTTCAGGATGAAATAACACTTGCCCAGTTAAAGCAAAAGCTATTTGATGAGTGGGGAGAAAGAACAACCTTATATCATTCGATTGATAAATTGATTTCAACATTGAAGGAATTCGATGTGCTACGCTGTGAAAAACCGGGAAAGTATCACATCAACAGGATGACAGTAAATAATGAACAAGTCAGTGCATTTATGGCATATGCAGTGATGAATATTGATGACAGTGGATACTACTCTTTTCAGGAATTGAATGATTCAGTATATCTGTTTCCCTTTGAATATCATGTTGAAAAGGAAACTATTGTTTCAGATGACAGATTTTCAATCAGTACATTTGGTGGTGAGATTTCGATATCTTTAACTTGAAATGAAATATCCGGAAAAGGAGATTTTTATGGCTGATAATCGAAAGAAAGCCTCGATGTCACAGGTTCTGACAGATATAAAGCCTTACATAACGAAAAAGTTTATGGCGGCTCCCTATGTTAAGGAGCAAGACATTCAGGCTATTTGTCAAATTCTCCTGCCCAGATACAAGAATGTACAGCTCATGCAGGGACTGACCAACAACAAGCCGGATTTCAGAATTCAGGTAAAAGGTTTGTTCGGGACAGAAGAGAAACGGTTTGAAGTGGTTGGTGGTGATAAGAAAAGATCAGCAACCAAGAAGAAATCTGACCTGGGCTGGATTGATCGGCTGGAAGAAATAGATGCTGCATTAGATGATTTTTGATGGCGATGCAGTGTGGAGGAGGTGCGGCTAAGTGACCTGGGCTGAATATTATGAGCGATATGACGGATGGCAGGAAAGTACTCAGTATAGCCGTCTGGCCTCTATCAAGGACTTCGGACCGGATGAAAGTCCATCTGAGGAAATATGTGACTGCATTCAGTATGTGGATACGCGCACAGCGACCAGCATTCTTCGCAGAGCATTAGCAGCGGGAGTCCGGTTTCGAGCCGCGGAAGTTGCGGAGATTGCAGATAGCGGGCAAATCGAAGATGAAGAAGCACTGGAAAAGTTGATTCAGACAGCTGTGGATGCTTATACGGGGGAACAGCTGGATACGCTGCTGAGCTGTCTTCCTGATCCGGAACCGGTGTTTGAGTTGATTGATAAGATTACTTCCAAACCAACGCACTTTACAGAGGAGGATATTCTGACACTGCTTCCTAATCTGCCAGATGAGGAATCCATCTATCAGTTGGTCAACTCGACAGATGCGATTTTCACAGAAAATGGGCTGAATGAGTTATGTGATTATGGTGTGGACGAGTCTCTGATTAGGAAGATTTCAAAGCGCAGTGGCATTCCGTATGCTGATCCGGATGAGCCTGACGAGGAAATTTCGCTTAAAGAGGCACAACCGAAGAAGCCGGGACTGTTCAGCAGTATACTAATGGGAATGGCTCTGGCTGGCAGTCCTAAGCCTAAAAATACAGGCAAATGCACGGGAGATTGTGCTCATTGTCCTCCCCACTATGGTTATCGCTATGGGCGATGGTATTATGGACATGGGCATACACATGGCTGCGAATTCTGTGGAAATGGAGGATGCAGTGGGAAGTGCAACATAGATTGACTTCGCTTGCAATGTGGAATGACACGCCAAGAATTATTTACATGGATACGCCAGCAGTACGGCACAGAGCCGGAATACCCCTGGCATGACTGGAATGCGGTGCTGCGGCACAACGACAATAACAAATGGTATGGTGTGGTTCTGGAAGTATCGGCTGGTAAGTTGGGACTGCCGGAGGCAGGCATCATTGATGTCCTTAATGTGAAAAGCGATCCGCTGCTGATCGGTTCTCTTCGTGGGCAGGACGGCTATTTTCCGGCCTATCACATGAATAAGGAAAAATGGCTCAGTATTCAGCTTGGCAAACCAGAACTGGATGATGCCATCAAAGACCTGCTTTCTTTGAGCTATGAGCTGACAGCACCGAAAAAGCGTAACCCAAAATCATCAGCAAAAAATCCGGGAGATTCCGCAAATGGCAAAGAAAAAGAAACTGACGAAGGCTGAGCGAAAAGAAGCACGCCTCCGAAAAGGCAAGCAGTGGCTGATCACCTATACCGGTTCGCCGAAAAAGATGAACAAGCATTACCGGGAACGCTTTCATGTGGATGCTGTGACTGCCGCTAAAGATTTGCAGGAGCTGGGGGTCAATTATACACAGGAGCAGCTCGACCAGATTAAACAGGCTGAAGAACAGCGGCTCCGGCAGCGGAGAATGGAGCGGGAAGCGAAAGAACGGGAACAGCTGGCAGAACTGTATGAGGACTGCGATGGTCGTTTTGCTTTTATCGCCGGATATACAGATGGCGGCGCACCGTATGGTGTGATGTGGGAAGAAGTTGGCATTGATCCGGGACTGCCGTTCGAGGAAAAAGTGAAGTTCTATCATATGCAGATGTTACCCTAGCTTGGCAGGCCGCAAAAGTCATGCCTGTGACATTGTACTTTTCCTGCATATTGAAACCTTCTTCTCTGGAAAGTAGTATACAAATACGGGGTATAGGTCTCTCCGGTTTTCAGTATAGTCCCGCAAAGAGGTTTTGTATTTCCCGTTCAGAAGAATTTTTGTCCCAAATGGAAGAGGTTCCGAAAATCAATCTGTCATAAACGCTGCAAGAGCATCCCTTCTAACTTCATGTGATATTGTTCCAGCACATCTTTCAGCGTGATTTCCTGCATTCTTTGTTCCGCTGTTTTTTGAACGTCCAAGTAAAAATCCCGCAGCACCAGTTGGATATTTACACCCACGCCACAGGCAGGATTGGTGTGGATGTCCTGATGGAGCAGGGGCTTGTTGCCCTCTACTGCCCGATAGGCATCCAGCAGAGTGATTTTCTCCGGCTCACGAGCCAGAGCAGGTCGGGGATGTCCCTTCACGCTGACCAGTAGTCCACCCTTCCGCAGGGCGGACATGAGCTGGCGCACATAGGCAGGATTCGTCTGAATGCTCTCTGCCAGCTTGTTACTGGTCAGGTCGCAGTCTGGGTACAGAGCGATAAAAGCCAGAATATGAACAGCATCGCTAAGGCGGGTGGGATATTTCATGGCCTGATCTCCTTTTTTGCTTTGGTGTTATTTTTATTATAACAGCATATTGACAGTGGTGCAAGAGGATGCTAAAATGATTTGAAGTAAGAATAAAAATAACATCCGCTTAAAAGGAATGGTGACAATGAACTTCTATGATGATTTGGTCATGCAGACCCAGATGAATTATTCCAGGCACTATCCTATCTATGCTTCCGGCAGTACGCCTTATCAGCTGACTGACAAAAATCCGCTGCCGTATAGCGAACAGATCAATCGGTTGGTACAGGAGGTAAAGAAAGCTGACTGTGTGGTAGTGGGCGGGGCCTCCGGCCTGTCCGCTGCCGGTGGCGGAGATTTTTACTACGAGGACAACGACTCCTACCGCAAATACTTCCGCCCTTTTGCCGAGAAGTACCACTTCAAAGGTGCTTTTGCAGGGATGATGCACCCCTGGAAGACAAGGGAAGAGTATTGGGGGTATCTCGCCACCTTCCTTCACACCACCCAGACCGCACCTGTGCGTCATTCCTATTTGGATTTAGACGCTTTGCTGAAAGGCAAGGACTTCTTCGTCCTCACCACTAACCAGGATACCCAGTTTGTCAAACTCTACCCGGAGGAGAAGGTGGCAGAAATCCAGGGGGATCACCGCTTCTTCCAGTGTGCCGCCTGTTGTACCGATGACACTTGGGATGCGGTAAAGCCGGTGGCTGATATGGTAGCCGCTATGGGGGATGGCACGAAGATTCCCACGGATCTTATTCCCCGGTGCCCTCACTGCGGCGGCGAGGCATTCCCCTGGGTGCGAGGATATGGGAATTTCCTGCAAGGAAAGAAATACGAAGAACAGTACGAAAAAATTTCTCGCTATGTGCTGGAACACAAAGACAGCAAAATTCTGTTCCTAGAGCTGGGCGTTGGCCGAATGACTCCCATGTTTATCCAAGAACCTTTCTGGAACCTGACCCTCAGCTTTCCCCATGCTCGATATATTGCTGTCAACAACAAGTATGACTTCCTGCCCAAGCAGTTGGAGGACAAGGGCATGACCATTGTGGCCGACATTGCTCAAGTGCTACGGGATGCACGGGATACCATGGACAGCGGAGATAACGATCGATGAGGGTTGCAAACCAAGCGACGCTTCAGGAACTTGCCGAGCGTATTGATCAAGCAGATGCTGTTGTGATCGGAGGCGGCTCCGGCCTGTCAAGCGCGGCTGGATACGATCACTACCATTGGTCCCCGGCACTTTCGGAGGCATTGGCTCCATTTCGGGAACAGTATGGATTTACCTCCCCACTGGCAGGGTTCTACTACTGCTTTTCCAGTTACGGAGAGCAGTGGGGATATTACAGCCAATATATCCGCTTCATGTGGGAGGCCCCCACAGGGCAGCCATATCTGGATCTACAGGCGCTTGTTGCGGACAAACCTGCCTTTGTTCTGACTACCAATGTGGACCGGCAGTTTTTCCGAGTGTTTCCCAAGGAACAGATCTGCGCCTTTCAGGGGGATTTTGGCTATTGTCAATGCAGTCAACCTTGCCGGGATGAAATTTGGGAGAATCGTGAACTGGTGAAGGAGTTGACCAGCCGCCTGAACGGTGCGCGCCTGCCGGAGGAGGATGTGCCCCGTTGCCGGGACTGTGGCCGGGTGCTGGTGCCCTGGGTGCGGGACGACACCTTTCTGGAGGGACGTGCCTGGAAGGCGCAGCTGGACCGCTACCATGCTTTTCTTCGGCACTGGTTGCTGGAGCAGACCGGAAAAAATATCCTGCTGTTGGAGTTAGGCGTAGGGGAGATGACGCCCAGCATCATCAAATTGCCCTTCTGGGAATTGACAGCCAGAAATCAAAATGTTTTTTACGCCTGTCTCAACAAAGAGGCCTCCCACACGCCGGAGCATCTGCGGGGACGCAGCCTGTATCTGCAAGGAGATTTGGCGGAAATTCTGTCTGCCATCCGGCAGAAGCGACCGAATGCAAACGCAAAATCGGAAGGAGTGAACAATCATGGTTGATTGGAACCTTATTGCCAAAAAAATTAAAGAGGCAGATGCCATCCTGATTGGGGCCAGCAACGGCCTGTCCATTACGGAGGGCCTGCACCTGTTTGCAGATAATGAAGCCTTTGAGAAATTATTCGGAGATTTCAAACGGAAGTACGGCCTACGCTGTATTTTGCAGGGCATGATGGCCCAGTGGCCCTCTGAGGAGGAAAAGTGGGCCTTTTGGGCGCGTCTTATCCACCACTACTGTGGACAGTACCGTCCTACGCCGGTGATGGAAGATCTGAAAGCCATTGTAGGAGAAAAAGATTACTTTGTCGTCACATCAAACGGAGAAGGTCACTTTGAACTGTGTGGCTTCGATCCGACGAAAATCTATGAGATCGAGGGCAACTGGTTTACGATGCAATGTGCCCGTCCCTGCCACGACACGCACTATCCCAGTTTGAAACTGGCGGAAAAATTGGCGGTGGCCGAGCAAGACGGCTGCATCCCCACAGAGTTGGTGCCACGTTGTCCCAAGTGCGGAGGTCCCATGGACATCCACATGGGCGCGGGTCAGAGAATGATTCCGGATACCGCTGCTCAGGCACGGTTCCAAAACTTTCTGAAAACCTACCACGGAAAGAAACTGGTGGTGCTGGAGCTGGGCATTGGCTGGCGCAATCAGCTGATCAAGGCTCCATTGATGAGGCTGGTGGCAAACGAACCCAATGCCACCTATGTGACCATCAATCTGGGTGAGGTCTACATTGCGGACAATATTAAAGAAAAGTCCTTCGGTCTGGACGGCCGCTTGGACGAATTGCTCCCTGCTCTGCGGAAAGCGTGCGGTATACGGTAGGGGTGTTTGCCTGTCCGGATGGTATCCGGCCCGTTATTTTTCTCATGGAAGCGGAATAAGGAGAGCAGTGCAGGTAGAAAAATACCGTGCCGTTGGGCAACCTTGGCAAATAGAGAAGTTTGAGAATGAAAAGCCGGGAAGTTTGGCTCAGGGCCAATACTTCCCGGCTTTCTATCGAATAAGATCAGGGTCAGGGTATATATTTCATTCCCCATTGGGAAATGGCGTAAAAGACCGGCAGCAGGTCCCGCCCTTTCTCGGTGAGGGAGTACTCCACTCGCAGAGGCATTTCATTATATTGGATACGCTGAACCAATTCGTCCGCTTCCAGCTCCTTCAGGGCGTTGGTCAGAGCTGTATTGGTAATGGGTTTGAGAACTTTTTTCAGTTCCCCAAACCGCATGGGGCACTTGATGCACAGTTCATAGAGAATTTGGAGTTTCCATTTGCCCTGCAGCATTTGAACCACCGGCGTGACCGGGCAGTTTCCCTCGCCGGTTAGAATGACACTGCCAACCTTTTCTTTGAATTCTTCATAAGTCATAATTGGAGCTTTCCTCGTCTTTTGCGGTATATTTTTTGATACCAGGTACAAATAATTTGCGTACTTGAACAAAAATTGCTATCAGATATAATAAATATATCACTGGTTGACCATGCAGTCAACGACTGAAATTTCTTGGAAAGGTCTGAATTTTATGAAAGAACTGAACATTATGGAGGCTACTGTTCTGACCTCCCCCCAATCCGCTGACACTGATCTGCTCTAAAAAGGAGGATGGTTCTACGAACCTGGCTCCCATTTGCTTTGTGTCTTACCTCTCCTTCAATCCGCCTATGGTGGGCTTCGCCACTGGCAAACAGTCCCACACCGGCAAGCGTGTGCGTGAGACCGGCAAAGTCATTGTCACTGTTCCCTGTGAGAGTCTGGCAGGCGCAGTAATGGCCTGCGGAGCATCTACCGGTGCCGAGACCGACAAGGTGGCCGCCAACAACATCGAGATGATGGCTGTGGAGGGCAGCGACATCCAGATTCCGGCGGACACCCGGCTGGCGATGGTGGCTATCTTGCAGCAGTCGGTGGAGGTGGGCGACCATATCCTGCACATCTGTCAGGTGGACAAGTTCCTGGGCGATGAGGACAAGAAGGGCCTGTATGCCTGGAACGGCTTCGGGAAAGTTGCACCTGCGGCAGAAGGCTAAATCTTAAAACGGTAAGGAGGTATCAGCGGTGGCTGTTTGTATTAAAGACTGTATTCAGAACATGAATCTGGTGATCGGCTGTACGATCGGTTGCAGCTACTGCTACGCCAGAAACAATGTTCGTCGGTTTCACATGATCGACGACTTTGAAAAGCCGGAGTTTTTTCCAAATAAGCTGCGGCTGATGGAGAAAAAGCGCCCACAGAATTTTCTGCTCACCGGCATGAGCGATTTTTCCCACTGGAATACAGAGTGGCGGGAACAGATATTTGCCAAGATGACTGAAAATCCGCAGCACCAATATCTGTTTTTGACCAAGCGACCGGAGAATATTGTGTTTTCCACTACCCTAGAGAATGCGTGGTTTGGTGTAACTGTTACCTCCAGTAAAGAGAAAAACCGTATCCAGACTTTGCGGGAGCATATCCATGGCGGACACTATCATGTGACCTTTGAACCTATGTTTGATGAGGTTGGCATGGTAGACCTTACCGGAATTGAGTGGATCGTCATTGGGACTGAGACCGGACATAGGAAAGGAAAAGCCGTATCGAAACCGGAATGGGTGTGGAACCTGACACATCAGGCCCATGCGCTTGGCATCCCTGTATTTATGAAGGAAGATCTACTTCCTATCATGGGAGAGGCACAAATGGTACAGGAATTTCCCCCGGCCTTTTACCGGGTATTGGAGGAACAGAAGACATGGCAGAAGTAAAAGAGAGCAGCATTCTGATTCAGGATGTAGAAACCAAAAATATTATGACAAAATCCACCCTGCCGGTGGGAGGCTATTCCGTCAATCCTTATGTGGGCTGTACCCATGGCTGCAAATACTGCTACGCCTCGTTTATGAAGCGATTTACCGGGCACACCGAACCGTGGGGTACATTCCTGGATGTGAAACATTGGCCAGCAATCAAAAATCCGCAAAAGTACAAAGGGCAGCGCGTAGTCATCGGTTCAGTGACCGATGGCTATCTGCCCCAGGAGGCTCAGTTTCAGAACACCCGAAAACTTCTTGAGCAGCTCCGGGGCAGCGAGGCAGAAATTCTCATCTGTACCAAGTCAGACTTGGTAATCCGTGACATCGACCTCCTGAAAGAACTGGGAAAGGTCACGGTTTCCTGGTCGATCAATACGCTGGACGAGGATTTTAAAAACGATATGGACAATGCCGTCAGCATCAAGCGGCGGCTGGATGCCATGAAGCAGGTTTATGACGCAGGTATCCGCACAGTATGCTTTATTGCTCCGGTTTTTCCCGGTATCACGGATTTCGAGGCTATCTTCCATCAGGTCAGAAATCAGTGCGACCTGGTATGGCTGGAAAATCTAAACCTGCGAGGCGGATTCAAAAAAGACATCCTTGACTATATACGTAAAAAACATCCTGACTTGGTTCCGCTGTACGACGCTATCTACAACAAGAGAGACAGAAGCTACTTCCGTGGTTTGGAGGATCAAGCGGAACGGCTGGCGAAAGAAAACAGCTGTCCCTTCGTGGACAACGAGCTGCCCTACGGACGAGCAGAGCCTGGGCACCCGGTCATTGTGGATTACTTTTACCATGAGGAAGTGCGTGGCTCGGAAAACACCGGGCGACGCAACCCCAAAAAATAATTTGTGAAATAAGTGGGTTCTGACATGGAGCTGTGCTTCAATGTCAGAACCTTTTTTATGGGATTTATCCTGTTGAGGGTATTCTAAAAGATGATCATGTTAGATGCATTATTGCACAGGGATGTGAACATATTAAAGAATTTGTTAGTTAATAGGAAGAAAAACAAATAATTTCAATCACCTGCCGGACGACGGCAAAAGAAAAAAGCCGTCGTCCAGTAGGCTGATAATTGTGCAAGCGCCGCCTGCACAATTTGCAACAAAAAGAGGAGCCGGTCAAGGCTCCTCGAAGGTGCGTTATTTCAAAAAGTTGATCTTATGTTCCAGTGCGTGCAGATTATAGCCAAGGGTAGCTAAGTGTGCGACCTTCAGCGCAACCAGGTTGATGTCGGTGGACATCGCACTGGCAATCTGCTCGGCTGTGTATCCATACTCATAGATGTAACGAAGGACTTCGTTGCTGTCCATCAGGATCTCCGCTGCTACGATGTTCGCTTCATATTCCGGTTTGGATTTCATGTCGTAGAGCATGAACTCATGAATCGGGGTGGTTTTCGCCATATTCCGGTGAAGCTGGTCATGCCCTAATTCATGTGCGCACACGATGCGCAGCATATTTTCATCCAGACTGTTATTCAGGAAAATAAAGCGATTTCGCTTAATCACCCGGTACATTCCCTTCAGGGAACCAAAATTTTCGCAAAGCATGACATTGATACCAAGCTGCCTTGCAATTTCAAAAGGGTCTCTGGAACCGCAGCGTTTTACCAGTTTCTCACCGACCCGTGAAAGCTGTTCCGCATTCATCATACCACCTCCAGTTTACAGTATAGCGAAAAGTGTGTACGATAAATATCACTGATCGGATTTTTTACGCCTCGTTTTCGGGGCGTATTTTTTATTGTTCTCTTTGGCAATCCAGTAGGCATCGGTCAGAGCTTTATATGCTCCTTCGATGGCATCTTCGCTTAATTCGCCGCCAGCGAACATACCGGTCACTTCGCTGACCAGTTCTTCAATATCTTTCGCTGCTTTTGCGCCGCCTTTTTCATGAGCTTCTACGACATAGGTGCCGCTGCTTCCCAGCAGGTACTCAGTAGTAGTATTCAGTGCATCCGCAATTTTCTGGATTGTAACCATATTGGATGGTTTGCGGCTGCCAAGCTCATAATTCTGAATTGTGCGGGCGGTTACACCGGCCTTCTCTGCAAGTTCTACCTGAGTTAAATTGGCTTCTGTTCTTTTTTCTTTCAACCTTTCTTTGAAGACCATAGGAATACCTCTTTCTTTTTTAATGACGAACACGAACACTTTTTCATAAAAACATATTGACACGAAAAACTGTGCTTGCTATAATGACGATGAAAACACGAAATACAATTCGTGTAATTATAGTATCACAAGAAATGCTGTGTGTCAATGCGTTCGTGAAAAGTTGTTCATGTTTTCACAAACGGAGAGGAGGAATACGGGATGCAAAGAGTGATTCTTCATTGTGATATGAATAATTTCTATGCCTCTGTCGAGTGTATGCTGAACCCGGAACTGAAGAACAAGCCGGTGGCAGTGTGCGGTTCTGTGGAGGAACGGCATGGTATCGTACTTGCGAAGAACTATGCAGCAAAGGCGTTTGGCGTTTCCACGGGAGAGGCAATCTGGCAAGCAAAGCAGAAGTGCCAGGATCTTGTGATCGTGGAGCCGCACTATGAGCAATATATGAAGTTTTCAAAGCTGGCTCGTGAAATATACGGTCGCTATACCGATCAGATCGAGCCGTATGGGATGGACGAATGCTGGCTGGATGTGACCGGAAGCGGCTGCATGGGAACCGGATTTGAAATTGCAGATGAAATTCGCAGAACGGTTAAGTTTGAATTGGGACTTACGATTTCCGCAGGAGTGAGTTTCAACAAGATTTTTGCCAAGCTTGGGTCGGATATGAAAAAGCCGGATGCGATTACCTGCATCGAAGCAGATTCGTTCCGGGAGAAGATTTGGTGTCTTCCCTGCCTCTGACTTGCTTGGAGTCGGCAGAGCGACCGAGAAGGTTCTGTCCGGTTATGGGATTCATACCATTGGAGAACTTGCTGCAACATCGGATGATTTCTTGAAGTGCCGCCTTGGAAAGAATGGACTGGCGATTAAGAAATATGCCAATGGACTGGATGATTCGCCGGTTATGCGTTCCGATTATGTCTCCCCAGTAAAAAGCATTGGGCACGGGATAACGACCATGCAGGATTTGGAAAATAACGCCGAAGTCTGGTGTGTCATGCTGGAGCTGGTGCAGGAAATCGGAACTAAGCTGCGAACGCATAAAAAGAAAGCAGGCGGAATTGCGATTTCCATCCGCAACAATGAGCTTTTCACGAAGGAGTGGCAGTGCCGGATTAGCATTCCGACACAAAGCCCTACCTATCTGGCGAAAACCGCATTTTCTTTGTTTGCAAAGAATTATCAGTGGGAACACCCGATTCGTTCGGTGACGGTTCGGGCAATCAATCTGTTTGAAGAGGATTGTCCGATACAATACGACCTATTCACAGATGTGAAATCACTGGATCGCCAGGAACGGCTGGACGCAGCGATTGAGCAGATTCGATTCCGATTCGGGAAAGATGCGATTAAAAATGGGGTACTTTTTCAGAAAAGCAAGATGCCGACAGAGCGAAAAGTGGATTTGGTCATGCCGACAGGAATGATCGGTTAATACAGCACCGGCAGAATCTGGTGAGTTCTTTGCTAAAAGAAGTCAACACATTCGCCGGTTTACAGAGGAGGAGCGTAGAATATGTCGGAACAGAAATGTAGAAAAGTATATGTACCTGTGAATTTGGATGTGGATGCGGAGGGAAATATCCGTCCGCGTCTGATTCGGTGGATTGACGGACGGGTGTATGAGATCGACCGATTGAAGCATAAGTGCCGGGCTGCTTCCACGAAGGTAGGTGGCTGCGGAATCCGCTATACGGTCATGATCGGTGGGCATGAGAGTTTCCTGTACAACGAAGATGAAAAATGGTTCGTTGAAGCAAAGGAGCCGTGCCTATGATCCTTTCGCAGAAAAACATAGAAGAAATCGCTGTTGCAGTGATAAGAGATTTTCAAAAGTCCTTTTTCGGCAGCGAAGCAGATGATCCGGCAAGATTCGCACTTCCGACACCCATTGACCAGTTTGCATCCGATTATCTGAACCTGAAGGTGTCATTTCAAAAGTTGTCCTCGGACGGAAGCATCTATGGTCTGACCGCGTATGTGGATACAGAATATCAGATAGAGGTTGATGGAAGTCAGAGGAGCATCTTCCTGAAAACCAATGATGTGGTTCTGGACAAGAGTTTCATTGAACCAGCGAATATTCGGAAACTCTGCGGAAAACGCAGATTTACGCTGGCACATGAGTGCGCTCACCAGATACTGTTTCAGCTGGATTCCGATGACCGAAAGATAGCCTGCCATAAGAGACCGGAAGTGCGAGGAAATGGCTCGCGCGTCTTGAGAACGCAGGAAGATTGGAACGAATGGCAGGCCAATACGCTGGGAGCTGCCATTCTGATGCCTCAGTCAGAAGTGGATCGGGCGATGTGGTTCATCAACAGCAGAAAGCCTCTGACCTGTTATGGATGGCGTTTTTACGACAGTGACCAAGTGAAGATAGATACCTTCTGTGGTGTCTTTGGTGTTTCGAGATCAGCAGCAGCTATCCGATTGGAACAACTGGGCTATCTGAACCGGAAAAAGGATTATGAATATCGTGATCCATTGGAGGTGTGGCCATGAGCAGGAATATCAGAGTATCGGAACCATCTGCGGAAATGCAGATTAAAATCATCCGGGCAAAGGATGCGATTGCTTCGCAAAAGCCCAGGATTGTCAGGTGCCCTTATTGCCGACACAATTCAATCATCGTCTTTGAGGATACCAGAGGACATGTGCAGACCAAATGTAAGGCCTGCGGACGCGAGACCGTCTTCAATGTTTTGGAGATGAGAAGATTACGGAGATTGCAGCTCTACTATTCGTCTTTGAATGGTTGAGATGACAATAAATAACCCTATTAACACAATTTTATAAGTCATAGCTGTGCTGTGGAGCCGCTGACAGGCGAAGTCTTCCGAATGCCGCATGAGACAGAATTATGGGATACCCATGTTCTGTTTTATCGGCACAGGATTTTTCTTCACCGTCATGCGGCTCTTTTTTTGACCTTCCGTCGATCCGGTTCTGTACCGGCTGTGCGGAAGGAGAAACGTATGTATTTTGACGCAAAAGAGTTTGGTAAGAGACTTCACGATGTTCGCACTTCCCGTGGCATTACGCAGGAGGAACTGGCGGTTCGCCTGGGCCTGGCAAGCAAGCAGCATGTCAGCCGCATGGAGAACGGTGAACGCAGCTGCTCTATTGACTTGCTGATTGAACTGTCCTGCATCCTCCATGTCAGCACGGATTATCTTCTGATGGGCAGCGAGCCAAGCAAAGAGGAAGTCAAAAATGATCTTCTTAGTATTATTTCGGAGCTGTCTACGATTGCGAAGAAAATCTAAAAAGCATTAGGCGCAATATAACTGCTGACGGCGTAGAATCATGGTGGCTATCTTGGTGGATACCTTGATGGGTGTCATCCTCTAAGTTATCATGGGTTGCGTCATAGGACTTATCATTGGCTATACCCATGATAGAGTGAACATGAGTGATTTGAGCACCCTCACTGCCGTGGGCAATAAGGTGGATACAAAGATTCAAAACTGTGTGTGGGATGTCCGGCGATTTATCTTGCTCACTAACTTGGTCATTGACTAAGTTTTTCTGACTAAGTTGGTAATTTACATTTTTCAAGATGACTCTGAAATCTGTTGCCGTTGAGAAAATTTTCGGATTATATGCCGCTGTATATCCAGGCGGCTTTTCGGTTTCCCTGACGATTTTGCGTAGGCCGCTTCCATGACGCTCCATGTATTTCATGCGGTGGAACGGGTCAGCAATCACAGGGCTTGCCATATTGAACGGATACTTTTTAGTGCCAAAAACAAATAAGAAAACAAAAACGAAAAATCCGTTGATATTTTCTTATTTGCGGCGTATAATAAGATTATAAGAAAATAAAAACGAAAAAACTGTTTTTAGAGGAGGACTACCTATGAAAATACTCCGCATCACCGCACAAGGACTCCCATTATTCAAAAAAGACTTGGATATTTGCTTTTATACGCAGCAACGTGTTTGCGAAGAGGACAAAGATAGTCTTTACCGTTTGACGGATAACTACTATCTCCACTCTGCCTGTGCTTTCATTGGAATTAACGCATCTGGCAAGACCTCGGTATTAAAGGTCATTAGCTTGGCCTTAAATATTGTGAAAAATGAGCCCATCAATCATGTGGAGGCAAAAAGCATTCTTGGCGGAGCGAAGAATGTTACAATCCGCACATATTTTTATGATAAGCGTAGCTACGTCTGCTGCTTGGAAACTGTAATTGCGGCAAAGAAGTCGAAAACAGGGGAATATGTGTATTCGATTCTGTCTGAAAGCCTTTGGGAAAAACCGATTGCAACCGTTAAGTCGAAAAAGTATCTGACAGATTTTACAGGAATGAAGCCTGTAGAGCAGCGCAATAGCGATGAAGCATACCTTTCTGATGATGTCAGCTTTGTCATTGCACATAATAAAAAAGCGAATGATACAGTGGAAATATTCAGCCTGCTTTCCTATACGAATGTGAATGTGCTTCCATTTACCGAAGATATTCCATTGGAGGTAATTGCATTTCTCGATCCGACCATTGAGAAATTGTGTTTTGAGCAGACAGAGGGAAAAACATTTATCCACTTGAAGTTTAAGGATGAAGAAGAGATTATCCTGAATAATGCGGCAGACCTTGAGCAGTATCTGTCCTCTGGTACGATTAAGGGTATTATTACATTCTCGATGGTAAAGGAAGTTCTTCATTCAGGTGGTTATCTTCTGGTAGATGAAATAGAGAATCATTTCAACAAGGAAATTGTAACGACCTTAGTGCGCTTCTTTATGGACAGCCGACTGAACAAAAATGGCGGAACGCTTATTTTCACTACGCATTATCCGGAACTGCTGGACGAATATGACCGAAATGACGGAATTTGTATCGTTAGAAACCGTAATGGCATTACAGCAGAAAATCTGAGCTATATATTGAAACGTAATGATATTAAAAAGAGTGATGCTTACCAGAGCGGCTTCCTTGAGGGAACAACGCCAGCATATGAAGCGTATATGCGCTTGAAGAAAAGCCTGGCTGCTTCAATCAATTAAGGAGGCGGCAGAATGGAATTAGCAAAATACAAGGCGTGTATATGTGAAGGCTCTGCCGAAGAAGCTATTATCGACATACTGGTTGATAATGATCTTCTGATTTTCAACAGAGAAGAAATGTTGGAAGAACGTGTCATCCGTTGCAGAAGTGCTAAACGATTCGAGGAGCGATACTTACGGAAAGGATTCGATGAGCAGATTTCTGTGATACGGATTTTGGATTCTCGCAGAGAGGAATTTCGATTGAGTAAAGCATATGAGCAGAAAATTGACGTGGTAAATGTCATTACTGCTCCAGAAATTGAAATGCTGATTATTCATGCGGAAGGAGCATATGATCAGTTTAAGCGTTCTGGAAAAAAACCAAGCGAATTTTGTAAAATAAATCTTCGGATGCATGATGTGAAGTCGTATGATTTTGTGAAGCAGTATTTCAGTAATCCTCAGCTCTTGGTGAAAGCCATAAAAGAGTATCGCAGAACAGCAAATATCCCCAAAGGAGAATACAGCTTGTCTGATTTGCTGAGATGAGCGTTGCTTTTTTGATACATTGGCCGTGACTCAAATGGTCACCAGGAGATAAACGGGTACCAGTTTATAGAAAACAGAATAGAATCGTCTTTGATGCCTCGTTGGGAAACCAACGGGGTATTTTTTTGCCTCAATCCAGCTGTATAGAACACTGAAAAAGTCAAAACGAACCGTATGTAGTCCTGCAAGGACAACCAAAGTGCGCCTACGAGGCCAACGCGAAACCGGAGGATTCTTGTTAAACTTACTTTGTAAGGACGAAAGTCCGGATGTCCCTTGAAAACTGAATACTCATTCTTCAGGTACATTCCTGTTTGGTCGAGCCTTCGACTGCACGCCATGAAGCCCATCGGGGCGATAGCGGTTTCGCAGAAGCAAATGCCGGATTGCAACCGGCGGCGGTGTTAAAGCCGGACAGGGACAATGATACTTCCGTAATTCGCGGTCCGGCCATAAGGAAGGCGGGATGGTTAAATTCCAATGGAGCAGTGAAGCACACTGCCGCCTGTGAGAAATCCTACATCTCTGGGGTGATAAGAAAAAGTACAGAGAAACCATATTTTCAGAAAGCGCTGCCGGGTGCTGTATCAGCATGATACCTGGCAGGCTTTATCCATATCAGTGTATGGAGATTGGAGACAACAGCATATGAAAGAAAACTGGGTTTATCGGCGAGGTGATTTATATCTCGCCAATCTCGGTGTTCCGGTCGGATCAAAGCAGGGCGGTGTTCGTCCTGTTGTGGTTCTTCAGAATGATGTCGGCAATTATTATGCGCCGACGATCACGATTGCTCCGCTGACATCGAAAATTGAGAAGAAGCGAAAACAGCCAACGCATTTCTTTCTCCGTAAAGCAAAGGGACTGGCAAAACCGTCTATGGTATTGGCAGAACAGCTCGACACCTGCGACAAGATATGCGTGATTCGCTATCTTGGGCGGGTTAGTAAGGGTCAGATGCGTGGGATTGACGAAGCTGTAAGGATTCAACTTGGATATTACATTCCGGAACAAGCAGAGAAAAAAAGACAGGGCAAATGCCGAAAGGATGGCGAAGAAGGCGATGGATAAACTGATTACAAGGAAAGAAGCAGCCAGTATACTGGGAATCAGCGTAAAAACACTGGATGCTGCAAGAACAGACGGTTTGATCTCCTATGTTCAGTATGTGGAAAACGGCTGCGTTTATTTCACGGAAGTGGGGATTCAGGAGTACATTGCAAAATGTACGCACCGTGCAAAACCGATGGAACGTGCTGCGACATATCGCAAACCTCGAAGCTTTCGGCGGTGAAAATCGACATCGTTGAGTATGGACGATGAATCCGCAATAATGAAAGCATCAACAGGATTGGAGGTAATGATATGGCGGCAAGAAGAATGATGCTTCCCGATTATGGTACGGTGAGTATGAAGGGAACGCAATATTATCGAACCCGTGTAACAGATCAGCAGGGACGGCGGGTTTCCTTATATGCAAGAACGAGAGAGGAACTGTACCAGAAGGAACAGGAAGCGATCCAGCAGATTGAGAACAAGACGTATTGCCGCAGTACACCTACAGTGGAGGAGTATTGCGAGAAATGGCTGCTGATGCAGTCGGCACAGATCAGGATGACAACGCTGATTGACTATACATCGAAAGTGAAGAACTACATCATCAAGCCATTGGGCGATATGCATATGGGAGATGTAACAGCAGATGACATTCGCCTGGCACTGTTGGCGGCATCGAAAAAGTCGGCATCCGTGTACAAATCAGTGAACGTTCTATATAAGTGTATTTTCACGGCAGCAATGGAGTAAGATCATTGATGAGAATCCGACCATCTATCTGAAGAAGAATGTGGGCGGGATTCCCCAGAAGGACCGCCTCCCGCTTACGGATGAGCAGGTGGATAAGCTGCTGGATGCCATTTACGGCTTACCGCCGTATGTGTTCGTGATGCTGGGGCTGTACGCAGGATTGCGGAGAGAAGAAATCCTCGGACTTCAATGGGATTCGGTGTATCTTGATTGCGAGGCTCCGTACCTTACCGTTCGGAGAGCCTGGCATACGGAGCATAATCGTCCGGTGATTCTGACAGAGCTGAAAACAAAGGCAGCGCATCGGAATGTCCCTCTGCCGGACAATCTTCTGGAATGTCTGAAAGATGCGAAGAAGACATCGACATCGGATTTTGTGGTTGCAAACCGGGATGGAGACCCGTTGTCCTATACGCAGTTCAAGAGATTATGGCAGTATATCGTAACCCGTACCACCAAGGAACGCTGCTATTACCGCTATGAAGATGGCAAGAGGGTGAAGCATACGGTGAAGCCGGTTCTGGGGCAAAAGGCAGCACACAATGGAAATGTGGTTTACAGTCTGGACTTTGAGGTGACTCCGCATCAGCTGCGGCACACCTACATTACGAATCTGATTCATGCTTCGGATGATCCGAAGACGGTTCAGTATCTTGCCGGTCATGAAAGCAGCAAGATCACCATGGATATTTACGCCAAGGTGAAATATAATCGCCCAGAGCAGCTCGCAGGAGTGCTGGAAGATGCTTTTGCATCGTGGGATTAAGAGTAAATCAGAAAGAAATTAGGGCAGGGATGGTCAAAAATCCCTGCCTTTTTACATACATTCGACATCCTTGAAGAAAGTGCTGTACGCCATGATAATAAAAGTGACAACACGCAATGTATGAAGATAGATAGGAGGAGAACACATGGCTAAAGGGAACAAGCGTCCTGCTGAACTTCCGGAATACGGAACAGTGATGATGAAAGGGGTACAGTATTACCGCACCCGGATTACAGATGCAGACGGAAAGAGAGTGGCGATTTACGGGCTGACACGCGAAGAATTGTATGACCGGGTGGAAGATGCCCAGAAGAAAATCGCGGAAGTGGTTTTCCATAGAGAGAATCCGACCGTGGAAGAGTACTGTGAAAAATGGTTGCTGATGCGGTCTGGAACGGTAAGAACTAATACGTTGGAAGGATACGCACGGATGGTGAATCGGTACATCGTGGGTCCGATTGGACAGATGTATATGGACGAGGTGACCACAGATGACCTGCGGCTGCTGATGGTTCCGTTATCAAAAGGTTCTTCTGGAATGTATGGTCAGCTCAATATGCTGATTAAGAACATTTTTAATTCAGCAGAAGAGAGCAAGGTGATTAAAGAGAATCCATCCAAAACGATTTGCGCAAGAGGCGGAAAGCCAGCGAAACGGCGCGAGGCTTTGACGGATGAACAGACTGCCATTTTGCTGGATAGCATTCGTGAGCTTCCACCGTATGTCTTCGTGATGATCGGTTTGTACGCGGGATTGCGTAGAGAAGAGATCCTTGGATTAAAATGGGACTGCGTATTCCTGGATGAAAAAACGCCGTACATTTCGGTAAGGCGTGCATGGCATGTGGAAGGCGGTGAGCCGGTAGTCAACACGCTATTGAAGACACCGGCAGCAAAACGAGATGTTCCGATTCCAAAATGCCTGGTAGCCTGTCTCAAGGAAGAAAGGGAAAAATCAGAATCGGAATATGTGATCTCGAATTCGAAGGGAACTGTTTTGACGGAAACACAGTTTGTGAGAGTCTGGAAGTACATAACAGTCCGTTCTACTGCAGAACGCTGTTATTACACTTATGTAAATGGACAGTCCATCAAGCATAAAATAAAGCCAAGGCTTGGTGAGCATCAGCCGAATAATCCCAAACTGGTGTATACGATGGACTTCAAGGTGACTCCGCACATGCTGCGGCACACCTACATCACCAATCTGATTTACAAAGGTGTTGATCCTAAGACGGTGCAGTATCTGGCAGGCCATGAGAACAGCAAAACGACTATGGACATCTATGCGAAAGTCAAGTATAATAAACCTGAGGAATTAAGCAGCGTTGTGAATGCTGCATTCGGGCTGCGTTAAACTGCACCAAAAATTTCGCGATTTCGTGGGTTTACCTATGGGTTTACTGAGAGAGGAAAGCCCGAAAAACCGCATGAATACTGGTCTTTTTGGATCAAGGTCAGGTGAGTACGGTCTCAAAGCAGCTCGTCGCGCTCCGCAGTTCAGCAAGAGATAATCTGCTGTTCAAACCGTATCAAAATGGTTCAAAAACCCCGGAAAATCAAGGTTTTCCGGGGTTTTACTGTATCTAAACGGGCTGATATGGTTTGACCAAATTTGGCAAATCGAGAGCCGTTTTCACCCAATTTTTAGTGGTCCGCAAGTGGTTAACCGGCCAAAAAGAGGGTCAAGTGGTGCCCAAAGTGGTTAACCGAGAGCCGATTTTTGTGGGTGTTTTGGGGTCGCTTTTCAGCCCTTTGTCCCCTCGTTTTGGTCTGTGACAGTTTGACATAGTTTGACCTAATTTGAATAATTGAATATGAATTTGATATAGCACTCAGTGTAAAATGACTGGGTGCTTTTTTCATTTCAGGAACTCGTATTCCGGCGATAGAAAGAGCCGTCACTTCACTTTTAATTTTGGAGTGGCGGCTTTTTCTATTTCCAGAAGCAACAGCAAGAATCAGAAATGAGGTGAAGTCAATGAACACGCAAATCATCGCCATTGCCAACCAGAAAGGCGGCGTTGGCAAGACAACGACCTGTGCCAACTTGGGAATCGGGCTGGCGCAGGCCGGAAAGAAAGTCCTTCTGATCGACGGGGACCCACAAGGGAGCCTGACAATCAGCCTGGGAAATCCGCAACCGGACAAGTTGCCATTTACATTGTCCGATGCAATGGGCAAAATTCTGATGGATCAGCCTATACGCACTGGAGAAGGTATTCTGCATCATGCGGAAGGCATTGACCTGATGCCTGCGGACATCCAGTTATCCGGTATGGAGGTATCCCTGGTAAATGCCATGAGCCGTGAGACTATCTTGCGGCAATATCTGGACACGTTGAAGGGGCAATACTCCCATATTCTCATCGACTGTCAGCCCTCCCTGGGGATGCTCACGGTCAATGCGCTGGCCGCTGCGAACAGGATCATCATTCCCGTTCAGGCGGAGTATCTGCCCGCCAAAGGGCTGGAACAGCTGCTCTCCACGGTAAACAAGGTAAAGCGGCAGATCAATCCCAAGCTCCAGATAGACGGTATCCTGCTGACGATGGTGGACAGCCGAACCAACTTTGCCAAAGAGATCTCCGCGCTCCTGCGGGAGACCTATGGCAGCAAGATCAAAGTATTCGGCACAGAGATTCCCCATTCTGTCCGGGCAAAGGAAATCAGCGCCGAGGGAAAAAGCATTTTTGCCCATGACCCTGGCGGCAAGGTGGCAGAGGGGTATCGAAATCTGACGAAGGAGGTGTTGAAACTTGAAAAGCAGCGCGAAAAAAATAGAGCTGGCATCGGTAGATGATCTGTTCTCCACCGAAGAAGGCCGCCAGGATGCAAAGCTGGAAAAGATTCAGGAAATTCCGTTGTCTGAACTGCATCCGTTCAAGAACCACCCATTCAAAGTCAAGGATGACGAAGCCATGATGGAGACCGCTGACAGTATCAAGCAGTATGGCGTTCTGGTTCCGGCGATTGCTCGACCGGACCCGGAGGGCGGTTATGAGCTGGTAGCCGGACACAGGCGGCACAGAGCCAGTGAACTGGCAGAAAAGGAGACCATGCCGGTCATTGTTCGGGATTTGGATGATGATGCCGCTACAATCATTATGGTTGACAGCAATTTACAACGAGAAAGCCTGCTCCCCAGTGAAAGAGCATTTGCTTATAAAATGAAGCTGGATGCCATTAAGCACCAAGGAGCCAGGACGGATTTAACTTCGGCCCAAGTTGGGCCGAAGTTGACTGCGGCAGAAAAAATCGCGGAGAACAGTCCAGATAGCAAATCACAGATTAAGAGATTTATCCGTCTGACAGAGCTGATTCCTGAATTGATGGATATGGTGGATGAAAAGAAGATTGCCCTGAACCCTGCCTATGAGTTGTCCTTTCTCAAAAAGGAGGAACAGGTAGACCTGCTGGACGCGATGGACAGTGAACAGGCTACCCCTTCTCTTTCCCAAGCCCAGCGGCTCAAGAAATACAGCCAAGAGGGGCATCTGACCCTCGATATGATGCGTGTCATCATGGGTGAGGAAAAGAAAAGTGATCTGGACCGAGTGACATTTACCTCTGACACTTTGCGGAAGTATTTCCCCAAAAGCTACACGCCCCAGCGGATGCAGGAAACCATCATCAAGCTGCTGGAGGCATGGCAGAAAAAGCGTCAGAGAGACCAGGAACGATGAAAGATTAACTATTAAAAGTCAACCCCAAAAATGAATGGTGGTGGTGAAAAGAGATAGTTCAAGAAAGGTATAGCAAAGCAGAGGTCCGTAGGGACCCCGGCGTAGGCTAACAAGATGGAATTAGGCCGCCAAGCTGCAATAAGGCTGTCTGGATCTTTCCAGGGCAAACAGCAAACGAACTAACTTTTTGGTGGCATGAGAAAGTGCGACATTGTAGTGTTTGCCTTCATCTCTTTTCTTAGCAAGGTAAGCAGCAAAGGTTGGGTCCCAGTGACAGACATACTTGGCTGCGTTGTAAAGAGCGTAGCGTAAGTATCGAGAGCCACGCTTCTCCATGTGGGGATAGCAATTCTTGAGCTGCCCGGACTGGTAAGTAGAAGGCGACATTCCGGCGTAGGCCAATAATTTGTCCGGCGACTCAAACCGAGAGAAGTCGCCGATTTCAGCAAGAATCATGGCAGCCATACGAGAGCCCATACCAGGGATAGTTGTAATGGGAGACTGTATCTTGTCCATCATTGTCTCAATTTCAGCCTCGATTTCAGCGATCTCAGCATCCAATTCACGGATAAGCCGGATGGTATGTTGCAATTCCAGGGATTTGGCAGGCATACAGGACCCAACAGAATTCTGAGCAGCGCTCCGGATAGTAACAGCCATATCCCGACCGTAGCGACCTTTGGAGGCGTTTCCCAAAAGGGTTTTGAGCCTTGTCAGGTGTGCCTTGGCAATCTGTTTGGAACCTGGAAACTCTTCCAGCAGAGCGTAGACAGTCGCCAAATGGAGAGAGGACACCAGCTTCTCCAGTTCAGGGAAGAGAATGCAAACCAGTCTGGAAATTGAGCTTTTCAGCTTTGCTCGTTCTTTCACCTTGTCAAAACGGTATCTGGTGAGTGACTTTAGTTCCTCGTTGTGATATGCTGTATTCGTGTAGGGTTTGAGGCCCACATCGGATAACAGCATAGCAGCAATGGTTCGAGCATCTACACGGTCGGTCTTGGTCTTTCGCAGGCTGAGACTTTTCCGGTAGAGATTCGTGCGTAAGGGATTCAAGACATAGGTGGCCAGACCGTTGTCCAGAAGAAACCCAAGAATGTTGTAGCTGTAATGCCCGGTTGCCTCAAGCCCTACTTTTATTTTGTCCTGCGGTGTAGTACAAGCTCGAATTTTTTCCAGTAGAGCATAAAAACCGTCCATGTTGTTAGGGATAGTAAAAACATCCGCCAGGACTTCACCCTCTGAGCTTACAATGAAGCAATCATGCTTGTTTTTTGAGACATCAATGCCAACAGAAACTACCATAACAAATACCTCCAGAGAAAATATGTGATGCTGCATCCACAGTACACCTTACTTTTGTAGCCTTGTTCCACATAAACCGTCTGGCGGTATTTAACTGATTAACAAAATTGTAAGGGGCTGTGGTTGGAACCTTTCGTGAACCATCTTGTGGTAGGAGCCGCCAACCAATCCACAGCATCCCTTACAGTGTAGCACAGCCCTTGGAGAGGGGCTCTAATAACTACTACTCTATAATACAAGGAGCCGCCTATGAGGGATATTTCAGCCCGTGAGCTGAAAGGACACAACATTCTCGCCGTAGAGAGGTTTTGGGATAACACGCGCTGGATGATTGAGTTTTCCGTCCTGCGTCCCAGCACTGCTTACGGAAGCCCCGGAGATGAAATGCGGTTGTTTTTGACTGAGGACGGGTATCAGACCGCCCTGCAAAGCCAGCAGCGCCGGGAGATCAAGATCAAGCGTTACGCTCGTGTGATTGAGGGACATATCCTCGATTTCAAACCGGGAAAACGCCGCCGCTCATAAACCCATACAACGAAAGGAAAGGAATGACTATGTGTACGGTAAAGGAAATTCAAGAAGCAATCCGGGAAGATTGCAGATCTCAGCATGACATGGATTCAACAGATATTGACCGCGTGATGCAAACACTTCCTTTCGCCCAGGAGGAGCCATTTACAGAGGCGCGTCCCCAAAAGCCGCTGTTTTGGTTCTATGCAAGAAAATTTGAAAAGCGCTGAACACCGCAATTCTTTGAAATGAGGATTGCGGTTTTTTTGTACCCAAAATTCGGAAGGAGTGAGGTCGATGGCCGTTTTTCGCATTGAACGGACCCGTGATTATACCGTGATGAGCAATCATCATTTACGAAATGCAAACCTGTCGTTAAAAGCCAAGGGGCTGCTTTCCATGATGCTGTCTTTGCCAGAGGACTGGAATTACACTACCCGTGGCCTTGCAAAGATCTGTAAGGAAGGCGTGGATGCCATCGGTGCTGCCCTGCGTGAACTGGAAGGAGCCGGATATATCGTGCGCCATCAGAGACGCGATAAAAGTGGGCGGATTACAGATACCGAGTATGTCATCTATGAACAGCCCCAGCCAGATATGTCCCAGCCGGATACGGCTTCACCAGATACGGAAAACCCGGATATGGTAAAACCGGATACGGAAAAGCCCGCAGAATTAAATATAGAGAAATCAAATACAGAAAAATCAATTACTTATGGATCAAGTACCGATTCCATTCCCTTCCGGGAAACAGCGGCGGCAAGACCGCCGGAACGGAAAGGAAGGGATGCGATGTCTGTCACAGAGATAGAAAATTATCGGGAGTTGATTTTGGAGAATATCGAGTATGACTGCTTGAAGCAGCGTTATCCTCTCTACCTGGATGACCTGAATGAGATCGTAGAGCTGTTGGTCGAAACGGTCTGTGCCAAACGAAAGACCACCCGGATCTCTGGGGCAGACTTCCCTCACGAGATCGTGCGTTCCCGTTTTTTGAAACTGGACAGCTCCCACATCGAGTTTGTCATGGACTGTCTGCAAAAGAATACCACCCAGGTACGCAACATGAAGCAGTACCTGCTTGCGGTGCTGTTCAATGCGCCTACCACCATGAATAACCACTACACTTCACTGGTCAATCACGATATGCACGCAGGCGGCTGGTAAAGGCCGCCTTTTATCATGCCAAAGGAGGCACGACATGAACCAGATGGAAATTTTCAAAAACCCGGAGTTTGGCAGTATCCGTGTCATTGAGGAAAACGGCAAATACTTGTTCAGCGGAACGGATGTGGCTGCTGCGCTGGGGTACAGTAATCCCCGCGATGCAATTATCCGCCATTGTAGGTATGTCGTGAAACGCGACGCACCTCACCCACAAAGCCCCGACCGCAAAATCAGTATGACTTTTATCCCAGAAGGCGATTTGTACCGCCTAATCGTTCACAGCAAATTGCCATCGGCAGAACGGTTTGAACGGTGGGTGTTCGATGAGGTCCTGCCTACTATTCGCAAGCACGGGGCCTATCTCACAAAAGAGAAGCTGTGGGAGGTTGCCACTTCCCCGGAGGCTCTGATGAAGCTCTGCTCAGACTTGTTGGCTGAGCGTGAAGCGAATATTTCTCTGCGTAAGGAAAATGCACAGCTGGAGGGCAAAGCCGCTTTCTATGACCTGTTCATCGACTTAAAGCACAGCACCAATCTCAGGACTACCGCCAAAGAGTTGGATGTCCCGGAGCGCCGGTTTGTCCGGTTTCTGATAGAACGGCGGTTTGTGTACCGCACGGCATCCGGCAATGTGCTGCCTTATGCCAATGTGAAAAATGCAGGGCTGTTTTGCGTCAAAGACTACTGCAACCACGGTCATACCGGTTCCTACACGCTGGTCACGCCCCAGGGCAAGCTCTACTTTGCCCAGCTGCGGGAGATGATCTTGCTGGTCTCATAAGAACGGAAAGGAAGTGGGTTTTATGCAGGAAGGAAAAACAATCGGTCAGCTGATGGAGGAAATGCGTCAGAAAGCCGGGGCGCAGAACTATCACGGCCATGACTACATGGATCTTCAGCGATTTGCGGAGAACACCCGGCACATGATTATTTTTGATGTGCTGACGAATGACTCCCCGGTGGGCTGGAAAGGAGAACGAACCCGCCTGTTTTTGTCAGATATAGGCTATGAAAAAGCTCTGGACAGTCAGGCAAAGGGGCAGATCAAGATTCTCAGCCATGCAAAGGTCAGAAATGGAGATTTGTTTTATGACCACAAAGAACAGATACGATAGGAGGAATCCGATATGAATGAGGAAAAGAAAGTACCCTTTAAGTGGGAATATGGGGAAGAAACCATATCGCTGCAACTTGGGATGTATGCGAATAATCAGCGGCTTTATATCGGCATGATTACCCATACAGAAGATGGAGCAGAACCGTTTGCAGATATGACGGTGAACCTACCGGGATATTCCCTGGACCCCGGAGAGGCGTTTATTTCCGGTGACATCAGCAAGGACCTGCTGCGATTCATCAAAGAGAACAAATTGGGGAAGGTGCTTCCCTATCAGGTGCAGTCCGGTTATGGAAAATATTCTGCCGTTGCCTTTGATCTGGAGAAGTTGAAGGCATTTGACCCCAAAGGTGTGGCAGAGTTTCGGAAAGAGTGGAATCTGCCGGATAAGAAGCCGGTAAAGAAAAAGAGCCGCGGGATGGAGCGATGAAGAAATATTTTCTCCGGAGGCTGGTGGTTCCGCCTTAGAAATAAATGCACCACCCCTGCACATTTTGTGGAAAGGAGGCGATGAAAATGCAGGAAGAAGTGGAAAACAGGACTTTAACGCTGGTTGTCAGCGGAACAAAGTTCACCGGCAGGCTGCTCAAAGCCGCCATCAGCAAGTACATGGCCCACTGCAAGGAAAAGAAGCTGCAAAAGCAAAGAAGCCGTGACGCTCCTGTGACACCCCACGGAAAACAGACCGTCAAGCAGCTCATTGGTCAGAATCAGGGGATCTCCAATATCGAGATCACAGACCCTTCCATCAAGGAATTTGAGAAGATCGCCCGGAAATATGGTGTGGACTATGCGGTGAAGAAAGACCGCAGCAGCTCCCCACCCAAGTACCTGATCTTTTTCAAAGGCCGTGACGCCGATGCGCTGACCGCTGCATTTACCGAGTACACCAGCAAAAAGGTCAAGAAGGCCGAGAAAACAGAACGCCCGTCTGTGCTGGCAAAACTCAGTCAGTTCAAAGAGATGGTCAAAAATGCCGTGGTGGACCGCACCAAGCGAAAGGAGCTGGAACGATGAAAAAGCAGCTTGACATCAAAAAGCTCGTTTTGCTGAACCTGCCCTATATCCTGATGGGGCTGTTTGCCACCAACTTCGGGGAGGCATGGCGGCTGGCTCAGGGGGCAAATGCTTCAGAGAAATTCCTTTCCCTGTTTGCTGTCCTGCCTGGAGCGCTGCAAAGTTTCTGGCCCAGCCTGCACCCGCTGGACCTGCTGGTGGGGCTGTGCTGCGGTGCTGGCCTGCGGCTGGCGGTGTATCTCAAAAGTAAAAACGCCAAGAAGTACCGTCATGGCATGGAGTATGGTTCTGCCCGTTGGGGAACCAGTGAGGATATTGCTCCCTACATCGACCCGGTGTTCCAGAACAATGTCATTCTCACAAAAACCGAAAGCCTGACCATGAACAGCCGCCCCAAGGACCCAAAGACCGCCAGAAACAAAAATGTGCTGGTGATCGGCGGCTCCGGTTCCGGTAAGACCCGTTTCTGGCTCAAACCAAATCTGATGCAGATGCACAGTTCTTATGTGGTCACAGACCCGAAGGGAACCATTTTGGTGGAGTGCGGGAAAATGCTCCAAAGGGGCGCACCCAAACTGGGAAAGGACGGAAAGCCCATGAAGGATAAGCACGGCAAGGTCATTTATGAGCCGTACCGCATCAAGGTTCTAAATACCATCAACTTCCGAAAATCAATGCACTATAACCCTTTCGCCTATATCCATAGCGAAAAGGACATCTTGAAGCTGGTCACAACGCTGATCGCCAATACCAAAGGCGAAGGCAAGGCCGGGGACGATTTTTGGGTCAAAGCAGAGACCTTGCTGTATTGCGCGCTGATTGGGTATATCCACTATGAGGCTCCGGTAGAGGAGCAGAATTTCTCTACCCTCATCGAGTTCATCAACGCCATGGAGGTTCGGGAGGATGACGAGGAGTTCAAAAACCCGGTAGACCTGATGTTTGATGCACTGGAATCGGAAAAGCCAAACCACTTCGCAGTGCGGCAGTATAAGAAATATAAGCTGGCAGCCGGTGATATATGCTCTAAGTGACTTCTTAATCATGATTTTGTCATGGTTAGTGAAGCAATCACTTAGAGCATTTTTGTTTCAGGAGGTACAGCCATGAGAAATGAAAAAATTACCCCACTGTACGAGCGCTTGAGCCGGGACGATGAGTTACAGGGCGAGAGCAACTCCATATCCAACCAAAAACAGATGTTAGAGGATTTTGCCCGCCGGAATGGGCTGCCCAACCCTACGCACTTTACCGATGATGGTATCTCAGGCACCCGTTTTGACCGCCCCGGATTTTTGGCGATGATGGAGGAAGTGGAGGCAGGGCGTGTAGAGGCAATCGTCATCAAGGACATGAGCCGGTTAGGACGCGACTATCTGAAGGTCGGTCAAGTTATGGAGGTTTTGCGGCAGCGAGGCGTTCGTCTGATTGCCATCAACGACGGTGTGGACAGTCTGAAAGGCGATGACGATTTTACCCCGTTCCGCAACATTATGAATGAATTTTACGCCCGTGATACCAGCCGGAAAATCCGCTCTGTGTTTAAGTCAAAAGGCATGAGTGGCAAGCACCTGACCGGCACTGTGATTTACGGCTACTTATGGGACGAAAAACGGGAGCATTGGCTGGTAGATGAGGAAGCTGCCGAAGTGGTACGCCGTATCTTCTCCCTCACGCTGGAGGGATATGGGCCTTACCAGATCGCCTGCAAATTATCCACAGACCGGATTGAAATTCCTGTCGTACACCTTGCCCGCTTCAACGAGGGTGTGAACCGTTCAAAGCCGGTCAAAGACCCATATGGATGGGGATCATCTACCATCGTGAACATTTTGAAAAAACGAGAGTATTTAGGGCATACCATCAATTTCAAGACCCGCAAACACTTTAAGGACAAGAAAAGCCACTATGTTTCTGAGGACGAATGGACGATCTTTGAGAATACCCATGAAGCCATTATCGACCAGCAGACCTTTGATTTGGCGCAGAAAATCCGCAGCAATGTACGGCGTTATCCAAACGGCTGGGGCGAAGCGGCTCCCCTCACAGGCTTGCTCTATTGTGCCGATTGCGGCGGCAAGATGTATGTCCACCGCACCAACAATGGCAAGCGGATTTCTCAATATACCTGTTCCAATTATACCAAAGTTCCGTGTGGGACACTATGCCCTACACAACACCGTATCAATGAGAGTGCTGTTCTGACATTGGTTTCTGACACGCTCCGGGCCATCGCGGAGTATTCCAGAAATGGCCGGACGGAATTTATTCACACCGTTCAAGAGACGCAGGTTGCTCAACAGAGTGCCGATATATCGAAAAAGCGCAGGCGTCTGGCTGCTGCTCAAAAGAGAGCCGGAGAGCTGGAAAAACTGATTTGCAAAATCTATGAGGACAACGCCCTCGGCAAACTGCCGGATGCACGATATAAGGCGCTTGATGCACAGTATGCCAAAGAGCAGGATGCACTTGAGATTGAAATTGCAGAGCTGGAAAAGGCTGTTACCGGCTATGAGCAGAGCCAGAAATCAGCGGAGAAATTTATAGCCCTGATTGATAAGTACGAAAATTTTGACACGCTGACAAACACCATGCTCAACGAGTTTGTAGAGAAAATCCTTGTCCATGAACGCGCCCGAAAAGGCAGTCAGGACACCACGCAGGAAATTGAAATCTACTTCAATTTTTTAGGACGCTATATCCCACCATCCTTACAGCCGGTTCCTTTAACCCCGGAGGAACAGGAAGAACTGCGGAAAAAAGAAGAACGCAAGGACAGGCTTCATCAGAACTATTTGAAGCGGAAAGCCAGCGGCGCACAAAAACGATATGAGAACAAAATCAAGGCGAAGAAAAAAGCGGAAATGGACGCTAAGAAAGCCCTGATCCGGGCTGAGGATATGAAAAAAGGTGTTTTTTCTACTATCGGTCAGCTACCAAAAGAAGAACCGCGCAAAGGCAGCATAGCAGCCAGCGCAGCAGTCTAATTATCACGAAGCAAAGGAGAATGAATATGAGTAAGTTGACTTACATTCGTTGTGGAGATTATGATATACCCAACCTAAAACTTTCTGAACAGCCGGAAACTTCTATCGGCAAGTACGGCAGAATGCGAAAATCCTACCTAAAGGAACATCGCCCCATTCTCTACAACCATCTGCTGATGAGCGAGAAGCTGTATCCACACCTGTTAGAGATTGACCGGGCGGCGCGGGAGCGTATGGACGCCATGTTACCTCACATGATGGAGGTTGCGGGTGTCACTGAGGAACTGAAAGCCTGTGATCCTATGCGTTGGGTGGGGCTGATGAACACATTAACGGCACAGATTGAGGAAATTTTAATCAGGGAACTGATTTGCAGTTGAATGGGAGGTGCGGGAAATGCTGACCTTTGAAAATATTTTGAAAGTGTTTCAGGCATATCTGGAGGATGATCCTCTGTATGAGGTGGTTCAGACCAGCCACGGTTATACATTGATGGCATGGGAGCCCCACCGGAATGACTGGTACAGCGCCGAGATACAGAAAACCCCGGAGGATTTACGGAACGCTTTGTTGGATACATACGCCAACTTTCTGGAAGATAAGATTACTGGAAATGACCGTGATCTGACTGTGACAGAAACCGGAGAAATCCAGCAGAGGTGCAGGGAACTTTTTGAAAAGTGCCGGGAAAACTGATATAGAAACGCCAGAAGGAGGCCGCGATTATGCGTCCTCCTTCTGCTTCGCAGTCTGTTCCATTTTGAGCGCCCCGTCTATGGCACCTTCGATAATCGGCAGGTATTCTTCAGGGCAGAGCTTCAACTTGTGGCTGATCCGCTGCCTCTGTGCGCTTTCTTCCCGCATGATTTCCGGGTTGAAGTACCGTTCCACAGGAAGTCCGCAGACCTTAATCAACTGGATCATCACAGGCAGGCTCGGAATCGCACCTTGATTCTCAATGTTGGCAAGATACCGCCATTCAATCCCAACCATTTCTGCCAATGTTTTTCGTGCCAGACGCTTTGCCTCTCGTGCGGCTTTGACATCTGCACCGAAGGTTTCAAAACCGGGACAATCTTCAACTTTCGCCATATAACATCACCCGGTTACATTGTATAATTCATACTTCGCCCGTGGAATGTTGCTATATGCAGGTTGGTTGAAGTTTATAATTCACATTTCGTTCCTTGCATTGTTCGAGAAAGAGAACTATAATGTACTCTGTGGAGGTGCGAAATGGACTATATGACATTGAAAGAGGCCGCCGAAAAATGGGGCGTGACACCTCGTAGGGTAAATTATTATTGTGCCGGTGGGCGTATCCCCGGTGCTGTGAAGATGGCTGGTGTTTGGCTGATCCCTAAAACTGCGGAGAAGCCGCTTGATGGCCGGACAAAACAAGGGAGGTTGCTGAAACATGAATAGTGTTTTGATTATAGACGATGACAAGAAACTTTGTGCCTTGATGAAAAAATGTGTGGAACAAGAAAATTTATCTGCGGTAGTAGCACATGGCGGCTTAGAGGGTCTGAGGCTACTGGAAAAAAACAAGGATACCTGTTCACTAATTATTCTGGATGTGATGATGCCAGATATGAACGGGTTTCAAGTATTGCAGAAAATCCGAGAGAAAAACAATGTGCCGGTGCTGATGCTGACCGCCAAAAGCGACGAAGAAGATAAGGTTTCTGGTCTGCGGCTGGGAGCGGACGATTATCTGACAAAGCCGTTTGGAATTAACGAACTAATGGCTCGTGTCAATTCGCTGATCCGGCGCTATACCACCCTAAATCCCGTGGCAGGAAGCGAAGCGGCAACAATGTTGCTGAAAGATATGGTGATTGATAAAGTCAATCGAACCGTGACGCTTCAAAATCTCCCGGTGGAGCTGACCGGCAAGGAATTTGATCTGCTTGTATTTCTGGCGTCCAACAAAGGGCGTGTCTTTACGAAAAAACAGATTTATACGCAAGTATGGGCGGAAGAATACGCTTTTGACGACAGCAACATCATGTCCTTTATCAGCAAATTAAGAAAGAAGATTGAGCCAAATCCTGAACAACCGTTTTACATTCAAACTGTCCGGGGTGTAGGGTATCGGTTCAATAAGGAGGTATAGGCATGGATGTCAACCTGTATCTGCTGCTGGCGCTGTTGGCCACCCTGCTGGTGATCGCCTATCTTCTGACAAGGCTCCACCGTGTCCGGGGCCAGCTTTCCCTTATCAAAGATGCCCTGATGGACATAAAGAGCGGCAACCTCAACCGCCGTGTACTTGTACGGGAAAGCGACATGACAAAGCAAATCTGCTATGACATCAATGAGATTGCCATGAGCAGCCAATCCCGGCTTATCCAACAGAAGCAATCCGAGCAGGCTTATAAGCGGCTTATGACAAGCCTTTCCCATGATGTGAAAACCCCTCTTGCCTCTCTGGTGGGCTATTTGGAGGCCGTGGAAAGCAAGATGGTGACAGGGGCCGAGCAGGAAGAATACATTCGGGTGGCTATGGAAAAAGCCCACCACCTGAAAGACTTTGTGACCGCCCTGTTTGAATGGGTGAAGCTGGATGCCGGGGAACAGATTTTTCATTTTGAGGTCTGCGACCTGAATGAGCTTTCCCGTGACATCATGGCTGATTGGGTGCCGCTGCTGGAAAACCACGATCTTAGCTATGAAATTGAGATACCCGAAACAGAATACATGACACGGGTTGACTCTACCGCCTACACCCGTATTCTCAATAACCTGCTGCAAAATATCCTGACGCACAGCGTTGCAAGCAAGTTTTCCTGACCGTGACTGAAACTGAGCAGCAGGCAAAAATCGTTGTTGCTGATAACGGCAACGGGATTGCCGCCTCTGATCTCCCGCATATCTTTGAACGGATGTATCAATGCGATCACTCCCGTTCTGCCAAAGGGAACGGGCTGGGCCTTTCTATTGCTAAGGAACTGGTGAGCGTCCATAAAGGAACCATTACAGCCGCTAGTGTTCCCGGAAACGGAACAACCTTTACCATCATACTTCCGAAAGCTCTGTGATAGCGCAGGGCTTTCTTGCTATCTAAACAAGGTTAAAACAAGATTTCGGCAAGGTTATGGCAAGGTTCGCCCCTTATAATGGGAACCATGAAAGGAGGAAACCGCATGACGATCATTGCAACTGAAATCCAGAAATGGAAGCGAAATAAGATTGTCTGGTGTATTCTGGCTCTGACGCTGCTGTTTGGAGCATTTGCGATTGAGCGGGCTTGCAGCATTGCAAGGAGCAGCCCCTACATGGATAGCTTTGGCGACCTTTACACACTGGCCTTTAAGAATCTGTCCAGCCTGTTTCTGCCGATTGTGCTGGGAATGTTTGCAACGACACTGTTTTTCGATGAACACAAAAATGACACGATGAAAGAACTGCTTATCATCCCTATTACAAAAGCACAGCTATACTTTTCAAAAGTCGCTGTGGTTATTCTGATGTCCGTAGGACTGTGCCTGATTACTTTTCTTTTGTGTGTTGTCGGTGGGCTGATTGCCGGAGGCTTTCCCGATCTGAACGCCCAAACACTGATGGACGCTGGTCTTTTGTATCTGGCAGGTGGTATTCTGATTCCCATAGCTATGCTTCCGATTGTGTTTCTTTCCACGCTGTCAAAGGGATATATCCTGCCCATTGGCGCAACGCTGCTTTATCTGATTCCCGTAGTCATTGCCCCGGCTTATCTTACGGGAATACACCCGCTGGCAAGCGTGATGGGGATTTATCCCCATATTTCCGAAGCGGCCGCAGCTATGGTAGAAAGCCTGATGCAAGGCGTTTTATTCAATACTTCGCCGCTTGTTTGTGTCGGTTCGCTGCTCTTGATCGGTGCTGCATTTGCCGCCGCATCCGTAGTGGCTCTAAAAAAGCAATCTTACTGAAAGGAAAGACCTATGAAACGATTGAGTTGTTTATTACTCGGTATTCTGCTTGTTTTTTCTCTTTGTGCCTGCCAGCAGGCCGCTCCATCTTCCGGCGAGGCTCCCGACCAACAGGCCATTACGGAAGAAGCAACCGAATACTTTAACCAAATGATGGATGGAGATTTTGAAACTTTCTTCAATGCGTTGCCGCAGGGCGTACAGGATAATATTTCTGCGGAGACGATACAGGAAACATGGGAAGAAGAAGTCGATAAGCTGGGCGGGCTGCCGGAGAACACTTCCCCGGATGTGTCCTGCTATGTGCCGGAACACTCTGACCAAATCCGTGTTGAATTTGTCATTCCTTGTGACAAAGGCAATTTCAGAGTATTCATCAACTATTTCCCGGATGGCAGCCTTTACAACTATGTTATCTGGAAGAACGAAACAAAATGAGAAAGCGAGGCATTTTTATGAGTGATCTTGTGATTGAAACCAAAAAGCTGACAAAGATTTACGGGGAACAAACTGCCGTTAATTCTGTGAATCTTCATGTGAAACCGGGTCGGATTTATGGACTTTTAGGACGCAACGGAGCCGGTAAAACCACAATTATGAAAATGATTTTGGGCCTTACACCAATCACTTCCGGCGAAGTGGATGTGTTCGGACAGAACATCAAAGGCCATGAGAAACGCATTTATCCCCGTATTGGAGCCATCATCGAAACTCCCGGTTTTTATCCGAATCTGACCGGCACAGAAAACCTTGAAATTTTTGCGAAGTTACGAGGGACACCCCAGCCCAATGCCGTCAAGAACGCGCTGGAAGTTGTGGGATTGCCCTACAAGGACAAAAAGCTGTTCAGTAAGTATTCCCTCGGCATGAAGCAGCGCCTCGGTATTGCCAACGCTATTCTGCATGACCCGGAGCTTTTGATTTTGGACGAGCCGACCAATGGACTTGACCCTATCGGTATAGCCGAAGTGAGGAACTTTATTAAGAATTTAAGTGTGGAGCGTGGCAAAACAATCCTAATTTCCAGCCATATACTTTCCGAAATTTCACTGTTGGCAGATGACATAGGCATTATCGACCACGGGGTTCTGCTGGAAGAAAGCAGCATGGAAGAATTAGAAAAGAAAAATCGGAAATACATCCAGCTTCAAGTGTCGGATATTCCAAAAGCCTCTTTAATTTTGGAAAGGCAATTCCATGTGACCGATTATGCGGTGCAGGACGAACACAACCTGCGGCTTTATGACACCGCACTGGATATGGCGGCAATCAACAAGGCCCTTGTGGTGCAGGATGTAGCTGTTATCAGCTCCCAAATCTGCAATGATACCCTTGAGGATTATTTCAAACAGATCACAGGGGGAGCGGGAATTGCTTAAACTGATACAAGTTGAATTTCTAAAACTGCGCCGGAGAAAGTTTATCTGGCTCATGCTGCTGGCGGCGCTCTTTATGCCACTGGCTGCCGTATTTTACTTTTCAAGTGTCAAAGGAACCGGTGTGGACCCCATTATGTTTTACAAATGGACAGCGTTCAGCTATACCCCGTGGATCATCCTACCGGTAGTGCTGGGGATGTTGTGTACCATGCTGATGTATAACGAAAACCAGTATGATATGCTCAAACAGCTTTGGATTGTACCGGTCAATAAAATGGCATACTTTTTCAGCAAGTTTGCTGTGGTGCTGGTGTATTCCATTTGCTTTATGCTAGTCACCGCAACGGCGTCCATTCTGACCGGCGTACTATCCGGTTATATTCCCTTTGACAGTGAAAGTGTCCTTTATCTTTTGCGGAAGTGTATGGAAATCTCTCTGTTGACCGCCTTTGCGGTGTTACCAGTACTGGCGGTTGCCGCAGCGCAAAAGGGCTATATTCTCCCTGTTTGCCTGACGCTGATTTATACATTCCTCGGCTTTATCCTCTTGATGGTGAATATGTACCTACATCCGCTGTCCAGTATGACCGCTATTGTTATGTATGATATTCCGGGTGTTGTATTCGATCAGCCATTAAATATTCCAGCCGCATTTCTGTGTATTGGTGTATGGGCTGCTGCTTCGGCTGTATTGGCGAATGTGGCATTGGTTCGGAGAAAGTGAGGTGCAAAAAATGATGAAAGATTTGCTTTGGGCGGAGAGTCAGAAACTCCACCGTTCCAAAATACTCTGGATTGCTGGGTTTGCAACAGTCATGGTAGGGTTGATCGTCTTTGCACAGGGACAGTTTACATTCTATGACCGCCGATATATTGACGGGGCTGGATGGTTTATGACAGCGGCCCAATCCCTTGCTACCTTTTATGTTCTGCCTGCTGTAATTGCCCTATTGGGAAGTTATATGATTTGCCGGGAGGAACAGGAGGATACCTTAAAATCTCTGCGGCTCATTCCCGTAGATGAAGTGAAACTGACACTTGCCAAAATGATACTTGCCTTTGTGTTCAGCGTTCTGATTTACCTTTTACTTTTTGCAATTACCTTTCTTGTCGAGGCAGTTTTGCATTTAGAAGCACTTTCCGTTGGCCTTGTGTTAGAAAATCTGAAAATATATTTTCTGGATGGGGTAGGCGTATTCTTTGCAATTTCGCCTATTATCGCTCTGGTAGCGCGGATGAAAAAGGGGTATTGGCTGGCTCTGGTATTTGCAGAAATTTATTCGTTTGCTGGATTATTTGCGAGTATGTCCCAGCAGTTAAAGACGGTATATCCCATGACAGCCGTTTTCAATATCTCTGGTTATTATAATGCAAATATGTTTCAGGTTTTAATCGGCGTTGTAATTCTGATGGTTTGTGTGATTTTGTCATTGTTAATTTTGAAAGGATTGAACCGCAAGACTAAATAAATGCAATATATCTAATGATCTGCCGGACGACGGCAAAAGAAAAAAAGCCGTCGTAGAGCAGACAATTTGACACGCCCATTTGAAACGGCGGCTTTGATTTTCAGAGCCGCCGTTTCTTTTCGTCTCCCCTAAACCAACGACGACCTAACACCGTGTAAATCCACGGCGGCATATAGGAGGATTGCCGCCGTGTCTATTTTTGCTTTTTTTCACAGTCCCCATGACCTGCACCAGCTAAAAAAAGCCTGTTCCCAGCAGCGGAGCAATGCGGTCAGCGGTATGCACTATACCATGTAACTAAACAGCAAAATAGATTTCATTACGCTCGTATGGCTTTATGCCGTCCGGGCGCTTTTTTGTCCCTATGGAGCCGGAACATCGGGTCAGCATGGCCCGAACTTTATCCCCGGTGCCGCTCCCCGCCGCCCCATTCAGATTTACCCAAAAAAATCTGAATGGAGGAAAGACAGATGGAAGTTACCATCAATTATAACGGACAAGCTGTGGCCGTGGAGGTTACGCTGGAAGTCTATGAATTTCTTGACCGGGCCGATCATAAAACGGAGAACCTGTTCCATGAACAGCGGCGGCATTGGGATGGCCGGGAGTTTGACGAGTACATCATTACCACCGAGGGTGTAGGAGTCTACGGCGAAACGCCGGAGGAATACCTTTGCCGCATGGAAACGCTGCATGAGCTGATGGCTGTTCTGGACACCTGTACCGAGGCCCAGCGCCGCCGGTTCCTGCTCTATGCGCTTGACGGACTGAGTCTTGCAGAGATCGGTGTGCTGTGCGGCTGCTCCAAAGTGGCTGTGTATCAAAGTGTGGAAGCAGTCAGAAAAAAATTTATAAATTTCTTTGAAAACAGGCTTAACGAATGACCTGTTTTCTGGCTACCAAGTGAAAGGGATTATTTCCCTTATCTCAGAGGGGGGCGGACAGCGGACAAGCTGCCCGCCTCTCCGATTTTCAGGAGGTAAGCCTATGAAAACAATCAATCTGCGGTGGATGTATCCCCACTACCGGCATGATGAGTTTGTGGATGTTACAGACGAGGTATGGGCAGCGATGTATCAGGCCCAGCGGGAGATGGAGAACTATGAGCGCCGGAAAGTCTACCACCGCGCCTACTACTCTCTGGACGCATACAGCTGGCTGGAAAATTACGCACTGGAACACAGCAGATCGCCGGAAGATATTTTGCTGGAACGAGAAGAAATGACCACCCGCCTGCACCTGATTGCAGCTCTGCCCGCGGCTCTGGCTCATGCCACTCCGACACAGGCCCGCCGTGTTCACACCTACTACATTGCCGGTATCAAGCAGCCGGAAATCGCCCGGAGAGAGGGTATCCATAGCAGTAAGGTCAGCGTTGCCATCCACCGGGGGCTGCGGAATATGCGCCGTTGCTATGATGTCCTTTTTCAAACAGAGTGAGAGCGTGCCTATGCAGACCATCAATCTCAAACAATATTATCCATTTTTCAAAGAGGACATTTTTGTGGAGGTGTCCGATGAGATCGTCGAAGCGTTTCTTCTGGACAAGAGAGCCGAGGCCGCCAGAGATCGCAAGATGTTCCGGTATAAGGCGTTTTATTCCCTCGATTGTAACGATGGAATCGAAAATGCCGCCATCGGCTGGGCGCAGCCATCGCCGGAGGACTACCTGATAGAAAAAAGAAGAATTAGCCGAATACGAAGAACTGATACGGCGATTGTACGAAGCCATTTCTTTCCTGCCGCCTATGCAGGCTCGCCGTGTCCATGCCCGCTATATGCTGGGTATGAAAGTGAAAGATATTGCCGCAATGGAGGGTATCACGCCATCACAGGCAGGAAAATCCATCCATGCCGCACTGCGGAGGCTGCGCCGGTACTTTGCGCGACAGAAATGGACGGTCAATCTATGAGTATTTCCAAAGAAAAGAGGTGCCTGACATGAACGAAAAAATTACAGCCCACCCCAAAAAGAAGAACGGGAGAAAGTCCTGAAGGAGATCCGGCAGCTTGAAAACCGCAAGAAGATTTTGGAGAACAAGCAGCACAACGAGGAACGCAAGGCCCGCACCCGCCGCCTGATTGAGCGCGGGGCCATTTTGGAGGGCATTTTCCCTCTGGCCCCCGACCTTCCCGGCGTAGAGGTCAAGGCGTTCCTGATTGCCCTGTCCCATCTTCCGGGGGCGGCGGAACTGGCCGCAAAACTGCCGAAATCCGGGGACAAGCCGTAAGTCCCTTGTTTACAAGGGCGCACTTATACACCGTTGCCGGTGCTGTGCGCCCTGCCGGGGGCGTTGCGTACTTCGTCCACGATGGGAAGCTACGCTCCCCAAACCCCTTGTGCGCTCTGCGCAGCCAGACACCCACTTTGCGTTTGTCCGGCTCCACAGAGCCTGTTATCCCCTCACTGAAAGGAGGTGTTCCCCATAGATTTCTGTCATATCCCCATCAGTATCATCAAGCGCAGCGCAGGCCGTTCTGCTGTTGCCGCAGCTGCTTACCGCAGCGGAACCAAGCTGACAAATGAATGGGACGGCATGACCCACGACTACACCCGGAAAGGCGGCATTGTTCATGCGGAGATCATGCTGCCTGCCTACGCCCCGCCGGAATTTGCAGACCGTTCTATCCTCTGGAACAGCGTGGAGCAAATCGAGAAGGCAAGGGACAGCCAGCTTGCCCGCGAGATTGAGGCAGCTCTGCCCCGCGAACTGTCCAGAGAACAGCAGCTTGCCCTTGTCCGGGCCTATGTGAAGGACAACTTTGTGGACAAGGGGATGTGCGCCGATTTTGCTATCCATGACAAGGGAACCGGCAACCCTCATGTCCATATCATGCTGACGCTCCGGCCTCTGAAAGAAAATGGACAGTGGGGCGCAAAGTGCCGCAAGGCATACGATCTGGACGAGAATGGACAGCGTATCCCGGATGGGAAAGGCGGCTGGAAAAATCATCGTGAGGATACAACCGATTGGAACGATAAAGGAAATGTGGAGATTTGGCGGGCAGCGTGGGCAGCCTACACCAACCGGGCGCTGGAATCTGCCGGTAGACCGGAGCGCATTGACCACCGCAGCTACAAGCGGCAGGGCATTGATAAAATCCCCTCTGTCCATCTGGGGCCAGCCGCCAGCCAAATGGAAAAGCGCGGTATCCGCACCGACAAGGGAGAAGTAAACCGGCAGATCGCCGCCGACAACAAGCTGCTGAAAGAAATCAAAGCCCGCATTACCCGTCTTTATCGCTGGTCGAAAGCCGAAACGGAAAAACCACAAACACAGCAAAGCAGCTTGACCGCCTTGTGGGAGGCCCAGCAGCAGTTGGACGCTCCCCGCACCCGCACCGGCAAAATCCGGGCTTTGCAAGAAAGCGCTGCACTATTCAGCTTTTTGCAGGCAAACGGCATCCAGTCTATGCAGCAGCTTCATGAAAAAATCGCTGATATGAACAGCCGTTACTATGACCTGCGCGGAAAGATCGTCAAGGCCGAGCACCGGATCACTACCCTTACCGAGCGCGGGGAGATGTGGGCGCAGTACAACAAGTACAAGGCTGTCCATAAGCAGCTTGCCAAGGTGAAGCCGGAGAAACGGGAACTGTTCGAGCAGCGCCACAGCCGGGAACTGATCCTCTATGACGCGGCGGCCCGGTATCTGAAAGAACTGAAAGCCAGCGGCGAGGCAATCACCCCGAAGGCATGGCAGCGGGAAATCGACCAGCTGACCGCCGGAAAGCAGACGGATACGCTTGCCATGAAATCAATGCGGGAGGATTTGAAAGCAGTGGAACGGCTCCGCAAAACCGCCGAGCAGTTGTCCCGACAGGAACGGGACAAACCTCACGACCGGGAACCGGAGCGGTAAGGGCTACCGCGTTTTGGCGTACTCCTTTTAGGTGCGTCGCGTTTCACGACACCCTTTTGCACACAGAAAAACCGCCGTACAGGTTTCCCCATACGGCGGCAGTCGGTTTATTTGCCGAACAAGTCGCTGTGTGTGCCGGTGCGGGCCAGCGTCAGCACCAGAACATCATCTTCTATGCGGTAGACAAGCAGCCAGTCCGGGAGAATATGACATTCCCGATGGCCTGCCCAATCGCCGGACAGGTCATGGCCTTGACAATTTGTCTCTGGCAAAACCGCTAAGTCGATTTTGATTTCCTGCGGTGCGCGTCTGGCCGTATTTGATATTGCGGAGCTGCGCGAGGTTACATCCTACGATGAGTTGGAACTGGATACGCTGGGAGACAGAAAAACGGCTCTGTTCCTCATTATGAGTGATACGGATGACAGTTTTAACTTTCTCATTTCCATGTGCTACACCCAGTTATTCAACCTGCTTTGTGAAAAGGCCGATGATGTGTATGGCGGCAGGCTTCCGGTTCATGTGCGCTGTTTGATTGATGAATGTGCTAACATCGGGCAGATTCCGAAGCTGGAAAAGCTGGTGGCCACCATCCGAAGCCGTGAAATCTCTGCCTGTCTGGTGTTGCAGGCACAGAGTCAGCTCAAGGCGATCTATAAGGATAACGCAGATACCATCATCGGTAACATGGATACATCCATCTTCCTGGGCGGTAAAGAGCCGACTACCCTCAAAGAGCTGGCTGCCGTGCTGGGCAAGGAAACCATCGACACCTACAATACCGGAGAGAGCCGTGGAGGGAAACCTCCCATTCACTCAACTATC